>Ga0076328_11_pt1 | contig 556949 bp, 538 predicted proteins | sample RifGroF2_FD_67835 | JGI IMG/M metagenome (GOLD analysis project Ga0076328, IMG submission 67835) | candidate division WS6 bacterium GW2011_GWF2_39_15 | reverse complement strand
GGAAACCGGCATCCGGGAGAGCGATAGCCACTACCGCATGAAATACCCGCACAGCCAGCATCAGCGCATCGTCAAACCGGAACGGCACGGCATTTCGCCGCGCATCCAGGCGCAGGTCGAGAATGCCTATGCCTGGTATTACCAGACTTACTATCCAGACAAGAAGCAATGACACCGAGCGCAATGCCCGGGCCCATGCCCTGCGCGCATCGGGCGGTTTCGCCGCCAGTTGCAGTTCATATCCCCTTGATTAGGGGGTACAAGCATAACCGCAGCATAGGCATAGTGCGCGCGTTGAAAAAAATGGAAAGCAAACAACCATGAACCAATTGTACAAGAAGTTATAAAGAGTGGATACGGTTTTGATGTAGCATCCAAGGAGGAGATACAGCTGATAATTGCCCATGGCGGAAGTGCTGAAAAGATTTCTTTTTCTGCCCCTTCAAAATTTCCGGAGGATGTGGATTATGCAAGTCGGGTAGGGGTAAAAATGTTCTCAGCCGACTCCGAAGAGGAAATAAGAAAAATAACCAGACTGGCTAAAAATCCAGAAATATTCTTAAGAATAGGAGCTCCAAGTAAGGCGGCTGCCTTTAATTTATCTGAAAAGTTCGGAATGACTGAGAAGTACTCCAGGTATATTCTTAATAAATCCAAAAAGGAGAGGTGGAATATAGTAGGAATATCTTTCCATATAGGATCTCAAAATAAAGACATAAAAGCTTGGAGAAAGGCTATTCACAATGCCATCAATCTTATTTACTACGCAAAAGATCAGGGAATTGAGGTTACAAAATTGAACTTAGGTGGGGGCATACCCGCAAAATATACTGCTGATGTAAAACCTCTTTCTTTTTATATAAAACGTTTAACTTCAGAGGTAAAAGCAATCAGAAAATTACTCCCAAATCTTAATCTCTTTCTTGAACCTGGACGAGCAATGGTAGCAAATACGATGACTCTTTATGCAAGCATCATCGATATCAAACCATATAAAAGACCTCCTTTGCTCATCCTAGACACTAGCGTTTTTGCAGGAGTAATTGAAGCTCTCGAACATTTTGAATACCCACTATTAGGCAATGGAAACGGCGATTCTCTTCTTAAAACTTTTTATAAAGTTGGCGGGTACTCATGCGACGGATATGATATTATTAGGCAAAGGGTTTTACTGCCTCGCAATATTAAAATCGGAGATATTCTAAAACTTGAACAAGCAGGTGCTTATACCTCTGTTTTTGAGCGTTTTCAGATGAAACCTTTCCCAAAAATTTATAACGTAAAATAGTAACGTGGTCAGTCTATACATTATTTATACCTTCATACTACTGATTTTAGGAGTAAATCTATTCTCCTTCCTTAAGAGGCGAAGAGGTATGAAAGTGTCAGAGCAATTTATCTATCTATACTTACTCATATCAGCGTTCGGCTGGGTTATTGCAAATTCCGTAGCCGATTTATCCAAAGAACCTGGGATAGCAATAGTGGCGGCAAGGCTGGCAATACTATTCCCGTTAAACTTCATGTCGGCCTTTCTCACAATTGCTTCGATATTCCCACAAACAATACACAAGAAAAAGGCTATCGCAGCGAATATACTCAACATCGGAACAGTCATATTAACTGTTCTTTTTGCACTGAGACTAAATAGTGAACAGAATATTAGTAGCTTTAAAATAGTAGAAAATGGGCCGGCGGAATATTCTCCAGGGAGTTTTTATACGATTTCTCTTATTTACGCAATTGTAATTCTGGTTACTACATTAGCACATTGGATAAAGAATCTCCGTAGTTACACCCGAACACAGAAGTTACAAATTTTAGCTCTAATAATTGCATTAGCCATTGTATATATATTTTTAGGAGTAGGACTTACATATTTCCCGGTCGTAGGATTACTGGAGTATGGACCTATTGCGTTTATATCACTTGGATTTTTACTTTATGTAACAAACCAAACTTTCTTTGTAAAAGCTTTCTTTTCGGATATTAGAGAAACCATTATTAGAATACTTACAGTAACGGTGATCGGCTTAATAGTGAGCATCGCTGCGTACAACTTTATTCTTTATAATAGCTACCTAAACCCGTTAAGTGTCTTCCTTTTAAGTATAGTCCTTTTTGAAATAATAACGTTTATTTCCAACGAAACAATAAAAGTGACACAAGTAGGGCATGAACGCCTACGAAGAGAGATTTTAGATTTTAACTCTAAAACCGCAACTATTTTTAAAAGAGAATTAGTCTTAAAAGAGTTAAAAAACACTCTATCATCAATATTCCCAAGCCAAGAAGTAACCCTCGAAGTTTCCCAAAAAGGGAAGGATCCCCTTTCTGAACTCTGCCATAAATGGTGGGAGGTGAATGGTCATACAAAACCTGTTACACCTGAGATAGTAATAGATGAGAGTTATAAGACGGAATCTGACATACAGTGGATCGAAAAGTTTCTCAAACTCCTTATCAAAAAACAAGTTGTGTTAATAATTCCGATTAATAACGATAAAACAGTAATAGGACTTGTTAAGCTTTCTGGAGCAAATATTTCATTAGATTTGAAGGAATACTCCCTTATCAAACTCTTAACTCAAAACCTCTCAGTAAGTATGTCCCGAGCTTATTTATATTCGGAGGTAACAAGATTTAATACCCGGCTTGAGCAAAAAGTTAAAGAACAAACAAAAGATATAAACAATAAATATGAACAGCTCTTGGAAGCCCAGAGAAGAGAGCGGGACATGATTGATATAATGGGACACGAGCTTAGAACTCCAATTAGTATAGTAAAATTACAGTTCGAGCTCCTGACAAAACACCTTATAAATTCGAAAATATATTTCAGCATCGCTGAATATGTTGAAAATATAAACTCTGCTATCCTCCGAGAAGTTAGACTTATAAATTCTTTACTCGGAGCAACCAAACTTGATCAGAATAAATTGGAACTGAATTTTGAACAGGCAAACATAGTTAGCATTCTTAGAGAAAGTTACGAGCCTCATATTCACGAGATCAATAAGAAAGGGTTAAATTTCACTTTTAAAAGCCCTAAAGGCTCTGAGAGGTGGGAAGTAGAAGTAGATAGGACTAGAATACTTGAAGTTTTCGATAATATAATAAATAACGCTGTTAAATACACTCCAAAAGGAGATATAAAAGTAGAGCTAGAAAAGGATGATCGATACTATATAGTAACAGTTTCGGATACAGGTTTAGGAATATCAAAAGATTCACTCAAGCATCTTGGAGAAAAGTTTTACAGGGCCGACCATGAGCGTGATAATCTCGTTGTAAAACCTGGTGGAACAGGTTTAGGAGTTTACGTTAGTATTGGAATAATAAAGAAACATGGAGGTCAATTCAAAGTCAGAAGTGTATTAGGTAAAGGGTCCACATTTGTCCTTACAATACCAATACATCAAAAGAACAAAGCTAATACAAGCCCGCAAAGTTTAAATATATTTGAAAGACTAGGTTTAAAGAAGTAGAGATTGATTGACTCAAACTTTTCTTCTAACTAGGCCTTTTCTTCTTTACACTTTACAACTTATCCACATATCTGCTATTAGTATATCAGCTCCAATTACATACTGCCCCAAGCTTTGAAATATATTCTAACCATATCTATATGGCTAATGAACCTGAAATCTTAAAACCTGAAATATCCGAAAAGAGGGATGTCGCTCCTAATACAGCCAAATTTGATATTGATGAGATCTGGAAAATAGTCTGCGAAAATGTACGGCTATACATATCACCAAGAGACTACAAAACATGGTTTAAAGGAGTATTCCTGGAAAAGGTCGAGAACGGTATAGCAGAACTATCATGTGATCGGTCCTTCCAGAGAGAATACCTTGAACAGTACCATAGAGGCTTAATCACCAGAAGCCTAAGTCAGGCAACAGGACAGAGAATAGAGTTGACCATAAAAATAAGATCCTCCGTCAACAACAGTACTCCAAAAACAATACAGGAGGTGAAAGTAGGGCAGGACGGATCCTTTAATATATTCAGTGAAGTACAGGACAAAATAGTTGAGGGAAAAGATAAGCTTGCGAGACAGGCACAGCTCAATCCCAAATATCTCTTCTCCAACTTCATTGTAGGTACTCACAATGCACTCTCACACGCCGTAGCGGAATCTGTCGTTAAAGAACTCGGGACACTATATAATCCTGTCTTCTTCTACGGACCAACCGGGGTAGGGAAGACCCACTTAATGCAGGCCATTGGAAATGAAGTTATAAATAACTATCCTGATAAAAAGGTTGTATATGTCCCTATTGAACAATTCCTCAATGAATTAATAGAATCCATAAGAACAAGAACCAACGAGAAGTTCAGGAAAAAGTACAGGGAGATAGACCTGCTCATAATAGATGACATCCAATTTGTAGAGACATACCCTAAGACACAGGAGGAGCTATTCCACACTTTCAATACACTGTATCAATCAAATAAGCAGATGATTATGGCCGCAGACAGACCCCCAAAAGAGATTAAGAATATAACAGACAGATTAAGGTCCAGATTCTCCGGAGGAATGGTGGCTGACCTTCAAGCTCCGGATTATGAAACGAGAATGGCAATACTGCAACAGATAGCCGCAGAACAAAATACAACCCTGGATAGAGAGACGGTTGAACTAATCGCTAAAAACGTAGAAAACAACGTAAGAGAACTGGAAGGGGCAGCAATAAAGATAATCTCCATGAGAAGACTCGGCCAGGAAGTAAATCTGGAACAGGTCGCTAAAACTCTCCAACTGGATCTGGAGAGTAAAAGGAAGAGGATAAAACCTGAAAGAATAATGGATGTAGTATGCGAGATATTTGACGTGACACCAAGAGACATAAAAGGTAAAAGAAGGACGGCATATCTTGCGACAACAAGACAGGTTATAATGTATATCCTTAGGAATGAACTGGGTTTACCTTTAGAAAGGGTTGCCAGAGAAGTAAACAGGCAAGATCATACAACGGTGCTCCATGCATGTGAAAAGATAGAGGATATGATGGAAAAAGATAGCAGATTTAAGGACAAAATAGAGACGTGCAAATCCAGACTCGGCTAGAGGACAACCCTGTGGATAACTAAGAATAAGTTCGGATAACGTGAGAAGTTCTACACAGATAATTTTCTTTTCATTATGTCTTCGTCTTGTTACAGAGGGAATTTAGGAACCACACATACACACATATTAACAGACTTCCCCATAAATATTCCACAAAAGTTATCCACTAAGATAGAAAGTAGAAAATATTGGGTTAACAAAGGAAATAGGGCAGGGGGTATATAACAACAAGGTTTAAGTTATCAACATCTATCAGAATGCAAATAAGGAAGTGAATAAGATCCTTTCCTTACTTTTTCGTGCAGATATCAACTTATACATACTCACTATTACTACAACTACTAATATATATAATATATAGGAGAGAAGAAAGGGAAAGAAGAAAAGAGGAAACTGGTAAAAGGAAGAAAGAAGATCTAATATTAAAAGGATGGATCCTATCAAAGAGAAAAAGCCTCTTAAGGTAATTGAAATTGAGAAAAGGTTCTTTGCCTTTATTGATACTCGTCCGCAGATTGATAAAGAGTATACTCATCTTGAAGGTTCTTCTATTACCGAGACATCTCTTTATCGGTTCTCTATCCGGATCACTCTCTTTTCTGAAAACTCTCTTGAAAATATTTCCTATCAAGCCTTTCTTTTAGAACCGTTAAAGGATACTCTTCAGATTGGCTCTCTGGATGCTGAATTTCTTTCTGATGGAATCTGGAATCCTAACCCCCCTCAATCTCTTACAGGCTTTTGTTTTGCGATCCCTCTTTAAGTCCCTTTACCCCTCCCCGTACACATTGTATACTAGATAAAAGCCCCGATGATTTTAATTTTTAGGTTTTTAGTTATATGCAATTCTCTTGTAATCAAGATACTTTCTCTAAGTATTTAAATATTGTAAGCAGGATTGTTAACTCTAAACCCGGCCTCCCAATTCTTAACAATATTCTCTTTGATGCTAAGGGAGGTAAAGTTCACCTTACGGCTACAGACCTTGAAATTGGAATTAATACCTGGATAGGAGCGGATGTTCAATCCGAGGGTACAATTACTGTTCCTGCCAAACAACTCTCTGAATTTGTAAATAGTATCCCTTCCGAGAAGGTTGATGTTACTCTTGAAAAGCAGATGCTTACAGTTTCAACTGTAAATAATAATGCAGAGTTTCATACTATTCCTGCCGATGATTATCCGCATGTTGTATCTATTGATAAAGAGAAAGCCGTTCTTAATATATCTCAGGAAGATCTTTTAAAGGCTGTTAAAAGAGTTGCTTTTGCCGCAGCTTCGGATGATGTCAAACCTGTTTTAACCGGGGTGAGGATTGAGATAGAAGGGAAGAATGTTTCCTTTGTTGCTGCTGATGGATTGAGGCTTTCTAAGCAAACAATCAAAGTGCAGACAGAGTCAACTAAGGATCTTAATATTCTCGTTCCTGTCAAAGCTTTGCAGGAGCTTGCTTTTGTGGTTTCAGAGATGGGTATGGATGATAAAGAGAGTGTATCTTTGTATGTTGTTGAAGATAGGAATCAGGTTGTATTCAGGTTTGGAGATGTAGATATTGTATCCCGCCTTATTGACGGTCAGTATCCAGAGTATCGTCAGATTATCCCAACCGGTTATAAGACACAGGTTTCTGCCAAGAAAGATGAGTTTGCTAATGCTCTTAAGGTTACTAATATTATTGCAAGGAGCGTTCTTGGCAATAAAATTATCCTGGAGCTTAACCCTAAAGATAATCAGGTCGCTATCTCCGCTTCACAGTCTGAGGTTGGGAGTAACCGAAGTGTTTTTGAGGGAGCTATGGAAGGAGAATCTCTTAAAATTGCTTTTAGTGCAAGGTTTTTGGGAGATATGTTTAATAATTTAGATGGAACAGATCTCATTTTTGAATGTACTGAATCTGTTAAGCCAGGAGTCTTCAAGATAAAGGGGGATGATAACTTCATCCATCTTATAATGCCGATGATGCTTTAATCGGTATCCTTTACTACGTATCCAAACCCGTGGACTGTTTTAATCAGGTCTTTTTCCTGTAATTTATCTCTCAATTTCTTCACATGGACATCTACTGTATTAGAAGTTGTTAGCTTTCTATAGTCCCAGACTTTTTCTAATAGCTCATTTCTTGTTAACGTCCTATTTTTATTCTTAACCAAGTACTCAAGAAGGGTGTATTCCCGTCTTCTCAAAGGTATCTCCTCGTTATCCTTCGTTACATATTTAAGATCAGTATCTATATTTATATCTTTAAACCTTAGATACTTCTCTTCTCTAGTCTTCGGTCTTCTAAGCAGGGAGTTTATTCTTGCTAATAGCTCCTGAATAGCATAGGGGTAGTCTAGTACATCGTCAGCTCCTTCATTTAAAAAGAGGACTTTTTCTTTCCATGTGGCTTTGCTAGCAATACCTAGTATTAGTATTCGGCCTGCCTTGTTTCTGATTTCTTTTACTAGTAAGGATGAACTTGTCTCTTTTAGATTTACATCCATTATTATAAGGTCGAAAACACACTCTTCATACTTAATCTCTTTTGCCTTTTTGGAGCTATTTATCTCTGTAAACCATCCGTTACTCTCCAGAATATTTTTAGTAATTTGTGCAACTGATGGATAATCTTCTATAATTAAAATATTCATAGGAAAACCATGATAATTTATTGATTAAAGGGTAATATTAGGTGATTAAATCCTAAAGACCTATATTTTTAGAGATATGAAATTCCTTCTTACACAATTCTTCATACTTTTCTCTTCTGTAACATTTCTGATATATATGTTATCCCTTGATTACTTTGTTCCCTATACAAGCCCACAATCTATTAATTGGTATAACACTTCTCTTATACTCTTCCTTCTTTTTGCAACGACTCAGTCGTTCGTCTCCTTGATAGTTTTTCTTTTTCAGAAGTTTTTAGCCTACGGGTGGAGGGAGTTTCCTGATTACAAGGTCTCTTTAAGGTGGGGAAATATATTGGGAATATCTCTGGTAGGAGGGGTTTTTCTTAATATCTTAGGTATTTTGGTTTTCCCATGGGGATCACTAGCCCTATTACTTGTTATTATCCTTATAACTGTTATATGATTAAGCTATGAAAACAGAGAAGAAAAAATCAGGTTTCAGTACAGAGCTTAGTGATATTGCAAAAGTTCTTTCCGGCGAGCTTCAGTTAAGAAAGAGGGAGGAAGAAGTTGAGAAATTGACTCAGAAGGCCGTTAAAAAGCAGAAGGACTTAAGAAGGAAGAAAATTATAGAAGGGGAAGCTAGGGTTGAAACAGAGGATAAGCTGAAAAAGGTTGTTCAAAAGATCAAGCTGTATGAGTGGGAGGCCCCGATTCGTTTTAACCAGCCATTTAACCCTAAGATGTTTCTGGTTTTAACCGGAGTTATGCTCCTCTTTATAATGTATCTGGCTGTACTAGGTCATTACGGCCTTATGGCCTCTATTATTGCACTTCTTTTCTTTTTCTATGTTGCCGGTACAACCCCTCCTATTACAGTTAAGCATGAGATTAATACAAAAGGGATAGATTCACTTGGGAAGCTGTATGAGTGGTTTTTGCTTGATACTTTCTGGTTTACCAAGAGAGAGGATCAGTACTTACTAGTAGTCGGTACAAAACTGAGGCTTCCGAACAAGCTGATGATGATAGTAGGGGAGAAAGAAGTTAAGCCCATCTTCCTTTTATTGCAGGATAAACTCCTTTATAAAGATATTAGAAGATGGAGCAAGTTGGATCAGATGAATTTCGGGGAATATATACCGATTGAGAAAATATAGTTTCAAAAGTATCCTCTAAATGTTAGTATGAAGTATATATTTTATATTCTTATAGTATGAAATTATCTTTATTAGAGCTTTTTCACAGATCGTATGTATCAATAATTGGGATCTTTAGAAGATTTCCCGTTACTGCTACTCTTATTATCATTGAGTTTATAGGAATGTCGCTTCTTACAGAGCTTGATTATTTCCGTGATCATGGGAAAGAAGCCTATCTCCTTGAAATGGTATTACTCGCTAATTTTGCCTTATCTGCTTTAACAGTAAATATACAGCTCGCATCTGAAAGATATGGATTACCAGTATTAAAAAGAATAGCTCTGAATATTGCTGCATTTGTTCTAATTGGAGGGTTTTCATACCTTTTCCTGTATAAGGATATTAACTCTTTCAATATCCTTAACGGTACATTTACCGGTAATACGTACAAGATGCTGATTATGGCTGGATTATCAGTCCTTTCCGTAGCTATATCCCCGTTCTTAAAGGATGAGAATAGCAATGAGTGGTGGAATCTTATGATTACAACCTTTTATCGAGGATCTATATCTGTTCTGTATTCTGTAGCCTTGTATATTGGTTTGAGTTTAGCTTTTCTTGCTGTTGATGCCTTCTGGAAATTCACATTCTTTGATAATCAGTATGCTTTGGTTGCAATCTTCAGTTTTGTGCTTGTTGCTCCTCTCCACTTTCTTCACGGTATTTATGAGTTTCCTAAAAAATCAACTCTTATACAGCTCCCTAAGTATCTTTTGATAATGGTTAAATATATTTTAACCCCGCTCATTGGTATCTACACAATTATTCTCTACCCTTACATTTTCAGCTTCCCGTTTAGAGAGGAGTGGCCTGCAAACGAAGCTACGGGAATAATCCTTGCCCTTATGGTTATGATCTATGCAGGAATAGCTCTTCTATATGGTTTGCCCCAGGGTACAAGTGATGAGAAGTTTAAAACTCTTTTTACTAAAATAAGCACAGCTATTGCTCTGCCTACGATCCTTTTCTGGATCTATTCCTTGTGGCTAAGAATTAATGCCTATGGAATGACTGTTAACAGGTTTGTTCTTATGGCGGTTATCCTCTGGTTCCTTGCTGTCACTTTATATTATCTATTTTCTAGAAACACGAATATTAAGTATCCTCTCGCAGGTTTGTGGATTCTTCTCTTTGTTATCTTCTATTTCCCATTCACATCCTTCTATTGGGGAGAGCATTCTCAGATAAACAGGCTAATCAATATAGCCAAGGATGAGAAGCTTTATGTAAATGGAAAGATAGAGAAGGGGGATAAACCTGCTGTTGCCGGAAATGATTATGTAATGGGAGAGATCATTGTTTATCTCAATCTTAATAACGGGATTAAGAAGGTTGAGAATGTTCTTGGAGATACTGTTATGGAGGGACTCACACTGAATAAATATGGGTATGTTAAAGAGGTGGCTCAAAGATATTCTCTTTCCGGGAGCGTCTTCTATGCTAATCCTACAAATCAGATACCTGCCGCTACAGAAGAATTTGTAGCTTCTTTAGATGTAACAAGCCTAGATATTCTTGAAGGGTACACTAAGGTTGTGTACAAAGAAGTCCCTTATGAGGATATGAAAAAGAATACATTCACATTAGACGAGGTTGTATATACAGTTGATCTGGATTTTGAAGACCCTGCTTTCTCGACCACATCTAAGAATCTAAGTGAGAATGAGAAGTCTTTTGGTCCTACTGGCTCGTACTTTACAACAGATATAACAAAACTTTCATTTGAGAGCAGTAACACAATCTTTATCATTAATCACGTAGGGGGGATGTATAAAAATGGGAAGATTACAGGCTTTAACTTTATTAACGGGTATCTGTTTACGAAGTAGAGTTTAAACGGATGTTTACAGGTTGTAAAGGGATAAAGAGTCTTTCTAGTACCTATATTTCATATTTCACAGTATAATCTCTCTTGGAGAGATGTCTGAGTGGTCGAAAGAGATGCTCTCGAAAAGCATTATCCGGGAAACCGGATCGAGGGTTCGAATCCCTCTCTCTCCGTACTTAAAAGGTCAATATTATGGAAAAGATTGTAAAGTTTACACCACAGCTAACAGAGCTTATAAAACAGGGTAAAAAAACAACCACCTGGAGACTCTTTGATGATAAGAATCTTTCAGTAGGTGATATCATTATTCTAGCTACGAGGGATGGAGAAAATGTTACAAATTTTGGAAAAGCGAAAATTAAGAATATCACGATGAGAACACTAGATACTCTTAGGCCAGAAGATTATGCTGGGCATGAACCTTCAAAAGATCCTGTTGGTGACTACAAAGTGTATTATGGAGACAAAGTTCAACCAAATACGGAAGTTAAGATTATTAAATTTGAAGTCATGGAAATCTCCTCTTAACACTTCCTAAGAAAATTGTATTACGATTTCCTGATTTCAAATTCACTTGTTTTTGTCAGAATAATCCGTCTCTTAAAGGCTTTTATTCTTCGTAGTGTTCCTGTAATACAATCTGCTATAATTTCTCATGTACAAGTTTAAGATCCTTATAGAAGGGTATGCTAGGACTGGTGCAAACGGGGTTTACTTTGCAAGCCCCACTTCCTCCCTTATTTACGATGAAAAAGTGAAAGTCCTTGTTGATCCAGGTACTAATGCTGATGCCCTGAGAAGTTCATTTGAAAGGGAGGAGATGGAGTTTAAGGATATTGATATAGTCTTTCTTACGCACTATCATCCGGATCATTTCCTGAACATCAGATTGTTTCCTAATGTTGATTTATACGATGGCACTACCCGCTGGCATGGTGATCAGGAACATTTCTACGAGGGGAGACTACCGGGAACTGATATTGAACTTGTACCGACTCCGGGTCATACAATGGAACAAACGTCGTTAGTTATAGAGACCGTTGAGTATGGAATTGTTTTTGTGTGTCAGGATGTATTTTGGTGGGAAGATGGGAAACAGAAGAGTGATAATGTAAATGATCTCCTTAATAATCCGGACCCTTTTATGGCTTCATGGAAGGATTTACAGAACTCAAGGAAAATAGTTTTGGATAGGGCTGACTGGATAGTGCCTGGACATGGTAAAATGTTCAGGAATCCTAGAAGAAATTAAGTTTATTAATATCTTTTTTATGAGTGATTATATGCCGTTACCGACCTTTTTTAATAAGGATTCTTCAGTTCAGGATAGTGGGATTAAAAAATATGAGTACAAAATTGAATCTGGGGAAGATATCTTAACGACCCATGGTTGGGAGTTGCAAATTGAAGACCGTAATTTTCTGAAGATGGCGAAGCAAGGGAGTGTTATTATAGAAAAGCAGGGCTCACAGGATACAGATCTTGCTGATGTCTTTACCGTTAAACTTAATAATTATGGGGATAAGTTTGTTATTGCTATGTGGGGATTATCAAAAGCGGGGTTAGTTACCCAGATAACTTCTTCAGTGGTAGATTATAATAAATCTACTGTTATGATTCGAAAAGGAGCAAAAGAAACGGCTGTAGGAATACTCCCTACGCAGACGAAGAGATAATGAAAGTCTTGTTGTCTTCCTTTCTACTATGTAGAATTAAAACAAATAACTTCGTTAGTATATTTTAATGAAACAACTATCTCAAAAAACAACTCTAATTATATTGGGGAGTGTGTTAGTCTTTCTCGTTATTGCCGTCATTCTTCTTAATCCCGGTCGCAGACTTGCAGACGAAAGGAATAATATTAGACTCGAAAACCTTACTCAGATTGTTGAAGGCGTTACTAAATATGCAAGTAAGAACAATGGAGTATTACCTAAAGGTATACCTGTTTCCGACAACTGTGAAGATACTAAGAATGAGATATGCAGAGCAGGAGCAGAGGGTTGCGATAAAGTGGCTTTGTCTGTCCTTGTTAATGATAAATACATGGAGTTTATGCCAACAGACCCTCAATCTAAGGATGAGAAGGGAACTGGGTATAACATAGTTCAGAGTGATAAAGGAAGAATAACTCTCTGTGCTCCGTCTGCAGAACTGGGAAAGAAGATCGTATATATTAAATAGTATGTCAAAAATCCTCTATATTACACAAAGATATGCCCCAGCAGCTGGAGGGGCTGAGATTTATGTTAACGCTCTTGCACAGTGGAACGTTAAAAACGGTCATGAAGTTGATGTTTGGACCTCCGATGCTTTGGAAGCAGATGCTCTATGGTATCCCAGAAGAAAAAAGATTGATGTAATGGAAGAAAAAATTGAGGGTGTTCATGTCCGGAGGTTTAAAACCTCCCCGTTCTTTCTGAATAATATATTTATAAACAAGGCTATTCGTTTTATCCTTGTTCGTATGCCGTTTAGGATCCTGCGTATAATAGGAAGTCCTCCTCTTTGTTGGGAGATGCTGCGAGAAGTTCGTAAGAATGATTCATTTCCGTACGACATTATTCATGTATCTGCAATGCCGTACCATATTCTCTTTTACGTAGGTCTCCTCCTTGCTAAAAAAACCGGAGCTAAACTATATCTAACTCCGTTTGCGCATACCGGGATTTCCCAGAAAGATCCTTTGTATAAAAAGTACTTTGACCCTTTGATAAAGGACTTTTTTAAGAAGGCAGATAAAGTATTTGTACAGACCGATGTTGAGCAAAGAACCCTGTCTAACTTTCTTGAACAGAAGGGAGTCTCTTTAAGCTTGGATGTCTTTCAAAAAGTTGGGTTGGGAGTTGTGCCTGGTGAAGTCCTGGTAGGGGACCGCACCAGATTCCGGGCAAAATACGGTATAGATCCAGATATCCCGATAGTCTTCTATGTAGGAGCTCGTGAAGGCGTTAAGGGGGTATATAATCTAGTGAATACATGTGAAATTCTCTGGAAGAAAGGAATTGTTTTTAAACTGGTTATGGGAGGAAACAGCTCTATTGCTTTTGAAAAGTTCTGGGATAGAAGGTCGGAAGAGGTGAAGAGCAATTCTCTTGTTCTAGAAAGACCTTCTGATGAAGATAAATGGGATATGTTTGATGCAGGAGATATCTTTGTGATGACATCAAAAAGCGAATCCTTTGGAATTGTATATTTGGAAGCCTGGCTGTATAAAAAGCCTGTGATCGGATGCAATATAGAAGCGGTGAGTGAGATTATAGAGGAGGGAGAGGATGGATATCTGCTTCCGTTTGACGATTCTCAGGCATTAGTAGAAAAGATAGAGTTTCTTTTAAGTAATAAAGAGGAGGCGAAGAGGTTAGGTCAAAACGGGTATAACAAGGTAATGAGGGAATATACGTGGGAGAATAAGTTTAAGATATTAGCTCCATTTTTTAATGACAAAAAGTGAGATAGAAAAAGAGTTTTCAAAAGGAGATCTGAGAGGAAAGGGGGGAGTTGATAATGTCTTGAAAGAATATTCAAAGGATAAAAAGGTAAGAAAAGATATTTTCGATCTAATTTTTTCAGAGAATAGGATTATCGCAATGAGGGCAATAGACGCCTACGAAAAGATTTCCAAAAATAGCAATGTGACGGAGGAAGAACAAAGCCAGTTACTCAGTATACTAGGGACCCCTAAACATAAAGAATTTATGTGGCATTATGTACAGATACTTGGATATATGGAAATTCCAAACGGTATAAAAGATCAAGTATATAATTATCTTAAGGAGGCCATTAATGATTATTTAGATAGTAATATTGTGAGAGTTTTTGCAATGCAAACAATGTATAACCTCTTTATTACAAATGAGAAATATAGAAAGGAAATAAGAGGGGTTCTCGGAGATATGGCTAAAAGCTCAATACCGTCTCTTCAGTCTAGGGCAATGAAACTGTTAAAGTTATATAATAAAGTATGAAAGATCCCAAATTAAAAAGGTATGATAAAGATTTTGAATACTCATATGCCTTTGGTACATATCCCACAATTGACCTGCTCAAGTCTAAGCCTGAAAAGGTTTTAAAGGTTCTTCTTAAGCAGGAAGGTTTTGGCAGTGAAGGTGTTAATGAAATTGTTGCGTTATGTGAAGAGAAAGGTATTAAGTATGAAGTAAACGACAGGGTTATAGACAAACTTTCTGTGAAGGAAAATACATATTCGATAGGTGTCTTTGAGAAGTATGAATGTGAAATTGATAAAAATAGTAATCATATTGTATTGGATCAGCCAAGAAATATGGGCAATATAGGTACTATTATCAGAACAATGGTGGGATTTGGATTTAAAGACCTCATTCTCATTAAACCTGCTGCAGATATCTTTGATCCGACAATTGTGAGATCGGCAATGGGAGCTCTTTTCAGTATTAACTTTAAATATTACGATTCAATAGAGGGGTATAGTAACGAGTTTCCATTGCACAATAAATATCTGTTCATGCTTAACGGGGCTAAAAATATAGAAGAAGTTCCTTTCAAATCCCCATACGCTCTTGTCTTTGGCACTGAAAGTGCAGGATTATCGGATGAGTATGCCAAGTTGGGAGAAAGCGTGTACATAAAACATGAGAAAGATATTGATTCTCTAAATCTTTCTGTGGCAGTAGGGATAGCTTTATATAAATCCAGTCTAAATAAATTATAAGTTAGCGGGATGAAGACGGTATTAATTACTGGTACAAGTTCCGGGTTCGGGTATTTAACGGCTTTTAAATTTGCTAAAGCCGGATATAAGGTTTTCGCAACAGCTAGGGATGTGACATCAAAATCCATGATTCAGATGAAGGAGATTGCCCTTAAAGAGAAACTGGATATAGAACAGTTGGAAATCGATGTTACGAACCAGGAAACAATAGATAATGTTACTCATATATTCAAAAAAAGAAGAGAAAGAATAGATGTTCTGGTTAATAATGCGGGTTACGGGATACTTGGACCAATTGAAACCTTTTCAGTTGAGGATATAGAGAGACAAATGAATACAAACTTTCTCGGAGTGGTTCGAATGGTTAAATCGTTTCTCCCTCTGATGAGAGAGCAGGGAGGGGGAATGATTATTAATATCTCATCAGCCTCTGTTAATGGATCAATTCCCTTTTATGGTGTGTATGCAGCGTCTAAAGCTGCTGTTGATAGGTATAGCCAGGCACTTAGATCGGAAGTGAGGCAGTTTGGTATTAAAGTCGCGATGGTCGAGCCTGGGGGTTTCAATACTCACTTCGGGAAGAATGTGGAAGGTTTAGATGAAGAGAAGATTAAAGAGACTGTATATGGAAAATGGTTTAAGAAACTCACAGCAAAAAGGAAAGCTCTAAAGATAGATACCAAAAAGGGGATAATGGGATGGTTAAGAGATCCTAAGTGGGTTGTAAACAAAGTGTATAGGGTAGCAAATACGAAAAATCCTCCTTTAAGAAATCTTGTAGGATGGGATGCCTATGCACTTTCATTAGGTAAAAGGGTTATACCTGATTTTATATGGGATTGGATTGTAAGAGCGTATGTAAAGTAGCAAAAGGCCTTATACTCCCAATTCGCTTGCTCTCCCGCATCCTGTATAATTAGCTATATGAGTACTAGCTTTGGGCAAAGGGAAAATCCTTTCGAGGTGGACTTTGATTTAGTATCTCTTGAAGAAGCAATAGAAACTATCTCAAAGGAGAGTAATGTATATGCGGTAACTTTCCCAAGGGAAGCTTTTGGATTTCCTGCTGTAAATCTTTCTGATAAATCCGTTGATATAGGAGATAAAGTTCGTGATGCTGATGAGGAATATTCTCCTTATGGAGGGAGAAAAGAAACTTATAGATATTCCAATGTAGATGAAGGTGAGGGAGCTTTAGTCAGGTTAAAGGATAGGATGGAGAATCATCAATATCAAAAGTTTTTAGAAAATCTATGGAAAGTTGCTCAGGAAAGAGAGGTTAGAGAACGATATCGCAGTATAGATATTGATACTCTCTCTGATCTTCCTGCTTTTAAGCTTCCTCAGTCTATAAATTCTCCTACTGATATATGTCCGGTATTGGGCCCCGTTCTTTATGATAAATTATTTATTCCCAACGCAGATTCCTTTACTGTTATCCTGTGTGATGCATGCCCTGCAAATCTTTGGATACATTATAAAACTCAGGATGGACACGATGTTATTGCCTCTATTTATTTTTCTATTTTTGATCACGTTGAGGAAAATGGAAAGATATATCGTAAGTATGCATACAATATTAAGCCGGAAACTTCTGAATACGGATCTGAAACATATCTTTCTATCGTTGAAACACCAGGCCGTAAAGTTGTAAACAATGTAAGGAGGGGGGAGGGTAAGAAAACAGAGGCTTATGATGGGTATGAATTTATTGAGGATGAAACAGAGCTCCCGCTTGCACAGGAAGAGATGAGGAAAAAGAGGTCTAACTACTCGAAAGAAGCACTCGTCTTTGGAGGCTGGATGCGTAAAGCTGATGATTTTATGAAAGAGGTTATAAGACATTCTGACATCAGTGATCTTAGAGAAGTTTCTAGATCAGTTAAGCGGTACTCTATAAAGAATGGAAGGGGAGAAACTCTGGAAGAGTTGGCCCACCTTCGAAGCCTTCTTTCCCCTTGGCTTCCTGTTTTTGATCAGGAACATGTAATGCCTCATTGGTTAAAACATATTCCTGAAGAGAGTGATCTTTTATCATATCTCGTAATGTCTCTGGGAGAAAAGGAGGATGGGAGAGTATTAAAGTTTCTGGAAGAACTTAATACCGATCTGCATTTAGGAGAAGGGTATATAACGAGAAGAAAAAAGAATATTAAGATCGTCTCATCGCTTCTTGCGATTTTTAATATTGAAAGAGGATACCTTGCTGCAGTTAAAGAATACCCTTGGAATAGCGTCTCATCGGAACCTTTTGAAACTCTTCAGGAAATAATATGGTTTAGGGATCCTTTCGGATATGTAATCAATAGTAGACATAAGGAGGAGTCGGCTTTAAAGGAGTATAGGAAAGAGCTTGGGAAAGGCATGGGAAATGCTGCCGGTAGAAAAAATTACGAAGAGCATCTCCCAGTAAGGGGAAGAATTGTACAACTAGCCTTTCCAGGATTCGGCTTTAAAGAAAGAAGCGAGCCTCTTGTCTCATACTTAAGCCTGGAAGATATACATCGCATAAAGGAGCGAAAGAGAATTTTAGAAAAGCTTTTGAAAAGGCCGTCAATTCTAACCCTTAAACTCTGGAGAGCTCTTAAGTGGGCTCAGCCAAGTCCGTGGAGAATGAGGAGCACATCAATTGAAAGACATGGCCTCTTATCAGATGAAGTAACTATTAATCCTTTGGACAGGGAGATCACAGATTTGCAAATGCGAATTACCCTTGCAGGAGAAGATTTAGAAGAGGTGAACGGTATGTCGCATTTGATCTCAGACTCCTCAGACGAAGCTTCTGAAGTAGTGTTATCGAGAATTTACAGGGCGGCTGAAAGGAGTGGGATTGATATAACTGTGGAGAAAGCTTCTGAAATAAGAGATAGGATAATGATGGAACCTGCTCCATTAGCTGAGAGTGAAAAACTTGATTTAATAACTCAGAAATTGCAGCATGTGTTGAAAACGTTTTCACTTAGAGAGCTCTTTAAGGAGATTAAAAAGATGCCTTTTACCGCCCAGTTTATTATGTACCACAGGTTAGGATACAACCATCCTGAGTTTATTGATATTAACCATCATCAAATCAAATATATAATTGAGAGCTATTTCGATAATAATAGCTATGAGTATTACAAAGCGGTTCAGTTAATTGCCAGATTATTAAGCGAGAAAGGCAATAAACGCTATCATTTAGCTCAACTTCGTAAGTTCACAAAGGAAAGAGATGAGAAGATTCTTGCTGAAGGTCGTTCTCTCAGGAATGCTGACCAGCCTCCCGAAGAAGCAGAATCGCTTCTTGAAAATCAGGATAGTGTGATTTCTGAAGTGGTCCCTTCTTCGGATGTAGAAGCGGCTCCTGAAGATACTAATACCTGGTTTGGGAAATTTCCGGATGAAAGACCGTTTTAATCTGGTAACACTAGGTTCTAAGTGATACTATGTTTATATAACTTAACCACTTGTTCTAATGTTTGAATCAAATAAATATCTTGTACGAAGGAAGATAGTTTCATTTCTCGGAGCAACCTTTGAAGTATATGATGAAAAAGGAGCTCTTGTTCTTTATGCTAAACAGAAGGCTTTTAAGTTAAGAGAGGAATTAAAATTCTTCAGTGATAAAGAGATGAAGAATGAAGTTCTCAGCCTTAAGGCTAGGAATATTCTTGATCTGTCGGCAACATATGATATTAGGGACTCACAGACAGGGAAATTGTTAGGGGCTGTAAAAAGAAAAGGGCTGAAATCCATACTCAGAGATGAATGGATCGTATTGGACGAGAGTGATAAAGAGGTTGGTGTTATGCTTGAAGATTCAATGGGACTAGCGGTTATTAGAAGATTCCTTCTGAACCTGATTCCTCAGAACTATGATTATATGTTGGGGAGTAACAAGGTTGCCGATCTTAAGCAGAGATTTAATCCATTTGTATATAAACTTGATGTAGATATTCTAAGCGATAGCGTGGATAAGAGATTAGTTCTTGTCTCATCAATAATACTTGCTCTTGTAGAAGGGAGACAGGATTAACTTTAGTAGGGGAGAAGAATGGGACGTAAAGGGGAGGTTTTGCTTCTTCGAATTCTTTCAAAGAAATCTCTATTCATCTCTCCGCCGCTTACATACGTATAGAATTCGATGATAGTGTTTGCTTTCTCTCTTAATACGTCATCATCTGCCATTCTTTCATAAAAGTACTTATCTCCAGCAAAGAGGGAGGTTGCAATAGTTGCCTCGTCTTCATACCAGTCACTTGAGCCGTAACAGCTTTCAAAACCGACAGGATCTACTGTTGTACACCCAAAACTATCTGTAATTGACCACTCGTTGTGATAGATTAATCCTGCTTCAGAAGTGATTTGATCAAATGTTGGATGTAGCAATGACTCGGCGGTCCCTTCTGGCACATAAGTTAAATTATTAAAGGCCATGTGTGATAATTCATGTACAATAACGCTTTTATTGAGATAATTGATATCCAAAATTATCGCAGGCTTCCCATCAATATTGGTACTAACCCCTCCGGCCTGTACCCATTCCTGTGCCTTCTCGTCGTATACCATAATGGTTGAGGAGAGAAGTATTTGAGGGTTTAAGACGTTTAGATTCCGGTAAAAGGTGGGTGAGAACTCTGAAAGTGCAGGTTCAATAATATTATGTATCACATCTGGAGCAACAGCCTGTTGTTGCAAAGTTAGGCCGGATGTTTTTACAGTGTCAGTATGAGAAAGCCAGTCTCCATTTGCTTCTACAATTTCAACTTGCGGATAGGTAGCAATTTCAGGAGTTGGCGTGTACAGAAACGAATAGTCTGGAACTAGGGTAGAAGTGAGAGGTACTTCATATCGGTGTTCGGAGGCCTTTTGTGAAGCGATTTGTAGGCCTACAAGTATTGCAGCAGTGAAAGCTGAGCTAATAAACTTGGAGCAACCACTTTTATTCCCTTGTCCATATCTAATCGGCATAACCTATATTATATCGTAGACAGATTTAATAAGAAATTCCTAATGTGAGGAAGAAATAGATGACACTACTATCTTAATAGTATAATTAAATATGAACAAACTGTTCGTCCTTGATTTCGATTTCTATACAACCTTTCTTGGGGGTCAATCTTTCTCCTGGGATTATGAAGAGGGTTTGTTTAAAGGTTTTACCTCTCAAAGATATATAGAAATCAAAAGGGAGCAAGACCATATCCTATGGCAGACATACCCGGTTAAGGACGATATAGCATATCTCACTAAATATCTTCGTCTTGATGTTAATTATAGGGGTATTTTAAAGAAGTTTCCGGAGGATGAATATATAGGCAAAGCCAAGGACAGGTTTCCGGGTTTAAGGCTTCTCTCGCAGGATTTTCAGGATACACTTCTCGGGTTTCTATGCTCATCAAATAAAAGTGTAAAGGCAATTAGGAAAAGCATTAGAAACCTTCGGGAGATGTATGGTGAAGAAATTTCTGTAAATGGAAAAACCGTTAAGCTTTTCCCTAAACTTGAAAGTATATCCGTAACTTCAAAAGAAAAACTATTAAGCAGCGGGGTAGGGTTTAGAGCCGGATATATTTTGGAAGCTGCCAATAGGTTTGTAAAAAGAGATTTTGAAAATATAGAAAATATGGATTATGAGCAGGCGAAAGAACTCTTAATTGCGAATAAAGGAATAGGGGATAAGGTTGCCGATTGTATCCTTCTATATTCTCTTAAACATGATCATATAATGCCCCTGGATGTGTGGGGAAAAAGAATCCTTTCCAGATATTATAACCTTGATGAGAGTATGCGGTACAATGAGATGCAGGACTGGGTTTCAAGGTATTTTAATGGAGTAGGGGGGTGGGCAGGACAGATGCTATTTGAGTATATAAGGGGATTTAAATAAGTTTATACTAAATTATATGTCCAACATTATTATACATGGGGGAAACCCTTTGAACGGTGACATTACTCCATCCGGGAATAAGAACTCTGTACTGCCGATTCTCTGCTCAACCATTCTTACAAATGAGACTGTTGTTCTGAACAATGTGCCGGATTTAACCGATGTAAATAAGCTGGTTGAACAGCTCAAGTCTATTGGATCAAAAATAGAGTGGGATAAAATGAAATGCCGGTTGGAAATAAATAATAAAGACATTAGGAAAGATCTGTTCGACGGGGATTTCCCTATAGGGATGAGAGGTTCGCTTCTTCTCTTTTCTCCTCTTTTGTATAGAATGAAAAAACTTCAGATGAAGAATGAGATCGGAGGATGCTCATTAGGCATCCGTGAGATTGATCCGCATATAGATGCATTAAAAGCATTAGGAACGAAGGTGAGTTATGGAAGTGTTATGAAGTTTAGTATCCAGGAAAGATTCGTAGGCAACGGGCTTTGGCCGGATTACATGAGTGTCACAGCTACTGAGAACTTTATAAATGCTGCCGTACTAGCTTCTGGAAGATCAAAATTAGTGAACGCAGCAAGTGAGCCACATGTTCAGGACCTATGTAATTTCTTAAACGGCTTAGGGGCAAAAATAACAGGGATAGGAACCAGTGTTTTGGAAATTGATGGAGTTGAGAGTCTGGGAGGAGGAGAATTCACGATAACCTCAGATCATCATGAGATAACGACAATGCTTGCCCTTGGAGCGATGACCGGTGGAGAAATTCGTGTCCATGATGCTATTCCGCAGCACTTTCCACTAATAAAGAACTCGTTTGCCAAACTAGGAGTGGAGATTGAGTACGAGGGAGAGACTGCCATAGTAAGAAAGAATCAGAAACTTAAGATTCAAAGACCCTTTACTGAAAATATGCTCCCTAAAATTGAAGCAGCTCCCTGGCCGTATTTTCCTGTTGATCTGCTTCCTCTGATGATAGCTCTTTCGGTTAAATCGAAAGGGGAAATCATGTTTTGGAATAAAGTGTATGAAGGAGGCTTTTTCTGGATACAGGAACTTATGAAGTTTGGATCAGAGATTATACTTGCTGATCCGCACAGAGTTATCGTATTTGGGGGAAGGCCTCTTTCGCCGGCGGTGACAAACGCACCCAATATAATTAGAGCAGCTATTGCATTAACTATGGTAGCTCTCTCAATTGAAGGCGAGAGTAAGGTTAACTTTGCAGACAGTATTAAAAGAGCACACCCGAACTTTATAGAAAACCTGCAGAAACTCGGAGCAAAGATAGATTGGGAAGAGTAGCAATTTGTTATTCTCCCGAAACCTCTATATACTATTTCTATAGATAAAATAATATCTACTCTCATGGAACCTAAAGTAAAAGTTTTAATAATTCTCCTTACCGGCCTTTTCCTTCTTGCTATTGTTTCAACCGCAACGTTTGGATACCTGTATTTCCGTGAGAAGGCGAAATATGAACAGTTGCAGAACCAGAATAAAATAGATGACAGTGATACAGAGCAGGCTCAAGATACTCCGTCTGAAACTGAACAGGATGGAGACGGGGAGGAAGTAACCCCTCCTGAGGAACCAGAGATTATAACAAAAGAATTCGCGTGCCCTGAATGGGTTTATGCCGATACCGCAGGGAAAACTCCTACAATGTATATTGTTTACGAAGATTCTAAAGATGTGAGTTTTGAGAATGAGAACAAAAAGTGCGAGGATATTGTTATGAAGTACAAGACGGCAAAACTGTATTTGACATACAGCTATGGAGAGGCATACTCAACCCTTCTTGATAAAGTAGGGACTGAGGTCGTTACTCTGAAAACCGGACAGAAGAAGGATGGCAGTATAACTACTACACAAACGCTTGGTCGCCAGAAATACACAAAGAGTGAGGCTGCTTCTACACAGTATCCTGCAGGATATTGGCTTAATTATGTATATCTCGGGTCTAAAACCGGATGTGAAGAATATGATGTGATGGAGGACAAAGTAATTGGCTACCCATGCCATATGGGAGGTAATCCTTTTGTGACACCAGCCGGGCGGTTTGATCTATTCTTTCCCAAAGGAACTACACAGGAAGCTATCATAGAAGGCGTTGATTTTTTTGACTATGTTGCAAAAAAATCATACTACAAAGAAATTTAGCCCTATTTATGGTATAATATAAGTGTAAATGGGGACGTAAGGCATTCGACAGAGGTTAGAGTATATGTATCACAAGCAGAGTTGTAGCTCTTCAAAAACAACAAGATAACTGCAAAAAATACAGTTAACACTTTCTTAAGTAAGGTACAGGAGTTAGGTGCAAGATTAACCTCTTCACTTAGTTTCTCTTATTTAGGTTAGTTTAGTCTTATTTAGACTAACGATTATTAATCTTGCCCCTGATCAGGGTTAGTAGTCGGACGTTATCAGGGTATATCATTTTCGGTTTCCGATAAGCTGAATTTGATGAACATTTTATCGGTCAGGAATATTGTTCTTCTTGTCTTTAGATATTCTTGGTAAATTAAGACAGGATAAGCTTGTATAATGGTACAATACAATACTTTTGGACGTGGGTTCAATTCCCACCGTCTCCACCAATGTTGGTGTAACAGCCTCTTTGGCTATAATTTCTGATGTGATATTTTTAAAATCCAACCTTGGTTGTTAATTCTGGCACTATGCTACAATGACTATTGATGGAAAAAGTAAAAAACACCCTTAGGAAAATAGCGGACTTGGTGAAAGCAAATAAGGTAATAGCCGTTGGTCTTTCCGCTTTGTTAGTAGTTACTGTCGGAGTCTGTGTTTACATGTTGATTGTTAATTCTAATTCAAAAAACTCCAGCTCAAATAAAAACACAGAACAAGAGACAAAAAAGTTTGAGTATTTTTGCCCGTATAAAATGTATGAAGAAGATGGAAAGACGTATGGAAGCAAAGGCGACGATAATTCCTGGGAACTTAACACAAAAGAAGTAGATTGGATTAAAAGCAATTGCTCTGAAAACGTCTGGACTCCCAAGTCCGAGGAAGTTAAAGAGGATAACCTGCCGATCATAGAAAACCTGGTTGAAGATATAAAACCGCCAGTTATAAAAAATTTGGTAGTAGAGTTTGCTCGCTACAATTCCAGAACCGGAAAAGCCGGAGCTTTTGTTTTTAAATCGTCTGAGGACAAAGTCTTTTTGGAATTCGGTGCCAGAGTAAAAAGTTCCACTGGTGACTGGAAGCTTCTCCCTACTTTTGAGTATCGCACTGATCCAAATGCAAAAGTTTTTGTCGCTGCGGATGGAATAATTACAGACCTTAGGTTTCAAACAGATACAAAAGACTATGAAATAATGACAAGCCCTTCAGCAAGATCACGTTATGCAGTTATTTACGATCATGTGAAAAATGTAACACTAAAAAAGGGTGATAGTGTTAAGGCAGGCCAGACACTGGGAACTGCGGGAACATGGGCCGCGGGTATTGGAAGGGTAGAGCTTATGGTAAATGAGTATTCCGATGAAATTGACAGTCACTACTGCCCGTTTAAATTCTTTGACCCTTCACTCATTGAAACCTATAAACAACAAGTTAGAAATATGATGGCGGATTGGGAGGCTTTTAAAGGTAAGTCATCAATATATGCTGAATCCAAAGATATCTGGCCTGGCTGCCCGTACGAAATCCTTATCGAGGACGATTCCGGTGTTCATCCGTAAAAATTATTAATAACTTTACGGTCAGCAGAGGTTATTAATTAGCTGACTTTGGATGTAGGATTCAATCAGGAGTATAACTATTTATCATCTCTTGGTAAACATGCTGAACATTATCAACATCGGTTCTTTCAATTAAAGAACCCAGCCCCAGAGGAAACTTTCCGTAAGAGGTAATCTCAGAAACATGGTTCGGGAGGGATATTCCTCCGCTAACAATTGGTAGTATTCCCGTTTTCTTATATGTAAGTTGTGCAATTGGACCTAAGTTTGCAAATGCAGATCCCGAACCTCCTTCTAAAAATACAAGCCCTTTTTCAATATAGGAACTTGCTTCTTTCCATACTTCATCGATTTCATACCCTGGAGAGACCCTGATTGGAGATATTTTTGTCTGTTCTACCACTGAAGACTGTCTGCCGCCTCCAAAGAGAATATACGTTGTCGGTATAACCGAAATTCCGAGCTTCTTTTGCCTTTCTCTAATACCAATGGCCTCTTCAACTAGAAAGCCTGCTCGTTGGGGATCTCCTAAAAAGACGGTTTGGAGCTGAGGAGGGTAGAGAAAGAGAAGACCATGGAGACCTTGTACAACCTGATCTTTTCTTCCCGGAAAGCCAATTAACTTAATGGAAGCACCTCTACTCTCTATACTTCCTCTTAATGCTGCAACTACTGTCTCAGTTTCTCCTTCAGTGCTTGTTGACCCTCCGACTAGTACGACACCAGCTAAACCTTCAAGAGCACGCACTTTTTCTATTGTTTCCCCAATATCTTTAAAAGCTTCTTCCGGATCAATAACAGGCATTATGCCGGCAGTTTGAATCCTCTCAAGAAGCTCATTTTGTTCGTTTCCTTTTTCCGATGTTATTGAGTTGTATATAGCACTCAGATCAGAAAAAGAGGGATTTTCAAAAGTCCTATGCATATTTAATTATACGTTATCATCCAGAAAGGTTACTTAACTTTCTCGAAGCTAGCTTAGGAGTGTAGTATTGTTTTAAAGGAAGAGATAGTTTAATTTACACTCAAACTCTGTAATACACCGTCCAACTCTTCCAGCTGAGTTGTATCAACCGTACTTGAAATAGACATGTAGTATGTATTTCCAGAAGTTATTCCGGCCGGAGTCTGTCTATTGTATGCAAGGTTTGTAATCTTCAAGTGAACATCAATACCGCATGCAGGATTAAACCCTGGAAGATTAGAATTCATATTTCTATATAGATCACTTGCAACCCGTCTCACTTCCCATCCTAGAAGATTGTACTCGGTGTAAGTGGAGGTAGTTAGATTAATAACATTTGAAGGAACTACTCCCGTGGCAAGGGTCCAGTCATTTCCATGATCTAAATATGCTTGGTCTGAATCAGAAAATCGATATACTGTCTCGCATCCCTCTGTACCTCCAATACCATCGACGGCCTTAAGTCGAAACATCTCAACGTCATTGTTATTAAATATCTTTAGCCCTACCAATCCTGAATATGTAGTCCCGCCTACTAACATATCGCTTCCTGTGTTATCTGTATATTCAACGATTCTCCATCCTGTAGGAAGCTGTCCTGATATATATGTTCCTGTGTATGCAGATGTTGTTGCCGGAGTTGGAGTTGAAGAATCTTTTTGTGTGTTTTGGGTGTCGGTGTCTTTGGATTCTGATGCTGTCTTCTGTTTGATCAGGGTAGTGGTGCCTGTGTATTCAAGAAGGTAGAGGGAAAGTGCTCCCAATGTTAATCCTAAAATAAAGGTGAGGATATAGAAGATCCAAGAAGGAAATCTCTTTTTGCTCTCTTCCATTGTACGGGTAGTTTTATGAATTTAACAACTAATCGTACATTTTGAAGAGAGAGTTGTCCATCCACCCGTTAGAGAATCGCCTATTTGGTATTCTTTCGAAGTTAGGACTAGCTCATAGTGTATAATATATTCATAATGATTGTGTTAAGTCGAGTAAGGTTTGGCTTTTTAATTTCTTTTTGATCTTTAAGGATGAACTTTGAGAATAACGAAAGAGAGGGATTATATCGACAATGTATATCCCTTGTTGAAACCTATGAAGGCCCTGATGGGGCGAAGGCTCGAGGCGGAATAATTAGAAACGGAATTTTTATCCCGTTGTTCTATCGTACAATACAAGACAGAGTTCCTTATGTTGATGCTTTGCGTAATCAAAGAAAAGGAAACCCAGACGAAATTCTCTCTGCATTTCAAGGAATAATTGGTGGAGGAATAAAGAAGGGGTACTTAATAAGCAGGGACCATAACGGTATATTTATTGTAAATGAAGGTAATATTTCCAAACGAAAGGGCGAAACTCCCAAACAGGTTCACCTTTTTGTAAGCGCTTCAGATATGCCTAGCGGTGGGGTTGTTGAACAGTTTGTAACTCCAAAGGGAGTACTTCTTTCTCATCTTGTTCTTTTTACATTTGAGCTTGAAGGATACACGATGATAGATACAGGCTTAGAGGGAGGAGATTACTTAGGTGTTGTATAATTAAGAATATTAAATTTGTCTAATAAAATTATGGGAGAAGGAGAACAAAGTTTTGAAAGTTTACATGAGCACCTTAATCTTTATGATTATACGCCAGTTGGTGCTGCAAGTATAAATGGGAGGCCGGTGAAAGAGGCAAAACAAGTACGTTTTGATCTGCAGGATAATATTCCGCCTGAGTTTGATATGTCACTGGAAGAATTTAGAAAATCAGAAATACCAGTTCGGCAGTGGGTAAGAATTGAACTGTTAAGTGCAAGCGGAGGAACTATAAAAAATGGTGTCGTCGTTGCTCCTGATTTCTGGGTTACCTTTCGGGCAACAGGAAAAAATCTAGAAATTTTTATAACAGGAGGAGAAAGCCCTATGAGAAGGGATGTTATTAAATTAGAAGGTGTTGAGAAATAGGGCTGCATTTTATGTTCTCCCTACTACAAGTTTATTGACTTCCAACAACAAAACTTTTAAAGTATTAGCAGGTTATATAACAATACTGCTTGATGATGATTCCCCAGGGTTCTTCAACTAAAGAATCTCTTTTTGTGAGATTGAAGACTGCTCCTAAGTGGTTATCATTTTTTCTCCTCTTCATCATTCTTGTTGTTACTCCTATTACAATTCTTTTCCTTGATAACTTCATTAAACCTGCTCAATCGTGGTTTGATAACGCATGGGAGTATCGAAAACCTGTTGATATCTCATACACAGGGGCTCCGTTATCCAATTATGATGTATTAGTAAGTGTTGATACGCAAACATTGATTGGTGAAAATAAGATACAAGCAGACTGTGATGATATTAGATTTGTTGACAGTGATGATACTACTCAGCTTCAATATTGGATAGAAACGGGATGTAATACGACAGACACTCAGATTTGGGTTAGGGTTCCTGATGTACCAGACGGGGGCACGTCTATATATATGTACTATGGAAACGGATCGGCGGCTAATGCCGAGGAGGTATGGAATCAAAACATCTACACTCTTTCTTCCGTAGCATGTCCAGCTGGATGGGTTAGGAATATCGCTGCTGACGGGAAACTACTACGTGGAGGGGCGGTGTATGGGATAACGGGAGGATCTACATCACATTCTCATTCAAATGCGAGCTGTGCAACGGGAGCACCAGTAGGTGCTACAGGAAGCGGAGGGAATGCTGGTTCGGTTTCCTCGGCAAATGCTTCTCATACACACACGGGAGCAACTGTAACTGTCGAAACGGCTTCGAATGTAATTCCTCCGTTTCGCGATTTGCTATTATGCGGTTCCTCCGACTTTTCTCTAAAGTCAGGGCTTATCTCCATGTTCTCAGGTACCATTCCGTCTGGATGGACCCGTTTTACTGACTTAGATGACAAATTTGTTAAATCAGAAGCGACAGCAGGGGGAAGCGGCGGATCAGAGACGCACACTCATTCATTTACGGGAGGTACACTTACAAGCAGTGCAGGAACTATAAACAGTACATCTACCGCTTTTGCCTCCGGTGGCACGGTTACGACTTCCGGTTCGTATACTCTTCATACGTTTACGTCAACTGGAACTTTTACGGCCTATGGTTCTGGAAATGTGGATGTCCTTGTTGTTGGGGGTGGGGGTGGAGGTTATGCTGTCACTGGTGCCGGTCGTGGTGGAGGTGGCGGTCAGGTGAAGGAACAAACAGTTGCGGTCAGTGCCGGGACAGGCTATGTAGCTACGGTCGGTGCCGGTGGTGCCGCACACTATGCAGGTACTGCATCCTCTTTTTCATCGTTAATTTCCTCTGCGCCAGGACAGGGAGCTGCCGGGGGGTTTGCAAGTGGTTCCGGTTATGCAGGTGGTGCACAGTATACAGATTATGACTGTTATGCTCCTAATTGTGTATCTACCGGTGGTGGTGGTGGTGCAGGGGGTGCAGGTGGTGGTGGTGCTAACGGTCGAGGTGGGCTTGGCGGTACTGGAGTGTATAGCAATATCATGGGGGCGTATTACGGTGGTGGTGGTGGCGGCGGCGTTAATACTGAAGCTGAACAATCAGGGTGGACGGGTGGATGGGGTCAACATGGAGGAGGTCGTGGCCGAGGTAGTGGAACTCCTTCTACAGCGGGCACGGCTAATACTGGGGCGGGCGGTGGTGGAGGTGGTAATACAAGCTCTTATGGTAAAGCAGGTGGATCAGGAATTATAGTAGTAAGATATCCGACTGCTTTATCGAATATATTTGCTTCCATTCATACTCACACAACCAATAATGGTACAACCAGCTCTGCAAATAATCTTCCACCGTATCAGGATATATTGTTTGCTTCAAAGGATGCTGACGGATCGATACCCACAGGAACAATTATGATTGTAGACAGTGTCCCTCCATTAGGGTGGAACCGTATATCTGCTCTTGACGATAAATTCCCAAGGGGGGCTGCTGTATCTGGAGGAACAGGCGGGAGTAGTACACATTCACACTCTTTGGATATAACAACCGGTGTCCCTTCAGCAACTACAAGCAGTGGGGCAAACTCAGTAAGTCTTGCGGGTGCCACGCATACGCATTCCTGTTCAGCAACAACAGATTCTCAATCGTCCCTTCCTCCCTACTTTGATGTCCTTTTCGCTCAGAAAAACGACAATACAGCCTATGGCGTTTCCGCTACAATAGGGGCGGAGGCATCCAATGTCCCTGCCGCTCCGGTAACCGTTGCTGCAGAAGCTTTGTCTACAAGTTCAATTCGATGGAACTTTATAGACAGCTCATATAATGAAACAGGTTTTAAAATTGTAGATAGTTTTGGAGCAGTCAAAGCAGATTGCCCAACTCCTAATATTTCGTACTGTGATGAAACAGGACTCTCGGTTAATACTCAGTACACAAGATATGTCATTGCATATAACGCGAACGGTGATAGTGACGCAGCGTACGATACTATCCGTTATACATTGGCAAATACTCCAACACTCTCTGTTTCCAGTGTTACAGCCGGGGGGATAAATGTAGTTACTACCGGGGTAACAAATCTTGGAGTTGATGGAACAGCACTCTTTTACAATTGTATACCTGAAGACTGTGATCCGGCTTTAAGCCAGTGGATTATAGATGATCAGGTCAATTTTACAGGCCTTTCAATGAATACTCAGTACACATTCTCAGTAGTTGCAAGGAACGGGGATGGTGTGGAAACTGCTGAATCAGATCCTGTGGTCGTTTACACCGTTGCAGAGGTACCGGATGTGTATGTGAGTTCCTTAGCGACTAATCAGATCAGTTTGGATATTAGTAATGGTGCCAATCTTTCTAGCGATTCAAGCGGAATATACTTTGAGTGTGTAAGCCAGAACTGCCCGGCTGGGGGTAATGAATGGGTAAGTGTGCTGCCATATAGCTTCACCGGATTGCAACCAAACACTTTGTATACCTTTAAGGCAAAAGTTAGGAATGGAGATGCCCTTGAAACACTCTTTTCACCTGATTTACCTGTTTATACAAGCGTATACGTACCTTCAATGACGGCTTCGCCAGTCGACATGGATACCGTTAAAGTTACAGTTAGCCCTAATAGCAATCCGAGCAATGTGGAATATTCAATCTTTGAGACAATTAAAAGCCGTTATGTGACAGCTTTGGGAACCCTCTCTGTCACTCCCGAGTGGAATATATATCTGAACTGGAATAGCGAGAACGGAGTTGAAGTATCAGGTTTTAATCCGGGAGAGCTGGCAACCTTCTTCATTATAGCGAGAAACGGTGATAGCGTAGAAGTTAATGCTGCTTCAAATGTTTCCACATATACGCTCTGGGATACCCCGACAGACCTGACAGGATCGTCAACGGGTCCTAATACAATCAGATGGGCTTTTATAAATCCAAATGGAGCTGGACTTGGTGTGAGAGTATATGATGGGAATGGGAATATAATGGTTGACTGCCCGTCGTTTGAGAGCCCGTATTGTGATGAGACTGGACTTAACCCCAACAGTTCATATACACGAAAGGTTAAGGTCTACAATGCCAATACAGAGAGTGCTTTCAGTACTACTGATACCGAAGTTACTAAAGCAGCGGTTCCGTCTTTGACAAATGTTACAGCAGGACTTGGAACTATTGCTTTTGGAACTAACCTGAATAGTAATCCTGATGGAACAGAGATTGCGGTTTATGAAATCAACTCCGGTAAGTATGTTGACCCTGTAACCGGTACGTTAGTTGTTAATCCTACGTGGTTTGCGAGAAGTGCGAGTGATTCTGACATAAGTATTACAGGGCTTTTGCCAAATACCCAGTATAGTTTGGAAACAAAAGCACGAAATAGTGTCGGTGTTGAAACCTTGTATAGTGTACCGGTAGATATATATACGCATGCCACCGGGCCTACACTTACGAGTATCACCTCTGTCTCAAATACCTCCTTGAGGATTACAATTAATACTCAGTCTAATCCCGTCGGTACTCAATATGCGGTTCATGAGACTACAACAAACAAATTTGTAGATACTTCAACAGGTCTTCTTGCCGATACTCCTGCATGGGGAGATTATACCCAGTGGGGAAGTGGTTCGGGATTAATATTGAGTGGTTTGTCTGCAAATGTCAGATATACATTTGAGGTTAAAGCACAGAATAACGACGGGGTTGAAACAGGGTATTCTCCTGTAGTATCTAGATATACCCGTGCTAACACGCCAGCTCTTACATCCTTGATACCTAGCTCCTCGTCCGTACTGGTAGCTGTTGTTGATTCGGCATCTAACCCTGCATCAACGGAGTTCCAGCTAAGAGAAGAGGCGTCAGGTCTTAATATTGATGTAAGTAACGGAACATTAACATCCTCCACGTCGACATCATGGGGGACATATGTAGAGGTAGGAGAGGGGTCCGGTTTAGGATTAACCGGGTTATCTCCTAATACTTTATATAGTATTAAAGCTCGGGCACGTAATGGTGAGAATGTTGTTACTGACTTCTCTGTAATTCTTAGTAAGTACACTCATGCATTAGTGCCGGCTGCTCCAACAGTGACACAGGTAAGTAGCGATACAGTAAATGTGAAGGTTCAGCCAAATGGTAATCCGTCAAATACCGAGTTTGCTCTATATAACAGCACTACGTCTGTGTATATGGATGTTGATGGGAGTACATCTGTAACTCCCGTCTGGGCTGTCTATAACAGCTGGGGAGGTAGTAACGGTTTGAATGTTTCCGGATTAAGCTCAGGAACGGCTTACCAGTTTGTATCCAAAGCACGAAATGGAGACGGTGTTGAGACATCATTTAGCTTGGGTGAAGATTTTGTTGTGTCACTCAATGCTCCCACAATTGGAACTCCCACACTGCTATCCTCCTCTTCTATTCAGTGGAATTTTACAGATAATGAAGCAAATGATCATGGATATCGGGTCTTTGATGAAAATGGAGTTCAAAAGGTTGAATGCGTGGGAGCTGCGGGATCAAGCTGTACTGAATACGGCTTAGTTCCTAATACTCAATACACAAGAAAAATTGCTGCGTACAATACCAATGGACGAAGTGATTTCAGTCAGACGGTTAGTATTTATACTCCCGCGGCACAACCCGTAGTTGCTTCTGCTTCGGCTTCTTCTACATCACAACTGAATGTAAAGATCGGGAATGGTCTTAATCCTTTAAATACCAAATATCTTCTGACCGAGACAGTATCGGGTCTATATGTCGATTACTCTACCGGAGATCTCTCTACTACAGAGTCATGGGGCACATACTCAAACTTTGGAGGAAGCAATGGTGTAACAATCAGGGATCTGTTCGCAAATGCACAGTATAGTTTTGCTGTTAAAGCAAGAAATGAGGAGCTTTTAGTAACGGGAAATTCAAGTATCGTAGAAGTGTATACGTTGGCTGTTGTCCCTGCATCACCTAATGTAACAGCACTGTCTGAAAGCAAGATAAAGGTAATTGTAGATAACGGTGGTAATCCTGAAGTTACAACCTTCGCATTGAAAGACGTTTCTTCGGGGCTATACTTTAATTTTGCGAGCGGAGCCTGGCAGTTGAGCAAGGCATGGGGGAGTTATACTAACTGGGGTAGGGATACGGGTTTTGAAATCCCTGGTCTTGGCATAAATACGCAGTACGAATATGCTGTTTATACAAGGAATGGAGATAATATAGAGTCTGCTGTTTCGCAGGCAACAAGTGCCTACACATTGGCTGCTATTCCTGGAAAGGCTGTTATGTCTCAGAATACTATTAATTCCTCCCTTCTGGCGTTAAGCTCTAATGGTAATCCTTCTACAACGGAGTTTAGTGTGGTTGAGGTTTCTTCCAACAGATTCATAGATCCCCGAACCGGTGAGCTTGTCTCTACTTCAAAATGGGGAAGGGCTTCAGAGTTTGGGGCAAGTAGAGGGGTTCAACTTAAAAATCTGAGTCCTGGGGGTAAGTATGAGTTTGTTGTAAAAGCAAGAAATGGAGACGGTGTTGAAACAGCTCCATCACAGAGTCTTGTTAACTACACACTGGCGGCAGTTCCTGGCGTCTTAACTGCAAATACGGTGACGGTTCGTGCTGTAAGAATAAGTATCGATACCGAGCTTAATGATCCATCTGTAGAGTATTCGATATATGAAGAATCATCGAGGAGATATTTAGATAAATCTACTGGTCTGCTTATAGATAATGTAGTTTGGGGAACATACTCAGAGTTCGGAGGATCAAACGGGATTACTATCTATGGCCTTAGTCCAGTTACTGACTATTCGTTTAGAATTAATGCAAGAAATGCTGCAGGAGTCCAAACAGGTTTAGGAACAAGGAGAATTCTAGGGACAAATGCAATAATTGAAAATGTTCCTCTTGGATTGGAATTAAGGCTCAAAGAGAATGGAAATATCGACCCGACCGAGGATGTAGGGAGTCAGAGAGGTGTTAAGGATATTCGTGTAATGAAAGGGGAGTTTATTATTGCCGATGTACCGGTTGAGTTTAATGCAAACAGAGACTGGAGCGAGGCAGTAATTACTAATTATGAAGGGAAGGTTGTCATTAATCTCCCGGATGATACGGGATTTGTAGGGACATATACAATGTATGTTCCCAAAGATGAAACGAACAGGTTTAAACTATGTACAAAAGCAGAGAGTATTGAGGATGTTAATAGCGATTGCGCAGGAAGCGTTATTTTCAGCGGGCCGTATCCCCAGACTATTGAGATTAACGGAAAAGAAGTAGAAGTTTCTGTGTCGGTTATTAACGGAGTGAGTTATTGGGTCGTAAAGGGATTAACGGGAACAGGTGGATTAGGTGAGAAGGTTGAGAGCAACGGTGAGGTTGTTGAAGAACCTGAAGATAATGAGCCTCCGGTGGAAGAAGAGCCTGAGCCAACTCCTGTCACAGGAAATCAGAATCCTGTGATCGTAAGAGTTGTACAGAATGTTGTTAATAGTGTTACTCAAGCCGCTCCTGAACAGGCGGCACAGGCGATAGATGGTGTTAAGATTGCTTTGGATAATACGGTTGGGACTTTGCCGGAACCCCAGCTCACTGTCGTTACAGCTACTACAACGGCAGCAACTGTCACAATAGGCTTGGCCGCTTTAGGAGGAGGATTCTCATCGCTACCATATTATGTCGTGCAAATTTCTTTGAGCATACTTTCGTTCCTCGGATTTAGGAAGAGGGGGAAGCCATATGGATATGTGTATGATTCCGTTACAAAAGAGCCTCTATCAAGAGCTATTGTGAGGATATATGATATTAACGACAAGTTGGCATGGACTGACGTTACGGATGTATACGGAGCCTTTAATGTGGAACTGCCAAAAGGAAGATATAAGCTTTTAGTCAAGAAGGGAGGCTATAAATATCCTACAGAGCTAATAAAGGGGATGATAGATTACCCGCTGGAACCCATCTACAAAGGAGATTTGATAAGGTTGAGTAGAAAGGAAGATCTTAACGTAATTATTCCCCTTGATCCTTTGAAAGTGGATAGATCTAGGGCACTTAGTATATCTGCAAGGTCGCGGATTAGTTTTCTGTTGAAACTTCTACATTTTGTTGTTTTCATGTCCGGCCTTATTTTTGCAATTTATGCGGTTACCAGGTACCAAACTACAATGAACTTTATTATCATCTGTTTATATATACCGGCGGTGATTATGCTTTTTTCCACTCTTTTTGGTAACCGTGTAAAGTTTGGTGAGATCAGAGATGTTAAGGGGAAAACGGTTCCCAACCTTGTTATAGCAATTAAGGAATTAAAATTTGATAGGTACGTAGGGAAAAGAATAACGGATAGGTTAGGGAGATACCGGTTCATTATGTATAAAGGGGCTTACGAGCTTGAACTAGTCTCCAGTGAGTATAAAGTTGTTAAATATGAAGATGGATCGGGAGTTATAAATATATCAGAGAAGGGGAGCAAGGTGATAGCTAAGGATATTACTGTGAGAAGGAAATAGGTTCTAGAACCTTTCTCCAAATGTTATATCGAACATATAGTAGTCACTGTCGATATCATCTTTTCCTATAGCACCATTAAATTGTCTGGCAACCGAATCCATTGACCTTCTAATTGCACCTTGGTTTATTTCAGCATTTCGTTTAAAAGTAATTGTGACGTTTGCAACGGTTGGATATATATTTCCATTCTGAAAGGATAGACTAATATCGTTGAGATTAACAAAGTCAAATTCTTTTGCGGCCAACATTATTGATCCTGTGACCGCTTCTCTACTTATTTCGGGTTGTTCACCAGTCATAAACGTTAGGAGTAAAAGTTATATAATTTATCTACAAGTTTTATAGCCGTGGATATGGGCATTATACTCTGAAAATCCTTTTATATCAATGAAATAGAAGGAGACTTATTAGACTGTTACCGTTATCCATGTTTCTACTCCGAACGCAGCCTCGTCTAATATCTTTATTGTTTTAGGCTTAATAACATACATTCTTGTATGCCATATTTTTAAATCTATTGGTCTTTTTATTTCTTCACCAAAGATTGAGAATCTTTTTTCGTAAAGAAGAAATCCTTTTAAGAGGTCTTTCCCCTTTGCCTGTTGAGCTGTTCCAAACATTTGCAGACCGGATAGTTTATTTGAGAAGGTGAGGTGTGAGTCAAAAACAGTAACAGCTACACTATTATTTTCTTTAATATTTAGACTATGTTGTGAATCAGAAGGGGAGAGGTAGTATAGGTTGTAGATATCATCGTACGCAAAGAAGGCTGTATTAATATAACTCGTGCCTTCTTTTATGGTTGCCATAGATAGAAGATGGGTATTATCGAGTATATTGTTTATTGATGTTTGTTCTGCCTTTTTCATATTTTTCTGAAGTTTAATTTAAACTATTGGAAATTGGTCTTTTGAAAGTCGTTGTGTCTTGCCTGTGCATTGTTCCAAAATCTTTCCATTCATTTATAAAGTTTAGGTCTGTATCAAATGCTTCTTTTAGTATTTTCTCTGCAATGATTTGGTTGCCAATTTCGTTACAGTGCAGAAAATCTATATCTCCCGGCTTCATTCCCCATTGCCTGTTTTCCCATGGGTATACAAATGTAAAGAGTTTAGAAAGATCATACTTCTTAAATTCAGAGTACATATCTATATATACGGCATTGAACTCTTGAGCCAGTCTTTTGTATGTATCATTTACCTTTGAAAGAGCCTGTGAATATTTAGGATTTGGTGCTTCGTAAGTTGACCAAAGGATAATATCAGCGTTTATACTTTGTATTCGGGAGAGCAATTTTCGTGTTCGGCCTTCAAATCCTTCTGGTTTTTCTATCTCATTGTCTCCAAGAGATACGATTACAGCGTCAGGTTTATAAATGGCGATAGTCAAATCAAAGTTATTTAGAAAATCATCTACATCTGCCCCGTCATGTCCAGAGTTGATTATTTTCCTTTTAACACCGCTTTCCCATTCTGTATTCTGTCTGAATGTGAAGTTAAGCCAGTCATACCAATTAGGATGACACCATTCCTGAGAAGTAATACTGTCACCTATACAAACAACGGTAAGGGGTTTTAAGGTTTTAAATAGGGTGAGGTAATTATGCATATTCTTCTCCTAATGAATCACTTCTGAATTCTATCTCAACAGTATTAATAATCTCTGTTTTCATGAATTTTGAAGTTCCTACCTGTCCCTGTTTAGCAATTGGAAGGATATTTACAACAGCACTTGCGAAGTTATCAAAATTCTTAACTGTAAAGGAAATATGCTCTATTCCATACCTTAATTTGGCTAAATCAGACTCGGGCTTAGGCTCGAAAATCTCAATTTTAGGAATTGTGAAATCTCCTAAAAGAGGATGGTTTAATTTGAAAACACGAACCCTTCTGTTATTTAGTTGAATCTCCTTTATCATTTGAGAGTGGCTAAGAAGTATTGTTGTAACGCTCTCAAACTCTTCACTATTGTGTGTAAGTGCTCCTAAGTGATCTGGAACTAATTCGGATATATCTAGATCATATTGGTTTAGGAAGTTAAGAACAGCTTTTTGGTATATACTGAAAAATTCTTGGAGTGAATCGTATTTAAACAAGTCTGACATATACATTATTATACTATATATTTTCTCTTTCTCCCTTTACCTTCTTTAAGATTTGTATACTTCCTATATTCGCAGCCAATTCCCTCCCAGTTTTCTGCACTTAAATATAGAGGTATTCCATTGTATGTAAGGTACTCAAAATTACTGGGAACCGTTGATACAAGATCCAGGCATACATCTTCAGGATGTTTTGAACTATTCAACCTTTTCATTGTAGGTAGAGAGCCCGGACCTATGGGAAATCTTTTAAAAAGATCTATGTAATCAGGATATTGATATGCAATATCTATTAATACCTCTGTCCAGTGAAATTTGAAGTTATATTTGAATATAGGAAGGATTTTTTCAAGGGCATTAATTACGGATACATCTTTAAACATTCTTATAACGTCAGATACTTTGTGAACAATTTCTGGAAGATAGAAACAGAAGAACTTCTCCCTGGTATTATGATTGGATTTTTGAATTAGAGAAATAGGAAAGATATATGCACTGCCATACTTGGGAGAGGGGAGTGAAAGAAGTTTTTCATATACCTTTGCGTTGTTTTTCTCATCGAAACTCAGTAACCCGATCTCTTCAATGGTTTCAGGTTTACATATAAATCTGCATAAAAGCATATTTAACAACCAGTGAGGAAGATCATTTACATAAGGTTTTAGTAGAGTGTGAAAGTCTATTGTTTGTTTATCCAATTCTCTGTAAATATTACAGAATCTAAACTCCTTTAGTATGGGATTATAGGTATAGGGAGGTTTTAAACCTTGGGATTTATTCTCATATATCCTCATTCGCTCATTAGAGAAAGTGATGATGGATTTATACAGATCATTGTCGAAATTGAAACTTAAATCTTTTGTAGGTTTAATAGTATGTTTGAGGAGGTGAGAGTATAGAGATTTAAGATGAGAGGGTAATTCCATAGGATATTATAGAGCATCAGAAGAAAGATTCCTCTTAACTGATATCTTCTCTATTGTGCCGATCTCTTTTTCGATATCATTCGAGGAATCGCTATTGTCAGTGCTGATGATACCACCGCTGTTAATACGATTGGTAATACGATCGATTGTTTGCAAGATGAAGTAGATTTTGTAGAAGATGTTGATGTCGTAGTTGCTTCCGCTCCATATAGACGGATTGTTCCTGTGCTACCAGGTTTTAAACACTGCTGTTCCTTGTCAATTTTCGTAGAATATTTTCCTTTAGGAAACGTTTTATTCATTACATAATCAGCATTGCACCACTGTTGTTGATATGGGTCACAAGAGCTTCTTTTTGCATCAAATTTTGCAAATTCCTTTCCGTCTTTATAAACAGTTATTGGTAAGGAAGTCTCTCCTTCTGTCCATCTATACCACATTTGAAAAGTAGTAACAGATAAATCTTTTGTTAATTCCCATTCGGATTCATCTGTTAACTGGCAGCCCCCAAGGTAGTTATCAGTAGAATCAAATACCATTTTGTCTACTGCATGTAGCGGAGTAGGGGTAAGAAAGATAATAAAAAAGAAGGAAAGAGTTACTAATAGTTTCTTCATAATCCTTTTATTATATATATGTATACTGACAATATACCTCAAACTTAATAAAAGTAAAACGGAGATATTAGTAAGGGAGTATAATCCTGCTTTCTACCTAGTTTGCAATAGTTACCTCAATGCTAGTCCCTATATTTGGTACCCCATTTGAATCGAAATTGACATCAATAGGTTCCCCAATCAGTTTTCTTCTTGTATTATCTGAGTAGTTCCTAACTCCAACGTCTGCGGCAGTTTTCCCTTTTAGCTCTGTGAATGAAAAACCTGTTCTATAATCACATTCTTTTCTCGCTACTCGCATAGTGGATATAATCGGACTGAAATAGAAACCCGCTTCGTAGGAGTTTTCTTTCTCAACACCTTCCGCGAAGTTTATTTTGATAATGATGTCAGAATCATCAACCCAGTCACACAACTTGTTTACAGGTTTTTCTTGAATCGGCTCTGTGATATCTTCTGTCTTTTTCCCTTCTTCTTTCGGAGGCTCTTTAGAATCTCGGGACAAGTATAAAAAGGCCCCTCCGAAGACTACCAATGTAGCAAGTACTAGAATTACGAGTTTGAGCGTCTTGTTCATTTTCTATTCTTATCTAGTTTGATCCTGATTCATTATAGCAAGAGTCCAGATTTTGTAAATTTAGAGGAGGCTAAGACTGAGGGTACATTCTTTTTGTTGTGATATAATTTGTATATGGATAAGTATATATTGATGATTGGTGGGCCAATTTGTGCAGGTAAAACCACTGTCTCCGATTTAATCCTTAAAAAGGAGAAAAGACTTTTTAGACCCTCTTTTGATAAATTAAAAGTGCAACTTTCTGATTTTGAAGCCGAAAAGGATAGGGCTTTGATTATGGATTTATTATTTGTACTTTGTAAGGAACTTGTAAATAAAGATATTTCAATCATTGTTGAAGGAAGCGCAAGTATTATGAATGAAATGCGAGAGTTTTATACCTCTCTTGCAAAGACTAAAGGATATAAATATGTAGAAGTGAATATCGAAGCGAGTAGGGAAGAATTGCTCCGGAGGTTAGCGATTAGAGTAGCCGAAGGTAAGTCTGTATCCGTAAATAATGAAGAACAATTTATGATTAGGTATAATAAGTATCTGGAAAAGAGGGATCCAAATTGCCAAGTATTTAGCTCTGAAACAAATACCGCAGATGAGATTACCGACTCAATTATTCAACTACTTCATCAATAATGAAGACAATTCGTTTAGTTAGACATGGAGAGGCATTTTCGAATATGCAGGGCAATGAAGGCGAAGGGAAGGAAAAAGATTCTTTAACTAACGAAGGGAATTTACAGTCACAAACATTTGCGGATAGTTTCAATTCAAGCTCAACTTCTCTCTTGATTGTAAGTTCTATGTATAAAAGAGCTCAGCAAACCGCGAACCCATTAAGAGTAAAATATCCTAATTCTGCCGCAGAAACGTGGGAAGAAGTAAGTGAATACTATTATTTATCCGATAAATTGGAAGGGGAAGCAAAGAAAATTCTGAGAAAGGAATATTGGCTAAGGAACGATCCAGAACATAGAACAGATACAGACGTTGAAAATTTTATAGAATTTGTGAAAAGAGTTGACAACACAATAGCGAAAATAAAAAAGTCTCCTCAAGATGAGATAGTCATCTTTACGCATGCTAAGTTCATGCGACTTTTTCTACTAAGATTGGTTCATAGAAAAAATATTGATCTTAAATATTTGATGACTTCATTAAATGGATATAAACACAAAGTAGATTACTGTGATTCTTTTAAATTCTTCTTGGATAAAAAGGGTAGTTTCCTAATTTCAGAATTTGAGTAGGTAATCGGTATTGTAATTTCTGCTTCGAAAGACTATGGCACAAATGTAATAAGATATTTTTGAATATTGCCATTCTTTACAGCACAGCCTAATATCTTACCGTTATGGTAAAGACATGCCGAAATATACAAATCTGTAAGTCTGTATTCTGTACACTACCTTGACAGTCGTAGTATTCTATTGTATGATGTAGTCATGGATAGCAAAAAGATATCAGCAGATTTACTTCGCGGACATACCGATACTATTATTCTCTCCCTTTTAGTAGGGGGCGATAAATATGGCTACGAAATTACGAAGCTTGTATATGAGAACTCAGATCAGGAGTACGAACTAAAAGAAGCTACTATGTACTCAAGTCTGAAGCGCCTGGAAAATGATAAGCATATTGTTTCGTATTGGGGGGATGAGACTCAGGGAAGCAGGCGAAAGTATTACCACATCACTCAAAGCGGTCGTGAATTGTATGAAAGTAATAAGAGAAACTGGGATTTCGCAAAATTAATATTAGATAAATTATTATAAATAAAACTATGGAAAAGAAATTACAGCAATTTTTAGATGAAGCATTTGCACCTTACGGCAGTTTTCCTGCACGGGCAGATGTCACCAAAGAGTTACTTGCCAATCTCGTTGAAAAATATAAAGACTTAAAAAAACAGGGCAAGAGTGATGACGAAGCATATCAGTTGGCGGTTGATTCGTTTGGGGATGTTCAAGAGATCATGGAACAGATTCCTCATACCAAGGAAAAGCCGGAAAATAGGGAGGAGCAGGTGTCCGGGTTGCGTGGGGTAATAAAGAACACCGTTAAACAGGCTAAATCGTTGATGGGATTTTCTAAATTTGCGTCTACGGTTTTAGAGGGTGCTGATCTGAGCGACTCTGATTTATCTGATGAAGATTTCAGCTACAGTGCATTGATAGGAGCAGTTTTTGACGGCTCAAACCTTACCAATTCTACATTTCGGGCCGCTGCTGTAGGAGGAGCATCGTTTATAAACGCAAACCTGACGAATGCTATCTTTGCCGCAAGTGATTTGACGAACGGTAATTTTAGCGGAGCTAATCTCACCGGGACAAAGTTTAATGCCTCAGCTCTGCATGGTGCAACCTTTGATGGCACCATTTTTAATAGTACAGAGTTTCGTCATCTGGATTTAGATAATGTCTCCTTTGATAATCAAGAATTTGAGGGAGTGGTTTTCAGTAGTTCTTCTTTTAAGAATACATCATTTAAAAATGCAACTCTGAGAAATGTATTCTTCCACTATAGTGAGGTTAAACAGGCAATTTTTGATGGTACAAGGATGGATAAAGTTACGTACGCACTTTTAAAGGGTGCTGGTGCAGTGTTAGATAGGGCGGTGAAAATATAGAGGTTTAATCTTTCTATTCCCTTAAAATCTTATCCATTGCTCGTCCTTTGGCGAGTTCATCGATCAGCTTATCAAGGTACCGAATCTTTTGCATGAGTTTGTCTTCAATCTCTTCTATACGATATCCACAGATCACTCCCTTAATTTGTGATGCCTTTGGATTTATTTGAGGAGCTTCCTGAAAGAACGTTTCAAAACTATTTTCTTTATCAATTTGTTCCTGTAGTGTTTGTAGGTTGTATCCTGTAAGCCAGCAAATAATTGTATCTACCTCTTTCTTTGTACGGCCTTTTTTCTCTGCTTTCTGTATGTAAAGAGGGTAGACACTGGCGAAAGAGGTTTTAAATATGCGAGTGTTATTCATTGGTTTTAATTATATCAAAATGAGAATGGTGGGTGAGTAGGGCTTGTCACTACCGTGAATATATGAGTCTAGAACTTTTTCTATTTCGCTTCCGGATTTCTCGCCAAAATTTGCAAGCGTGTCAGTGAAGCAATTCGGTGTATTCTATCTTTCAAAAATTTTTGCGTTAGTGGTAAAAACATAGATATGAGATGCTTTTTTACCTGGAAATGCTTCGAATTTTATTTTTCTATTTTCAAGCATTTGGACGAGGACAGTCCCCACAACATATTCTTCATGATTTTTTGCTTTTAAGCCTTTTATTAATGTATTTCTATCCCAAAAGTCTCCGCTTAAACTCTCCCAGTCTTGCTCTACTAGCTCGTATTTTACAAGCCCTGTGGTTGTATCTACGGTGGCTGGGTTCGGTTTGTTGCCTTTTACACCAAACTGCATTTCCTTTCCTGCATAATCTCCAATTGAGATAACGATGCTTGTTGGATCAAAATGGTCGTAAACAAATGAAAGATGTCCTTTCCAGTAGCTTTCGCCACCCACGTTTCCAGGTGGAATATATCCCACAGTTCCTTCTTTAAACCAAGTTCCTACTAATTTGCCATCTATATCATAATCTATCTTTCCGCTAATCGGCTCTGCTGTTCGGATGTACTTGGTTAATACCTGCGATTTTAGCTCTTCTGTATAATAATTTAGAGGGTCAACGGTGTGTATTTTCCAACCTTCGCCATCATAATGCTCTGGCACGACGAAACCTTTTAGTCTTTCGTCCATATCCCACACGGCAAAGTCCAAGGTTTGCCCTCCGATCTTGCCGATAAGTTGTCCAGCTTTGACTTTTAATACTAGTGGCCTGCCCCCGTTTTTGCTTTCATCATAGACTTTTTGGACATCTGGTGCGAGGCTGGTGACAAGGTCGTAATAGTAAAAAAGTTTACAACTCAGTGAAAAGACAAAGCGGTACTCAGTACCCTTGTCAGTGGTTCGTGGTCCGATGTCAACGATGGTTGAGTCGGCCATAGCGACCACATCGTAGGTATCACGAGGGGAATTGAAGACCGTTGGGGAAAAATACTGATGATCTATCGGCGTCACATGCCCTCCGACACTGAGGCCATAAGGAATTATAAAACTGAAATCATCGTACTTCATTGGAAGGGTATTAAGTTTAGGCTTTTCTTCGCCTTCACACCATCCGTTGCTTAGTGCTTTGCCATCTATTATGGCCTGGCTATCCGCCTTGTATACTTGTTGGGGGGCTTTATTAGTGTTTTGAGGGTTTATCTTGATCTTCTCACTCACAAAGTAATAGATGACCCCGCCGACTACTATTAATAACACAGCAAGAAAAACTACCAATTTATTCATGGTTAGCTTTTTCTGTTTAGCCTCTGACTTCCCTTGTTGCTCTGTAGTTTTGATTTTTGGGGTTATATCTTCGCCTAAAGCAAGTTGGTTCACTTCTTTTGTGTGTTCTACTTGTTCTTCCAATACTAATTCTTTTTTGTCCTTCTCTTGATTCATTTGTTTCCTTCTTACTTTATATGTCATAAGTATAGGCTTTTTTAATTTGAAAAGAAATTCAATATCTGGTTCTTTCTATCAAATTTATTGCTATACAAGTCTGGAGATGTCTGTTGGAGAGTTAATGAAACCAAAAGCTTTTTAAAACTACCACTTGTTAGCCTTTTTATCCACCTGGCTATTATTTTGAAAACACTGTTTTTAAGGTGGAAATAACTCAATCCCAATCAGCCTTCCTAAGGAAGGGAGGTGGGTCTTGTCGATACAGTGAATATATGGCGGAGAGGGCGGGATTCGAACCCGCGGTAGGGTTTAAAGCCTACGTCTCGTTAGCAGTGAGATCCTTTCGGCCACTCAGGCACCTCTCCATAGAAACACTTGAATTATATAGTTATTATCATATCTAATCAACTTATAATACTCTTTGATATAATGAATGATATGGAGAAGTATGATGAGGGTAAAGCAATAGAACTGGGAAAGATATGGATGAAAAACGGTATAAACAGGGGACATGATTATGAACATGCTTCTGAAGTTGAAAAGCACGCTATAGAAATAATGAGGTCATTAGAGAGGGAAGGGAGATTAGAAAAAGAAATTGACAAAGAACTTATTTCTATCTCCGTCTGGTGGCACGATTCATACAAAGCAAGAATCAAAGGCTGGACACTCTATGGTTTGATAATGGAAGCCTATGAATCAGAGAAAATTGTAAGAAGAGAATTGAAGGAATATGTCAGCCCAAAAAGGCTTGAAAAAGCTGCAAGAGCAATTCGGGATCATAACCTCCCTATCTGGTACTTCCTTTTGACGGGGAAGTACCCTCAAGTATCCCAAATCCTTTTTGAAGCAGATACTATAGAAGAGCTAAGTACAGACAGGTTTTTCAGGAGTTTAAACATGAGCAGGAACCGGATATTCACATTTCTGTTTAAACTGTATTCAATGAATAGGATATTCTGGTGGAAGTTTCTTCCAAACTCGAAATATACTCAAAACGTTATAAATGAATACAAGAATTCATTGTAGGGTAAGAATGTATTTGATTTGATTATTTTCATTTTGTATAATCTACTCAAATTGGCATTAGCCACGACTCCTCCCGCTCTGGGGGGAGGTAAAAGAAAAAGTTTTGAGCAATTCAGATGTAATTTTATACCAATCCCTTTCGCTTACTTCAAATATTTTATTCAGAAGTCTTTTGGAACTTAATGTTTTCAATTGTGAAATCATAGCTGATACCCTTTCTCCTTTCGCATCAATGGAAATGTAGTAGGGATTCTCTTTGTTTTGACGAGTTAGAGGTACTCCGAATAATAAGGCTTTGCTATATTTTTTCAATATTAATACTGGGCGTGTAAATTGAGCTCCTTTTCCATCCTCTTCAAATCCAATATTGACACCTATTGATGCCCACCATACCTCTCTTTCTTTAAAAAAAGGGAACGTTTTGTCTAGATCTATTTAGTTTAATCTTCAATTTATTCCAGCTATTAAAATCTTTGAAGTATGGCATTTATTAATTGTACGGGATAGAAATGAAATTAAGATGATGTAGAGGGGAGGGTATATAAATGATAAACTTAATATATTTAAGTTTGTGGATATATAAACACAATGCGATATTTTGGTGCACACGTTACTTCTGCCGGAGGGCATGAAAACGCTATTAAAGAAGCAGAGAAATATGGAATAAATAGTATACAGACAATGCCAACACCTCCTATGAGATGGGCATTGAAAGATATATCCGAGGAACAGATAGAAGCATTTGTAACCGAGCAAAAGAAATCCGGTGTAAAGAAGCTTCTCTTACACGGTATCTACCTTATCAATCTGGCCAGAGCAGATAAACAGATGTTTCATCTTGGAAAGATGTCTATAGTTACATATCTTAAATATGCTCAGGAAGTAGCCAAAAGAGCAGAGACACTTGAAGTTTTGGGAGTCACTTTTCATCCCGGTTCCGCAAAAGACCTTACGCCTGAGGACGGAATTAAAAGGATTCAGTACGGGCTAAACTGGATTCTTGAACAGGTGCCTGGGAAAGGGATGCTGCTACTTGAATCATCTGCAGGGTCAGGCAATATTATGGGGGATACTCTTGAGGAATTAGCCTCAATGAGAGACGGGGTTGAAGATAAAAAGAGGGTAGGGTATGTGTTGGACACACAGCACATGTTTGCATCAGGTTACGATTGGGTGAAAGATCTGGAAAATATTGTAAAAAGGATTGATGAGTACTTAGGGTTAGAAAATGTCAAATGCTTTCATTTAAATGACTCGATGGTTGAATTAAATTCACATAAGGATAGGCATGACAATCTCGGAAAAGGAAAGATAGGGAAGGAAGCCATTAAGGCAATAGTGAACCACCCTAAACTTAACGATATACCTTTTATTCTTGAAACTCCGGGGCTAAAGGCTGATAGCACTAGAGGAGTTGAGATAGAGAATCTGAGGGCGATTATTGGCGAATGATATTGTATACTTAGTATATGGAATTAAACAAATCTCAGCAGGAGGCTATAGAGCACAAATCCGGTCCTCTTCTTATTATTGCCGGTGCTGGTACCGGAAAAACAGCAGTAATCACGCAGAGAATGGTCAATATAATGAGGAAGGACTGGGCAAAAGCCTCTGAGATTCTCGCTCTCACCTTTACTGAAAAAGCGTGCAAAGAGATGCTGGAGAGGGTAGATGTTGAAATGCCATACGGTTATGAGGAGGTTTGGATATCAACATTCCATTCCTTTTGTGACAAGGTTCTTAAACAGGAAGGTATATTTATTGGTCTTAATCCCAACTTCAAGCTTATGACTGAAGCCGAAGGGTATATGCTATTTCGAAAGCATATATTCGAAATGCCGCTCGATATATTCCGTCCTCTTGGCAACCCCAGCGGCTTTATATCTCAGATTCTCAACCATTTTTCCCGTTTGCAGGACGAAGATGTTACCCCTGATGATTATATTAAGTATGCGAATAGCTTAAAGGCAGAGAGTGTTGAGGAATCTCTGAATAAGAGACAGGCGGTGGAACTTTCCAATACCTATAAGTTCTTTACCGAGCTTAAACTTAAGGAATCTAAACTGGATTTTGGCGACCTGATTAATACTGTTCTTAGGCTGTTTAGAGAAAGGCCTAATATTCTCAAGAAATATCACGAAAAGTTTAAATATATTCTCGTAGATGAGTTTCAAGACACCAACTATACACAGAATGTGCTTGTGAATATGCTGGCTCTTGGAGAGGATACGGAGAAGGGAAAGAAGATTAATACAAACAAAGCCAATGTTACAGTTGTAGGGGATGACGACCAGTCAATATATAAGTTCAGGGGAGCGGCTATTTCCAATATCCTTCAGTTTAAGAAACTGTATCCAACGGCTAAACGTGTGGTTCTAACTGAGAACTACCGTTCAAAACAGGAAATTCTGGATAACTCATATAGGCTAATTCAGAACAATAATCCGTATAGGCTGGAAGTAACTGAACAGGTAAGTAAAAGGTTAATTGCAAAGGCAGATAATGAGAAAGGCGAAAAAGACTGTGTGAAGCTTCTGCTTGCACAGTCCGGCTCAGGTGAGGCGGATTTAGTGGCAAAGGAGATTTTAGATCTGATAAAGAAACAAAGTAAGTACTCTTTCTCGGATATCGCGATTTTGGTACGTGCCAATGCTCAGAGTGATGACTTTGTGCAGGCATTGAGGTTTAACGGAATCCCGTATAAGTTTGGGGGGTATAAAGGCCTTTACAATACGGACGAAGTCAAAGTACTAATGTCGTATCTTCGTCTCGTTGTTGACTATAGTCATAGTGTTTCCATGTTTAACATTTTAAGTATGCCGGTATGGTCACTTAGTGCCCGTGAAGTGGTTGAAATTATGAGGTATGCCCGGTTTAAGCATATTCCTGTGTTTACACTTTTTGAAGATGTTGTGGATAAAAATGAAGGAGGGGAGATAATAAGGAGAAAGTTGGGTAATGAGGCCTTAACGTCTATCAATAAAATTGTGAAATTGGTAAATAAGAGTTTTGAACTGGTAAAGGAAGGGCGTGGGGTAGGGCAGATACTTTTTGAGTTTTTTGATAAAAGCGGCTGGAAGGACTATCTGGTAAAGGAAGAGTCTGCTAAAAACCTGTTTAGGGTTGAGAATATTCGTAAATACTTTGAAATGCTTAAGGAGTTTGAAAGAAATAATCCCGGAGCAACAATCTACGACTATCTTGACTACCTTGATTACAGCCTTGAAATTGGGGAAAACCCCAGCGTGAACGGAGAGGCCTTTCTGGATTTTGACGGAGTAAATATTATGACAGTACACGGAGCTAAGGGACTGGAGTTTCCTGTTGTATTTCTTGTTAATCTTGTTGATGAGAGATTCCCTACCCGTGCTAAGTTTGAAAGGTTATCAATCCCTGATGATCTGATTAAGGAAGTGATCCCGGAGGACAATCAGGTAGATGAACATATACAGGAAGAGAGAAGACTCTTTTATGTCGGTATGACGAGGGCAAAGGATAAACTATACTTGAGTGCTGCCCAGTCATATAGCGGGGCAGGCAGAGTTAGAAAGGTGAGCGGATTTCTAAGTGAGACACTCGGGAGGGATGTAAATGAAGATCTTAAACTTATCAAAGGAGAGGAAGGAAGCGCTGAGTTTCAAATCTTTCAGAGGCAGGATAACTCGGACATTATAGATTACAAGAAAGCCGGAATTGAGGTGAGTAACCAGTTCAGCTATTCACAGATTGCTTCCTATGAAATGTGTCCCCGTCAGTATAAATACAGCTACATTCTTAAAATTCCTCTTCCTCCGAACTCAGCACTGTCTTTTGGAAATACAGTGCATAACACGCTCCGAACCTTCTATGAAAAACAGATGGCATCACTTGAGGGCCTTGAAGGTTTTATCGAGAAACCTACAAAAGAAGAGCTTCTTAACTTGTACGAGACATACTGGCAGTCTGAAGGGTATGAATCAAGAGAACATGAGAAGAAGAGGCTGGAGTATGGGAGAATGGGTCTAGAGAGATTTTTTGATGAGTTCCATACCGGAAAGGAAAGGCCGATCTTTTTAGAGAAAAGTTTTAAGTTTGGAATGGCTGATTTTAGAATCTTAGGAAAGGTGGACCGAATAGATTTGCTGGAGGTTAAGGATGGGGTTAGGCATGTAGAGATTATGGATTATAAAACGGGAAAGGCTAAATCACAAAAGGAAGCCAATACAAATTGGCAGCTGGTTTTCTACGCTATTGTAGCCGAAGAGTTATGGGGGTTGAAAGTAGATAAAGCATCCTATGTATTTGTAGAGCACGGGAAGAAAGTGGATATAAGCATTACGCCAAGGAGAAGAGATAATGTGGTTAAAAAGATCAAGGGAATCGTTGCTAAGATCAGGAGCGGGGATTTCACTATCCCTAAATCCCATCATTGTATGTACTGCGATTATCAGGATGTTTGTGAAGAGGCTATTCTGTAGTGTATAATTCGTTGTTAATAATATGATACAGAGCATACTCGAAAAAATCTTTCACGCAATTTCTTCGCCTGTTTATGCGGATGCGTTGAGTAATGCGATATCCGGAAACGTTACAGAGGTCACCAATGCTCAGGATCTGCCGTCACTTGTAAATGCTTTAGTCAAGCTTGCAATTCCGCTGGGGGTTCTTTCTGCAATTATTCTCTTTGCGTTTGCAGGATATAACATGATTACCAGCCAGGGTGATCCAGAGAAGCTGAATGAAGCAAGAGAGGTCGTTACTAATGCGGTTATTGGATTCGCTTTAATTGCTCTTTCAGTTGCTATACTATTGTTAATAAGGAATACATTAAATATTCCGGGTTTAAATCCTTAATATTTTAATAGGATATAAATGAAAATTAATGAGATAAAAAAGTATGTAGAGAAAAAGGGGGGCCTCTTTGCCAGTTGGTTTGGTATCAGTAATCCTTTTGGAAGCGATTCTTTTACGACAGTAGAGGGAACGGTTGGAAAGGTTCAGACAGTTGTGAATACCGCTGTGAATCTCTCTGCTCTGGTGTTGGTAGGACTGCTTGTATATGGAGGGATTCTTATGATTACAGCAGCAGGAGATCCGGATAAAATAGACCAGTCTCAAAAAATTATTACAAACGCAATTGTAGGTATGATCATCATATTCGTAGCTAAGATGATAATAATCTTTGTTTTAACCGAAGTATTAAAGGTCTAGCTATTGCAGATTGGTACTGCATATAATATAATGTGTCAACCTATAACATATTAATTTTATTAGTAGTAACAATGAATAAATTAGCGAAGGTAGTAACAAAAGTAGGAGCAACAGTATCCACATTAGGATCAGCTTTATACTTTGCCGCAGCAACAGTAATGGCAGCAAGTAGCGCAAGTGGATTTGTTGATGGAATTGTAACATCAGGTAATGGTAACGATCTTATTGGATTTATCAAGAATGCATTAAACCTTGCAATTGCCCTCGCAGCATTGATTGCTGTTGGTGTATTGGTTTATAGCGGTGTTCAGTACATTGTTGCTTCTGGTGATGATGGAAAGATTGAGAAAGCAACAAAGGGTATTACATATGCAATTGTCGGACTGGTTCTATGTTTTGTCTCAGTATTGGTTGTAAACTTCGTACTTTCACAGCTTTTGAAAGTCTAACGTTGTAATCGGAAGGCAGGAGGGGAAACTCTCCTGCCTCTTATTTTTATTCTCTCTATTATGAATCTCTTTGACCTGTCTGCCCTTAACAATACGGGGTATAGTTCATTGATTGATATGGTCAAGGGAACTCTCAATCTAGCTATAATGATTTCAGCATTAATTACCGTGGCAGTATTGGTGAGTGCCGGAATTCAGTATATACTATCAGTAGGAGACGAGGGGAAGATTGAGAAAGCTCAGAAGTCTGTGATATACGCTATGATAGGATTGATTATAGTATTTATATCTCCCCTTATTATCCGCTTTATTTTAAATAATGTACTGGGTCAATTATAATGAAAAAGATTAAAGGATTTATAACCTCATTAACACTCTTTTCAATGGTACTAGTCCCAGACGCGGTATATGCAGCACCTCCCAGATTAGACGAGATCGGAGGGATTCTTGATAGCGTTTTTAAGCTTCTAATCCCTATCGGATCCTTAATCTCTTTGATAATGGTTGTTTACGGTGGTTATATGTGGATGATGTCTTCAGGTGATCCCGGGAAAGTTAAACAGGCTCAGGGAACTTTAACTTGGGCTATATTAGGATTAATCTTTCTTGTCCTGTTCAGCGGTGTATTAAAGCTGATATTGGACTTCCTCGGAAACTAGATAGAGATTTTCTGTATAATAGGGTATGTGTGTAAGTAAGACGATTAAAACTGTCCTCTCGCTTGTTATTATCTTGATCTATTCATTAACCGTATATTCCTTTCCTATATACTCGGAAGATATAGATGATCTTGAGCAAGAAGTCCAGGAGAAAAGTCAGACGGTTAAAGAGAAGGAGAGTGCGTTGGATAAGATAAAAAAGGAGATTGCGGAGATAAATAGAAGCAGTGTGAGTGTTGATGAAAAGATCTCCCTTATGAAAGATGCTTTAGATGAGATTGATTTGTATATTAAGTCTGCACAGTTAGAAATTAAACTGAAATCTGATGTTATTTCCCAAAAAGAAGGTGAGCTATCTAAGGAACAGGAGAAGCTCGATCTCGTAGCTGCCCAATTGTATAAAAGCTCACGGTTCAGTTTTTGGGAATATATACTAGCGAATAAAAGTGTGGAGGATATAATAAAAGGGGTTTTTCTTAGAAAACTTTCCGGTTTTGATTACGTTGATAAACTGAAACTTCTCTCTCAGAATTATGCACAAATGAAGCAGGAGAAGATGGAATTAGAAAAGGATAAGGTAGATTTGGAAAGCGAGAAGAATGGTTTGGAAAAGTCTAAGAATGATCTGGTGGCTCAGCGTAATGCACTGCTCGCAGAGGCGTCCAAAAAACGGGGATTATCTACAAGACTAGGTACGGATATCACCGCCTTAAAAGGGGAAATATCTCAGCTTCAAGAGGCGATTCTACTAGCAAAAGCGGCAGGGGGAATACTTGGAGTCGGTGATGTGCCTGGAGCTGCAGATAACCTTTCCTCAAAAAGTGGATTCATGGCAAATGCTGCCTCCGGAAATTTTGCTGTTTTTGCTTTTGGTGCGTACACGCATAGAAATGGCATGAGCCAGTACGGGGCGTATGGAAGGGCAAAAGCCGGGCAGAATGCCGAGCAGATTTTGAAAGCATACTATCCGGCTGAAACACTGAATAAAAACTACGGCGTCCCCTCTAAGATATATGTTAACGGAACTAATGAATATGGACAGACTTTTAATTGTCAGGCTTTTTCAATTGATGATTATGTAAAACACCTGTATGAGGTCCCTGCAAGCTGGCCGACAGAGGTTCTTAGAGCACAGTCTGTTGCGGCAAGGAGTTATGCAATTAGATATTCGAGCACACATAAGGAGTGCGGAGGCCCGACAATATGTCCAAGTCAAAGCTGTCAGGTAGTCAAAAAGGAGGTAAATGCTACCGCATGGAGGAATGCCGTAGATTATACTAGTAAATGGGTATTGGCTGGCGGTCCTGGAAACTTTCAGTTTTCTTCTACTACGGGAGGGTATTTAAATACTTCCGGATGGGATACTACAAATAAGCAGGGGACGGGTAACTGGACTCCCAATGCTTATGAAGGGGTTAATTATGGCAATAGTCCCTGGTTTTACAAAACATGGTCAACCCTCCTTAATGGGTCGGTATGTAACTCTTCGAAGAAAGATGTAACGGGGAATAATAGGAATTATCTTTCTAACAAAGAGATGGCGGATATACTAAATGTCTGGCTTATTAATAATAATGATCCGTTGAAAGGTAGTGTAGATTATTCAAGAATAATTCCGGTTACCATCAATGACTGTCACATATCAGGAATGAGTGGAAATCCTTATTCAAAAGAGGCATTGGCTTCACTTCTTAAGAGTCCTGTTACGGTTGTCTCTTCGATCGCCGCATCGTTTAATAGCAAAGGGCAGACCACAAATATATTGTTTGGGACAAATAGGGGAGTTCTAACCGTATCCGCATCGGATTTCAAGGCTATGTATAATCTTCGGGCTCCTGGTTATCTCCAGATTCCGCCACAGGGAAGTGGAGTAACATTTATAAATATCGAGAAAAAGTAGGAGCTATCAAGAGCGTCTGGCTTCTACTATTTTTACTGCAACAGCCTCATCTTCTGTAATTACTTTTTGTTCTATTAGAGTATGTTCAAATCCGGCGACAATCTCAAGTGCTGTATCAAGGCGAGAACTGCTTAGTCTTAAAGATAGTATTCCCGAAGCTTCTATCATCTTCGAGCAATACTCTGTAGACCTTGCTTTCCTCTCTGGATCTTCGTCTCTCATAGATATGTTCAATGCTAGTAGTGCTCCACAGAGTCTGAGTGTGCGTTCCAAATCCTTCGGCCCGTTTCGAAAATTGTCTACATCGGTGTGGAGAACTCCTCCTTCAAGGATTCTAATGATTGAGTCTAGGTAGAGGTCAGAAGAGACTGAGTGTTCTTGTTTTATCGTTCCTATCTGGGTCTTTAATATATCACAAACATTTACAGCATTTGGAGGGACTTCGTAGTATATTTTGTGTAAGGTACTGCCTCCGGTTATAGTCAAAGTTATAATGATATAGCTTAGCGCTGAAGTATACTCTGATATCTATTATAAAGATAGAATTTTAGTCATAGGGAAATTAGGCTGTAAGGAGATCTAGTATTTTGCAGTTACCAGATGCAGTCGATGAATCCGCTTCTATGATTCCCTGCCTGATTAAGTCTTGTTCCAAGGCAATTGCTTGTAAGAGTGTAGTACGTCCAGAGCCTCTATTCATTGAGTCTACATGCTCTAAAATCTTTTCCATTATTGCTTCTATTCCGCTATCATCTTCTAGAAGTCTTAGAGCATATAGACCACCGAGGACGAAGTCAAAAGAATCTTCCCTTAAAGCGGCCTCAAGTATTCTTTGAGTTTTATCTAATGCGGTTCCAGATTGAGATGCACGATAGAATATGTAAAATCCATCCTGATATTGTTCAACCTGGCTTCTAACAATGTGTGACACAGATGATGTATCAACGGCAGAGTCGGGAGTCGGTTTAAAAGGTCTTTCATTACTATCCGAGTCAAATCCAGCTAAATATAGTGTGAGGTCTTCGCCTAGAGTTTCTACCTTATGTTTTGCCATCGGTCTTATAGATAAACTTATTGTGTTATCAGTAATATATCAAAAAAGTCTATCTATGTCATCGCTTTAATCTTGTCCTTCTAATGTATTTATGCTATCTTGAACTAGCATGGGACACATACCAAAGAAATTCTTAAAAGGGAAAAAATCATTCATAGCAAATCTTTCGAGTGAAGCCGGAACGAACAGGGTAGGGAGTTTCGGGGTCTTCCCTACGAATATCTCTTTTAATGGACAGGATAAAGGGGAGAGTGTTGTTCTTGTAGTCAGAAGACATCCGGCTGTTTTTATACCCCAGTATTTTTTGATTCTGGTTTTGTTGTTCGCCCCTGTGCTTGTACTAAGTGTTTTCAGAGATATTGAGGGGCTTAATTTTGCATTTGCTTTAGGAGTGGGAACACTTTTTCTTCTCCTTGCTATTAGTACGGCTATAGATACTTTCCTTAAATGGTACTACTCAGTCAACATTGTTACTGACCAGAGAATTATAGATGTGGACTTTAATAATGTCCTCTTTCACAGGTTTTCGGAAGCACAGTTGGAAAAGATTGAAGATGTATCACATGCTCCAAGCGGGTTATTGAGCAGTATTTTTGATTATGGTGATGTGTATATTCAGACTGCGGGAACCAAGCCTGAATTTGAGTTTACTGGGGTCCCAAGACCAAGAGATATTCAGGATACTCTTCTTGATCTGCTTGAATTAAAACAGAAAGGGCAAATATAATGGATTTTTTGGACGGAATAAATACAATTAACTGGCCGATTGCAGGAACTGAGGGAGTTTTTAAACTCCTCTTCCTTGTTATTATATTTGGTTATGTCATATACTCCTTCCTTTTAACGTTAAGAGTAAGGATACTTAATGATACAGTTAAGACCTCTTCGAATAAAACGATGCTTCTTCTTTCATATATACATCTTTTGCTTGCTGTAGTTGGGGGTCTTTTCTCTGTGATATTAATTCTTGTAGGTTAAAAACATGCCCTTATATGTAAAGAGATACATCAGTGATGATGTAGATACTCAGGCCGTTAGCAATGTGTATAAATATGCTCCAACAGATCGGAAAGCTGCTATGGCAAAAGGAGAGTTGTATGCTCTTATAACCGTTTCCAAAACCCCCGAAGGTTATGCTTCTACTGCCTTAAAATTCGTATGGGAGGCGATTCTCGAAACGTACTCCGCTTCCAATTCGGCTTCAACTACTGAAGATGTTAAAAGATCAATAACGGCCGGTTCTAAAAAACTTCTTGAGCTTTTAAAAAACGACAGAAAGGTTCAGGAAGAGGGTATAGATTTAAGCTTCGGCATTGTTGCCGTGAAGAACGCTACTGCGTATCTAGGAGTTTTTGGAGAGCAGGAAGTATTTGTGAACAAAGGGGAGAACTTTGTAAATATATCAGAGATATTAAATAAAAATAGGGTTGTAGCAGGGAGTTTTGCATTAGGGCAGAATGATAAGGTCATTATAAGTTCTCAGGGACTATTCAGCTCTTTTGTGGGTAAAATTACGGGTGAAGAATGGACGGGAAGGTTAGAAAAATTGTCAGATCATTTGAGCCCAGGTGAAGGACTTTTAATACTCTCCCGTGCTCAGTTTTATGAAGAAGAACCTGAGGTTGAAGAAGTAGCCGCTCCCGTTGAACAAGTAATTTCAACACCTCAGGAGGCAGAGGTAGAAGAGGTTAAAGCAGATGAAGTGGCTTCAGAGATAGCCGTTAGTTCGGATCCAATTGAAAAGAAGCCTGTGTTGAGAATCGGAAGAATCTCAATGCCCAAATTTGACAAAGAAAAATGGGAGGCTTTTAGGGTTAAGGTCGTTGATATCTGGGGAAAGGTGAGAAACATCCTTTTGAAGGTGTGGAACGCTATTCTTCTAATTGTTTCACCGGTTGGAAAGTTTGTTCAAAGATTGTTTGATAGGTTGGGGCAGGTGCTTTGGAGGCTGTTTGATGATAAGTATGGGAGAAAGCTTTGGTACAAACGAATTAAAGCCAAATTGTCAGCTATGAAACTTACTGGCGGCCAGTCAGCGTATGGGATGAAGATTGATGGGTACAGGGAATCGGGAGTGAGAGGCAAGAGATTTGGGATTATCATTCTTCTTGTCCTTCTCGTTGTTGTGGTGTTAGGAGGTGTGAAGTTGAGTATCCAAGCGAAAGAAGCTCGGGAATTGAGTAAGACGGCAAATGCAGTATTTAGTACGGTAGATAGCCTTGTTAAGCAGGCAGAATCAAGCCTACCTGCTGATGTGGAATCAGCAGAGAATTATCTTTTCCAGTCAAATGAGGAACTTAAGAAACTGGCTGGGAAGGAGTTGTCTGTTACCGATGGGAAAAAGTTGAATGAGATTAAATCTCAGCTATCAGAAATTGATGATAAGGTATCCAAAAGGATTTGGGTAAGTGAAAAAGATGGTAGCATAGAGACGTTTATGAGCACTCGCATTGCTTTAGGTTCAGAATCTAAACCGAGTGATATTACCACTGACAAGGATGAGTTCCAAAACGAGTTTCTCTACGTAGTTGATAATGGTTTAAAGGCTGTGTATAAAATAAATCTTTTTGACAAAAAGGTTACAAAACTGCCGGATAAGGATGGAGTTCTTCAGTCACCGAGATTTGTTGATATAGGAGCAAAAGGGGTCTATGTTTATGATGACGTAGCAGGGGTAGTAAGATCTCAGTTTGATAACAATAGAAATAACAAAGACTTCCAATCTCTCACTGGTTTGGGGGCTGATGATTTGGGTGTAGGGACGGTGGCTGAGTTTGCTGTATTTACTCAGAATGATAATATCTATCTCTTGAGCCAATCTGAAAAGGCAATATACAAAGCTACTTTCACAGGTGGGGGATACTCACTTCCTTTTGTGTATATCTCTTCCGATACTTTTGTCGGTTCCCAGGATTTCTTCGGGGATTTGGCAATATATGTCTTAACAACTGGACTGGAAAGGTTCTCATATAACTACGGCACTGGGAAGGTTGATAAGTCTCCTGTGACGGTATCGGGGCCAATTCCGGAAGTAGAGAGTCCGATTGCTGGTTATACGGGGGCTACGCTTGATAACCTTCTTTATGTCTTTGAGTCAGGGGAGAAGAATAGAATGCTGGTGTTCGAAAAACCGAAAGAAGGAGGAGGAGATCTGAGACATCCTAACGAAATGGTTCTTATAAATGAGTACCAATACCGTGGTGATCAGAAGGAGGCTTTTAAAAATGTTGCAGACCTGGTTGTAGATTCTCAGGAGAATCAGGCATATATTCTGGATGGCACAGTAGTTTGGAAGGTGAATATCAACTAGTAGTGGTATAATTCCTGCATGTTAGAAAACCGTAAAGCAAAATTCAATTACGACATCAAAGAGACCGTTGAGGCCGGTATAATTCTTACAGGGGCTGAGGTTAAGTCGATACGGGACGGCAGGGTTGATCTTAAAGATTCTTTTGTTAAAGTAATTGGGGAGGAGCTTTTCCTTATTAATGCAGATATCGCGAGATTTAAATATGCAAATGACCCCAAATATGATTCCAAAAAAACACGCAAATTGCTTGTACACAGAAAAGAGCTGATCCAGCTTGCCAGTAAGAGTAAGCAGTGGGGAGGGACTCTAGTTCCACTTAAAATGTACTTTAAGCATGGAAGAGCTAAAGTACTTGTAGGAGTAGGAAGAGGAAAGAAAACCTATGAAAAAAAGAACGTTCAGAAAGAGAGGGACCTGGATAGAGAACTCCATAGAGACAAGCTAAAGTATATGGTAAAATAGACCGTATGAATGATACGCCTATAGCAAACAATTTAGAGGTTAAAAGATCAGAGGAGGGGAAATGGCTTCACCTTCTTCCTAAAGAGCTTGTAGGCATACTTCCTGAGGGTGTCTGGACTACTCTTACCCTTGATCAGAAGAAGGATATTCTTCGACAGAATAATATCTTAGATAAATATTTAGGTCCTAAGCCTCAAGAGCAGATTGTTCAAAGCTCCCAAACTCCGTTAGAAGCAGATGAAGCTGTTAAAGAGGTATCAGCCCCGACTGTCGAAAAGATAAACGAAGTTAGTGATGAATCAAGAGAGTTTGCAAAGGCAGTTAGTGAGGTTAAGGAAAAAGAGAGCTTGGAAGAAGTTAAACCTGAGCAGCCTCAGGTCTCTGCAGAGGAGAAGGCAAGAATAGCGGAGGAGACAGCTTCGCATGCCAATACTCAGACATTTACGCTTTTCGGCTATCAGGTAGATGATAATGTGGCAAGAAACTCAAAAGAAATTTCAGAAACAGGTGAAGTAGAAGATGGCAAAACATGGGCCGCAACCCTTATTAAAAAGATTTTTGCTATTCTGAGCGAATAGAAAATAAGGGCTTTTTATGCTATTCTTTCTATAATAATCTATCTCGATTAGCAAATGCGAACTGCTCTCGATTATACTAACCTAATATACTCGCAAACTGTTGGGCCTATTCAACCTGGTGAAGTTACCCCAGGTGAAAGTGTTAATTATCCTGATGATTCTTATTCAAATATCGACGATTCCACCTTTGGGGTATCCTTTTTGAGTGTCTTTACATGGATATTTGTGCTTGCCATGGTTGTAGGTAGTGTATTAGCTCTTCTCTACTACTACTCCAATTTTCTTAAAAGAAAGGATCGTGATGAGAAAAGTTCCCGCGGAGTACTGATGGAGATTAGGGCGCCAAGAGGAAATGAGATTGAAGTCGGAGTTGCCGAACAGATGTTTGCCAACCTTTACGGAATCGGCGGGATAGGGAAAGGTATTCAGAAATATTTAACTGTGGGTAATAGCATCAGCTTTGAAATAGTAGGGCTTCCTGGTGAAATACGTTTTTACGTTCATGCATCGAAGAAGCTTGCCGATCTGGTTGAAAAACAGATCCTTGGGTCGTATCAGGAAGCTCAGATAGAAGTTTCTGATGAGTACAATATTTTTGATGAGAACTCCAAAGTTGCATATGCAAGTTTGGTACAAACTGATGAGTCGTACTACCCTATGAAAGTTGCAGAAGATTTTTCCGGTGACCCAATTGCCAATGTATTAAGTACTTTAAGCAAGATGGAGGATAAAGAGGGAGCTATGATTCAGCTTGTAATAACACCAGCGGGGAGCAAGTGGCAGAAGAATGGCAGAAAGTTTGTTCAAAGAGTTGAGGAAACCAACTCTGATCCTGAAAAAAAGAGGATTGGAGTAAGTCAGGAACAGCTTCAGGCAATTAGTAAAAAGACTTCTAAGATTGGTTTTAGGACAGCAATAAGAATAGTTACAGCTGCATCTGATATTGAGATCGCTAATATGCACTTGAATAATATTGTGGGGGCGTTTGATCAGTTTGCTAACCCTGGTATTAATGAGTTTAAGAAAGAGAAACTTAACAAGCTTAAGGGTAGGGATTTTATGAATGATGTTATATTCAGAAGAATGCCGTTGAAGAGTGGCTCTATTCTAAATATTGAAGAGCTGGCTTCGCTGTATCACTTCCCGAACAAGAATATAACTACTCCTAATATAAACTGGCTGTTGGCCAAAGAAGCTCCTGCTGCCAACTGGATAAGCTCAGAGGTTAACTCCAAGGATACGGTATGGATAGGCGACAATATTTTTAGGGGAAAGAGAAAGAGAATCTGTTTTAAGAGAGATGATAGAAGAAGACATGCATATATTCTTGGACAGACAGGTTCAGGTAAATCATGGCTTCAGGTGAGAATGATAATGCAGGATATTTATAATGGGGACGGAGTATGTTTTATAGATCCGCACGGACAGACCGCACAGATGGTGCTGGACCGTATTCCGCATGAGAGGGCAGAGGATGTTATCTATTTCGACGTTTCTGACTTTGAGAGGCCGTTCGGTTTTAATCTCATGGAGTTTACGGATGAGCAGGATAAACATAGGATCGTTAATGGATTTATAGGACTTCTTAAAAAGCTGTTTGACCCTCATAACCAGGGAATCGTAGGACCTATTCTTGAGAGGTCGGTTCGTAACGCAATGCTTACTGCTATGTCGGTTCATGGATCTACCTTTGTTGAAGTTCTCCGTATTCTTACCGATCAGAAGTGGGTGGATGAGAAATGGATGCCTTTGATTAAGGATGATATGGTCAAGAGGTTCTGGACGGACCAGATTGCCAAGACAAGCGACTTCCACAAATCCGAGACACTGGGTTATATTACCTCCAAGTTTGACCGTTTTGTAACCAACCTTGCAGTTAGAAATATTATAGGGCAGTCACAATCTTCATTTAATATGAGAGAGGTTATGGATAGCGGAAAAATCCTTATTGTTAACCTTTCCAAAGGTCTTATCGGTGAGGAGAATATGCAGTTCCTGGGGACTTTGCTTATTCCTAAAATGATAGCAGCAGCCCTTTCCCGTGAAGATATTCCGGAAGAGGAGAGAAGGGATTTCTTCTTCTATGTTGATGAGTTTCAGAACTTTGCTACGGAAGAGTTTGCTTCCATTCTATCTGAAGCTAGAAAGTATCGCCTCAACCTTACGGTTGCCAACCAGTACATTGCTCAGATGGAAGAGCATGTTAAAGCAGCTATTTTCGGTAACGTAGGAACCTTGATGATTGCAAGAACAGGTCCGGAAGATGCTAAGTTCTTGGAGTCTCAATACGAGCCGATATTTACGGCTAATGACCTTATGAACCAGGCTAACCTTCACTGGTATGTAAAACTTATCTGTGATGGTAAGTATCCATCTCCATTCTCCCTTGATTCTTCTTACGGGCCTAACTATCCTCAGTCAGGATTTGAACTGCCTGTGAATAAAGAGATTTCAAAGAAGATAAAGGATTTATCGAGGCTTAAATATGGTAGAGATGTTAAAGTTGTGGAGCAGGAGATTAATCAGAGAGCAGATCTTGCTACTCCTGAAGGAGCTTCAGCAGGTGGAGACGGGGCACCTCCTTTGACTCTGCGATAAAAGAGTGGGGGAGTATGTAAAAATATCCTAAGTTTTGGTAGAATTACGCATATTTCGGGGGGTGTAGCTCAGTCGGTTAGAGCGCGGTTCTTATAAAGCCGATGTCGGCGGTTCGATTCCGCCCACCCCCACCATCCCACTCACTGATAATAGAGGCAAGAGATGGTAGAGCCTGTATTTTCTCTTGTTGCTACGGTTGAAACGTCAAAGCCTTCAATTGTGAATTATTTGTCATAGAGTATTGGATTTCCGATATTTTTATCTGGTATCATTAAACTGGAGAACATTAGGCATCGTTTGATCTTGCGAAACAGTGGCCTTTTATCGGTTAAAATGATAAAATATATCCTATAGTCCATTATAATCCTGTTTGAATATGTACGAAGGAATGACAGCACAACAATATGATCCGATGACCATGGATAGAAATGCCAATGAGCATATACTTCATGTAGACAGGGATGATCTTGCTGCAATGGGAAGGCCAAATTTCAATGCAACCAGAAAAGGTCTTGAACAGGCGAGAAAAGCTGGGCTTATATCTGGTATTGAATATCAGGATCCTTCTGAGACATGTGGCGGGAATATTGTAGAAAGTGTAGAAAGTATCGATTTCGGATATGAGAGAAGGTTCAACCTTTGTCCTGGAGCATATGATTTAGACGTGATAATGAGAGAGGTCAGAAGGATGAGTGGCAATGGAGAAGATCCTATTATGGATCATAGTGAAAGCAGATCTTTGTACGGCGATGCTTACTTTGACACTGCAACTGGGCATTGGGTAGCATCTTTTCCTAATGGAGGAGCGTTTGAATTTGAGGTTGTAAACGAAAATGGTGTGGAATTTATAGTTGTTTATAGGTATCGAGTTACGGTAGCAGATATGGTCTCGATATTTGGCGTGTCATACAGACCGCTGGAAGAAACACAAGCACCTCTATCTAATACGGCTGTGCCATCTCAGGAACCTATTCCTGTTCAACCAACAATACCTGCAGATACTACTCTGCCCTCAGATGTTCCATTTCAGGGTGACTCTCCCAACTCTAATCCTCCCGTCCCAGTCGCGACTTCTGGATCGAATGGTGTCCCGGAAACAAATGGGACATCTATACCAGTTGTTGTATGTGTAGTACCCTTAGCAATTGGTGTTGGAGCTCTTGCTCTGATGGGGGGAGCTGCAGCATTATCAAGTGCCCGGTCATCTTCCAAGGAGGAACCGACACCTGACGGTAGAAGTGTAACTACTTCTGGGGGGAGCGGAGAGGGAGGGAATAAAAAGGTTAAAGATCATTTGAGAGAGCAGCCTCAGGCACCTGTAGGAGAGGTTGTTAAACGAGCTGTTATTGAAGCTGGAATAGCTCCTAAATCTCAACCGAGAACAACAATAAGCGTGCGAGAATCTGATCCAAATGATCCATCAGATGCATGGTTGAAAGCAATTACTCCTCCAAAAAGCAAAGGTAGTTTAAAGCCTCCTAATGGTTCAGATCCTTGGCCCTTTATTAAATCGGAGCACGCGAGAGGCAAGGGAAATGGTATCGGGGGAACTGTTGCAAGATGGTTGAATGAAGGATTTTTCGGTGAGTACAAGAAAAAATAACGAGAAGGATATAATTATAGCTCTTTCAAATCTTTTTCCTGATCCTCCTGCTTGTTATTTAGAAGATTCAGATACTTCTCTGTAGTTGATAATCTCTTGTGTCCTACCAGTTTTGATACGGTTACCAATGATACACCGTTTGAAAGATGATGTGCTATGAAAGTATTTCTGAGATCATTAACTTTGGCATTTTTAATACCGGCCTTTTCAAAGGCTTTATCTATTGTTGTTCTTATATTTCTGACGAGTAGGGGACGTCCGTTCTTTGTTATAAATAAGGTTTCGTCTTCGCTCTCAGGTCTTATCTTCTTATACTCTTCAATTGCGGCTGATGCGGACTTATTCAGAGGAACCTTTCTTGCTGGGTGGCTGCCTGCCGGCTTGATATAAAGGTATGGTATCTTACTTTCGGTTGATGTTCTCACATCGTCAAGAGTTAATGCAGCAAGCTCTCCGATTCTAATTCCGGTTTGCAAAAGAAGCTCAATGATTGAATATAATCTTGTATCAACACGGCTTACATCTCTTAATGCTCTATACTCCATTTCGGTTAGGACTCTTGGAGGCTTAACTTCGAATTTAGGATGTGAAAGTTTGTCTGAAGGGTTCTCCTGGATAATATTGGCTTCAAGAAGGAATCTATAGAATGTTCTTGTACTGTTGATTTTTCTCGAAATACTCTTGGGAGTGTAGTTGTTATCCTGCAAGTATGTCTTATATGCCTCTAAGTCCTCAATACCGGTCTTTTTGATTGTCTCTATTGCTCGAGTTGTGAAAAAATTGAGAAGCTGCTCGATGTCTTTAGCATACGCTATAACGGTAGATTCAGACCTGCTCTTTTGCTTAAGCTCATCTGTAAATGTTCTGTGAAGCTGTGCAAACTCGCTGTTTTTGACTGCGTTCATTCAAGGTTTACTTAAATTACATATCCTGTTGGGGCTTACTATAGGGATTATAGCATTGTGATATAGGGGGGTCAATGATTAAAAATAGTATTGATAAATATATTTAGTCTGATAAGCTGATAGTGTATGAATAATGAACACCCCAAAATACAATTTAAGACACATGGAAACCTGGAAAATAACGATGGGGGAAGGAAGAAAGTACTTTCTATTTTTACTAACCTCCTTCTTGTCATTGTATCTGCCTTTTTGATCTACAATGTATGGAAGTCTATTTCCCTAACAATAAAGAAGATAGAGATCCTGCATCAGGCACAGGAAGAGGTTGATAACCTCAGATTAAAGAATATTTCATTGATTTTAAGTAGAGAGGAAGTGGAGACGGATGATTATATAGAAACACAGGCGAGAAACAGGTTAAACCTGGCTAAGAAGAGTGAACTTGTCTTTGTTATTCCTGATGAGTTTTTGGAAGTGGGGAAAGAGAGGGTAGAGGAGATACTAAATCCGGAAAAAGAATCCGTGGAGCAGCCACCTATTCAGCAATGGAGCAAGCTTCTGTTTAATGTGGATTTAGTTCGGGTTACCAACTGAAAACCCCCTATTGCAAACAGATTGTCGCTAATGCTATCTTAGATAGATAACTTGTTATTTTTCTTTTTATAATGAGAACTGTCCGAGGAGATAAAGTTAAGCTCCTATTCATAGGGGCTTTTGTTTTAGTTGGTTTATTAGCAGCAGGCTGGTATTACATTAATAGCAGCTCATATCTGAGTTCTTCAGATAGCAGCGCCGCTTTTCTTCCGAGTGTATGCAGTAATAATGGGAAATTAAGTTGTGGCACTGGAATGCAGCCATTTTGCAGACCTGTAAAATGTTCGTGTAATATCAGCGGAAAGTTTACAGTAGTAAGTGCTAATGCTGACGTATGTGTAAAGACAACCGATGTTGCAGTCTCGAAGAAGTGTGTATATAGCCCTACTAAAAATCCTGAAGTCTCCAAGCTTACATCCCTTAGAGATACAATAGCTTCATTTATAAAGGTTAATTACAGTAAAAAGGTCAAGCTTACAAAGTCGGAAAACGCTTTGAAAACAGCACTCTCCGCCTCATTGACTCATTTACAGAAACTAATCAATGAAAGCTCTTACAAAGATAGTAAAGGGCAAACCTGTACATCAACTACGGTAACTACACCTGTAACAGATACTGCTGCATGTAAAATTGTATGTGCCAAGTATCAGGGAACAAAGGAGAATGTATTAACAAGCAATGGAAGTACATTAGAGTATAAATACAATGGAAATGGTACATGGTCATATAAAGTAACAGGCTTTAAATCATCAAGCTGTTATGATGTAACTCCTGCAGTTGTTGTATCTAAAAGCAAGCCAGAGAAAGTGAGCATCACCGCCTCTGAAAACCCTCTTAAGACCTTAATGAAGTGTACTGATGCAATCGTCGCATTCACAAAAGAGGGGACCTTTAGTGCTTCTGAGAATGCTGTTATAAACTTCTCGTTCAGAAGTTTTAGCACTAACGATAGAGTTGCAAAATAGAATTAAGGATTGCTTTTAAAGCGGTATTTGGCTATAATTCCTCTGCTCGTTTGACGCGGGGTAGAGCAGAGGCAGCTCGTCAGGCTCATAACCTGAAGGTCGTTGGTTCGAGTCCAACCCCCGCAATTTATCCGGCTAACTTATAGTTTGCAGGAAATCCATTTAGTTTTTACGCTTTTAAGTTATGGCTTTTACAGTCCAACCAAGAAAAAATACGTACCTTCGAATTGACGGGAAGATCTTCTATGTTAATGATCGTCTTTTGAAGACTCAGGGTAGACAGGGTGGATTGATAATACTTAAGCTTAAAAGCCTTGATACTGGCAATAACTCTGAGGTAACAATTAAATCTGGTTCCAAGGTGGAAGAGGTTGAGACTGAGACCAAGGAGGTTCAATACCTTTATAGTGATGAATCAGCGGCATACTTTATGGACACGACCACTTTTGAGACCGTGACTGTTTCGATGAAGATGATAGGTGATTACAAATATTTCCTTAAAGAGGGAGAGAGAACATTAGTACTTCTAGTTGACGGAGTTATTATTGATATCAGAAGAAAGGCCTCTGTTGAGCTTACCGTTGTACAGGCTACAGATGCAGTCAAAGGAAATACGGCAAATAACGCTTTAAAAGAGGTTGCATTGGAAACAGGGTACAAAGTTAATGTGCCGATGTTTGTTAAGGAAGGTGATGTTATCACTGTTAATACCGATACTGGAGAGTATACCGGCAGAGTAAGTAACTAGAAAAGTTTTCAAATATAAGCTCTATAATGATATAATTCTAGCGTGGTGACGTAGCTCAGTCGGTTAGAGCATGGGATTCATAAACCCAAGGTCACTGGTTCGATTCCAGTCGTCACCAGATTTAAATATTTATAATCGCTTTATGGCAAAATTAGGAGGTTTTTCAGAGAGTCTTAGTTTAGAAGAGCTTGAAGGTAGAGTGGACTCCTTTGTTACGGAGTCTCAGACAAGGGGGTGGTGTTATGGAGTAACTAACTCCGGAGATCTTTCCCAGATTAACATTAAGAATGTAAATGATCCAATAGGTTTGGAAATTGGGGTTTTGTGGGTACGGAATATCGATGATTGGCAGGTCTTTTGCAGTCGTTCTTTGGAAGATAGGGTGGATGATTCTGTTGTATTATTCTTAGCAGACGCATTGAAGCTTAATAGTAGTAAAATATTTAATATAATAAATGGTGTTAATAGTAGATAAAATGGAGAATCCAAATAGTAAAAAGGCAGATATAAGAAAACTTCCTAAGAACGTAGTTAGAGTTAATATGTGGGGAATTGTTGCAAGTATAATTCTTTCAATTGCTATATTTTCAGCATGGAGCATAGTAGTGAATACTCAGACAAAGGGAAGGGAAGTCTCTTTGAGTAATGTTGTTAATAGTATTGCTAAAAAGGATTATAAAAAAATTATTCTTAAGGATAATATTGTAATTCTTGAACAGCAAAAAACTGAAAAAACAGACGGAAAAGAAACGAAATATCTTACTCGAAAGTTTGCGCTTATCCCCCCCGGTACAGATTTTTACTCAACTCTATCGGATGCTGATGTAGACATCAAAACTCTGAGTAATGATTTTTATCAACCTGCGGTAAATGTATCAATTACTGACATCATTTGGCTCATCCTTTTGGCTCTCGGTTTAGTATTGATGTACAACCTGATCAAAGGAATGAACTCTCAGGGAGGAAGACTGATGGATTTTGGACAGAGCAAAGCTAGGATGCTTTTTGGAAAGAAGACCGGTATTACATTTGACAGCGTTGCGGGAATTGAAGAAGTTAAAGATGAGTTGGTTGAGATAGTTGATTTTCTCAAGAGTCCAAAGAAATATGGGGATATTGGTGCGAGAATTCCTAAGGGAGTTCTTCTTTCCGGGCCACCGGGAACGGGAAAGACTCTTCTTGCAAAAGCCGTAGCGGGTGAAGCGGGTGTTCCCTTTTTCCATACTTCAGGCTCGGAGTTTGAGGAGATGCTTGTAGGAGCTGGAGCTTCGAGAGTTAGGGATCTTTTCCTTAAGGCGAAGAGGTCTTCCCCATCTATTATCTTTATTGATGAAATTGATGCAGTCGCTAAAAAGAGAGGTACGGTATTGCATTCAGGGGCGGGTGAGCAGACTCTTAATCAGATATTAGTGGAAATGGATGGCTTGGAGGGTCGTGAAAACGTTATTGTTGTTGCCGCTACCAACCGACCTGATGTGCTTGATCCTGCAATTTTGAGACCGGGAAGGTTTGACCGTATGGTTACCCTTTATCTTCCTGATTATCACGAGAGATTAGCAATATTGAATGTGCATGCTAAGAATAAGAAGTTTGATAAGGAAGCCAATCTTGATATTGTAGCCCGAAAGACAATTGGATATTCAGGTGCCGACTTGGAAAACCTCTTAAACGAGGCTGCTATCATGGCAGTTATCGATGGTAGGAAAGAGATTATGCAGAAAGACTTAATGGAATCATACTTAAAAGTTAAGTTGGGGAGACAGAAGAAGAATAAAAGGGTAGAAGATGATCTTAAGAGAGTCGCATACCATGAAGCCGGTCATGCTGTCGTTGCTAAGTTTACACAGAGCTCTTCTCCAGTGGAACTGGTATCGATGATTTCACGGGGAGGTACAGGTGGTGTAACAGTTTATGTTCCTGAGGATGATAGAAGTATGGAGACCAAAAAGCAGCTTCTTGCGGCTATTCAGAACTCAGTAGGCGGAAGAGTTGCTGAGGAGATATTTCTTGGTGATATATCATCTGGTGCATCAGGAGACATTAGACACGCTACAGAGGTTGCTAAGATGATGGTAAGGCAGTGGGGGATGAGTGATAAACTTGGTTTTGTTCAGTACGGAGACGCAGAAGAGACAAAGCACCTTGGTTATACCTATGGCGGCGGCAGAGACTACAGCGAGAAGACTGCTGAGGTTGTAGACAGCGAGGTAAAGGGTATTATTCAAAAGGCTATCGAGAATGCAAGAAAGATACTTAGAGAAAACAAGGCTGTGGTAGAGAAACTTGTAGAGCTGCTTCTTAAGCAGGAAGAGGTTGGGAAGGAAGAATTTAACGCTTTGTTTGAGTAACTCTTCGGATGCGTTATAATCTACCATGACTTATAACGGTAAAGACCTTTTTATTGCTATTGATGCAAATGCTATAGTGCACCGTGCATTTCATGCGTATCCTCCGACTTTGGCAACATCCACAGGATTACAGGATAATGCAGTATACGGCTTTACCGTGATGCTTTTGCAGATTCTTAAACAGTTTGACCCCAAATATATCTTCTGTGCCTTTGATACCGGCAAGCCTACATTCAGGCATGTGCAGTTTACCGATTATAAAGGTCATAGAAAGCCGGTGGATGCCTCTCTGACAGCCCAGTTTCCCCTTGTACAGGAGGTTTTAAGGGCTTTTAACATACCGATTATAGAAAAGGAAGGATTTGAGGCCGATGATATTCTCGGAACGGTTTCTAAGTGGGTTAGTGATGGTAAATGGGCTTCATATAACCTATCCATGCTTTTGGTTACCGGAGACCGTGACCTTCTACAATTGGTAGATAAAAATGTATCAGCATGTCTACCCAGTGGATCATTCAGCAATATTATTACTTACGATAAAGAGAAAGTCATAGAGAAATACGGATACTCTCCTGAGCAGGTTACAGACTATAAAGCATTGGTGGGCGATGCCTCGGATAATATCCCCGGTGTTAAGGGAATAGGGGAGAAAACGGCTTTAGGGCTTCTGTATAAATATCAAACTCTGGATAATTTGTATAAGAACATGAATGAAGTCGATCAGAGATACCGTACGAAACTAGCTGAGGGTACAGAGCAGGCTTATTTCAGCAAGGATCTGGCTACAATTAAACGTGATGTAGATATTAGTCTGCAGTTGGAGGATTGTGTGGTCCTGGATTTTGACGAGCAGAAGCTTTTAGATGTCTTTGCCAAGTTTGAGTTTAGAACTCTGGTAAATAAGATACCTAAATCGATTAATGGTGCAAAAAAGTCAAAACCTCAATTCGATATGTTTAGTGAGCCGGGTGAACAGATGGACGGAGTGGAGGAGATTAGCGATCTCGTACCGTCTGTAACGCAGGCCAAGAGGTTCATTATTGCTTATATAGGCACTAAGGATAAGCTTTTGTGTAGCACTGTGGATAACTTGGGACAAGTAAGCGTCTCGTTAACAACCCCCTCAACCCTGGATATACTATGTTCCACGATTTCGATAGATTGTGAAACCTATATCTGGGACTGGGAAGAATTGGTTTCACAGATTAAGGTGGGAACTGTAAATGCCTTTATGAAAGCAAAATCGGTGGATCTTCAATTGCTTGTTTTCTCCATCTCCTCTGGCAAGAAGGACTTTTCTCTGGAAACGGTGCTGTTTGATTCCTTATCTTTTAAGTCTGATTCGGAGGACTATATGAGAATCGGTAAGGCACTTGTAGATGTAATTAAGGTGATCGAAGATAAGGTGGAAGGGTTGGAGATGTCCGAGTATGTAGTTGAAGGGTGGAAAAATGCGGGTGAGTCTTTGAAGGAGGAGATTGCTTCTATAGAAGATATGGTTAGGTGTATTGAAATGCCTGTCTCTGCAATACTTCAAAAAATGGAGAAAAGAGGAATTGCAGTAGATGTAGAGGTGTTAAAGGGGTTGGAAGAAAGGCTTAACACGGAAATAGAGAAGATAAGGAAGAGTATATATGAGGACATAGGTCATGAAGTTAATCTAAACTCTCCTAAGCAACTTTCCGATGTTATATATAATGAACTTTCAGTGCCCGATGTATTAGGAAGCAAAAGGGGAAGATCAACAAGGGAAGAAGTCCTTATTGAAATCCAAAATATTCATCCTGCAATATCGAAAATCCTTAAATACAGGGAGCTTTCCAAGGTACAGAATACTTACGTTATCCCTTATAGAGAAGTCGTTGAAAAAAGCCGGGTTGCTGAGATTCATACTGATTTTAAACAGATGGGGGCTTCTTCGGGAAGATTTAGCTCCGTTAACCCTAATATGCAGAATATTCCCGTTCGGGGAGAATGGGGGGATGAGATTAGGAAGATCTTTATTCCGCGTTCCGGATATGTATTTATAGGCGCCGACTATTCTCAAATTGAGTTTCGCGTTATGGCGGATATCTCAATGGATGAAGCACTCTTGCATGATTTTGCTACAGACGGGGATATTCATAGGGCTACAGCTTCAAGAATATTTAAGAAAGATGAAAAGGATGTCACTAAAGAGGAGAGGAGTCTTGGAAAAACAATAAACTTTGGAATTCTTTTCGGGCAGACTCAGTATGGACTTGCAAGCATGTTAGGAGTAGACAGGGAGACGGCACAGAAATATATTGAAGAATATTTTGGAATATATAAGGGGGTTAAAAGGTATATTGACGAAGCCTCAAAAAACGCTTTGAAGACGGGATATGTACAGAGCATGTTAGGCCGGACAAGGTATATAGCAGGTTTAACATCTAGAAACTTCAATGTACGCAATGCGGCTGTGAGAGAGGCTGTGAATATGCCTATACAAGGGGGAGAAGCCGATATTATGAAGATTGCCATGATCAAGATAGACAGATTGATTGAGGGGAAGTACAAAGATAAAGCATATATTCTGCTTCAGGTTCATGACGAGTTCATATTTGAAGTTCTGAAGGGATATGAAGAGAGCTTTTCAAAAGAGGTTAAAGAAATTATGGTAAATGCTGTAAAATTATCTGTTCCTTTAGATGTTCATATCTCTACGGGAAATAATATGAGTGAATTGAAGTAGATGAGTGAAAGAAAATCAAAGGGTCTGGGCATTATTTTAGGTATTATAGGGGTTGGGGCAGTTGCATACCTTCTACTAAAGAAAAAGAGAAGCATAGAAGATAGGCCCTCAATTCATGAAGAAGAGGCTTTACCCAGAAGAAATATTAGAATTGTTAAAAAAGGTGCAGATGCAGGTTTAAATTCCAGGCAGAAGAAGCTTCTTGACGCCATATCAGGTTCTAACGGTTTGAATACTATGTCTATGCTTAAAGTTGTTAGAAATACTACAGACAGAACACTAAGAAGGGATCTAAATAGAATGATGGAAATGGGGTTAGTATATAAACAGGGGAGTACTAAGTCATCAAAGTATTTTGCAAAATGATAAGCTTTTTAAAGGCATCTGAAATATTCCAAAGTATTGAGAGTATTTCATCTCGTAATGAGATGACTGTTATTTTGGCTGAAGCTGTAAGGGTTTTGGATGAAAAGGATATCCAAGTGTTCTCATATCTTGTACAGGGCAGAGTCGCTCCCATGTTTATCCCTGCGGAGTACAATCTCTCAGAGAAGGGACTGATAAACGCACTTTCCAATGTTTACGGCAACGAGGTCTCTGTTTTAAGAAAAAAAGAAGGAGATCTTGGAAGTGCCGTGGAGAAACTAGTGGATCATAAGACGAAAGGGTTAAGTTTAATTGGAGTCTATGAAGCACTTTGGACGGTTGTTAACTCGCAGGGATCGGGATCTGTAGATATCAAAGCTCAGATATTTCTTAATACTGTAAAGCAGATGTCGCCGTTAGAGGCCAGGTACTTTACGCGCATAATTGTAGGGAGTCTGAGGCTTGGGTGTAGTACGAGGACACTTCTTGATGCTTTTTCAATGTTTTTGGTTGGAGATAAGAGTAAGAGGGATGTTATGGATAAAGCCTACGGATCATGTGCTGATATAGGCTATATAGCATCACTGGTCAAGGAAGATAACCCGCTGAAGCATTTAGAAGAGGTTGTCCCGATACCTGGTATTCCAATCCTCTCAAGGCTGGTAGAAAGGGTTAAGAGTTTTGATGAGGTCAAAGACCGGTTCCCCTCTACCTTCATGGTTCAGCCCAAGTATGATGGATTGCGATGTCAAATTCATAAGATAGGGGATAGTCAAAAGAGTTTAAGTGAAAGAATTTGGTTTGGAAGGCAGACGGCTCCTTCGCATATAGATATGTTCGGCGGTGTGCAGGTTCCAAAGGTTAAGCTATTCACCAGGAATCTAGAGGATATCACCGATATGTTTCCTGAGGTTGTTGAATCTGCAATAAATATGGGAGGGGACTCCTTTATCTTAGACTCCGAAGTTGTCGGCTGGAATGCTAAAGAAAAGAAATTTCTCTCCTACCAGGATACGATGACAAGAAGGAGAAAGTATGGAATAGAGGAAAGGCAGCAGAATATACCGGTTAATGCTTTTGCCTTTGATGTTATGTATTTGGACGGAAAAGAGATTCTTAATCGAAAGACAGGTGAGAGATTCGAAAATCTTGAAAAGCTTTTTGAAAAGGGAGAATCAAGTATCCAGCTGTCACCCGTATACATTACCAATGAGGTCGAGGAGTTAAGGGAACTTTTTAAAGAATATATTGGTATGGGACTGGAAGGAGTAATAGTTAAAGATGTTGACGGAGGATACTCACCTGGTGCCAGGGATTTTGAATGGATAAAGATCAAAAAATCTATCGATAATAATCTTGTTGATACGGTGGATCTTGTTGTACTGGGATATTACTTAGGTTCAGGAAAAAGGTCAAAGTTTGGAATAGGAGCTATACTTGGCGGGGTATATAACCCTGATAGCGAAACTTATGAGTCTGTTACAAAGATTGGAACGGGTATTACGGACGAGCAGTGGGGGACCATTAAAGGCAGGCTGGATACCATTGTTGTTAAAGAGAAACCTAAGAATGTTGCTATAGAAGGTATTATGAAACCAGATGTTTTTGTCAGCCCGGAAGTGGTTATTACGGTGGATGCCGACGAAGTGAGTGTAAATAGAAAGTCTGAGAGTGTAGCAAGAGGCTTATCTTTAAGGTTTCCGCGGCTAATTGAATTTGATAGAGATAAGAATCCGGAAGATGCTACTACAATCGATGAGCTTCTTCTCATGAAAAAGTAAGGGTCATATTCCCTTCTTATTGAGCCTGTAGTATAATTGTGGCACGTAATTTCATATTATTACATCATGTATACAGTTCAGAAATATGGTACTCCAATACCACCGGTAATGGCTTTTGGTTCTGAAATCTTCGGACAGGATATGGTGGCATCTGATGCAAGTGAGACAATGGAGGCTTTAAAACCTTTTTGCCGAGTAGCAGCTATGACTATTAAGATATTAGGGAATGACCTCCTTTTAGATATGGGATATGAGGCTGAAAAAGGAGCTCTTACCGATGTTGAAGCAGGATTTCTATTTGGCTTTTACGAGGATGTTTCGACATTCGTAAAAATGCATGCAGACGACGAAGTGCCTGAGGGGATTAATTCACGAGTGAAAGTTACAGCCTTTAGTTCAAGTAAAGAGACGAATGCTCCTGCGGTTGATGCTCTGGTTTTTGAGAACTTAGATGATGGAAACATTATTATCCTTAAAGATAATGGCCACGACATTATTGTCATAGTCCCGGATGGTTATTACGATAATCTACTTCTTCTTGATGATCTTGCCGATGTAAATAAGAGTAAAAAGATGAGTGATATTGAGCGAAGAATTGGGATAGGTTACTATGGAAATGTCAAACTTGCTACCCTGCTTCATGGTAATAGATCTGTGGTCTCTGACCGGCTATTTGATTTAGTCGAGAGATACACGAGTAATTAAAGAAATTCTCTTGCATATCCTATATGGCTCTGATATAATCCTTTCACACAAGTTCGGGAAGCTGTGGGAGCAGGATTCCTCTTAGAAAATATACTCTAACGAATTCCTAAAAAAAGATTTTGACATGATGATTAACGAGTGGTATAACAGCGATGTATTTTGCTCGTTGAAAATTGAAGAGTGGCAGGAAGTCAAGTAATAAATATCTTGGACTTCTTGTTGAGTGCAATTTTTTTGCAAAGTGCAATAGTCCAACAATTCATAAATCTATCAATTTGCGACGATAGTCAAATGGCATGCAAATGTCATTTGTAAGCAATTTTTCAATGAGAGTTTGATCATAGCTCAGGATGAACGTTGGCGGTGTGCCTAAGGTATGCAAGTCGAACGAACCTTGAAGACTTTGAAACTTCGGTTGATGAGTCTTCGCTGGTTAGTGGCAAACGGGTGAGTAACACATGGATAATCTGCCTCGAAGTCGAATACAGCTCGTCGAAAGACGGGGTAATATTCGATAGTCTGAAGGAAACGCAAGTTTTCTTTGGTAAAGCTCCGGCGCTTCGAGAGGAGTCTGTGTCCTATCAGCTAGTTGGTGAGGTAATAGCTCACCAAGGCTAAGACGGGTAGCTGGCGTGAGAGCGCGGTCAGCCACAATGGAACTGAGACACGGTCCATACTTCTACGGAAGGCAGCAATTAGGAATCTTGCGCAATGGGGGCAACCCTGACGCAGCGACACCGCGTGGAGGACGAAGGTCTAAGGATCGTAAACTCCTTTTATATGGGAATAATAAATGAAGGTACCATATGAATAAGCACCTGCTAACTACGTGCCAGAAGCATCGGTGATGCGTAGGGTGCGAACGTTATCCGGATTTATTGGGCGTATAGAGATGCGTAGGCGTTCTTGTAAGTCTTGTGTCAAAGACCTTAGCTTAACTAAGGGAAGGCATCGGAAACTACGAGAATTGAGAGAGGGAGGGGTGAATGGAATTCTCGGTGGAGTGGTGAAATACGTTGATATCGAGAGGAACACCAGCGGCGAAGGCGATTCACTGGCCCTTTTCTGACGCTCAGGCTCGAAAGCGTGGGGAGCAAAACGGATTAGATACCCGTGTAGTCCACGCTGTAAACTATGGACGCTAGGTGTTTGATACAATTGCTACAAGTCTTCGGATTTGTAGTGAGAGTATTGAGTGCCGTAGCTAACGCGTTAAGCGTCCCGCCTGTGTACTACGGTCGCAAGACTAAAACATAAATGAATTGGCGGGGACCCGCACAAGCAGAGGAGCGCGTGGTTTAATTCGATGGTAATCGAAGAACCTTACCAGGGTTTGAAATGTAGCTGCAAGCTTTAGGAAACTAGAGCCGCCTTCGAGGGTGCTACACAGGTGCTGCATGGCCGTCGTCAGCTCGTGTCGTGAGATGTAGGGTTAAGTCCCGAAACGAGCGCAACCCCTATCCTATGTTACAAGTGTCTTAGGAAACTGCCTCGGTAAAACGGGGAGGAAGGTGGGGATGATGTCTGGTCCGCATGGCCCTTATGTCCTGGGCGACACACGCGCTACAATGGTCGGTACAACGGGTAGCCAAACCGCAAGGTGGAGCCAATCCTAAAAAACCGACCTCAGTTCGGATTGTAGTCTGAAACTCGACTACATGAAGTTGGATTTGCTAGTAATCGTGAATCAGCCATGTCACGGTGAATACGTTCTCGGGTCTTGCACACACCGCCCGTCACGTCATGGGAGTAGGTGATACCCGAAGGTGTCCGGTTTTTAAATTGGATAACTAAGGTAACGCTTATGACTGGGATGAAGTCGTAACAAGGTAGCCGTAGGGGAATCTGCGGCTGAATTACCTCCTTTCAAGGAGAACCCAAACTTTCCTGCCACTTTTTAGTTTTCAATATGAGAGCTAGTTCTTTACAATTTTTGATAGAACTTGGGCTAAGCCGAGTTTGATGCGCCCAATGTTTCGGGCGTATAGCTCAGTCGGTTAGAGCGCAGTCCTGATAAGACTGAGGTCCCAAGTTCGATTCTTGGTACGCCCACCATGAATATATCTGTTATGAGGCTGTTTAGGGGCTGTAGTTCAGCAGGCTAGAACACTTCATTTGCAATGAAGAGGTAGGTGGTTCGAGTCCACCCAGCTCCACAAGATATGTAGTCTAGAAATAGATTACGAAAATATAGTGTTTGCACTTTAAAAACTGAATAGAAATGAACCATTTCAAAAAGTAAAGCTACGGGCATATGGTGGATGCCTTGGCGCAAAAAGTCGATGAAGGACGTAGTAGACTGCGATATGCTTCGGGGAGATGTCAAACAATCGTTATAACCCGGAGATTTCCGAATGGAGTAATCCAGCTGGGGTCATACCCAGTTACCCTACAGAGAATACATATCTGTAGAGGAGAGAACGTTGGGAAGTGAAACCTCTCAGTACCAACAGGAAAAAAGAACATAAGTTTATTCCCTTAGTAGTGGCGAGCGAAACGGGAAGAGTCTAAACCAATATTGTGTAAGAGGGCGTTAATTCATGAGTCGCGTTGCGACGATTGGAAAGACAAACTCGTAGGTTGCTGTTCGTGCAATATTGGAGTTGTAAGATACTAATAGATCAAACAGCAATTTGGTCGGAAAGTTACAAAATACATATCTAATGGAATAGATCTGGAAAGGTCGGCCATAGAACATGAAAGCTGTGTACATTAAAGGTATGTGTCTTTCTTTTAGTATTCTTAAGTACCACGGAATAAGTGAAAATCTGTGGGAATCTGCCAAAACCACTTGGTAAGACTAAATACTTTTTTGCGACCGATAGTGAACAAGTTCCGAGAGGGAAAGGTGAAAAGTACCCCTGTTAGGGGAGTGAAATAGTAACTGAAACCATATGCTTACAAACAGTCAGAGTCCTAGCTTGCTAGGATAATGGCGTGCCTATTGAAGAATGACCATGCGAGTCAGTTGTGTACGGCAAGGTTAAACCGGAAACGGTGGAGCCGAAGCGAAAGCGAGTCTGAATAGGGCGAATTCAGTCGTATGCACTGGACCCGAATCCAGGTGATCTAACCTCGTGCAGAGTGAAGTCCCACGAAAGTGGGATGGAGGCTCGAACACTTTAATGTTACAAAATTATGTGATGACACGTGGTTAGCGGTAATATGCCAAACGAACCTGGTAATAGCTGGTTCTCCTCGAAATAGCTTTTGGGCTAGCGTTGCAATTTAAATTCTGGGGGTAGAGCACTTATAGAATCTTGGGCTCGAAAGAGTACCATGTTCTGTAAAACTCCGAATACCGGAATGTACATTGTGGCAGTTAGAACTATTGGGCTAAGCTAATACGTTCGAAAGGGCAACAGCCCAGATCGTCAGATAAGGACCCTAAATTTACCTCAGTGGCAAAGGAAGTGGAGTTTCTCAGACAGCTAGGAGGTTGGCTCAGAGGCAGCCATCCTTTAAAAAGTGCGTAAAAGCTTACTAGTCTAGAGATTCTGCGCTTAAGATATAACGGGGCTAAAGGTAAATTCCGAAGCTGCGAATGTGTATTAACTTCGGTTAATACATTTGGTAGAGGAGCGTTCCATACATGTTGGCCTTAGCAGGCTAAAAAAAGCAGTGAAGGCAGCCCGTAAGGAGTTGCTGGAGCGTATGGAAGTGAGAATGCATGGATGAGTAGCGCAAAGCAGGTGAAAACCCTGCTCGTCGAATATCTAAGGTTTCCATGGCTACGTCAGTCGCCCATGGGTAAGTCGATCCTAAGCCGAGGCCGAAAGGCGTAGGTGACGGACAACAGGTTAATATTCCTGTACTACTATATTTAGCAATGGAGTGAGAGGATTGAAAAGGCAGGCCCCTTAAGGATTGGGGTCTAAACAGCAAGTTAGTTTTCGCAGGTAAATCCACGAAAACGTTTCCCGCTTGCGGGATGAACACGAACTGTTATGGAAAGGTGACCGCAAGGAATCCGATCTGTCAGATTAATCTTCCAGGAAAAGCTTCTAGCGCTTAAGACTTCGGTCTTGAGCAATATTTATGGTAATCGTACCGCAAACCGACACCGGTAGATTGGTGTAAATGCACTAAGACGTACGAGTGATGCGTTGTTAAGGAATTCGGCAAATTCACCCCGTAAGTTAGCGAGAAGGGGGACTGTACACTGTCAGATTTTTTCAGGCAGTGATTACAGTGGCACAGAATAGGAGAGAGCGACTAGTTACCAAAACTACAGGCGCTTGCAAATTCGTAAGAAGATGTATAAGTGCTGACGCCTGCCCAATGCCAGAAGGTTAAGGAAGTTTGTCATCGACTCTTGCCACACTTCGGTGTGTCAATTGTTGAAAAGCGGATGACTGAAGCCCTGGTCAATGGCGGCTGTAACTATAACGGTGGTAGATAAATATCTACTAAGTAGTAATGATAATTATTACTTGGTTTTGCTACCAGATATCGGGCCGTTGTAAAATCTAACTGTATGCTGGGACATCCTAAACGGCATGGATACTTAATTTATTAAGTAAAAACTTCATGTTTTTGGACAATCAGCAGGAAAGATTTGTAACTAATATCCCTAATACCGAAAGTTCTAAATGGTTTATCTCAGGATTTGTAGATGGAGAAGGGAGTTTCTGTCTTAATATTAAAAATCGTATTAATGTTAAATACGGTTTTAGAATAGAACCAGCTTTTTATGTTTATCAACATGAAAAGAATAAATGGTTTCTAGAAGAGATTATGAAAGTATTTGGTTGCGGAAGTATACATCGAAAAACTTCCCCATATAGTGTTTATACATACCAAATATCCGGAATTAATCCGTGTTATGAAAGAGTTATCCCATTCTTCGAAACATATCCGTTGAAAACAAAACTAAAAGCATTCTCTATTTTTAGAGATGCAATAGTGATGATGAAGAATAAGCAACATCTTAGTCCGAAAGGAATGCTGAAGTTGTTAGATTATTCATATGAGATGAATCAGATGGGAAAAGGTAAAAAGTGGGAAAAGAAAGAATTAGTTGCAAGAATCCTCAGAGGCTAAACGTTAGACTTCCATTTACAAAAATATGTGGAAGAAGATATAGTCCGACCTCTACAGTAATGTAGAGAGATATACAAAAGTATATCCGCCTAAGAAATTAGGTCATCTAAGTAAATAGATACTTAGATCTAAGTAACAGGAATGCCTAAGGTAGCGTAATACCTCGCCACTTAATTAGTGGCTTGCATGAAAGGCGTAACGACTCTCTCACTGTCTCGACAGCGTGCTCGGCGAAATTGAAATGGCTGTGAAGATGCGGCCTACCCGTACCAGGACAAAAAGACCCCGTGGAGCTTTACTGCAGCTTTGCATTGAAATTAGGCTCTAGTTGTAGAGCATAGGTGGGAGACTTTGAACCAGATTCGTCAGGATTTGGGGAGTCACCAGTGTAATACCACCCTATTGGCGTTTAATTTCTCACCTTTGCCGTTACCCGGCAAGGAAACAGTGCACGGCGGGCAGTTTGACTGGGGCGGTTGCTTGCAAAAGAGTAACGCAAGCGTACAAAGGTCACCTCAATCCGGATGGAAATCGGATGAAGAGTACATAAGCATAAGGTGGCTTTACTGTGAGGGAGACATCCCGAGCAGTTGCGAAAGCAGGTTTAAGTGACCCTTTGGCAGAATGTGGAATCGCCATTGTTTAACGGATATAAGTTACCCCGGGGATAACAGGCTGGTGGTGCCCGATAGTTCATATTGACGGCACCGTTCGGCACCTCGATGTCGGCTCGTCACATCCTGGGAGTGGATAAGCTCCCAAGGGTTGGACTGTTCGTCCATTAAAGTGGCACGTGAGCTGGGTTCAGACCGTCGTGAGCCAGGTCGGTCTCTATCCGGTATGGGCGCAGCAAATTTGAGGGAAGTGGCCCCTAGTACGAAAGGATCGGGGCGAGGTAAACCTCTGGTGTACCAGCTGTTCTACCAAGAGCATTGCTGGGTAGCTATGTTATTTAGGGATAAGCACTGAAAGCATATAAGTGCGAAGCCTGTCCCAAGATTAGATTTGCTTGTTGCGTTCGCGCAACGGAAGATCCGTAGTAGACTACTACGTTGATAGGCACTAGGTGTAAGTACAGCAATGTATTGAGCCAAGGTGTACTAATAGATCAAAAAACTTTTTGAAATGCTTCAAATTTCTATTCAGTTTTGAGTGTGTAAACACTCTTAATAGCTCTTTATGAATTTAAAGTCCTGATATCTCTAGTAATAGAGGTTGTCAGGCATGAGTAATTAGAGAATCTGATTGCTTATGCCTGGCAATTGTAGCGGAGTGGAACTACCTGATCCCATCCCGAACTCAGAAGTAAAATGCTCCAGCGCCTAAAATACTTATTTCGAAAGGAATTGGGAAGATAGGTCATTGCCAGGACTTTAGAAATTGGAAACCCACTAGAAATAGTGGGTTTTTTATTGTTCATATCAGCCTTATAGAATATATTTCTGCGTTAGATTATAATTAATAAAGATTAATTATTTTTGTAAATGGATGGCTAAAAAAGAGAAAATAATTGCCGAGGAGTTCTTTGCTATGATAAATGAACAGGCTGATGAATTGGTAGGAGGCAATGGTGGTCCTACGAATTCTATAATTCAAACTGAGAAGGGAACTCTTAAGATTGACCGTGGAAGAGAGCGTCAAGATTCCAGAGTTATAACTATTGCACAGCAAGAGAAAACTCCTCTTGTTATACAGTGGTTAAGCGGAGATACTAGTCATGTAATTTATTATGCAACGCCTTCGAGACCGTTTGTACAATCTCCTTTCCCATTGATGTTTTCTCCCTCGTATCTCACAAAAGTCATTGAGAAATCATTAGAAGTATTGCTTATTAATGATGATGAAGAACGTGAGAGTGCTTTAAATGAATTTCTTTCTGAACCTGAATATCTTAAGGCTCTTAATAGATTAAGAAGCTAGTTATTTTGTTGGAGAAAACTAAGACTTGTAGTATACTTTTTTAAGCCCCGTTAAGGGGTATTTTATTATCATAGGTCTTTGGTATATGGGTCAAAATGGTGATTTCAGTAATAAAAAAGTTTTTTTAGTAAATGGTAAGCCACGAGCAGGGAAAGATACTTTCGGAATTGCAGTTAAGAGAGAATTAGGCGTATATAGTATTAACTTTAGGCATTTATCATCAATAACTCCAATTAAACAAACTCTGCTTTCGGAAGAGAAGCATGATAGAGTGCTTCTACCTGATAGCGTATATCCTTGGCTCCGATCTATTAAGGATTCAATTCCTGATCTGGTTGGTAGGGATTGGGACGGAGAGACAAAAGATAATTTTTGGAGATGGGCAATGTCTGAATTAAAGCATAAGATAGTGGAGCGGGACAGTGATTTCTTATACTTGTGGATTCTACGAATGATAAACGAAACTCCTGACCCGGCAGTAGTTTTTGTGGATGCACGTGAGCCCTGGTTTATTAATGGTTTTTGGGGGTATGAAAAAAAGATGGCGGGCTTTACGGGTGGTCTTCAAGGCGGTAATGTCTTAGTCCTTTCCGATAGTTATGATCATTCAATTGCAAATCCTTCAGATGATGCCGTTTTTGACTTGGAGTATGACTGGTATGTTGATAATTATCGTGATCTGAGACATGGCTTTAGAGCTCATCAGATTCAGAATGAAGCTTTTCTTTTTATCCATTCTGAACTAGTAAAAGCCAGAGATATGTCGTCAAAATTAGAGCGACGATTTTAATGGTATAATTTTTTGTGTCACCTAAGCAGATACTTTCCAAAATGGAAGAACTTTTTCCTAACGCAGCTACAGAGCTTGCAAACTGGAAAACACCGTTTCAATTCCTTGTTTGTATAGTATTATCAGCCCAAACTACAGATAAAGGAGTGAATAAGGTGACGACTATGCTGTTTGAAGAGTATCCCGATCCTTTATCTATGTCAAAGGCTAGGGAACAAGATGTGTACAGTATAATTCAGACTGTAAATTATTCTAATTCAAAATCGAGATATTTAATTGAACTATCTAGAAAACTTGTTCAAGATTTTAACTCGGAAGTTCCTAAAGATGTGAACAACCTTATAACCTTAAAAGGTGTGGGAAGGAAGACCGCCAATGTATTCCTAAACGATCTGTATAAGTCTAATGAGGGTGTAGCAGTCGACACTCATGTAATGAGGGTCTCACAGCGTCTAGGATTAACGAAAGAAACAAACCCGGATAAGATAGCCAGAGATTTAGAGAAATTGTATCCCCAAAAAGACTGGTGGAAGATAAATAGATACTTTGTACTTTACGGAAGGTATATATGCAGAGCGAAGATGAAGAAAACAAGATGTGTATTTAGAGATATATGTTCATACTGTAAAGGCCTGCCTATTGAGTAGTATATACCCCGCAGGGTATATACTGAGAATGCACTGATACGAGGGACTGTATCGTTAAGCGAATCTCTTGAATGACTGTCATGTAGGCTTATCTATTTGTAATCAGCCTAGGGGAGAGATATAATTAGCCTATAATACTAATTCGGGTTTGCTATGGCAATCAGGAGTTTAACGCAAAAAGAAGGGAGCGGTTGTTTCCTTTTTGGAATGGAGGCAATGACTCGGAACGAGGGTAAGTTTGATCCGATAATAATTGGGCGTGACCTAAGTAAGCTAGAGGAGGGACTTGTAAATCAAGTTAGGAATTTACCAGCAGCACTTAACTCTTTACATGAAAAGATGACTCTAGGAGGGGACAGTTATGCAATTGAGGATGATATGTCGGCTTTATATGGAGATCTTCGGAATCTTAGCTTTTCAGCTATAACAGCCCTTATGTCAGTAGAGACGAAGTTTACGACTATGACTCTTCTAGAAAACTCTCCAACAGGTTGTAATGCTGTCGTTATAGATAATCCTAATGTGGATTTGTTCGCATGCTATTTAGATGGTAAAGGAATTTTATTCTTTAGAAAGGGTAATAAGTTTGATTCTAACTCTGTCGCCAATGGTCTTAGAGACTCACATTATCCCGATAGGTATATCGTAGAGAATGCAAGAGGTCACTTAGTATGCTGGGTAAACGATTACGGAACCCTGTTTACTCCTCAGGAGTATCTAGATTTCTTTGAGGAGGATTATAAAGATTAAGTTTTGGCAGTAAAGCTTTTTTCTGATATAATCCCCTTTGCACGGATAAATAATATTAATATTTAAGTATATTTAAACTCTTTCCGTGGAGTGTATATATTAACTAAAATTATGGAAAAAACCTCTAAAACAAAGTCAAAAGTAACTAAGAAGGTTACCAAGACTACTACTAAGAAAGTGGCTGCACCTAAAGCAAAAGTTACCAAAAAAGTTGTAACACCAAAGGTTGTAGTTCCTCTTTCAACTAATCCTGAAGATCTATATTCAAGACTTGACTCATATATCTCTGATACAGCTCATCAATTAAAACAGCTATCAAGAGGAGATATTGTTGAAGGAAAAGTAATGGATGTAAGACCGGGAATGCTTGTAATTGATGTCGGATATAAATCTGAAGGTATTGTGGCAGGAAGAGAGTTGAAAACAGAAGGATTTGATCCATCTACGGTAAATGTTGGAGACAGCATGCTTGTATACGTTGTTAAACCTGAAGATGATGAGGGACAATTGGTTCTCTCAGTCCGAAGAACCAAGCAGGCAGGATTATGGCTGAAGCTTGAAGAAGCTAAGAATAAGAATGAGGTTGTTGAAGCTACTGTCGTAGAATCAAATAACGGTGGGTTAATTGTAGAACTTGGAAAGGATGTCCGCGGGTTTATCCCAACCTCCCAGCTTGATGCTTCAAGAGTGTATGCAAATGGAGTCAGGACTGTCGGAAAAGATATTTCAGCCAGAGTTCAGAAGAGACTTACATCATTAATCGGCCAGACAATTAAGGCTAAAATTATTGAACTTGATAGAGAGAAGAACAGGGTTATCCTCTCTGAAAAAGCTCGTGATATTGAACAGAGAGATGAGACTTTGAAGAAGGTTAAAGAGGGTGATGTACTACATGGTACTGTCAGCGGTATTGCACCATTCGGAATCTTTGTTAATGCAGCAGGACTTGAGGGTCTTGTTCACCTGTCAGAATTATCATGGGATAAAGTTGAGGATGTTGGTGCATTGTACCAACCGGGTTCAACAGTTGATGTTATGGTTATTGGTATTCTTGATGGAGGAAAAAGAGTTGCATACTCTGTTAAAAGACTTCAGAAAGACCCATGGTCAGAAGCAATTGCCAAATATCAGATTGGTGATGTTGTTGAAGGAGAAGTTCAAAGAGTTGTTCCTTATGGAGCTTTTGTTAGAGTTGGAAATGGGCTTAACGGTCTTGTACACATTTCTGAAATGTCAGATAAGCTTGTTAAAGATCCTGCGGATATTGTAAAGCAGGGAGACAATGTAAAGGTAAAGATCCTTTCAATATCTTCAACAGAAAGACATCTCGGACTCAGTCTTAAGGCTGTCGGTGAGAAAGAAACAACTAAGAAGGCAAAGAAACTTTCTAAGAAAGAATTAGAAAAGGCTGTAGACGAAGCAATAGCACAGGAAGTTCCTCAGGAGTAAAGGGGCCTGTGGTATAATTTTCTAATAATATAAAGCATATCCATATGCGGAGTAAGGATGTTTCTGTACTATCAAAACTTAGCGATAATGCAAAAGCCTCGTTGAAAATAGCGTCAGAGGCTTCCAAACTTCTGTCTGCCAATGAGGTTGCACCTCACCATCTTTTTGTTGGTATTGTGCTTAACAGCAAATCACTTGCTTCCAGGACGATTCTAACGATGGGATTTGATATTGAAAAGATAACAAAGGAGATTATGGGAGTGACAGGGACCGACTTTATTACCATTGAGAAGACTAAAGAAACTGATATTCGTCTCTCCTCTGAATCTCAGGAGGTATTAAGGGAGGCATATGCTATAGCTCACAAATTATCACATGTATATGTCGGAACTGAGCATATACTGCTTGCTTTGCTTAAAGCTGATAAGACGGAACTTGGTAGGAAGTTGTATACCCAGGGTTTAGACTATAAATCAGTAGAGGAAGCCCTTTTTAACTTTGCCACATACCCGGCAGGTATACTCTCAAAGCCTGAAAATGGTCCTTCAATGATTATGGAACAGTCTGCTCTTGCCGCTTTCGGGAGGGATCTGGTTAAAGAGTCCAGGGAGGGTAAGCTTGATCCGATAGTTGGGAGGGAAGAGGAAATTGAGAAAATGGTTAACATTATCTCGCGTAGAAAGAAGAATAATCCTCTAATTGTCGGTGAGGCAGGGGTAGGTAAAACCGCCTTAGTAGAAGCTCTCGCTCAGAGGATTGCAGATGGAAATGTACCCCAAGCCCTTAAAGACGCGAAAATTGTAGCTTTAGATATCTCCAGTATAATGGCGGGGAGTAAGATGAGAGGGGATGTGGAAGAAAAAATGATTGCTATTATCAAAGAAGTCACATCTTCTCCTAATACGATCCTTTTTATTGATGAAATTCATAATGTGTTAAGTTCTGGCATTCCCGGAGTCCCTTCAGATATGTCCGGGATACTAAAACCTGCTCTGACAAGAGGAGACTTCAGGTGCATTGGGGCTACAACCATGTCTGAATATACAAAGTACATGGAAGAGGATAATGCTTTAGTCAGAAGATTCCAGGCAGTACTTGTGGAGGAAACCTCTATTGCCGATACCATCAAGATCCTGAGAAGGATTAAGCCTATACTGGAAGCGCATCATAATGTAAGAATCGGAAAAGAAGCTCTTGAAACGGCCGTTAAGCTGTCTGATAGATATGTAAGTGACAGATATCTACCTGATAAAGCAATTGATCTTTTGGATGAGGCTGCCGCAACAAGGAAGCTGGCGGTCGAAAAAGAGTATTCGCAGATCTCTGATCTTATGAATGAGTTGAGAACGACTCAGCTTGAGAAGGAAACAGATATCAAAAAAGGGAGAATGGCAGAAGCTTTAGAACAGAAAGAGCAGGAAGGTACACTGAAAAAGAAGATTAAACAGCTTGAAAAAGAGAGAAGTATCAGTCAGAAGAGCAGGGAGTATGAAGTTGATATAACCACGATTAGAAACGTTGTTTCTAAATGGACAGGTATTCCTGTTGCTACGCTTGGCAGCGATGAGAGATCGTCCCTTATAAACCTGGAATCAACACTTGGCAGAAAGGTGGTGGGTCAGGAAGAAGCCGTGCAGTCAGTTGCCTCTGCCATAAAGCGTGCAAGAACAGGGATATCGGACGAAAATAGGCCGTGGGCCTCGTTTCTTTTTCTTGGCCCAACCGGAGTAGGCAAAACCGAATTGGCTAAAGTTCTCACAAAGATTCTCTTTGGTGATGAAGACAGACTGATTCAAATTGATATGAGTGAAATGATGGAGATGCACAGTGTTTCCAAGCTCATCGGGTCTCCTCCAGGATATGTAGGATATAGGGAGGGAGGTCAACTAACGGAGAAAATCCGCCAGCAGCCCCATTCCGTTATTCTTTTTGATGAAATTGAAAAAGCCCATCCTGATGTTCTTAATATCCTGCTTCAGATCCTTGAATATGGACATCTAACTGATGGAAAAGGCCGGAGGGTTAATTTCAAGAACACAGTAATAGTCCTCACCTCTAATATTGGTGCGGAAGAAATTAGAAAGGATAAAGTACTTGGGTTCATAAATGAGACTGAAGAAAAAGATGAAGAAGATGTCGAGAATGCATATCAGTCAATGAAACAGGCTTTAACAAAGGAACTTCGGGAGAGTCTAAGACCCGAACTTCTTAACAGGCTGGATGATATTGTCATTTTCAGATCCCTAACTAAGGAAGACGCTCAGAAGATTGTTGAACTTCTCATTACAGAGCTAAATATTAGGTTGAAAGATCAGGGTATCAAGGTTACTATAGATAAAAAGGTTAAAGAATATATTGCAAATGAAGGATTTAGTGATGAGTACGGGGCAAGGCCATTACGAAGAATGCTTCAGGATTCTGTTGAAAACGCTATAGCCAACTACCTTCTAATTCATGGTGAGGAGGAGAAAGGCATTATAAAAACTCTGAAAATTAATATAAAGGATAAAGAAATAATAGTCTCCTAAATATGTACTACTGTACAAACTGTGGAAGTGAGTTCCCTAAGTGGTCCGGCAAATGCCCGGTTTGTAACCAATGGGATACCATTGCAGAAGCTCCAGATGCGGTAAAGGGTAAGGGTAATAAATCTGATAGGGTTGCAAGAGTAGCAAGTAAGGTAAGCTTAAAGGAACTTTCAACGCAGAAAACAATGAAGCTTGAGAGGCTTAGTTCGGGCTTTAATGAGTTTGATAGGGTAATGGGAGGAGGAATTGTTCCGGGAAGTATTACTCTGGTAGCCGGAGAGCCTGGAATAGGTAAGTCAACGATTCTTCTTCAAATTGCTTTGAAATTATCCCTTATTGGTAAGGTTTTGTATGTATCAGGAGAGGAATCAATTGCTCAGATACACTCTAGGGTATTACGTATAGATAATAAACCTTCCTATAGTAAATATAGCCTAATTCTCTCTGATGAAACAAATGCAGAAAGCATAGCTGATCTTTTAGACGCTGAGAAACCTATGCTTGCGATTGTTGACTCTATTCAGTCTCTTGAGTCGGAAAAGGTAAGGAGCTCGGCAGGGAGCATAGGTCAGGTAAGGGTATGTGGCTCGGTTTTAACCAGGGCGGCAAAGTCTCTGGAAATTCCGGTTATTCTCGTTGGTCAAATTACAAAAGAAGGGAGTATTGCAGGCCCTAAAGTCCTTGAACATGTTGTTGATACGGTGCTTAATTTTGAAGGAGGGGAGTTTAATACCTTCAGAGTTTTGCGGTCGGCGAAGAATAGGTTTGGGTCAACCAATGAGATTGGGGTTTTTGAGATGGTCGAATCCGGACTAAGCGAGATAGAAAATCCGTCCAAGCTTTTTCTTGAGGGTGAGGGGAATATGTCGGGCAGTGCCATAGGTGCTGTTATGCAAGGGTCAAGAATTGTATTTGTAGAGGTGCAAGCCCTTGTGAGTGAAAGAGGTATGGAGTCCGGACCATTAAGAAGAGTTGCGAACGGCATTAAGAAACCGCGTTTGGATATGCTATGTGCGGTGCTCTCAAAAAGAGGAAGGGTGTTTTTAGGCGATAAGGATGTGTTTGTAAATGTTGTTGGAGGTATAAGTATTGATAATCCTACAATAGATCTTGCAATATGCGCAGCTATCAAATCAGCGGTTGAGGAAAAAGTACTGAGTAATGAGGTTGTGTATTGGGGAGAGGTTGGGCTTACGGGCGAAGTTAGAGGAGGATTTGCCTCTGAAATGGTATTAAAAGAAGCTAAAAGACTAGGATATTCGCAGATTGTAATGCCAAAATCAGCAAAGGTGAAAACAGCCTCTAATATAAGGGTTTTGCGTGATATATCTTCCCTGTAAATATTTTTTTATCAAACCTTATCCATAAAATACGTAACACGGTTTTACATAAAACCATTCCGTAACATTCACCCTTAGATCTCGTCGAAAAGTATTTGCAATCGCAGATATATAAACTTGTTGACATCGTATTGCCGATCAATGTATTATAATAATGATAAGGGTTTGGATATGTGTACAAGTATTATAGGTTGACTTCTATACATGAGTGGGTTATAATTAATCGTTGTTTAAAAAGAAGTGTGGATATCGAAGATTTTTCCCTTTGTCTGGTATGGTAAACATCGCTGGGCAAAAGGAAAACTCTTTGATACGTCAATCCTTTTTTCCCAGGGTTTGGTTGTGGTTTCCCCATTTACTGGGCCCTCGGAAAAGGGGATTGGATGCATTAATTTGCACTTCGATTTTTTTATATTCTGTATCAAGAAATCGGGGTCGGTCGGGGCAGTACCGATCCCAACCCTTTTCTCAATTTGACATTTTTTATTACTCTGCTTATACTTAAATAACATTTATGTATTTCATTAATTGGCTTTAATTTTTCCCCTATATATCTTATGGAATTAACGATAAAAGATTTAGAAAGCAAAACGATTGCTGACCTTCGTATTCGGGCTAAAGATCTCGGAATGAAGGAGTTCATGGAACTTCCCAAAAGAGAACTTATAATAGAGATTCTTAAGGCTTCCTCTCAAAAGGAAGGCTTTATTTTTATAGAAGGAATCCTTGAAGTTATGAATGACGGATCACACGGAGTGCTTAGAACTGATGGAATGCTTCCGGGTGAGAATGATGTTTATGTTTCCGGTTCGCAAATTAAGAAGTTCAGTTTAAGACCGGGCGATGTTGTTACAGGACCTGCTAGGCTTCCTAAGGATAAGGAGAAGTATTTGAGCTTATTAAGAGTTGATACTGTATATGGAAAACCTGCTGCTGAAGCAGCGGCCAGGCCTTTCTTTCACAGGCTGACAGCAATCTTCCCAATGAAGCAGATTAAACTCGAGACAGAAACGAGTAAGGTGTCTACAAGAGTTATTGATCTCCTTGCTCCCATCGGTTTTGGGCAGCGATCAATGGTGGTTTCTCCTCCTAAGGCTGGAAAAACATGGCTTTTGAAAGATATTGCCGAAGGCATTGCTCAAAATCATCCTAAAGCTAAACTTATGGTTGTGCTTGTCGGCGAGAGACCTGAAGAGGTTACGGATATGCAGAGAAGTGTTAAAGGTGAAGTATATGCTTCAAACTTTGATGAGCTTCCAGAGCATAACTGCAGAGTTGCAGAGATGGCACTTGAAAAAGCAAAGAGAATGGTGGAATGGGGTGAGGATGTGGTAATCCTAATGGATAGTATTACTCGTCTTGCCCGTGCATATAACATTACCATGCCAACATCGGGAAAAACCCTCTCAGGAGGCTTTGATCCCGTTGCTTTGTATCCTCCAAAAAGGTTCTTTGGAGCTGCTAGAAACTTTGAAGAGGGTGGGAGTTTGACTATTATTGCAACAGCCCTTGTTGAGACCGGAAGTAGAATGGACGACCTTGTTTATGAGGAGTTCAAAGGAACCGGTAATATGGAACTTCATTTAGACAGAAATCTTGCAAACAGGAGGATCTATCCTGCAATTGATGTTGTAAGTTCAGGGACAAGAAATGAAGAAAACCTTCTAAGCAAAGAGGTTCTTAATCAATCTTGGAGAATTAGAAGAATGCTTGAGGTTCTTGATAGCAATGAGAATCCAACCGAGGTTCTTATAAGTCAGATGAAAAAGGCCAAAGATAACGCAGAATTTTTAGCGAAATTGCACGAGGCCTAAATCTGATATAATAAGAGACTATGAAAAGAAACGATGACGAATCGTTAAAAAGTATCACGAGTATTAGCTTTCGAAACTTAGCCCATACATTGGAAGTTGAGGGGTCTAATCTCTATCAGGATACCGATGTTTTCACTGATGATGACAGGTCTGTTTTCAGCAAGTTTGGGAGTAAAGTAAAGAAGTGGATGGAGAGTTTTGAACAGAGGTTCAGGGGGCATGTAAATCCCATGGCCTTTCTTTATGACTTCATTTTCTACCTATCTCTAAGGTTAAGGGTTATGACCGTTTTAATTGCGGTTTTTTTTGAGGTATTAGGAGCGTATTTTGAGTCCGTTAAGAATATTTTTGTTAAGAACCTTTTCTGGGGAAGAGGAAGTATTTTTCGTTTCTCAATACAATTTGTTGCCGCAGTTGTCACTGTTATTATCGTTGTTTCCTACCCGTATAGGCTTAACCCTATAACCTCCAATATCCTTTCTGGAAGTGATGCAGTAGTGCTTGCCCAGCAGGATCTTTTGACGCAGGGTCGTTCTGTTGCAACTCCCATTCCTGAAGACAGAAAGAGTTATGATTCAACTACCTATGTAGTAAAGACTGGGGACACTCTAAGTAGAATTGCCGAGATAAATCAAATAGGTGTTGAGACTATTATGTGGGCGAATGATTTAACGGCAGCTAGTTTCATAAGGCCTGGTGACAAACTTACAATTCCCCCTGGTGATGGTGTACTCGTTGAAACAAAGAAGGGTGATACCGTAGAGAAGCTTGCTAAAACATATAACTCTAGTCCTCAGCTGATTCTTGAAGCTAATATAGAGCAGCTTCTTCCACCGGATTACCTCATCAGAGCAGGCAGCAGTCTTTTCATTCCGGATGGCAGACCGCCTGCACCTGTAAGGCCTACAACTCCTGTATACTCCGGAACAATAGTTACCCGTCCGTATACACCAATATATTCAAGTCCTATCGTTCCAGGGGTGGGGAGGTTCTTGAATTGGCCTGTATCACGCGGCGGACAGGTCTCTCAGTGTTATAGCAGATGGCATAACGGTATTGATATCGCGGACAGGTCGTATCCAAATCTTGTAGCAGCAGCTCCGGGTAGGGTAACGTTTGCGGGGTGTCAGTCCGGTTCGTGTCCAAGACTTGGTTCCCTTATTGGCGGTTATGGTTTGGCGTGGACGGTTATCATTGACCACGGTAACGGGCTTTCTACTGTTTACGGGCATATGCATTCAATATATGTGAGAAACGGTCAGTATATAGGTGCAGGACAAGCTCTTGGCCAGATGGGGCAGACAGGTACAGCGTACGGAGTTCATGTTCATTTCATGGTGATAAGGAGTAATGGCGGGTGGAGTTCACTTAATCCAGCCCCATATTTTAAGACTCACCTTTGTGGGTATTAAATCTTTTCTATATTTCTCAAAGATATAGTATAATCACAAGTATTGGGCTCATAGTTCAGCTGGTAGAACGTCGCATTCGCATTGCGAAGATCGCCGGTTCGACTCCGGCTGAGTCCATTTATCCCGCTAACTTATACTTAACGGAGGTAATTACGGGCCTGTAGCTCAGTTTGGCTAGAGCACTTCTATGGCATAGAAGGGGTCATGGGTTCAAGTCCCATCAGGTCCACAATCATACTTCTACTCCAAGGTTGTAAACCCAAAGAATCGGATCAGCCGATAGCTGAGAGATTGACTCTTGAAATACGTATAGTGTAAACGAATAAAAAATGGGGATTAGCGGGCTGGAGCTATGTATGCTAAGACGCTTCCCGGGACTATGATTCCTCCAGGCATTTTCTTTTCCCTACATTCTCTATATAATACTCACTATGTATAGATTTAAGGTTATACAAGTAAATACTCTTCTTAATCTCCTCCCTTAGGGGAGTATATTTTTTCCTAAAACTGACTAATACCTTAAATTAATATTTTTTCACACATATGAGTTACAACTTTAAAGAAATAGAGAATAAGTGGAGAGAGAAGTGGTTTTCCTCCGATATCTATTCTGCTAAGGATTTTGATAAAAGAAAGAAAAAGTACGTTTTAGTGGAATTTCCGTATCCAAGCGGTAGTGGTCTGCACGTAGGACATGCATTTTCTTTTACAGGTGGTGACGTATACGCCCGTTATCAAAGAATGAGAGGATATAACGTACTCTTTCCGATGGGATACGATGCGTTTGGCCTACCAACAGAAAACTATGCAATCAAGGTAAAGCGTAAGCCTCAAGAAGTAACTAAAGAAAACACGGCAATGTTTAAGGATCAAATGCAGAAATTAGGATTCTCATTTGACTGGAATAGAGAAGTTAATACAACTGATCCCGGTTACTATAAATGGACACAGTGGATTTTTATAAAGCTTTTTGAGAAAGGATTAGCGTATAAAGAGGAGTGGCCAATAAACTGGTGTCCGTCATGTAAGATAGGTCTTGCAAACGAAGAAGTTATTGATGGTAAGTGCGAGAGGTGCGGCACGCAGACTCAAAGACGTAATATAAGCCAATGGATTGTAAAAATCACTGCATATGCAGATAGATTAATAGAGGGATTAAAAGAGACGGCATTTATAGATAAAGTTAAAGCAGCCCAGATTAACTGGATTGATAGAAAGGAGTGGATTGATATAACCTATCCTATAGATGGTGTAAAAGAAACCGTTACTATCGCAACGACGCGTCCGGATACGAATTATGGGGCTACATTTATAGTCCTTGCACCGGAACATGAACTTGTAGAAAAGCTCATCACAGGTAAAATAAACACAAGCCAGGATATAAAGCCTATAAAGGAGTATGTCGTTAAGGCTAAAAATAAGTCTGAACTTGAAAGGCAGAAGGAAGTAACTGGTCGGGATAAGACAGGAGTTTTCACTGGGCTTTATGCCGTGAATCATTTAACCGATATGAAAATGCCTATATGGATAACCGACTTTGTACTTGGAACGGTTGGAACAGGGGCTGTGGTTGGAGTTCCAGGACACGATATAAGAGATTTTGAATTTGCTCAGCAGTTTAAAATACCAATAATAAGGGTTGTGGTAGGTAAAGATGGGGATACAGGTGAGATTACTAAGAAAGAACAGGTTCAGGAGGATGAAGGAACTATGATTAATTCAGGATTTTTGGATGGAATGGATATCCGTTCTGCAACCAAGAGAATAATGGATTACATGGAAGAGAAGGGCTGGGGAAAGAAAACGGTGAGATACCATCTGCGTGATTGGATTTTCAGCAGACAGCACTATTGGGGAGAACCAATTCCGATGGTTCACTGTGAGAAATGCGGGTGGATTCCTGTTCCTGAGGATCAATTGCCAATTGTCCTTCCTGAAGTTGAGCATTACGAACCCACTGACACCGGAGAAAGTCCACTTGCGAAAATCGAAGAATGGGTTAATACAAAATGTCCGAATTGTGGAGGAGATGCGAAGAGAGAGACTGATACAATGCCTAATTGGGCAGGAAGTGATTGGTATTATGTCCGATATCTGGATAACAAAAACGATAAGGCAATCGCTGATATGGACAAGATGAAGTACTGGCTTCCAGTTGATATTTATATAGGAGGGGATGAGCATAATACATTACATCTTCTGTATTCCCGATTTATATACCAATTCCTTTATGATCTTGGTGAAGTTCCTACGCCAGAACCTTATTACCAGCGTATATCCCATGGAGTTATACTTGGCTCGAATAATCAAAGGATGAGCAAAAGCAAAGGAAATGTTATTACTCCGGATGAAGTAGCTGATAAGGTAGGGGTGGATGCCATTAGGGCGTATCTGATGTTTATTGGTCCTTTTGAAGGCACTATGGCCTGGAACGATAATGCACTTATGGGAGTAAAAAGATTTACAGAGAGACTGTATAAGTTCTTTGCCGAAAACACTGCAACCGCCGGCAACAAGTCTTCCCAAGAAGTAAATGAAATCCTTCATCGAACAACTAAGTATGTTACTGAAGGCTTTGAACAGTTTCAGTACAATACTATTGTAGCCAAATATATGGAACTGCTTAACTTTTTTGAAAAAACAGATCCAAAAAATATATCAAAAGAAAGCTATGAGATCTTTATAAAGCTTATCGCTCCGATCATGCCGTACCTTGCTGAAGAGTTATGGAGTATTATAGGGTATGAGAAAACCGTGCATCTTGAAGCTTGGCCAGAATACAATGAGCAGTACCTAGTCTCCTCAGTTGTAGAGATTCCTGTGCAAATAAATGGGCGACTGAAAGGGAAAATTACAGTGGTTGTAGATGCCGATGAGGGTCAGATTAAAGAGGTTATATTGAAGGATGAGAATTTGGGTAAGCTGTTGGAGAGTGAACAAATCCGAAAAATCATCTATATAAAAGGAAAGATAGCTAACATTATAGTTTAAAAATCGAAAGTGAGTAACTTTTGACAGAACTCCATTTTTCCTTTACTATAAAAGGACAGAGTGTGTTTTTTGAACAAATTCTGTGTATGGGTTTAAAACTGTCTAAATGAGAAGCACTGCCGATTACTGCCTAAAACTTAATAAAATCCCTCTACTACTTCTTTTCTTGCCTCTAGTCGGAATCGCTTTGGCGGTGTATTTTTCGTCTCCAGTGTTTGCCACTTCTGAAACGATCAATTTTCAGGGAAAAATTGTAAGGAATGATAGTGGGAATGAAGGACTAAATGTGAGTGCAGGGTCACCGGCCTGTGTATTTCTTGGTGCGAGCAATGATACTTGTGATTTCAGAGTTAAGTACTACAGCGTTGATACTTTGGGTACCGTTTTGGCTACGGAGGTTTTTAGTAATATAGAGATTGGTGAATACAACGGTATATTCAACCTTGCATTAGGTACGGGAACCTTCACTGGTGGTAGTGAAACATCTTTTAGAAACATCTTTTTGAATAATCCTTCGGTATATGTTGAGGTTGACTTTGCTCCTGACGGAAGTACTTACACAGAGACATTTCTTGATGCTAATAGTAAGAGGATGGCCGTGCGTGGAACGGCATTTGCTATAAGTGCTCAGGGTGCGAGTAAGCAGTTTCAATTCGATTCAGCTAATGATGCTACAGGATACTCTGATATTGCCGCCGGCCAGGTCTTTTATGATGGTAATGATAATGTATTAAGAGTCTATGATGGTACGAACTGGCTGGCAGTTCAAGCGGCGATTGGTAATCTGCCATCATACTGGCTTCTTAATGAGGCAACTGATCCGGATATTATATATAGCTATACAGGTTTAGATGTTGCTTTTGGAGGTTCGGACTCTTCATCTCCGTTTTTTTATGATGTCAGCGGCCAATTGTTAACACTTAGTAATACAACGGCAGGTTTAAGCTTCAGGGTAAATGATGAAGCAGGCGATACGACTCCGTTTGCTATAGATGCAGATGGCAATGTAGGTATCGGAACAGACGCTCCCGGGGCAAAGTTGGAGGTAAAGGGAGGGAGAACTGTTCTCGAGTCACTTGCTGATGCTCAAACCCTTGGTATTGGCAGATCTGATGCTACAGGTAGATATTGGCTAGGCATTACAGCATCTGCTTCTCCATCGTTGAATTTTGTAAATAATTCGGGTGTAGTCCGCTTTTCCCTTTCAGATACGGGGAACCTTACCCAAACCGGGGTGAGTAACGGAAATACCTCTATCAATATGAGAAAGGGAGTTATTGATTCTACCCATATTCAATGGGCTTTCACGCATGTCTCAAACAATAAAGATATGACTGTATCAGGGTATAACGGGACTAATACGTATACGTTTATGTCTTTTGATTGGGATAATCAGGTTACTGACTTCAGTACCGGACGTGTTGGAATTGGGGCTGCTTCACCTGCAGCCTTTCTTGGAATAAAAGCTGCAACAACCTCTTCTGCTCAGATCAACTTTGTGACTTCTGCTGGTATTAATCCTGCTACACCTAATTCCGGGGATTTATGGTGGAACGGTACAAATCTTTACTTTTTTGATGGATCAAGCTCTGTTGATCTTTTAGTGGGAAGCGGTACGGGAGGCAGTCTATTCACTGATGGCGGTGATGTTACATATTTGACTTCTCTTGTGGATGATTTTGCCTTGGGTGGTATGGATTCAAGTGCTCCTCTCTTTTTTGATGAGGGTAATGAACTATTAACTCTAACTAATAGCACTCTGGGTCTTAGTTTTCGGGTAAATGATGAAGCGGGAGATACAACCCCGTTTGTCATTGACGCAGACGGAAATGTGGGCATCGGAACAAGTACTCCGGGAGGAAAGTTAGATATTGCAGGCGGATCGTCAATAATATCTAATACCTCGGGTGATATAACTTTTGATTCTGCCTCAGGCAATATATCTTTTGCAGGGGATAGTATTACCAATGTTGTAGATGGAACTTTCTCAGGTGATGTAGTGTTAAACGGTGGACAGCTCCAGTTGGCAAGCTATGGATCAAATCCAACGGCTTTGGGAGGTGGGTCATTAGTATACAATTCTGCTTCAAAAAGTATTTATTATTACGACGAGACTCAGTGGAAAGAGCTTGGTAATATCTATGCAGGTACCTCAGGACAAACTTTAAGACATAATGGTACTGATTGGGAAGCGAGTAGTGTACTGACAAATGACGGGACTAATTTAGCCGTCACTGGACAACTACAGGTTGGAAATTATTCATCCAAACCTACTGGGGTAGGAAGCGGGTCGTTGGTTTATGACACGACTCTTGGGAGTCTTTTTGTATATGATGGCTCTGAGTGGAAAGCCTTGTCTACAAGTCAGCTGCATTCTACTACAGGTGTTGTTCCCAACGGTTCATATCTTGAACTTGTACATAACGAGAATTCCTTTGACTTGATATCAACTGCATGGGTTAAAGTTGGAAGTCAGTGGAAACAGGCTACCGATATATGGAATGATATTACTCATAACCTCGGAAATCAGTTTGATACCTCATTTGCATCAAAACGGAAGGCTCAAAGTGCTAAATTGGGTCTTGGACAGAACGATTTGGGTAATGGAGCAGATGGAGCAGTTACCGTTTCTGCGAATAGTAGTATTAATACAACAAGTATAATTGCGGGACGTTCATGTATAGATGGTGGAGATGCTGTTAACTATAATGTAACGTACTGGAATCATCGCCTTCGACAGGTTGTCTGGCGGTGGGTGATGAGGTATTGTTGATAAATCTTCGTGGGACTAACACAGCTTTTGGAAATGTAGGTAATTACGAGACCATGAGGGTCTCGAATGTTACCTCCCAAACGGTTACCTTCACTTCTGCTAAATCAAGGTACTATGGAGACGGACTGAGTGACGAGATGCTGCAGCGAGTCCCTAACTATACAGATGTAACAGTGAATTCAAGTATCAACTGGTATCCAGATGACTGGATCCAACCGGATGGTACTATTAACAACGGTAAGGGAGAAGGAGGGGTTATCTTCTTCCGAGCAACTGGATCAGTTTCTATTAATGGAACAATCCATGCAAATGCTAAAGGATACATAGGATTTCAGGATGACGACCCTAACTATGGGTCAGGTAACTATTCAGCAGGAGGTAACGGAGGAGAAAGTCTTTGTGGTATTGGTGGAGCAGGAGGATATATTGCTGCAGGAGCTAACGGAGCAGCTGGTGGTGGTTCTGGTCAGAATACAACAACCAGCTATTTAGGCGGTAATGGATATTGTGGTGGAGGTGGTGGAACATCTTTGAATACATCGGGCGGAGTGGGTTCCACGACATCTGGTGGAGCTGGTGGTGGTGGTGCGAACCACTATGGAGGAGGAGGTGGTGGTGGGTATGGAATTTACGGTATTGGAGGAAGCCCCACTGGTGGTTTGCCATATAGTGGAATTAATGGAGGAACAAATACTTCTGGTAACGGTGGATATAATGGTGTAAACAGCTCATATGCAGGAGGAGGAGGTGGTGGTAGCTACGGGACTGCCGATTTAAGTAAGATGTTCTTTGGATCCGCCGGAGGTGAAGGGGGAGAATATACTAATACTGTATCGTATACATCTTCAATTTCAGGTAAAGGCGGAGATGGTGGAGGAATAGTATCAATCGTTGCAAATAGCGTTACTGTTTTAGGAAATCTTCAGGTTAATGGTGAAAATGGCGGTAATGGAGGTGCTGGGGCAGCATACGTTGATGCTGGCGGTGGAGGTGGTGCGGGTGGGTCAATCAGGGTAGCAGGAGACAGTTTGAATTTGGGTACTACAAAGACCACTGTAACGGGAGGAACTGGCGGTAACGGATATGCGGCTTCTACAACCCCTTATGCAGCAGCAGCAGGAGGAACAGCAGGTAATGGTAGAATTGCAGCATTTTACGGTACGTCATTAGTAGGATCTCCGGCTGAGGCTGTATCATATAGCCTATCCTATAACACATATGCCGCTTACGTAAGTGACGAGATTCACACTCCAAGTTCAACAGCACTAAATAACATTTCCTGGACAGAAAACCTCCCTACCAATACAGAGATACAAGTTCAAACGAGAAGCGGTTCAACACCGGACTCTACTGATGGCACATGGGAAGCCTGGAAACCGGCCACGTTAACAACTAACTATAAAGTATTGGAAACAGCAGATACGCATACTAACTGGACTGGAAGCAACATGACAGTAGCTGAGGGAGATATTATTCGAAACATTGACTATTATGAAGATGAGGATGAGAGCACTGTCGGGAATCTTACTAAGTTAACTGCTACGGCCTCTAACGGTTACGCGGAAGCGACCATTTCTGCATCGGACATCTCAACATATCAATACTTGACTGCATGGATAAGGTCGTCATCTACTAGCGGGTCAGTAAAGTTAGGAATAGGCGAGGCTGCAGCCACTGAGAACGAAATTACTGTCTATATTGACGGGGTAAATACGTGGCAAAAAGTCTATTGGGATATCTCAGCAATCTCTTCGACAGCACGTGATGCAATTACAAAGCTACGGGTGACATCTGTTCCTAATAGTGCAGTTGTTTACATAGACAATATCAAAGGTGAAAACTACTTGAGTAATGCTGCTGGTTCAACGATATCTTCAACAGCAGATGAGTATATGCAGTACCGGTTTATCCTTTCCACTACAGATACAGCTTCAACCCCAACGCTATCCGCTGTTCGGATCAATCTTACCAATCTATCAGGTACTTACACAGTAGATGCTGACAGAATAAGAGAAATTAATAGTGAGGACTACCCATCGGTATCCAGATTAACCGTAGTTGAGAAGAACCTGGATTCTGATAGGAGAGTCCACGTAAGTTCTTCGGATAATAGTGTAACTCTTAATTCTTCTGTAGATTTAGGAACAGGTAATGATGGGAGTATTACAGTAACATCAGATGGGAGTATTAATGTATCGAACATAATTACTGGACGTTCGTGTGGTGATGGTGGAGATGCTGTTAACTATAATGTAACACTGGAATCATCGCCTTCGACAGGTTGTCTGGCGGTGGGTGATGAGGTATTGTTGATAAATCTTCGTGGGACTAACACAGCTTTTGGAAATGTAGGTAACTACGAAACGTTAAGAATATCCAGCGTAGGGCAGACAATTACATTTACAACATCCAAAACAAAGTACTATGGAGACGGACTGAGTGACGATACGAATATTGGACTTGATGCTGCAGCGAGTCCCTAACTATACAGATGTAACAGTGAATTCAAGTATCAACTGGTATCCAGATGACTGGATCCAACCGGATGGTACTATTAACAATGGTAAGGGAGAAGGAGGGGTTATCTTCTTCCGAGCAACTGGATCAGTTTCTATTAATGGAACAATCCATGCAAATGCTAAAGGATATATAGGATTCTATGATAACGACGCTGGATATGATACGAACGGGAGCGCAGCAGGAGGTAACGGAGGAGAAAGTCTTTGTGGAGTTGGTGGAGCCGGGGGATATATTGCTGCGGGTAGTATTGCTTACGGTAGTAACGGTGCAGCCGGTGGTGGTGCAGGGTACTATAATACAACCCTTTATCAGGGTGGAAATGGATATTGCGGTGGAGGTGGTGGATCTACTAATTCAGTTAGCGGGGGAGTAGGTTCTTCCTCTTCAGGTGGTGCTGGAGGTGGTGGGTCAGGTTATGATGGCGGTGGTGGTGGTGGTGGTTATGGAGGTTACGGTATCGCGGGAAGTTATTCCCTTACAAGTACACAAAGAGGTGTAGATGGTGGAATCAATACTTCAGGTAACGGTGGGTATGGAGGTGCGGGAATAGGTGGAGGAGGAGGTGGTGGAAGCTACGGGACTGCCGATTTAAGTAAGATGTTCTTTGGATCCGCCGGAGGCGAAGGTGGAGAATACACGCATAATGCTTCTGATCACTTCCCTGGAAAAGGTGGGGACGGGGGTGGAATAGTATCAATTGCTGCAAATAGCGTTACTGTTTCAGGAAATCTTCAGGTTAATGGTGAAAATGGTGGTAATGGGGTTAATGGTGCAAGCCTTTATGGAGGAGGAGGTGGTGGTGGTGCGGGTGGATCAATCAAGATAGTCAGTAATACTGCAAATCTTGGTGCAAGTAAGACCAGTGCAACAGGAGGAATCAGAGGAATTGGGTATAACTCCGGAGCAACAAATGACTCGTATAATGGTGGTGCCGGTGGGGATGGTAGAATAGCGGTCTTCTACCTGAACTCATATTCCGGTTCCGGTGTCACACCTGGAGCAGAGGTTGCTTCTCAGCCGTCTAATACTTACGGAGTTTATATTTCGGATGAAATTAATACACCAAAAGCTTCAGGCTTTGGGCAGATTAGATGGCACAGTGATTTAAATAAGTATGGACTAATAGAGATTCAAACACGAAGCGGAGCCTCAAATAACTCTACAGATGGTACCTGGGAAGGGTGGAAGCCTGTGGTTGTAGATACTAATGAAAAGTCTATTGAGACTGCAGACACCCACACAAACTGGAGCGGTACTAATGTAACCGTGTCGGAAGGCGATGTGACTAGGAACGTCGATTACTACGAAGACGAAGATGAGACAACTGTTGCAGATATAACAAAGATGGTCTCATCAACTAACGGTGGGTACTCAGAAGCTACTATTTCGAGTTTAAGCCTTGCCGATTTTGATTACATTAGTATTTGGGTCAGAGCATCTCAAACAGGGGGTACCATCAAATTAGGTTTTGGTGAAAGTACTTCTACGGAAAATGAGATGACGGTTGGAATGGATACGGTTGATACATGGCAGAAAGTATATTGGGATATATCAGATGTCCCTTCGTATCAAAGAAATGCTATCACTAAGCTTCGGATAACTAATCTGACTTCCTCTTCCAATATTTTTTATATAGATAATATGGTAGGAGGCAGGTATATGAGGAGTGAAGGCGGATCAACTGTTACTTCCACAGCAAGTGATTACATGCAGTATAGAATCATATTTAGTACCTCTGAGGTAGGATATAAGCCAACCCTATATAATGTGAAGCTATCATGGAGTAATGGATATAAGGTAGAAATGACCGATGCGAACACAGCACGTATTTATAACTACTCAGGGGAATCTCAGGAACTTAGATTAAGTGTTACCGGAGCAGGGGGTTCAAGCGGTGGGGATTCTGATTGGGCTACAGTTGGCGCTAACATATATAGGGCTACCGGGAAAGTAGGAATAGGTGATAGTACGCCTGACGTTGAATTAAAGGTTGTAGGAGCACTGTGTGTTAAATCCAATGCTGATGACTGTGCGGGGGCAACAGCCGGTACTATCTATGCCAATAATACAAGTGTACAAAGTGCTGACCTTGCTGAAATGTATAAGGTAAGCGATCTTACAATTGAACCAGGCGATCTTGTAAGTTTGGATCCAAATACTGTAGGGGAAGTTCAAAAATCCGACCTTGATAATATTTCCAACCTTATGGGGGTAGTATCTACGGCACCAGGCCTTCTTATGAATGATGAAAGAAGCGATAATGCTAGACCTGTAGGTCTTATTGGGCGTCTTCCTATGAAGGTTATGACTACCGGTAGAAGTGTAGCCAAGGGAGATGTAATCACTGCTTCTGTACTTCCAGGAATAGGGGCTGTGCGAAAAGACCCAGGAATGGTCGTTGCAAAGGCTTTGGAAGATACCTTGGATTGGGCTGATAGTGTCTGCCAGTCTGTAAGCGGCATTGAGGATATAAAGTGGCCCAAGGATAATGGAAAGAATGAACTTAAGCCATGTTTTGTAGTACCGGTTGATTCATTTGATAAGAGTGTCAGAGAATCTTTGTTTGCACAATATAATTTAACATCTTCAGATAGTATTTATATCGGAAAAATAATGGCCTTTGTTGATGTTGTATGGTATCAGCCTCAGTGGATTAGTGATGATATTGCCAAGATGGTTGGTGATTACAACGCAGGGGCATTTGGTGGAAGCGGAGGAGGATGGAAGATTGAGGAAAACGGCATATCGACAAGCCGAGAGGTTAATGTCGCAAGTATTACCGGAACGAAAGGAGACTTTAATATCTTAAATACTGGCCTTTTGAATATTGGTGACGGATCTGTGACTGCAGATTCAGGAGGGAATCTTGGGGTTGCCGGTGACTTGACACTTAATGGTCGGTTGAAGTCTAACAATGGAAGCATCGTTCTTGAAATTGGAGATGGTGAAAATGACTTATTTGTTATAAAGAATGCTAAAGGTGAGACTCTCTTCAGCGTAAATCCTTCCGGTCAGATCGGCGGAAAGGGTACATACAGAGGAGAGTGGACAAAAATAAATCCTAATGACAGTATAAAAGTGTCACATAATTTCAATGCAACCCCTTCGCAGATCAGTATAATCAAGTCGGATAATATACAAGGTTACGGCTTTACTTCTAAAGGACTAGGAAGCGAGTATTACTACGAGTATTATGATAATAATTCGATCCAGGTGTATAATAAAACTGGACAGGCTATATATGTGAAACTGACAATCGAAAGATAAGGTTTCACCGTTCACTTAATAAAATGTAAGAATAAAATATATGGGAGTAAACTTAGGAGATATATTCAAAGAGCATAAAAAGATAATACTAGGGACTTTGGGAATAGTCGCCCTGGTCTTAATACTTGGTGTAGTACTATCCAGCGGTTCGAATCTCTTCACGCTGAGTAATGACTTAACCGGCGGAGGAGTGGATGACCTTGTTAATAACGGAGGTAATGGTAAAACATATAGTTCACTACCAGCGATGCAGATTGATACTTCCAAAGATTATACGGCAGTGATGTATACAGACTATGGGCAGATAGATATAGACTTATTTGAGAAGGATACTCCAATAACTGTTAATAACTTTGCTTTTCTGGTAGGAGAAGGTTTTTATGACGGACTGACCTTCCACAGGGTTATTAAAGACTTCGTGATACAGGGCGGTGATCCTAAAGGCACAGGAGAGGGTAATCCGGGTTATAGCTTTGAGGACGAAATAGATGCAGATGCCTTAGGGCTTGGAGACCTTAAGGTTAGCGAGGCGACGTATCTTCGCTCTTTCTACAGCAGTTCGCAGATTAATGCCAATAGCAATCTCAGTGTCAAAGATTTCTACGAAAAGCTTGGATACAAATATACAAACGGGAAAGGGACGACTAAGTTTGCACCGTATGTATTGGCAATGGCAAACTCCGGTCCGGCAACAAACGGTTCTCAATTCTTTATTACTACCCGGGGCTTTACCGGTGACTACCTGAACGGTAAGCATACTGTTTTTGGGAGAGTTACATCGGGCTTTAATACCGTAGATAAGATAGAAGCTGTAAATGTAAACTCAAGCGGCAAACCTACAGCTACAATCAAGATTAAAGAGATAAAGATAGTCGAAAAATAGAGATCATCTAGATTTCATTTTAATGGCGTATCATTTAGATATGCCAGCTAAATTCCAAAATGTACTTAACTATAGTCTAGTCTTCATAACTGGCTTGTTAATTGGCTATATAGCTGGGAACTACTTCAGTATAGAAAAGATTGTAAATACCAAATCCGGGGAGAAGATTTTAGATTTCGGACAGATAGCCGATAAAGAAACCTCAAAAACAACAGAAACTGAGGTTTTGAAAAATTGTGACTTGCAAGTTGAGGTTGCGGGTGCGATAAACACACCTGGAGTTTTCTGTTTCACAGAAGGAAGCATTGTTAATAAGGCAATTGAAGAAGCTGGAGGTCTAAATCGATTGGCAGCAAAAAGGTATGTATCACAGAGGATAAACATGGCAGAAAAGCTCTCCCCGAACCAGAAAGTCTACATTCCATTTGAAGATGACTTGAAATGCGAGCAGATCAAATTCATACCGGATACTAGTTTGGACACTGCAATCGAGAATAACAACGAATGTATAAGTATTAATGATGCTTCAATGGACGAATTGGAGGGGTTGTCCGGAATAGGTGAGGTTACGGCTAGGAAAATAGTTTCTGTTCGTCCGTATGGAAGCCTTGAACAGCTTGTAGAAAAAGCTGGAATTACTGAAAAACTTTTTGAACAGATTAAATCTCAACTATGTTTATAATTAAGCGAGAATATAGGAAGTTTAAGGATACTCTAAATGATTATACAGACTGGTACTTCTCCAGATTCTTCAGAAATCCTCTTGTCACGATACCTTTATTAATTGTCAGCACTATTGTTTTCTTTGTTTACCTTCTTGATAACAAGTTAAACTCCTTTTGCTTAGGATTTGTTTTCTTTATCATCTATATTTTCTTAAAGTATAAAGAGGGAAGGTTATTGCTTAAATACTTTCTCTCATCTGTTTTCATATCATTTCTGGCACTAGGTATCATGATAATTCAGGTAAATGATCAGAAAAAGGATTCAGGCCTGTATTTAAAGGAGAATCTCCGATCCTATAATATTGCGATAGGAACGAGGGTGAAGCAGAAGTCTGATAAACAGGTCGTGTGGGGGAGGATTGATGACCATGTGAATGTATATCTTACAATTCCAAGGTACCCTTCGTTGGCGAGAGGTCGTAATTGTGTTTTCAAAGGGAAGTTGGAAGCTGTAGATAAAAACAATGATTTTGGTTTATATCTTATACATAATCAGACGTATTTGAGTGGTAAAGGCGTTTTAGACGAATGTTTAAGGCGTAGAGATGGTTTTAGCGTCTTCTATGGACTGTATGGTCTTAAAGAAGAGTTCATTATTAGAGTTGAAAGAGCTGTTAATGAGCCGTATGCTTCTCTTCTCATAGGGATAATGTTCGGAGACGACAGAGTTTATACAGAAGCCTTCCAGCAGTCTATTAAGGCGACAGGCCTATCCCATATTGTCGCAGCGTCCGGGTATAACATTTTGTTTGTTCAAAACTCAATTAGTTGGTTAGTTAGCTTTATTAATATCAAGTATAGATGGATAATTACTCTTCCTATTGTCTTTCTATACTGTTTTATCGCCGGCAATACAGCGTCGGTCTTAAGAGCCTTTGTATCTACAGCTTTATACACGTGCTTTGACAGATGTGGGCATCCTTTGCCAGGTATGCTTAATATTATTGTGACAACCGGGATTCTCTTGCTGATTAACCCTTTGTATGTCTTTGATATAGGATTTCTGTTGTCAATCGCTGCTACCCTGGGTATTATTTACGGTTTACCAGTTTTTTCCAAAGCTTATAATCTCTCAGAGGCTATTGTATTACCCGCGATGTGTTCCATAATGGTTATGCCTATTATATCTAAGTATTTTGATGAAGTCTCGGTTATTTCAGTCTTGAGCAATGCTATGGTTGTCGGCAGTCTTGAATATATTATGCCCCTTGGCGTAGTTCTAGGATTATCATTATTCCTTAGCGACTTCCTACAAAGTGCGATAGTTATTTTAATAGAGAGCCAGTTGTTTGTTTTTGTCTCTATCACAGAGTACCTGAGTAGATTTAGATTTAGTCTAGTGCCTATTCCATATCTTCTCTCTGTTATAGTGGTATTAATTATTTCGATGACGTTGATATCAATAATCCGTGCTGGCAAATGGGAGACTCTGCTGTGAACGGAATATCGGAGACAACTGGCAGATTGGCCTTGTATTTGCTTATGTTCTTTATCTTTCAATATAGATATTTACTAGGCCTTAATTATCAGGATAAAGTAGTGTATTTCGATGTAGGGCAAGGTGATGCAAATTTAATTGTGTTAAATAGCGATATTACGGTTCTTATCGATGGAGGTCCCTTAACGGACTTCGTTCACAAGCTGCAGAAAAGGATCAAAATTGATGAGAAAATAGATTATGTTGTGCTTACGCATCCTCATGAGGACCATATTTTGGGCTTGATAGAGATACTTCGTAGATATAGCGGTTTCACCTTAGTTCTACCGACTTCCTGTGTTAATTCGGAAATATATAAGGAGCTATTAAGGACAAGTCGGGCAGCAAGGACTGTGTATACTGATTATTTCTCGATTAAAGCTGATGGTGGTAACAAATTTGAGATTAAGTATGGAGATACCGGTATTTCCAAGTGCTTTTCTACACAGAAGGATGTTAATAACTCCTCCGTGATAGTTGAAATTGAATATAGGGAGAAAGAATTCCTTTTTATGGGGGATGTTGAGAAGGAAAGAGAGGTGAAGTTTATAAATAGGTATTCTTTAGGAAATGGAGTAAATATATTAAAAGCGGGTCATCACTGTTCAAACAGTTCCACTTCCGAGATCTTTCTAAAAGCAGTTTCGCCGGACCTGATTATATGCAGTTATGGAAAAGATAATGTATATGGCCATCCCGGTAGTGAAACTCTGAGAAGGTTTAATTCTTTTAATGTAAAACACTTAGATACGGTAAAAGAAGGAGATATTATTATCAATTTGAATTAAAGGAATGTATAATATAGAGATTAAAGTGAGTTATATGTTCTGATAACAAATAGTGAGTATTTAAAAGTAGTTTTTGGCTTTACTAAGTATTATAAAGGAGATGAAGCGAGTCGCCTGGTAGATACTTTGATGGAGAAATATCATTGTAAAAAGGTGTATCTATTCTCCAACGCTAGGAGTGCAGAGTATGTATTCCTTAAATCCTTAAATCTTCCTCTAAACTCGGAAGTTTTAGTTCAAGCCTTTACATGCAATGCTGTTATTAACCCAATACTTTGGTTGAAACATACTCCGGTATATATTGATATTAAATCAGATACCTTTAATATGGATCCGGAGTCTTTGAGAAATAGAATGGGGGAAGATGCGAAGGTCTTAATAATACAGCATACTTTCGGCAAAGAGGCTCAGACTGATGATTTAGCATCACTGGCTAAGGAAAAGGATCTTTTAGTACTAGAAGATTGTGCTCACAGTCTTGGGAATAAGGAGCTAGGGGTCAGTGGAGATGCTGCTATTGTAAGCTTTGGAATTGAAAAAATCTTATCGACCAGGGTGGGTGGGGCTTTGCTAGTCAATAACGAAAAGCTTATTTCTAATCTTGATAAAGAATACTCTGGGATACGACAAATGCCTTTTATAGAAGTGTTTCTATGGCTCTTGAACCCGATCTTATGGAGAGCTTTGAGGAAACTCGGGTTGCTCCAAACACCGTTGGCACTGCTTTTGAATAAAATAGGTGTTCTTAATATGGGATTTTACAGGTCTGAAACAAAAGGTTTGAAACCCAGACAGTATGCGAGGAGGCTTCCAGATGCTTTAAGCAGGGTAGTTAATGATCAGCTTGAAGGGATTTCAGAAAACCTTAATCATAGAAGAGAAATTTCAGACATATATTCAAGTGCTTTAAATGTTCCACAGTTTAAGAGTGTATCAGCCGTACGTTTCCCGCTTATAATTAAGGATATGCAAGTGCTAGATAGAGTGAAAAAAGCTCTGTATCATAAGGATATATATATAGGCGATTGGTATCACCCTTTAATATATCCTGCCTCTACTAATATTGAATCGATGGGGTATAGGTGGGGAGAGTGCCCAGTTGCGGAAGATTCTTCAAGGCATGTAATTAACCTACCGACAGGTAAAGGAATCACAAAAGAGGGTGCATTGGAAATAGCAAAGTCTATTTTGAGTGTAATGAAGAGTGTTTAGCCTTGGGCTGTTGTTTCACGCACCTTTGAAAATCCGTTCAGTCATTGTAAACCGCGGGATCTAGCCCTGCACCACTCTTATTTAAGCTCTATAGCTCTCCGTTTATTGCTTTAAGATGGTTCAAGGTTGTTAAAATAAAGGGGTGTTTCACCGGCAGGAGGTCTTTATGGGGGAGGTCTGGGTAAAGGGATCTTAAAGTTTATTGTAAACTTTGTTACTTTTAGCTATAATTCTCTCAGGAAGAAAAGTACAATACTTTGTTATGGTACTAGCGAGCAGGTGATAGTGGAAGACCGGCATCTTAAGTATTGGAATAGAGCTTCTATCATATATCCGAAGAAATACCGCTAATCTATAATAAGATTATGGATGGCGAGTAAAGTAGGGTAATCTATTAAGGCTAACTATCTCATTATATAGTTAGTGAACCAGGGTGGCACCACGGTAACCCCGTCCCTAGATCACAGGTATATGTGGTTTAAGGATGGGGTTTTTTGTTATATAATACGTGGGTCGTGTGCCCGTAGCTCAACTGGAAGAGCAACTGCCTTCTAAGTAGTAGGTTGTCGGTTCGACTCCGGCCGGGCACGCCATCTAGCTTTGTCATATAGCAGGCGGCAGTGCAATTTAACAAATATCCCATTCTTCTCTATTATGTACCTGTAGCTCAATTGGATAGAGCATTGGTTTGCGGAACCAAAGGTTAACGGTTCGATTCCGTTCAGGTACGCCAAACTACAAGTAGCGGGATGCGCCCGTAGCTCAACTGGATAGAGCACTAGTCTTCGGAACTAGGGGTTGTGGGTTCGACTCCTTCCGGGCGCGCATCTAATTAAACAGGTATAACAATGAAGTTTAAGATAGAGAGAGAGGTTTTTGAAAAATTCCCTAATATTTTCATCGCTATTCCTGTAATTAGGGATTTCAGTAATCATTGGAACAGTGAGAATGAAAAATTGGTCTCAATGTTTAAAGAGGCCTCCCAAAAAGACTTCTTGGAAAGATTCAAGAGCAAAGAGGATATTGAAAATAACGAGTATATAAAAGTATATTTTGAAGCATTTAGAAAATTTGGTGCAAATCCTAAAAAGGTTAAACCTACCCACTTCGCATTAGCATCTAGAGTAATAGAAGGAGGTAATCTCCCAAGAATCAACCCGATTGTTGATCTATATAACTCATTTAGCATTAACTACATAACTCCTTTCGGAGGAGAGGATCTAAGTACTGTGTACGGGGATTTTGTTTTGAAATTGGCTAAAGGAGATGAACATTGGCTAGGAATTGGGGAAGAGAAGGGAAAATCACCAAAACAAGGAGATCTAATCTGGGAAGATGATTATGATGTATCAACACTTTCTCTTAACTGGAGACAATGTGAAAGGACTAAGCTTACAGAGGATTCCCAAGATGGCTATTTTATAATGGACGGGTTTAAAGGGATCAATGAAAAGAATATTATCAAAGCGGCTAATGAGTTTGTTGCTTTCATCACATCACATTTCGGCGGAGAAGGAGAAGTTATCGTTCTGGATAAAGAGCATGAGTTTGTAGAAGTAGACTATAAGACTAGAGATATAGAAGGGGTCGTGAGACCTAAGGTTGGCAATAGTTCCAAGGAGAAATCATCAAAGAGTAATGAGGGAAAAAAGGATAAACAATTTATATACGAAGCAGATTGTATAGAAAGTGAGATTCAAAATCAGCTTTATATCTCTCTTAATAAATCTCTTGAGGCGCACTTAATTGATGTCTCACCGGTTAAAGATAAGAAGTATGGAGATTATACAAGTACTGTAGCAATGCGGGTAGCAGGAAAATTAGGAAAATCTCCTATTGAGGTAGCAAAAGGGATTGCTGGGAAGCTTGGAGGGATTGTAGTTAAGGCTGAATCTGTTATGCCGGGGTTTGTTAATATGTATGTAAATAAGAATTCAATTAAGGGTCAGTTACTAAGTGTGGATGAGAGTTGGGGAAAGAATCAAACTGGGGACGGTAAGAAAGTGATGATTGAGTTCGGACAGCCAAATACACATAAGGAGCTTACAATGGGGCATATCAAAAGTGGTATTACAGGTCTCTCGCTTACAAGGCTTTTTGAATATTCAGGCTATGAAGTAATTAAGGCCAACTACTTTGGTGATGTAGGGTTAATGATCGCCAAAGCATTATGGGGTGTAATTATGAAGGTAAGTCCAGAGAGCAAGATCTTTGAGCTTGGTGATAAAGATATGGAGATGGTAAAGGATTATTTAGATGAAATTAAGGAAAAAGAAGGGATAAAGAAGGTTGCGAAGTTCTTCAGCGATTGTTATGTCTTCGGAAATCTAAGTATGGATAAGGATAAAGAAGTGGAGGAAGAGGTTAGAAAAATCAATAAGCTTTTGTACAGCAAGGAAAATGACCGGATTAATGAGCTTTATCAATATACCAGAGACTTGAGTATCCAGTATCAGGATCATGTATTTGCAGAGCTTGGTGTGGTATATGACAGGCAATATCCGGAAAGCGAAAATATGGAGAAAGGGATTAAACTAGTGAAAGAAAACATTGGAAAAGTGTTTAAAGAGGATAAAGGGGCTGTAATATTCGATGCTGAAGAATACGGATTAAAGAAGTTTGCCTTTATCACTTCTGACGGGGCTCCTACATATGGTGCAAAAGATCTTGGACTGGCTTTTAAAAAGTTTGAAGAGTACCCGGATCTGTACCTTTCTATCATTACTACTTCAGTAGAGCAGGTTGATTATTTTAAGAATATGATCAAAGCCTTGGAACTTATCGATCCAAAGTTCAAAGGCAGGTATACGCATATCGGTTTCGGCTGGCTGTTATTCGAGGGGAAGAAGACCTCTGCCAGAATGGGAAAGAGCTTTTCTTACGAAGATATGCTTAACGAGCTGATAGCTGTATCCAAAGAGAGGATTAAAGATAAGGAGGAATTTAGCGAGGAGGATACCAATTCTATAGCTAAAAAAGTTGCTATTGCAGCTTTGAAATTCGGCATACTGTCTCATGAGTTCCATAAGGATGTTAACTATAATCCAGACACCTTTCTTAATATGAGTGGGTATTCCGGTCCATATATCCTTTATACATACGCAAGAGCCAATTCTATTTTAAAGAAGGCAGGGGAATACTCGAAGGAATTAAAAGGGAGTGTATTAGAAAGTCCTGAAGAGCAGGCTATAATTAAAAAGCTTATAGAGTTTCCGAAGGTTGTACTTAGTGCTCAGACAAATTTTGCTTCGCATTTAATATGTACGTATGTTTTTGAGCTCGCAAATCTCTTTAATAACTTTTATTCAAAATATCAGGTATTAAATGCTGATAGAGCAGAGGAAAAAGAGGCAAGATTGGTTCTTGTGGAAGCTGTTACAACTGTACTCAAGAGCGGATTGAACCTGCTGGGAATAGAAAGTATAGACAAGATGTAGCATTAGAACGTATTCAATTATTATATACTCCTTAATTATAGAGTATAATTATCCAGTCGGGGTGTAGTTCAGATGGCTAGAACGCTACGTTCGGGACGTAGAGGTCGCTCGTTCGAGTCGAGTCACCCCGATATTCCCTCTTTACATTTATAAGTCTTTCTGTAAGAATACAAAACTTGATGCTACGATAGAACCTACCGATTATGATTATTGATTTAAAACATGTTCTTCTATTACCCGATGGAAATAGAAGATATGCAATAAAGAATAAAATATCTTATAGAGAGTCGTACGATATATATTTCAGCAAAATATTAGAGTTCTCAAAATACTTACTTTTAGATTTAAATATTCAGGAAGTTTCTGTTGCCGCTCTTTATTACTATAACTTTGCAGGTACAACTAAGAGGCTTGCAATTGACGATTTTTTTGATGCCGGGGTTTTAGGTTTACCGAATTTTGCAAAAGATAGAGATTTGGAGAAATCGGAAGTTACAATTAATGTTTTTGGTCAGCATGAAAATTTATTCAATTATCGAAACGATTATAGAGAAGTCCTTTCGGAAACTTCCTGTAGACGAGGAAATAAAAAGATTTTGAACTTGCTCTTCTGTTATTCAGGGCAGAAAGAACTAGAAGGGATATTAAAGAGACTACTAATTAAAAATAATCGAGTCCCTACCTATGAGGACTTAACTTCTCTAATGTTCTCAAAAAACGAAATTGGTATGATCATTACTTGTGGTCAAATTGATTATGAGGGACAGCCTTATCCTTACTCTACAACATGTATGCCGTTTTTAAATGCCTACAGAGCAAAGTTTTGTGCAATACCGAAACTTCTTCCTGAAATAGAACTCAAAGATATAAAACTTGGTGTTGAGGGATACCGTCAAATAGTAGAGACTGTTTCTAAAAGAGTTTACCCTGAAGACCCAACGAAGGATTTCGTTTTTGTATGATGTGTATATTCAATATATAATTTAGGGTTGGGATTTTGTTATTATTTGTTCTAAATGAGAAAGAGACTTTATTTACTCCTTCGGAGGCATTCTTTAACAGGAGCACTTCTTCTCTATATTCTTGCGGCAACTCTTAATGTCTACTTTGGTAATGTGTTGCTCCCCATGCTTTTTCCAGACCGTGTTGTTATTCCTGATATAAGTTTTGAGATACTGCCATATTGGAACCAGACTCATTTAATTAATGATCTGCTACAGCTAGTTTTCATTGGTGCCTTTCTATATTTGGGATATAAAAATAAGTTTAAGAAGTTTGATAAGTATTTCCTTATGTTAGCAATAGTCTACTTCTTAAGAGCCCTTACTATAATGATGAATCCGGTCGGTCACTCATGGAGCATCTATGAAAATCGTATACCGAATGTAGTTAATGCTTTAATACTGGATAACAACGGGTTTTTCTTTTCAGGACACACGGCATTTGTAACAATGCTTTCATTGTTTATATATGATATGGATAAGAGGGTAGGGAGAATTGCCTTTCTTCTTTCGTTTGTGGTGATTGTTCTTATTATGGTTGGAAGATCCCACTACCTTATAGATGTCTATGGGGCATTAATTACCGTCGGCTTTATAGGATATTGGTTGAGAATTCTTCCTTTCAAAAAGAATTATTAGTACGAGTTGTTGAAGAACACAGAATCTGAAGAAAACCATTCGATTTCTTCAGGTCTATCTGTAGTACGGAAAAACGGTATTTTGAGGTTTTTCTCTATTACAAAAGCTTTAATTATACCTGTACGGCTCCTTCCTTCATTATCCTGGAAATTAACACTGCATCCGACGCTCATTTTTACTCCTTGAGGGTTAATATACTCACCAATGAGTTCTTCAGGATAGAATTCCCGTGTAGGTTTCTCTTGGGTGCCGCTAAATATTTTAAAAAAATTCATAATGATTCGTTTTTAAATGAATGGCTTATAATACAACTAATTTATATTGAAATGAACAACCTTGTTGTTTATCCTATAATTAGAGGGAGATTTTGCTTGCCACATCTCTCTATTCTAGTTATAATCAACCAATCACTATGATCCATCCCAATGGGGAGTGAAGAGGGAAAGACTCATTGCTCATAACCTCTCTCTAGGTCTGTAGAGTGCAATATACAGATATACTGATATTAGTCAGTAAATAATATAGTTATGGTGACATAACTAGAAAAAGCAAAGTGGTACAGCGTTTACTTACGCCTTTGCAAAAGGATAGTGTGTATTTAACTATTCTTTTGTAAGGGCGTTTTGCTTTTATATAACTTAATAGATAATATATAGGAATGAAATATACAAAGTTATTTGGAAAGACTAGTAAAGCAGGAAAAGTATATGAATCTAAAAGCGTAGAGTATTTGTTTAGAGGTGCTTTTATAGATCAAGTGATGGCAGGTGGATATACCTTTTTACCACTTGGATTGAGGGTACTTCAAAAAATAGAGCAGATTGTAAGAGAAGAAATGGATAAAATAGGGGTAGAATTGTTAATGCCTGCAATTGTTCCAACAGAGTATTGGAAACAGACTGGTAGATTTGACACTATTGATGTTCTTTTTAAGGTGGTTGGGGCTAATAAGATTTCACTTGAGAGAAATAGTGCTGAATATGTGCTTAATCCTACTCATGAAGATATAATCGCTCCGACTGCTAAAAAATTCAACTTAAGCTATAAAGATCTACCTTTTGCAGTGTATCAGATCCAATCTAAGTTCAGAAATGAGGTACGTCCTAAAACAGGGTTATTGAGAACCAGAGAGTTTAGGATGAAAGATCTTTATTCCTTCCATAAGGACGTTGAAGACCTTAAGAGATTTTATGAGGTTGCCAGGGAGGCTTACATGAAAGTATATAAAAGACTCGGCATAGGTGATGATACTTACTATACAGCCGCATCCGGAGGAGATTTTACGGAAGATTTTTCACATGAGTTTCAGACAAAGCTTGAAACAGGTGAGGATGTAGTATTTAGGGTTAAAAGTAATGGTTTGTGTTTTAACAAGGAGATTGCCCCTTCATTATCAAAAGCTTACGAGCAAGACAAAGAGATGAAAGAGTTTAAGGATGTTTTTGGTGAAGGGATTATAGGAGTTGAGGATCTTTGTCAGTTTATGGGTATTAAACCTTACCAAACGACAAAAACTCTTATTTTTGAGTCTGAGAAGGGTGTTCTTGTTGCCTCGGTAAGAGGTGATTACGATGTTAACGAACTTAAACTCATGAAGGTTGCAGGTGTTAAACAGTTACAACTTGCAACAGAAGAAACAGTTAAAAAAGTTACAGGAGCTGAAATCGGATATGCAGGTATAGTAAATCTACCTAAGGATGTTATGGTTTATATTGATGAATCAGTTGAACCATTAGTGAATTTTGAAACCGGGGGAAACAAAACTCACTATCATCTAGCAAATGTAAACTGGGGGAGGGATCTCGAGAAACCGAATATGTTTTATGATATAAAAGTGGCTAAATTGGGAGACCTATATCCTGAGACAAAAGAGGAGTACGATGTCTTTAAAGCTTCAGAAGTTGGGAACATTTTCCCATTGAATACAAAGTTTACTAAGGCAGTCGGTTATTACTTTACTGATGCTGACGGCTCGCAGAAAGAAATATATATGGGTAGCTATGGAATAGGTACAAGTAGATTGATGGGTGTTATCGCGGAAAAATTCTATGACGATAAGGGTATACTGTGGCCAGCTAACATTGCCCCTTATAATGTCCATATTGTGTCACTGGGTTCAGAAGGTGTTAAGGAGGCTGAAACCCTTTACAACGAATTGATGGACGGGGGGATAGAGGTCCTTTGGGATGATAGAACTGATGTATCCGCAGGTGAAAAGTTCTCTGATGCTGATTTAATTGGTATACCAGTAAGGTTGGTTATAAGTGATAGAAGTCTACAGAATGGGGGCTACGAGTTTAAGCTCAGAAACAGCAAAGAGTCTAAGATTGTTTCTAAGGCAGATCTAAAAACAGAGCTCGCAAAGATATCGTAATATCGGTGGAACATATACTCTGAAATCTAGGGAGTATTTCGGGCTCCAGTTACTCCTTCTTGTCCGAAAGGTATTTCTTGAGATACTGTCCCGTGTAACTTTTCTGATTACTAGTGATGTCCTCAACTGTCCCGACTCCTACTATTTCTCCTCCTTTATCTCCTCCTTCAGGCCCGAGGTCAATGATCCAGTCGGAATACCTTATTATATCAAGGTTATGCTCAATCACTAAGACAGAATTTCCTTTCTCAACAAGCTTCTTAAGTAAGATCAAAAGCTTATCAACATCATGAAAATGCAGTCCAGTAGTGGGTTCGTCAAGAACGTAGATAGTATGCCCTCTTGTTGCCTTAGAGAGTTCCTTGGAGAGCTTAATTCTCTGTGATTCACCTCCTGAAAGGGTAGTAGCGGGCTGTCCAAGTCGGATATAACCTAGTCCCACCTCTGCCAGCACTTCGAGTTTGCGTTTGATAGGAGTGTAGTTCTGGAAAAACTCCAGAGATTCTTCTACCGTCATATTTAAAACATCGGCGATAGTCTTACCTTTGTAATCAATTTGAAGAGCCTCTCTATTATATCTGCTTCCATTACATGTTTCGCAGGTTATATACATATCAGGTAAAAATTGCATCTCTATTTTTATCTGCCCGTCCCCCCTGCAGGTTTCGCACCTTCCGCCTTTTACATTAAAACTGAACCTTGATGATGTATAGCCGCGTGATCTTGCTTCGGGGGTTTGTGCAAACAGATCTCTAATGTAGTTAAATACTCCGGTATATGTTGCTGTATTAGACCGTGGAGTCCTGCCGATAGGGGATTGGTCGATTTCTATTACTTTATCAACCTTTTCAAGTCCTTCTACTGAATCATACATACCCTCTGTTGATGCCTCCTGTCCAACGTATTTCAAAAGAATTGGTACGAGAGTATCATTTACTAAGGAAGATTTCCCGCTACCTGATACTCCAGTGATAGTTACAAACTTTCCGAGAGGAATTTCTACTGAGACGTCTTTAAGATTATGGGTCCTGACCCCAGAGACTTTGATAAGGGAGTTAGTTTCTATTAAGCCCGCCTGTGTATTAAGGGATTGCCCTACTACAAGGGATTGGTTGAGGTACCTGGCAGTCAATGTGTCGGTCTGCCTAATATCGTTTATCGTTCCCTCTGCGACTATATAGCCACCGTTATTACCGGCTTCCGGACCTACGTCTACCAACCAGTCTGCTCGTGAAATTGTGTCGTAATCATGTTCTACAACGACCACACTATTACCCAGATCTCTTAGCCTTTCAAGTGATCTGATCAACTTATCAACATCCCGAGAATGTAGTCCGATAGAGGGCTCATCAAGCACATATAGCACTCCTGTTAAGCCAGTGCCAATTTGCGATGCGAGCCTGATTCTTTGAGATTCTCCTCCCGAAAGAGTATTTGCTTTACGTGATAATGTAAGGTAGCTTAAACCTACGTCAAAAAGAAACGTTAAGCGAACTAATATCTCTTTTACAATCGGTTGTGCAATTTCTTTAGCATTGCCGGAAAGTTTCAATTCTTTGAAGAAAGAAATGAGGTCTGAAATCTGTTTTGAAGTGAGGTCATGAATGTTTTTAGCACCAATTGTAACTGCTAAAGCATAGGGCTGAAGCCTTCTGCCGTTACATTCGGAACACTCTTTTTCAACCATATATTTGCTAATTTCGTCTCTAATATACTCAGAATCTGTTTCAAAATATCTTCGTTCAAGCTGTGATACAACTCCCTCATATTTTGAATCATAGATTCTCCTGTAACCATTCCTATTTACATATGAAAGAGTATATTTCTGTTTTGCTCCTTTACCGTAGAAAATGAGATTGAATATCTCAGGTGAGTATGTACTTATTGGAGCTTTAAGATCAAAACTATGCTCCTGTGCTACAGCCTCGAGTACCTTGAGTGTCCAGGAGTCTGTTGTTGTCATATTGGACCATGGGAATATCCCGCCTTCTTTTATTGAAAGTCTGGGATTATATATCTTGGTTATATCAATCTCTTTCAGCATCCCCAGTCCGGAGCATTTTATACATGCTCCATGTGGGGAGTTGAATGAAAATGTCGCCGGTTTGATAACAGGGAAAGAGATTTTACATACTCTGCAGGTATTATTTTCCGAGTATAGGAAGTGATTTTCATTAATGGAGGCTTTGATCTCGCCGTTGCTCATATTACTCCCTAGCTCAACTGCATCTGTTAATCTTCTGATATAGTCAGTATCGTTAGTGTCTTTAATCACAAATCGGTCAATGATTAGATCTATATTATGCTTTTTGTTTTTATCCAGTTTAAGATCGGAGACTTCATCGAGGTTATAGTTTTTGCCATCAATAACTACCCTTAAGAATCCTTTTGAGAGAAGGGAATCAAGTAGTTCTTTGAAAGTGCCTTTCTGGGACTGGATGATAGGAGAGACAATTATTAATTTGTCATTTGATTTAACCGTTTCATTAATATTTTCAACTATTTCCTGGATGCTTTGCGCTTTAATCTCTGATCCGCAGTTCGGACAGTGTGGTATCCCTATATGTCCGTAAAGCAATCTCATGTAATCATATATCTCGGTAACGGTTCCCACTGTTGATCTGGGGTTTGAACCTGATGTTTTCTGATCAATGGATATAGCCGGTGAGAGCCCTGTGATCGATTCTACATCAGGTTTCTCCATCAACCCGAGGAACTGTCTTGCATATGAGGAAAGGGATTCTACATACCTTCTCTGGCCTTCAGCATAGAGAGTATCGAAAGCAAGGGATGATTTACCGCTTCCGGATACTCCTGTTATAACAACCATTTTATTTTTAGGTATCTTGAGGGAAACATTCTTAAGGTTGTGAACCTTTGCATTTTTGATTTCTATATATTCCTGCATGATCTTTAATTATATCATGGAGAGCTCAAGTGTTCTGTATATAATGGGGAAAGTTTGGTAAAATGCGTTGTTGATGCACCTGTAGCTCAATTGGAAGAGCAACACACTCCTAACGTGTAGGTTGTCGGTTCGATTCCGGCCGGGTGCGTATTCCTACTGTATTGTGTATTTCACAACCTTTGTCTGATTCGTAATGGACTCTAATGTATGGATATATTTTCCTGAGGTTGAGAGAGAGAAGTATATTGGGCTTGTGAGTGTTTTCATCATGACTTTATTGTCTCCGTCCTTATCCATAATATAGACGGATCCTTCTGATTGATACGAAAGATTTGCAGAGTTCACCCAGTTTACATTTGTTACCTCTTTTTCATCTTTTATAACTATTTTGGTTCCAAGCAGGGTCACCGGATCGCTTTGTGTTTTATCAAAGGTGAATATTCCATAGTATCCATTCGTCAGATCTTTGAAAAGAGCCATTCGTTTATTATCGGATATTGATATAAGCTGTGATGGATATGGATTTATCATAATGTACTTATCCTCTTCTGTCCCATACCAGTATGCTGCATATTCAGTAGAAATATATATACCTTTTGTTGTCTGATCTATTGATATGGCTGATATCTCTCCAATGAATCTGGTGTTCTGAGGGGTATTGCTAAACGGTATAAAAGTAAACTCCGTTTTCCTTATGTTCTCGATATATGCTTTATCTGTTTGATAGTATATTCTTGGAATCAACGTTTTCGCGTTCGTACCGTCTAGGTTTAGTTGTTCAAGGGTGAAGTAGTTGCCCGTGTTATCACTAAGTTTCTGTAGGTAGTAGAAGTTAAGGGATGTATCTGTTGTCCATACAAGGTTTTCTGTCTCTGCCTTCTTATATAGGAGGGACTTTGCCGTGCTTTCTATGTTGTATGAGAGAACATCATTTACTGATTCGAGTATTATATATGAACCTGATTTTGCCCATGTAATGGAATAGGTTCCTAAAAACTTTTCTAGGTTCAAAAGTTGGCCATCTGTATCAACCTGCTCTGTATTAAAAAGAAGAACCTTTGTTTTTGTTATATCAGATTGTGTGAAAGAGTAGTGGAGAAGTAGATTACTTGCTCCTGGCGATGGAATCATAGTGAGGTTTTGAACGGCTGGATCTTCGATTGTTGTTATTATATGAGGGTTATTACTAAGATTCCAGAAACTTTTATTTAGATCGTACCTCCAGATTGTGTAAATATTCTTCTTATCTTTAGTAATATAAAGTATATGCTGGCGGTTTTCAGATACCTGGCCTTTTACGAAAGTGTATTCCTTGGGTATTTCTACCAAAACTTCTGTTGCGGGCTCTTTGAGGAACATATTGGCTGTAACGGGAGTAGATTTCTCTCTTATCACTGGGACATTTTTTATCCAATCGTAATACTTTTCTTTTTTGAGTTTTACCTGTGCATATCCTTCATCAATTGATGCTACTGTCTTTGGGGTTTTGCCGTTCTTTTCCCCGTTTATGGTTATTTCTGCCCTTGTGGGTTTGCTTTCCAGGTTGACAACGCCTGTCTCCCTTATATCTTTGCCGTCGAAATCCAACCGGTATCCTCTGGCATACATATAAACCAATATAGTCCCAACAATAATGAATCCGGCAGCCAGAAGGGCTGTAATTATCTGTGCAATTGCTTTTAGTACGGAAGCGAGTTTCTTTCGCATAACAGAAAAGTATATCATGAAGAAATATAGATATGGTATAATTAATTACAACTGAATATTTAAATGCATTGATCGGGAGAATGGGTCCGGGAGCAGCGAACAGAAACCCTGCTAGCTTGTAGTTAGTAGAGTAGTATGAGAGCCGTAGGAACAGCGTGAAAGTTCAAATCGATGTTTGGATAAAGTCGATAAGGTCCGCCAACTTATAGAGATTCTCTTTTTATGGGTTAGCGGGATGAAGTGGGGTGGTACCACGATGTATATGTCGTCCCCATGTAGTTAGATTAACTTTGAAAATATGTTAGTCTATCTATATGGGGATTTTTATTTTATATACCATAAGTGATGGATACATATAAAAGAATAGTAGAAAAACTGAATAGTACTGGAATAAAGTATGAGGAGGTAGATCAGACAGCCGCAAAAAACAGGTCGGTTGATGAACTCGTGAGGGTTACAGTTATGACGTACGGAGATGGTATGTCAACACTTTTCTTTAAGAACGAGAGGGATGAGTACATTGTTATTCTTAGAAGGGACGATCGGAATGTAAGAACTCAGGAGGTGAAGAAATTAAGCGGGAGCAGGAGTCTTAACTTTGCAGAGGAAAATGACTTAGAAAAATTAGGATTTGAAACAGGTTTAGTCTCACCAGCACTACTCGGAGAGCTTCAGGAAAAGTTTCCGGTAAAGATCTATATTGATAGTATGGTTATGGATAACGAGAAGGTTATATGTGGAATTGGCAGGGAGGGTTACGGCCTTAAAATCAAAGTTGAGGACCTGCTTAAAGTGCTTGGTAAGTATAAAGTGGCTGAAATTACAGAGCCTAACCTCAAGAGACAGGCCGGGGTTGTAAGTAAAAAAAGAATTCTCACAGGTGATACTCCTAGCGGGAAACTGCATATAGGACATTACGTTGGAACATTGGAGAACAGGGTTAAATTGCAGGATGAATACGAAACATATATTCTTTTGGCAAATAATCACGCATATGCCAACTACTTTGATAAATCAGAGTTGATAAACCAGAATGTATATGATGTCTTCCTTGATAATCTGGCTGTAGGAATAGATCCTAACAAGTCTACAATTTACCTTGAATCAGGTATCCCAGAAACGCATGTTTTGTATAGTTTCTTCCTTAATATGGTAAAGCACTCAAGAGCGTTGAGAAATCCATCTGTAAAGGATGAGGTGAGGTATAAAAAGTTAGACCCGAGTTTAGGCTTTATAAGTTACCCGATTCTACAGGCTGCAGATATTCTCCAGTTTAACGCCAGTTTAGTGCCGGTTGGAGAAGACCAGCTTCCTGTGATTGAGCAGGCAAGGGAGATAGCAAAAGACTTTAATAAGGCATATGGAAATCTGTTTGTAATGCCAGAGGGTCGAGTTGGAAGGGTTGCGAGGCTGGTTGGTACGGATGGTAAAGAGAAAATGAGTAAGAGCGGTCATAATGCCATACTTCTCTCTGATGATGAAGAAACTTTAAAGAAGAAAGTGATGTCTATGTATACCGATCCTAATAGGATTAAGGCCAGTGATAAAGGCACTGTAGAAGGAAATCCCGTCTTTATATATCATGATGCGTTTAATACAAATAAGGACGAGATTAACGATCTTAAAGAAAGATACACACAAGGGAAAGTAGGGGATATAGAAGTCAAAGAGAAGCTTTTTGCTGCCCTTAACACCTTCCTTGAGCCTATACGAGAGAAGAGAAAATACTATGAAGAAAGACCGGATGAAGCGAAGGATATACTTATTTCAGGGACAGAAAAGGCGAGAAAGGTTGTTGTACAAACTCTTGAGAAGCTTCAGAGCATGGTAGGGATAAATAAGCTGATTGAGAAAGAATAATGAGACAGGTAATAACATACACACTTTTCTGGCGACTCCTCTAACAATTTAGAGGGAGTATTTTCCGAAATTTCACATTTATACACCTTTTGGGTCGGTAGTTTGAATTGGTTAAAACAGGGGTCTCCAAAACTCCAGTTACGGGTTCGATTCCCGTTCGGCCTACCATTATTTTACTTTTTAAATAAATTATTATGTATGAAGCAATGCAAAAACAAGAAATAAGTCAGATCAAAGAAAGTATTCTAAGTTCTAAACTGCCTTTTGTTCCTGTCTCGATCGCCGAGCAGTTTGATGAACTTGCCGCCCAGGACGTATCAAGGAGAATTGATGATCCTCAGGGCAAGTATGCAAGGGTCTTGGCGGATCCGGCTAATGCGGGATATTTTACAAGTAGTTTTTTGAGGGCTAAGAGGGGAGATCCTGAGTGTTTTTACAATCGGGTAGTTAGCTCTGGGATCAGTCCCGAAATAGGTATTTTAAAAGATGTTAAGTATGATGATTTTAAAGGCCTATCAGCTTCATCAGATTCAATGAATATTTTTGCAAGAGCGTCCTCGCTTTTGAATGAAAGGATGAGGAATAATATATCATCGGAGGAGATGAGGGAATTTCTATACAACTCTCTCGTGGGAAAGGTTTCCGGAGATTATTATTCCTATCTTTGGCAAGGTTGTTGAGCTTGCTTACAATTATTTCCCGGGAGAACCTAAAAAGGTTGAGATATATACAACGGCTGTTCTCTTCTGTCACTTGAATATGGAGTTCACTCCTTCCAAAAAGGCTTTATTTGAGTCTTATATTTATCATTCACTTTTAACTGATAAACCCGTAAGGATATATATCCCTATCTGTTTAAGACATTATTATGATTCTACAGGTGAGAGAAGAATAATAGCTGATTTAAAAGATTTTCATTATAGAAATCTAAACGGTGGCAGCGTTGTTAAAAAAGCGGGGAAATTTCTCTTTGAGTTAGAAGAGGAATTTGCTATAGCCAAGGCTTTAGGACAGATAGGGGTACCGATTGAAGTCGTGGCACCAATAATGGATCATGAGTTGCTCACTCTTCCAGGAGACAGCAGTGTAGATATTTCAGAGTTTTCTCATAATATTGGTGAGTATATTTTTCAAATGGCTTTAAATAATAACTTTCGAGGGAATGTAGTCAGCTCGTTGGAATATTTTGGGAATCCTCAAAGAGCTAGCGATTACAATACAATTATAAGTATGGTAAGAAATAATGAGAGAAGTTATGTGGGAATTACAAACCAGATGTTTGAGCATGCCGTTAACAAGCAATTCGAGAAAAATGGGGAAGATGAGAACCGAGGAAAGTATTATCGTACATCTGATTATGCCCGGAAGTATTTAATGGAGTCTATTGCCGCTGATTATGTTCATTCGAAGATCATGGTCAAAAGGTCAATAGCTGATGATGTAGCGGGGGTAGCGTGTCTTGTTCCATTGTTTGCTGATATTGAGCAGAAAGTCATGGATAACCAAAAAGAGCTGGCAATTATGTCGTATAAATAGTTATTCAAGCTCTAAGTAGGAATCTTAACTTTACTAACAGGGTGTGGGTGTTCATATTCCTGCAATGTCTCATCTATTCTTGTAAGAAGTCTTTTAATATGGTTTCTTTCCAGTTCATTGAGGCTTTCAATATCGGCATTGTCTTTGACGAGCTCATATGCCTGCCTAAGAACTGCTAGTCCTTCCTTGTCATCTGAACATGGGGTGTCGTGTCCATACTCTAAGAGGTAATCTCCTCTTCTGCCTATATTCAAGGGTCTATCCTTTAGGTTTTTTTCCCAATCTGATGTCTGTGAACGATGATTCTCCTGTCTCAGACTTATAGAACCGAAGCTGTTAAAACCCATTTCAAAATATGTGTTTACTCCCTTAAACCCAGGAACCTCTGCCCAAATCTGCAGAGCGAGTTCTTCTGTAGCAGCAGTTTTTATAACCCAAACAAATTGAAAAGCAAGATCTGAAACCCCTTTTTCTTTACATTTTTCTCTCTCTAGGTTTGGCATATTTACATATTTAATACTATAAGGCTATTATACATCGCTCTATTTTTACTGTAAATAGAGTGTATTGGTAGTTTCTGTTTAATATCATATAATCAACTATGTTTGGAAAGAAAGTTGGAATTGATCTGGGTACCGCTAACTCAATAGTTTTTGTTGAGGGAGAAGGTATCGTCCTCATGGAACCAACCGTTGTAGCAATTGATGTAAACAAGTTCACAGTTATTGCAGTCGGTCAGCAGGCAAAGGAGATGATTGGTAAGACTCCAGATAATATTGTTGCTAAAAGACCTCTTCGAAGCGGTGTAATAGCTGATTCAAGAGTCACGGAAGCATTATTGAGATACTTTCTGAATAAGGCATTAGGATATTCCAAACTCTTTAAGCCTGAAGTTATGATAAGTGTTCCTGCAGGAATAACATCGGTAGAGGAAAGGGCTGTGCTTAAAGCGGCTACAGAAGCAGGGGCAAGGAAAATAAACCTTCTTCCTGAACCGCTTCTTGCTGCACTTGGTGCTGGATTGCCTATTGAAACATCCTCCGGAAACATGATTGTAAATCTCGGGGGCGGAACGGCTGAAATTGCAGTGATATCGTTGGATGGGATTGTAGAGTTTAACTCTTTGAGAGTGGCCGGGGATGCCCTTAATGAGTCTATAATTGCATATATGAGAAGGAAGAGGGGGATTTTAATTGGAGAGCAGAGTGCGGAGCAGATTAAAATGAAGATCGGGTCCGCTATTAAACTTGAGAACCCTAAGGAGATGGAGATAAAAGGTCGGGATGTGGCAGGGGGTATGCCTAAATCCATAAAAATAGATTCGAATGAAGTTGCTGAAGCCCTGAAACTTCCTCTATCCAAGATTATCGGTGCAATAAAAGAGGTGCTTGAAAAAACTCCTCCCGAACTTGCTGCAGATATCATTGATAGAGGGATGGTAATGAGTGGCGGAACATCACTTTTGAGAAACCTGGACAAGCTGTTTTCTAGAGCAACAGGAGTACCCGCTCATGTGGCAGATGAGCCAATGTTTTGTGTTGCAAAAGGAACGGGTATGGCACTTGAACTAATCGCCAGCGGTGAGCGTGTATTTACCAAAGAGATATCAAGTTAATATAGGGTGTCGATATAGGGCTTGCCTGAGGTGATTTCGGGTTAAAAGAGATTTGTGATAAAATATAAAGTTAACTTCTTATATTCTCTCCTTGTTTATTTTTAATCGTTTAGGTAAAAAACAGATTACGCAGGACGAGTTGGAAGAGAAGCTGGATATTCTAAGATTACCCACTTCATACGTTTTTACACCTGTAAACCTGAAAGAGGAACAGAAGAAGTTTTTCGCTTCAGACGACTATAACCCTGTATTTAAATATAACCCTGTGAAGAATATAAATGATAAGATCCTCAGGGAACTAAGCTCCGTCTCTAGCGTTGAGGACGTTGATCCTAGAATATCGGATTTCTATCTCAAATTGATTGATTCAAAATCCGAAGTGAATGATATGTTAAATGCTGTCGGACATAATGAGAAGATTACGGAGATATCAAGAAGGAGATTCGGCAAGCCATCGGAAAAGCTTTTTAAAAACTCCTCGAGAGTCCTTAGAGGATTGATTAAAAGCTACAAGCTGGTACAGAAAAAGAATGAAGCCAGGGAATTTGGATATGATGAGATAGAAAGGATAATGAAGGAATTTTTAAAAGAGCTAGGCCTTACTGACTGGACGGTTGCTAAATCCGGAAGAATTGCCGATGAAGCTATGAAAGTTGGTATTAAAAGGAAAGAGGTTTTGATTGCTCCTGACATCTCTCGCAGTCCACAGGATTTAAGAAAATCCATTGTGCATGAAATAGGGACGCACGTGTTTAGATCATACAATGGTCTTGTTTCGGGTATTCCAGTTCTGTATAAGCCGAACCTTCCAGATTCCCAGGATATCGAAGAGGGTTTAGCCACCTATAATGAGGAGTATATGAATGTACTAACATATGATGCTCTTCGTAGAAAGGCTTGTTTTACATGGATGTTATATTGGGCGGAACAAACGAGTTTTAGAGAGCTTTATAATGCTTTAACATCTTTTCTTGCAAGAAACTTAGCCTTTGATTTTACGTATAGAGTAAAAAGGGGGCTGGGCGATACTTCTCTGCCGGGGTTATATTATAAAGATGTTATGTACTTTAGAGGTTATAGAAAGGTAAGGAAAGCAATTGAGAAAGACTCCTCATTGTATGAGAAGCTCTACAGCGGAAAGATAAGTCTTAAACAGGTGGAGTGGGTTGATGACGGTTTAATACCAAAGCCTAAACTCACACCCAATCCAGCAGAGTTTGAAAGAGTATTTAAGAAATTGGGTATTTAAAAAGCCTCGATTATTTCTTTTGCAAGGTTAATAAACTCACCATCGGTTTTTGTCTCAAATGCTTTAAATCCGGGATTAAAACTGATTTCCTGTAGTACCGGTTTTTCATTTTTCATCATTACGTCGACAGCTATGAAGTCTGCATTAAATACCTGTGCTACCCGTTCTGAGAACTCTTTCAAATCCTTTCTTTTATTCATATCCAGTTTAGTATATTCACCTGAATTCACAGTTAAGAAGGTCTTTGTGGACTTTCTGCTAAATCCCGCAATAGCGGATCCTTTTTTAACAAAGACTCTAAAGTCTTCACCGGTTGGGATGAACTCCTGAACTATGTATTCATCCAAGTTTTTGTCTTTCAGAAACTCCTGTTGGTAATCATTAGGAGACTCTAAGAGATAGACATTCTTTTTGATTTTCTCTTTACCGTCAATTACTCTTAAATCGTTTTCTCCCGCATATTGTTTGATAATTGCGGGGTATTCGAAAGGTAGCTGTTCCACATTGTATCTGCCGTTTGCCTTATAGTGTGTATCTATCATTGGAATATTATTCTGGGTACATATTTTTGAAATCCATATCTTATCGTAGAAGATTAGGGCTTTGATCGCTTCAGAGTTCTGTATTTCAATCTTTTTTCCCGGGTTTGATGTATTGTATTCCTCGATATAGTCTACAATCAGTCTTCTGGTTTCATACTCTAAAGGCTTATCTAGTCTCATTCCTCTGAACATTATATGAGTGAAGTCTGTTATATTCTGTCCTTGAACAGTAATTGTGATCGCATTGTTAATAAAATCAATCGTAATCTCATCATTGTAGGCGATAACATAGTCGAGGTTCTTTTTCTCAAGTTCCTCTGCAATTCTGGTTAGTACATAACCGTATTTACTAGATATCTCAATCCTCTGTCTCTTATCCAGAACTAAATATTTCATACCGTATGGGCTTAAATTATGCTTTTAATTATAGCAATTTGCTTCTAGGTATGCACATCATTTATGGTATACTGAAGAGCAATGAAAGATTACTTTAACAAAGAAATTGCGGGGATTAATGTTTATTACAAAGAGAGCGGGGAGGGGTATCCACTATTTTTGATTCCACCATGGACAGCTTCTAATATGGCCTTCGATGGTCTCGTCGAACTTTTAAAAGACTATCCGATAAAAATCATTAGACCGGATCTTCCAGGATGGGGAGGAAAAACCAAGCAGAAGCTCGAAGATAAAAGCTTTGGCTCGTATGTAGAGTTTATTTCGGATTTCATTAACTCTTTTGGCTTTAAAAAGTATGCTGTACTGGGATATTCGCTTGGTAATACATTTCTTCTTCACGCCATTGCAAAAAAACTCATTAATCCTGAAAAATTGATTATTATCTCAGGGTTTCATAGTAGAAGTAATGTATTTGAAGTGGAGTGTGATCTAAACAGGAACCTTAAGATATACTATCTAACCAGAAAACTTAGGATTCCTAAACGTGGTCTTAAGTTTATACTCGCAAATTTCTATTTATATGAGATGATAGTTAATGACATCTATAGAAGGAAATATAGATATTTCACCAGACTTGTAGGGACCTCGATTTTTGCTGACTTTGACTCGGTAATGGAGCCGATGTTAACACTTGAAGAGCTGCATGGTGAACAACTCAAGGATTATAAAGGTAAGTCGTTGGTATTATATAATTCCAAAGAGCCATGGTATTTTGTTAGGTTTACCCAGGAGATAGCAGATATGTTAGGAGTTAAACCAGTAACAATTGAGGCTTTTAGCCATAGGCATTTCTCGTTTGAACCCGAAAGGTCATACGATATAACTCGTGATTTCATCCTTCGCTAGTATGAAAGTTGCCATACTTGCCGCAGGAGCACAAGACACGCTGGGAGGAGAGACAAGAGTCGCTTTGGAGCTTGCCAGTTCTCTGTCTCAAATTACAGAAGTTGCTCTTGTATATACCGGTGAGGTCAATGAGATCAAAAAGGAGGGAAAGCTTTTAAAGGTTTCATTAGAAGGAGGGGGATATGAGAATGACAACCTTCCGGTATTCACGACGACTACGTTGCAGTTCCTTTTTGATTTCCTGGATAGTTATAAGCCTGATATTATTCACTCTCATAGCATCTGGCTGGCACCGTTTGTCGCACAGTTATGGGCATTAAGCAATAATGTCCCGTATCTTTATACAACTCATTTACTCCCATCAAGACTCGCAAGCTTCCTAGAGTTTGGTAATAAGGAGATTATAAACAGATTTGTGAATGAGGGTATATCAAAACCATACATGTCGGGATTTCTTGGGAATTGTACGGCAATAATTGCTTTGAATAGTGTAGCCCATAAGGAGATCAGGGACTATGGATATAAAGGAGATTTGCATATAGTTCCTAACGGTAGGTTTCTTTCAAAGTACAATAATCTCAAGGTTCCAAGCGTAAAAGACAAAGAAAAAAGGCTTCTCTTTGTAGGCTCCATATGTTTGAGGAAAAACCAGGAATATTTAGTAAAGGTAATGGATTATCTACCCAAAAACTACAGACTTATTCTTGTAGGAAGGTTTTTCTTTGACGATTATGAGCAGAGTTTCAGAAATCTAGTTAAAAAATATAAGAATATAGAAGTTACTGGCGGTATTGACCCAGATATGATTCCTTCTTATATAGAAAAAGCACATTTGGTTGTATCGGCATCGAAATCTGAAGTTCAATCGCTTTCTATTATTGAGGCAATGGCTTCCGGCAGGCCGATTGTTGGCCTTTCCAACGAGACTATTGATGAGCTTGTCGATGATAGTGTGGGGAAGAAACTCGAAAAAGAGACTTCAACTAAAAGATTTGCTGATGCGGTAATGAATGTGATGAAACTTAGTGAGAAAGAGTATATAAGGCTGTCCGATAATGCTAGGGCAAGAGTTGAGGAGTTTGACTGGAGCATTATTTCAGCAAGGACATTAAAGATATATGAAAAGTATGTTAAAAAGAATCAAGTGACTGTGAAATCATCGTGGGACAACATTAACAGAATGATAACGTCGTTACCTGATTTTCCCGGTAGACCATATGTTTTGGACATGGTTGATAGATTGCGTGAGGGGAGCTTTGAAACTGCAAAAAGTGTCAATATATGGAGGAAGGTGCCTAAGAAAACTCTTATGCTGGCGGGCTTAACCATTGGAGTTGCAGTTGCAGTCTTTGGATTTTTGAAACTTACAAAGCCCCTTAAAAGGGTAAAGAGAGTTAAACCGTCTTAATAGTGTTAATAAGCCCAAGGTTTTTATATCCTTCTAGTTTGCTTGTCCAATCTTCACTTTCGTATTTATTATCAATAAGGATAGCATCTATACGATCGAATCCTAAACCGCTTTCACGAACTTCGTCGATTGATTCATAGTGTATTGCGATAGTTGAGAGTGAGGCATTAAGTTTCATAGCTTCTAGAGCTTTCCATGTTTCCAGGTTTGCATTTATTTCTTCCTCATTAATATAGATAGATCCGTTAGAAAGAATCCCGGTCTTTTCACTAGCATCGGTTTGGGTTTTTAAAAACGCATGGAGCTTTTTAATGTCTTTGCCTATATAAACAATCTTTTTTGTGAATGGTTTATTCCCGACAAGACCCTTTACAACAATTTTTCCGATTTGAGGATACTGATCTCCTATAACTGGAAAGGCATTAAGATATGATTCCGGCATAGTATTACATTCTATGATAGAACCGTTTTCCTGAGTTAGGGGTTTGGAAATATCTTTGCAGATAACATCAACTCCAAGGGCATATGCATGAAGTGAGGAGGCGAGGGACTCAACGACATACCTAATCTGATTGCTTACACGATCGGTAAAGTCTTCAGTTATTCCCCCCTGGCTCATACTGGCAACTTTTCTAACATATATTTTTTCGTCTTTTTTAGGGACGTAATTTATATCTAAACCTTGTTCCTTTAAGTATGTAGTTAGTTGGTCATCTATGATTATAGGTTTAAGAATATGGGTGGGGTTGGCAAGGTCTCTTCTAGGATCTTTATTTATTTCTGCGATGAGTTTTTCAATTGTTTGAGCTCCGTCTCCCGTTACAAAAGCAGGGATTCTTTTAGTAACTATCTCTAATCTACCGGCAATAACGAGGAGCCTGTAATCTTCCCCTTGCACAGTCTGTTGAATCATTATCTTCTTTTGAAATTCGGCCCTCTCTCTTGAGTTGATAGCTTTCGTGGCGGTTTCATACGCGGCTTGTGCTTGATCAAAAGTATTAATATTTGTAGTAACTCCGTTTCCTCCGGTTAGACCCACGGGTTTTATTACATATGGTTTACGATATTTTTCGTGCAATTCCTTAAGATGACCCTCCGAATTTATCAGCTCCCATTGAGCTATCGGTAATTTGAGTCTATCCAGCATGATATTAGTGAGCCATTTGTCACTTTGCGTCATCATTGCTAAATGAGAGTCTCGACTGCTTGCAATCGATGCAGTGACTTCAGACTCTTGTCCAATTCCTATTCCGTAGTATCTATTGAACTTTGAGGCGGCATTTTCAGGAGTGAAACCTTGCTCTATGAAATACTGAGTTGTTTCATAACCTAGCTCATGTGCAGCATGAAGGATTGGGATGGTTGACATGGATAGTATCTGTTTTTTGATCACTGTCCCGAGAATATAGGATTTGGCAAGGTCAAAGCTCCATTCGTTAGAGCTGAAATTATTTAGTGCAACTGCAGTCTCTTTCCAGAAGTGGGGGAGCTTGGATTGTATACTTATGGTATTGCCTTCTATGGAATACTCTTCCATAAAGACTGGATGAAGGTCTTTTACAAGGTCAACAAGTTCGGTTCTCGGTGTTTTGTCCGTAGTGATCTTAATTGTGGTGATAGTGTTTTCCAAGTTTATTCCCTGAAGGACCTGAACATTCATGAACAGCTGAGCATTATATTAGCTAGTTAATAGTACATTGAAAGAGTAGCGGGGTAAAGGGCTATTTGATTGCTAGATATCTGTCTCTTATATATTCCATAATTGGAACGGCTACCTTCTTTACTTCTCCTTTATCTACTTTGTAGTGCAGCCTCAGTCCGGGGTTGTAGTTTACCTCATTAATAGCACATTCAGTTGGTTGTGTTATATCATTAGTAATAAGATCGACACCTCCAAATTCAAGGTCAAGAGCTTTTAAAGCTTTGACCGCAAGTTCTTTATAGAATGGGTGAACTATTTCACTGCATTCCTCTGTTGTTCCACCGGTTGTGAGGTTTGTGTTGGATCGGACTGTTGTTTCTATACCATTGCCAAGGATTGTTTCAAGGGAGAGATTTAAGTGGGTGAGGTGTTTTACAGTCTCCTCATCTATGGGAATAGGCATTAATAGCCGGGTCTTTCTCAGCTCATTCGTGTTTTCAATGAGCTGTTTAATTGTTGATACTCCGTCTCCTGTGACTATGGCTGGGAGTCTCTTTACTACTCCTATTACCTTTTCTCCAATAGCGAGTATCCTGTAGTTTTCTCCGTGAATATACTGTTCGATGAGAACATTTTGGTGTTTATCGTGATCTGCAGCATATTGATATGCTTTTCTAACATCCTCTTCGGTTTGTGGAAGGATAGAGATTCCTTTGCCCCCTAAGTTCTGAGATGGTTTTAAAACGACCTGTTTATATGTATTAAAAAAGTCTATTGCTTCCTCAACTGTTTCTACTTTAGCCTGTTTTGGAACTGGGACGCCAGCGAGATCGAGTATCCTGTTTGCATAGTTTTTAGCTCTGGCTAACCTTGAACTTGGGGCGTTATTGACCGGAAGAGCCGTGTTGTTAATAAACCAGTGTCTGCCTTGATATTCAAATCGGGCGGTTAGGTTCTTAAAAATTATATTGTATTTAATTCCGAGAATATCTGCAGCTTCCACATAGTATGATAAGTGTACATTACCGGCAATTCTTAAATAGTCTTTATTCATAGTATAAGAATATATTATATTTTTATTTTGTAAATGTTTTACTCGTGTCTATGAGGTAATTATTTAACTCTTTTCTACCAATTAGAAGAGGATAGATCATTGCCTTTTGTGAACTTACGACCATTTCAACTTTTTTGGTCTCTCCGGCTATTCTTATTTCAATTTCTACGACAGGTAACACATGTAAACCCGTTTCGTCACTTACTTTTGCGAGCCTCAGTATATCTTTGTGCTGTAATGTTTCACTGCCGATAGTGTCTATGAACATCTGTGCATCCTTGAGGGTAGGGAAGGTATCGGGGACATTAGACTTTTTAAAGAAATCCAGGGCTTTGTAGAATCCTAGTCTTGAAGCAATTCCCCAGTCTATTCTTGAAGTTGTAATTCCGGTATCAAGCATTGCCTTTACTATCTCTTTATTTCTTTCCACCTTCTTCTTTGAGACGGTTTCATCGGTATCACTCTTGTAAAAGAGAGTTACCTTTTCAATCAGGTTAACTACCGTTTTACCACTGATACTCTCTATTTCCTCTTCCACTTCACCGCCGAAAAGATTTTTTGCTACCCTAATACCGTGCTTCATGCTTTTTATTTCTATCTCTTTAACCTGTTCCAGTCTCTTTTTAAGGCCGATTTTGTTTGCTACCTGTATGCCTAGGCCAGGTCTTGCGTTTATTTCAATCACAAGAGGTCCTTTATCTCTATCGATTGCAATATCAGCTCCAAGGTATCCAAGCCCGCTGACCTCCTGGCTTTTTACTGCGATATCAAGGATATCATTCCAGAAGGGGATCTGAAGACCGATCAAAGGAAGGTTGTTTTCAAGATCCAGGGTTGTATCCGTATTTGTATATGTATCTTCAATTATTGGACTCTTTTTTAAGTACATACCTGCTCTGGTTATACCGGAAGCTATGTCAATTCCCACACAAATTGCTCCGGAATGCAGGTTTGCGGTACCGTTTGAGCGTTTGGTAGGGAGTCGGAGCATTGCCATTACCGGTATTCTGTTGAATACGATGACTCTTACATCCGGAACACCCTTATATGTATAAGGCTTAAGAGTACTATCGGTTTTTATTCTTTCTTCTATTATAGCCACATCTCTACGATTGCCCATTGAGAACCTTCCGTCCAGAATGTTCTCAATATGCAGTATTATGTCTCCTTTGGTCATGGTCGTACCATTAGGTCTTATCCATTCATACTTACCTTTTTTCTTGCCGTAGAAGACTATAATTCCGTTACCGCCGGTTCCCTGATTAGGTTTAAGCACAAAGCTTTTAGGAAGAGAGTCCCAATCCAGGAACTGCAGCTGTTTTCTTGTCCTGACTACTTTATATAGCTCCGCACTGTTTATCCCGACCTTAGCAAGTACTCTTTTCGTGATTATTTTGTTGTCGGCGATTATCTTTGCCGATCTCGGATTGAGAGGCCTTATAAAGTCTTCGTTTCTTTTATTTACCCCAAGAACCTCCTTATTGAGTCTTATGAATTCACTTATTGTCATCTTTTACTATATAGCTGAATCTGAAATACTCTTTGATGCGAAGCCCTGTAAACCTTCCAATGAGAAGATTTACTATGAGGAAGACTCCAAGCATCCATAAGTTATCAAGCAGGTAGCCGATGATCTGTGAAGAAGATATAAGGTACCAACCTATAACGGCTATCAAGACCGTTTCCGCAAGAACTCTGACAGTTGCCCCTATTGATTTCTTTACATACATTTTGATAAAGAAGTCCGACATAGCTGCAATAGAGATTAATGCCAAAGGATCTACGGCTTCAAAATTTGTAAATCCAAGTATCTCAATGCTGTCTAAAAGAGCAATTCCAAAGATAACGACTATAGAAACAATGACGTAGTTGATAGCTACACGGGCAAGGTAGTGCATACGTATTCTTCTCATTATAGTATATCCTATAAATGAGGAGAGAACGACCAGCATTGTAATGAGCAGACCGTAGCTTAATCCGGTGTATCTATATGCAAGAGCGAGAATTATCGGAGCGTAGATCCCAAAAGATTTAAACCCTATAAAATATCTGGAGATATTCACCAAAGTTGCAAGAATAGGGATGAAAACAACTATCTGCAGCATGGAGATGGATACACCATGAGATAGCAACCATTGTGTTAGTTCCTGCATGTTTTTATTTTTCTAATTTAACTGATTTTGTAAGGTTAAATAACCTTGGGCAAATGAAGATTTAGCGTGCTAATTATACTATTTTAAGGCAGTTTTTTCAATGTTCTGTCATTATCAATCAACCCTCTTATATACTCGGATTTATTCATTCCGCTCTTGAGTGAAGCAAGTTCTACATGCTTTAACTGAGTAGGGGATAGAAAGAGGTTGAAACGTTGGGAGAGAACTGACTTTTTTGCTTGTTTAATAAAGTTTTCTATTATCTCGTCAATACTATATGCATTGTATTTGGCTCCGTAGAAGTATCTATCTTTTACCTTCAGACTCATATCCTCGCTAATAGAAAGGCATAGAACAGGTTTTTTGGACTGTATAGCCAGTGTGGCCTCATGACCGAGCTGGAAATCCTGATGGCTGATCTCAATAATCACTGCATCTGCCTGCTGAATACCTTTTTTGACGGCGAGATAGTGAATGGTTCGAAGATCTCTGATTTTACGCTTTTCGGAGTCTTTAATTGTCTTTAGATAGTTCCCCAGTTCTGGGGAGATAATATCTTTCTCGAACTTCAGGATAGTATCAAGGACTAAATCATAGTACTTTTGGTACTGCTTTTTGCCGTAGAAGGATGAGGTAAAGAAGATTTTCATATGTATATACGTATCTCATTAACTAGTTTAAAAAAGGGTATTCGATATATAATTCGAATATATACATAAGTTATCATTACTGGGCATATGAAATCAACACGCTTTGGAATACACATAAAAGTAAAGGATATTTTAGAGTCATATAATTTTTACCGGGCTTTCGATCTTAAACCTGTATTTGCCTATGGAGATGAGAAGTGGCTTGGAATGCTAAAAGAGAGTGACTCGAAACTTTCTACGGCGGCCGAAAAGTATCGGGGAGTAACTTTTAATGTTGGAGATTCTCTATTTGAGATTGCCGATGGACATGTTGCAGTTAAACCTGAGGTTTTCAAGCTTGATATAACAAGTTCAAAAGTATCTGCAATGATAGATGTTGATTGCGTAGATGAGGTAGTTGAGATTTGTAAAGCCAATAGTTTTGAAGTAGCAGTGGATCCTGTAGAGTATCCATGGGGTACCAGAGAGGTTGTGATAAGAGATCCTGATGGCTTTATCCTAGTCTTTAGGGAGTTTATAAAGAAAAATGTATAATAGGGGATGATTGATATTGTTAATCGCATTTATACGAGCAAAAAGTATAAAGGAATAAATGAGGGCGTGATAAAGAGAATAGTTAATGGCCTGGAGAATAAATATAAGAAAGAGAAAGATATTGAGGAGAATGCCAGAGCACTTCTTCATCAGATATGGGGAGCGTACTATTCTTCAAGGCCGGATTTCAGAAAACTGTCCAAGAACTTTCTAGAGAGTCCTGATAAAAGAAGCTTTTTGATCAATACATTACGTATACATAGTTCAACTAACGAGAGAATAGATGACTATGAAATGTTTTTAGACTGGGTATTTGAGAAAACAGGGGATAAAGAGTCTTTCTATGATGCTGGGTGCGGTTTAAATCCTCTCTTTTTTGTCCTTGATACTAGATTTCACACCAAGAGGATGGTTTTTAGCGATATAGATGTTGAGGAAATTGAGTTTTTAAAGGTCGTCTTTGATCATTTTAAATTAAGTAACTTTAAGGCTGAAGTAGGGGATATTTTTATCGATTTTCCAAAGGCAGATGTTGTAATGATGTTAAAACTGCTCCCTGTGATTGAACAGCAGGAGCGGGGGGGAAGCGTTGATATAATAAAGAAGATGAAGTTTAAGAATCTGATTGTCTCATATCCTACTAAATCTATAGGGGGAATGGAAAAGGGAATGGTGAGTTCATATTCTAGTATATTTGGAGAGATTGCAAAGAAATCCCAATTGAAAATAGTAAGTAGATTAGAGTCTGAAAGAGAAATATTTTTTATGTGCGAGAAGTAAGCTGTAAGAGGAAGACACATGACATAAGACAACGTGTCTCCCTCTTTTTGATTCCCCCTTAATCAGCTTAACATCATCTCGATATTATAAGGCAAAAATGCTAACGAGATGATCATCTTATCCTTATGCTCGCTCATCCATACAATGGAAGGGTGGGGCTGGTTGTACCGGTCACACCATTCGTTAATGGTCTTGAAAGCTTGGATAAGGTCTGAGACCTTGAAACCAATGTGAGGTTTAATCTGATCGGCTTCAGTTTCCCAATTCTGTTGAATCGAGACTTGGTGTGAACCAAGGTTGTTGAAGCGTAAACCCCACCCTTCCTTTTGAAAGTCTTCAGCCCTTGTTAAAGGAGCATCAATTACTTCCTTGAAGAAGCTTACGGCGAGATCCAGGTTGGATCTGCTAAGTACGAACGCCATATGGTCAAACTGGAAAAGAGCTGTGTTCATGATGGTTTCTCCTTTTCTGTGAACACGAATTTGGAATCATGTAATTATATCCTCTAGTATACGCGGTGGTCTAACTTGACGGACGATGTCGACAAAGCTAGAAGGTTAGTATGGAACTAACATATAGAACACTAGAACGATTCGGCCTTAATGAAAAAGAGATTCAGGTATACTTAGCATGTTTAAAACAAGACATCACTTCTCCTTATCAACTATCGAAAATTACGAAAATTCCGCGGACAACCATCTATGACATCCTTCTAAATCTCTCTCTTAAGGGGCTTGTACAATTGGAACAGAGTGACGGCTTTACCAAGCAGCAGACTAAGGTGAAGGCAAATAATCCTTCTGTGTTAAGAAAGATACTACAGGATAAAAGGAATTACCTTGTGGATCTAGAATTAGATGTTGTCGATATACTCCCTAGCCTTAAACAAGACTTTCACAAGGAAAAAGCCAATGTGAACTTTAAGTTCTATCCCGGTGTTGAAGGATTAAGGAAGTTATACAGAGATAGAAGCTTTGACCTGATTGAAGCCGAAAGATATACGTGGGACCTTCTTATGCCGATGGATATGATCGGTCATGAAGAGATAAATAGGATAGTAGATGCTCAAAATGAGGCATACAAACTTAGGAAATATCCGTCAAAAGAAATTGTCTCTCTAAATGATTGGACTAAGCATGTCCTTAGTTATCAATATGGAAGAAATCCATTGTATATTGAAAACAGAGAGATAAGGTATATCGAAAATCCAGTATTTAACCTATCAGTTGAGCTAAACATTGTAGGAAATGTTATACGTATTGCATGTGCAAATGGGGAAGAGAATTGGGGACTAAGTATGAATAGTATCTCTTTAAGTTCAACCCTTAAATCAATATTCCTGCTTGAATGGGATAGGGGAACACCAGTAACAAAAGAGCTAGTTGAATCCTGGGGGCCAAATGAGATGATTGAATATGAGAAAAGAAGAGATAAATAAAAAGACCGGATTTCTCCGGCCTTTCCATATTCAAAGAATAGAGTAGGGTTACTTAAGTTCTACTTTAGCACCTGCTTCCTCAAACTTCTTCTTTGCTTCCTCAGCTGCATCTTTCTGAACATTCTCCTTGAGAACTGTTCCTGCACCTGCGTCTACAAGATCCTTAGCCTCTTTGAGTCCAAGTTCTGTAATCTCTCTTACAACCTTGATTACATTGATCTTGTTTGCACCTGCATCTTGAAGAACAATGTTGAACATTGTTTTCTCTTCTACTTCAGCTGCTGCGGCTGCTGGAGCTGCTGCAACTGCCATAGGGGCTGCTGCGGATACTCCAAACTTGTCTTCCATTACTTTGACAAGATCAGCAAGTTCCAAAACTGTCATTTTCTCTACAGCCTCTAGAACTTTTTTAGCTTCTGCTGATAGCTCTGGTAATGCTTTTGTGTCTGCCATTGCTATATATTTATATAAATTAAATATTTATTACTTAGCTTCTTTTTCTGAAAGCTGCTTAAGTACCATAGTGAATCCTCTGATGTTTCCTGTAATTGCGTTCATAACACCTGTAAGAGGAGCGTTCATTGATCCAAGAAGTTTTGCAAGGAGTTCTTCTCTTGAAGGAATGTCTGCCAATTGCATAACTCTGTCTGCGTTTATGTAAGACCCATTAATTGTTCCAAGTTTTGCATTAAATTTCTCAGATGTTTTCTGGAGTTCTTTAACAAGCTTTGCTGCTGCTGTAGGGTCTTCCGAGTATGAGATTACAGCTGTAGGGCCGTCAAATGTTTGTGTCTCAACAGGCTGATTTGTTTCCTGAAGAGCTATCTTAAATACCGAGTTTTTGATAACTGCATAGTTGGCACCGACTTCATTTAACTTCATCTTGAAGTTTGTGATAGTTAAGGTGTCTAAACCGCTGGTATCAACGAGAAGATAACCTGAGTTGCTCTTGATCATATCAAGATACTGGGTTAATAGTTCTCCTTTTTGAGTTCTGTTCTTAGACATATCTTTATATATTTATTTTAGAAATCTTTCTTTGCCTCGCATGGATTTATCTTTGTACCATGTTTCTTAGGCTGTAGGGATGATACTAGATATTGGAGGGATTGTAAAGGGAAGTTGTTATTACACGTGTTCCGGAGGGCTTGTTTTGAGCAAACCCTCCGGCATAACTACATGGTCACGTGACCCGAAGGATGCATTCAGTCAGAGATGGTAACTTTCTCACCATCCCAGTTAAACTCGAACGCATCTCTCATTTCCCTTTCGTTCTTTTCCGATATCATGATTTGCTTTGCAACAAATAACGGGATCATAGGATCCTCATTGCAAAACGCTTTCATGGTTGCGGCGAACGTCAGGTTAATGAGCCCGATTCGGGAGAACTTACCCTCCATGAGGGAATTAATTTGTTCCAGCAGGTCCTTTGGATCTGCCTTTTGCTCCTTCCCAGAAAGGTCTCGTATAACGAATGGAGTGACAAAATCGTCACTCTGAACCATGAGAACCATGGCACCATTCGGGTAGGAGACGATTTCAGTGAGCAAAATAGGATTTGAAACCCAGGCCGCTGGTCTATCGGCTCTATCGATCGCGAGTTTAGACCACGTTGCCGGGAATCCAGTGTACCAACCACTGCAAGAGTCCGGAGCGAGGGTTGCCTGGATTTCAGCTGCGACTGGGGTTTCTTCAGTCGGTGTCAGATTTACCAAAGTGCCTGGAGGGGGAGGTGTTTCTTTCTCTTCCCCCGAAACAGGCGTCGGGTTTGTCTGAGGCCCGCAGGCGACCAAAAAAAGGCTGATTGCAACGAGCACGAAAAAAACCGAACGAACGAACTTCTTGAACATTTTTTCTCCCGGGCTTATAGCCCTAATGTACCAACCCCACGGGTTGGTTTAACGAAACACAAATATACAATTTCTTAGGATTGTATACTCCGTGTCTCGTTAAATAATTTAGAGATTACACGTGATATGTAGTTGTGATATTTACTTAGTGCTGTTTCCAGACACTATATAAGTAAATAGTGTTAAAGATCATCATACGATTATTAATCGCAATGATCGATAATTATACTACAAATAGAGCGAGATATAAAACTATGGGGTAGCTAATTTGACTTAGTCAGCGGTATTATTCGTATTTGAACTTTACTGCCTTACCCATTGTAGGAGCTAAGTATGTTCGTCTTGTTACAGTTGAAAATGATTTGCCAATGGCTTCTTCAATTGCCGTTACTGCAACTTTAATATTCTCTACAATCTTTGCATCATCAAGATCCAATTTTCCTACTGCAATATGAATACCGCCTTGTTCATCAGCTTTAAATGTCATCTTACCCTGTTTATATTCTTTTACGGTCTTTGCAACATCAGCTGTAACTGTTCCGGTTTTTGGATTAGGCATAAGTCCTTTTGGACCTAATTCTTTTCCAAGTACCGCAATCTTTGCCATAACATCTGGAGTTGCAATTGCAACATCAAATGTTATTTTCCCGCTTTGAACTTCTTTTACTAAATCTTCAAGACCTGCTTTGTCTGCTCCGGCTGCTAGTGCTGCCTTTGCATTCTCAGGCGTGGCGAATACTGCAACTATAACATTCTTAGCAGTAGAGTGGGGAAGGGATACTGCTCCTTTTATAGATTTAGCATCCTTATCCTTTGGAAGAGAAATTGCAACATGTAGTTCAACTGAACCTCCGAATTTACTGTATGATGCTGTCTTTACTACCTTTAAAGCCTGTTCCAAAGTATATTCTTTGGTCTCGATTTTCTTTGCTGTATTTACGTATTTCTTACCTCTGCGTGCCATGTTTATAATATCTTTAAGATTATTTAACAACCTCTACACCCATCTGTCTTGCAGTACCTTCAATTATCTTTACTGCCTGATCGATGTTTTTAGTATTAAGGTCTACCATTTTAGTTTCTGCAATTCTTTTTACTTGTTCCATTGTTAACTTTCCAACCTTTTCGAGGTTTGGTTTTGCGGAACCTGCTTTGATCTTGAGTTCTCTCCTGATTAATTCTGAAGTAGGAGGAGTTTTGGTTATGAATGTAAATGTTCTATCTTCATAAATGGTTAGAACAACAGGAGTTAAAACTCCGTTATTCTCTCTTGTTCTCTCGTTGAACTCCATACAGAACTGCTGTGTGCTGATTCCATAAGGGGCAAGTGTAGGTCCAAGAGGAGGAGCCGGTGTTGCTGCACCTGCTGCTGCCATTAATTTCAAAACTTTTGTTATTTTCTTTGCCATTGTATTTAATGTATTACTTTATCTTACTTACTTGTGAGAAATCCAACTCTACAGGTGCTTCTCTACCCAGGAATGATATTGAGACTGTTATCTTTCCTTTAGATTCATCAATTCTCTGTACACTTCCAATGAAGTCTGCAAAGGCACCCTCAGTAATTTTTACGGCTTCGCCGACACTGAATGAAGTCTGGTATGATGGCTGTTCAACTTCCATGAACTTCATTATTGCCTTTACTTCGTTCTCCGGTAGTGGTCTTGGGAACTTATCAACTTTAACAAATCCCTTAACTCCCTCTGTGTTTGCAATGAGGCTCCATGTCTCATCGCTCAGATCCATCTTTATAAGGACGTAGCCTGGGAATATTCTCTCTTCTTTGATATGCTGTTTTCCTCCCTTAACAACAATTTTTTTCTGTGTCGGGATAAGTATTTCAGATATCTTGCTCTCGCTTCCAGTGGCTTCAACACGTTGCTGAATTGCTTTTGCAATACTATTTTCATGTCCTGATTGTACATTCAGCACATACCACTTCAGGTTTGGGTTCTCAATTTTAACTTTCTTCGCCATGTAAACGTTACCTCAAAATTATATCTCTTACTCTCAAAAGGAAAATATCTAATCCTAGAATTAGCAGACTGATTATACCACAAAGTATTAGCGTGTACAGTACTAGTCCCGACAAGCTTTTTACGCTTGGCCAGGATGTATTCTTTAACTCCTGAAATGTGTCTTTAAAAAACTTTAACATATTTTTAATTATATAATATTTGGCAGGCCCATCCCGACTCGAACGGGAAAATACGGTTTTGGAGACCGTTGTTTTGCCAATTGAAACTATGGGCCCTAGTTATCTTTAATTGGCTTTAGTCTCTTTATGATCTGTGTGCTTTTTGCAATTAGCACAGAACTTACTTTTAACGATCTTTTCTTTAACGTTCTTGGTTTTGTACATGGTATAGTTCTTGCCTGCGCAGACTTCGCACTTCAGAGCAATAATATTCCTTTTTACCTTTGCCATAACCTTGGGATTTTAAATTAGAAACAAATAGTCTAGTGATTATATGGGAAAATAGGGGAGGGGTCAAATAATATTTTCCTTAGAAGAAATTATAAATATCGTCTCTGTCTTATTCTGTACCTGTGAAATATATCCCGGATATTGATATTAGCTCATTAGGGATTTGATCTGCATGGACAATGAATTTGAGCTTTTTACCTATTCCTTTTCCATCTTCCGCAGTCATGTTATAGATCAAAGCCAATGCTGCATTTCTTTGCTTTGGATTTAGTTTGGTAAGGTCTAGTGATATAAATACTTCTTGGACACTTTCTTCATCTCTAATATAAGATACAAAATCATCAGTTGTGACATATGTAGTTAATGCTGATGGTGGAAGTAAATTTCTATTTGAAAGGTACTGGTAAAGTGCAAAGTTAAAATCCTCTTTTAATCCATCTGGAGTAGGGTTTTCTTTAATGATATTTAATAATGGTGAGCCGATTGTTTTCGTGACCTTTTCAAATTCTGCTGAGTTCATGACAATTAAGACGTCTTTCTCTGCAAGGTTCATTTCAGAGGAGAGAGTGAAAGGTTGAACATCTGCTGATGTAAAAACAGGCTTAGAGGTATTCATGATTATGATTTTGCCATTAATTTAATGGGCATATTGTGACTAAGCTGGATCTGAGGATCGAACTCAGGACCTTTCCCTTACCATGGGAATGCTCTACCAACTGAGCTAATCCAGCGTACGAAGCTATTATATTAGTAATTTGCTTTTGATACAACCAAGCACAGATTTGAATCAAACTATAAGTTGGGGGATAAAAACAAACAAGGGCATTTCTGCCCTTGTTCTAAATTCAATGTGATATTGAAGATTAGAAGGAACTCCTTCTATCATCTCTATTTCCACCGAAGTCTCTTCGACCACCGCCGAATCCACCTCCACGATTGTTTCTATCGAAACCACCGCTTCGTCTTGGTCTCTCTTCCATTGGTCTAGACTCGTTTACAACGATACTTCTACCTTGTAAGTCTTTTCCATTAAGCTCTTCAATAGCTTTTCTAGCCATCTCATCGCTTGCAAGAGTTACGAAACCGAAACCCTTGGATCGACCAGAGAACTTGTCCATAATGACAACTGCCTCTTCGATCTCACCGTAATCTGCAAAAAGAGCTTTAAGGTCTTCTGCTGTTACCGTATATGGAAGATTGCCCAAATATAATTTCATGGACATATCTATAAATAAAATAAATTAATTGCGTAACCTACGTAAATAGAGAAATATTTATTTAGAAATATGTTCACGTATTCCGCGCATTACTTTCTCATTATATCATAAATAGGTAAATGTATAGAGTTTGGAGAGAAATGTATCTCCGGACAATCCTATGGGATATAATAGGGGGTGATAGATATAACACCGATTCGCAAGCACTATTTGTTTGAAAGTGTGATTCATCCAAGTATGGGCGATTTAGTCTATGACGTGACTAGAGGCGATGCTTCTGATGTTAGTTTTTATGAGCACGAGTTTATTCCTAGAATGTGTCCTGATTTTGTAATACCTCCTAATATTTTATCTATTGAGCTCATAGGAATAGGGGATGGAGGAAAGTCAACTGTTGCTGAAGCGGTTTGTAGTAATCTTAGACAGCTTGGGATTGAATGTCAGTGGCATAGGGAATTTGAGGTTGGAGAAATAGAACTTGACAGGAGAATTAGAGAGATTGTTTTGAGCAGTGCTAGAGATTTAAAAGTTGAAGATGATTATATTTTCAAGGATCAGCTCTTAAAAATGGTCGAAGAACTTAAACTTCTCTCATTACTGGCTGTTGAAGAAAGTTTGAAAGAAAGTATTCGTAAAGATGGATATGTTAAAGGGACAAATGTTGTTCATTTGTTTGAACGGGGTCCTAATGATTACATTGCATTGTCAGGGTGGGCTCTCTCATACCTGGAAGGTATTAGTAGAAAATTAGATAGGAAACTGGAGATGGATATTTGGTATGACAAAATGCTTTTCGCGTTTGAAAAAACAAAGTATTTTAAATCTGTAGCATTATTCTACATCGATAATCTCGATGTCATTCTCCAAAGGAGAACGCGTCAAGGTCTTAAGCATAAGGCTGTCATGGGGAATGAAGACGATTTCGGCTCGGTTAATTTAGGATATAAAAGATGGCTTAAATATTTTCATCCAGCGACGAATTGTGGGCTGTTAACTATCAACGGAGAGAATTCTATAGAAAATAATACGGAGAGGTTAACTAAACATATAACAGATCACTTCTATAGGCATAACCTTTTTCATTGAGATTTAGGCAAGTAAAACAAGAGAGTGAAATCATCTAGTCGTAATAGGAGGGAAAGAAAATGAAACTTGCTTAGTCTCTATTGAACGCTACATTAGCCATATACTGAGCTTCATCAAATCTGTCGGAAGCTGTTGCAATAATCTCGTCTGTGTAATGGTATTCCAACTTTCCTCTTTCTACACTTATGCCGTACACTACAAAAATATTTTTACCCAAATCTGCCTCATAAAATGCGTGTATCATAAATCGCGAGTTATCTCCAAGTATTACAAATCCGTCTTTCTCCAGCACAAGTCCATTAGGTAGTTCTAAGAAACCTATTCTGCACTCAGTTAATGAGCGTTCATCAATTTTTTCTGGTAAACCAAATAATTTCTTATTCATAAGGGAAGATTATAGTATAAGAGTATTTGAAAGTAAAACTATAGGGTGGCAGTATAAATTGCAAGGGACAGGATTTGAACCTGTGAAGCCCGAAGGCGTCAGATTTACAGTCTGATGTGTTTGACCACTCCACCACCCTTGCACACTGGAGCCGAAGGAGAGATTCGGACTCTCGACCTACTGTTTACAAAACAGTTGCTCTGACCAACTGAGCTACTTCGGCTAACTTCGTAAGTTTATTATATCAACAACATATAGTCAATTCCAGGTATTTGAGTGTATAATCCCGGAATGGCCGAGATTATTAAAAAGAATCATAAAGGTATTGAGTATTGGGTGAAGGGAACCAATCCAAAACTCCTAATACTCTCCGGAACTCATGGAGATGAGTATGGAGTCATAGAACATATTAGAGAGTATATTGAGAATAATGAGCTCCCGGATTTTATTTATGTCCCGGAAGTCAGTCCTAGTGCTGTACATTTGAAAACAAGAAAAAATATTAATGGAGTAGATCTTAATAGGTCGTTTAAGAAAGGCGTTACAGAGCCTGAAGCAATTGCAAATATGGAGATCGTACAGGGACAACATTTTGATAAATGTATTACCTTTCATGAAGATTTAGAAGATAGGGGAGTACCTCAATATTATATTTACGACTGCACAACCTGCTCTGAAAATGATAATAATGGGTATCTAGATCAAATGCGTAGGGATCTTTTGTCGAAAGGATATCAAGCTCTAAATGGTATTGATGACACTGAGGATCCCGGTTTGGGTCACGTTGCAGTTGATGGCTATATTAGTATTCCCGGCGATTATACAGATGACAGTCATGGGACTTATGAGACATGGGGAATTGTAAATAAGGTATTTAAGAGGTACCTGAATCCTGAAGTTCCAAGCATGCTGAGTCCTGCACAAAAGAAAGAAATGGTGAATATAATGTTTAAATATTTCCTCCAAGCTTAGTTTCAAATGGATAGTGAAAAAGGTGCCCTAGCAGAAGAGAGCTTTTGGAGCTCTGCTCCAAATAAGTGGGTCTTCTCAACTCAACTCCGAGGAGCTGGGCGATTTTGAAATCCCATGTTTTTGTTTACGGAGCCAAACACTCTCTTTTAACCTACTAGAGCATTTAATTCTAGCTCAGAAAAATATTTAAAACAATACTCTCGAATAAATATTGTATGGTCTTTAAAAGAGTATGTTGAGAAAGAAATTCAGAATTGATGATATTAGAGTGGAGGTAAATTGGTAAAGAGGAGAGAAAGGAATAAATAGCAAAAGGATAATCCATATAGAATATTTCTCAGCCATTTCCCACATGTATCTAAGAGTCCGCGGAAGCAGAGCCCGTACTATTTTGTGCCCGTCAAGGGGAGGAATGGGGAGTAGATTGAAGATCATCAAGGATAGATTAATGGATACAAATGCAAATATAAAAGCCTGAACAACTGGGGAAGAATTTGTAAAGAAGAGGTTATAAATGAGGGCGGTTAATAGTGTGAGAGCAAGATTGCTTGCAGGCCCTGCAAGTGCAGTCAGGGCGGTTCCCTGTACTGGATTACTGAAGTTTTGCTCATATATAGGAACGGGTTTGCTCCATCCGATCTTAGCGACGATGAGCATGATGGCTCCGATAGGGTCGATATGAACCAATGGATTAAGGGAGAGTCTTCCTTCTGAACGTGGGGTAGGGTCTCCCAATTTATCCGCTGTAAACGCATGTGCAAACTCGTGTACGGTAGAGGCAATGATGATAGAAGGGATTGCAAATATTATCCAATAGAGAGTCTCCATCAAAGTGTCTTGTCAAATACGATACTTTTTGATAATATCACCTAGCATTTTAGTATTCAAACAAATATTATGACAAAGTTTTGTGTAATTTGCGGAAAAAGCAGGATGGCAGGAAGAAGAATCCAGCATCATCACTCCATTCAGTGGAGGTTTAAAGGACCTAAGAAAGTTAGAGTATTCAAGCCAAACCTTAGGAAGCTCGATATTGAGGTCGATGGTAATGTCGTGAGAGCGGACGTATGTATGAAATGCTATAAGAGACTTAAGAAAGACCAGAAGTAAGTCTGCTGAAATAATCCCCCTTTAATGCTACAATAGCTACAGTTATTTAGGTTTCATTTTTTAATGAATATACTTAGTTCGTTGCTTGAATTAATCACTTACGATATAGGTATTGACCTTGGTACAGCCAACACAATGGTTTATTTGCGCGGTAAAGGGATTGTTGTGTCAGAACCTTCCGTTGTTGCAATTGATAAAAAGACTAACAGAGTCTTAGCTGTGGGTAAGGAAGCTAGGCAGATGATTGGTAGAACACCAGCCAATGTTGTTGCAGTGAGGCCGTTAAGAGATGGCGTGATTACGGATTTTGATACCACACAGGCAATGATCCATCACTTTATAAACAAAGCCCACTCCTACGTTGCTAAATCTTTTAAGATTCCGAAACCGCGAGTTATCGTTGGGGTTCCTTCCTCTGTAACTGAGGTCGAGAGACAGGCGGTTATTGATGCCTGTAAGACTGCTGGGGCAAGAGAAGTATTTATAGTTGAAGAGGCAATGGCGGCAGCTATTGGTGCCGGACTTCCTGTCGAACAGGCGTCAGGCAGTATGATAGTTGATATCGGAGGAGGAACATCTGATATTGCTGTGCTTTCACTTGGAGATCTTGTGGTTGATAAAACGATTAAAATAGCGGGTGATGAAATGGATCAAGATATAGTTAATTATGTACGTGATAAATATAATATGCTTATAGGTGAAAGAACTGCTGAAGACGTCAAGATAGCAATCGGTTCGGCAGCTCCTTTGCAGGAAGAACAGTCTGTCATCGTACAAGGGAGAGACCTTATTTCAGGCCTGCCAAAGTCGGTGGAGTTTTCAAGCGTAGAGGTTCGGGAAGCGATTCTCAGCTCAATTGATCAGATAACTGATGCTGTAAAAGACGCTATAGAAGAAACGCCTCCCGAGCTTCTTACAGATCTCCTTACTTCGGGTCTTAATTTAACAGGCGGGGGAGCTTTAATACCAGGACTGGATAAGTTGTGGCAAAGCGAATTAAATATCCCGGTAAATATTGTAAATGATCCGATGTCAACGGTAGCTAGAGGGACAGCATTAATGCTTGACCATATAGAACTTCTGGAGAGAATTCAGAGGTCGTGGAATGAGATTATATAGCAGTAGAGTAAATGGATAGGAATACAGAGAATAAAATAGGATCCTTTTTTGTCCTGCTTCTTGCCAGTATTGTATTGCTTATTTTTAGTACCCGCCTATCGTATTTAAGGAATAGTATTTCGTATATGTATTCCGGGATGTCACAGACTTCAATGAGATCTGGGCAGGAGCTTCATAGATATCTCACTCTATATTCGGATCTTGTAAGTATAAAAAGCGAAAATGAAAAACTAAAGGCAGAAAACAGTAGACTGACCTCTGACTTGATTAATATGAGCTTTATTCTTGAGGAGAATCAGCAGCTGAAATCTATCAAATCCATCAAGTATACAACGGGGAAATTATTGAAGGCGAATATGTTTGTGAGTAGTGTCACACCCGAAAATGCCTATATTAACAGGGGAGAGAAAGACGGCGTAGAGCGGGGAGATGTAGTTCAGTACGGGTTAATATATGTGGGAAATATTGAGAGTGTAGATGGTTCATCAGCAATGGTAAAACTCCCTTATAGTAAAGCGAGTTTTCTTCGTGTTTCAATTTTAAAACCATTTGTATGGCAAGGGAAAACTGCTCAGGAGCTTTCTAAAAATGTAGCCTCTCTATTTAGATCTACTGCTGTTGCGATTGGAAAAGGTGATTCTATCGTTATTGAAAATATATCTGTAGATAAGGGGGTTGCTGATGGGGATATTGTAGTTGTAAATGATGAAAAGGTCGGAAAATACCTAGTTCTTGGTAGAATAAAGGGGATCAGTAGTGATCCAGCTGCCTCTTCCGTATCTGCAGATGTTGAAACAATTCTTAATTACGAAGATATAAATACATTTTTTATTGAAATAGAATGACAACTGTTATTATATATATAATTAGTCTTGTATTTGCCCCAGTGATTAACGCTTTTTTCTTAGGCCTCTTTCAGGTTAATATTTTCCCGGTGATTGCTTTACAGATGGTTAAAAGTAACCGGGTGGGGTATATCTATCAGCTAGTCTTTATGGTCTCTGTTATAAACGATGTTGTACTTCATTTACCTCTGGGGGGTACCTTTGTATCCTTATCTTTTATGTTTCTGTTAGATTGGTCCTTTAAGAGATTTCTACCTGCAGAATCTTTTATAGTTCGTTCGCTGACCTCAATAGTTTTATATTTTTCTTTCAATCTCGCTATCACATTATTTAAAGGCCTTTCCCTGGGAGACAGGGTAAAAGATCTTATAGGAGTAAATGATATTGTGAATGCTTTTGCAGGGGCGTTGCTGCTGGCACTTTTCTCGATCATTTTAGATCAAGTGCGGGTATATATTGGTGGTTCAAAGACATCTAACTTTATAAGGTTCTAGTTTTGAATATCAAACTTTCAAAACAATTAGAGAGTGAGACCCGAAACGGAGGCAGCTTTGCCAAGTATTTCGATGGTATTAATAAGAAAGAGTTTGCAAAGAAGGCAATCTCATCAATTAAGAAGAAAAGAAGGGAGATTGTAACTATTTCCAGATGGAATTATGTTGTTCCATTTATAATTTTTGCCGGTCTTTTTCTTACGATTTTCTCTTCCCTTTTCAATTTGCAGGTAGTCAAAGGAAAGGAACTTTATGAGAGATCGGTTAATAATAAACTAGAAGTTACAAATATACCTGCCAATAGGGGAGTTATTTTTGACAGAAATGGGAATAAAATTGCTGAGAATATACCCTCTATAAATATAACAATTGATTTAAGAGAGTATAAAAAAGATGACGGTATCGATTACAATCTGTTACGAGGGACTCTTGAACGAGTCGATAAGATTCTGCCCGAAAAGTATAAAAAACAGAGTTCTACTGAAAAAGTATTTACGGCCTTAGACAAGATGAACGAGACAGAGAAGGTATTAGCAAGGACATTTGTTCTTGCACACGGCGTAGATAATGAGACCGCTATACAGGTTAAATCAAAGTATGACGAGCTTAAAGGTATTACTGTTGATAATGCGTCCCAGCGGTACTATTCAGGAGGGTTATCACTTGCTCATATTTTAGGCTATACAGGCGATGTTTATGCGGAGGATTTAGAAAAGTTGGATTATGTGGACTTTGATGATGTTATAGGTAAGAGCGGGGTTGAGAAAGTATACGATAAGGAGCTGTTTGGCCTGGATGGGAAAAAAGCTGTGGAGGTTGATGGTCTGGGCAATGTTGTTGCAGATAATGATGTTATTATAAGTGAACCCAAATCGGGACAGAGTCTTTATCTGAGCATAGATAAGAATGCTCAGAACCAAATGTATAAGATTCTCGAGAAAGGAAGTAAGACATATAAAGCAACAGGTGCAGCAGGGATATTGGAAGATGTTAATACTGGGGAAATAATTGTTATGACTTCGTATCCCGGTTACGATAATAACAAGTTTATAGGAGGAATATCTGCTAAAGAGTACAGCAGACTACTTAATGATAAGAGAGCTCCTTTGAATAATAGACCGATTGCAGCACAGATACCTCCCGGTTCTACCTTTAAAACTATTATTGCAGCGGCTTCCCTTGATGCCGGTGCAATAGACAGAAGTACTGTATACGTAAGCCGTGCGAACTACACCTTCTCTAACGGGGCAAGATTTCAAGAGTATCAGGATCATGTTTATGGACCGTTAACGGTTGTAGATGCTTTGTCAGTTTCTTCAAACCTTTTCTTTTGTGAAGTAATTCGAAATTGGGATATGAATGAGCTGGTCCCTTATCTTGAGAAATTCGGAATCGGCCAGTATACATACATTGATGTTCCCGGAGAAGGGTCAGGAACACTTCCGTCACCTGCGAATAAGATAAAGTTGGCAAATAGTACAAACCCCTGGCTGGACCCTATCTGGTACCCTGAAGGCGACTCCTGTAACTCAGTAATAGGGCAGGGTATAACCACGGTCACTCCCATACAGATGGTTAACTGGATTAGTGCTATTGCAAATGGAGGTACTTTGAATACTCCACATGTGGCAAAAAGGTTGGTGTCACCTGATGGCTCGGAAAGTGATGTGCAATCTGAACCTCTCAGGAAGAATATCATATCCTCTTCTGCTCTAAAAATAGTTCGGGAGGGTATGTGGGCCAGTGTTAACGGTCCGAGAAGAGTCGTTTTCCCTCTTACGGATGCCAAGGTTGAGGTTGCCGGGAAAACGGGTACGGCAGAGTTCGGAAAAGTTAACTCTAAGGGTATTTATGAACATACACATGCGTGGGTTACAGGTTTTTTCCCGTATGATAAGCCTAAGTATGCCTTTACTATTTTTATGGAAGACGGTGGAGAGAGTTATAACGCAGCTAAGCTGGCACGTGAGTTCATAGACTGGTGGGTCGGCTACGGCAAGAAGTAATAAATATTTCACATCTATCCCCTATACTTATATATGTGTACACGTATCTTAATGCTACGAGATTAAATTTGTACGGAGAGATTAAACTATTAGAGCCTATTTATAGGAAAATCGGAATTACCGGATCAAGAAGTATAGATTTCAAGGTAAAAAGAGAGATTAACATTTTTATTTCACTTCTTGAACCTGACCGTGATGTTATAGTCTGCGGAGGGGCGAGAGGAATAGATAAGTATGTTATTGAAAAATGTTGGGAAAGAAAGGTAGGAGTTATTATTGTCCGTCCCAAGATAGAAGGAAGTCTAGTTAGTGAGAATAGGACTCTTCTTGTCGGGCTTTACATCGAAGGAGTGAAGATATTCAAAAGTTCTTTTTTAGAAAGGAATCGTATAATTGTTGAGCTCTCTAATATGTTGGTCTTCTTTAAAGGTGAAGCCAAAAGCGGATCAATGAGTACCGCCTGGTGGGCTATTAAAACAGGCAAGCAGGTTTACATAAATGGTGCATTTAGTGAGGAAGATAGAGGGTATGGAGGAAATAAACTTCTCCTTAAAAAAGGTTGTCAGAAGGCTGATATTTTATACTATCAACTGGAAGGTAGTAGCCAGAGTGTATAATATATGCTAGTTTGTTTTCAAAAGTTATAAATAAAGATTATGAATTTAGTACTTGTAGAGTCGCCTGCAAAAGCGAAAACAATTGAAAAATATCTGGGCAAAGACTTCAAAGTATTTGCCACATTAGGTCACGTAATTGATCTCCCTAAAAACAAGCTGGCTGTAGATGTTGATAAAGGTTATGAGCCTGAGTTTGTAACTATTAAAGGTAAAGCGGCTCTTATAAGAAAACTTAAGAAAGAAGTTCCAAAAGATGGAGATGTATATTTGGCTATGGACCCTGATAGAGAAGGAGAGGCGATAGCATACCATGCGGCACAGAGTCTTAAGATTAAGAATCCTAAGAGAATTACATTTCATGAGATAACTAAAAATGCAGTTCTTGAGGCTGTTAAATCTCCTCGTGAGGTTGATATGGATCTCGTCACGGCACAGTTTGCCAGAAGGGTATTGGATCGGCTTGTGGGTTATAAAGTTTCAGGTTTGTTATGGAAGAAGATCAGATATGGCCTGTCTGCAGGAAGAGTGCAATCTGTTGCTCTTAGATTGATTGCACAGCGAGAGGAAGAGATTAAGAATTTTGTCGCACAGGAGTATTGGGAAGTCTATGCAGATCTGGAAACGTCTGACGGAAAAGTCGTGAGGTTTAAACTGGTTAAGATAGAAAGTAAGCGGTTTAAGGCTGATAACTCGTCTATAATAGAGGAAATACTACAAGATATAAAGAATAATAGTTTTAATATAGTAGATGTAAAGAAGGGGAAAAGGGCTGTAAATGCTCCTCCACCTTTCACAACTTCAACTCTGCAGCAGGCAGGAAATAATCACTTAGGATATTCTGCTAAAAGAACCATGGGACTGGCACAATCCTTGTATCAGCAAGGCTATATTACATATATGAGAACGGATTCTCAGAATATGAGCAAAGAGGCAATTGAGGCCTTCCGTGGATATATCGGAGGAGTTTTGGGTAAAGAATATGTTCCTGCTACGCCAAATTTCTTTAGAAAGAAAAGCAAGCTCGCTCAGGAAGCTCATGAAGCTATCAGACCAACCGATGTTACCAAATCAGGTTCTCAGCTTAAGGGCTTGGATCCCCAGGAAAAGAAACTCTACGATATGATTAGAAATAGAGCGATAGCTTCACAAATGAGTCAGGCTCTCTATGACACTTTTAATATAGATGCTCAGCCTGAGAACACAAAGCAAACCTATACTTTTAATGTTTCAGCACAAAACTGTACTTTTGAGGGTTTTAAGAAACTTTGGAATGTGAAGTTTGGAAAGGACGATGAAGATGTACAGGAAATAAGTAAGATAGAGAAGGGTGATAAACTTGAAAATAAGGAGATAGTTCCAATACAGAAGTTCACAACTCCTAAATCCCGCTATACTGAAGCTACGCTGGTTAAGCAGTTAGAGCTGTTGGGTGTTGGTAGACCATCAACATATGCCACTATAATAAGCACAATAATGGATAGAGGTTATGTTGTGAAGGTTGAAAAGAAGCTTGCCCCTACAGATATAGGTATGCTTGTTAATTCCTTTCTTGTTAATCACTTTAATAGGATGGTGGATTATAAATACACTGCAAAAGTTGAGGATGGATTAGACGGTATTGCAGAAGGAAAAGTTAAGTATGAACCGTTTATAGACAAGGAGTATAAACCTCTTATGGCTGATATTGAAAGAATTGATAAAGAGGTAAAAAAAGAAGATGTGGTGACTTTTGAAAAGTCGGATGAAAAATGTCCTGAGTGCGGTTCTGAAATGGTTGTTAAATTAGGTCGATACGGCAAGTTCCTTAGCTGTTCAAAGTTCCCTAACTGCAAAGGCATGAAGAGTTTGGAGAACGACGATTTTGTTCTTGATGAGAATAAGTATGTGAAAGAGACCAAATGTGAGAAATGCGGTAAAGATATGATCATGAAGAATGGTAAATTTGGCAGATACTGGGCATGCAGTGATTATCCTAAGTGTAAAACTACAAAACCATTAATGCTGCTTGAAAAATGCCCTGACTGCGGTAGTAATTTGGTTGAGAGAAAAGGAAAGTGGGGCAGGAGCTTCACTGGATGCAGTGCATATCCTAAGTGTAAGTATATTAAAAAAGCCCCTAAAAAAGGTTCATAAGTATTTCATACTAGTTTAGTACAATCTCTGGTATGCAGCCTAGAGAGAAATTTCAACAGTCAGGAGTTCAATCATTGAGTACTGAAGAATTACTTGCTCTGATACTATCAAAAGGAGTAAAAGGGTATAACTTTAGAACGTTGTCCAGAATGGTCTTCGCCAGTTTAAGGCATTCTGTTTCACAAGGCCTGAACCCTTATGGGGAGCCGATAAGTATCAAAGGAGTAGGTAAGGTCAAGGCGATGCAGGTAGTTGCAGGTATAGAGCTGGGAGCAAGATTATACAATCTGGAAAAGGATAAATGTACAAGAGTGTTTAATAGTGAGCAGGCGTGGAACTTACTGAATTACATTGGTAAATTCAAACAGGAGAGACTTGTTGCTCTTCTGCTTAACGGAAGGTATGAGTTGATCAAAAAACAGACTATATCTATTGGTCAATTAGGTAAAATAAGTATTCAGCCAAGAGAGGTGTTAGTTCCGGCTTTGCAGAATAATAGTTGTTATGTTCTGATTGCTCATAATCATCCGTCCGGTGATCATATCCCAAGCAAAGAAGACATTGATTTCACTATAACACTTAAGGAATGTCTTGATATGGTCGGTATTTATCTGCTTGATCACCTTGTTATCAGCGGAAACGGATGGAGCAGGGTAGATATATAACTGCGGATATATTAGAATGACCAGAGTAAGTTTGATGAGAATGTAATGGCAGGCACCCATAAATATAAAGCCCTTCTTTTAGATCTTGATGATACTCTGATTAAGAGTAATAAACTCTATGATAAAACACTTCTCCACGTAACCAGGTACATCACTAAAAAGTTTGGATTAGACGATAAAACCTTTTTTAATAACGTAATGGATAAAGAGATGATTATTCAGAGAAGCTTCCCGACTGTTCATACGCGCCATAGCCGTATTCTTGTGTTCAGAATGGCTTTAGATGAGGTTTTAAAAGTCTATGACTACTCGATTTTACCTGAGGTGGAGGATATGTACTGGGAATATTTTATCTCTCATATAGAGCTGTATGACAATGTTATATCAACCCTAAAAAAATTAAAGGAACTGGGAGTTAAGATTGCCATTGTTTCAGACGGGTCTTTGGGTTTAAGGATTAAAAAGGTTAAATCCGCAGGTCTTCAGCCTTATATTGATCAGGTATTTGCTTCTGAGGAAGTTATATTTGAAAAGCCTTTTGGAGCACTATTCACGCTTGCTCTTTCTAAGTTGGAAGTTGAGGCTAAACATACAATTATGCTGGGCAATAACTATAAGAACGATATTAGGGGGGCTCAGCTTGTAGGTATTAGAGCGGGTATGTTTGATCCTCCGGAGGACGGCAATCCGATGGGGCAGGATAGTCAGATACGCGTGATTCCAGATTTCGTTATTAATGATTTTTCAGAAATCTTAAATGAGATGGGGTATGAGAAATGATCGAGATTATTGAGTATACAGATAAGTATAAAAAAGAAGTTATTGACCTATTTATTCAACTTCAGGAATTTGAAAAAGTCATCTATCCGGATAGAAAACCCGGTGATGATATTGCACTAGACTATGTAGGAGGTTATCAAGAAGATGCCGCAGATAACGATCTCATCCTTCTTGCTGTTGAAAGTAGTGAAGTATTAGGGTTTATATGGGTATTTGATGAGAAGGAGATGATAAATAAATCCCCAGTACTATATATTAGTGACCTTATAGTTAAAGAAGGGCATAGAGGTAAAGGGATTGGTAATCTTCTTCTTGCGGCTGCTGAGGGGGTATGCAGAAGAAGAGGATTCAAGAAAATGAAAGTAGGGGCTTTAGTAAAGAATGGTGTTGCATGTAGCTTCTATAAATCCAAAGGTTTTAATGAGATCGAAATCGAGATGGTCAAAGATATAGAATAATAATTTCCAACCTATAATGTTGAAAATATCCCATGATTTTGTTATAATTATCACGTATTTATCTAAGTATAAATACAAGACTGCTCCTTTAAAATGCCCCCTATAACCATTTTCTTCTATCTTCGAAAGATTTTATTTTCGTGCATTTAAGTACTTAATATTTGTTTTTAACATCCCAGTCTATTGAGTGTTTTAACGCACGAAAAATAAAAATCGAAAAGGAGAAAAGGAAATGGAAGCAAGTATCGAATCAAGTAAGGGTTGGTTAGCATGGGCAACGGTTGCGTTTGTCCTAATCGGTTTGGCGGTCTTTGCTTTTGTTGATCACCGAATCATGTTTTATCAACCTGAGCGGATCCTGATCCCAGGACTCGCACTATTCTTTCTCGTCGTCGGGTTTTCCCGAACGGCTGGAAAAAAGGAAGCTTCGGGCTTCTTAGTTTTGGGGGCAATTTTCCTTGTTATTGAATTTTTCTCAGAAATTGTGAGATATATTAATAGCTTTAATTTCTAGTTAAGCTATTTTTCAATAATAAGAAGGGTAGTCCCTCAGTAGAATTGTTCCGCAAGGAGCATTTGTAAGATACTGGGGGACTACCGATAACGTTTTTTATAATCAATTTCCAAAAAAGTAGTATAATATATCCCATATTATTTATAGAGACTTCTCATGAATCCTAGAATTGTAAAGCCAGAAATTTTTGTAGCTACTTCTCCATCAGAATTAAACGATAGAATTGTTTCAGATATATTTGAAAATAGAAATGACCTTGAATCACTTCAATCTCCTTTTGTTGTAGTAGTTAAAGTTTGTGAGAAAAATGATGGCGGCTTTATATCTAGACATTATGGTTGGGTGGGTGAGGTAGATTTCTTCACTCCTAATATGATAGTGAGGGCAGATGGAGGAGTAAAACTTCTCAGAGAAGGTCATCCTTGGAGTGAGTCTAAAGCAGATATTAGGGTTTCTTTTGATAGTCGACCAAGTCTTATTAATATAAACGGAGGCAGGTGCACTAAATCTATTTTTTCAAGTTTTTTTAACCCCAATGAGTCGATTGACGGAGTAGCATATCCGTTATTTTTCAGCGGAAATGATAATTCAGAAGATATCAGGAGGAGGATTGCTGAAACTTTTGTATATTTGGTAGCTTGGGAATCTAAATATGGAGACCAGGCAAGAGTTGGAGATATCTCCGGACTTAGTAGTCTATTGTCTTCTGATAGTTTCGAGGAGAAACTTGCTTTTGTCCTTCGCGACTTTCTTGCAACAGCAGAACGGTCTTCACATTTAGAAGTGGTAGAAGAATAGAATACTTGTCATTGATATAATATTTTGTTATGATTCCCTCTGTATTTAATATTATATATCTCACATATCTCATACCTTTTCCTGGGATATAAATCCCTTATGAGATAGGTGATAAAAGGAAAGGATAAAACAAATGCAAGACTCAAAAACAATCGAGTTCAAACTCCCTACATTAGAGGAATTACTAGGTGCAGGTGTTCACTTTGGACACAAAACCAGTGCCTGGAATCCGAAAATGAAACCATATATTCACACAGACCGAAACGGAGTTCATATTATTGATCTCGTATCAACCCTAACGCAGCTTAAGAAAGCTCTTGAAGCTATATATGAAGCATCAAACAGAGGAAATGTACTTGTCGTCGGGACAAAAGGACAGGCGGCATCACTCGTTCAAAAGATGGCAGAAGACTGCGGAGCCTTCTACATTAACAGAAGATGGGCAGGTGGTCTCTTTACCAATTTCAAAGCAATCAAAAAGAGTGTAGACAAACTTATCAGTATGGAAGAGACACTTGCATCAGGTGCACAGGGACTTGTTAAGAAGGAACAGCTCATGATGCAGAGAGAAGTTGAGAGGCTTAACAAGATCTACAGCGGAATCAAGTTCATGGACAGGTTGCCTTCACTGATGATTGTAATTGACAGCAAGGTTGAAAAGAATGCAGTAAAGGAAGCAAAGAATGTTAGCATGCCTGTTGTATCTCTTGTTGATACCAACAGTGATCCAAATGCCGTTGCATTTCCAATTCCAGCAAATGATGACTCAATTAAAAGCATTGCCCTCTTTATTAATATTTTTGGTGAGGCTATTAAAGAAGGTATCAAAGCTAAAGCACTTCTGACTCTTAGAAAAGAAGAAGAGAATAAGTTGGTTAAGATGAAAGAATCTTACGAAGCAGAGGTAGAAAAGAAGAGAGCAATGGAAGAGCAGGAAAGAGAAAGAATTAAAGCACTTAAAGAAGGAAGAGCTGTTGAAGAGGCTCAGACGGTTAGGGTTATAAGCAGGTCTAAAGCTAAGTAATTTTTTAATCAAATAACTATGGCGTACACATTGGATGATATAAAAATGCTGCGTGCAAAAACTTCTGCCGGAATGGCTCTCTGTAAAGAGGCTTTAGAAAGCTCGAAAGGTGATATGGAAAAAGCCGTTGCATATATTAACTCCAAAAGTGATGTAGTCAGCCGATTGAGAAATTTGACCGGTGCAAAGATTGGTCTTTGCAAACTGGCTCTTGAAGATGCCGGGAATGATTTTGAAAAAGCCGTTGAAATCATCAACGAAAGAGGATGGAACGATCCGGTCGGAAATGATACTTCAGAGAAAACAGAAGGAATTATTGATGCCTATGTTCACGGTATTGATAAGAGACTTGTTTCAGTTGTGGAAGTCACATGCAAGACGGATTTCGTTGCAAGAAATGATGGATTTAAGGCTTTTGTACATGAAATTGCTCTCCAGGTTGCAGCAATGAAACCTGCATATATTTCTAAGGAAGCTATTCCTCAAGAGAAGATTGATGAACTAAAGGTTCTTTTTGAAAGAGAGCTTAAAGAGGAGGGTAAGCCGGAGAATATGTTGGGGAAAATAGTTGAAGGAAAGTTTTCAAAATACTATTCCGAAAATTGTCTTCTTGAGCAGAAGTGGTTTAAAGATGAATCTAAAACTATAAAGAGTCTGCTTGATGAGCATATACAGAAACTTGGAGAACCTCTTGCTATAAGGAGAATTATGATCTGGGAGCTGGGGAAGTAACTATCTGATATAATTAAGATAGTTAACTTATATACCATTTTAAGTCCATGGATTTAAAAGATTTTCAACTGAGTCTTGATAAGTGTATTGAGCATCTGCTCAATGATATGTCGCAAATTCATACCGGTCGTGCAACTCCTGAGCTTATTGAAGAGGTTAAGGTTAATGCATATGGAGCTGTTTCACCGATGAAAGCTCTTGCAAATATATCAATCTCGGATGCAAAGTCTCTTTTAGTACAGCCATGGGATAAATCTATCCTTGAGGCTATTGAAAAGGGTATAAATGCCTCTAATTTGGGTTTCCTGCCTTCAATTGAAGGTGAGTATGTTAGGGTTAAAATTCCTGATCTTACTGAGGAGAGAAGAAAAGAATTCGTAAGAATAATGAAGGAAAGAGTTGAGGCTTGCAGGGTTTCCATTCGAAATGTCAGACAGGAGTTTATGCAGGAAACAGATATGATGATTGAATCTGGTATGTCTGAAGATGAGGGTAAAAGGTCAAAAGAGGAAGCTGAGAAAATGGTAAAAGCTGCAAATGAAAAAGTGGAGGAGATGCGTGAGAAGAAAGAGTCCGAACTTATGACGGTCTAGCATAAATATTTGTTAACATCTTATATGATTAGTGTTGTAGTAAACATATTAATAGTTGTTCTTATTCTTGGTTTCCTTATTACTATCCATGAACTTGGGCACTTTATGGCAGCTAAGTTATTTAAAGTTAAAGTAGAGGCTTTTGCAATTGGACTAGGCCCGAAGATTTTTGGTAAGAAGATTGGTGAGACTGAATACAGACTTAATGTTTTTCCTTTGGGCGGGTATGTAAAGATACTGGGGGAAGGTGATGAGGAGAGGGATAAGAAGGAAGAGAAAGATCCGGGGAACTTCAAAAACAAGAGTAAGATAGCGCAAGTTATTATTCTTCTTGCCGGTATTACAATGAATCTTGTGTTTGCACTGGTTATTTACTATGGCTTCATTATCTCCTTCTCTTATAAATGGGCACTGGGTGAGGATATCCGCGATTTTGAGCCTGTGGTTGGGACGGTTGAAGTTGAAAAGGTCGGAAAAGTTAAATACGACGGGTTGGTTGAAGAGAGTGGGGCCGATAAGGCTGGTTTGCCCAAGAACGGTGAAATCATGAGGGTTGACGGAAAGGAGTTGGTGTATTCATATGAGTTCAGGGATTACGTTTCCAAAAGGCCAAATGAGAACGTTATTATAGATATATGTAATACTGAGTGTAAAGATTACTCGGTGAATATTTCTAAGGAAGGTAAGGCTGGGATATATGTTGCCAGCAACTACATTATCTTTCTGGATTACTCTAGAGATAAAGTAATTTCAGGAGTAGGGCATGCGTTAAATCTGTTCAAACTTATGGGTGAGAAGCTGGGTTCTTTATTTAGCGAAGCCAAGCAGACCGGTGATTATTCTCCAATTGCCAATAATATTTCGGGGCCTATAGGAATATATTTGATAGTTGAAGCTTTCAAGCAGTACGGTTTTCTATCTCTTCTTGGCTTGACTGCAGACCTCAGCTTTACCTTAATGATTATGAATATTCTACCAATCCCGGCTCTTGATGGAGGGAGAGTTATGCTGATTATTCTTGAGAGTATCTTTGGTAAATACTGGAATAGGAAGGTAGAGATATGGGCGATAAATATTAGCTTCGTATTTCTGCTTTTGCTTATGGTTGCGATTGTTTTCAAGGATATTATCTTTTTTGACGATATCCGAAAATTACTCAGATAACTCTACAGGTTATTAAATACTTTACATTTTTAAAAATATCTCATATTCTGGATATAGTCAGTTATATACTACCTAATTAATAATGGACGAAGGAAAGAAATCTAACATACTCCCGATTATCCTAATAGTTCTGCTTGTGGGCGGTATGGGAGTTGGTGGATACTACTTAGGCAGATATTTAGATCTTGAGGAAGCAAAGAAAAATTCTCAGAATCAGTCAGTGGCGACAACCAAGAAATATTCTAACAGTACTTTTAAGATTAAATTTGATTATCCTTCTGATTGGACTCTTACCGAGGCAAACGAAACAGATGCTGAAGAAGTTAAAAGTGCAAGATCTGTTACGGTTAAGAGCTCTTCTGGCTCTGAGTTTATCTATTATCATGCAGTATTAGATACACCTATTGAAACTGATACAGCATGTGACGAAGATGATCCTAATGGCGATGAAGATGGAAATTTCCCTTGTCAGTTTATTACAGGAATTGCAAAATTTGCTAGATACGAAAACTTTGACGATTCAGATTTGGATTTAACAATTTGGCATATAGCTGAGGTTCAGGATCCTTCTACGCCCAAAGTGTATACATTTGATCCAAATGACTATTTCGCCTATAGGGTTAGGAATAACTCAGATCTGTTGGATTTAGATAAAATAATGAAATCAGTAGAGAGAGGAGAATAAATATGGGACAGATTAGGTTAACAACAAAAGGTGCAATACTACTTGTTTTAGCACTTTCTCTAATATCTTTCGGATTAGGATACGGTTTTTGGAAAATTATAGGTTCACAGTATCTTTCACCAATTGATAGTGATGCCGCAGGAAGTGGAAACGTCACTGTGAAGTGTGATTATGATCCGGACGCTTGTTGTACAGAGTGTGAAAATGAAGGTACGAAATGTTCCGCACAAATATGTAATGATACTACAGGCAAAGTGTCATGTAGAGGAGGGAAGCCTAAATGTGACGGTAAGAAACCAGAGGGACGTTACCATTGTTGCGATGGTACGTGGAGTTATGGAACAGACGAGAAAGATGCATGTGGTAATAGAAGTTGTGATGATAAACCTGCGCAAAATAAAGCCTGTTGGTGTAAGTCATTTGATGGATGTGGGGTCGATTGCTCGTTTCCTGCTGGTACCGCAGCAAAGGTAGAGGCAGCCGCTAAGAACTCCTGTGGTAAGTTTATGGCATATTGTAAGGTCGATTCACTTGGTAACACAAAGGTAGATATTGGAGATGGCACAAAATGTTGGGATTCAAGAGATGTCTGTGGTAACCCAGCGGCAGAGAATCCATGTCCGCCTCCTATTGTTGTAACTAATACATGTGAAGGTGGTGGATTAACTGGTGATACGAGTACTGTTGAATTGAAAGTTGGGGAATCTACTGATTTTTGTGGATATGCATTTGATGCTGACGGTATAGATGTTGATAATATAGTTATTTCTGTCGACGGTACAGCGGTTGGGAAAGCTACGGTTACGGATGCATGTACCAATGCTTCAGACCCAATTTGTACTGCCCATGCCGGGAAGAAGCCTGTTAAGTGGTGCTATAAATTTACAGCAGCAGCTGAAGGAACCCGTGCTTTGTCAGCTACATGGAAAGATACAAAGGGTCAAACAGGAGACGCATGTAAAGCTCAAAGGACAGTATCAGCTTCAGTTCTTGTAATTCAGGACAACTGGATTGCAGATAAAAGCGCTGGAAGAATGTGTGTGGAAACAGACGATCCGCAAAATCCAACTGTAAAGCTTGATTACGTAATAAGCATTACTAACTCTGCAACGGATGTGAAAAGTATAAGCAAGATTGTTGATACATTAGATAGTAAAGTTGAAACAGACTATATACAGCTTGAGAGCATAACGCCTGATGCAGCAGTTGAGGGTAATGTCATTACATGGACACTCACCGGTGCCGCAGCTCAGTTTGATCCTGAAGAGACTAAGACATTTAAATATACAGTGATACTTCCAAAGACCGCTTTTGGTACATATGCTAACAAGGCTGTAATAACGCCTGTTGACAGTGAGAATGAGATAGAGGTCTCGGAATCAATAATAGCATCCTGCGATGTTCCTGATATTGTTCCGGAGACGGCTCTTCTTGATAATACTCCTGCGAAATTAGCGGTGGGGATATTTCTGGTGCTGGTAGCATTGGCATATGCATATATTGATCCTTTCCAGACAGGAATTAATCAGATATTTGGGGAGATGAGATATAGAGTGAGTAAAAAGGGAAGACTTGAAAAAAGTAGAGAAAATTTTGAAAAAAGGGTAGTCAGCTAGTCCCCCTTATGCTATAATCCCTTCGAACTTAGTTTAGAAATATACTTTTGTGGCAGTAATTGTACACTCAAATGAAAATATTGACAGTGCATTAAGACGACTCCATAGAGAAGTTTTAAGAGAGAAGATTCTAGAAACATATAGAACAAAAGCATTTAGAGTTAAGGATGCAGTTCTAGATGCAGAAAAGAGAAGGGCATATGCCAAGACGAAGAGAAGAAGAAGGAGTGCTAGCAGAAGAGCTAAGTAACTTGATAATATATTCATATACATGAGTATAGTAGATTCATTAAGAACAGATATGTTTAAGGCCAGAAAAGAAGGCCAAATTTCCAAGTCCCAGATACTAGGGATGGCTCTTGCTTCTGTCAAGAATGTAGAGATTGAGAAAGGTGAGCTTACAGACGAACAGGTGATTGAGGTACTGCGTAAAGAGGTTAAGAAGCTTGAAGATGCATATAATCAATACAAACAAGGTGGAAGGGACGATCTTGCTAATCACGAAAAAGAGCAGCTTGAAGCCCTGAATATATACCTCCCCACCCTTATGAGTGAAGATCAGGTACGGGTAGTTGTTTCAAAAGTGCTAGAAACGATGCCTAGTGCTACAATGAAAGAGATGGGAATAGTCATGGGAGCTGCAATGAAAGAATTGAAAGGGAAGGCTGACGGGAGTGTTGTAAATAATATCGTAAAAGAGATGTTATCAAAGTAATTTGTTAGGCACACTAATATAGTTACACTGGCAAATCCCGACTATATATCAATATACTCAGATCTTAAACTCCTTGATCTGGAGAATTTCCTTACGAACATTCCAATTAAGTACCAGAAAAAGCCTGTCTCGGTTATTTTTGTTACCTCTTCCCAGATGAGAAAGATAAATAAGGAGTATCGAAAGGTTAATGAACCGACAGATGTGCTATCTTTCAATATTGATGAAACAATCAACGAAATCTATATCTGTCCGAGTTATATATATAAAAGGTATAGGGGAAGGAATTTCATTATAGAGGTGTACCGTATGATCATTCACGGACTTTTGCATATATATGGCTTTGATCATAAAGGGAAATTTGATAAACTGGAAAAGGATTCTGAAGAGATGTTTCAACTTCAGGAGACTATACTTAATAAAGCAATGAATAAATGATAGTAGTAGGTTTAGGCAATCCAGGTGAGAGATATCGAGAAACCCGACACAATGCCGGGTTTATGTTTGTAGAGCGTTTAAGGGATTACCTGGAAAGAGAAGATCATATTGCTTCCCAATGGGAAACGGAAGATCTATTTAGTGCCCAGATTGCCAAATGTGAGTACATGAGTATACCTTTGGTTTTGTTAAAACCTCAGCTCTTTATGAATAGATCCGGTGAAGTAGTTGCAAAGTACTTAGATAAAAAGGAGATCAAAGATATTGAAAAAGAACTGATTCTTGTTCATGATGATCTGGATATAAAAATGGGGGAGTATAAAATTCAGTTTGGAATTAGTCCCAGAGGACATAACGGGGTAAATGATGTAGAGAGTAAGATTGGCAGTATAAACTATCGCAGGGTACGTATTGGGGTAGATGATAGAATAGATAGATTAATGCCTCCGGACGAATATGTATTGCAAAGGCTAGATCAGGAGACGCTTAGTGCCCTTACGGAAGCTGTAGACAAGGCAATCTTGGAACTTATAGCCCAACTTCAAGAGTAATCTCTCCGAATGCCTTCTCAATCTCATTGAAAGTGTGAACCTTTAATCGCTTGTCAGCAGGTAATACGATAGCAATCTCGTCATTGCTTACTATAATCCCGGCCGATAATATTTTGCCATCATTTATCACAAACAGTGGTTTGCCTACGTATGGATCTGTATTTTGTCTGGTAAACTTTAAAACCGAATCTCTTTTACTAAGTAGCGTGTAAAATGTTTTCAGGTCAAATCTGAGATTGCTATCCTCCTTATTTTCCCGCTTAATTACCGGTTCTAAGGTATATCCTGCAAGATAGTATGATGTGGATAATAAGCCATATGGAGTTATATACCCTGCAAGATCTTTTATGTAGGCACCTTTGAAATCAGCAAGTTTACCGCTTTGTGCTATTTCTCTTGCTGCTTTTGCAACCTTCAAACCCTCTGCATCCTTGATATTATCGATTCCGTCGTTATCTATATCAAAATCCTGGTAATCTTCAACCGAATCATTATCTATATCATAATTAATCATGTGATCGGGATGTTTAGGTAATACGGCGAGGTATGTATTGGCATATAGATAAAGTGAGGACAGAGCAAAGAGGAAAATGACAACCGTTGATAACTTTGTGAGAAGGTTATAAACAGGGTGCTCAATATGAATGACCTTCTTGGCCAGGAGGAAGAGAAACCAGGCTACAATTGAGCTTTCTATGATCATAGCCGGGTGAATAAAGTATGTGACAATAGGATTAATAGGGAAAAGGTCTGCCCCCAGAGTATATCCGAGTTTAGTCAAGGGATATAAAAGCATTATGTGGCCTGTAAGGGTATCGGAAAGAATATGTGACATGGTTCCTATGAATACAGATAGGGCTATGGCGTAAGTTCCTCCATTTTTCAGAGCACTTTTTATTTCCCCCCTTGAATACTTCTCAACTAGCTTCAATCCAATGTAGACAAGAATGGTCACCGTAATCCAGAATATCGGTGTATGTGTGATTAAATTGTGGTGTAAATATGCCGGTTTTGACTGTGCGGCAAGGATGAAAAAGTCAAAGTCAGGCAGTATTCCGCAGATCAGAGTTAGCATGAATATAAAGGGAACGATTCCTTGGCTTAACTTTCTATTTATTCTCTCTACCAGTATTACAGCTAGAGGGCCGTGAGCTAAAAGCATTTGTATATCTATGAGTTTAGTTTCAGACCATTATACAAATATTTAAGGTATTGATAAAATCAGAAGTTATGAATATGAAATTAGGAGATTTCTTTAAAAACTGGGATATCCAATTTGCAGAGGGGATTGGTGTAATCACCAACTGTGAGAGATCCTTTCTTTGGTATCTCCCCTCAATTATACAGGCTAATCAAGGTTATAGGGTTGTGATTAATGCCGTGGCAAAGCTGGAAGATATAAAAGGGGCAAGTGATAACATTGAAGCTGTAATTGAGGTTGGAAAAACTTTAAACATGGAATTACTGGAACGTGCAGGACTGCTAAGGGTCGAAAGGGTGTGGGAAAAGGGGGAGTATTCAGTTTTGGGAGATACAGTAATTCTATGGCCGTTCCTTTCCGAGAATCCATTTAGGGTTTCTCTCATGGGTGAGCAGATTGAACAGATAGCTCAAATTGATAGTCAGACCCGACAGAAAGCTTTTGAAATCAAGGAATTGGAGATTAGCAATACAAAAGGGATAATTGAAAAGATCGGTGATAGCCGTGATCCAGACGTGAAGCTCTTCTATGTCCTTGGCAGTATCCCCGCCGGTGATTTAGGTGTTACGGTATATGATCTAGGTGTTAAACACATCCCGTCTTTGGATTACTCGGATCACACCACAATATGGACCAAAACATTAGATATTTATAGAAGGCAGGGGTTTCGTACGGTATATTTAGGTGATAAAGATGATGAATGCATAGCCCTGTTCAGAGATCAGTTTGACTATTTTATAGAAAGCGACCGGGAGGATTCTCACCACGGTTTTATAGTCCAAAGACCTAAAATCATTGTTGTCACAAGTGCGGATATTCTTGGACAGGTTGATCTTTCAGACGATCATAGAAAGGCAGTAACGGGAGAGGACATCTTTAAACGATTTATAGTTAATGATTATATTGTTCACGAAGACCACGGTATAGGGATATTTAATGGTATCAGGTTAGAGAAGGAGAAAGAGTATATTGAACTTCTTTACGCAGGAAAAGATAGACTCCTTGTACCGCTGGACCAGTACTCAAAGATATCCAAATTCGTAGGAGCAGGAAAGAAGATTCCTGTGCTGACAGGGCTTAACAGCGGTGTGTGGAAGAGGATAAAGAAAGGTGTCGAACATGATGTGATGGAGATTGCTAAGGACCTTGTACAGCTTTCAGCGGTAAGGAGTTTAACTAAGCTTGATCCTGTTGTAGATGATTATAGGCAGGAGAAAGAATATTGGGATTTTGCAGGTAGTTTTGAATACGAGGATACTGAAGATCAATCTGTAATAACAAGTCAGATTCTGGAAGATTTTAAAAAAGAGACTCCAATGGATAGGCTTATCGTAGGGGACGTCGGTTTCGGGAAAACAGAACTCGCTTTCAGAGCTATATTTGCTATTGCTAATACGGGGAAACAGGTTGCACTTCTTGCTCCCACAACAATTCTCAGCCATCAGCACTTTAATAATCTTCTGAAAAGATTTAAAGATTATCCGTTTAAAATAGGAGAGCTATCAAGACTGGTGGATGAAAAGGTGAAAAAAGAAGCAGTAAGTGATTTAGAAAATGGGAAAATAGATATTGTTGTCGGGACTCATTCGCTTCTCCATGAGAGTGTTAAGTTTAAGAATCTAGGCTTAATCGTTGTTGATGAAGAACAGAGATTCGGAGTTGCCCAGAAAGAGGCTTTGAAAAAGAAACGAACAGATACTCACATTCTTTCGATGACGGCGACTCCGATACCGCGGACATTGAGTCTTGCATTAAACGGTGTAAGGGAAATGAGTATTCTCGCATCTGTTCCTCAAGATAGAAAACCGATAAAAAACTGGTTTGGGGAGTTGGATTGGAATAGAATTGCTTCCGCCATTTTAAATGAACGTGAAAGAGGGGGGCAGGTATATTATCTGCATAATAGGATTGCTGACTTGAATCGTATAAAAGAGATGCTCGAAGACCTAATTCCCGGTTTACGTGTCGCAATGGTATATGGTCAGATGTACAGAAATACTTTAAATAGACTCATGGGTGAATTTATTGAAAACAAGTTTGATGTGATGTTGAGTACTTCAATCATTGAAAACGGTTTAGATCTTTCAAACGTTAATACCCTGATTGTTGATGATTCTATTCGCTATGGATTGTCTCAGTTGTATCAAATCAGAGGCCGAATAGGGCGATCAACGCGACAGGCGTATGCCTATTTTATGTATGAGGGATTGAGAGGGAACTCCGAATTAAGACTTGATGCTCTTAAAGAATCTGAAGATTTAGGCTCCGGTTTTCTGCTATCTAACCGTGATCTGGAAATTAGGGGAGCAGGAAATATACTTGGAAAAGAGCAATCTGGCGTTATTAACAGTGTCGGGTATGGGTTATATTCGAAGATGCTGCTGGATGCTGTAAACTCCTTGAGGGGACAGGCTCTATCATAAATATATCTACCCACAGTGGAGTATTGTATAATGATCTGTAACGTGTTTGTATCAGGTAATAGAAGTAACCTAGAGAATGCATTTGATGGTTAGGGTATAAAATCATATCTTATTCTGATATGTCCAAAGCTCTCTATAATAAATACAGGTCTCAGACCTTTGATGAACTGGTCGGCCAGGAAAATATTACATCTATCCTGAAAAGTGCCGTTAAACAGGGAAAGGTTGCTAATGCGTATCTGCTTGTAGGTTCGAGGGGGACTGGGAAGACATCAACGGCACGTATACTTGCCAAAGCTCTTAACTGTAAGAAACTGGCGAAAGACGGCAACCCGTGTAATGAATGTGATAACTGTAATGCAATATCTAGCGGGAGCTTTCTTGACCTGATTGAGATTGATGCAGCTTCAAATAGGGGTATTGACCAGATTAGAGAGCTTAAGGAAAAACTTGAGTTTTCCCCTTCTGAAGGGCAGTATAAGATATATATTATTGACGAGGTTCATATGCTGACCAAGGAGGCCTTCAACGCCCTGCTCAAGACCTTGGAGGAGCCTCCAAAACATGTTGTATTTATTCTTGCTACAACGGATGTTCATAAACTTCCTCCGACTATTCTTTCAAGGTGTCAAAGATATGATTTTAAACTGGGAACAGATGACCAGATTCGTGAAGTGATTAAACGTGCTGCCGGGAAAGAAGGAGTGAAATTTGAGGATAAAGCTCTAGATGTACTAGTTATAAATGCCAAAGGGAGTTATAGAGATTCCCTCTCGTTGCTTGATGTAGTTGTCAGCGGGCAGGATGGGAGTGAGAATCCAAAATCTGTAACGGAAGAGGAAGTGAGAAGGATCTTAGGTATGACAAGTGAGGCCTTTGTAGATTCTTTTTTGATGGCTTTAATTAACGGCGAAGCTAAAAGGTCTTTGGACCTTCTGTATCAAGTGGAAAAAGACGGTATAAATATTACACAATTTGTTAAACAGATCTTAGAAAGACTCAGGAGGGTTCTGGTAAATAAAATTACTGAAATGGAGAAAGATGATAGTGAGTTAGGGAAGATGGATCTTCAAGTCATTAATAAAGCGATTAATGACTTTATAACTCTAGATAAAGGGATCAGGTATTCATCGTTCCCAACGCTTTCATTTGAGCTTCTTGTTGCTCAGTATGCCAAAGCGGGAGCAAACACGGAAGTTAAGTCTAAGAGCGTAACCAAGGAAGAAATCAAAATTGAAAAGGTTGAAGTTATACAGGAGGATGACACTATTGAAGAGGAAGAGCCTTCAGATTCTGCGGTTGAAGAGCCAGTTGGAGATTCGTCTGAGAAGGGGTCTTTAATTGTTGAAAAATGGAGCAATATTATTCAGGTTGTTCAGTCAAGTAACGGTCCTCTTGCTGCGATCCTAAGGAATTCACAGGTGCTATCAGTGGAAGGAAACAGTTTGAATATCCAGGTTCCATTTGCTTTCTACAAAGAGAGAATAGAGGAGAGCAAAAGCAGAGAAGTTTTAAATGGGGCCATAAAAGATCTGATTGGTCTCAAGTTTAAAATTGCTTGTATAGTCAACGGTGCTGTTAAGAAAAAGAAGCAGGTGAGTGCAGATGTTATTCTTGCTTCCGCTCCTAGGGAGGAAAGTACAGAAAAGAAATCAACAGTATCTTCAGGCAAGCCGAGAGTAAGCAAGGTGGTTGAAGAGATATTTGCTGATATGTGATCCATATTACGCAATTTGGTCAATTGAAGTATAATGACTCTATATAAACTAGAGTATTACTATCTTTATGCTTATACCTAATGCTATTGAAGATCTTGCCGGGTATGAGTCTTTTGTAGAAGCAACAACCGGTTTCTCTTCTTCACAAATGGAACCACTTACAGGTCAGTATTCAAAACATGGAGATCCGGTTATTAGTAATGGTGCAATAACCATGGTCATAAGGAAAGAGATGCCCCTGGTATATCGGTTTTAATGATTTCTGAAGGAGGACTGACATTAATGTACTTTAAACGTGAAGCTGAGTACCGTAATTTCACGGCATCTATTCAGCCTCGGGATTTCAAAGTACCATTTGATGGGGTTAGTGCAGAGGAGAGAAAGAAGATTCTTGCAAGGTTTCTGTACGTCCATAAATATTCCAGGACTCTATGGGAGTCTGATGCATTAAATATAATCAGTGGTATCCGGTTTGACCATTTACCCGTTTAATTAAAACATCACATCTGTTATCATTGTAAAGATAATTTTAAGAACATAGTTATGATTAATCCTGCTAAAATTTTTAAGATGCAACAGGAAGCGAAGCAGATGCAGAAAAAACTTCGTGAGAGGAAAGTCTCGGGCTCCTCGAAAGACGGCCGTGTAGTTATTTTTATGAACTTGGCACAAGAGTTTGAAGATATTCATATCGATGAATCACTTCTCGCACCTGATAGTCTTGGCCTTATTAAAAAGCTCATGGAAGAGGCCTTCAAGGACTTTCAGAAGACTCTGCAGAAAGAAGCAATGAAAGATATGGATCTGGATCAAATTAAAAAGATGCTTGGATAATGGCGGTACTTCCTCTTTCGGTTGAAAAAGTAATTGAAGAGTTCGGCAAACTACCTGGGGTTGGTCCTAAGTCTGCAGCGAGAATGGCCTATCATTTTTTGAGATCATCACGTAAGGATGCCACCAGGCTTGCCAATGTGCTTTTGGAGATGGATCAGAAGGTTGTAAACTGTAAGAAGTGTTTTAATGTATCTGACGGTGAGGAGTGTAATATTTGCGGATCTCCGCTTCGTGACAGTAGCAAGCTTTGTGTGGTTGAGGATCCTTTAGATGTAGTAGCATTTGAGAATGCTGGAATATATAAGGGATTATATTTTGTTTTAGGCGGGTTAATTTCTCCTGCGGATGGAATCGGGGTTGATGAACTAAGGTTTAAAGAACTGAAGATCAGGGTTAAAGAGCTTTTGGCCGGCAGTAAAAATATAGAAGTTATTATTGCGACAAATCCTAACCTGGAAGGTGAGGCTACATCAAATTACATAATGGATATGCTGGAAGGGTTGGATCCCTCTTCTGTCACGACCACGCGTTTGGCAATGGGTCTTCCTACGGGTGCCGATCTTGAGTATGCAGATCAGTTGACTCTAAAAAGATCTTTTGAGGGAAGGAAGACTTTGTGATATGATTGGACACATGAATAGATGCAGAAACAACAATCTATACTGTTGTAGGTCCTAAAACTTTAGGGCTATTAATGCTATTTCAATACCCGTTATGATATTATCTAGTATGTAGCCATATATTATTTTAGCTACTATTTTTTGATGAAATTATACAATACATTAACCAGAAAGCTTGAAGAAATTACCCCAAATGAGGAGGGGATTGTCACCATGTATAACTGTGGCCCTACAGTATATTCACGTCAACATATAGGCAATTTCAGAGCTTTCGTAAACTGGGATGTTCTTCATCGTTCTCTCCTATACAACGGATATGTCGTGGAAAGAATTATGAATATAACGGACGTCGGTCATTTAACAAGTGACGAGGATTTTGGAGAGGATAAACTGGAGAAGGGAGCAAGGCAGTCGGGTATGAACGACCCGTTTAAAGTTGCAGATCATTTCACAAATCTTTTTATTGAAGACTTTCTAAGTTTAAATATGTTAACCCCATCGGGCGAATCTGTTAAAGAGATCCCGCTGGAAAATCTGTTGGAATACGGGTGGATAAGGGCGACCCATAGTATCGGGGAGATAATATCACTAATAAAGGAGATTGAAAAAAGCGGATATACTTACGAAACTGAAAAAGCATTGTACTTTGATGTGACTAAATATGGGGACTATACAAAGCTTTCAGGTCAGAAACTTGAAGAGAAGCTTGTAGGAGCCAGAGAGGATGTAAATGTTGATACTTCAAAGAAAAATCCAGCCGATTTTGTTCTCTGGTTTAAAAGAGTGGGTGAATATAAAGACCATGTAATGCATTGGACGTCACCATGGGGGGACGGATTCCCCGGATGGCATATTGAATGTTCTGCAATGGGCATAAATCATCTTGGAGGCTTTATATCCATTCATACTGGCGGTATTGAACATATACCTGTACATCACAGCAATGAGAGAGCTCAAAACTGGGGGGCATATCATAATGAGATTGTTGCTATGTGGGTTCATAACGAACATCTTAAGTCAAAAGGCGGTGATAAATTAGCTAAAAGCTTGGGTAATGCATACAATCTAAGCGAGATTATCGATTTGGGTTACGACTTAATGGATCTGCGATGGCTGCTTGCATCGATCAACTATAGAATGCCCATAAATTTCTCTCACGAGTCTCTGGAAGGGGCTAGGAACTCCAGGGAGACTGTCATGAATAGATTGAGACTTCTTAATGAGAAGTCGGGTAATGTAAGGGGGCATTTATTACAAGATTACATAGAGAAATTCAAAGAAGCTTTGAATGATAATTTAAATATGTCTGAAGCCTTTGCCCTTTTGTCCTCTCTTACAAAGTCAAGTGAGAACCCAGCTGATATTGTAGCTACGGCGTTAGATTTTGATAAAGTTTTAGGGCTGAAACTTTCTGAGTCACTGCAAGATGTAACGGAGGATATACCTGAGGAGGTATCCGCTTTGGTTGAGAAAAGGAAAATGGCAAGAGAGCAGAAGAACTTTGAATTATCCGACATTCTCAGAAAGGAGATTGAAGATTCCGGCTATTTTGTTAAAGATACCTCTGATGGCCAGAAACTTGAAAGGATGAAGAAATGAATACGGTGAGTATTAAAATATCGGAAGTACAGGTTTTTGAGGTGGAAAGGAAGCTCCTTGATACGGGTTTTAAGTATAAAAAGGATCCAAATCCATATTTAAAGTGGAAGCTTGTCGGCTACGATGTAACGGCACTGCTATATACAAGCGGCAAACTTGTGGTTCAGGGCAATGGGGATGTCCAAGCCGTTTTAGACATGATTTCAGGTAAAGAGAAGGTGTCTTTGAGTCCTTTCATTCCTCATATCGGTGCTGACGAGGTGGGAAAGGGAGATTTCTTTGGCCCGTTGGTTGTATGTGCATGTTATATACCCCAGGAAGGTTATGAGGAAGTTATAAAAGCAGGTGTCGGAGACTCTAAAAAGTTCCGTGATGATGCGATTGTGCGAATGTATGATGTGATCAAGAAATCGGTTATATACACAGTAAAGGTGATTCAACCACGGGAGTATAATTTCGAGTATATAAAGTTTAAGAATATTGCCAAATTACTTGCAAATGAGCATGCACTGAATATCAAAGCCTTGATAAGTAAACTGGGGGATATGGATATAGATTACAAATATGCGGTAATTGATCAGTTTTCAACGAATAAAGGGAGGCTTGAGGAGTATATGTCGGGTATTGAGTTCAAACAGATGCATCATGCTGAAAGCCAGGATTTAACTGTGGCTGCCGCATCAGTAATTGCCCGCAGATACTTTGTTGAACAGATGGATAGGCTGAGTCAGCAGTATGCATTTGTTTTCCCCAAAGGAGCTACAAACGTAATAGAGCAGGGGAAGCAGTTTGTAAGCAAATATGGCATAGCTGAGCTGGAAAATGTTGCCAAAACATCCTTCAGGACTACTCTGATGATTGTGTAGAAGATCTCTTTTGTGATCCTTTTTTTACGGCTGCTACCAGAGTGTAGGTAAGAGATAATATCAATACAGCTGTTATTCCGGTTAGGACAATTAGCGGTTCCTTAATATTTACTTTGATTTGGTTCGTAAGGTAGTTTTCAGTAAATCCATTATAAGTTCTTGCGGTTATAACTCTCGTATCGAAAAACTCTTTGGGGTTACTCCACGGCCATATTTTTTCTGTTATCTCAATCTTTTCTCCGGGATAAATGGCTTTAGCATCGGTATTGATAACTATTCTCTTTGATACCTGTTTTCCTTTGTTGTCTAGTATTCTAATCTCTCCTTGCGGCTTAAAAACAAAATTTGATTTATTTTCATATATATATTTTATCTTCATCGGCGAGATATAAGGGATTCCACGATCTTCAAGGATTAGCTGTGTGTCGCTTTTATCCATAAATATTTTGTCTATATTATTGTTTTTGGATTCTATATGAAATGCAAAGAGTGCTCCGAAACCATTTTTTATACTCACCAAAGTATTTCCACTTCCTGTATTTATTCCTGTTTTGGGTTCAATAGTTATCACATTAAAGTATGTTCCTTCCGGCTGTTCTGCAGGGATCGCTATCGCATATGATATTGATATCGTTTCATTCGGTTTTATCAGGTACGAACTCTTGTTGAGTCCAATAAAAGGTTTTGTGTCGAGGAAGCTCTCACTTTTTGGGTCATAGGATTTTACTGAAACGACCATTTCTATATTCTTTTTATCTGAACTGGTGAAGTCCAGGGTTCCAAACTCAATGTCGCTAGGGGTTAGGATATACTCTTTGGTTCCTACTGAGAGTGTATTTGCGAGAACAATGTTTACTGGGAAGCAAAGAGAGAGGGTGAGTGCGGATACGAAGATTCTAGTTAGGATTTGCAGTATTTTGGTGTGGACTGTTGTCATAGTATGGATTGTTTATATATGCTGTAGAAGGGTTCTCAGAACTCTTCTTGACTCTCTTCCTAGTTATTATATAGATAATTGCACCAATTGCCAGAAGGATTGCTAACATAATTTTCCAGGGTAATATCCAGAATGAAGTTGTTGCACTAAGTGGGGCAAACCCAGGAAACTTAGCCCGGTATGTTGTGATGAGTTTTGCCTCGATTGGTCCGATTGCAACCTTCCCGTTTTTGAGAAATAGACCATCACTCTCCCAATCATTTACATAAGTTGCCGCATTTGATCTTAGTAGGCTTTGTTTATGCTGGTTGAACTGTATTCTGTCCACTTCCTGCCCTAAAAAATTGTAAAAGATGATATCGCCTGCCGGAGTTATATGGGTATTTCCTTTGTTTAGGTATCTTGTGAGAAGTTTTACCGGAGGGTATTCATAAAAGACCTGTTCAGGTTTGAAAAATTCTATTTCTGCCTCTTCTACTAAGTCTTTACTCGTTGTGATGAGGAATGCCGGTCCGGAGCCTAAATCCGCTAAAGCTATTGATGAAGTATTGGAACTATTTGTGGGCTTTTGAGATTCAAGGTAGACTAATGCGTGAAATTCTCCGGCTGCGACGTCTTCGGGCACTTGAATTGTATATGGGAGAATGAAGTACTCATTAGGGTGTAACTGCACACTTTCTTTGTCTACCTTTATCCACTTGGCAGCACTATACGGGTCGTTTAACTCTTCAAAATCAGTCTGTATTCTTGAGGTACCAGGTACATCTTCAATCTGTTTGAAACCCTTGATCTTAACATCATAAGTTATTGTTGATGGAGCAAGATTCCAGAACGTTAATTTATCTTTGTAGGTCTTTCCAGGCTCTAGTTCCAAATATACAGCTGTAGGGGCAAAACCAATTGATAAACCTGCTTCGCCCAATGCGTATGCTGATTTATTAATACTAAAAAAAAGTACCGTTGATAGAATGGATACAGCAAGGTAGACAATCTTTTTTGTAGTTGCGATTTTCATTTATAGAATACTACATCTTTAAACTCTGGCGGTCTAGTAGTATGCACCGCAGATAAAGTGAACTTCTTCAGAGTATGAACCAGCTTCTGCAGAACCGCTGGCTTTTGCTCCGTAAGTAATTGTAGAAACATCTGCACTGGTTTGAGCTCCGTTTTGATAAAGAATTAATTGAGCTCCTGCACTTGCCCGATCTAATGATCCGAATGTTCCTGCCGATGCATCACTAAAGTCCGCGGGAACTACAGCTGCACCCGCAGTGTCCGGGTCGGATACCGTCATCCCAAATCCTTCTGTTCCTATACCTGTGAGACTAATTGTTGCACTTCCCGTTGAGGCGAGGAGATATGTTGTAGCTGTTGATTTATATAAACCTGCATCAGTGCTTCCATCTCCTGTTCCGTAAGCGGCCCAGTAGTAACCGCTTGAGCTTGCGGAGGTTGAAGTTGATATTGTATGTGTAGCAGTTGAATATGCACCCCCAGGGAATAATGAGCCAATATCAACAGTGTTACTGCTAATTGAACAGTTTACCGTTGGTACATCTGTAACCGTAGCTGATACTGTAACTATATCATTTGAAACCAGTTCCAGATCAAAAGTGGAAGAGTCAATGGTTGCACCACTTGAGGATGTAACTGTCGTTGGGTGGCTACCTGCCGTATCATCGGTTCCGATGACTCCTGCTGCAGTTCCATTGGCAAGTTGGAGTCCGTACGTTGTGCCTCCAGTTAAGGCACCTACATTTGAAACGGTAATTGTGTCAGAGCTGCTTGCTCCTGAACCGGCAGTACATGTTGCTGTTAGTGCGGATCCGCTGTTTGGGAGAACTGCATCAATATCCCAATTGGTACCTGTTAAATCTACTATAGATGATGATACTGCTGTGATGGTTAATGCTCCCTGAGTTCTGCACCAGTTCCCATCGTCTGCATCAGGAAAAACTATTGATACTGTTCCGGCAGTTGGAATTGTTTGAGTCGGAGCAAATGCAATTAGGTACTCTACAGTGGCAGAAGATCCATTAATATTTGCCTGCATTCTGGATAGGTAAAAATACACTGAGGTAAGGCTATCTGCATTTGCTACAAATCTTGGAATAACAAACAGTAAAGCAAAACCCAAGACAAGTGTTATCAGGACAGGTCTAATTAATGATTTCATACAAGTAATCTTTAACTTATCGTAGACTATAATAATATTTACGCATATACAGAATATGGCAATATAACATCCAATGTCAAATGATTTCGGTTATAAGATATGCTCTAATAACGTGGCACCATAATGAAAGTAATATCTTCAGTGTAATCTGATGAAACAGGCGTCGTACCGGAAGCTCTTGCCTTTAACTGCATTCCCGCTCTTCCGTTTAAGACAGGTTTGCTACTTTCAAATACTTTGATAAACAGTTGCCCAACCTTGCCCACTACATTGCCGCTACCGTCATATTCAGCGACCGTATCAACTGTTCCAAGATCTCCATTGCCGCTGGAGGTATTTCTTTCCTGTGCCGTGTAATATGTTTGGAGCCCGAACCCCTCACTTTGGCCATCTAAGTCGAAGTTGTCTGAAGGTATTGTGTAGCTTTGGCTCGTACTGTGCAGACCGCCGGAAGAGCCTTTCTGTACTAAGGCAAATCCCCCTAATGCGTTTGTTGATAAATCCATCCAGATTAAATCTGCAGCGGTTTGCGGGGGGCCGGTTTGTATAAGCTTACGGCTGGTACTAAAATCTACTATATATGGCGGGGCTGTTTCTGCGCTGATTCCGGAGGTGTTGTCTATATCGAGATCAAAAGTCATATATGTACTTGCAGTTGTTGCCGTTGCAATAGGTCCGGGCTCAGACTCTGTAAAATCTCCATGTAATCCTACAATCCTTAAGTCATATTCTGTTCCTGCTATAAGGCCGGTTATGTTAATGGCGTTTGTTTCCCAGGCGGCTTTTGTTAGATAGTCATTTATTGTCCGTTGGTTGGATGTTTTAGGCTTAAACGTTACTCCGTCAATATATCTTATGTCACTTGCGAAATTGTCCTGTGAGATCTGAACCCCGTACAAAGTATCTGCTGGATTGTTTTGTGTGTCTATCTCAAATCTGGCTCTGTCGTAGCATCCGGCGGGTCCGCATACTGTTGTCATTCCATTGGTATTTAAATACGATGGTCCGGTTGTGCAATTGGATGATCCGTTGGATGTAGTCTCAAAACACGATATTTGAGGAACATTTGCAAGAAATATCTCTATTGCCCCAAGACCTCCTCTATAATTAGTTGAGTAGACTCGTGGATCGCCGGAGAAGCTTCCGATTGTATTTAATAGGTTGTAACCTGTCGAGGTCGAAGTTTCTCCTCCTCCGTTTGTCGTAGCATCTACAATCTTATAATTGGGAGATTCCAAGTTATCAGCGTATAAATATGATAACGAGGAGGAGATTAGTATTACAATGATTAATATCAAACTTGTTCTCTTCATGTTTCCATATTATTTTAATACTGTTATAGAGTCAATTATATGTGATAGAATGAGTGAATGAAGTATGACGTAAAGGTTAAAAATCTCAGAAAAGAGTTTCAAATATATACAAAAGCCCCTGGTTTAAAGGGAACAATAAAGAATCTTTTCAAGAGGGAATATTCCGTGGTTAAGGCTGTAAATAATGTCTCGTTTAGTATAGAAAGAGGGGAATTTGTAGGTTTCATCGGCCCAAACGGTGCGGGTAAGACAACAACCCTGAAGTGCCTTTCAGGTCTCTTGTATCCTACAAGCGGGGAGGTTTCTGTTTTGGGGTATACTCCGTGGAAGAGAGAAAGTGATTATCTTAAACGTATTGCTTTGGTTATGGGGCAGAAGAATCAGCTGTGGTGGGATCTTCCTGCTATGGATTCTTTCTTGTTGAATAAGGAGATATACGAGATTCCTGATAGTGAATTCTATCCACGTGTTGATGACCTGATTGACCTGCTTAACCTGGCTCGGGTGGTTAATATTCCTGTTAGAAAGCTCTCATTGGGGGAGAGAATGAAGTGTGAACTTCTATCATCACTTTTGCATGCTCCTCAGGTTCTTTTCTTGGATGAGCCGACTATTGGTTTAGATGTTGTTATGCAGAAGAAATTGAGAACTTTCTTTAAGGATTACAATAAGAAGTATAGTACGACTGTTATGCTGACCAGCCATTATATGGATGATGTGAAGGAGTTATGTAAGCGGGTTATAATCATTGATGGCGGTCGTCTTATTTATGACGGAAGTATAAGTAGTTTGGTGAATCAGCACGCAATATATAGAAACATATCCTTTGTCAGTGCTAAACAGATAGACCCTGAAGATATAAAAAAGCTTGGGGAGGTAGTTTCTCTTAATGGACATGTAGGAACAATCAGGGTTAAGAGAAGTGATGTTGCCAATGTATCATCAAAACTGCTTAAGGATTTTCCGGTTGAGGATCTCAATATAGAAGAGATGAAATTGGAGAATGTAATCAGGATATTGTTTGATAAATAATGATTTCCCGCTGATATTTTGATAAAATGCTCAAGTTGGAGAGGTGCCAGAGCGGTCGAATGGGACGGTCTTGAAAACCGTTGTGGGGCAACTCACCCAGGGTTCGAATCCCTGCCTCTCCGCCATAAATACTTGGAAGAGATAGATACTGCATGAAGGAAGAAAGTTTGAAGAATTTAATTGACTCAGCAGATAAGATACTTATTGTCTCGCACGCTGGTCCAGACCCTGATGCGATATCTTCAACTGTTTTTACCCTGAGTATATTAAGGAAGAATTTTCCCCACAAGGTTATAAGGGCAAATATTGAGGGAGCCAGTTTAGACCAGTACAAAAAGCTTTTTAATACGGACTTAGTATCAAATGATTCATTTAAAGATACATTTAACAATTTTTCTCCCGACTTACTCATCGCATTAGATATGGCTGGTTTAAAGCTTCTTTCGAGAACTGATATAGACTCGATCCTTTCTCAGGTATCGAAAAGCCACGAAATTGTTATGATCGACCATCACGAAGAACTAGAGCATCCATATGCCCGCACTTATATTAACTACTTTGATAATTCATGTGCAGAAAGTGTGTACAAAGTATTTATTGATGGGATGAAGTTAAAACCCTACGATAATTACGCTAACCATCTTCTTCTTGGGATAGTCGGAGATACAGGATCCTTTGGTTATCTAGAAAGAAACGCCGAATCTACATTCTCCATAACGATTAAACTTTTAAATGAGGGAGGAAATATTGATGAAGTCAGAACGTTAATGAACAGATTGTCTTTTAATGAGCTGGAAGTTCACAGAGAGTACTTAAAGAATTTGACTGTAGTAGACGATTATAGCTACTCATATATCTCAGATTTATTTTTTGAAAATCATAAAGAGATTCCAGATGCTGAATATTCCGCTGCAAATAAAATATTTGTTCAATGGTATCTGAAAAGTGTGGAGGATGCTTTTTGGGGCTTTACACTTAAACCCTTGAGAAAAGGTGAATATACAATATCTTTTCGATCACAAATAGGAATGATGGATCTTACAAAACTAGCGATTCATTTGAATGGGGGCGGACATAAGGCGTCTGCCGGAGGGGTTGTGAAAGCTAACTCTGATCAAGAGGCTGTGAAAATAGTTCAAGACATTATTGAAGAGTATAGAAAAGAGGCTTTTGCTGGTGAATAAAGGCCTAACTTGTAGATAAGGAATTTTTAAGTTTCCTTTTTTGAATACTATTTATAACGATTAATGATATCAGTATCAAAATAGGGGCTGCAAGGAAATATATAGACGCTATCTTTGCATACCTGAATATATCCATAATTATATCCGAGAGGATTAAGTCATAAGCCTGCTCGATGACCTCTTTTGGAATCTTTCCTTCTTCAACTTTTGCCAACGTAAGGATGGTATCTATATCTACGGTTTTCATAAATGAGAAAACCACAGTATTTATTGTCGCAGGGATGAAAATACATACCCCCGAGAGTATATACCCCATTCTTATATTTGGAGTTAGTAGGGTGATAAGGGTAACTAAAAGGATGGTAAATGCAAGTGATAGGAGGATGGAGTTATTAACTATAGTGTAGACATCCCTGAATGTTTCAAAATCCTGAAGCTTATCCTCCGGAACTTGAGAGATTATTAGATCTTTCCCGTTATTTACTAATCCCATCTGTGTAAAGTATGTATCCACGCCTCCTGAAAGATCAAAAGGAAGACACGGTTTATCATTTAAAAATCTAATTTTAAGCTCTTCCACACTCAAATCCTGTTCTTTGCATTGAGGGACTTTTGATAGGTCTACTGTATGTCCCAGCTCTTTTACAATACCTTCTTCAAGTTTCGAGTATGCAAATGTTAGATATTTATCCTTTGCGGTCTGACGGTCCATTGTAAATATTAGCTGTTCACTTTTTCTGTCCAGCCAGAGAAAGATATTGTCTATATTCTCTTTTATAACAGTATTGATAAACTCTGGATCTTCAAAAAGGAGTGTTTTAAGCTGTGTCACATCAGTGCTTGATGCTTCTTTGAATGTATTTTCTTCGATAATATTAAAGATGGCAGGGTTGGTGAGAGTATCTTTTAGGTACTCTTTATTAAGGATTGTATATTTGAAGGATACAAATAAGGGAGTGATTATGACAACGACTGTTAGTATGAGGAAGAGTGGAAGAGTGAGGAGGACTCTCAGGATGTTAAGAATCGTTTTCATAAATATCAGTATATCAGATGTTGTGTTAAGGAGGATATGAATATAGAATATCTTTATGCCAGATGAACTTTTAAAGGGTACTCCGAAGTATCTGACTGCCCGGGATTGGGACTCTGAAGGAGAAGATTCTCCTTTAACTGTTTATGAACTTCTAAATCAAGAACTTATATACTCTCCAGCATTTCTTATACGTGGGTTACAGAAAGCATGGGATGTTGTTGTAAATACTCCTGGAGAGAATCTAGAAGTACGTATTAAAGCTGCAGATGACTGGTTTGGTTGGTGGATAGCTTTTTTCACTCAGTATATGGAAAAAGAAGAAACTCTTATGACAAATAGTACTCTAATACCTGCAACTAATGTCTTTTCATTTGAGAATGTAGGGCTGAAAAGTGAGGGTAGTTTACGCATTATAAATTTTATGGGTAAATCTGAAGGACTGGGTCATCATAGGTATACAATGGACGATTTCCTTTCAATTGAATTTCTTATGTCTCCTGACCTCATTGTCCTTCTGGAACCTGATAGCTATATCCGTAATCAGCAAAGAAAAGAACGTTATATCCCTTTGGGAATGGGAGTTTCAATGTGGTCTTTGTATTTGCGATACGGTCAGAAGGGGAGGATAACAGTTATACCTGATAAATATGATAGAAGTCCTGGTAGTTTTAACGAAAGTAATATGCAAATTCTTAAGGATATTGATGCTGATTACATATTCCCCAGTCCATATGATCACACTGGAAGTCTGGACGGTACTATTAAAGGTCGTTACATTCGTACTCTGAATTTCCATCTGCCGGCATCAATATCCACAAGCATGGCCCTTATTGTATAATGAGCTATGACTGTTAAATTTCTAATACCAGATTACGTTCAAAAAGTAGCCAGGATGCTTATCAAGGAAGGTTTTAAATGCTACTTAGTAGGGGGAGCGTTGCGTGATGTCGTCCTGGATATTGAGCCTGATGATTACGATCTTGCTACGGATGCGAAGCCAGAACAGATGCTTGATATTTTCCCTAAATCAGTAGCGACGGGAATGAAATTCGGAATGGTAAGTGCCATTGTGCCCGATGAGAAAGGGGAAAATCATGAGGTTCAGGTTACGACATTTAGGAGCGAAGAAGATTATGTAGATGGAAGATGGCCCACAAAGGTCACTTTTATTAATGACCTAGATAAAGATCTTGGAAGACGTGACTTCACTTTTAATGCAATGGCTCTAGATCTTTCCAGTGCCAACCTAGACAGTGGAAATATTGAGAAAGATTGGGAGATTTATGACCCGTTTGAAGGTATGAAGGACTTGAACCTTAAAGTTGTCAGGGCGGTGGGTACACCTCTTGAACGTTTTAAGGAAGACGGACTTCGGGCTTTTAAAGCGTGCCGGATGGCTTCTCAGTTACAGTTTGATATTGAAGAAGATACATTCAAGGCCATAACACAGGCTATACCTGTTGCCGCTCAAGTATCTATTGAGAGAGTCAGGGACGAGTTTGTCAAAATGCTTATGCACTCTCCAAAACCCTCAATCGGAATTGATCTGATGAGGAGAACCGGTCTCCTTGAGCTTTTTCTTCCGGAGCTTTTAGAAGGTTATGGTGTGGAGCAGAAGAAATTCCATGCTGATGATGTGTATCATCATTTGCTTTACACATGCGATGTTGCTCCGGATAATATTAAGCTTGCTGCCTTGTTCCATGATATAGGTAAGCCGAGAAAAGATATGGGTAACGGGCACTTCTATGGTCACGATACGGAAGGGGAGAAAATGACCGTCGAAATTATGACCCGGCTTCGATTTTCTAAGGCCGAGACGCTGAGAGTTGCAAGGCTTGTACGCAATCATATGTTCTATTTCCCGTACGAAGCAGAGAGTATGACTGAGGAGGAGATAAAAGCACTTAGGGAGAAAGAGTGGTCAGATTCAGCTGTCCGTCGGTTCATTGCAAGGGTGGGGGAGGAGAATCTGGAAGATCTGTTCGCCCTGCGAATTGCCGATGCCACTGCCAATCCAATGACAGCATTTAAGCCAAAGGAGATTACTGAACTTCAGAAGAGAATTTCCGAAGTGAGAACTAAAGATATGGCCTTAAAAGTCACTGATCTTAAAATTAACGGTCATGATCTTATGGAAGCCGGTATTACACACGGCCCTGAAGTTGGAAGGGTTCTTGAGGAGCTTTTAGAAAAGGTTATTGATGATCCTATGCTGAATACAAAAGAGACTCTTTTGGAGTTGGCGAAGAAAATGGCTCAGTAGAGCTTTACATGCCTTAATTTGTTGCCCTTTGCCTTTAGACCTGTTAATATTTGATGATAATCTAACTACTGCCTATATGAAATTACAGTTTTGTGGTGCCGCCAAAGGGGTAACCGGATCGTGTTTCTATGTAGATACGGGTGAGCTCAAATTCCTTGTCGATTGTGGAGCATTTCAAGGAGGAAGAGATCTAGAGATGATGAATTACGACCCTTTTCCTTTTAATCCTGCAGATCTCAACTATATATTTTTAACACATGGGCATTTTGACCACTGTGGAAGACTGCCTATGCTTGTTAAGCAAGGTTTTAAAGGAAGAATAATTGCTACCCAGCCGACGCGTGATATTGCGAAGATTGTGCTTTTAGATGCAGCCGGGTTGCAGGAAGAGGAATATAGAAGATGGAGTACGAAACCAAAACAGAAAGGATATAGGGGTAGTGATCCTGCAAGTGAAGGGGCTTTGTATGAGGTGAGAGAGCCTATGTATACAGTTGAGGATGTTGAAGAGATGTCGTCTTTTTTTGATGTATATCCTTATGGAGACTCAGTCGATTTCAGAAACGGTCTTGAGTTCAGAATGAGGGATGCTGGTCATATATTAGGTTCATCTATGTTTGAGTTCTGGATTAAAAACGGCAGCGGTAGAATTCGTAAGGTCGTATTTTCAGGTGATCTGGGGCAATCAGGGCAGAGGATTGTAAGGGATCCTGATTTAGTTAGAGAAGCTGATTACGTTATTGTCGAATCAACATACGGAGACCGGTCACATAGAAACAAAGATGATACTCTGCTGGAGTTCCTTGCAATCTTGAAGGATGCACAAGAACATGAAGCTAATGTTTTGATACCTTCTTTTGCAATTGAGCGTTCTCAGGAGATTATTTATGAGCTTAACCTTTTCTTTGAAAATAGACTGCTCTCAAATATGCCGGTATACCTGGATAGTCCTATGGCTTCTGAAACGATTAAAATATTTAAACAATTCCCGACTTTCTACGATGAGGATGCTCAGAGACTGCTCGAAAAGGGTGACGATCCTTTTGCTTTCCAGGGCTTCCACGAAACAGAGTCGGTTGATGATTCCAAAAGACTGGTAGCTAAACGGGGATGTATCATCATTGCAGGAAGCGGCATGTGTACTGGAGGAAGGATAGTTCATCATCTGGAGCATAATATTGAAAGTTCTAAAACCAGTATTGTTTTTGTCGGTTACCAAGTTGAAGGAACTCTAGGGAGAAAAATTGTTGACGGTGAGCCTGAAGTGTATATAAAAGGGAAAAGAATGCAGGTGAGAGCAAAAATACATACCCTTGGAGGATTTTCGGCCCATGCAGACCAGAACGACTTGAGATACTGGTTGAGAGGTTTTGGACATACTCCAAGACGAGTATTTATGGTACACGGAGAGGAATCCGTTGCTACAAAATTTGCACAGCTGATGCATGAAGAACTTCAAGTTGATACATATGTTCCAACTATGTATGAGACTGTAACTTTAGAATAGCGAGGATGAATAGTATAAATCAGGCTAAATTTCAGTATCAGAGTATTGAGGATATTCTGAAGGATATTAAGGATGTAAAGATCCAGGGGGCGACCAACGTCGCTATTGCAACATTTGAAGGTATAAAGCTATATCTCCAGAATACAGGTTCAGAGCTCGATAGTGATATTTTTGAGAAAGCTATGAGTGTTGGTAATAAACTGGCTTTTGCCAGACCGAATGAACCTCTGGCACAAAACGGGTTAAAGTATATTAACTATTTCTTCAAGGTGAAGTATAGGTCTCCGAAAGAATCTCAGGAGATAAAACAGGTTCTTATTAATCTTTGTGACGAGTACTTAAATATTATTAAGAGCTCAAAAGTGAGTCTTGTAGAAAAGAATCTCGATATGTTCAAGGATATTAGAAATGTTTTCACCCATTGCCATTCATCAGCTGCAGAGAAGCTAATAACGGAAATTTCAAAGGGGAAAGAAGGATTTAAAGTTGTATGTACAGAAACTCGCCCTCTTTTCCAAGGTCGAATTACGGCTTCTAATCTTCTTGAGAAAGGTCTTGATACAACTATGATTGCAGATAGTGCTGCCGAGACTTATATAATAGGGAAAGCAGGATTTCCAATAGAAGCTGTTTTTGTAGGTGCAGACGAGATAACCGTGCATGGGGATTTTGTAAATAAGGTGGGTAGTTGGGGAATTAGTCTTGCGGCGTATTATGCCAGCATTCCGGTGTACGTTGTTACGCCATTGCTTAAAGTGAATCCGGAGAGTGCATATAGTGCTGTACAGATAGAAATTAGGGAGGCAAATGAACTTTGGCCTGACGCTCCTCATGACTTGAAGCTTTTTAATCCCGCCTTTGACTTTGTTAACCGTCAGTTTGTAACAGGATATCTCACAGAGTTTGGCTTAATTAAACCCGAAGATGTAATTAAAACCCTCCGGGAAAATTATGAATGGGTATTTTAATTATTAATACTGAAGTATGTACTTGAAATTGAAGAAAATGGATCTTGATAACGGAGATGAGCTGTACGTAATGATTCATGTCAAAGATGCTTTAAGTGAAGGTATTCATGACGGAGATCTGATTGAGATGGGCATCGGAGAAATTGATTTGAATGTACGGGTAAGTCTTTCCGAAACAGAGATAGAGGAGGGGTACATCGGCTTGTATCGGGATATTTGGACAGTTCATGAGTTTGTAAATGATTCTTACGTTTTCATACAGCCTGTCTCACCGTCGGAATCTATTGAGTATATAAAGAAGAAGATGCTGGGAAACCGATTAACCAAGGAGCAATTAGAACTGATAATGAAGGATATGGGAAGTCGAAGATTAGGCATGATTGAAAACGCGTATTTTCTGAGCACCTTCTTTAATCCCGGTTTTGATGATAACGAATTGCTCTGGATGACGGAGGGTATGGCTAATTCCGGGAGTACATTGTCATTTAAAGAGTTTAGTAAAAACGGTACTGTGATTGATAAACATTCAATAGGTGGTATTGCAGGGAAGGGAATAACCCCTATAATTGTTCCAATTCTGGCTAGTGCAGGTCTTGTTGTTCCTAATGCTTCAACAAGGGCAATTACTTCTCCCGCCGGTACGTCAGACATTCTTGAAGTAGTTATGCCTGTTGCGTTGAGTTCTGAGCAGATAGTTGAAACTGTTAGAAAGGTTGGTGCGTGTATGGTATGGGGCGGGGCTGTTGATCTGGCTCCCGCAGACGATCTACTGATTCATGTCGAGAGGGTTATTCATCTTGAGTCTTTTCAGAAACTGCTTGTTAGTATTGTGGCAAAGAAGATCAGTATGGGTCTGACTCATGTACTTATAGATATCCCGCATGGAAGAGGAACTAAGGTTCAAAATATTGAAGATGTAGAGATGATTGAAAAGGGTTTTAAGAAGCTTTTTGATGCTGTAGGTATTAAAGTCGCCTTCTACATTAGAGATATCAAAAATCCGGATGGTCCCGGTATAGGTCCTAATCTTGAGATGATTGAAGTTCTAAAAGTTCTGGGTCAGAAGGAAGGACACTCTGAGTATTTGGAAAATACTGCTGCAGATATGGCCGGTAAGCTGATGGAGTTGTGTGGCAGTGCCCAGCAGGGGGAGGGCAAGGATAAAGCCTGTGAAATACTCAAGAGCGGGCGTGCTTTAAAGAAATTCTGGGAAATTGCATTTGCACAGGGTGCAACTGAAGAGGTAAGTGAGGAAAAAATAAGGGTAGGGGAATACAGTACGCAGGTGAAGGCGGAAAAGGGAGGAATTATAAAGATGTGGAGTAATAGAGAGATCAAAAAGATTACTAAGTATCTTGGAACCCCTGTTATTAAAGAGTCTGGAATCTATGTTGAAAAACTTGCAGGTGATAGAGTCGAGAAGGGAGATGTCTTATTTACAATGTACTCTTCTTCCCAGTCCAGAATTGATCATGCATTAAGTGTGGTTAATCTTAATACGTTGGTTGAACTTTCTTAGTAGATAGCCGCTTTACGAGGCTCTTGATTATCAGTATTAAGGTGAATACGATTATGAAAATTGAAACGGCGGGGATGACGAATACCAGCACTCTTCCCAACAGGCTGGTTCTTATTGTGAAATCGACATTAAATGTCTTAACATCTTTATACTCATTAACAAGCTCGGCGACATCTCTTACCCCGTGTACTTTCTCATATAGATCGCTATTTAATGCTTGAAGATATATCTTATAATCTCCGATATTATTACTGGTGAGTGAATCTGCCGTATACATCGTTGTATCTGCTATTTTTTCTTCTGATGAGCCTACCGCATACCAAAGAATATGATCCAGATCACTTCCGATATACTCTCTTTGTGCTTCTCCCCATGTCGGGTCGATTGATATCCACCCGTAGTCAGGAATCCAGACCTGAGTCCACTGGTGTGCTATCTCCTGCCTCAGTGCCTGTGAATTTGATATTTTATTCTCGGCTCCTGTTGGATCATTTCCATAACCTATCGCTATTCTTGCCGGTATACCCTGCGCTCTGAATATTGCCGTTAACGCATCTGAATACTCCATACAGATGGTTTGTCCTCCGCTTATAGCGGCTTTAGCTCCTATACGAATGTTTCCATTACTGAGTTTCTCATAGCTGTAATCAAAGTGGTCAATTATATATTTGTAATCATTGAGGATTAACTCTTTTAAGGTTTTAGAGGAAGAGAGGAGATCGGCAGATATCTTTTGAATGTTCGGGTCATATATTTCCCAGTATTTATCTGTCTTGAGATACTGCTCCATTTTATTATCGGCTGTTATTATTTCCTTATATTCACTGATACCTATATTGGGAATCTCTTTGCTGTTTTGCTGAGAAGATTTAAATTGGGTAATATAGCCTTCGATTACAACCTCACTTTCAATGTTGGCAGGGACTTTAAAAAGGGCGAAGACATTTCCTTCTTCATCGCGTTCTATTTTATAAGGCTTTGGGTTAATACTTTTAATAAAGGTTGTCTGCTGAGTCTCGTCATATTCCCGGGGCAGGGCAATTTTATATATATTTGAAGAAGCAAGATCCGTTATCTTGTTTATGGATTCAGGGGTTATTGGATCCGTCTTCTTTGTCTCCTGGACTATTTTAAAGTAGTAGTACTGGTTAGTCCCGAGCTGTATCCATGCATTTTGCCCAAGTCTGCTTGTTGCAGGCACAGAGTATTTAATGGCATTACCGGTCTGAGAGGTTGAGATCGTTTCGGGCTGCACATACGAAGGTGTAGGTGCCGTTTTATTTGTATAAAGTGCGGCTGTATACTTGTATTTGATGTTGAGGCCGTACTGCTTCTCCTTTTCTACAAACTTGGTGTCCTTGGGTATTCCCGGTATGTAAAGATTGGCGATGTTTCCATTTATGCTTACCAACTCGTGAGTCCTATATGTAACTGTTATAGCGTACTCATTTTGGCTATTTATTAAAATACTTGTATTTGTTGAGAGGAGCATCCCATCTGCCTGGTCTTTTACAGTGTATTTCAGTGTGACTCCCTCACTGTCGGTAACCTTTAAGGAGTCTTTTTTGAACTTTCGTTCTGCTGATTTGCCATTGGGACTTCCGAAATCAGGTAGGAAAAAAGTTTGCTCTAAACCCGATTTGTAAAAGTAACTCTGGTTGTTTATATCAATTGTGTACTTTTCTGTCAGGTCAACATATTCATTGGGGTATTCATATTCTATAGCCAGATCTGTGCTGATTACAAAGTCCTCAGCGAGTGCTGCAACCGGAGTTGAGGAAATTAAGGATGAGGAGAGGAGGATAATTGTTGTTAATAAGTATTTAATTATCTTCACTGTGATGTATAATCAATTGCATTTAGATTTTATATTATACATGATAGATGGCTGTTGTCAGATCACACTCGTTATCCATTGGAATAGTGGGGTTGCCTAACGCAGGTAAGTCAACTCTTTTCAATTCCCTAACTAAAAATGCTGTTCCGGCAGAGAACTTTCCATTTACTACGATTGATAAAAATGTCGGTGTGGTAACTGTGCCGGATAAAAAGCTCGATAGATTGGAGGAATTTTTTAAAGCTCAGAAAAAAGTTCCTTCCGCAATTACATTTGTTGATATTGCAGGATTAGTAAAAGGAGCTTCTAAGGGTGAGGGTTTGGGGAATCAGTTTCTATCGCATATTAGAGAGGTTGATGTGGTTCTTTATGTCTTAAGGGCATTTAAGAGCGAAAACATTGTTCATGTGTATAACAGAGTTAATCCTAAAGAGGATTTGGATATTGTCCAATCTGAGCTCATCTTGAAGGATATAGATACTGTTGAGAAAAAGTTAGGAGAGCTGAAGAAGAATAGCAGATCAGGGTTAACACCTGAACTGTCTCTTGCAATAGGGGTGATGGAGCGGGCTATGGAATGGATGGGACAGGGAAAGATGGTTGTTAATATGCAGATGAGTGAAGATGAAAAAGTTGTTATGAATGAGCTTTGGCTTTTAAGCAACAAGAGGGGTATGTATCTCTTGAATGTAAGAGAGGGGACAGATGAGAAAGAGAGGGAGGAGTGGGTAAAGGCATTTAAAGAAACTCTTCCTGAGGAGGATAGGGGATTTGTAATACAAGGAGATGTAAAAATGATAGGGGAACTTTCCGATATGAATGATGCTGAGAAAAATGAGTTCTTAAGCCTTCTAGAGACCAAGCCTGTTATGATGGAGGATATAATTCTTAAAGCCTATGAGAGGTTGAACCTTATTACTTTCTATACGGGTAGTGAAAAGGAAGTTAATGCGTGGACGATTGAAGGAGGAGCTACAGCAAAAGAAGCCGCGGGTGCCATCCATACGGATTTGGCTAACAGGTTTATAACAGCCGAAGTAGTAGATGTTGAGAAGATGCTTGATGCGGGGGGTTGGGTAAAGGCTAAGGAACAGGGTATGGTTAAAAATGTCGGCAAGGATTACAAAACACAGGATGGAGAGTACATGATTGTTTATGCGAATTAGACAGTGATATAATCCTATAGGATTAATTATAGAATATTTCTTTTATGTCAGATTCAATAAAAATTCCTTCATTTGAGAGTTTTGGAATTTCCTGTCGCCAGGAAGATCTGGTAGATGCCTTGGCGAGGAGTGGATATCAAGATTTTGAAAAGATAGATGCAACGCTTTCTCCTGCCGGAGAACCTGAAGTCACCCTCGACAGTATCCTCCTTTTTACAAAAACAAATTCCGATGATTTCTATTGGTCTCTTTTAATTAATAGAAATGGAATCTATGCAGCAATGTTTAATAACGCAGTAGCGATGAGAAAGGGAGGTGGTAAATCGAGATTTTTGGATATGAAGTCTTCCCAGGATAGAGCTACATTCGTTGAACTCTTTTACCCTCACACCAGTCATCCAGATCTTCAAACTCAGGGAATGTTGGAAATAATTCAAAGCTTGTTTGAGGAATAAAAATATGGGTGAGGATAGAGATTGTAATAAATCGTGGACGGAATTTGCTCAAACATGTGAATATCTTTTGTTTCAGGTTGAAAATCAGACTCATCCTGCTCCATTGTATTCTGTACTACAAGTTCTTTTAGAGCATGCTCCGGAGTGTGTAGGCGGTATTAAAGCTCAAACCCTGGGTGGAATTTCAGTTGTCGCTGCTAAGGAGGGAAAGGGTCGGATAATGTATTGGGAACTAGTAAAGGAGATGGCAAGTTTATTTACGTTAGACGGGAGGGAATGTCGAGATATCCCGGGGTTTACATGTCCATTGGAAGTGTTATAAGGATTGAGTGTTGATCATCTTCTGGCTTATAGTTAGTAGATGGTATAATTGATTATATTAATTTAATTTGTAATATAAATATGACATCACGAAATTTCCCGAACGAAAGTTTATTTTCCGAATCTGCTTCTGATGAAGAGCTTTTTCCTGTATTAGAGGAAATAGGATTTGATACTGGAATTGTTGAAAAGAACCTTTTACCATTTGAGAATCCCAGAGTTTCTTCGGGAAGCGTTGTATTTATAACGATGGCAAACGAGGGAAGTGGGGGGGTTGTACTTTCAATAGATGCGAAAGGTGGTGTTATTGCTGATTATTCTAATATTTATGAGTTCATAGAGAAACCAGGTGTTCAACCGTCAAGAACTTTGCCACTAGATATGCGTGACCCTGGATCTCAGAAAAGGGTCTCAGAAATTCTCCTACCATTTCTTGGTGCAGGTAAACTTCACAATATAGGTATTGTTGAGGCCTTAAAAAAATTAAAGCCTTAAGTTCTTTCTAGAAAGACCTCCGCTAACAATCAGGGAAAAAGCTTCTTAATGAGGAGATATTCGAAACTGTGGAGGTGGGAAGAGTGAAGTGAGGAGTTTTAAATATGTTGGCGGAAAGTATTATGAGTAAATACTTCCATAATCCTCCCTTTTTTGATACAATCCTACCGCCTTCGGTAAATACATTAATATTATATAGATAGAAAATGGCAAAGCGAGAGAAAAATATGAAGAATTACGAGATGATGGTTGCTTTAAAACCTCTTCTCCCTGATGATGTTCGAAAAGCTCTTCACAAAGAGATGTCTGATTATGTAAAAGCATCTAATGGTGTTGTTACAGATGTAGACGTATGGGGTAAAAGATATCTGGCTTACAATATTAAAGGCCATGATGAAGGATATTATATAGTATACAATTTCCAGATGAGTGCGGATGCAGTTGCTGAGCTTAAAAGAAAGCTTGGACTTAAAAACGAAATCTTGAGATTTATGATTTCTGAAGTTGAGCATCCAGAATTGGTCGGAAAAGGAATTAAAAAGAAGGAATTAGAGGTAGAGGTCTAGTTCATTCCGATTTCATGTTAATGGTGTAGAATATAAATAACATAAATTATTAATATATAAAAAATGTCTGCAAGATCTTTAAACCTAGTCCAGTTGATCGGAAATCTGACTAGAGATCCTGAGCTTAGATATACGGGGAATGGTACTCCAGTTGCGACATTCGGACTTGCTACAAACAAATCATGGAAGAATCAGGAAGGGGAAGTTGAGGAGTTGACAGAATTTCACAATATTGTTGCGTGGAACAAGATGGCGGAAATTTGTAATCAATTACTTGCTAAAGGAATGAAAGTATATATTCAGGGCTCTCTCACAACAAGATCATGGCAGGATGATAGTGGATCTACAAAGTATAAAACTGAAGTTAGAGTTGAGGATATGATTCTCTTGGACGATAAGGGTCGAAAAGGTATCGGAACTGGTGCCGGTGCTGCAGGCGCGTCTGATGATAATGACGCTCCTGATGAAGACAAACCTAAGAAGTCCAGGAAGGTCAAAGAAGAAGCTCCTGAAAAGACCGAGGAGAAGGTAGATGAAGATCCTCTAGAAGATCTACCATTTTAAGATATTAGAAAGTTTAAGAAATGGCTGAAATTGAGAAAAAAGTAGTTCCTCCAACACTGGATGATGTATTTGATGATAGAAGTATAACTTCTGAAGAGGAAGAGACACATACAGGTTTTGGGAAGAAGAATAAAAAAAGAAGAAGAAAAATTGTTCTGAATCTTAAGTGTCCTCTCTGTGAATCGGCTGTTAAAACAGTATCATACAAAGATGTTTATCAGCTCAAGAAGTTTACATCCGTAAGAGGAAAGATTATTGCTACAGAAAAATCCGGTGTATGTAATAAGCACCAAAGACAGCTTACAACAGCAGTAAAAAGAGCAAGATTTATGGCTCTTCTTCCGTATGTAGCAGTAGAGTAGGGAGTAATTGAAAATATCACCAATATAATGTAAATTGATGTAGTATCTAGTTATATACTACTGTCGTGATTAAACTGCCTAACTTAGAAAAATCAGCAAACCTTTTGGTTGAGCTTAGCCAAACAAGAATAGTGGCTAAACTTGTCTATAACGACTATACGATTGCCAGGCATTATGTGAGAAGTGATACTCTCAGAATTAATTCTTCAGAAATTACAGCAGATTTTCTTGTAGAATACCTAAATGCATTAGAGAAGTACTTCGATTGGGAGTTTTTCAGAAACAATTCAAGTGAAATGATGACATTTGCAGACGAAGGGTTTGGATTGGACTCAATAATATTTATTTTGGACACTCGGGCATATCCTAGAAAAGAATATGTAGAAATAATAAGAGAGGTTTCTAAAGACATCTCAATCCTGCAGATAGATAACGGTTATGTCCAGGATCTTTTGATGGGAATATCCGAAAAATTGGGATATGAAGATGTCGTGCTAGTCGATCTTAATCTGGATAATACGTATCTGTATAGACTGCATCGTGAAAAGAGGCGTAGAACTTTAAATGAATCGAATGTTCATCCCTATGTATTCAAGCATGGGAAGATAGAGCTTGGGAACGAATGGAAAGTAATCGACAATATTAATAGCCCTAGATTAAAAGCCTTTCTGGAGATCGAAACGAATAAAACCAGGCTGCAGAATTCATGGGCGAACTATGTTTTGGGAGATAAAGGTAAGTCAAGCGTTGGTTCTATAAAAGATCTTTTGCGTGCGTATATGGCTCTTCAGCTTCTGACAATTAGAAATGATAATAAGGGGTCTTTTGATAAGATAGGTGAGAATAAATACAGTACATTGGTTTTAGTTACGGGATCTATTACAACCTCGCTACAATATTCAACTATGTTGTTATCCTTAATTGATGCAATGGAATTAACGGATGTCTGTGATATTGCAGTTGATAATACATTCAGTACATATAATTTGGGGAAAGTATATGCCGGTGGAGTCTCAAAGACAGGTTTCTTAACACATGTAGAGGATTTCATTTCCAGGCTTGATCAGATTGTAATTCCGGATGTTGCTAATGAGGGTGAGAAGAAACGAGTTCTTTTCACAGCCAAAATTACTAATGAAAAGGGTGATGAAAAAAATGTTTACGCTCTATCTAACGAAATCACTCAGATAATTGTCGATAGGGATGTTGATATACAGGAGATTAAAGGCGAGTTTATAAAAGGAAGCAGTTTATACTCGGAGTTCAAATATGGCTTGATTGTGGGGAAGAGGAAGTATAACAGTGTTATCGTTGATAGCAGATACCGCCCGATTATCTACGGCCCTGAACCTAAGGATAATCACATTAAAATGAGTTCGTGGATGAATGCTCCAATTGTCTAAACTACTATATAGAGAGGTCAGATATCGAATGCTAATACCTTTTGAAGGTAGTGTTGAGGTTATGACTAAAAGGGGAGAACTAATCAAACCAGGGAGCATGCTTTTTACAAAGTCATCAAAGAGAATTCTAGGAAGCACTTATATTCCTAAAGAGTTAGGTGTTAAGGTTGAGGGTGCTCAAGACTATGTGGTAAGGCTTAACGGTGAGTATGTGCTCAAAGGCGAGATTCTTGCCGAGAGGATGTCAGGAGGTGGTCTAGCTATGAAAAGACTTTATGCTTCTTCCGACGGAATACTAAGTACGGCAAGAATTGAAAAAGGGTTTCTGGATGTACTAAGTGAATCTGAAAATGACGAGTATACAGCCCAATATCACGGTAAGGTTCTTGATGTAGACCTTTCGAACGGCATGAGTGTAGAAACCATGGTTTGGTTTATGCCAATGCTTACGGATAACTATCATGAGAGACCTAATGAGTATAAAAACGTAAGGGTAGGGGAGTTTGAAGTTTTGGGAGAGGGAAACTCTATGTATGTTGTAAAAGACCTAAAGGATAATTATAAGGGAAAAATCGTTTATGCAGGCCGGTTTGCATATCCGGATCTCCTTCGTGAGATATATGAGAGAGGAGCAGAGTACATAATAGTGTATTCAATGGATTATGAAGACTTCGCAACTCTTAATTTCTCCGTCGGGATAATAGGGGGATTTGGTAATATTCCATACCCTAAGGAGTATGTATCTATCTGCAAATCTTTAACCAACTCTTTTGTCAGTGTCGATCTTGAAAAAAATATCGTTATATGGCCGGATCAAGGTACATACCTGCATAAAGCCCCTCATGAATATCCATCAGGGTTTATTTCTTTTCTTAAGCCTGGAATGAACGTAAGAGTTATGGATGTTGATAATTTCAGGGCAATAGGCAAAGTCTTAGATCTGAACGAAGAGGAGAATATGGTATCAATAGAGCTGGAAGATGGAAAAAGATACTTTATATCACAGGATCTTTTAACTCCTGTGCATATTTAATTACAGGTGGGTTGTACATATTCACTGGACTGAATATAATGGATAATTAACTTTACGCAGAAAATTGATGAATAGTAGAGAGAGTAAAGGGTTTGTAAGGCAGATAGGGGTTATTGCACTTGTTATCTGTACCTTATCTATAGGGTTTGTATCAGGAAGGCTTTATGATGGAAAAGGTTTAGGAGGAAGCGGGTCTAATGACGTTATAATAACCGGGGACAAAGATAAAAATATTCCTAAAATTGACTTCGATCTTTTTTGGAATATATGGGATACAGTTGCCGATAACTATGTAAATGAAGAGAACGTTGATGTCAAGAAGATGTTTTACGGCAGTATCAAGGGTTTGGTGAGTTCATTGGACGATCCTGCAACAATATTTTTGGATCCTGAAGAGACAGAGTCTTTTAACTCGTCAAATGAAGGGAAGATGTTTGAAGGAATAGGAGCGGAGCTTGGTTACGAGAATGGACAGATAATCGTTATTTCGCCGATAAGCGGATCGCCTGCCGAGAAGGCGGGCATTAAGGCTCGTGATACAATCTTGAAAATTGATGGTAAGGATATTGCCCCTTCAGAGAATGTATTTGATGTTGTGCAGAAGATACGTGGAAAGTCAGGGAGCAAAGTGGTTTTGACAGTTCTACACAAAGGTGATTTGAAGGCTCAAGAGATAGAAATTATTAGAGGTGAAATTACAGTCCCAAGTATCGAAATTAAGAGCAGTGATGATTCAAGAGTAAGAGTGCTGAAAATCTCCCGCTTCACCGATTCTTCACTTAGCGAATGGGAAGATAATTGGGATAAAGCCGTGGATAGTTTAGTCAAAAATAAAACAAAAGGAATCGTTCTTGATCTTAGAGGTAACCCTGGAGGATACTTTGATGCGGCTGTATATGCTGCTGAGGATTTTCTTCCAAAGGGCACAGTTATATCTAAACAGGAAGATAGATTAGGAAAGGTTAAAGAGTTTAAAGTAAGCAGGAAAGGCAGACTCTTGAATGTTCCTGTTACAGTTCTTGTTAATGCAGGAAGTGCGTCTGCTTCCGAGATATTAACAGGGGCCTTGCAGAAAAATGATAGGGCCAAAGTCATTGGGGAAAAGACTTACGGTAAAGGTACTGCTCAGAGTGTACTTCCATTCACTGATGGATCAAGCCTTCATTTGACTACGCTTAAGTGGCTCTTGCCTGATGGGAAATGGCTTAATAGGGACAATCCTATTACACCAAATACTGTTGTAGAATTAACCGATGAGGATTTTAAGAATGGTATAGATCCACAGCTTGAGAAAGCCGTGAAGACAGTTTTAGATGAGATTAGATAAATTATTATTAGATCTAACTATGGCTGAAATAGAAGTTAAGAATAAAAAGAGGTTTTCATTTGTAAAAGGGTTGATTACATTTGTTCTAGTTATTACAGTGTTTTCCCTGTGCCTGATTGCGTTCTATCTTCTCAGGCCTAAGGTTTCAGATTGGATAGAGGGCTTGAAAGAAGGAAAGGTGACGGAGAATTTGAAAACGGTTGTTACAAGCGAGGAGAATGTGGTTATAGATGTAGTTAAGAAGACTCAGCCATCTGTTGTTAGTATTGCTGTTAGTCAGATGGATTTTCAGCCGGGGCAGGGGATTGTTGATACAAGCAGCAACATTGGGACAGGCTTTATCGTAGATAACAGCGGTATTATTGTCACTAATCAGCATGTAGTCTCAGATTCTACAGAAGAGTATAAGGTCATTACTTCGGAGGGAAAAGAATTCAAAGTCGATGAGATACTTGTTGATAATGTTAATGATATCGCAATTCTAAAGATCAAAGGAAATAAGCTGTCGGCTATCAAATTAGGGAACTCGGATAATCTTCAGGTAGGGCAGCTGGTAATTGCAATTGGTACTCCACTTGGTGACTATGCCGGTAGCGTAACAACGGGTGTAATCAGTGGACTTAACAGATCTGTCAGTACTAAAGCTGATTTCTTTGGTACGACCACGAAGGAATACTATGACGTTATTCAAACTGATGCCGCCATTAATCCTGGAAACTCAGGAGGGCCTTTGATTAATAGTTCAGGTGAGGTTATAGGTGTTAACTTTGCAACAACTGCGGGGGCAGATAACATATCATTTGCACTGCCGATTAATGTAGTCAAATCAAGGCTGGAAGAATACAGGAAGTATGGTAAATTCATAAGGCCGTATATTGGAGTTGAATATCAGATGATCTCAGAAGAGGCTGCTTTGTACTATCGAAATGTTGTGGCAGGTGCTTTGGTTGTCAGAGTGGTATCTGATAGCCCAGCGTCAAAAGCAGGTTTAAAGAAGGGTGATATTATTACTGAAATTAATGGTGAGAAGATGAGTAAATCACTCGCCACGGTTGTTCAAGGTTATAAGGTGGGCGAGGAGCTCACTTTAAAGCTTTGGAGAGACGGGAAAACAGTTGAAGTAAAGCTGAAGCTTGAAGAGGCGAGTTAGGCAGTGAGGGAACAAATAACAAACCTGATCTGCTTTCGATAATCTTCTACAGTTTCCATACTGTACTTGGTTGTTTTGCTTTTAATTGTCAATTTAACATCAGGAAGAATTTCCGCGTCTATTTCCAGAAGGATATATTTAGGTAGGGCAGGGGATAGCAGTAACTGTTTGAAGAGTTCTTGAATCTGGTCTACTCCCTTTCTCCCTCCATCCAGTGCAATTCTAGGCTCAAAATCCTTTACAGATGGATCTAGCTTCATGTAAGTATCGGTAGGTATATAAGGTAGGTTTGCTATGACCAAGGTATGCTGATCAATATTAATATCTTTGGCTAAGTTTGTTTCTATAAAATTAATCTCCTTTATATCTAGTTTGGCGGCATTTTTCTTTGCTGTTTTCAAAGCGTCTGTACTTATATCTGATGCAGTATATTTAAGAGCCTTATTGTTAAGTTCTTTAAATAAGCTGCATATGATTGCTCCACTTCCGGTCCCCACATCCACAATATGGTTAATTTTCGTGTCTTCTCTAAGTATTTTTGCTGCAATATCTACTAGCTGTTCTGTTTCGATCCGCGGAATCAAAACGCTTGGGTTTACTATGAAATCGTAGCCTTTGAACTCACTCGATTCTTTCACATACTCCCAAGGAGTATTTTGTCTAAGCCTTGCTATAGTCTCAACAATTACTTGAGGATCACCTTCCGAATATTGATAAATCTCCCTTGCAATACGGTATGAGTCCGGATATCCAATATTTTCGAGATCATTCTGGAGGGTTTTTAGTATTTGGAGCTGCGTATTAAACATTTTTCTCTTCGAGTCTCTTTTCCAGCTCCAACTTTTGAAGCTCTTTGGTAATATCAGATAACATTTCGTCAATGTCACCAGCTAAAACGGCATCAACATTAAACCATGATTTCTTGATCCTATGGTCGGTAATTCTAGTCTGCGGAAAATTGTATGTTCTTATCTTCTCTGCTCTCATTGAGCTGCCGATCTGAGAAGATCTTAATTGAGAGCGCTTCTCATCTTCTTCTTGCTTCTTTTTGTCATACAAGCGGGATCGTAACAGAGCCATTGCTTTCTCTTTATTCTGATCCTGATGTTTAGTCTCCTGGCAGCTTACGACTATACCTGAAGGTATGTGAGTTATACGGACAGCAGAGTCAGTTCTATTTACATTTTGTCCGCCTGCTCCTGTTGCCCGCATTACATCAATTCTAAGATCCTGTGGGTCGATCTGTATATCAATTTCTTTTGCTTCGGGCATTATTGCAACTGAGGCTGTAGATGTATGAATACGGCCTGAGGCTTCAGTGATAGGAACTCTCTGCACTCTGTGTACCCCGCTCTCATACTTAAGGGCTTTATACGCATTCGATCCCTTGATGTGTGCTATAACCTCCTTGAAGCCCCCGTTTTCACTGATACTGCTATCAACAATTTCTATAGCCCAGCCTTTATTTTTTCCATATTGAGAGTACATCTTAAAAAGATCTCCCGCAAAAAGAGCAGCCTCTTCCCCTCCGGCTCCCGCACGTATTTCAAGAAGAACGGATCTATTATCGTCGGGATCTCCTAATTCGTGTTCAATCTCCAAAGCCAGTCTATTGTTATATTCCTCCTCAATCTGAGGTTCTAAGGTACTTTTGTCATTTAAGGCAAGTTCATAGAGCTCGTTGCTCTCTCCCTGTTTAATAATCTCCACGGCCTCTTTATACGATTCAATCTTTTTTGAAAGTGAAAGGGTTTGGGTATAGAGTTGAGAGTAGTAGGTGAGCTCTGCGGCTATCTGTGAAATAGTTCCATTTGGAAGAGAGGTGAGATTAGACATAGACTTTTCAAGCTCTTCCTTTCTATTTCTAATACCATTTAAATCCAGCTCTTTCTCTATCGTTGTTATATCCATATTAGCTATGAATTGGTTGGGAATTAGCTACTTAGATATACTTGCAAGCATATCTTTAAGTGTGAGGGTGCCTGTTTTAGACTCATCCTTTTTAGCCTTCATTTTTCTTGCTTCCATCTTCTCCTTCTTGCTCTTAAAAGACATGGCCTGAGATTTCTTCTGTCTTTCCTCATACTTAGATACTAAGTTTGCAGTGTCTACAATCTTTTGCTCTCCTGTATAGAATGGGTGACAATTCGAACAAAGCTCTGTTGTTATCTCGTCAAGGATGGATCCTGTGATAAATTGATTACCGCATGAGCAGGTAACTTTGACATTGTGATTATATTTTGGATGTATATTCTTTTTCATTGCAAGGGGATTATAACAAAAGAGTTAAAATGTGTCCAATATTATTTGGTAGCTATTGGCTTCAAGCTATCCCTCTAAAAGTTCATTAAGGACTGTATCAAGCTTGGTTTCAAAGAAGTTTGTAATAATCTGCTCGACTTCTGCATTCCCTTTTATGGAAGCTATTAAGTGTTTGGTATTATCAGGGTTATTTGTATCAAAGTTTGTGAATAGGGATGTCTTTTTAAGCTCCTCTCCCAGCTTACTTATTATGTAGGCTGTTATCATGGTATGGGACTCTTTTTTCTGCTGTGTGGTCTCAACTTTAACTTTGTTCAAAAACTCTAGTACTTTTGGGTGAATTATTAGTCCTGTTTGAGTATCAAAATAGTTAGGCATGTTTCTTTATCATTAATTTAAGCTTCTCCCTTTATTTCTTCCTGCTCCAACACACTATCCCTGAATTCACTGCCATATTCTCTTACGGCAACAGATGAAAGGGCTATTGCACTTAAAGCAAGAACACCTGCAACGGCATTTTCAGGAGTCAAAATTGAACTAAAGGTCAGATGAGAGGTTTGCATATAAGTCTCGAAAATTTTATCAACGATTTTGCCAAAGGCTACTCCACCAAGACTCGCAAATACTGCCGCAGCACCAAGATGAATCGATTCGGTCTTTACCCTTCTGGCTATACACTCTGCTAATTGTTGTGATGTGAGAAGTTTCTCGAAATGAAATTCGTCTGGCTCTACGATATTATCTCCAAGATTGTGAATGGTTCCATCAAAGGGAACGGTTGTTCTCGTTATGTGGGGTTCATCTTCTGGGGAGATAGCCTTATGTTCTAAGGACTCTCGCGGAGTGGAAGAATTACCGAAATCCTGTTGATTACTCGGCATATTTAGAGGATAAGCTTAAATTACTAATCCATTATACAGAAGCGTATATCTAATGTGAATAGATGCTCTGTTAAAAAAGATGCTCATTTGATGTTACCTGTACAATTAGGTCTTCTCTCCCTATCCTTGACCCCTCTGGGTTTCTGATTATTCTCCCGTGGTTTAATATTTGTGCTCCCTGTTTGGAGGCAATACCTACTACTATTGATCCAATAGCTCTCTCTGCATCAGGATCTCCAGTATTAAGGGTGTATCGTACTGCTATCTTGTTTGGATTACCTTCCCGAAAAGGGTCTAGTGTAAACTTACAATCAATTACGCATACTTCGGGTAGGAGCGGGAGCACTCCAGGGCGCGAGAGTATATCAGTTGCTTTTTGAGCAAACTCTGCTGGACTATCAGGTGTTAGTACAAAATCCTGAACAGAGCCTCTGCAGATTCCCATAACCTCAGAAAATACTGAATCTCTTGGTGGCATAGTTTATTTAATTGTTAAATTTACCTATGCAATATAATTTTAAATTTCAACTTAATCAATATAGTTATTTTCGCGGTCATCTGAATATACCGACATGGGGTATAACTATCGGCTGTATAATACGATCCGGTCTAAATTAGCAGCAAATTAATCCTGAAATATGTGGATCAAAGGCTTGGCTATATAAGATAGAGAATAGGGTAGGAGCGGTAGAGCCGGAATATAGTCTAAACTTAAATACATATTCTTAAAAGGTTAAATCCGAAATGAAATATTTCATTTCGGGCCTATAATTTCGAGAGGCAATTCTCTGTTGACATATACCCACTCGGGTATGTAATATTATCACAGCTAATTTATGAAAAGGTTAATTATGGCGAAAAAAGGTCCGTCGACCATTCAAGATAGGCTACATAGGATAGAGGGTCAACTAAGGGGAGTCGAAAAATTGATATTAATGAAAGAAGATACTCAAAAAATACTTGGTCAGATGGAGGCAATAATTAGTTCACTTCAAAGTGCTAAACTTGAATTAGTAAAAGGAGAGATGAAGAAATCTCTTCTCGCACAACTCGATGGAGTTGTGGCAATGCTAAAATAGTTTAATCTTCCGGTAAAATAGTAAGATATTTTTGCTTAGTATTTTTTCTCTTTCTCGTTATATTCCTTTGTGTTACCCCAATTCGTAAAGAGGTCGACTCTCATCCTGAGTTACCAAGGGTTCATACGTTTTCATATGACTTGAAATTGATCATTCCTGTAATAGGGGTAAATGAGTATGTCGATACCGGAAAGGAGCTTTCTCTAGATCTCTGGCACCTTCCTTATACTCCATTCCCCGGTGACGGTGGAAACGTCGTTATTGCAGGGCACAGAATATCATACGCAAGCATATTGCCCCCTCCCTTTTTCTATTTAAATAGGGTTGAAAAGGGAGATATTGTGTATCTGGAGTATAGGAGAAATCGGTATATTTATACGGTAAATAGTAAAGAGATTGTAGAGAAGAAAGAGATCAAATATGAAAAAAGATTGGAGGGTAACGAAACCCTGACGCTTTACACATGTACGCCACTCTTAACACTTCGGAATAGATTAATAATTATTGCAAACCTAGTGAGAATTGAGTAACTCTCTGGTATACTTAGTCTGACACAGCTATTTTAATTATGTCGGAACACTATGAAGATTAAGTACAACGGTTATACATCATTTACAATCTCAGTAGATAACCTCACCGTCCTTACCGATCCGGTTCTCGCTAAAGAGAAGGGGATAAAGGGGATTCCTTCGGAAGCAGATGTCATAATTAATACTGCCGGTAGTAAAGCCTCTGATGTTAAACCGGTGAGCAGAAAAGATGTTTTCGAGATAAATAGTGCAGGTGAGTATGAGATCTCAGGTCTCATGATTCAAAGACCTCTTGGAACCCATCACTACATTCTTGATTACGAACTTATCAGGGTTGTACTTATCGGAACAGATAGTAAAGATATTGATATGAAACTGCTTAAAGATTTAGGAGATGTAGATGTGCTTCTTCTCCCATATACTGATGGAGAGGATTTTCCCGCATATGAAGCCCTTCAGGATATAATTTCCAATGTTGAACCTGCGATACTAGTTCCGTATGGGACTAAAGAAGAGGGTGGAAAAACCAAAGAAGACTTTTTGAAGTACTTCGGATTTTCAACTTTCACGGAAGAGAAGACTCTTAAAGTAGAGAGCAGGCCGGAGTCAGAGGAAAGAACTATGCAGATCGTATTTTTAAGCTAATCGATTAATATGGCATATAAACTACCACCGCAAAATGCAGAAGCCGAGCAGTCGGTTTTAGGTGCGATGCTTCTTGATAAGGAAGCGGTTATAAATGTAGCGGGCTGGCTTCTTGCAGAGCACTTTTATGAGGAAAGGCACTCAATTATATATAGTAATATCCTAGAGCTTTTTGAAGAGGGGGAACCAATAGATATTGTGACTCTTTCAAATAAGCTTAAAGGAAAAAAACAGTTATCTAAGATAGGAGGACGTGCATACCTTACAGATCTTGCTAATTTGGTTCCAACCTCCGCGCATGCCGAAGAGTATGGAGAAATTGTCAAAGAAAATGCTGTTCGAAGAGGGCTAATATCTTCTGCCTCTGAAATTACCGAACTTAGTTTTGATGAGAGTATGCCTCTGAAGGATGTCGTTGATCAATCAGAGAAACTTCTGTTTGATGTTGCTCAAACAGGTGTTAAGACGAACTTTGTTCATATCAAGGATCTTCTTAAAGATGCTTATGAGAGAGCCGAAAGGGCGGAGCGAGAAGAGACATATCTTGGAATTTCCTCAGGATTTCGTGATATGGATAATGTAATAGGAGGATTTCAGAAATCTGATTTGATTATACTTGCAGCAAGACCATCTGTAGGTAAAACTGCTTTTGCTTTGGATATGGCTCGGAACGCAGGGGTGACCCAAAAGAAAAAAGTCCTGATATTCTCTCTCGAAATGTCCAATACACAGATACTTGATAGGCTACTGGGTATGCAGGCGGAAGTATCGTTCTGGGATACCAGAACAGGGAAGCTAAATGATGAGATGTTTGAAAGGTTAGCAATTGCAATGGGTGAACTTGCTGAAACCCAGATACTTATTGATGATACTCCAGGCCAGCACATAAATGAGCTAAGAACGAAGGCAAGACGTGTCGCTCTTGAAAGAGGTATAGATATTATCATTGTTGACTACTTGCAGTTAGTACACGGAAGCAGCAGAGAGGGAAGAACTCAGGAAGTTGGGGAGATTTCACAGGGGCTTAAAAATATGGCTCGTGAGTTGGATGTTCCTGTTATAGCCTTGTCGCAGCTTTCTCGTGCAGTTGAGTCACGTACCTCAAGAAGGCCGCAGCTATCAGACCTTCGTGAAAGCGGAAGTATAGAACAAGACGCTGACCTTGTCATCTTTATAGACAGAGAAGAGACGTATAATCCGGACTCGGAGAAGAAAGGGATTGCAGACGTTATAGTTGCGAAGCATAGAAACGGACCAACGGGTGATGTAGAATTGGCATTTGTTAAAAATATAGCCAGTTTCAAAAACCTATATAAAGATAGGGGTGAAAAGAAGGACAAATAGGCGAGTAAATAGTATAATTCGCATAGTGGTCGAGTGGTGGAACTGGCAGACACGTGGGACTCAAAATCCCATGCTAGCAATAGCGTGAGGGTTCAACTCCCTCCTCGACCATAGGTATATTATTTTTAGCTACACTCCTTATGAATCTAGAAAAATCCGTCCTCGACTTCATTGATGGCTTGAGTAAAGTGGACTTCGATGTTGTCATTAAGTACTCATCTTTTGTTTTTCTTGCTTTTTGGATTGTCGTAGTGGCATGGGTTTGGATAGACTCAGGCGAGCGAAGTGATAAGATTTATCTTAGAATTCTCGCAACTCTTTGTGTACTGATCTTTAATATCCCTGGGCTTCTCATATACTTGATCCTCAGACCTAAAATGACGCTTCAGGAACAGTATTGGTCAGATCTTGAAAGACGATATCTAATGTATGAGACTGCTGAGCTTACTGATTGTATGAAATGCGGAAATATGCTTCAACCGGGATTTGTATACTGTCCATATTGTAAAACCGAGGTCAAAGTTAAATGCTCTAACTGCGGTGTAAATATAGATAAAAGATGGGAGAACTGCCCGTTTTGCGGAGATATAAACAGTGCTTTTATTCCTCAGGTTAAGAAAGTTGTAAGGTATGAGACCTTCAAGGAATTTGTATCCCGCAAATTTACTCAGATGAAAGAATACAAGGCTAGAGTCAATATGAAAGCTGAAATTAGACCACTCCCCGTAAACAGTAAAGCGAAAAAGTCCAAAAAGAAATCTAAGAAAAATAAAAAGCAGAAGTGAACCAAGCTTTAGAATCCGTTCAAAATTTTTTTCTTGGAGTAGGTTTTATCCCTATATTAGTAGTTCTTGCTGTTCTTGGAATATATATTTTCTGGGCAGAAGCTCATGCGACAAGGAAAGACCGTAACTCCATCTTTGATTTATATATTATTGCTTTTATAATAACTATTATTTGGGGAAGAGTGTCATATATTCTTGCTAACCCTGCTGATTTTCAAGGCTTGATATGGTCAATAGTGCCTTACGAGAAGTATTCCGATGGGATCTATTATTTTCGTCTTCTTCCCTGGAAATTTTTGAAAATCTGGGATGGAGGTTTTTTGTATATTAGTATGTATGTAGCGTTCACAACTATAACATTTGCTTTATCTACATTTGTAAAAAAATGGAGATGGAGGGAGATGCTGGGGGTAATAAGTATTTCGGGAAGTATAATGTTGGGTCTTTCACTGTTTGCAACGGGTCTTTACGGAGAAAATGTTCAAGTTAGAAACCAGGGACTGGGGATTATTGGTATCTTTGTAATATATTCAGTCCTTCACTATCTTCTTAAAAAAGCATTGAAGAATAATAGAGATAGTTACGAAAAGAATATCTTTATCCTTCACTTTGCATACTTTGTCATAGCAAATATCTATATCCTTTTCTCACTTCTTTCAAGTGAAATTACCAAGATAGACAGATATAATCTCTACGCGCTCGCTGTCTTTTGTCTGCTGTCGAGCATTCTGTATATCTATGATATGCAGAAGACAAATATAGTTGTTGATACGGTCATTAAAGCCCCAAGGCTTCCTAAAATAGGGAGCGCAGTAAGAATATCTAAAGGTAAAAAGTAATGCAGTATAGAGAGCTTATAGACGTCACAGATAAAGGTAAGAGAGTAGATCTCTATCTGCTTGAACATCTTCCAAAGCTTGTCGAGAATAAATACTTAGATATGCTCTCCCGGTCTTTTCTTTCCAAAGCTGTTGTTGAGTGCGTACAGGTGAACGGAGATAGGGTTAAGAAAGGAAAAAGATTAAATATCGGTGACGAAGTAACATTTGATCCTCGTGTAATAACGGAGATGATTGACCAAAGTATTCTTCAGAAGAACTATATAGTACCGGAGCATGTCCCACTAAATATAATTGAAGAGGCAGATGATTGGCTCGTCATACATAAGCCTAAAGGAGTTGTTGTTCATCCTGGAGTAGGGAATTGGGAGGGTACTCTTGCCAATTCGATTAAAGGATATCTGGAAAGAAAAGGGGAGTATGATAAGTCGGTTGATAGAGCTGGTGTTGTTCATCGTTTTGATAAAGGTGTTTCAGGACTAATGATAATTGCTAAGACCCGAAGTATGCAGGTATATTTGGTAAAGCAGTTTGAGGCTCACAACGTTGTTAAGGTGTATAGAGCGAAAGTCGAACCGATGAAGTCGGGCATGGAGCTAATGAGGAGTAAGGAGTCATATTCTGAGGCTATGGAAAGTTTTAAGTTGAATTCATACGGTGCCACAGAAGAATGGATTAAAGTGGAAGGATATATAGGGAGGGATGTAGGAAATAGACGTAGAATGAAACTAATCAGCTCTCCCCGCGGCGGATATAAATACTCGCTCACGTATATAAAACCCTTATCAGATGGAACAATTCTTATAAAAATAGAGACGGGCAGGATGCACCAGATCCGGGCCACTCTCAAGAGTCTTAATCTTGTTATAGTTGGTGACACAATGTACGGAGCTTCCAGCGGGCAAAATCATAACGAACTTGAATTGGAGGAGGTTCTACTCGGACTTAATCTTCCGCAACTAGGGTTTCGTGTTTGGACAGTATAATTATATTTATCGGATATTATATTTCTCCTTTATACAAATAGTTTTTCACATCGCTTTAATTTTCAGGGTACTATTCCAAATAGGAGGAAACCTTAGTAGTAAGGTTAGTTGTGGTGTACAAATTAATTGAACGTTAGCATTGTTAACGTTTGGTGAGTTTCAGTGTAGCTACCCATCCCCAGATTTAAATGGATAAGATATTCCGAGGTTGCTGAATATATCCACGCTTATGTCGCTTTTGCGTATCCTATGTGTAACAGGGGAGTGGAGGGAGGCTTTGGCTTAGTAGGAAGTTAATTGGTGTTAATTCAGGTAACTTGTATATTATGGGATGTGCTTTGGCCGACAAAAAGATAGGATATTGGGACTACTGAGTTATCCTTGTTTGTAGTAAGATGGAGGTATCATATGAAGAGAATAGAGCGTGGTAGACAAAACTCCGGATTTTTAAAATCTAGAAAAAATGAAAGGAAGATAAGCCCACTTAGATGGATTAGATGGGTACTTATTATCTTAGTACTCACTCTGGGGGTCTACAGCTCGTTTACGGTAGCTAATAATCTTCTTACGGCTGATTCTCACTGTAGTGTCTGCAAATCGCGTCTGAATCTCATTAAAGAGCGGAAAGACTTATCATCTACATTGGTGATCTTTAAGTCTCCTGTTGATAATAGACTTGCAGGAGGTTGGTTAATCGTTAATAACGAAAACACCGGTTCTACATTAGTAATTTATATACCTCCCGGGGTTTATGTTGAGGATCCTAACCAGCTTTTCAACGCCCACATTCAGGTTGCGGATTTGGAATACGCAGCAAAATTGGTCAACCCTAATCGTACTGTTGAGTATGTAGTGTGGCAGATTGAAAATATGACTGGCTTTACGGTTGAGAACTATATATGGCTGGATGAAAAGTCTCTAAGTTTGTATGCAACTATGTTTGGAGATATTAGCGAGTATAGTGAATATGATTTTAAAGAGAAGTTTAATCCATCTCGTGATGTATCAGCTGCTAGTATGGGAATTAACTCTTTTTACAGCAGGTTCAACTTAGTTACTCTTGCTGTTAAATCTGAGGTATGGAATAAGTTTATTTCCGGTGTCGATTCCAATCTCACATCTATAGCCCTTATAAAGCTATTGCACAGAGGATACTCGCAGCTTGATGCAGGTGGGATTAAAATGATAGATTTGAGTCAAAAATGGGCGTATGTCTCACGCATAGACAGTAACGGTAGAAACATTAGTGTTATTAACTATCCTGAATTCGATCGGAAAATTGAAGAGAACTTTAACATTATAAGGACGAGACTGGTAGAGAAAGAGCAGGCAAGAGTAGAGGTTTACAATGGTAGCGGGGTTTCAGGACTTGCGGGAAGATATGCACGAAAGGTGCAAAACTATGGAGTGAAAGTAGTCAGGTATGATAATGCACCGAATAATCTCCCTAAAACTACCATATATATTTCGGATAAAAAGAAGTTTTTAAACTCTTTTAATAGTGTGGAAGACCTGGTCTGTGGAAAGTGTGAAATAATTAATGGAAGACCTGATTTCATTACAACTGGTGATATAATTGTTATACTTGGTGAAGATAAAGAAAGTGAGCTTAGATGGAGATGATTGTTCTCGAGAGCTCTTTTGTTTAAAATCGTAATACTATGACAGGGACAATACTAATATTACTCATTCTATCAGTATTTTTTGTGCTGTTTGTTTTCACCTTTGCACAGAAGCCTAAGAGTGTTGTTGTGTTTGAAGAGGTGAGAAATCCTCAGGTTTTACAAATTCTTGTGCCTAGAGAGAATGATAAAACGCCTCTAGCAGCGGAACAGATGTTTGCATCATTGCATGGAATTCTAAGAGATTCCAAGAAGTCGTTGGATCTAATTTCGTTTGAAATAGTGTCTTCAGGTGAAAATGGGATACGTTTCTATGCCGTTATCCCTGCGCATCTTGCCGAGTTTGTTCAGGGACAGATCTATGCACAGTATCCAAATGCTGAAATTAAGCATGTTCAGGACTACACTGCGACTCGTGGAGAATCACAGGTTTTTGTGAGTACCGGAATTGTAGAACTTGATAAGAGTTATATATTCCCGATTAAAACATTTCGGAACTTTGAAGTTGATCCTCTGGCCGCTATTACAAGTGCCATTTCAGGCCTAAAGCTTGGAGAGGAAGCTTGGGTGCAGTTCAACATGAGACCAATAGCTAATTATTGGCAGGAGGCTTCAAAGAAATATATTACGGAGATTAAGGAGGGGAAGAGCTCTATTAACAGTATTGGGGAACTCCTTATGAAGATGGTTAAGGATATCTCGAAATCCCTTCAGACATCTACAGAGAAAGGTGGAGGTAAAGAGGTTGTAAAGCTGGCGCCAGGCCAGCAGGAAGAGCTCACTCAGATTGAAACCAAAATGCTTAAACTTGGGTTTGAAGTGAGTATTAGGGTTGTTACAAAATCTCCCGATCAGCCAAGATCTGAGCAGATACTTAGAGATCTTGTTGCTAGTTTCAAGCAGTTTACAACTGCTCACCTGAATAGCTTTGTCCATTCGGCACCTAACCAGAGTGCCCAATCAATATACGGCGATTTCCTGAAGAGAAAATTGGTTTCTACACCTGAAGATATTCTGAATATTGAAGAACTTGCCTCTGTTTTTCATCTGCCAAATATTTCTGTGGAGACGCCGAATATTTTGTGGAGCAGGGCAAGGAAAGCTGAACCTCCAATGGATCTGCCTCTTGCCGGGGAGCCTGACGTTAATGCCTTTGCTGAGACTGACTATCGGGGGCAGAAAATATCCTTTGGAGTTAAGAAGGACGATAGAAGACGCCACGTCTATTTATTGGGTAAAACGGGGGTAGGTAAATCAACGGTATTCAAGAATATGTTCATTTCAGATGTGATTGCCGGTAACGGAGCGTGTTTTATAGACCCTCACGGTGAGACGGTTGATGAGCTTCTCGATTTCATTCCCCCTGAAAGAGTGAACGATGTCATATATTTTGACCCTGCAGACGTGAAGCACCCAATTGCTTTCAACCTTTTGGAGATGAATGACTCGTCACAGCGGGATCTGGTTGCGGATGGTGTTGTGGAAGTTTTCAAAAAGCAGTTTGAGTCTTGGGGGCCACGTCTTCAATACATCCTTACTAACACCATTTCAACTGCTCTTGAAGCTCAGGGAACAACAATTCTCTCGGTTATGCGGCTTCTTAATGATCGAAACTACCGCAAGTTTATTCTTAAACAGGTGAAAGATCCCATCTTATATAAGTTCTGGGAGGAGGAGTTTGCACAGATGTCGCAGAACTCTAAGCTGGTTTCGGAGGCAGTTGCACCTATTCAGAACAAGGTTGGCCGGTTTATATCTTCTGCTGTAATTAGAAATATAGTCGGGCAGGTGAAGTCCTCCTTTAATTTGAGAAATGTTATGGATGAGGGCAAAATATTGTTAGTTAACTTGGCTCAAGGCAAGATCGGAGAGGAAAGTTCGGCTCTGCTTGGCGGGATGTTAATTACAAGGCTCCAATCTACGGCAATGGAGAGAGTTGATATCCCTATGGCACAAAGAAGAGACTTCTATCTCTATGTTGATGAGTTTCAGAACTTTGCAACAGATTCTTTTGCAAAAATTCTTTCAGAAGCCAGAAAGTTCAAACTTAATCTCACCATGACCAACCAGTATATAGATCAGATACCTTTAACTGTAAGGCAGGCTATTTTTGGTAATGTGGGAACACTGGCTTCATTTGTAGTTAGCCAGGGAGATGCATCGATTCTCTCTAATGAGTTTGCTCCAATATTTTCTGCAGAGGACCTTGTCTCTCTTGAATCCCACTCTCTTTATGTGAAGCTTTGTATTGATGGGATGACTTCAAAACCTTTCAGCGCCAAATCTCTAGATCTTAGATATGAGAAATTTGGGAATAAAGAGAAGATTATACAAAACTCTAGAGAGAGGTATAGTGCAGACCAGGAAGTTATAGAAGACAAGATTAGAAGATGGAGTGAACAGAAGTATAGTGATAAAGGGAATAGGGCATTAATGAATGTAAATAATGGAAAAAGAACAGAGACAGTATCTTCAAACGTGGAGATGCCAAGTGTTGTAAAAGCAGGGGAAATAGGTTCACCTGTAGTGATTCCGGCTCAGAATAATATGGATCAAGAGTAGAGGTCTATTTTTTCTTGTACTTTTGATTAGTCTCCTTGTCAGCAAGTTTTAGACTTATTTCATTGACTTTATAATCCAGTACTTCAATCTTCTGTGAATATTCAGCGAAAAGCTTATTTGAGATAATCATTGATGTATCAAGTTTATCATTAACTGTTTCGTAAAGACTTTCAAGATTATTAATCTTGTCGCCCAATGAGAACAGAGACATGGAGTTTGAGGTTTGCTCCCGAGCTATTTTTATAAGTTTTCCGTTTACTAAATCAAATCTTTTATTCACTATATTAAACCTTTTGTCTATGTTAGCGAATTGTTTATCGAAACTGTCAAGCCTTTTATCTATGCTGATAAATTGATTGTCGATACTATCAAATTTTTTAGCTATGCTGATGAATTGATTGTCTACACTATCAAACCTTTTGTCTATAGATATAAACCTGCTGTCATGGTCTTTTAATCTCTCCGAGATCTCGTCCAGTTTCCTATCAAGAGTCTCAAGTGTAGTCTCTTTCTTCCTTTTCATTATTGTTGGCGATTAAGTTAGATATCTATATTTTAGAGGAAAACAGCAGAGAAAGAAGATAGGAAAAATATAAGTTTGAGCTATTTGTAACCATTTGGAAATTTTATTTAAATATTAGACCTGCGTAGGTAACTATAAGAGGTTTGTATTCTAAGGCTTATCAGTTTTTATGTTCTTGTGTTACAATACTATTGATGTCAGGTCACAGTAAATGGTCTACAATTAAACACAAGAAGGCAATAAACGATGCTAAGAAAGGGAAAGTATTCTCTAAACTGTCTCAGCTTATAACTCATGCCGCAAGGCAGGGCGGGGGAGATATTAATATGAATCCCTCTTTACGTCTTCTTGTGGCACAGGCTAAAGAAGAAGGTTTCCCAACGGATAATATACAAAAAGCAATAGATAAAGGTGCTGGCAGCAGTGACGGTGTCCAGCTCACAGAGGCCTCCTACGAGGGTTTCGGCCCGGGAGGAATTGCCATTATTGTTGATGTTCTTACTGATAATACCAATAGAGTTGTATCAGAACTGAGAAATATGTTTGAGGACTTCGGAGGAAATCTCGGAGAAGCCGGTTCAGTCTCTTGGAACTTTGATACTAAAGGGTATATAAACGTAAAACCTGGAAAGATGGTTAAATCAGAAAAGTTCGGAGAGCCCGATTATTTCGTAGAAGAGAATATTGAAGAGGTAATGATGCTGTTTATGGATGTTGAGGGCATTGAGGATATTGATATAAGCGAAGATCGTACTCTTGATATATACTGTGAGTTCAAGAATCTTGCTAAAGTTAGAGATGCAATTCTTAAAATGGGATACGTTGTACTCAAAGCTCAGCTAGTTAAAGTTCCTAAGATGACCAAGAAGATAGGGGAAGCCGAGTTGGAAAAGTTAAATGGAGCTATTGAAACTCTTGAGGATTATGACGATGTTCAAGAAATTTGGACAGACCTAGATCAGGAGTAAAGGGTGATCTAATCTTTTATTCATTTATATGCTTATTTTAGGTATTGATCCCGGACTTGCTACAACCGGATGGGCTATTATTGATGCAGATACTGACCTTAAAGCTATCGATTACGGCGTTATATCAACCAAAGCAGGCTTGCGCAATAGCATGAGGTTAGGGGAGATATATGAAGACCTTCATAATATTATCAAAAAGTTTAAACCTGAATTAGCATCTGTAGAAATCCTTTTGTTCAGTAATAACGTAAAAACCGCTATGGCAGTAGGTGAGGCGAGAGGGGTATGTATGCTTGTCCTTGAGCAGAATGGGTTACCTATACATCAATATACACCCCCCCAAATTAAGCGTGCTATAACGGGAAACGGTAGGGCGGATAAAAGGCAGGTTCAGGAAAATGTTAAACTGCTGCTAAACCTCGAAACCATACCTAAACCAGATGATGCAGCAGATGCAATCGCCGCTGCAGTATGCTGTCATTATTCCGCGAAAATGGATAGAATATTAGGGAAATAACCTTTATACTTAACTATATGATTTCGTATTTACAAGGCAAGATTCTGCACATTAAATCAGAAGATAGATATCAAGAAGTGGATGTACTTTTGGGTAATGGAATAGGTTACAGGGTTGTTACTTCCAAGCTTCTTCGGTTTGTTGTAGGTCAAGAGGCAATATTTCACACTCTGATGGTGGTGCGTGAAGACAGTCAAACCCTTTATGGTTTCAAAACGTTAGAAGAAAGAGATCTTTTTGAGATGTTAATCTCAGTTTCCGGTATCGGGCCGAAGAGCGGAATATCAATTCTGTCCGTGTTCACCCCTTCCCAGCTATATATGGTTTTGCTTTCTGAAGATTTCAAAACACTGAGCAAAGTCCCTGGCCTTGGTCAGAAAAGTGCTCAGAAGATTGTAATAGAGCTTAAAAATAAGATTGACGATATGGGAATAATCGCAGGTGAAGTCACTTCAGGACAGAAAGATGAAGTGATGCATGATTTGAATAATGCTCTTCGATCCTTAGGTTTTAGCGGGGAGCCATTAAAGGAATACTTGCGAAGTGCTCAGAAACTTATGGAAGGAAAAGAGTATTCAATTGAGGAAGTTCTTAAATTGGTATTAAAGTCTGAGTGATAGAATCAAGCCATATCTCTTCGGTGAAGAGCGGGATAAGTAAAAAGAAGAGGGTCAAACCAATAGAATCAAGTGGTGTCGCCACTGTAATAGAGCAGTCAATCAGACCGTCAACAATTGATGAAATTGTTGGAAGAGATTCTGAGAAGAAGAAACTTAGAATGATGATAAGTTCAACCAAGAGGAGGGGAGAGGTCCTTGATCATATCCTTTTTTACGGACCTCCGGGGCTTGGCAAGACGACTTTTGCTATTGCCCTTGCTAATGAGATCAACTCCTCTTTGAGAATAACCTCTGGTCCGGCTATTGAAAGGCAGGGGGATTTGGCTGCTATACTTACAAATCTTAAAGCCAACGATATCTTGTTTATAGATGAGATACATCGAATACCAAGGGTTGTTGAAGAGATTCTTTATCCCGCCATGGAAGACAGGGCTATTGATATTGTGATGGGTAAGGGCCCATCGGCTAAAACAATCCGCTTAACACTGGAGCCCTTTACACTAATTGGAGCGACAACACAGATTGGAAAGATCAGTTCACCCATGAGAGACAGGTTCGGATTGATTCAAAGACTTGATTACTTCGGTGAAGAAGACCTGGTCCTAATTCTTAAACGTGCTGCAGTGCTTTGGGATATTGCATATGACAGTGATGCATTAACAGAGGTGGCAAAAAGGTCTAGAGGTACAGCGAGAGTTGCCTTGAGGCTGTTGAAAAGAGTTCGGGATTTTGCCGAATCTGAAATACTTAAGTCTTTCATTGACAGAGAAACGGCTATAAGAGGCCTAGAATTGCTTGGTATAGATGATCTGGGTCTGGAAGAAATAGATAGAAAGATACTTGCATCCATTTATAATAACTATGGCGGTGGTCCAGTCGGACTTTCCACATTAGCAGCGGCTGTATCTGAAGATCTTAATACTGTTGAGTCTGTTTACGAGCCGTTTTTAATGAAATGCGGGTTGTTACAAAGAACATCGCGCGGGCGGGTATTGACTGAGAAGGGTATGCGTCATGCAATTGAGATTCTAGGATTAACGTCTATAATATAAAACATGGAAATACAGGGAAACATAGACAATGTAAAAAAAGGTAGAATCTTGACTCTTGCATTAGTTATCTCACTCTCCATATTATTTTTTAAAATCACACAGCAATCTGTTATTGTTAATCCTGTCACGATTATTTTGAGAGGAGTAGGGTACTTTATCTTTTCATATATTGGATTAATATGGGCACTTAGGTTCCAGGTTACGCTACACACTCTTCTATACATTGTTCCGCAGACGAGTCTTTTTATTTTTGCAGAAATGATCTTTCTTGAGCTCTTCTTCTTCAGAAGGGTGGGTAGGGTTTATGAAGTTCTTATTCTCATTGGTATCTTGGCAATTCTGTTTGGCGGTATATATATGTCATTTTTGATGGCTAATATATTTAACGTTTCAACAATCAAGAAAGAAATTCCCCTCGTTCAGGCGGCAAGAACGGTTTCATTTATTGGAACTCTTATATGCACCTTCTTTATAACTGTTGGGATAATGGATGCCAATTTTAATATCTTTATTACCATGGCTATTCTGTTGCTTACTTACACGGGTCTTATCTTTTTCCACTTAAGGCATATGGACATAAGCTGGGAGAGGATAGGGGGATATACCGCTCTAACGTTACTTTTCCTTTCTACCTCTGTGATAGCACTGGCGATTGTTTCACAAAGGCACGAGGTTATAGCTTTGGGGCCAACAGTAGGGGGGTTCATCTCTCTAGAGTACATAACCAAGAAACAGCGTAATATGGTTAGGAACTTTGATCTGATCCAATACGTGTTTCTATTAGTCCTTACGTTTATTTTGGGAATTTATTATTCTTAATTTTTCCATGTTACGATAAGCAAAGGGGAGGGGGAGTGCTAGCTATCCCATAGTGATTAATATCTTATAGTAAATCTGTGGATATCTTTACAGTGTAGTACCTCCTTCTATCAATGAATAATCTTTATTATTAGTACTTATTAATAAAGGGTCTTAATATTTATTTATATGAATGTGTGCACACCTTTAATATGATGGGTCTTCCCTTTACAGAGTAGTATATATCAGGTAATATACTACCGAGTATAATCGCTCTTATATGCGGTAGAGCATAGAGGAGAACAGAGAAGTGCTCTATTTAAGCTATTTTTATATATTCACAATAGATGCTATTATTTATTATGTATGAAGATCTGGATAGAAAGATAGTAAATTATGTTATTAATACCTCCTATATCCCTACTATCCTAAATACTAAAATTTCACCCCCCTACTCCCATGTCTTCTAAAAATATGAACACAGTAATTCCGAAGCTTCCTGATCAGGACTCCTTTCTTTTAGAGCTTCAGAATAACAATTATAGTATGCAGACAGTACTTAATTACGCACGGGATCTTTCAATTTTTGCAGTGTTTCTTGATGCTAATTCGTATTCCTTTGAGAAGTTGAATAAAGAACAGGTGACTTTGTACAAGGGCTACCTTAGAAATGGTGATCATTTGAAGGATTTGGATAAAATAAGGGAGAAATACTTAAGAAAGGTTGATACAGCACAGGAAGATACCTCAAAGGGCTACAAGGGGTCTAGAACCGTCGAAGTGCCTGAGGGTACTGTATTGAGACCTGTGAGTGAGACGGAAAGTACCGAGTTTAAAGGAAAATTTCTCGAGGATGTATATCGCAAGGTGTTCGGAAGTCTTGGGGTACACGGTAAGCCTGCCAATGTCTCCAGTCGATCTGATACCGGTTTGGATGCCCGAAGCGTCAATCGTATGTTGAGTGCAATCAGAAGTTATTTGAAATTCAGAATTGATAGAGATTTGGAGGTTCCAATTCCTCCTGATGCAATTAAATTAATTAAGGCGGACAAGAAGAAATCACAGGTGGCTGAGTTGGAAGATTTAGTTAGACTGATTGAGTCACCGGTTGAGTTTGAGCACGATCATGATGTCGGAGTGCGTAATCGTGCAATGATGGAGTTGCTTTTTTCAACTGGTATGCGTATCTCGGAGCTTATTAATCTCAATCTGGATCAGATAAACCTTGACGGGAAGCTGTTTATAAAGGGTAAAGGAAAGAAAGAGAGGTTCGTTTATATGACTGACCGGGCAATGGATTGGTTGGATAGATATTTAGAGATAAGGCTGAGACATGCTTTTATACTTGATCGTGAAACATCTGAGGATAATAAGGATATTGTTGATCTCATAAGTGATGCAAACGATAGGTGGAGGTATGTGAAAACCATTGAGGAATATAGGAAATCAAGATACTTGGATAAGTTTGACTCCCCTGCCCTGTTTACTCCGCTTCGCGGGACTAGGGCTAAACATGTAAATGCGCGATTATCTACAAACTATTTTCAGGAGTGTATTGCTAATTATAGGCGTAGATTAGGCATTTTAGTCCCTACTTCTGCACATAGTTTAAGGCATGGTTTTGCAACATATTTGGCTGAAAATGGTGCGAGTCCTGCTGCTATACAGGTATTGCTTGGTCATGAAAGTCTCAATACAACAACAAGATATGTGCATGCATCAGATAAGTATGCACAGGAGACGCATAAGGAGAAGCATCCGCTGAAATAATCTCCGTTATGTTATACTTAAAAAATACATCACACATATAAAGTCATGAATGGTCAAAGGAAGAAAAGTGTTGAATCTTCAAATGAATATTATATGCATGGGGGCTCAGTATTTCACGGAACAGTAGGATCAGATTCCCATATAGAAGTTACAAATATGGCAAGTAATTTCAATACAGGAGCAGTCGGAATAGGCGTTAGAAATACAGCAGACCATGGAAGCACAATAAACAATGGCAATATTGCCGTCACAAAGACTAGTCTGAAAACTTTGACACAGGATACTACAATGGAAGAAGCTGCTACCTTTGATGATACAGAAAAGAAGACCTCAACCCCAGAACCTCAGAAAGTAGACAGTGCAACTCCGGTATCCACAATTCCTTCAAAATCTGATGAGCCGCTGCGACCAAAAGGAGAAGAAACAGCTCCACATACGAGTACAGATCACGGAGATTTAGACATAAGCGAGGAAATAGATAGCATTGATGACCAAATACAAATTGTAAAAAATCAAATGCAACTCACTGAAGCCTTAGGTGAAAACCTTGAAGACATGGTTAGTATTTACCCTGATATTGAAACAAAAGAGGATGAAGACGTCGTTGATATTGTTGTGACAAAAGAAGATGAACTGGATTCTGATACTAAAGAAAACCCTTTATTTATCCTAATAATCCGAGAGCAGGAAGATCATAGCCGGTTAATGGTTGAGGTTCCAGCTGTTCTACTTGAGGAACCCATTATGGATGCCTCACTGGTTCAGCATTGGGTAAATAGGAACCTGACCGTTGCGAATTATCTTGAAGATATGTTCAGGAAAATCTTGTCCCAGAAAGGTTCCGATGTTAGAGAGTACCTTTTGCATGGTTTTGTACCTCCTTATATCGATGACCTAAACGTTCATGAAACAAGGGAACCTGGTAGGCCAGCCGAATTCCACATTACAACGGATGAACTTCCTGATCATGATGTCTGGCCAAGAGCACAGGATGATGTTCCCCGTCTAGATAGCTATGCCAATAGAGAGACTGAGATAAATGTAACTGATATGGCAAAGCTTGGAGACAGATGGGGAATTCCGGTTGGTATCTACTATTCTTCCCAGGATCGTCATATTGGCGGACATGCGCGTGCGATATTGAGTACTCCTGTGAAAGATGAAGCCTTTGGAGGATATGTAATTCACTATGTGGATCCAATGGAAGGTGGTATCCGAAAAGATAGAATCCCAGATGGTTGGAGGGACGATTTTACACCTTCAGAAAAAATACATTGGTTGGCTAGTAATATGAATATGCAGTTCAATTCAGTATTTAGAATAATGATTGAAGAAAAAGGCTCATTCAATCTTCTCTCCCCTCTTGAAACTGATGAACTTAATGAATTACAGAAAGCAAAAGTAAATACAAAGTTGCAGAAGTTTGATAAATCTCCGGCAGGATGTCAGCTTTTAGCTTTTGTATACTTGGGTATTCTGACTTCGATCAATCCACCTGAAGGTAAGTGGTTTGAAGAAGGAAGAAAGGTGTTTCAAGCAGATACCGGGATACATTTTGTATCACAAAGTGAGTTTGTAAGGGTTAGAGAATAACTCTTTTAAGACTATTCTCCAGGATTAAGGCTCTTGATAATAGCCTCCATCGTATCATAATCCTCGTTCATTTTTGCTTCCTCTAACTTCTTTAGAACTTCAGGATCATTAGCTTTATATTTCTCTAGTAGCTCTTTTGCTGATTGGGCTTGCTTAACAGCATCTTCAAAGTATTCCTTAAGGAATTTCAAGAATCTCGGTTCTGCTTGAGCTCCATATAGTTTTCGTAAAGTCGTCATGAAAGGATCATTATTACCTTCTGCTAAGCTATCAATGGTTATGTCTTTAAGTGATGACTCTATGTCGGTTAGGTCACTATCGGAGATTTCTGTTAGGTCTGTTTGAACCTCCTCAAGAAAATCTTCTACTGCCAACTGGTATAGAGCTGATAGTTTTGCATTATCAAGGCCGTAAGTTTTTAACTGATCTATTAGTTTTGCAATTTCCTCTACCATATCTCAAGTCTTTTATAGTTTAATTTTTACTTTCCTAAGTTAAGTGATTCGTCTATTGTTTGTTCAAAAGGAACTTGGTTTATCTCTGGTCTATTGAAAGCACCTCCGATTATTCCTTTTATGTTAATCTGGAACTTATCAATCACTAAACCTAACAGTGCAGAAGCTCCAGATGATATTGATAGGGCACCCGTGACTTTACTGGCAAATTTGAGCCAATAAATAATATTTCTAGCCCTTTCGTCCTTCCTCTTCCTTTCCTCCAACGACTTTTCTTCATCAGGCTTCAGTGCTCGTTTCTCGTTTTTAAGCTTTTCTGCTAGTTCAGCGGCTTCGGCTTGTCTCTTGCTTATACCTTTTTGTGCCAAACCTTCTCCGATATTTAGACCAAGTGTCGTCAACCAGCTGATGCCTGATGTAATTGCTGCTACTTGCCAACCACCAACTGCATATGAGGTAATACCTCCTGCTACGGCTAATACTATAAGCGCTGTCTTAAGGAGTTTTCTGCCCTTACTTTCTTTCTTCTCTTTTTCTTCCTTGTTCTTTTCCCCTTCTGCATTACTGTCTGCGGATTTTGTTTCAGACTTTACTTCCTTAGTGCTTACCCTCAGTTTTGCAATTTCTAATGCCAAATCTTTGTCATTAAAAGCTCTGGTATCTGATTTCCAAATCAGATTTTCTTTTTTGCTTGGGAGTGCGTTGGCCGTACCATTCGCTATATAGGTTGTCATTCCAGATCCTGTGATACTCTTTGGACTTGCCGTTTTACTCTTTTTATCCTTATTCCATACATCTTTTTCTGAATCATAAGTATAAACATCGCCATTGTAATTTGCTTGTTTCAATACTGAGGTCGGTGTCTTACTAAATATTTCGTCAATAACATTTATCTTTTTCCCACTGTCGACGTTCCCAAGAGTTGTTTCCAAATCCTTCCCAAGCTGTTTTGACTCAAGTTTAATCCAGGATTCAACAACTTGCTGGTCACTAAGATTATCAGAGCCTTTCTGAATTAGATTCTTGTTGAACAATGCACCTGACTTTATCCATATTTTGGCATCCTTGTTATATTCGTATTTTTCACCATTAATAACAACTTGCTTTTTATCAATATGAAGAGTTTCTAATATATTGTTTAAAGTTTCTTTCAGAGCTTTTTCCTTATCTACCTCACCCTCTTTCTTTGTTTCGTCTCCACCAGCTTCAGCACTTGGTCCTCCTTGTGGACTTCCAGATGGCGTTGATACTGTAACTGTCTTTTCCTTCAAATCAAGGATCTTGGTCGCAAGTGCATCGCTAGTTAGAACATCGCTACTCTTCTTTGTCTCTGTGTTAATCCATGATACTAATTTGACAGGCCTCTTTCCTGGTTCATTGTCTTTTACGGACTTCTTATATGTTGTCTCAGAACCATCTTCCTCCGTTAATTTTATAGTTGCCCCACCTTTGATGGCCGCACTATTAAGTATTCCAGATAGATCTTTACTTCTTAGATTCTTATCCGTTTGATTCAAGAGTAGATCTGCAAGGTCTTCAGCTGATATAGGCTGGGCGTCTTTAACATCTTTTTCTTTCCATTGCCCAGGTGCACTCTCTACCTGAATATATTTCTTTCCAGCTATCTCAACATATTTATTAGGTATAACGTTCTTAAGTATCTGATTTACGATTACATCCTTTGGCCCTCCGACTTTCTTTTCAACAGCTCCTTCTCCTGCTGCTAATTCAACTGAGGTTTCTTTGCTTACTCCCTTGCCTTTGTCATCTTTTGTCTTATCATCACCGGCTTTTGCCGTTGCGGTATTTACATCGTTCTGCCTTGAAATACCGCCACTCTTAGGTTGTGAAGCAAATACACCTGCCATCACACCACCTACCAAAGCAAGAAGTGATGGCTCTACGATTCTATCCATTACACTGATAAAGCCACCTGATTCTCCAGGTGCAGATCCTGCATTTGCAACGTCAAATGCGGAAACTTCCGGCCCTTCAAAGAAAGTGTTTACACCAGGTGTTCCGCCTGTAACTGTCTGTGAACCTAGTTCCACAGTATTCCCACCGTTAAGCTCCGTTAGCCAGGACATAATTGTAGGTGAATCTTTCCAGCTCCATTCCTCTGATACATCAAGTGCTCCCCTGATACCTAACTCCTGCCTTATCGCGGCGTCATTAGCATGGATACCACTTCCTTCCTGGTAAAGCATTCTCTCAAGTTCCAGATTGTCATATTGTTGCAAATTAGGATTCAGAGTTTTAGCCTGTTCAATTGTATGGTGAAGCATACTATTTACTGAATCTCCACTCTGTGGCATCAATACACCAATCTGTGTCTGAACCTCTGATGTTGATGATCCGTCAAGTTCAAGGTTAAGATTTCCTAGATTTACTTGATGGTTTACATTGTCTAAAACTAATGTTGCATCACCATTTGGCTGTATATCAGTGAGAGTTACTCCGTGTATTGGGCTCTCTCCTCCACCTGCAAATAGATGCTGACCTACGCCGTTCATATCCAAAACTCCAATGTGTCCAGTAGAGTCGGCATATGTTACACCAACAACTTTTCCTGCATTATCACTCAAAGTGGCAACAATGCCTGTATCTCCGTGGGTAGTTACTTCAGTTGCGGTTACCTGTCCAAGATCCGGGTGTTGTATTTCAAATACGCTTTCAGCACCGGTCCCAGAAAGTACAACATATTGGTTTGTAGTTTGGTCGACGTAGTAGTCTACGCCGCCTCCGTCTACATCTACCTTATCAATTATGTGGCCTTCAGCATTTACTACCCTCTCTACTTCTGCCTGCGGGGCTTCTGGATGGGCACTTCTATAATCTTCTGTTGCTTGTTGAGAATCTGAGGTGTTTACTCCCTGTGCATCATGATTGACACCAAAATTGTCTCTGAATGCTCCGTAAGCTCCTGCAAGAGAGGATCCAACATTTACTGCCGCCATACCAAAGTGTAACCCAGTTGTGAAGTTGATCCATGAGAGATAGCTCTTTCTCTCTTCCGACATAATCTTCTCTACTTCTGTGCCTTCCAAGCCAACGAAGAGGTTTACAAGATCCTTAGCCATATCAGCCCTCTTAGTTGCATCGGTTTTGTTCCATGCATCTTGAATCGCTGATGTAAGTTTGGCTGTATCTAATGTATCTATAAATTTCTCGACATTAATCTTGTCAGTATCTTTAAGTTGAAGCATTCTGTATTTCTCTGTACTTCCTTCTGCTTCATCAATCGCAATTTGTGTAATATCAACCTTAATCACCTTATCGACACCGTTCTCCTTTATCGTATACTCAACAAATTTATGGGCATCATCCTTAGTTATGCTGTAGAGATGTATAAGGGAAGCAAGTGCAGCTCTCTTTGCTACCTTCTTTTCTGATTCTGAAGGTGCACTTGTCATATCTTTAAGTATGGATTCCATTCCTACAGCAGGTGCTCCTTCAGCACCTCTAATGACATATCCTTTATCCTTAAGATTTGCATACCTGCGTGCCTGGTATGTATCCATGTATTTGTTAACTAATTCCTGCTGTTTCTTGTTAAGGTGATTTTCAAATAGCCACGAAGTTCCTCCTTCAAGTCCAAGTGCCATAAGCGAACCGAATCCAGGGATAAACTTCGCTGAAGCTTTACCTACCCCAGAAATTAATCCTCCAAGTAAGGCTCCTTTTACAAAATCCAAGTTGCCCATTACCTGCCATACAGATTTACCTTCCGCCTTGGCTGCCTCACTTAAGTTCTTGATAGCTCTATATCCTGAATATATGGCAAAACCAGCCATTGCACCTCCGAGTAATGCGGTTCCAATTGGACCCATTGATAGAGCTGCTCCTGCAAACAGTTTTACCCCGAATGAACCTGCGATCGACCCTATCACTGTTGGTACCCATCTCTTCCAGTTTTCACCGCTGAACATTCTCTTTATGCTGAAGAGAAAACCTTTCTTTTCATTCGCATTATCAAATTCCTGTGACTCTTCAGGAGTCAATGGCCCTACTAGATTCTCTGCTGCTTTCTTAGGATCGGAAGTAGGTTGCTCTTCTGGGGTTACTCCGGTGTCTTTATGCTCACTACTGTCATCTGTTACTGCTACTGCCGGTTGTGGAGGTGTAGGAGGATTATCGTTCGGTGTTACATTTGGTTGAGGTTTTATTACGGGTGGATGAGTTGTTGAACTTGAATCAGGTGTAACTGCCGGATCTGTTACTCGATCAGTTTTTCTTGTCTTTATATCCTCTGTAAGCTCTCTCGCCTTATCGGCTGTGTCCCTTGCCGCCTCACTTAGAGAAGTTGGCGCTTCTGGTTCGTCTGCAAGCCTGTCCAAATTTTCAGCTTCTTCCATCATTGCATTCAAATCTAGTATACCCAGATTAACACCTGCATCTACAATATTGCCATTGTTTATTGTACTTCCGTGGTCTGCTGTATTTCTAACGCTTATTCCTGCTGCTCCTGTATTAAAATTACTTGCCGTATTTGTAACTTCTATATGTGTACCTGCTCCTACTGTCCCGTGAAATACTGAGCCCCCTTGCATATAATAGTGGTTTACCGTTCCTGCCAGCTTATCTTTAGATTCTTCCATCTTTGCAGTAATTTGGGCAACCTGAGTATTAACTTGATTTGTGATTTCTATTTTCACCTGGTTTATCTGTTGTGAGAGGTTCGTTACAGATTGACTTAATTCCTTTAAGCCGTTCAACTCTTCCTTCTTTGAATTATTTTCAGGTTCCTTAGCAACTTCTGCAGCCAAAGCTGTAACTGCCTGATTGAGATCCTGGGCTACAGGTGTTTCTATAGTGTGTTCTTTAGGCTTATCTTTGTCAGCCTGGGACAACATTGATCTTAGCTTTGCTACTAAGTCATCTGATGTATCAGTACCGTTTTTACCTGCTTTACCTTCTGTTGCATTTGGCGTAGTTACATTAGTCGAAGTGGTCTCTCCTCCTCCAGTAAGCGTATATAAGGGGGTATTAAGTTGATCAAGTCCTTCGGTGTCTGGTGTCTGCTGTGCAGGGGTTGAAGGACTAACTGATTCGACATAAGCTGATCCGTTGGCTACAGGAATAGCAGATTGAGTTTTAGGTCTTTCCTCGCCGGCTTTCAAGCCTGTTTCTCCATTATCTTCATTTTGTGCAGGACCTCTTCTAAGTATCTTTGCTGTCGCTTCAGCAGTAAGCGGGAGAGGATCGGTTGTTAAATCATTCCCATAATAACCAGTTGTCTTTGTAATATCTACTACTGGAGTATTTAATTTGTCATTAGCTTCAGCAGTTCCCTGAGGAACTTTACCAGAGGTTATTAACTCTCTATCTGACTGGATATCAGGATGTATTTCTTGCATACCACCGGCGTTAAGTCCCATTTTAATTAGTACTTGTAGAATTTAATATATCATCAGCTTTATCAAACTCCTCATTATCAAGAGCTTCATTAACGGTATCTATCTGTTCGTCAGAAAGTTTGGATACTTTAATAGCCATATCCCTTCTCTTTTGAATCTGATCAAGAGTATCTTTAAGTAATGAATCAAGAATTTCAAGATGCAATGTCTCTAGGCTCTTGCCTGTCCTATCTTCAAGGAATTTGTTCATGATAATGAGTTGTTGTGCAACATTTGGTGTTGGAGTTGAATCTACAAAGGCTTTCCATTTACTCCAGTCGCTATCGTCCATTAAAAGGCTGATTTTTGCTGTCGTCTGATTAGATGCAGTCTTTGCAACTCCCATGGCTATCTCTTTAATCTCTTTCTCTGATGCTCCTAAATCCTGAAGTTCCTTTGCAAATTGATTGAACTTTGTCTGTGTAACATCATCATTTACTATTAACTGAGAGATATTTTGTCGGGCAGGTTCCATTTAATTATATGAGTATCCCATAAATTACTTTCTTATCCATAGTAAACAGAATGATTATTGTTGTCAATACTCAGAATCCCCTATCAAAGGTTATAATATAGAGAATGGAATACTATGGGATAATTTGGTATAATATAGTGTATAAATAAAGCCTTTATGATATGAAAGACTTAACGGTAATTATACCGGCATACAATGAAGAAAAGAGGATAAGACCCACTCTAATGGAACTTGGGAAATACTTCTCAAAGTCCAGTATTGAATGTGAGGTAATTGTTGTTGTAAATAATTCCACAGACAATACGGTTGATGTTGTCAAAGAGGTAGCTAAGAGCTATGAATTCATAAAAGTTATGAATATTAAGGGTTATACGGGTAAAGGTGGTGCAATCGCCAGAGGTGTCAAAATTGGTAAAGGAAAGTACGTTGCATATCAGGATGCTGACGGTTCATCTTCAATAAAAGACTTGGTTAAAGGATTTAATATGCTTAAAAAGAATCCGGAGCTTGATCTGGTAATGGGTAGCAGATATATGAGAAAGTCTGAAATATCCGGTGATATGCCAGTCTACAGATTTGTTCTTTCAAGAATGTTTAACGTTGCAGTAAGAACTCTGTTTGGACTTAAGTTTGCAGATACTCAGTGTGCAGTAAAGGTAATGAAGAGACATGTAGCAAAGAAACTGATGAAAATATTAGTTGCCAATAAGTGGACGGTTGATGTAAACTTACTCATTGATAGTAAGTTTAATGGTTTTAAAGTAAGGGAGTTCCCTATCAAATGGATATATAAAGCTGAGTCCAAACTGAACTTCAGAAAGGCTTTTAAAGAGGTTTCTTTGGAGCTTGCTAAGCTAAAGATGTATCAGTTAAAGAAGAGTTTCAGTAAAATCAGATATAATTATTCAAGAGCTAATTTAAATAGTATGAAGAATGACTAATTACCCAATTACTCCCAAACGCGATCAGGATGGTGGCGAAATTGTTGATGGAGTCGCTACAGATTTAGGACCAGGATCTGGCTCTCCAACAGGAGGAGAGAGAGCATTTTACGAAAATATTAAGGAAGGCATGACTTTTGATGAATATGTCTCATTTATGCAGAGCCTGGAGCAAGCTAGAAGGTACTTTATGGAGCAGTCAGGGGAGTATACTGTGAGTAACGTAGTCAAGACAGATATAGTTTCTGCTTCTTCATATGTACACCAGAGGAAAACTGTCCCAAATGAAGAGGCTCGAATACATGGTCGGGTATTAACTTCTTTGCAGCAATTAATTGCCCATGTGACAACCTCTGTAGTGCTTTATCCTAATGAGGATGCAGAAGTTGTGTTTAGAGAAGTATCTGCTGTTCAGCGTTACGATGTATTGAGTCGTGAACATGGTATCCGAGAGTCAAATGGCGGGCTATTTTACATTACCCTTTCAGATATTAGAACAGTTGAATTAGTTAAAGGTCTAGCCGTTTGTATTCGTAGTATCTTTCCTGAACGAATGAATAGGGATCTACTTTTAGAGATGATGAATAATGTGTGGAGACCATTAGTTGAGGGTTACAATAGACAAAGTATTGACTCTGTGGGATATCATTTTAAATGGATGAGAAAGTCCGGCGTTGACAAATCTGTTATTGAAAACCTTTTACGGTTAACAGGAAGATTCACTGAAGATGAGATTCGTCAGAAGGTTGATATTTACTACAATAAGATTTAAAGGCTTTGTATTAGCTTAATATAATAGACAGATACTTCTCCCCAAGCCATTTCCAATTGCGCTTACCTTTAACCTCTCTTGAAAATTCACTTAATCTGTTTAAATCTGGCTTTGGCATTTCTAGAAGTCTTTCAAAAAGTTTAAAGGGCTTATCCAAATTGAAAGTAAATTGGTTGCTGCTTATTTTAAGTTCATTTAGAACTTCCTTTATATCTTCAGTTTCGAGATAAGGGCTTAGAATATTAGACAACAAAACAGGTTTTTCATAAGTAAAAGCCCATGACAGTGGCCCACTGGAGGACATAATGGCCCTATAAGGCAATATCTGAATATCTGCATTACCAAAGATAGTGTCGAAGTCCTCTTCCTTAACAAACCCTGTTATGGTTATATTCTTATTCTCGTTGGCCTTCCTTACCATACCGTCATAATATTCCCTATATTTAGGATTTACCGACTGTGTAGGGCTCTCACCTCCTGCCATAGTTATGTGGAATTTATCAGCCAGTTCCGGGTTATGTTTAGAGAATTCCAGATAAGAATCTATTAACCAGTCTGCCCCTTTATACCAAGCAAGGAATCCAAAATATAAAAGGTTGATTTTCTTTCCAGTCTCTTTTTGTACTACGTCTCTCTGCTCTACTCCGTGTGGTATGACTGTTACCTTTTTGATGTTTGTAATATCTTTCAAATTTTGCTTGTGTACTTCATCAAGCACCACAATATGAGAAGAAACGAATGTGAAGAAACGTGTAAATATTTGGGTCAGAAAGTAGACAATATGCAGCTTAAAACTTCTTTGAGCAAGACCTAAGTTTTGTGAAAGAATTTCCCTACTTCTAATGACCTGGTGCATAACCGATACCGTCTTGTACCCAAGTACTCGTGCGGCAATGATGAATATTGGCATAAATCCGGTTACAAAGTTTGATCCGTAGACAGAGTATTCAAACTCCAGAAGTATTTTATTTGACACCTTCCTGTAGATCCAAGCCTGTTTGAAAAGCTGGAAATATAATCTGAGGGTATTTCTCTGCCATATTCTTTTAACTAGTACATCACCCTCTTTGTACACATCAAACTTGTCTTTCTTTTCCGCAAGAACAATTATATTAATATTATCTTTAGGTATAGACTCTACAGTGTTTTTTGCAAATGAGGCCAGTCCGCTCACTCCTTTATCATGTTTAGTATCTTTAGAAGGATATGAGGTTATTACCAGTACTGTGTCTTTACTCATATATATATAATCCCCTGTCTTTTGAAGTTAGATTATATTTGCTGTCCAAACAATTTTTAATTATATTACTCCCTGTCTCTACATTTGAATCCCAGATTATCTTAATATTCTCAATTTTCGACTCACAGTTTACGAGGGATTTACTAATACTCTTGTACCTCTCAACATTATTGAAGTATGAGAGAATCCCGGTTTTTTGAGTGTCTCCTTTTGTCATATACGAAACAAAATCGGAACCAAAATATCCGAATTTGTATGTATAAAAATATAGATCCTGAGGAGCAGGAAGATAGTAATAGAGAGTTTCACTTTTAATATTGTTATCCAGTTTGAAATACTCGCCAGGTAGCTTTGTTACAAGTTCTTTGGAAAAGAGATTACCCGTAAACATTGGGAGGATATAAATGAGGAGCAGACCGAAGACGATCCCGGTTATCAAAGGCCTTTTTAACGTGACTAGAGAGTCTGTAGCGAGGAGGATAATCGGAAAGATAATAAGGGGCCAGAACTTACTTGCACTCCACCTGAAAGCCTCACTTAATACTGGTACCCCTTGAGTTGCCTTCAACATAATACTGCTCATTAGTATGAGTCCCACTATGAGAGCAAAGTGTAAAGGAATTTTCTTTTGTCGATCACTATTGAAAAGGGTCGAAAGGGCTAGTACGAACGGTATAAGTCCAATTAGGAATATAGGACCTGAGTAGTAATCATAGCTTTGAAATAGTCTGATGCCCTCCGTTGTATGAGTTTCAACCCATGAGTTTTTGAAAACAATATTATTGACAATATTGTTATTAATTATTCCTGATGCCTGAAGATCTTTAGTAATGGCTTTTGTTAGAGGGTTCTCTTTGATACTTGAGTAGTATGTTACTAATTTAGAAACAACAAAATCGGATTTTCCTGTCAGAAATATTCCTGCTTGCCATACAATTAAAAGTATTAATAGAATAATTCCCAGCCTTTTTGTCTGAGTTATTAAATTACTCTTCCATTCCACTCTGCTAGTGTTTATAGCAAATTGTATTAGAAGAATTGCAAAGAGGTATGAGATGAAGACCACTAGATTCATTGTCGTCTGGAAGAATAGTATAACGGCGGTGATCCTGATTATTGTTAAGACAAGGTTTTTCTCTGGCTTTCCTATCCCCCACTCCATTAACCATGGTATAGATGCAAATGCGGCTACAAAGAAGTAGTTAGGCTGATTAAAGATCCAGAAAGTTGCAAGGTTTGCCAAAGATAGTACTGATCCAAACAGAAAGCCTTTTTTAGACTTTGTGATTCTGTATACGAGGTATCCCGTTCCTAATACTCCCATCCAAAGTCCGAACATCAAATACAGCTGATTGATTGCCCATATGGGAATTGAAATGAGTTTAAGAAGTTCAAATATAGGGAGTGTAAATAGAAAGGGGAGGTTCGCGAATACAGCACCAGTTTCACTTCCAAATAGCTTATCTAGCACTGCTCTTGAATTAAAGTATGGAGATATATTATCCAATCCCATTATAAATTGATTGGAATGGAAATTCATTAAAGAGATTACTGAGAGGAGAAGGATTGGAAGAATAATATAGTAATGTGATTTAAACCAGGTTAGGATTTTCATATAAGAAGAGTATCTCACAAATTATCCAATTTTTCTAAGATAATTGGATAGAGAATATATATTTCTTAAATACATAGATAACCGTGAGTGCGTCAGATGTTTTTGACGCACTCACGTGCTTGGGCGGTTATCTCCTCAGCTTTCATTGAGCAAGGTAGAAATGAATGGTATAAACCACCATGCTACCATGCTCAGCGTAAATGATTGGGTAACCTCCAAATGTAATAAACTGTATGCAATGATCATACTAAGAGGGGAAATTGAAACTCCCATTAGTAAGCCTGCAAATACAGCCCATTCGGAGCGAAACCCTCTGATGAGTGCCTGATATCCGAAGAAACCAATCACTCCAGCACTTCCGGCAAGAAACTGGCTCATAGGATTTCCATGAACCTGTGTTATGATTGTGAGAAAAAGGATTTCCAGCATGATCAGATAGAATCGTGCTTTCCTTTTTTCACTTTTCAAGGCCAGTGCTGCTTTTACTTTTTCAATCATTTTTTTCATGACTACCTCCATAGTCAAAATCTGACGATTACAACAATAAAGTATTGCTCTAATCGTCAAACTATGACATTTAGGAGGAATAGCAAGGAGATATTCAAATAACGATATAAATCATTACTTGATGACTCCCTGCATTTAAGAAATATATTTGTAAAGAGCAGTATTTCTAAATGTATTATTTAGACAATATATTATACTAAAAATGGAGGAAAAGATAAATATTATAGGCTATTACTCGCTTCGAGTAAATATGAGATGTGACTCTATTTAACCTTTAATATCACTAAGTCGTGCTAAATCGTTCAGGCTAATCTCTTTGTATGAATAGCGGCTTCTTCTAAAAGACTAAGATAATTCTTGGATATTGTTTCCCAATTAAATCTATTCCAATCCATTTCGCTTCTATTTTGCTTTCTACTGATGATTTTATTTATCAGATCTTTATCATCCATATTAATCTTGTTGCTATATCCCTCCAAAACTTCCTTAATCCCTCCGGCCTCGGTTGTTAGTATCAGTTTCTCAAATACCATTCCTTCAAGAACGGTTAAACCAAATGGTTCCCATAACGATGGAACTGCGTATATATTACACTGTTTTATGAACATTTTTTTAGTATCATCACCATGAAAACCTACAAGCTTAACTTGATCCTCTAACCTTAAGTTTGAAACTAGCTTTTCCAATTCTTTCATATATCCATCATCATCACCGGCGATTAAGTATTTTACTTTCATTCCCTGCTTATTTATCTGAGGTATCAACTTAACGATATTCTGGAAGCCTTTCATTTCTGCCAACCTACCTATTGAATATATGAATAAGTCATCATCTGAAATGTTGTTTTCCGTCTTTATATCTACCTCATTTGCGATCTCTCTAAATGAACTGTAATTGATTCCGTTGAATATTGTATGAGTCTTGCTAAGTTGAGTGTTCCTTGGATCCTTTGCCACATAGTCGGAGATTGCCGTTAGTGAATGGGCTTGACTTAGGGATCTATTTTGGGTTGGTAATATGAAGTTATTCCATATAAGTCTTAAAATTGGGGAAGAATTCTGGCTCTCAGGGTATCCATGTAATGTGTAAATATAAGGAATATTAAATTTCATACAAAGCCCTGCAATTGTGTTTATTAAAGGCCAACCATATCCGTGAAGGTGTGCGACATCAAAAATGTCAGAACTAATAATGTCCTGAAGCTCTTTTTTTGCTTTCATGGTAGCTGGCATTGCGGTTCTGAGAAATGGTTTCGACTTAGGGTATGGTAGCTCCGGGACCTCATAGAAGATTATATTATCTTTCTTGTAGCTCTTAATTTTGGAATTTAATCCCCTATTTGGATAATATCCATATAAAACAGTTACCTCATGCCCTAATCGCTGATAGTTTGTTGCAAGCTGTTTGTAAACTTCACCACCACCTCCAATATGATGTGGAGGATATTCTGGGACAGCTAGAAGTATTTTCATGGTTAAATTATACATTATTTCGTATAATTACAGCTATGAAAAGAAAGATCTTGAATCTGCTAAAGAAATTCGCTCCTTTAGCCGTTTTTTTAGGTATAAGCCTAGCGATTCATTTAATTGCATACAAAGGACAGTGGGGTCAACTTATAAATGGTGGCGATATCGACTATCCGATAAATATAGGTTTGGAAATTAAAAGAAGTCTTTATGTATGGTCAGGAGAAGCGCTGGGAGTTCCGGAGTTCTTCGCAGTAAGTAAACTATTTCTTCTTCTCCCTCAGCTAATTATTCAGATGCTTGTTAGGTCAATAACTTTAACCAACTTCCTATACTTCACGGTTTTAAGAGCTTTTGCAGGAATCTTTATGTTCATGCTTCTTCGTTATTTGAAATTTGGCAAACTTGCAATGTGGGTTGGGAGTTTATTTTTTATGCTCAATGTTTATGTGTTTCTCCGCTTTCAATTTCCACAACCCCATCTCCTATATGCATATGCTTCCTTACCCCTTCTGGTTTATATTCTAGCTCGTACTTTTGATAAAACGATTAATCCCTATCTTGGAGCTGGGATATTTGCTTTGGTTATGATGTCGATATCGCGAACTGCAAATATATATCTTATTTATTGGATTCTTGTCCCAGCTATTGTACTAGTATTAGGGAAAATGGATCTGATCTCGATCAGAATTCGGCTTAGAGAAGTATGTTTAATAGTTATCGTTGCGCTTTTCTTGAACACTGTGGTCTTTCTCTCCTACTTTGGTTCTCGTCTGAACTACTCGGATATCGCACAGAATAGTCTACTGGAATACTATAGAAATGATGCGACACTATTTTCAAAGGATTATAAGCTTGTCGAAACGATGGCTGGGTTTGGCTCATATGCCTGGACTCATGGTTTAAGTTCCATTAATCCAGGCGATCATAATTTCCCGATTCTAGGGAATATATCCAAGTCAGCCATGCTGACACTAGGGTTAGTACCTATCATCTGTATGATCATCTCAGGATTGATTAATCTTAAAAAGCGTTGGGTGTTGTTATTTATTTTTATAATCTTTGGTATTTTAGCAAATGGATTCGGTTCTCCGTTTGGCAGTATATTTGCAGAAACTTTATCAAAGATCCCATTATACTCAGATTTATTCCGGGACAGCTGGACATATTGGTCTATGCCGTATTTCTTTATTGGGTCTCTTTTGCTGGCATTGTTGTTTAACCAGAAATTGGAGATCAAGCAGCTTTTCAAGTTCACTTCAGAGAAGTTTGTTTATACATTTACCAGAGTACAGATAGTTTTCTTCTTATTTATCTTTGGGATTTTGCTATATGTTATACCTGGGAGGGCGATTAATGAAGCTTGGATAAGCCCAATTACTTATGGCTATCTGGAAATGGCAGAGTATTTAAATGAAAATGCCAAAGGGCAAAAAGTTCTTCCTCTACCTTTATCAAAACATATCTATGGGTATACATACTATGATTGGGGTTATGCCGGCCCTGATATTATGCATAGACTTGCAGATGTCGACTACATAGACGGGTATTACAATCAGATACAGGGAAACAAAACTGTCAGTATTTTGAATAGCTTACAGGAACCAAATGCAACCACCCTCAATGATTTTTTATTTAGAACGCAAACAAATTGGATTCTTCTTCGAAATGATTTCATAGACCTTCCTGGTGACGGCTCTAAAGTTCGGTTAAATGAATTTAAGGCATTGATTAGCAATTTCGATTGCTGGAACCTTGTGAGCGAATATGGGCAATTATCTCTATATCGCAATACATGTAATGATCATTCTAAAGATAGTATCCAGGTTAGTTCAAAAATTATCTATGGGAGTAATGAGTGTAGAGTTGGTCTCCCGGTTGACAAATATTTCCCTAACTCATCTATATGTGGCAAAGAGCCGAAGAACAATGGGTTCTCGATAGTCGGAGACTCCCTCTATATCAATAATGAAGATGAATCCCAAAGCCTGGATTTAAAGTCTGGGCATTATGATCTGATCTCAAATTACAACTTTAATAACGGAGTTTGGAATAACGGTTCCCGATATACATGTGATCCTGAGGATACAGAACCATCGGAAATTCAAATAACAAAGCTAAAAAAGAGCTCAGGTATCAGAATTACATCTGCTGGACAAAGGACATGTATGTTTGAACCTGTGATGAATAGTAATATAGGTAAGGGAGGAATATTGAAGGTAACCTATTCGAATAATTCTACCCAGAGTATTCGGTATTGTATCTTTGGGCTTAAAGATAATTTCTGCTATTTCTCAGGAGTATTGGGGGAAGATTCTCAGAGTGACGGGATTATTACGAGACGTGAAGAATCTTTCGGTTATGTAACTGACTATGTATATCTAAAGAATATCGACAGGTATAAGGATAAAAATGATATGTCTCTTTACCTGTATTTGAATGATGAGAAAGAAAAGATTTTTTCAATTGATATTAAAGAAGTGAGATTCGTTACTCTTCCCCTATCATACTCTGGTCAGGTTGTAGATGGAATCAATCTTGATAGAGGGAAGAATTTAGATCTTACGATAAAAAATTATGTTTGGGGTTCACAGGTAAGTTGGAGTAAAGATGCTGTCGGTAATTATGTAGTGTCGCTTAATCAGAATAAAAACGCCCAATGGAGACTTATTGGTATCAGAAATAATAAAACTGTGACAGATCTAAGTAGCCAGGAACTTACAACTTACGACTATGCAAACGGATGGTATGTAAAGAATATAGAGAGTTATGATTCACTGATAATCGTGTATATACCACAAATTATCTATATGATCGGTTTGTTTGCTACGTTATGGATATATTTAGTGTATCTTGCTTTTTGGATTTGGGGATTGGTTTTCAAAAGATAGATTCTTTTGAATGATCCACCGCTCCCTAAACTTATTTTTTAACCTCCTTTCAGAGATAAGTTAGGGAGCGGTGATATGGATCACTCGTTGGGCGTGGGGTCGAAGACCTCAAGCGGATTCCCATTGATGTCATTCGGACCATCATACACATTGGCACTGACCAGCATGAAAGCTTTGTCAGATTTAAGGTTCTTCACCTCGCCAACGGCAATGAGGGCCTTTCCGGCATCGAAGGATTTCGCGAGAAGCCGAGATTCCTGCCATTCGCGCACTTCATCTGAGTGGGCAATGACCAGAAAATCGGTGTCCTCGTATCCATACGCTTTCAGCGCATTGTAGACGTCCATCACGGACAGCTCGCGGTAGTCGCGGCCAGGTGTGATGTAATCCGCAAAGTGCGCCCCGTGTGCAAGCACGAAGTCCAACTCGGTCGAAACCGGTTGAGGCGTCATGGTTGCAGGAACGATAGCTGCAGCTGCTACAACGCAGGCAGGAGGTGTACCGACGCCTGGAATCACTTTACCAGTGATGGTTCCAGCCGTGGGATTGATTGTCACAAGCTCAGTGACTGTGGCAAACTGCCCAGCGTTAAGCTTGAGAGGATCTCCATCTTCATAGTGAAGGGTGATCCCACCAATCGTGTACACGATCGTGCCGACATCTGCCGTAAAGGTTCCATCAGCGTTCATGGAAACAACGCCACCGCAAGCGGAGACGTCGCCAGAAACGGATTGAACCGCGCCGATATTGCATGCAGTCAGCAGAACAGCAAAAAGAACCAGACTTGAAATAACGGTCATGGGTTTCATCACTACCTCCTTGGTAGTTGTTTGTTGGCCACCTGATGGTATGAAGGGTGTTTCCCCCTCGTGGCAAAGGATTTTCTAGAGCACTGCGTGCTCTTCATCAGATAAAAAATTCTAATAATAAAACTCTTTATCCGATGAAGAGATGTAACTCTATACATCCTATACCTTCCATCTTTCCGTCCGATTCTTTTTCAACGAGTGTTGCCATCAAATATGTAATTTGAGTATATAAATATACTACTATTATCATATATCAGGCTTTTAAAAGAACTTGTCCTTTTATTTCTAAAAGAGACATATTTAATGTAAAAATATTCTTTTAACATTAATCTATGTATCCTCTATATTTTCATTCTAAGCTGGTCAGAAACATTTAGTACTACATTCGCTTAAATGTAATTCTATATGTATTTTTCTGACCAACTTACAATGATTAAAGAAAGCGCCACAGTTTTACATGTGGCGCTTATTTCTTTAATCACTAATTTATATCTGGAAATCCTTTTAGGATTTAAGCGCACCAGATTTAAGTTAATCTATTTAATTGTTAAATTGCTAGTTACATTATAGTACATACTGTCTTAAATGTAAATACTATAGGTTAATGTAGTCTATATCATTAATATAAGGATTAACCGCAGGTGCGTCTCTATTTCTAAAAACGCACCTGATAGTGCACGACGGTTAAGATAAAAGTAGGGTGAGAAGATCTCTCAAAGCGTGTAGCCCAGCGGGTGTAGCCGATATCATGATCGGTATTACAACGCTTTGCAAGCACGCTAAGATTAATACTAGCTTCACCTTACTCTTTGCCACTAAGGATGATGTGACCACAATGTAGAAGGCGTAGAAGCCTCCCAAGGTAATCACAAAATACCAAAGTGACAGTAAAATGGGGGAAATCAAATCAAGTATCATGGGGGTTCTCCTTTTCTAGTTAACCGAACTTACACTAATGACATAGATCAGTTGTTAAAGGGCAATAAACAAGGAAAGGTCAGGAAATGAGTATTACTTAATAAGTTTCTTGAGCTTTGAAGCATTTGCAATTAATGCACTACCTGCTCCATACAAAGAAAGACCAACTATAGAAAATACATCTGTATTTACAATACTTGCATCAACGGGATTATGAGGACCGTATGGACCATAAGGCCCGTAAGGACCATATCCACTTGCAAATGTATTACCGTTTATAGCAAAAAAGAAAACCATTGCTAATATGGCAACTGCAAATATAGATTGTAATTTAGTATTTCTCATAATTAATGATATATGAAATATCTGGGAGAATTATACCCTATAGTTAATTTGGATGCAATAGTTTATAATTACGATATGAATAATACTTACGCATACTCTGCTGGATTAAAACAAGTCAGGGAAAACTGGCAAACCCCTCCGGGAACAGATGCTGATTTTGTTAAGGATCATCTTCCGGAAGCTGATGAGGTAATTGAATATTTTAAAGGTGTAAGAATTGAAAAAACAGCTCCTGGTGAACTCTTCAGAGAAAAATATGGTAATGAGACCATGTTTCTCTGGGAAACTCCCCTACAGGATGTAGGAACATTGGATCCACATATAATTGCGGGAGATGGCTTAAGTACAAGCACTGAAGACAATTTGAAAACGATGTTTAGGTCAATGAAGGGTGGAGATTTCAAAGGTGCTGTATCTAATGGATTATTAAGGATAAATTATGATATTCCTGGCAACAACAATGTAGACATTGTATTTGATCTAAAATCAGGAACGTCGTCGCCGGATAAGTATTTAAGTACTGTCGGTTTTTATCAAACGTCTCCAAATGGGAATACTCTTGATATTAATTCTCTTATCCCGAATGCGGAAATCGTATTTGCGAGATTTAAATGGTATGAATATATTCTTAGGCCATCATTATTGAGAGCTGGAATGGGGATCGATGGGAATAGGATTCATATTATGAATTCCTTCTTTTCAGATAAAGTATATCGTGAGATATTAACCCCAGCAGAGATTCTCGCACATGAAGCAGCACATAGTTGGTTTGCATATAAATATCCGGAAGTCTCGAATAGGTCCAGAGAGTTCATAATCACTCAGAAAAGATTTCAGGTGATAGATATATTAAGTATTCTTATGGCTTTCGGAGTAAATGGATGGTATTTACTTCCCTCTATTTTGGTAAATGCAGGTGGTTATATTATGTCCAGAGATATTAATACTGCGTTAGGAAAACAATATCATTCATTGTTGGCGAATGAGTCTCACTCTACATATGTTCAGGCAGTCTTCTCAGATTACATTAGAAGAAAAGGATTTCGGATTGGTGAATTAAGTCAAAATCAGGAAATAATAAATGCTAACTTCACCGCTAATTTTATATCTCTTTATCAACCTCTCCCATGGGGTTTGTTTGACCTTGCCGGAATAATTGCTGGCGGAAGTTCTATACCTAAGGGATCGAAAGTCGAGAAGAGTTCCCAACCTTTATCATTTGCTGCTTAGTTTATTCTACTCTCATAGCATATCTAAAAACTCTAATCTCTGAGTTTAGTGTTTTACAAGTGTAAAGAATGAGGTTGGCTTTATAATCAGCAATCTTAGTATTCTCTTCCACTTTATATATTTTATATCTAAATCTTCTCTGTTCCCATATTATCTCTATGGTATCCCCTACTTTAGTTTTAGGAAGGTTCTCAAATGAATTCTTCTTTCTATAACTGTTACTCCAGGCTAAATAACCAAATCTATGTGAAGCAAGAATAATCGGGTTTGTGTTATTAATTGGATCTCCCCATTCAGAAACTCTCCATACACCTTTAGAAAGTCCGTTTTCCGGAATAGAATTTTCATTTATTGCTCCTACAACTCCAATGGAGGGAATTAAAAGGGTGTTTGTAGATGTAAGTGATGAATCAAATGACGGTAGATCTGGAGTTTCCGGAGCTGTATTACTTCTTTCCTCTTCATCTATATTGTTGATGAGAGTGACTACATTTGCTTGCTCTTTGGCTAAAGCATCATTATTTATTTGGAACCAGATATAAGGATAAATCGGGGAGAGAATAAATAAGGTTGCTACTACGAGCATAACTACTCCCACGAGTATATACCAATTAAGGATCTTGTTTAAAACTCTTTTCTTATTCACTTCTTACTTATTTTTTAAATAATCTTCCAATATGATACCACTCTCTACCATCTCTTTGGCATTCTCTCTCCCTATGTATCTGTAATGCCAGCTCTCATAAGTATACCCTGTTACCGCTTCCCACCCCTTTGGATATGAAATCACAAATCCATACTTCCATGCATTTGCGGCTAACCACTTACCTGCCTTCGTATCTGTAAACTCACTTCCCAGCCTGTCCCCTATCTCACTACTTGAAAAATCCATGGCTGTACCAAGCTGATGCTGGCTGTGTCCCGGCCTGGCGGATATCTGGTCCACTACATCATAGTTGCCGCCGTTGTAATTAACCCAGTAGTTATAGGTGCCGGATTGAGCTGCATACGACCGATAACCCGATATCACACTCAAGTTCAACCCTGCCTTCTTTGCATCATTATTAAGCTCCCTTAAATCTTCAATTACAATACTCCTTAACATGTAGCTTGCTTTTGTAGTTACCCTGATCCCGCTAGTATTAGCATAAACCAAACCTGCAGGAACGTATGTAGAAGGTAATCTATACTCTTTATTCACTAACACTAATAAATCGTCACCTGACCTAGTTGTTTCCTTAATCACGTTTGGATATTTCCACCAGCCTGCGGTACTTGTTCCGGCACTCTTAGGCGCTACAGGCACGACAATTTTCTTGATAGAAGGTTGTGGAATTGGAAGAGGTTTGAGTAGGCTCGTTTCATTTCTCTCCCCTACTTTTAATACGGGTACATCCTTCTCTGTTTCATTGGAACGTCCAAAGATGTATGAATATTTCCATAGCCCTACAGAAAGGACAGTAAAAAGTAACAGGAGGGGTATAAAAAGACGAATAAAAAGAATGCCGATCCTTCTCTCTTTACTCTCTCTGTTTAACGTTATTTCCATAACTTGAGTATATCATTTCATTACCCGTTTATTTCTCTTCAGCAATCTCTTTCACGTCCTTTACAATAAATAGAGGAAATACGCCTCCAACAATAGAGACTAGACCTGCAACAAGAATTACATATGAATACGGGAAATTATCACCCATGTAGCCGCCTATAAACGTTGCTATACCAAGGCCAATGGCGATAACCGAGTCATAAACGCTCCACTGCTCCCCTACATGCTTGGGATCCAGGTACTTGCTAAATAGAACCCTCCAGGAAACATAGTTCATTGACCGAGCGATTCCCAGTATTATTTGATAGAAGTATAATGCTGCGAGTGAAGTTGAATAGGCGAGAAGAATTAGGGCAATGCCTCTAAGCACCGAGGAGGCTACGAGAATATAGGTTTCATCCACGTACCCTTTAAGCCTATCCATAGCCTTTCCTAAAGGAAGATTGAGAGCAGCACTTACACCTAAGAATACTAGGGATGATAGTCCAACATCTGTTAGATCAGCACCTTTAATTTGTGATATAGAGAAGAGTGGAAATATAATTCCTGAGAGACTCGCACTTGACCAGGTTCCGAAGTCGTTAAGCGTCAGGAGACTTAATACCTTCTTATCCGTAATCAGCTTATTAATTAGTAACTGTCTCATTTGAAATCGTTAACAATTAAACTAAATTACGGCAATTGCAGAAACTTTATCCTCTGTTGCGACATTCATAATTTTTACTCCCGAGGTTTGGCGCTGAAGAATAGGAAGGTTTTTCATCTCCGTTCTTATAATTACGCCGTTTTCTGATATCACGACTATTTCACTTTCGTCTTTATTATCAACAATTTTTGCAACTACCAACTTTCCTGTCTTATCGGTTACCCTAAAGGTAAAGATACCTGATCCTCCTCTGCCCTGCAGAGTGTAATCACTTAATTTACTCATCTTTCCAAAGCCTTTTTCAGAAAGGGTAAAGAAATTACCCTCTTCTGATACCATAACATCCATGGATATCACTTCATCATTGTCTTTGGCAAACTTAATACCGCGTACTCCCATCGTAGCCCTTCCTGTCGGCCTTACATCCTCCTCTTTAAACCTGATTGACTTACCTTCTCTTGTTACCATAATGATCTCACTTTCCCCTGAGGTTGGAATCACTTTGAGCAGTTCGTCGCTTCCTTCGAGCTTTGCTGCTATTAATCCGGTTGCTCTAATCTTTTCGAAGTCTTTAATGTCAGTCTTTTTGACTGTCCCTTTTTTCGTAGCCATGAAAAGGAACTTATATGTAACTCCTGATTCGTCACTGTTCCTGCTGATATTAAGAACGCTTGTGATCAATTCACCCTGTTCCAAAGAGATGAGGTTCACAATCGGAAGGCCTTTAGCTGTTCTTCCATACTCTGGGATCTCAAATGCCCTTATTCTGAATACTCTTCCCCTGTTGCTGAAGAACATCAAGTCATCATGTGTATTGCACAAAATGGCGTGCGAGATCCAGTCATCTTCCTTTGTCGTGGCACCTGTAATACCCTTTCCTCCTCTATTCTGAGTCCTGTATGTATCAGGAGGAATCCTCTTTATGTATCCCGAGTGGCTCAAGGTTACTAGTGTATTTTCAGCCGCGACCATATCCTCCTCAGAAATTTCATCAATCTTGCCTTTAATGACTTTAGATCTTCTTGCGTCACCGTGTTTCTCAACGATCTCGGATAATTCTGCGTCGATCACTCCAAGGATCTTAATTGGGTCTGCAAGGGTTAAGGTATACTCTTTAATCTTTTCACCTAATTCTTTATATTCATCCTGCAGTTTCTCTCTCTCCAGAGCAGCGAGTTTTCTGAGCTGCATCTCAAGAATGGCCTGTGCCTGTACCTCTGTAAAGTCAAATTTGGAAATAAGGTTGGTTTTGGCCTCTTCCTGGGTTTTTGAACCTCGTATTGTGGCAATAATGTCATCAAGAATATCTAGTGCTTTAAGCAGGCCTTCAAGTATATGTCCTCTATACCTTGCCTCTGCTAAATCAAACTCAAATCTTCTAATTACAACTGAGATTCTGAAGCTTAAAAATAGCTCCAGCATCTGTTTTAGAGGAAGTGTCTTTGGCTCCTGCTCAACAAGGGCAATCATATTGGCATTGAAGACCTTTTGCATCTCTGTAAACTTGTAGAGCTTGTTTAGGACTGTTTTCGGCTGGACATCCTTTTTCAGGATTATTACAACTCTCATCCCCTCTCTGTTAGACTCGTCACGGATATCTGCAATACCTTCAACCTTCTTCTCTTTCACCAAATCAGCAATCTTTTCGGTCAGGTATGCTTTATTAACCTGGAAAGGTATCTCAGTTACAATTATCTCGTATCTGCCTTTCTTTCCCTCTTCAATAGATGCTTTCGCCCTTTGAAGAATCCTTCCTCTACCGGTTGAATATGCATTCAGAATCTCATTCCTGTCATAAATAGTTCCTCCTGTGGGAAAGTCAGGTCCGGGAATTATGTTGATGAGTTCTTCAGGCGTTATTTCAGATTTGAATTCAGGGTACAGACGCTCGTCGGTTTTAATGCGAAGAGCAATTGCTTCTCTCTGCTTTTCATACTCCAGACTATATTTATTTATATAGTTGCCAAGGTAGTCAACTGGTCTGGGGTCGAGGGTCATAGGGATTCTCTCTCCCTTTTCTCTATCAAGTCTGAGCTCGTTATAGATAGCTTTTCCTTCCCACTTGTTTCCTCTCTTGATCATTTCGCGCAGTGCGGTAATTAGTTCTGTGAGGTTGTGAGGAGGAATTTTTGTTGCCATACCAACGGCTATACCATCGCTTCCGTTTGCCAGAAGCTGTGGAATTGCAGCAGGAAGAACAGTGGGTTCCAGTCTTGTACCGTCATAGTTAGGAATAAAAGGGACGGTTCCCTTCTCAAGGTCTCGAAGGAGTTCCACTGTAATTTTTGACATCTTGGCTTCCGTGTATCTCATTGCAGCCGCAGGGTCCCCGTCTACTGAACCAAAATTTCCCTGCCCGTCTACTAACGGGTATCGGGTTGAAAAATCCTGAGCCATTTTAACCATTGTAGGATAGATAACGACCTCTCCATGCGGGTGGTAGTTACCTGAAGTATCACCCGCTATTTTTGCTGATTTTCTGTAGTGCGCGGAAGGAATCAGGTTCATGTCGTTCATTGCAACGAGAATTCTTCTCTGCGACGGTTTCAAACCATCTTTTACCTCAGGAAGTGCTCTTGAAACAATTACGGACATTGAGTAGTCGATGTAGCGGGTCTTCATCTCATCTGAAATGGAACTGTCTGCTATCTCACCTGGTTTGAACTCTGTATTAAATGAAAGTCCTTCATCATCTCCTCCGTCTTCTGATTCTGTTTCAACCACTGGTGGAGTTTCTGGTGTATTTGTTTCTGGATCCTGTTCTGTTGCCAATTTCACAATCTTATCCTTCTCGTCGTTCATAACTTGTAGTATCTAAATTATACGTTGCCTGTCTAACCATGATACCCTAAAAAGGCGGTTTTGTTAAACCCTAGAAGAGGTATATATCTCCTTGTATACAGTGCCGTAACAGTATGCCAAAGCAAATGCTACAACGGTTGCTACTGCCGGGTATACAAAGAAGGCCATACAGCATGTGACAAAGGAGAGGGAGATTGCTATCGCCCCTAATATCTCAAGCCCAAGAAGGAGAAGATACTTTTTCCAGTTGTTGGAAATGAGGGCCGAAACTTTTGAAAGAACAAAGACATTTTTGAATCCTTCGGATAGATACAAATACTCCATGCTGTACATTGCAAACTTTACTATTATGACGCAGGTAAAAAGCCATAAAAGGAAAAGAACTCCTGTCGCAATCCATAAAAGGATGCTCACTACAATCATGCTTTCCATCGATATTGCAGCTGCTGCTCCTGTAAGTATGGGAAATCCAAGGAGCAGAAGAGAAGTCATACCAAGCACAAATCCTATTACCACCTTCACAATCCCAAACTTTACCCTCTGCCATATATTTCCATGCGGAGTGATTTCGGGCTTCTTTCCATACATGATATGTCCTACCACATCAAAGAGATAACCTGATAGGTACAAGGTTACCGGGAATGTAACCAAAGATACAATCATATTGAAAAAAGCCGAAATGGCGTTTGTACTGGTTGCAAGATATTTAAAGGACTCAGTCTCAGTTTCTTTTGCTATTGTATTAAAGATATCTGCAGGAAGTTGAAAAGTTGTCTGAAGTACAAAGGTTATTATCGCAAGTCCTAAACTGATCAAAAAATATACCCCGACTGTTTTGAGCCAGTCTTTATCCTCAAAGGGGAATTTTACAGCGTTTTCAAGATTAATCATCGTGCGATATTTTCAAATTAATATCTCATTATATTGTTATATACACTCTTTTTCAATGAGTATCCAATCTTTTGTAGCATTGATAGTATCCTGCTGGTTAAGAATGAGCAAAGGGTTGTTGGTTCCTGCATCTAAAGCCTTCTTTATTATGACAGCATACTTATCTTTCCCTGAAACTTTCTTTTTGTTATTACATAGATAGGTGTTTCCATACTCCCCTACCCCTACCATCTTTAAATCGTCGGTTATAATCCTGCCTTCAAAGTGAAGCTCGTTTCTTAATATCTCGGTCCATTTTGGAGATATACTCGCAGGAAGTGAGTCTATTTGGTTGTAAATAACATGTCCTGTCATTACATAATCTGTCCCGTTATCGACGGCAGTCTTAAAAGGGATTGAGTCTGTAACTAACCACTGCCTGTAGTTTATTCCCACCGTAGTTTGAGAGAAATGCGTGTCAGAGGTGGTTCTTCCGAGACCGGGAAAGTGCTTTACAGAGCTCTCAATATTATTTGCGTGAAGAATATCTATATATGATGAAATAACCTCAGATACTTTAACCGAGGTCTCTCCTGCACTTCTGGTTGTCATCACAGAGTTTTTGTACGCGATGTCAGCAACGGGTGCTAAGTTTAGGTTTATTCCAATCTGCTTCATATAGTCAGCCTGTTTGGAGGCGGTTTTCGAATTGTAATCGCTGATTCCCGTAAAGTCTCTGGGATATCCGTTTAAATTTTTTAATCTTGAAACAAGCCCTCCTTCTTCATCGATGGAGATCTCTATACTAATACCTTTTTTCTGTGCATATTTTTTTATATCTGAGATCAATTTTTTAGTCTGTTCATAATTCTCAATATTGTTACCCAGCAGTATTATTCCTGAGGGCTTAACAGTGTCGAGGTATTTCTCAGTGGATTTAAGTAGAACGGCTGAGTCCAGACCTACAAACAGAGGAGATTGAACAGTTTGATAGTACTTGATTACAGTCTGTTCAGGATATGTAGCGGGTATTGTTAGAAGCATACTGGGATTATAAGCCTGTAAGGAAAGAATATAAAGGCTAGACGTCGAGATTTGCCAATGTCGAGTATCTCTGTATAAATCTTCTTCTTGGAGGTACCTCTACACCCATCAGCATCTCAAATGTTTTTTCTGCTTCTTCTGCGTCTCTAATCTCAACTCTCTTAAGTACCCTTGTTGCAGGATCCATTGTTGTTTCCCAGAGCTGTTCAGGATTCATCTCTCCCAGCCCTTTGAACCTTCCCGTTACTGTTTTCTTTCCCGCTTTATCTGCTTGTATAATGAATGCATCTTTTTCTTTCTCACTTATGAAGTAATATCGACTCTTTCCTACCTCTACTTTGAATAGTGGAGGCTGTGCAAGATATACATAGCCTTTTTCAATAAGAGGCCTGAAGAACCTGTAAAGAAGTGTCAGAACCAGAGTGGCAATATGTGATCCGTCAACATCAGCATCAGCCATGATAATGATCTTGTGATACCGGATATTTTCGACATTCATAGTATCTCCGATTCCAACTCCAAGTGCAGTTACAATATCTTTAAACTCATTATTAGCAAGTATTCTATCAATTCTGTATTTATGACTATTAATGATTTTACCTCTAAGCGGTAGGATAGCTTGAATTGATCTATCTCTTCCCTGTTTCGCACTTCCGCCTGCCGAATCGCCTTCCACAATATATAGTTCACTTGCTGCTGGGTCTTTGCTTGAACAGTCTGCAAGTTTTCCAGGAAGGCCGCTTCCCTCTAGAACGCCTTTTCGTATTACTGCTTCTCTGGCCGCTTTTGCAGCAGCTCTTGCTTTGAAAGCCAATACAGCTTTCCCGATGATACCCTTTGCTTCTTTTGGATTCTCATTGAAATATGTTGTGAGCTCTTCCTTAACAAGTTTTTGTACTATACTTTTAACCTCGGGGTTGTTTAGTTTGATTTTAGTCTGTCCTTCAAATTGTGGCTCTGGAACTTTAACAGATATTACGGCACTTAGTCCTTCTCTTACATCGTCTCCTCCTAATCCTTCCTTAACTCCTTTGAGAAGCTCTTCACTTGTTGCGTAGGTATTAATTGCACTTGTTAAAGCGGTTCTGAAACCTGCAAGGTGTGTACCACCTTCTGGATTCATAATATTGTTTGTATAGCATTTAACATTCTCTTCGAGTGAGTCTGTATACTGTACTGCAACCTCAACTACCACGCCTTCGTCCTCGGATTTCATATAGAAGACGTCGCTTAGAGATTTTTCATCAAGGTTCATGAACTTTACGTAGGATTTGATACCGTCTTCAAAGTATAGTTCATATACTTTTGGCTCTTGTCCCTTTTCAACTCTTTCGTCTTTAAGATTGAATCTAAGACCTCCTGTTAAGTATGCATGCTGTCTGCATTTTTCAAGAACCCGTTTAAAGCTAAAATTAACATCCGGAAATATCTCGAAATCAGGTTTGAATACATGCTGTGTCCCTTGAAGTTTTGTAGGTCCCTTCTCTTCGAGCTTTGTTGCTGGAACCCCTCTTTCGTATCTCTGTTCGTATGTCTTTCCCTCTTTAAAGACTGTTGAGACCATCCACTCAGAAAGGGCATTAGTACACTTCATACCAACTCCGTGCAACCCTCCAGATACTTTATATGCTCCTTTTTCAAACTTGCCTCCTGCGTGAAGGTTGGTCATAACTGTTTCAAGGGTTGATACATGGGTCTGAGGGTGCATATCAACGGGAATGCCTCTTCCGTTGTCTCTGACTTCTAAAGATCCGTCTTTGTGAATAGTTACCCAGATGTGGTCACAGTATCCTGCAATAGCTTCGTCTACAGCGTTATCTAGGAGTTCTGTGAAAAGATGGTGCAATCCTTCTAGATCTGTTGATCCGATGTACATGGCTGGTCTTTTTCTTACAGCTTCTAAACCCTGTAATACTCTAATATTTGATGAATCGTATGTTGTTGAATCCTTATCTCCCATAATATTCTTACTTTTGCTTAGACTTAAGATTGTATCATGGGAGGCAAAAATTGCAATGATACAGAGTTAATATCGTGTCAGATATCTATTGATAGACGGTAGGATATAATTCTTTTAGGTTTACGTCATTAAAACTCGTCCCACACTCAACGAGAATATCTCCCGACATAATAAAGTTTATGAATACACTAAAAGGGAGTACTGCCACTCCCTGATCATATTGTGTTGGGTCACCGATTATCACGGATATACCATCTGGGCCTTCTTTTAAAGCAAGGACTAAATTTCTGTATGAACTAGAGCTGAAGAAGAACTCTCCTTGGTTTAGAGCATTTACATCACCAACAGTCTGTATGGTTATTTCAGTCTCTTCTAATTCTACGCCCCACTTTCTAAGAGCCTTTTTTGCCTCTGCGACTGCAGGGCTTTCGCTAGTTCCTTCGTGGTCTTGTATTGCGACCTGTGAGGTATCCGCCATTTGACTTGTTTTATAATTTATTGGCAGTGAAATATGCAATTATACTCCGAAGGATAAAAGGGATCAATTAGAAGTAGGGCAATATCTTGTGAGAGTAGAGGAGTTGTGGGTAAAGATCAAAAACCACCCAAATGTTGATTCACCTCACTTTATATAGATTGAGTATGGAGAAACCAGTTCTGCTAGATAGTTCACTTTTATTATCTTTTCTGTATAGTCTTCTCTTGGGGAATAGTAACCGCAGGCTTTGTCTACTCTGTATTTAAAGTAGTTGTTTAGATATCGGTCCTTGTTTATTAGTAAACCATTCAACAGACAGTATTGGCTTATATCCAGATTCATCTCTACAGCATGTAATTTGTTTCCCGTTATTGCAAAGTGAGGTCTGGATTTATTGCCAACCAGGAGGATTTCTTCAGGTAGATTTAACCAGTGGTTAGTATCTGTAGAATACTTTGTGAACTGTTCAACCTTTGGAGTTTCAAATGAGGACTTCGTTTCGGTGAGCAGGATATATACCTTTTTGCTATTTGATATAGATTGAAGAACAAAGTTTTGCAGTGTTTTTGGATGACAAAAAACTCCGCTATATCCCCAGAAGAATTTTCCGGTCTTCTTCTCTTCTTTCTGCTTTATCTCAATAATCTCAGGGAGAGTGTATCCGCAGTATGGGCCGGCTTTCATGAGTAGTATATATTGAGGATTTTCAGTTTCCAAACAAGTTCAAAATGATATTACTATACAAAGTATAGCACTAAAATATCTACAGTTTGTCGCTACAGAGTAAGGACTAGGTCGTGGGCTGTTCCAAAGTAACTTTATTTTCAGCTTTCGTATATCTCCCAACTAACTCTGCTTTTGCAACAATATGATCTTCCATTGCAGCAAGAAGGTCTTCTCTTGTTACGGTTTTCTCATCCAGTTCCAGCATTGTATCTAAAGCGAAGAGTTTGAAGTGATATCGATGTTCTCCTTCTGGAGGGCATATAGGATACCAGTCATTGGTCATTCCCGAGTTCATTCCGACAGCTCCTTTTGGTACTTCACCTTCTCTTATCTCTGTCATTTTAGGATCCATATTCCATATCATCCAGTGTACCCATAGTCCTGCAGGGGCATCCGGGTCTTCGACAAGAAAGACCAGGCTTTGTGCATTTTGCGGTACATAGGAGATTGTAAAAGGCGGGTTGATGTTCTCTCCATCACAAGTGTATTGGGGTGGGATCTCACTATCGTGAATAATTGAAGGACTGTTAAGTAGCATATGTTTTTAGATAATAATTTATATATCTAAAGCCTATGTTTTATATCGCTAATACATTCTACTATCATGATACGGGGAAGGCAAATGTTACGGTTCAATTATTGCACTTTGCTCCCCACAAGCCCCTATTATTCTCCTGTGCATCTCTTTGTGCATTTCTGAAATCAATCTGGTATTTGTAGGGTACTGAATACGTATATTCGTGTGCATACCCCTGTCTGATCATCTCCTGATTGAAGAAAAGCCCGTCTTTTGTATAGACATAAACAAGCAGTCTGTCATACCTGTCTATTCTCTCCTGTGAATTATCTACTTCCAACCTTACTTTCTTACCTAATAAAAGATCCTTGGCTTTATCTGAGGCCTCCCTACCAAAACATTCAACAGGTTTTCGCGGATCTACAATCTCTGGCGTATCAATCCCGATCATTCTTAAAGTTCCTAATTCAGATACTTTTATTGTATCTCCGTCTACTACCTTTGTTACCTCGTAGAACTTGTTCTCATCAATACTGAAATCTTGTGCGGATTTTACACCGGGCTGGCTTTCCGGATTGGTGATATTAAAAGAGTATGCGAGTATAAGCACGATGACAGCGATAATGGTGGTGGTTAAAGAGCGGGCGCGAGCTTTTGATGATAGTCGTGTCGGAAGTGTGAATGATTTTTGATTTGTGTCTGTAATCTGCATCTCATTGACATTCTAACATTTAAATGAAATGTTTTTTTTAAGGAGAGAATATAGAAATTAATCAGCTAAATCCAATATCTGAAACTGCTCTTTCGGCCATAGCTGTGTGTTGAAGAACTTTATTCTTTTAGGTGAGATCTTATATACATTTGAAACGGCTGCGTCTATGAACTTCTTAGGATCTTCCATCTTCTCGCCCTGCCCTTCCGTTATCAGCTTATTCCACATATTAAACATCCACTCCAGTTTTTTAATACTTTTAATCTTTTGGGCCGTTCCATGCAACTGAATTCCTTTCTGAGGGAGATATATAGGCTGATGTGAATCTGCAATTGCGACTGCAACATTAGGATTGATATCTATAGCTTTTGAGTGTTCTCTCCATGCTTTGCTCACAAAGTATAGATTTAAATCACTATCATGAACATAATATAGATTTGCGATCCATGGAGTATCGGAAAAAGTAGCAAGTGACATGAGTTTCTGAGTTGAGAGGTAGTTTGATACAAGTGACTTTAATTCCTGGCTATCCATAGTGTTTTGTATATAAATTATCGCTTAGTATAACTCCAAGACTGTTAAACATAAAGCATTATGAAACCTCCTCCGCTTTGTGAAACGGCTTCTAATCACTACACCCATTTCTTTGCTTTTTGTTAGCTATTTTTTGCTTTGTAGAACAGGATTTTGGAATAAACTATGATATAATATGCGCTATGAAAAAACAGTTTGCGATTCCATTTCTTATTTTAGGTCTGGCTCTTTCAGGGTGCAAGTCTTCAACAAATCAAGACTTGAGAGTTCAGCCCACTGAATCACCTGAAGTTTGTGCCTTTAATATGGAGTCCCGGGGTTATATTAACGTTGGTAAATAATATTCATATGCTACGATGGTATGGGATGGAGATAGATATATTATAGTCCATGGAATTATAGAAGTTGAGGAAGAAAGTAACTACGCAGTAAATAGGGTGTATGATGAAAGTGGGATGCTTTTCGACCAGATATATTTAGATGATACCGCCTCTTTCACTTTTGCAAAGAGTGATAGCGAGATTACGACGGTCTCATTTCTGTGTAAAACGCTTTGGCTAAATAGTGATACTTCAGAAAATTCTCCAGGAGTCGAGTTAAATACCTAATCGAAATATGATGCCCTTTAAGTAATAGATGATCAGCGGTTTCTGTTGCATTCATTTTGGAAGTATCTTCTCCATATCCCTGTGCAAGTATAATAGTTTTATTTTCCATTCCAATCTATTACTAAAGATGATGTATGAAACTCCCCTACTCTATGGTGAAACTTAAATAGCTGATAATAACTCTCCCTTGTGGCTTTAAAGTCATTGTGTATAATCAAGATAGAAATACACAGAATCCGTATTACATATGACTGAAAACAATTCACAAGATTCTATTTATCCAGCCAGTTCATCATCAAACTTTGAGGGTTCAAATGTCCCTGTGTGGAAAGCTCGCGGATTAATTGTGGAGGAAATAAAAGATAAAGAAAGAAGTGATGGTCTACAAGAATGGAAACTAAGGATAGATGCTGAGAACTCTAATTTAAGTGAAGAAGAAAGAGAATTTCTTAAGAAGTATGACGATTTATCCTTTCATGCCTGGGGCAATGTTGAAGGTGGAATAGAAGAAATGCATGAGGCTTTTATGAATTGCGGACTTCTTTTTGCCGGTGGACTGGCTTCAAACTATGAAGTGTGGGATACAAAGAAAAACTCGTTCGTAACAAGATTAGGAAGAAAACTTGATCCAATTGCCGGAAAGTGGATGGGAGTTGCAATTGACTGCCCGGGATTCGGCGGCTCAGCACTTAAAAAGGGGTTAGAAAGTGTAGAAAATGTAAGTAGTGAAGATTATCAAAAGCTAATATCAATAGCTTTAAAAGTTTTAAATCCAGATGATAAGAGTACGGTTCTAGTAGGTCACTCCTCAGGAGCGGAAGCGGTGCTGCCATTTAGCACCAAAGGATATAAAGTGTTTTCGTGTAACCCGGCCGTTAAAAATTCTGAAGAAAATGCATTCAAAAATATTAATGCTTTAAATGGTATTGGTGATAGTGTTCAAAGAATTCCTGCCGCTTCTATTATTGTTCATCCTTTTGCTGTGGGAATCACTGCTTTGTATTTAGGGAAATTTGGTGGTGAAATGCTAGGAATTCACTCTAGACAGGAAAAGCTTTTTTGGAAGGCGTTTGTTTATAAATCAAAAGAGTTGGAACTTATCGATTCTCCTCTTAAAATTGCTCCGACAGTAGAACCTACTTTACTTCTAGCCCAGGGCGATAAACTAACTCCGATTGTTGAGTCAATCCCCGTTATATGTGATTGGTTTTCCAGGTTTACGGATAGTAATAGTCTAAAGGAGAGAATCTTGAGAACGATTATCCCGATAAGCGAAGAGTTATCAAAGAGTGTTGGGCATAATGGGATGTATGAGGATGATAATGTGGCGGAAGCGGTTACCGGAAGTATGACTGATTATGTAGCTTTAAAGAAAGGTAAAAAAGACTTTAAAGTCCCTGTTTTGGCTTCTAATGGATTAATAAGTTCACTTCTTGATGATTATGCACAAGGATTGAAACTTAACGAGAGAGTACTGGATGAGATAAAATATTCAAACAGTAGAATTAAGGAGCTCGGATTCATCACATACTCTCTAGAGACATTTGCTAATTTGTCTGAAGAGCTTTCTAAACTTGATAAGGTTCTGATACCTTCCCATAGCGGAGATCCGCAATTTGATGACTATTTAGTAACGCTCCCTACGAGTGCTATCGAACCAATAATTACTAGAGTATTAGCTCACCCTTTCTTACTCGAAAGAAATAAAGTGGAGGTTGGAAATGAACCTGAGTTTGTCGCAAATGAGATGAAAAACATTGTCCGGTTTTTTGACCGTTATAGTGCCGATTTTGATGGTGAAAGTACCTTTTTGGCGACTTCGCTTCATCCCATATTTGCGGAGTTGGCCAAAGAAGGCACATTGAAAGTAATTGGGAAGAAAGAAGGAATGGAACCGACTGACGATTTAGTAGATAGCTTTTTCTTGAAAGTAAGAGATGAGATTGTTATGCAGTTAGTTGTTATGTATGCACATCATTTAACATCTTTCAAATTTAGTAAGTTCTTCGATAGCTTTATAAGTGCGAAAGAAGATTTGAAGATCTGTACAGCCGTTGGTTTTCAGCAGATTGCTCAAGTAGCAGAGGCTAAAAACAAATTAATGCAATCAAGATATAGCAAATAATAAGCTTTATTTACGCTTCAAACTCCAGCTTACATCAAAAAGAACCTTCTCAATTGCCGTCTCGTACTCGAAAATCTCTCCCTTTTTAAACCAGAGAGCTATTTCTCTCTGAGCACTTTTTTCGCTGTCTGATGCATGTAGCATAGTCCTTGTTGTTCTATCGCTACTTGATGAGAGTGTAATTGAATCAGGTGAATAATCAGCTCTAATTGTCCCTACATCAGCCATAAACGGATTCGTAACTCCAATCATTTTCCTCACTGACTCTATTATGTGCGGTCCTTGCATCACTATAGCTAATATTGGGCCGCAGCTTAGATAGTCAACATTTCTTTGCCATACCTTTAGACCTATCTCCCGTGCATCCATTTTGCTTGTATCTTCTCCGTGTTCCTGAGCAAGTACAATTGTTTTATTTCCCATTCCAATTATCTGTTCATCTGTAGTTTCGTAGTGTTCTTTTGCAAGACTCTCCGTAGGGAGTACCATCTTCATTCCAACTATTTTAAAGCCCTTCCGTTCAAATCTTGTAAGGATCTCCCCTACTATTTGTCTTTGTACAACATCAGGTTTGAAAAGTACGAGTGTTTTCTGCTTGAGCATATTTAAGTTTGTTTATTTTACATAACGTCTTAGAAGTATACAGGATATAAGGGGAAGGTTTCTACAAAAAACATTACTCCGTTTGTTTGCAGGCTTTCTTACACACTCCATCTAGTGAATACTGTGTATTGGTATCATTCTCTTTAATACATCCATCTACACGTATATTTTTTAGCTCTCTTTGGTCATCACATTTGCAGTCTTTGTATACGCATCCTTGTGTATACCCTTCTTTACATGTAACAAAGGGCATCCATACACTGGCACAGAAATCTGTAGTGTTCGAATTACCATTGGACTTTAATCTATTCATTTGAAATTGGGAGTATAGATACAACCCCCCTAAGGCAAGAACGGGGACTATTACAACAATAGCGGCGACAATTATCAATGTCTTGAGATTGTTACTATTCTCTTTTGGTTTTGTCATTTTTATGAACGCTAATTATACATAGAGTATCATAAATCGTTTGAAAGGATAAATGAGACACTGATGGAAGATCCTGAATATTTATGTATAATACCGTTATATGAATCCAGATATCCCATTAGAAAATCTATCCTGGAAGGATCGCGGAATAGAGGTGGAAGAAATAAAAGATAAACAGAGGAAAGATGGTCTTCGAGAATGGAGCCTAAAGATAAATACGGAGAATGCCCCTCTCCCTACTGAAGAAAAGGAATTTCTGAATAAATATGAAGGTTTAACTCTGCACGCATGGGGAAAGACGGAGGGAGATAGCGGAGAGATTCAGGAATCTTTTAATGAATGCGGTTTTGTCCTTGCTGGAGGATTAGCCTCCAATCGCAAGACGTGGGACTCAGGTAATTCTTTCGTATCGAGCTTGGGTAAAAACCTTGAGCCGGTTAGCAAGAAATGGCTTGCATTAGGTCTGGACTGCCCCGGATTCGGGGGATCCAATCTAAAAGAAGGATCTGCCAGTGAGGAAAATGTCAGCAGTGAGGAGTATCAGAAATTGATGAAAATAGTGCTCAAGTATATGGGGGGGGCTCCCGAAAAGACAGTTATAGTTGGTCACTCTTCAGGGGCAGAGGCTGCGTTGAGTTTGTGCCAAGAGGGATATAAGGTATACGCATCTAATCCTGCTGTTAAAGAAAGGGGTATTAATACATTTACAGCAATTAATATACTCAATGGCGTTGGAGATAGATTTGTAAACATACTACCAAAAGTTGTATATAGCTTTGCAAAAGGTATTACCGGAGTATATGTTGGGAAGTTTGTAAGCCCGTTTCTTGATGTTCATGGTGAAGAGCAATCCCTTAACTGGAAGTCTTTTGTTGCAAAGTGCAAAGAATTGGGAAGAAAGGATAAGTATCCCGGTAAACCGAGTGTTATGCCCCGTATACTAATGACTCAAGGTGATAGACTCACTCCGATCAAAGAATCTGTCAGTTATATTATAAATTGGTTAAGACAGTTTAATCCTTCTATATCAAAGGAGGAGATATTATCTTTGATTATTCCTGTGGACGAGAAGAATTCAAAGGAAGGCGGACATAATGCAATGTTCGAAATCCCTGAAGTTACAGAGGCTGTAACTGGTGAGATTGCCGGGCATGTAAAATCAGTAAAGACCGGGGTCGGAAATGTCATGGAATCTTCAAAAGACCCTGTTATCTCCTCGCTCATTGAACAAGCAATGAAAGGCAAGCAGGCTGTGGAAGCAGAGCAGGAGGTGGATATAAAAGATAAAGAAAAAGCTATGCTTGCATGGTCCTTAGAAATATACTCAAATCTTGCCCGTACTTTCGGAGCACCGGGTATTGAAATATCAAGTAATAGACAGGCTATACGTATAAATAGAGCGACTCTAGAAGAGATCGTTTCCAGTTTTGTACATCCGTATATTATGGAGAAAGAAGCGATTGAAGCAGGTAAAGAGATGGATTTTGTTCAACAGCAGCTTAAGGAAATCGTATCCATGTATCAGAGGTGTTATGTGGAGGTTGATGAACTGCGGGATATTCTCCTTGTTAGAAATATGGGAAATAGTTTCTTAGATCAGACAGAGGAAAGTGAGCTTGCCCCTATTGTGACAGATAGAAATAATAGAGAGGTTAGTCTTAAGGAGATTGATCAATTCTTTACAGATGTAAGGGATAGAATTATTCTTAAGCTTATAACAGCATATGTTCAGCAGTCTACGGATGTTGAAGTTGGTCCATTCCTTGAAAAGTTTATTTCTTCTCTTCATGCAATGGAGGTATGTAAAGAGATTACAATCAGAGAGCTTATTGAGGATGTAGACAGAAAAACTAGTGGTGATAGATCCTCATAGCATCTATCTAATTTAACTATTATATAGATATGCAGGTTCATCTTGTTGTAAATGCTGTGCTTTTCAAAGGCAGTAAAGTATTGGTTTTTAGAAAAATGATTAATGATTAAGCAAATAAAATTTCAAGTAGATGTTTTATCTGGTGAGAAATTGATAAATAATGAAGCTGAACGAGTGAGGTACTATCTAACTAATTATGATTCATATAAACAAAAGGGAATACATGGATTATTGAGGTTTCCTGATGGTATCAGTCCAGGGTTAACGTATGAAACTCCTGCAATTCGTAGTGCTATACTAGCCGAGTGCCAATCTCTAGAGAAACTTTATACCCGTTTCTCTCAGGACCTTATTCTAGCAGTACGAGAAATCGCTCCTCATATCACTGACCTTACTAAACTGTATGGTTTTAATGTCCATGGTTTATATAGAATTACACCAACAGCATTTGGGACGATTGGAGGAACAATTGGTTTATATGACTCAGTTGCATTCAGATTGCCCGGTCTTTACGATAACGGTGACGGTCTTTGGGAACCGAAGAAATGGTGGAGTACCGGGAAATATAGAACCACTATTGAGTTAATAACTCATGAGGTCTTGTGTCATAAAGTTACTACGGAAATAAGAGCGGGTACAGCTTTAGATGAGGAAGTTCCCAATGCGACTCATCAGTGGCATAAAGAGTACCTTATGGACTTGCTTGGTAGAACTTTTTTAACTGAAACTGGTTTGATGAAACCTAAAGATGTTACTCTTCAAATTAAAGCTATTGAAGTGGCTAGAAAAGATATTGATCCGATATATTTTGACAAATTAGGTAATATTACCTGGCGTGGAAATGTGACTGGGCTCATGAAAAGGATTAATTCTCTACTTAATGGAGCCTAAGTATATGATGGGCTGTGTTATGTAGCCTGAAACATAATACAAAAACAAACCTAGCTATTTATTTCAACGATTGATAATAAATCTTTAACGACTTTATCTACTGGTTGATTTGCCTCAATCACCTTATCTACAAATCCCGCTCTTTTAATATCTTTTTGATAACCAACCATGTCTACTAGATACTTCTCCATATCTTCATAGCCCTTTTTCATCCTCTCAATATTTCTGTCTCTCAATACATCAAGACTCGCAACTAATTGAACGATCTTGAATCCTGATTCATGAGCCTTCTTTAAGTCTCTCTCTGAGAAGTACCAAACATTCGTGAAAAAGATGATACTAGATTCTTTCAGAAGATTGCTAAATATGATCGGAAACAGTATTTTATGTTTATAATCAATGTCTTTTGGAAACACTCCCTTGTTTAGGGCTGTAAGCTTTTCGTCTAATTCTGAAATATTATACCGACTTATTTTTCTAAGGGATTTAATTAAGGTCGTTTTTCCGGATAAGGAGGTACCTATTACAATGATTTTATACATAAGACAATTGTATCAGAATTAGGGGAAATAATGGTCAGAGATATTGTATCACCCAGAAGCCCAAGAAAGAAGATTGGTACTTATTATTCCTAATTTAGATAAGAAGCTGAGAAGGTACTAAAGTATTAAAGTAACACCTCTCTCTTCCTGAAGTTTCTTAATATAATCACCTAGAGGCTCTAAACCTAGCTCAATTCTTCTCTTATCTACCATGTTAGGTCTATATAATTCTTTTAGTTTATAGGTGCTCTCCAGACCCTCTACTGGCATAAACTGAGTACCATACAGCTGATCCTTACCTTCCCAATTTCTAACCCTATCTACAAGCATTGCATATATATTCGTTGGGTATCCTGCCATACTCTTTTTCATAAGAGTGAGATATTTCTTCATGAACTTTACATCCTCTCTAGGCATATGCTGAACAATCAAGAAGGCCGCCATTTGAGCTTCTGAGCCGTACTTTGAGGTAATCAAACCTGTTTCATTAAAAATCTCCTTAAACTCTTTCTGATTAGCTTCATCAACTTTCCACATCTTATCTAAATATTTTTTTTCATTCTTGGAAAAATACTTATCCCTTATTTGCTGGTCTTTCTTTGCCATAAGGATAAGCCTTTTAGCAATCCTTTTTATATCAACTTTTTTAGTTGTAACTGGAGGGTAGCTTTGTTTCATTGGTGTATTCTACCAAAAAACTACCCTCCAGCACATCTAAAGAGACCCAATAAGCACCTCCGCCATCGCCTTTGATAAAGGTAATCCTGTTCTGTCTTCAACAAATCCCCACTGACCGTTTGGATTTATCTCAAGAAAAACAAGTTTCCCATCATTGGAATATGCGAAGTCGTAGGCTCCGAAGTTCAGACCAAGCTGTTGATTCATGAGTAAACATTTACTGGTAATTTCATCGCTTAGATCAAAAGGCGTATACAATGTTTCAGGCTCAGACTGGGCTGTTCTCCAATCCATTTTTTCTGAAACAATCTTGCACCCAAAGACCTTTTTACCAATAACAGTTACTCTCAAATCATAAGCTTTATGAATTAATTGCTGAAAGATCATGGGCGTAAGGCCAAGACCTTCATAATTCATTTGCTGACTTGTGGGAGATACAAAGTAGCCTGGAACTTAAAAATAAAGTAATTCTAATTCAATTACTTTAAGGTAAATCCCCTATCAACAGCCAGTACCGGTCCTGTTATGAAACTTGCCTCATTAGAGAGAAGGTATACCACTGCGTCTGCTATTTCTTCTGAAGTACCAGACGTTCAATTATTGATAGCTCAGTTAGAAAGAATCTGTTTTTGATGTAAAATACACTCATGGAAATACAAAATAAAGTAGCAACATTAAAGTTAAAACTCATTGACCCAATGATTTACGATATAACCGAAATACTCAATATTACGGCGAACAAAACCGGTCAAGACAATCATGGAGTGCAACTTATGGCAATGATCTCAGTTTTAGTAGCTATTGAAACTGTTTCTCAGTTTATCATTTCAGAAGCTTTAGAAGCATTTGTTATTGAAGCGAAATCAATATATAAAGGTCTTTCCAAAGTGCAAAAACTGTATACTTTACCTCGCATTATCCCACAGGGAATAAATTCGCCTATAACCTTCATGGAAAATTATTTTGAACCAATTTTCAAGAATACCGTTATGGGAGAAATCAATCTTAATTTAGCGGAGATGATTTGGAAGTTTAGAAACTCACAAGCACATGCCTTCTATCCCTTTATGCTTGAAGATAGATCTGTAAGAGGTAGAGTAAACTGGATGTACCAGAAACCAAGTGAAAGAAAAGGAATTAGTATCCATGAAATTGAATTGTTAAATAAGACTACTCCACAAGCAGTTTATGGAATAGAAGAGGGAGAGAAAGGAACTAAGTGGATTGCTGTAAATGTACAAGTACTCTTCGTATATTTTAAGATAGCTCTGGATAAGTACTTCCAAGCCATTAACTCTGATACAGCTGTTGCAGAAGTCTTTCTAAGAAACTATCAAAGATTGAAAACTCTTTATATGTTTGAGTGATATTTTCAACACTAGAACATATGATCTCTTTAATGTGGAAATCGTGCTGTGATAGTTGATATAACAATCTCTTTAAGCTGATCAAGATCTTTGTAGTACTGGATTTGGTAGTGACCAGTATAAAATGACTTCTTTTTATTATCCTCTTTTTCACTTTCGTGCTGGACATAAAAGAACTCTTTCCCAATTCCACCTGCAAAGCCTGCTTCATATACAACTGCTGGTCGCATTCCAGTTAGATTTATGATTACAAACTTACTCTTTCGTATTTCTCCTAGAGCCTTTTCCATTATCGTGTCGGGATATTTTTTATCTTTTATACACATTGGCTCATATCCACAATTTCTAACGGCTTCCTCAACCGCCTTAATTACTTCTTCTTGTTCTTCTGCAAACCAGTTAGCAATGAATACTTGATGACTTAATACGTCTGATTCATCAATTGAATATCCTTTTGCTGTTAATTTAATACTAAAACCACCACCAAGTGTTTGCTCGCCAACCTCAACAATTCCAGATTCTTCTAGCAAATTAAGAAGTGCTTCAAACTCCCTACCTTTCCTTGCAAAGGCTAAAGAGCTATTGGTGCTATAGTTCAATGAAACACTTTCTCCAAAGTAGTGGGTTCGTCTTCTTATCTCGTTTTGTAAGTACCTAGCTTTTCTTTCAATGTCATCAGCGTTGGGAATAATAGCGTTATGTAGGAGATCATCAATATTATCTGTTCTTACAACTATTCTCTCCAATCCTCTGTCCGTTGAATACCTTATTAACCCAGATAATGCCCACCCGTTTTCTCTAATCTTGTCTTTAACATCTTCGTAATGTTGCGCTTCATAGGTAATTACATACTCACCGCAAACTGGACAAGTGATAAGTGTAGTATCGTTTTTAGGCATACCCTGCTTTTCAATTTTTTTAAAGCCACAGATTGGGCATGTGTTGTCATCCATATTCTATAAATCTACTCATTAAAGTGCTATATTCTAGCATAAAATAAGCCCATTCTGAATATAGAAAACACAGTGGAAGATAAAAAATCGGAGCTAATCAGCCAATTGGAAGACTTACTCAACAGGCATTTTGACAATGTAAGAGAACTCCCTAAAGGAAAACTTGAATGGATTGTCACAAAAGCCTTTGTTGCACAAGTGAATGACATGCGAATCATAGTACAATCAAATAACCATCCTCCTGCACACTTTCATGTAACATCAAAACAAAGAAATCTAAACGTAAGGATTGATATTACAACTTTTGAGCCATTAGAAGGTGAAGAGGCTTCAAGAAAGGATATTCAGAAAATAAAGATTCTACTAACTCGCAATCCATCGCTTTATAAGAAACTTTTGGAAACATACGACAGATTTAATATTAGTAAGAACGAGAACAATGATAGGTGAAATTACCGAAAAACTTAATAGATTCCTAGTCAGAAATGAAGTTTTCCAGACGGAACCTGATGTTGTTTATTTTTGTGTTGAAGCAAGAAAACTGCTTTCTAGACTTTCAGAAGTTGATAGAAATAAGTTTGCGCTACTTAAATTTTATTGTGATTGGGCTCTTCATACAGAGAAGACCCAACAGCTTGATGTTATTGAAGATATCTTGATTGAAATGGAAACAGATGTAACTGAGGCAGGATTGAAATTTGTGTCCATGAATTACTTAAAACCTAATCTCTCAGAGTTTCTAGATGTTGTTGGGCTTGAAAATTTCGCAAATAAAGACGATACATGGATTAATTTCTCTTATTTTTTGAGTAGAGTTTTGAACGAACAGCCTATACTCACAAATACCTCTACAAAATCTCATGTGAAGTCTATCCGTTTTAAATATGGCCACAAGTATAAATTAATATTCTTAACAGTAGAAATTCGTGATCAAAAAGGGACTCAATGGGCAAATTTTGGTGATGGGAAGTTCATAAGATTGCAAGAGACTTTAGGCAAACATTAAACTAACCTGATTTATCTCCACGACGTTTCCCATATTTCTCCAACCTTTCACATAATAGTCTATGTTCTTTTTTCAGCATAATTTCCCACTGATCTAATTCCTCATTGGACATTTCTTCAAAGTGGGTTCTTCCGTTCTTCTCAACATAACTTAACTCTGTATCTCTGTACAAACCCTTGAGCTTATACAGTAAATCCAAAGCATACTTAACATCTGAATGGGGTTGTCCAGTCTTTTTAAATTCTCCTTGATGAACTACTATCTCTTTCTTGTTTAAGAGCTTTTTATGAGCTTTTAAGAGCTCTTCATCTGGGAAGTACTCATTAATCAACTGCTTCCATCCTTTACTCCTTGTAACCTTTGTAGGACTCTTAGAAACACTATCGGAATATCCAGCCTCTTTGAGTATCTTACCCAGAGGCTCATTTCTGACATTTTCTGATAATTTTTGTATTGCTTTTTTCTGTTTTATTGTTGCCATATCAAATTATATAATTAAAAATATGGGATAAAAAGTGTAATATGGAAGTACTAAGATAATGCTGAGAAATAATGAACATATATCTGGATATTGATGGCGTTATATTAACAAAACAAGGGGATCAAATGCCCTACTTACAGGAGTTTCTAAGTACGATATTTGATTTGTTCCCTACTAAAGTTTATTGGTTGACCACACATTGTAAGGACGGTACTACTAATTGGTTATTTAAACATATTGATGGAAAGCTGGATCCAATCAATGAGAAGTTTATTATGAGGGTGAAACCTACTAAATGGGATACTTTAAAAACTGAGGCCATTGATTTCACCAAAGACTTCCTTTGGTTTGATGATAATGTACTAATGGTAGAGCAGAAGATACTTCAATATTATAAAAAGTTTGATTCATGGGTTAAAGTTGAAGATAATTTGGAAGAAATTACTGGGAAGCTCAAAAACACTTATAGATAGAGAAACTCCTCTATCACCTTATAATGTTCCGGAATAATGTCATTACATTAGTGTCATAAAGCCTATTGTTATAACAATATTGCCAATAGTTGACCAGAAGATAGTTTTTAGAACTTTCTTCCATGTGAATTTCTTATCCAGTTGCCATATGGAAGCATATAGAAGATACACTAAAATCCAATGAACTAAACCAAGGGGATATAATTCACCGAAGAGAATTTGACTAATTATTGCGTAGCATGTGGCATAACAGAAAATGAATAAATAAAACTGCCATTCTAGAAACATTTGTCCAAACATTTTTTACTTATTGGTCAAATTAAATACCGTTTTTTCTAAGGCATTTCTTATATTCCGCATCTGTAGAACTCCTTGTTTTAGTCCCTATCCCCTTGTACTCCCTTTCTTTAAGTATTGGATGGTCATAATCACACATTTGTTCTTTTGTGTATAAATGGATTTTTTTGTCATCATATTTAGGATTTTTCTTCGCTTCATCTTTGCATGTTTTGTTCTCTTTAAGACTTTTTTCAACTTCTGCTTTCGTTATAGCCTTAACCTCAGATGTTTTTTCAGTAACGATTGAACATTTCTTCTTAATTTCTGAAGGTCTATACGCATACCAGTAAAATGCTCCCCCAATTAAAGCAAGGAAAGTGATTACTAGAAATGCTTTGAATAACAACATACCTACTTTCATATAGACACTATTGTACCGTGTAGATAGTTCGTTGTCTATCAATACTGTATTTCATACACTTCTGATATATGAAAAACAAATCTTTTGATGTGAAATTCGGGAAAATTGTTAAGGAAATGAGATTGAAATCAGGATTAACCCAAGAGAAATTAGCCTTTAAGGCTGATGTTAGTAGTAACTACATTGGTAGAATTGAACGAGGAATGGTTAGTCCTTCAATTACCGTTGTTTATAGTGTTGCTAAAGCAATGGGAATTACGCTTAAAGAATTGCTGAAAGAAATATAACTCACTGATAGGTAACTATGCGTTATATAACTACTTATTACCTACTAAAGTTGAAGACTTCTTAAAGATAGCATTTACCTTAGAAAAAACTTCTCTTGGGTGGTCATTGTTTTGATCAAAACTAACCCTTTCATTTTGGGGATCTATGAATAACTGTGTCTTATTCTTGGATTTTCTACTACCAGCTAGCACCATCAGTTGTGTTTCCCCTTTTCTGTTTTCACTAATACTTGCCCTAACCCAATAATCATCATCTTCCTTTTTAGATTGGGTTACTGTTATATATTCATCGTCCAAATTGACAATATCAGCACCTTTGAACTTGTCTGAGTTGATGATTTTAATAATATCTTCAATGATTTCTCTTCGTTCTCCTTCCAACTCAACTTTATTTCCACATTTAGGGCAGGTTGTATAAACGTTGTCATATACGTCATCTTCATTTTCCCATCTAACGTCACAGTTATCCTTCATACACCTAGCGACAGCCCAATCATCATCAATGATTTGCCATAAAAGTCCTCGCCATTTATAAAGTTTTTCCTTATCTGCCATTAATGTAATTCTATAAACTCAACTTCATTTGATAATCTTCTGGTTTATCTTTGTGTTGAAAAGGTAAATAAAGACCTTTGGCAGTTTTCGGAATTTCAAAATATACATTCCCAGTCTTACTTAAGCCTGGTTTTACAGATTCATAGTTCAAATTATTGTCATCGCCTGAAAAGAGATCATCATACATTTCATACTGATTCTGTTCTGAATCTGCAAGATAAAAGACATCACTCCCCATATAAAAGTCCTCCTCTGATAAATTCCTTAATGTTACATTCACTTTGAGAAAGGTATTCTCATTACTTGAAGGCTTAGTTGGATCACCCCATGAAGAAGGTAATGTTGCTAGTTTCTCTGCTTTATTTACCTTTACTGCGATTGTAGCAAGTACAGCCTCTTCTCCTAGAGCCTTTTCAATAACTTCTCTCTTACTTTCCTCTGTTTTCTCTTCTTCATCAAGATCAACTAATTTATCCATATTATTTACATCAATAATTCTCCACACTCCATCTTCTTTTCGCATAGAAAAAGAGACTGTATCATCATCTCGTAAGGTTATGTCAGAAATCTTCCCATGTCTCTCCGATTTCACCTTTAACATTAAGTTTGTCAAGTTGATATCCCCCCAGATTGATTCTCCGAACTCACCGCTTTCTACACTTGACTTGAAACTCGTTTTAGCGGTTTCTTTTGCTGTCTCAGCCATAGTAAGGACTAAGCCGGAAAAAATTCCTGCATCTTCAACATCTACATCTTTCATTGCTTCCGCAAAAACATTATCTACTACAGTATTAACATCTACATACTTCTCAAACTTGTTATAATCTCTTTGTTGTACTGCTTTCCCCATTTGATAAATTGAAAACTGCGGTGTACCTCGCAAATAAAGATATCCTGAAAAAAGGGAAAGGAGGATGACAATTAATATCCCACCTATGATAATTAGTGGCTTATGATTCTTTTTTGAATCCATGCTTTGTGAATTTGATTTTAATATCCGATTATATCTCAAAATGGGCTGCAAATATATACTACTCTCACGCAAATAGGGGTATAATGTTTTAATGAAAAAATTCATAACTAGTTTATTCTCAATACTGATTTTCTTCTCCTTTACGACTTTTACATTGGCAGACACTTGGGTAAACGGTTACACCCGAAAGGATGGAACATACGTTCAAGGGCATCGCAGGTCTGATCCTGATGGAAATTTCTACAATAATTGGTCTACAAAAGGGAATGTGAACCCTTATACAGGAGAACCAGGAACAAAAGTTTCTCCTCCCTCAAACTACAACTATTCTCCACCAACCAATAACAACTATTATTATTCCCCTCCTTCATACACACCTCCTACTAATTACAATTACAACAACTACGTACAACCGACTGCAAATCCAAAAACATTAGGGGTAACAACATCTATAACACCAACAAGTAGTGCAAATTACAACTCGTACAATAAGGACTTAAGTTGGTTATGGACCGTATTCATACTGGGGGGACTTTCTCTTTTCCTTTTCAAAAGTAAAAAAGATAAATTCAATCAAATAAGTAACTAGTTTAGGAAAATCTATCCAAATATGAGTTGGTTATACATTTCACCTGGCCTATTTTATAATGTCTTTATATGGAACCTATAGTTTCTTCCGAACACTTTGAAATCTTAGAAGAAAAACCCTCAAAAAAGTACCTCAAAAGCCTTAATTATCCAATGTATATGGAAGAAAGGCGTGATGGAAAGAATTTCTGGATTCTTTTCAAGTCGGCTTATGGAAGTAGATTATATGATTACCTGTTTTCAAAGAAAGAGTATAAAGCTAAGGAAAAGTTGTTTGGTATTGATGATGAAGGATATTTTGTTGTTGGAAATGAGGATGATTTTGAGACTAACCCTGACTTTCTTCAGTACAGGTTACTTAGGAATTGGAAAATAAGTGATAAGAAAGCAAAAAGGATTCTTAAGGTCGTAGTTTCAAATAAGAATGTAGCAAATGATCCCCTACTCCATACTTTATATCTAAAAACAAGAGCTAAATGATTTCTAAGTTACAGGTCATGTACTTCTATAAGAAATGAACGAAAATAAAGACAATAAAGAAAAGAAAAAGGTAGCTTTGTATATTAGGGTTTCTACTGATGAACAAGCTGAAATGTATGGTGTAGACCTTCAAAGAAACGCTCTAATGGGTCTAATCGCCTCTAAAGTAAATGAATACGAGTTTGCCGGAAGTCAGCACGTATATATTGATGAGGGTGAAAGTGGAACCTTAGAACCTGAAGATAGACCTGCTTTCAGAGCTTTGCTTGAAGATGCCTCTGTGCCTGATGAAAAACCATTTGATATTGTAGCTGTTTATAAAATTGATAGGTTCGCCCGTAGACTAAAGATTCTTCTTGAGATTATGGATAAATTTAATCAAGAAGATTTTAAACTTGAGTTTATCTCTGCACATGAAAACATTGATACTTCAACTCCTTTTGGGAGGGCAATGCTTGGAATTATTGGTGTTATAGCAGAGTTGGAACTTGAAACAATAAAAGAAAGGACTCGTGCTGGTCGTCTAGCGTCAGCAGAAAAAGGTGGGTATATGGGTATCCCTCCTCTAGGATACGTAAAAAGTGATGATTTGGAGGGTAAAATAGTTATCCAAGAGGAAGAAGCTGAGATTGTAAAGATGATATTTGACCTTTTTGTCAACGAAAGAATGAGTAAAGAGGCTATAGCTTCATACTTAGTAGATCGTAAGATACAATCCCCTCTTACTTATCGGTATGAACATTCTAAAGAGGATACGAAAAAACAGAGGACACCAAGCATTTATGGACCATATCAATGGCATCCTTCTGCTGTGAAAACTGTACTGGAAAATGAAATTTACATTGGGAATCAGTACTATAATAGGTCTAAGGACGGAAAGAAACTTCCTAAAGAAGATTGGAAACTATATATTCATCAATTTCCTCTATTTAGCCCTACACCGGATAGTCTGTTTTTTCAGGCACAAAAACTTCTTCAAGGGTCTGGTAATCGTTACTATGCAAGAAAAGATAAAAACAGAAGGTACTTGCTACAAGGATTACTGAAGTGTGCCAACTGTTTTGATCCTGTACTTCATGATGAGCCATATGCATGGCATGGCACTCCGCATATGGTGAAAAGTACTGGTAAACCAGCCTATTATTACGAATGCAGTAGTAAACATTCAGGGAAGAAGAAAGCAAGACATGTTACCTGTAAAGTAGTTTCCTTACCAGCAAAGAATCTTGAAAAGTATGTACTAGATTATATTTTCAACTTAGTAGACAATCCTAAAATCGTTTTTGAATATCAGCAAAAGTTACAATCAAAAAAGTTAAACATTAGTTTATTAGAATTTCGTTTAAAGACAATAATTGCATTGATAAATACACATGAATCCTCCAAAAGCCGTATAGTAGAGCTTTATTCTGATGGAAGAATGTCTAAGGAAGCAAAAGATGAAGCATTTAAGGAGTCTGACAGAAAACATAAAAACAACCTTGCTGAGAAAGAGAAAATTGAGAAGGATTTAGCCATATTTACAGCAGAGGGAGAGTATATAAAAGTCTTTGAAGTATTTAAGGAACAATATGCGAAGTTTATGAAGGAGTATAAGCAAGACATTGAGGTTGAGAATGAAGAGTTTTACAGGCTGGTACATATGATTGTTGAAGAGATAATCGTATTTTCTAGACCTAAAACTGATAAAGATAGTGTATCCGGAAGAAAGGTTGAAGGTCAGATGATTCCATATATGCTTAAGATAACTTTGAAGATACCGTCAGAAATGTTGATGGCGCTACTTAAGAGCCTCTCTCCTGAGGAGAAGTTACAGGCTAAAAAGCGTGGATGGTGGGCGACACAGGGCTCGAACCTGTGACCTTTACAGTGTCATTGTAACGCTCTAACCAGCTGAGCTAGTCGCCCCTTTAACGAGTGATTCTATCATTAAATTACCAGATTGAGAATTAGCCTATTACTTTATCTATCAATCCGTAATCTTTAGCTTCATCCGCAGTGAAGAACTTATCTCTATCTGCATCCTTTTCAATCTGTGCAAATTTCTGCCCTGTAAACTTGGAAAGCATCCTAAAAAGTTTTTCTCTTGTCTTTAATATCTCCTTAGCGGCTATATCAATATCACTTGCTTGTCCCTCTGCTCCGCCAAGAGGCTGATGAATATGAATCTTGCTGTTAGGAAGTGCAAATCTTTTTCCTTTTGTACCACCTGCAAGCAGAAATGATCCCATTGAAGCGGCTAAGCCGACTGCAATTGTTGAAACATCTGCTTTTATGTAATTCATCGTATCGTAAATTGCCATACCCGCTGTGATATGTCCCCCCCCTGAGTTTATGAACATTTGAATATCGGATTTAGGATCTTCTTTTTCGAGAAATAGAAGCTGTGCAACAACTGTTGATGCCATGTCCTCCTCAATTGTACCTGTTACAAAAATAATACGATCTTTAAGGAGTCTGGAGTATATATCATAGGCTCTCTCCCCTTCTCTCTCTTTTTCAATTACCGTTGGTATTAGTACTGACATTTCTAAAAATATCAAAGATTATTTATCTCTGAAATTATATCTTTTCCCTGTATATTAAGCAAATTGAGTGGTATAATACAAAACTTAGATTATTATTGATGCTATGGAACCACATGAACAACAACTTTTGAGTGAGCTGATGAATAAGAGACTTTATGTAAATCAAGGTAGTTATAGAAAAAATCATCAGGTCGCAGAGGATGTAACTCAGGTAGACATTCTATCTCAGGACATGAACTTTTTAACAATCAGCCCAGTAGGTGATCGGCTCAGTGGAACAGTGATCTCGATGTCGACACTAAATATCAAGAACGCAAGAGGAAGTATTACTATTAGTGGAGAAGACTCATTGAAAAACGAGGTTATGGTTGAGTTCCAGTTAGTCTAGTTTCAACGATTATTTCTCTCCTTTTTTAACAGGAATTGCTTTTGCTATGAAAGTATCATAAGCCTTCTGTTTAAGAATAACTCTTTTGATGTACTCTCTCCACTGTGGATCATCGTAGTAGTCATGATCATGACCAGCATGCTCTTTCTTAACCTTATCAACTTCGGTCTGTAGTTCCTCATCTGAAACCTCTACTTTATTTTCTTTTGCATAAAGTTTAAGAAAAACATCTGTCTTTAATGCTTCATCGGCATCCTTTTTCCACATCTCTCTCATGGTTTCGAGTTTAATATTATTGCTTGTAAGGAACTGTTCCATTGTTAATTTTTTTTCTGCAAGAGTCTGACTGAAAGCGTTTTCTCTCTCCAGCGCTTCATAATCTATAGCGGCCTGTGGGATAGTAATCTTACAAAGTTCAATAGCCTGAAGCAGCACCGAGTTTTCCTGCTCTTTCCTTATGTTCATCTCTTTTTGTGCAAGAAGTCTCTCCTTTACCTCTTCCTTTAGTTCATTAAGAGTCTTAACATCAGTTAGATTCAATGACTTTGCTATCTCTAAAGCCCATTTATCTGTTCCTTTTTTTGCGGTTGTCTTTCTCTGTTCCAATTCTTTCATCACGCTTTCCATCTCTTTTTCATCTACTTCAACTTTTTTACTCTCCACTTTAACTTTCTTCATGTTTCCAAGCTTAAACTCCGGCATCACGGTACATACAACTGTGAATGAGATATCTTTTCCCTTCTCAAGCTTATGAATTCCTTTGTATGCTGGTGGTGCAACTAGTTCAATGCTTTCACCGGTTACTGCCTGACTTACGTATAGAGGGGCAATTCTTTCGAATGTCTCAAACATAAGCCTTTCTTTCAACTTCCCTTCAATTATCTCCGAAGGGACAGTTCCTTTTCTGAAACCTTTCATGTCTACATCTCTAGACTCTTTCTCGAGGAGCGTGTTATATGATTTTATAAAGGCGTCAGAGGGAATACTGAGAGTTAACTCAATACTCTCTTTTGAAACATCTTTTCTTGTATAGTTTTTATCCATGATTATCGACTTTAAGTTATCGTGTAAGTATATAGGTTGGGAAAGATTTTGTATAGAGAATGTAAGTAGATTATACAAATATCATGGGTCTTCTCAATATCTGTTTGTACATTTCACCGCGTATTGCCATCTCTGCGGTAAATGCAAATGGAAGTTCTCTCGCATGTGATCGGGTCTCGTAAAGAACTTCTTCTGGGATTTTAATTCCAAATTTCGCAAGACGGCCAGTCTTAAACGAATCATACCATAATAGCCTGGGAAGAGGATCTTCCGGCCTTCCTTCTACGAAATCAAGTATGTATGTACGTTCAGTATTTGCATTGTGAGTCTCAGGATTAGGATCATTTTCATAAGCGAATTTAACAATCGGGTTTACCGTTAATAATTCGTCCGGCAATTCACTTAGAATGTTTAAGCTCTTTAATCTTTTAACGCTTTTACTCAGTTCGAAGGTTAGCTGGATACGCGAAATGCTTGCATATTTTGAATAGCCACTTATAAACCTAAATAGATTTGATTTAGATCTTGTTGCAAATAGCGGTAAGTGAAATGTCATAGAAGATAACACAGCGACATCCATAGGTGTAAGTATAACTTCTTCCTTTTCACTTACATCAGGTATGTAGATCATTTATGTTGAAGGTCATTTTGTTTCTTTCACTCGACGAACTTTCCCTTGTCGTTACCTATCTTCTCCTTCATATCCTTTAAAACCTCTAGATAGTACCCTTCCATTTCCTGTATTGGTTTCCCTTGTCCGACGTTCATGCCAAATTCGTAGAATACACGTTGAGCCTCTTTGATTCTGTTCATATCCGTACCAATACCTTCTACAAAGAGACTTCTAATAGCTTCAGGATGAGGAAACTTGGCAATGTCTCTCAATGCTGCTACATAAACACGAGGGTCTAAAACACAAGTGGAGGTCTCATCATCAAGATGGATTAAACCTGTTGAAACCATTTGGGAAACACTTTCATATTCTACCCCATTCTCAGCTAGGAACTGCAGCGAAACATTGCCCCATGGCTGAACCATTAAAGTCTCTATAACCTTGATATCCAGATCATTAAGACGGATTGGTTTTCTTTTATGAGGTTGATATTCCATACTTATATACTTCCATAAATCTTATCAAGTTTTCCAGTGACAACAAGTCTCTGTCTGGAGGTCCAGAGAGGTGTACACGTTACCAGAGTGATTCTGTAGTCATTATAATTCACAAGAATACTTCTGTCAGTCTTCTCTACTACTTTTGTACTTACAACAGTATACCTGAAGGTAGCGTTCTTCTGCTCCACTATTATCTTATCCCCTACCTTTACCTTATCTAGATTGAAAAATGTATCTGTCCTTGGAGGCAGGTACTGAAAACGGTGAGCAATGATTACCGTATTACCTCTCTTTCCCGGTTCATTTGAAAGCGGAAAGTGCCAGAACCCTCTCTCCATACCGTGAACATCTTCCTGATCAACCACATCTCCTTTTATATTTGCTGAAGGAATGTAAAGACTGGTATGTTGTTTTTCCATATTAAAAAGGATTTTGCCCTCGTTTCTCAATCTCACAATCTCATCTATAGATATATGCTCTAAAGCCTGTGAAGACTGGAGATCATTTATAATGGCGGTTTGGTCCGCTGGAGAAATATGTGTAAAAAGCTGGAGTGCAACATTGTTTGCCAGCCTGTTAGCGTTAAGTGAATCCATCGTTGATTTAATTTCAGGATACTTAGGATAGATCAGGAAGAATAGAGAACCTGCTATGACTGATAGCAGAAGAAGGAAGGATGCTAATTTTGACAAAAACTTTAACATATATGATTGATATTGTCTTTATGCCACCTATTATATCAATAAGGGAATTGATTTTCTATAGGATTTGTAATAACATTATGTAACTAAAATATTTAGTAACTTATATGGCACGAAGAAATAACGAAAAGAATGAGTCAAAACCAATGTCTGAAAAGATTGTTGTGGAGACTGAGGAGAGATCAATATGGTCAGTGTTTGCAGGTATGGTAATGGTGTTTCTAGGAATTATGCTTGTTATTGTAGGGATTATTGCCCTTCTTCTTTACAGGGTTGATCCTAAGCTAGATAAAACTCTTCCTGTTCCTGCTCTTACAGTTCTTCCTGCCAATACCAGTGCACATGCATTGACAATCAGGGGAAGTGTTGAAAAAGAGATCAAGAGAGTTGCGGTTTATGTAAATGATAAAGAGGTTGAGAATGCCGTTTGGGTTGATAACGGGAACTTTAAGTATGAGTATCAGATAGACAAAGAGGGAAACTACAAACTTCAAGTAGCATCCATTAGCGGGTTTCCAATTAGAAAAGTAAGCGAGAAATCAGCAGTAATGGCTGTAAACGTTGACTGGACTGCTCCGGCTAAGGATGTTGCAGTCGGATACAAAAAAGAAGTTGATACTAAAACTCTCAGTGTAACAGGAAAAACAGAGGCTTTTGCGACTGTAGTTGTATATAATAACGATGCTAAATATATAGGGAAAGCAGATAAAGATGGTAAGTTCTCCGTATCTGTGCCTCTTGCAATGGGTCAGAACAATTTTGATATCGAAGTTAGGGATGAAGCTGGCAACAGTGTAAAACTTGACCAGCCAATTGTAGCAACAAGAGTTTCAGGATCAATAAATGGAAACGGTTCAACAACCGGACCTGATCTTCCTGAGTCAGCAGGTGAACTTGAAGCTGCTATGGCGTTTCTTGCCGGTAATAAACTCATGAGTACATTTGGACTATTAGCCCTGATTGTACTTCTGGCAAACGGAAGTCTTGTAGCTCTAAAGATGAGAAAGTACTCTGTGTAGTTTCTTTCCTAAAGCGCCTTTATACAAAACATAGTTGTATCTCTCGGTAATTGTTTCGCTGCTCAGGTCAGCATCCTGTAAATTGGCAACACTTGCATCGACCTTGTTTGTCCTGAATAAGAGGTAGAAGTGATCGGTTATTAATCCAGTTACAATTGCACCACTGGATATCATCGACTTAATATCCTGTGCCGAGAAAAATCCGTAGTATGTAGTCTCATTATGTAAATGTGGAGGGTGAGTGTGCATATTAAAAAGGTAATGAAGATCTATCTGCTTAGGAACTTTCTTGAAATACACCTCTCTTCTCGAATATCTCTTTCCGTCTAGAATAATCTCTTTGTAAAAATACTCATTGTTCTTAGGTATATACGAGACTTTGATCTGGGAGTTTGACCTCACAAAGGAGGTGGAGCCGGTTGTTATAGATGAAAGAATGAGATCACCGTCAACCCAGTACACTGAAACGGATCTTTCGAGTTTGTCATTTCGTGTATTTCTGTAGAGCCCTTTTACCTTCTCCCAAAAGTCATAAGGAAGAGAAATTGTTTCAGGAAGATCGTATGAGTTCGGGTACACGTTCCCTTCCTTCCATTTAACAAGTTTTTGGTATACCTGATAAAAGGAGTTGTTTGAATTGTCGTCTGAAATGAAGAAATTGAGCAGTGACTTTAGCATAACTTTAATGGCATAATAATGAACCAACTTTAGTATAATATATTATTGTGTCAGTTCCAAAGATTCTAAAAAATCCCTTATTTCTAATTTCAATAATTGTATGGCTATATGTCTTAATCCCTTTTATTGCACCGATTGCGTATACAGTAGAGAACGAAAAACTCGGATGGGGAATAAATCAATTTTATGAAAACTTCTGCCATCAAAGAGTTGAACGGTCTGTTTTTCTTTTTGGCAAGTCTTCTCCTATCAGTTTCTACACAGTGCAGGAGTTAAAAGATGCAAAAGCTATTCCTCAGACTAATACTAATCCTGGCAGATACATATGGCCTGAGTACTTTGGGCATGATTATGTGGGAAACAAAGTGGTCGGATATAAAGTGCCGATATGTATTAGAGATATTGCTCTATATGGATCTCTGGCTTTATTCCTGACAATCTTCTCACTGCTTAAGCCTAAGACGGTTGATAAATATGCTACCCAAAGACTATACCTCTACGGCTTCCTATTGCTCCTCCCTATGATACTTGATGGCGTTGCTCAAACTATTATTGAAGGATTTATGATAAAGTCAGTTCCCCTTTCCTACATTCATAGTATTTCCAAAAGAATTGTTACAGGATCACTATTCGGATTAGGACTATCTCTAATTCTTCTCAAGCTCTTTAATGAAGGTCGTTTGACTAAACAGGAAGAAAAGGGCAAAATATAGATATAAATTAACCACGTTTTAACATGGGAAGAGAGTTCTCTGCGAAATATACTGGAAGAGGAATGAATGTATCTGAAGTTGAACATAATGCCAATAAAGAGGCTCTCCACGGAAGTTTATTCAAAAAGAGTATATCAGTCGACATCTCATTGAAAACCATGGTCATGGTTTTACTTATTGTTGCAGGTTTATATTTTGGTACTAAACTGATGGATGTTGTAGCCCTACTCTTTTTTGCATTCATAATTTCATCAGCATCTCTACCTTTCGTAAGGTGGTTACATATGAGGGGGTTGAGCAAAGGACTTTCAATTGCCATTGTGTATTTTATCGGTCTCGTTGTGCTCGCTCTTCTCGTTACATTGGTTTTTGTGCCATTAATCTCGGAGACGCAGAAACTGCTTTCGGATATTCCCGGTTTTGTTACGAAGGTTGAAAATACATTAAGAAGATTTAATGCATTTGGTGTTGAGATTAATAAAGAGGTTGTTGCAAACATGTCCTCTGAGATTGTTAATTGGATTTCTAAGAATATAAATGCTCAATCAGGTGTTGAGGGTGTAAAGACTGCACTTGCAACCCTTGTTGATATTGCGGGAGGTTTTGTTTCAATAATCACTTCTTTCCTTATGTCTATCTATATTATTTATGATCATGACAACTTTGTAGATCTCATACTTCTTAGGATCTTTGATGAGAAAAAGAGAAAGAGAGTTAGACAGCTGGTACTTGATGTGGAGGAGAAACTTGGCGGTTGGCTTTTAGGCCAAGCAACGCTCAGTTTCATAATTGGAGGAATGTCATGGATTCTCCTTACGATTCTTCAGGTTCCCTTTGCTTTACCGCTTGCGGTATTGGCAGGCCTTCTTGAGTCAATTCCTAACCTCGGCCCTACTCTCTCGGCTATCCCTGCCGTTATACTTGCCTTCCTTGCTACGTCACCCGTAAACGGACTCTTCGTCGCATTGGGTTACGGTGTAATCCAGCAGCTTGAGAACACAATTATAGTGCCTAAAGTCATGTCTAACGCCGTAGGTCTCAAGCCAATTTTGGTAATAATAGCGGTAGCATCCGGTTTTACACTTGCCGGCCCGATCGGAGCACTGCTCTCTGTCCCAGTAGCCGTGCTATTGCAAATAGGCTATGAGTTCTATCTTGACTTGCAAAAACTGGAAGCAGAAGGTATCGTTTAAAATATATTAATCTGCCCTATATGTCACAGGAACCATCAAAAAACAGTGAAAGACCCGTTCTACATTTTGAGGATGCATCCGTATCGGAAGTAAATGAGAGCAATGTAGGGAGAAAAGGTTTAAGCCTTTTTAAGACTCATCACTTCGATGCTCCGGTTCCGGACTTTTTCACTATTCATCCAGATGTATTTTCTCAGTTTTCCTCTATGGTCTTTAAAGAAAAGAAGCACGAAATTGACAGTATGAAGGAGAGCCTAGAACATAGGGACGTTTTAAACATGTTCACAAGGTTTGATTTTGAGAATGAAGTTACATCAGAAATTGTTAAGAACTATACTAAACTTTCCGGTTTTACTGATGCATGGGTATCGGTCAGGTCATCAGTTTCCTTCCCTAAAAGACCTGAGGTTTCTTTTAGCGGACTTTTTGAGACACAACTGAATGTAAGGGGAGTAGATAGTGTTCTTAAAGCAATTAAACATGTGTATGCATCTGTTTTCTCTGACTCAGTCGTTAAGTACTGCGTTAATGAGAGTATTGATTTAAGCGAGGTTGGATTGGCAATAGTTGTCCAGAAAATGGTTCAGCCCGAGGCGTCCGGTGTTGTGTTTACAATTGACCCGATAACAATGGATGATACAAAGATGAGTGTTGAAGCTGTATATGGGTTGGGAGATGTGATTTCCAACGGTGAGATAACTCCTGATTCATATGTCCTTTTTAAGAAAGACCTCTCGATTATAGAAAAACATATTGCCCCTCAGGAGTGGATGAAGGTAAGGACATTGAAAGCCGGAGGGATTAATACCAGCGAGAAGATCCAGATATCCCCTGCCTGGAGTCATAGGCAGAAGCTTGAAGACAAATATATATTGGAAGCTGCAAAGATCGGCTTGAGACTAGAAGACAGAATGGAAGAAGCCATTGATGTTGAATGGGTGCTAAGCGGTGGGAGACTCTGGGTATTACAGGCGAAAAGTACATTTGGGAAAGCAAGTATCATTTCCAATATACAATTTGGGCACAATAGTTTTGTTGCGGACACTTTGTACAAAGTCGTTATGGAGATACTTTCAAGGAACGATGACATGGCTACACTCGAGAGAAAAGCTATGATGGAAGCACAGAGATATATTGAGAAAGAGCTCGAAAAGAAAGAAACTATAAAAGAAAACGCTAAAGTTATTTCGCAGGCCGGTACAAGCATCTCAAAAGGTGGCGAGGAATTTCTCCTCTCAGGTATTGGTGCAAGTTTTGGCATTGTGGAAGGGAAAGCTGTTGTGTACGAAGATAAAGAAGTTCCTGTCGGGAAAGGTGATATTCTGATTTTGAAGTCGTACAACAATGACCTTTACCCTCTACTTTCAAATGCAGGAGGTGTTGTTATAGATACAGGCGGTTTAACCAGTGATGCGGCTATTGTATGCCGTGAACTTAATATCCCTGCTATTGTTGGTACTAGTGTTGCGACATCAAAACTCCACACGGGTGATAGCGTGAAGATAGACGGTAACAGCGGATCAGTGTATGTAATAGATAAAGCTAAGGCTGAGCATAAGTATATTGCAGAAGAAATAAATGTAAAACTACAGGAGTTACCTGCTGCAGCTGAAAGAGTTGAAGTGTTGGAGGAGAATGTTAGCAAAATTGTTTTAACTCAGCCTGTGAGCAAAAGTAGCGATATTGTCCGTACTGCAACCAAAGTATTTGTCAGCGATGGTAATATGCAGGAGATTGTTAATTCGGACGGGGTTGCCTATATTTCCCTTGATAAACTAATGATTGAGAATGATCGTCATCCCCTAGCCTATGTTGAAGAAAAGAAATATAAAGAATATGCAGATAGTATTGCGAAAAAGATTGATGCAATTGCAGGTATGGTTTCACCCAATGAGATTGTTGTATCTATAGGTGAGTGTTCGATAGGCAAGTTTAAGAAGCTGACTAGAGGAAAAGATTTTGAAACCTCGTCTCTGCCTGATAGAACGATGGGTGCAGTTCGATATTTGGATAACCTTAAACTTCTTGATCTGGCTTTAAGAATTGTAAAAAGGACTAGAAATGTTCTTCACAATAGAAATGTATCTTTAGGAGTACATTCACCGATGAACGGAACAGTAATGAAGGAGCTCAAGAAGCATATCACTGCGTCTGGACTTAGAAGAACGGCTACATTTAATCTTTACGTGATTATTGAAAATCCTTCGGAAGTAATTGTGCTTGACGATATTGCCGGAGCCGACATTGACGGAATGATTTTGAATACACCGAGTATTGCTAAACAGATGCAGGGTTTGACTTATGAGAATAGTGATACAAAGTATGATTTGGAAATCGGGAGTATGTTTAAAGTCATAGATAACGTTGTTGAAACAACAAGAAAAGAGCGAAAGAGGTCGATTATTGTTGCACAGGATAGTACGGAGATTCTTAAGTACAGTGTTTCAAAGGGTGTTTATGGAGTGGTTGTTAATACTGATGTAATAGGAAGCAAAAGGACGGTCTCAGACGCTGAGGCAAAGATACTTTTGGGGGCAAAATAGATTATTCTCGAATTGAATCAGGTCTATTAGAATCAAACTTCTCAAAAAGATCGGCCACGCATGTAGGCATAGTTGGTGTCTTTTCCTTTTCATTTGCAGAAGTGGCGAAACTAGCCGCGATCTCTCTTACCTCACTCTGATTAAAGATGGGGTTTGCTTTTTCCCATGTAAGGTAGTTTGAAACGCTAAGCCATGATTGCACAAAACTGTAAACCCTTTCAGGGTCAGTTCCCCAGTATTTAAAAGGACATTGTTCAACTCTTGCAACGTTCTCTGCTCTTTGTACCGCAGTAAAGCCAGTTTTGAGATTAGTTAATCTTAAGAACCCTCTGTATCCCCAGAAATTAATACGCCCTCCAGGCATAGCCTTGACTGAATATTGAAATAGTATTGGGGTGTTGCGATGCTCGACTATTCCAATTGTTCCATAGGCGGTTCCACTTTCTTTTGCTTCTCCAAAATATCTCCCTGATGTAGTTTGATTCCACATAATATCTTGATAGATAACTTATAGTGTATTATATCTCTGTGTGTTGCTATTGTACAGGTGAAACCTCCCCCGCCTGTGTAACATTTTAAAAATAGCCTGTAAAAGGTATATTTGTTTTCTCCTATATAACAAATCTGTGTAACAAAGGAATCCCTTTTTCTAGATCTCCTCTACAGGAATGTTCATCATCTGTCGTGCAATTCTTGCAGAAAGAATTTTCGGACAAATAATTAAAACTGGTGCATCAGTGTAAGGCACCGTTGGTGTCCGGCTTATTTCATTCATAAATGTGCGAATATCTGCGATTTTATCGTTCGGGAAAATTGTAAAAAGGTTCAAGGTATTCCGGCCTATACCCCATGTCTTCATATCATCAGTTTCATAGTACCTTTTTTGAACCAAAGCTCCAGCTGAGTCCATACTATAAACAACAAAGCGGATATCTGGATTGGTAGCAACGATATATCTGGCAATTTCTTCCGGCATTTCTGGATCTGAGGTCTCTACGCCTGTTACCAATATAGGCCATCCCAGTTCAAAAATACGCTCATTTATAAGATCTGAAACGGTAGATGCTGGACCAGTGACCTCAATACGATTTGATGCGAGATTAGCCATTTTTTCTTGCTGTTGTAGTGTCATAATAATTATGTTGTAACTTATAGTGTATTATACTCTACTCTATTCGCACTTTTCAATGAATTGTCTATTCTCGCAGCATTCTGGCAACCCCCTTATTGCCTGTTATTATGATTCTTTTGGGAATCTCCTTCATCATTGATATCCTCTTTATGCTATCTCCTTCCGTATCCGTTACTATAAATAACCCTATTCTGTGGAATGCATCAACTCCGGGATCTATAAGGGTCTCAGTTCCGTGGCTAATTGTGTATACACACCAGTTAACATTGGGAATATTTTCCCTTATGTAATTCCTAAGTATTTGAAGGGTCTGTACCGGCCTGTCAAGAAAAAGAACCCGATTAGTTTCACCCTGGCTCACCAAAAACTCGTCTAAAGCTCTTTGGGCCTGTAGAAGGTATCCCTGGGTATCAATCCCGTCCAAATCAAGAATCTCACGATTTAAATCTATCTTTTTAGGATCGTCAGTCATAAATATTTGTGTATATAAAATTTAATACGCTAACTATTCTTTCAAAACTGGAGGTACTGATACAATTAGTTTATCTGGAGTTTCGATGTCAAGAGCATCTAATAACTCCTCAGTCATAAGGATAAAAGGAATTCCGTATGAATGATCGAGATTTTCTCTTACAAGCGTCATGAAAGATGGGATATCACCCGACGGAGTATCACCGGGTATAAAGTAAAAATCTACGGCTTTGGGGTGAAAGTTATTGGTTCTGTGTCCTGGGATAAGAGTGTTGACCTCATGATCAAAGGTAAATATTTTTAATAAATCCCCTAATCTCTTTGTACATGCTCTGGTTATAGCCCCCAGATCAGCTCCTGTAGGAATGACTATTAAAGGTGGCATCATCCTTTTTAGAGTAGACTCCTGTTCTCTTAAAACAAACTCATATATTTGTTCCGAAGCCGTACGTACATCGTGTGTAAATTGCTCGGTTTCGGTTTCGGAGCTATCCGTTATTTGCATAGACCAATCGTGAGCGTAGGCCATGATAGAAAAAGTAATTTTATAGCACGTATTTTAATACTTCCGCCTATATATTTCAAACACTGAATGCATCCGAAAGAAGGTTGCCCTCACTATAAGTTAGCGGTTTGGTGTATACTATTTTCTATGCAGACTACCCCAATGATGGAACAATATATGAGTTTTAAAAACCTCTATCCGGACAAGCTGGTTCTGTTTCGAATGGGGGATTTCTTTGAGACCTTCGGAGATGATGCCAAACTATGTTCAAGAATATTGAATATTACCCTTACCTCAAGAGATCGAAGTACTGACCCTACCCCACTGGCAGGTTTCCCTCATCATGCCTTGGAGCAATATCTACCCAAGATAATTCATGCTGGATACTGTGCAGTAATCGTGGATCAAATTGAAGATCCAAAATTGGCAAAAGGGATTGTAAAACGTGCGGTTACAAGAATAGTAACTCCTGGAACTCTTGATAGTGACAGTGCAGAAAAAGTCAAAAATACGTATATTGGAGCTTTCTACGTGAGCAAAAAGCAGATGGGAGCAGCCTTTTTGGATATATCTGTAGGCTCATTCCACTATGTAAATACGAGTTCAAATAGAGAGGCTTTTGAGTCCCTGATGAACTCATTTGATCCCGTTGAAGCCTTAGTTATTTCAGGTGAGACCTCACTTGTCTTTAATAATTTGCCTGTACAGATAATGGAGAAAGGGTACGATAACGGGAAGTATTGTGAGAGTCTGATCCTTGAGAATTACGAAGTTAAATCACTCAGCGGATTTGGTCTTGAAGACGGAGACCCTGCAATACATGCTATTGCAATGCTGATTGGTTATATTAAAGAGACACAGAAAATAAAGCCGGAGCACTTGGAGGTTCCAAAGCAGTTCATGATTAACAATACAATGGTTTTGGATAGGTCAACGATTAATAACCTTGAAATTGTACAGGGAAGCAGGAGTGGAAGTTACAAAGATTCTCTTTTTGGAGTCATAGATCATACCAAAACAACTATGGGAAGGAGACTTTTATACTCCTGGCTTCTCAATCCCCTTGTGAACTTAAAAGATATTGAGACCAGGTTGAAGGTTGTAGATCTTTTCTTTAAAGATGATTCCAAATTAAGTAGTGAGAGAGAGATCTTAAGTACAATTAATGATATCGAAAGAATACTTGGAAAGATAGGGATGAACAGGGCAAGTGCTAGGGATCTGAAAGCCTTGGAATATTCACTTTCGGAAGTTTTAAAACTGGCAGAGATTATAAAGGATGAGGAAAGTGTTCTTGAGTCACTTAAAAATAATGAGACTTTGGGAAAGATAAAAGAGGTTGTAGATATAATAGGCAAATCTATTATTGATAACCCGCCTCTTGCTATTACTGAGGCACATATTATTAAGGAAGGGTACGATAAAGAGGTTGATGAGATCAGGTCGTTAACCGGGGACAGCAAGGGATGGATTAAGGAGTTTGAAGCTAAGGAGAAAGCAAGAACTGGGATAACCTCACTGAAGATAAGTTTCAATAAAGTATTCGGATACTACATTGAGGTTACAAATACCCATAAGAACAAAGTGCCGGATGACTATATAAGAAAGCAGACACTGGTAAATAATGAGAGGTATATCACGGAGGAACTTAAAGAAAAAGAATCTATCATTCTAAATGCCGAAGAAAAACTTTCATCGTTGGAATATAAGCTGTTCCAGGAAGTTAGAGATCACTTGCTTGGGTATATTAAAATGCTTCAGGATGTGGCAAAAGAGATTGCAGTAATGGATGTGTTAAGTGGGTTTGCATATTTGGCTAAGGTAAAGAACTACGCCCGCCCTACCCTCTCTGACTTTGGAGATAGCCATGGTGAGATTAGAATTAAAGGAGGAAGGCATCCGGTTGTAGAATCAATTTCTGAAGAGGAGTTTGTTTCCAACGATACTGCTATGAATATGGAAGACTCTAGAATGGTGATCTTGACCGGTCCTAATATGTCAGGTAAATCAACGTATATCAGGCAGGTTGCGATAATAACCCTGCTTGCACAAATAGGTTGTTATGTTCCTGCACAGAGTTGTGAACTGTCACCGGTAGATAGGATATTTACGAGAGTGGGAGCTTCAGATGATCTTTCCCGTGGAAGAAGTACGTTTATGGTTGAGATGAGCGAGGCTGCAAATATTGTAAATAATGCTACAAAGTACAGCCTAGTTATTTTGGATGAGGTGGGAAGAGGAACCAGTACGTACGATGGTGTGAGTATTGCATGGGCATTGGCAGAGTATCTTGTAAATGATATTCAGGCGAGGACTCTGTTTGCAACCCACTATCATGAGCTTCTCAAGCTTTCAGACGGTGAGAATAGCGGGATCAAGAATTTTAATGTGCTTGTTGAGGAAGATACTGAGAAAGGGATAGTTATATTCTTGAGAAAGATTGTAGAAGGCGGGACTGATAGGAGCTACGGTATTTACGTGGCCAAGATGGCGGGACTGCCTGAAAAAGTTGTTGCTCGGGCCAACGAGATACTTGAGAGTTTTGAGCAAGGGTCGTTATTTGCAGACGGCGTAACAGTTAGAGGTGAATCAGTTATTTCCAAAAAGAAAGAGAATGGGAATGAAAAAATCAGGAAAGAAGATTTACAGATACCGTTGTTTCAGATACAGGACAGTGAGTTGATTAAGGAATTGAGAGAACTGGAAGTTGACTCTCTAACTCCGCTAGACGCTTTGAATACTTTGGCAAGGTGGAAGAAGAGATATTAGCTTTTTGTTACAGTTTTGTTATCTTCGTGTGGGATAATTGTCAAATAATTTACTATTTTCTTATGAAATGCTTTGACATATTAATTCAAGTAACATCATGGGGGTAATTAAAGATTATATTCATGGCTTAAAACTAATCAAGAGAAAATGGGATTTTCAGTGTGATGAAACACGCGATAAGATAACCACTGTCCTTTTTCTCCCTATCCTTCTTGTCTTCACGGCAATGCTTTTAACGATTCTCGCTGGTGTCGTGGTTGGAAGGGTTCTTTTGATAGATCTTTTCAAAGACCTACCATTCATTATTGTGATGATTGTTACGACAATGCTTTTCTTTAAGCAGAGGTTTGAACTCGTAAGGTATTTTCTTATCACCTTATTTGGTTTAGTGGCTATTTACTGTTTTCTAGGTTGGGGGATTTTGCACTATGTTGGTTTAATATTTTCGTTTCTGTTCCTTTTTATGGTCTATTTTACTTCAAACAAAAAAGTATCTCGAAATACCACTCTGGTGTTTCTTTTAGGATTTATTGTAATAGGACTTTCGCAGAGCTTTAACATTGTAAAATATGAGTCCAGTTGGTCTCCAAAAGTGTTTATATTTGATTTTATAATTGTTCTTATTTCTTTTTTGACTATTATTCATGTTGCATGGATCTATAACATCAACTCGGAGAATCAGATAATGAAAATCAGAGAAATCATAAGTAAGTTAAAGAAGAACAATGAAAGCTTGGAAAATGAAGTCGTGAAAAAGACTTTGAAACTTATGAAAAACGATCTTGAACTTGAAAAATCTCAGAAGATTCTGTCCTCAGCATATGAACAACTTGGAGAAAGTGAAAAAAGCCGGTTTGAGCAAATGAATAAACTCGCCAATACAGCCTTCTCTATTAGTAAAAGAGTTCACAATATAAAAAGCCCTTTAATGTTTGCGCTTAATATCGTGAAGGATATGAAAAACGAGAAAAAGGGTGTTAATAATTTGATTCATGCCCTTTTAGAAATAAGGAATGAATTGGATATTATTCACGATGATACAGTTATCTCTGGTGTCATGCAAGAATTTAGTGTAGCGAAGGCTGTTAAGCGTTGTATTCAAGTTCTTCAATGGAAACTAAATAAGTATAAAGTCAAATTATCCTTTGATGATTCAGGCATATTTCTTCTAAATGGTGACATGACGAAATTCAATCATGTGATCCTTAACTTGATTGACAATGCCATTGATGCAACGTTGAAAAAAAAGAATCCCCAAATTCAAGTTACTGTTTACTACAAGGATGATATTTTACGAATTGTTATTCAAGATAACGGAATGGGTATAATGAAAGCAGATATAAAAAAAATATTTAAAGACTTCTATACTACAAAGAAAGATGGTAATGGACTTGGACTATATATAGCTCAAAAATACATTTCGGAGGTATGGGGAGGAAAAGTCTATTATAAAAGGCAGAAAAAGTGGTCTAATTTTATTGTCGAAATCCCTACCTAGCTAGTATTTCCTTTTGAAAAAGAGTTTTGTAGTATTTTAATGTTAGTAAAAATCATTACACCATCTGTACCACCATATTATACAGTGCCAGCTTCTTACTGACGTTCCCTTTAATTGCCCCTATAGCCTCCTGTATTTCCTGAATGACGATCATACTCTCCTCTCCACTCTTTCCTTCTTCAATCTCTTTCTCAAATTCATATTTGTAATAAGCCAGCAATGCATTTAGAAAATTAACAATATAATCCCTTTCCTTATCCTTCCCCATCTTCTCTACAAAACTCAGCCTCTTTACTGTATCCATCTCTAAAAACTTGGTGACATCCTCAGACTCAAAAGCATTCCCTACGCTTTGCCCGTAATATTTACTCCCTCTGGATAGAATTGTATCCAACAGATTCCCTTCCCTGCTCACCAATAGAAAAAACATCGTTTTTTCGTTCGAATCTTCAAAAGTTTTGAGAAGAGCATTCTGGGCTTCAGGCGTTAAGATATCCGCTTTATCTATGATTCCAACCTGATATTTTTCCTCAAAGGGTTGGTATACCATAGCCTGTACAAACTTTTTAACCTCATCAATACCAAGGCTGTTTTGTGTTGTGGTTAAGTAGTGGATGTCCGGAACTTTTAGAAGTTCAATAAAATCGGAGACCTCTCTCTCGAAGAGTTTAGAGATCTGTTCAAGGAGAATCCTCTCCCTCCCCTCTTTTGTCTCTGCAATGATAATATGCATCATATACCAAATGATAACACATTTGCATTGACGTGTTACAACCATTAATATAGTATTTAAAGTACTAAGATGATTTAAACTGCCCTTGAACTCATCGCGTTCAATACTACAATATCTTGTAAACAAGGGACTTGTTTCCCCTCAGGATGCTAATAAGGTTGAGGTTGAAAAGACCAAGTCTTCTCAGACAGAAGAACAGATAATAAAGAACCTTAAGATGGCTGATGAGAAAACAATAATCCAGGCCAAGTCGGAACTATTCAATATCCCTTATATTGACCTTATGACATACGAGGTCCCTGAGCAATCGCTTTCAGAGATCAATATCGACAGTCTAAGAAGGTATAATGCTGTACCTTTTTCTCATGTGGAGAATATTGTTAAAGTTGCTATGCAGGATCCTTTTGATGTTCAAGCTATTGAAGCATTGGAGACGAAATACCCTGCCGGTACAAAACTGGAAATCTATATAGCAGACGAGATGGGTATTAACTCAATCCTTGATCGAAGAGTCGGTGAAAACATGAGTAGTGAGGTAACTGAAGCTTTGGAAGATGTCCAGGTGCCGGTGGCAGACATAACAGAACAGGTTGGTGATGAGTATGTAGGGAATATGGAGAACATGGATCTTAAGTCGGCTCCAGTTGCCAGGATTGTAAACTCGATTTTACAGTATGGAGTCAAAACTTCTTCTTCAGATATCCATGTTGAACCTCTTGAAGGAAGACTAAGAGTTAGATTTAGAATCAACGGACTGATGACAGAAAGACTCTCATTGCCTAAGCATCTGGCAAGTGCAGTTGTGTCCAGAATAAAGATACTGGCTAGATTAAAGATTGATGAAAAGAGAATCCCGTTAGACGGAAGACTTCAGCTAAAGATTGGAGACCAGAAGATTGATGTTCGTGTCTCTACAATACCAAGCATACATGGCGAGAAAGTGGTTATGCGTCTTCTTGCCAATGACCTTGAAAGCATAAGTCTTGAAACCACAGGATTACGAGGAAGTGCATATCAGAAAGTGCTTGATGCCATGAGTGTTACAAATGGAATAATCCTTGTTACTGGACCTACGGGTAGCGGTAAGACTAGGACATTGGCAGGAGCTTTAATAAGACTTAACGACCCTAAAGTAAATATTATAACTTTGGAAGACCCGGTTGAAATCCGTGTTCCGGGAGTCACACAGGTACAAGTAAAGGCTGATGTCGGACTTACATTTGCAATGGGACTCAGGTCTATTCTTAGACAAGACCCTGACATAGTCATGGTGGGAGAAATCCGAGATCAGGAAACCGCCCAGTTGGCTGTTCAGGCATCCCTTACAGGTCACTTGGTACTATCAACACTTCACACGAACAGTTCCTCTGCAGCAATTCCCCGTCTTTTGGATATGGGTATTGAAGCATACCTACTGGCTTCAACTCTACGCTGTGTTATCGCTCAAAGACTTCCTCGCCGGGTATGTAAATATTGTGCAGAAGCTCATCCTGTTCCACCTGAAGTAATGAAGAATATTAAAGAAACCCTTTTAAGTATCAAGAACTTTGATGTTGTTAACTATGCAAGGAAACTTGCTGAGGCGAGTAAGAATAAAGAGGGAGAAGGAGTTGCCATCAAAGCTCCAGATAAAGATCCAACCGGATTGGATCAGATATATCTTTACAAAGGTAAAGGTTGTGATAGATGCGGAGGAAGCGGATATAAAGGAAGAACAGGTATTTTTGAGGTCCTACATGTAACAGAAAAGATAGGACGAATGATGATGGAGGATGTTTTAACTTCTGATGTGGAAAAAACGGCTGTTGAAGATGGAATGATTACAATGATACAGGATGGATACCTTAAAGCTATTGAAGGCATTACAACGATTGAAGAGGTTCTAAGAGTATCCAAAGATTAATTAATATAGGTTTTGAAATAGTTAAATATTTCATATATTGTATAAACTAGATTAGTTATATATAGAAAAACAATGACTGCCCAAAATGACGACGGATTGAACTTAGGTTACCCTTCAGGTCCTGCTACCACACCCGTTCCTGCTACTCCAACTACAGCAACCCTTTCCCCAAATCCTGCCCCTACAATGTTACAATCTGACAGCACACCAAGTGTAGATGATCTAGATCCCAATAGAGGTCAGCAGATATCTGGTCCATCTTTCGATGCCCCTGGTGCTGCCGTTGCACCGGTTACAATACCTGTTGCTCCTGCCCCTGTACAATCGACTCCGGCAATTATGCCAGATCCTGTCCCGGCTACGACTGCTCCAGTTGAAGAAACTAAAGAAGTTTTTACAGGTTTAAAACCTGAGGAGAAGTCTGAAGAAAAGAAAGATAATCCCCTTCAAGCATTAGCGAAGAAGCTTGCCGCTTTAAAATCTGAACTTATTGAAGAATCTCCCGGTGAATCCTCGGACGTAAAAGGGGAAGTCAATGAATCCGACTCTGCAGAGGTATCGCCTGAACCAACAATGGTTGAGCCTGTTACTGATCCCTCTACATCTTTGCCTACAGAACCGGCCGTCCCTACACCCCTTCCTGGCAATGATTTGCTTAGTCAGAACTTAAGTACTCCCCTACCGGAGACAATAGCTGATTCAAATCAGTCATATGAATCTACAAATACTGAAATACCTGCAGTACCGGACCCGGCAACCTTAACTCCTGCATTAGATCTCCCTGCCCTTGATACGGGTTCTGTGCAAAGCGATATTTCAATGCCTGTACCGGACACTAATACTATTCCAGATCCTGCTCTCGATGTACCGTTATCGACTACCGATGCATTGCCTCAAACAGAGTCTCAAGTTGATGAAATACCTGTCACGGACACCCCTGCCGAAACACTCCAGCCGCAAACCGTTGATATGGTAGTAGGCGGAAGCGATGTTCCTGTTCAGGAGGTCATTGATGAAAGTTCTACGGACTCAATCTCAACAGAAGAAGTGGCTCAGAATACTACTGCAAATGCTAAATATCCCATGAATATTAATAAAATATTGGATGTTGCAATAGAAAGGAATGCTTCTGATGTGCATATATCAGTCGGGTACCCTGTTATGTTGAGAATTGATGGAACTCTTATTGAGCTTCATAATCAAATTGTCTCTACCCAAAATGCTGAAGAACTTATATTCCCTATACTTTCCGATCAGAAAAAGGAACTGTTGGAGGTTAACAGGGAGGTTGATCTTGCCCATACACATAGACATGGAGGAGAGGCCAGATTCAGAATCAATGCGTTTTATACAAGAGAAAATCTTGCTGCAGCATTCAGATTAATTCCGACAAGAATTAGAACGGTTGAAGAACTTCAACTTCCAGCCCTTTATAACCAGTTTGCATCCTTGAAACAAGGATTAGTCCTTGTTACCGGCCCTACTGGGCATGGTAAAAGTACAACACTTGCTGCAATTTTACAGAAGGTAAACTCAAGTAGAGCAGCTCATATTTTGACGATTGAAGATCCTATTGAGTATATTTTTCCTAAGTCTAAGGCAATTGTTGATCAAAGAGAGATGCACGATGACACTCATTCCTGGGCAGTTGCACTTAAAAGTGCTTTGCGACAGGATCCTGATGTTATTCTCGTAGGTGAAATGCGTGACTACGAAACTATTGCAGCGACAATAACACTTGCTGAAACAGGGCATTTGGTATTTGCCACACTGCATACCAACAGTGCCTCACAGACAATTGATCGTATAATCGATGTCTTCCCTGAGAATCAGCAGGCGCAGGTTAGAGCTCAGCTAAGTAATATTCTTGAAGCTGTTGTTGCTCAAAGGCTTATTCCTATTGATGGCGGAGGTCGAAGAGCGGTATCTGAGATAATGATTGCAAACCCTGCAATCAAAAATCTAATTCGTGAAGGGAAAACCCATCAAATTGACAATGTAATCAGAACAAGTGCAGATATAGGAATGGTATCTCTTGAACACTCACTCGTTAGACTTGTAAGGGAAGGATTAATCACAATGGATAAAGCTCAGGAGTATGCTGTTCATCCTGAAGAGGTTGTGAGGCTACTTAAGAGTTAATATTTAGAAGTACATGAAAAAGTTTAAATACACGGCTAAGAATTTAGAGGGGAAAGAAGTTGCGGGATCTATTGAAGCAAGAAGTAAAGAGAATGTTGTTGAAATCCTCCAGGGAAAGAAACTGATCGTCGTTAAGATAGAGGATGATCTTGGTCTCAGCTGGTCGAAACTCCAGGAGATAAATGTTGGAGGTGTACCTATTAAAGATAAAGTGATCTTTATGAGGCAGCTTGCTACCATGATTGGTGCCGGACTGCCGCTAACACAGGCCCTTGAGATCTTAGAGGCCCAGGCTACAAATCCTCTTTTTAAAAGGACACTCTCGAATGTTCTTGCTGATGTACAGGGAGGAACAGGTTTGGCAGAAGCCTTTAGAAAGAATAGCCAGGTATTTGATTCAATTACTCTTAATCTTGTTGAAGCCGGTGAGCAGAGTGGAAACCTTCAGGTAATACTTGAGAGACTTGCGGTTGAGCTTGAGGATCAGAAGAAGCTTGGAGAAAAGCTGAGATCGGCAATGATTTACCCTACTATTATTCTTGTTGTTATTGTAGGGGTTATTCTTCTTATGATGTTTGTGCTTGTACCAGCTATGGCTAAGATCTATGGAGAGTTCGGAGCTGAGCTTCCCGGTATTACTCAATTTATGATTAATTCGAGCAATTTCTTTGTTGGTTACTGGTGGCTGGTAATAACGGTTATTGTACTCATTGCAATTCTGTACAAGTACTATAGTGACTCTCCGGGTGGAAAGAAATTTCTTCATAAGGTGCTTTTAAAGCTGCCTGTTTTCGGAGTGATTATGGTTAAGATGCAGATAGCTCAGTTTACCCGATTACTCTCCCTCCTTCTAAAAAGTGGCCTTTCTATTGTAAGTGCTTTAGAGTTAACGGCAGGATCTCTAACCAATGTAATATATAAACAGGCAGTGCTTGATTCCAGGGATGAAGTTGAAAAAGGAGTTGCCTTAGCAATTCCGATCGCTCGTTCACAGATATTTCCTTTGATAGTAAGTCAAATGATTGCTGTAGGTGAAGAATCAGGTGAAATGGATAAGGTTTTGGAAAAAATGTCCCAATATTATAATGAGGAAGTCAGTGTTGCTACAAGCAACCTTGCTACGCTTATGGAACCGTTGATGCTCTTACTTATGGGAGGTGCAATTGCCTTCATTGCATTAGCGGTCTATATGCCTATGTTCAATCTTTCCGGGGTAATTGGCTGATTATTGACAGCCCGGTATTCCTAATGTAGATTGGATATAGATAAAGATAATTTAATTATTTACAAACATGTACGGAAAGAACTATAAAGCATTCACACTTGTCGAGATGCTTGTCGTGATGGGAATTCTTGTTATTCTTATGACAATGGGTATTGCTGCTGGAAGATTTGCTATTCAAAGAGCGAACAGAGTTCAGCATACTAATGCTGCAGATCAACTATATCAGGGCTTACAGAGCTACTACGCTGATAACAGAGAGTTTCCTGATGCAACAACATTTGGTGATTTTGACACAGCGTTAGGGACTGGTGGAGCTCTTGAGAAGTATATAGATAGTAAAGCATTTGATGGGGGTAGCGATGCAACATATTACTATTCAGTTGAAGACCCTGCAGGGCAGAGTGTTCTTGTATGCGTGAGCTACGGTGGACCTCAAGATGAGAACGGTCAGGGTGGTTACTGTAATGGAAACGGTTTTGGAAGCCTTCCATCTGGAACATCAGTTCAGAAGAAAGAACTTGATGACTCAGAGTTTGCTACACAGGTAGAAGATAATGGTGGCTTTGTAATCCGAAATGATTGGAATGCAGCAGATAGGGTTTGGGAATAGGAGTTATCAACGACTTTGAAAGGGAGGCATACGCCTCCCTTTTGTTTTCAAGTAGTATTAAGTATATTCAATTATGGTTTTAATATATTTTGCACTAGGTACTATTCTTGCGAGTTTCCTAAATGCACTTGCATATAGGTATAGAAACGGAAGCGAGATAGATAATATTTGGACAACGCCGTCACATTGTGAAAGCTGTAAGAAAACGCTCTTATGGTATGATCTCATTCCTCTTCTTTCTTTCCTTTATACAAGAGGGAAATGTTCAAAATGCGGGAAAGAAGTTTTTTGGTACTACCCCCTTTCTGAAGCTCTGTTAGGTTTATCTTTTTCACTATTTTATATATACGAGATTAGTGTAATTAGTTATGTAGTCCTTCTCATCCTTTTTTTGTTTAGTTATTGGGACGTGAAAGATAAAGCTATTCCTAAGGGCTTTACAGACGTTTTTATTATCCTCTCCCTCCTCTACTCTGTTTTCTCTCTCCTGTATTCATTTGAAACAGATAAACTTTTATCCTTTGCAGTAGTTGTATTTCTCTTTCTCGTTTTGTACTTACTGAATTTCAGAAAGGAGAAGATAGGAGTGGGAGATATGATACTTCTCTCCTCTATCTTTCTAATCAGCGGCTTGAAGACTGGTATAGCAACAATTATTACAACCATTTCAATGGCAGGACTATTTGCCATATATTTGGTGATTATCGATAGAAGGAATAGGAAGAGATATATCCCTCTTGTTCCATTCATGACTTTGGGGTATGTAATAGCAAGCATTTTGGTCGCTGTTTATTCGCTTACTACTATCTTTAACCTGATCTGAGGTCTCTTTTTTGCGTTGCTATCTCAGGTTTTGTGTGATAGATTTGGTATATATGAACCTGCCCAAGAAACCTTTGTACAAAGCTTACACCATGTTAGAACTGCTGGTAGTTCTCCTGATTTTTATAATTCTCTCGACGATGGCAATGTCAGCTTTCAGCGGTTTTCGGGATACTGTAACACTTAATGAGGATATAGATAGACTTAAGCAGAATGTGAGAACCGCACAAAGGGCCTCGTTGTTTCTTGAAAGGGACCAGGATGAGAGATGGATATATGGAATCGGGTTGGATTTTTCACAGGTGGAAAATGATGGAACCTACAGAATATTCAAATGGTGTGCTCCTTTTAATGATTACGGGGATACACTATCCAAACAGGCTATCCCTAACTATGATCCGGCGTTTGCAGTTAGCCCGACAAACGGTAACCTGGGAAGTTATACATCAGAATCGAAATGTAGGTTAGGAGTCGCCATAAGTGAACTGATAAAGACTGAGGCATTTGATGAAAGAATATCAAGTAATTTCAACATCTCTCTTACAGATTTGGGTATTGCGGGAACGCCGTCTTATGTTTTGTTTGAATCAGTCTCGGGTAAAACATTCTTCTACAATCTGCAGGGAAATATTATAAACTATAGCGGTCAGGCAGAAATGTCGTCATCCCCGGACAACTTTGTTCTGGAGATAACCTCTCCCAATACAGGTAGAATTAAAACTGTGACAATATTTAACATATCAGGAAAGATGAAAGTTGAAGACAGGAAGATATAGGAAATATAAAGCATTAGGTTTCGTTGAGGCCTTAATAGCAATTGCAGTTGCAGGTATCGCTTCTATTGTCCTTATGAGTATTGCAATTAATACTATCTCTCAGGTCGTTAGAAATGAGATAGAGAATAATCTAACAGAAAAAGCTGTTGAGGGTGCTTCTATGGCAAAAAAGATTGCCGCGAATAATAACGAGAGCGAGACAGGTCTTTTCCCTCAAATCGATGGCAATGAAGGTAACTGTTATGCTTTTACAGGAGATAACAACAACCCTGAGTTTCAGATGTCAGGGTCTGATTTTCAGATAGCCTGCAGATATGATGCCGGAGAGAGGGAGCAGTGCCTTAGCTACAAGACACAGGACCAGAGTATATTCAGAGTAATGTGTATTCTTCCTGACTCTGTACCCTCTTCAGGGCTCGTTGTAGGGAAAATAGTAACGGGTCTTGCCGATTGTGATGGAACGAGTGATAAAGGCAAATGCAAAATTAATGACTATGAATACTTTTTAGGAGTTAAAGTTGAACAGAAAAACTGATGAAGAAAGGTCTTAGAAGAAGTAAACAATATAGTGGTGTTAGTCTAATAGAAGTGCTGATAACGATGGTGATTATCGGAGTCGTTATGATCCTTGTCTCCATTACCCTTACAACAATGATTCGAACCTCAATTATCTCAACCTCCCGTACCGCAACGAGAGAAGAGTCTGAATTTATTCTTGAACTTCTTCGCAAGACCATTCGGAATTCAAATACTGAGGATCTCAGAATATATAATGTAGGAGGGCGTGCATACAATAATACAACAGGAATGACGATTGATAGTAGTCTGACTGGATATGAATCTACTGTGACTGATGGAGTTTCGGGTACTGAGATACATTTTAGGCCTGTCGGCTACGGGAAATGGATATGCGTGGGTTTCTTCCCTGATTATTCAGATAATACAAGAGGGTATGTATTAAAATCCGTCAGGCAGGACTTAGAGACTTCCTCGGATTGTTTTAACAGTGCAACGTCGGAGTATAGTCAAAACACAATACTTCTAAATTCAGAAGATGTTGATGTTAATTCATTGAGCTTAGTCTTTTTCCCTACTTACGATGAGAACTATCTCCTTACAATTGATCTTGATATGGAACCTATTCATTGGATTGCGAATAGTGATAGCATTAAGCCGAATTATTTCAAACAGACAGTTGTCTCTACACAAAAATTGACCTGGGAGGATTAATCTGCTAATTTTATGTATATAACTGTAGAAACATGAGAATGAAGAAAGTATATAGTGCACAGGCTTTAGCTATTGTAATGATAGTGCTTGTCATCGCAGCTATATTAGGAATGGCAATGCTTTCCAGAACCCTCAGAGATACTCAGCAGCTTGCAAACGAAAAATCCTCTGCTGAAGCACTAGAATTCGCTGACTCAGTTCTTGATACTATGAAGGGAACAACTGTAGCAACATTGGTAAATGCTTGTGATAATGCTCAATATGGTGAAGGATTGAAATCAGCCGATGGGTGTAACGTAAAGGGAGTTTCTGATGTAAAGGCGTTCTTAACAAGTGCAGGTGTGGACAATAATACGTTGGATGTTTTTGATAAATGTCAGAACAGCAGCTCCAATGTTGAGTTGAGTGCCAAACTTGCTGATTCGGATGATGAACTGGAACTTAGGTCTGATAATGTGAGATCTTTCGTTGTGAGAGAGCAAACCCCTAACCCGTTATCCTGTACTCTTAATCTAAAGTTTGAACCACGTGGCTCAAGTTACGGTGGCCTTATCATTTCAAGAATATATGCCAGGAACTATACAAACGGAATCCCCGGAGAATATAAGCCGTACGAGTATGACGATATTCAGCAGTATTGCGTTCATCTGACCGGGAAACTATGTGCTGATAATAGTAGCATGGACGGTTCTTGGATAGACCTTGCAAGTGGTGCTACTGTATCCGTACCTCTGGCTGCAAAGGGAGGGTATCCTCTTGATGAAATTAGAGTTAGGTCAGTTGGCGGTACAGTTGCTATTAAAGCTTCACTTTCCGATCCTGATTGTATTAAGGATTGGGAGATGGTTGCTATACGTATAGGAGCTAATTGTACCGGTACATTTAGAGCAAAAGAGATACAGATTCCGCAAAAGGAGTCTGCTCTATCAATTTTTGATTATGTACTCTTCAATAGTGAAGGTGTACTCGGGCCGGAATAATTTTGAATATTGTTTAAATGGCTGAAAAAATTAAAAAAAATGTCCTGATTATTGAAGATGAAACCGTGCTTCTTGATTCATACTCCGAAGTCCTATCAAATGAGGGCTACAATACTCTCAAGTGTTCAGATGGTTATAAAGGATTGGATATGCTGAGTAAAAACCATGGTGATATTGATATGATAATCTTGGATCTTATGATGCCTGGTATGGATGGTCTTGAGATTCTTAAAACGATTCATAATGATAAAGAGAAGTATGGCTCCTCCCCTATTATTGTTCTCACTAATATGACAAGTGAGAAAGTTATCAAAGAGGCTTTTGACCTTGGAGCCTCATCATATCTCATTAAATCAGAGCTTGAATACACCGACCTTACAAAGGAGATAGAGAAAATTATAGGGTAGATAGATAGGACTATAGGATTGAATATGCAGTGTGTTAGTTATATAATTAAGTATTAACTTAAACTGCTTTAGAATGAGTTTATACACAGGTGGTTTTTCTGGTGCCGACTTCGGTCCGGATACTAATTCATATGCTATGTTTGGATTAAATGCTCCTGATCATATTCTAAATGATTTACGCGAGATTCAGGGAAAAAAGTCTCAAGGAGAAAATAAGGATGGGTTCAATGAAAGTGATACAGACGCTGTTCTTAAAGCGACTTTGGATTTGTCTAAAAGTTATTTACTTGCCTTTGATGCTGTTCATGATCCAGAAATGGATTCAATGAGAGAAGAGATCGCACTGTCACCTCTAATGCTTGTTCATTCAGTTGCAAATGCAGGGCCAGAAAGAGATTATTATCAAGGAGTTTTTGATAATAATATAGCGACTCAGGGCCAAAGTTATGTCGATGAAATATTAAAACTCATTAATAGTGGAAGAGATGCATCGGATGCCCTAAACGAATTAAAAGATAAGATAAACTATGGGGAGATACTGAAATCGTTTGAGGATCTTCGATGTCCTAATTTAGCTGGAAGAACGATTGATTTATTAACTGGTATACGGATAAGCTTTGATGAAGAAGGTAAGGTTTTTGAGGCAGGTCTAGTACTTGATAGAGGAGTTAACTCTGAGGACATTTTCAATAAGAAGTTTAGAAAGGATAGATTGGAAGCTTTAGTTAAAAGTGGAGCTGGTGCACAACCGCAGGGAAAGGTACTCGTCCCGGTAAGTGGAGAGAGAACAATGGGTGGAAGGAATAATGAGGGAAATAGGCGTCATGCTTCTGCTACAGGTCGATTGCTCGGAGGTCTAATGGTAATTGCTACAACTCTTGTCGTTGCTTATGCGGCAGTTAAAGCCACGATTAAGCCACCTCAGCCTCCTGTTGGGGGAGGAGATGGTAATAACTTCACCCCTACTGCCGTTACTACTGCAACACCTGATACCATGTTCACCCCTACTTCTGATATGATTATCCCTCCGGTGTTACCTACTGTTGTGTCAGAGCCAACAGCTGTAGTCGATCCAGAAAGGGCTGCGCTTGAAATTGAGGGAAGAGATTTTGGAAGAAAACTGGAGGAAATAAGAAGGAGGGCTAAGGTTCTCGATGATACACCAGGAGGTATAATTTACGATGTGTCTGGAGGAATCAATTCTGAACTTCGTGATATGTCCATGAGATATCTCTTCCTCATTGAAAACGGTATTCCTGTTAGTTTTGATGGACTGGAAGCCCCAATGGTAATGAGCAATGTCTCGACAAATGTGTATTTTAATGAAGAACCAATAAAGCTTACTAGAAGTGATATACAGGTGATTGAACAGTCAGGTGGTATTGTTATGTTTGGTCCCTATAATACACTTGATTTCGATGTCATAACCTGGAGGTCTGGTGATATAGTTCCTATTCCAGGTGCCATGTTATCATTATCAAGAGCTCATGGAATTAATGATTACTTAAAAGCTGTTCAGAATCCGAATATGATAATTGGAAATATTGTAATCGGTGAAGATCCCAAGCTATTTGATAGACTTTTTGAGGGTGTTCCCAACTATCCTAGGCAAGTAGATGCTGGAGGGAAATTTATTCAGAACTCTCCAATTATATATAGCGAGGGATTTGAAAAGCCTCAATATATCTTTATACCTGAATGTGGGCAGCTTATATTCATACCTGAAGGATTTACTTCCAGGGATGTTTATGAAATGGTAATGAAGGAGCAGCCAGAGATGGCGCCTGCTACCTTTAGAACACCGCTTACTATTTTTGAATCGAGTGATTTGTCAGATTAAGAAAGCAAATTGGAATTGATATCTTGCATTAGCATTTCTTTCCTGCTAGATTAAAGAGAGATGAAATCTGCCTTTAAAAAGATAATAATTTTTGGTATTGCGGTAGTATTTTTTTCTTCTGCACTTTATCTTCTTTGGAGCTGGAATAGGTCAAGAATAGAGAATAGCAATCCACAGTATATTGAAGATCTATCTGATACTGGTTCCGTAGTTTTATCATTTCCCGAAGGTAATCGAGTGAACGGTTGGACAGACAAAGAAAAAAAGTGGTCAGTAGGAACCTTACAAGGAATTATCAAAGAATATAGTTCATTGAATGGTATCAATTATGTGATTGTTAAGTACATAACTTCAGATCGGACCAAGTCAAGGGAAGTTAAGATTCTTTTAACCATTGATAAAGATAAGTTACCTAAAACAGTTACAACTTGGTCTTCAAATCCTGACTATCTTCTTTTTACACTTAACTATGTTGATAGTATCCATATGAATTATAAAATTCCTAATTCTACGGCACTTGCTGTAATCCCCCATACATTGGACGAGTTTAAGGAGATGTACTCTCCAGGTGAAGGTTTACGGTTTGAAATATATATATCTTTCCCAGAAAAAGCTAACAGGACGGTTAAGTATTGTAATGAAGTATCAGTACGTAATTGTATAATTGCTGATCTTGTTGAGTATTCATCACCAAGTTTTAGGGAGTTTTGGAGTAAAGAAAATCTTCCAGATGGGGAATTTTTGGTACCAGTGAATATCAACTCTACATTAATTACGCATGAAAAAGGTAAAGATGAATAATCAAAATTTGACTAAATATCTATTCATAGTCGTGAGTTTAGTGGTGTTTGGTATGATATCTATCGAACCTATTCAAGCGGCTACATATTGTGGAGCTACAGTTAAGACATCGCTTCCTTGCTATCCTGTAAATCAGGGTACTTCGAGTGCGTACTGTGGGACAGGAAGTGGGGGCGTTGATCAGTTCGTTAATTGTGCTTGTACAACTTCAATAGGGAGTTTAGTGTGTAAGAAGAGTGGAGGTGGGTCATATGAGTGCCCGGAGTATAAGTGCAAAGAAAAATGTGTACACGGTTGCGGTACTCCGCCGGCTCAAGGGCCGACCAATAGCAGTGGTAATGTTTATGCTCACTCTTGTCCTCGTGGAACAGAGCATTGGGTTGAATGCTGGGATGAATGTAATTGGGAGCCAAGAACGTGTTATTATAATATTCAATGTACCCTAGATACTGTTTCAGTAAGATGTAGTGAATTTGGTGAACCAGATCCAGAGCCTACATGTACAGCACAAACACCATGCTCCCCTACCTGTCCCGCTGGTAAGGTACCATATAATACTGGTGGAGATACTTCAACGACATCCTGTTCCTATAATACGGGAGCCGTGAATGGAAATGGATCCTGTACTCAGGCTACCAGAACTCAAACATGCTGGGATAATACAAATCCTCCTATCGTAACACTAACTCCCGAAGTAAATGCTTCAGCATTAGGTTGTACTGCAAGCAGCGGCTATCTTGGAAAAGATGCTAGCAATATTGGAAACGTTTCTGTTGCTTTCAACTATGATACTGCCACTAATCCTACTGTTGCCTTGCAGACGTGGTTTAGCAAGTCAGGAAGCACTCCTCCTACAATTAGTAATGTCTATGACACTGGAACAGGACGGCTACAGTCAAATGATTCATATGGGCTTCTTGTTAGAAAAGTAGGAAATGAATGGAGAGACATATACGTTCCAGGCATTAATAGTGGATCTCCTGCATGGATAAAAGTGGGAACAGTTGGTAACGGTTTAAGAGCTGAGATAATTGGAAGCGGTGGGGACAAACTGGCAGGGTTGAGTAATGTGGGAGTCACAGTTAATGGTACAACCCTAACTCTTGCCTTTAAAATTGAATACTATAACTCCCTATCCGGGCTTACAGATTACGAACAGGTTGTAGATGGTGTATATAAAGTATATGCAGCATCCAATACTCAAAACTCATTCTTGCCGGGTGGTGGTAACACAATATCGAGTAATCCTGAATGGGTTGACTCGACAAAGTCATGGACTGTTGATATGACTGACCCTACAAATGAAGACTTCAGTTATACAGTGGATGCATCAGATAGGCTGAACCTTTTATGGAGGTTTGCTGATGGATTGACAAGTATTGCCAGAGTTGTAGGAAATGCCGCTCTAAACAAGGTTGGAACAGTAAACGGGCCGATAAGTGATATTACCTCAGGGACAAATAACTATATATTAGGTTCGGGTGATACCGGTGCAAATATATATAATGGGACAAATAATCTTTGGAAAGTCTCTAATCTTGCAACCAGAACAGATGTGATAGACCTGCTAGCAAATGAGGGTGGGTCTATTGATTTCACCGCTTATGCTTTTGATGGAGCTTGTAACTATGTGAGTAGTGTTGTTAACATCCCACTAGGTGATGCTTGGATGGTTACAAAGGGCGGAATTTTATACTCTTCAGGAGGAACCGCATTCAATCTCAGAACTTTAACCGGCCATGTAGCTTTCTCCAATGATGCGTATTGGAACTCACCATTCGGTTTCTATAAGGATGAGGCTGATATCTCAACAGAAGTTTTAAGCAGTTCCAGTGGAACCTTGAATGAGTTGCTCTACGATATAAAATTATCTTCTTCAAGGCTTTTAAATAAATCAAATGCAAATAATGTGTCAGGATACTGGTACACAAAGCTATCGAATAGGATTGAAAAAAGAACAACTGATGATCCAACTCTGATGACGGTCATATCTCTTGCTGGAAACCAGACTCTTAGCGGACAGTCTACGGATATTGGGACCTGTACTGCTGCTAAGCCATGTGTTGTAAAAGTAGCGGGTAACCTTACCCTCTCCTCCGGCTTTTCCTGCGATGCAAAAACTGTGTTTTTAGTTGAAGGAACCACTACAATACATCCTGATCTGACGGCTTCTTCAATGAGTAATGGATGTCTCGTAATTTCTCAAAATAATGTAAATATAACAGAGGGAAGCTATAAATCTGGTTCATCAACATACCCTAAGTATGATATTGTTGAAGGTTTTTTGTTGTCAGACGGACAGGTAATACTTGAAGACGGAGATGATAGCCAGAATATAAAAGACGGATTAAAAATAAATGGAAGTATTCTAGCATTTGATGACCAGCAATCCCCATCAATTGTTCTCTTCAGAACCTTGCGAAGACTTGATAATACAGGTTATCCTGTGACTGCAATACACTATGATGCAAGGTACCTGAGTCTTGCGACACTCTTCTTCGGTGGTGATACTGACGGTTTCAAACAGGAGGTAGGTTTTAAACCTCTCTAGTGTTACAAATGCAGTATGTTATAAGTCTTTTTCAATTGACATCTCCCCTATTCCCTGTTATTAATTAATGTAATATATACTGCCTAATTTAAGCATTTGTTTTTATGAGTAAGCTGCCCGATCATGTTGGTATAGACTTTGGTAACCACTCAGTTAAAGCAGTCGAACTAAAAGGTGTTGGTACCAATTCTCCCGAGCTAATCAATTTTGGAAGCCAGAGAACCCCACACGGTGTTATAAACAGCGAGGATGATATGCATCAGAATCAACTGGCGGATGCCGTTAAAACCCTTTTCTCAACGGCTAAGATGCGAAATAAACTTGTGGTAATGGCTCTTCCTGAGTCTTCAATATTCACAAGATTCTTGGAGTTTCCAGGTGTTAAGGAAGAAGAACTTGAGAATGCAGTGTACTATCAGGCAAAGGAGTACATCCCTATGCCCATTGATGATGTTCATATGAACTATGTTCCATTGGGTATCAATCCAGAGAAGAATGCACAGAAAGTACTTCTCGTGGCGGCACCTAAGAAGATAATTCAAATCTACCAGTCCGTAGCACTTAAAGCCGGTCTTGAGCCTATTGCTATCGAAACAGAGTCAATTGCAATTGGTCGTTCAATGTTTCGATCCTCGGGGATGAAGCATGTTGTGATGTTGGACTTTGGTGCAACAAGTACAGACATGAGTATAATGCTTGACGGTCAATTAGTGTTTTCTCAAAGTATTGCCATAGGATCTGACTCATTAACTCAGACAATTGTGAATAAGTTTAATTTCGAGTATCAGCAGGCTGAAGAGTATAAGAGAAATTATGGTGTTGTAGAGGGTATTTTAGAAGGTAAGATGTATGCGACACTCTCCCCTATTCTCGAGGCTATTATGAATGAAGTTAGCCGAGGAATAGAGTTCTACAAAAATAAGACTTTATCCCCCGCTCCTAATAATGTACTGCTTAGCGGTGACGGAGCACTGCTTCCTGGTCTTGCTGATTATATATCTAAAGTATTGGGAGTAAGTGCAGTCCTTTCAGATCCGTGGAAAAATATAGCAGTGCCGGATAAGTTTAGAAACATAGTGACCAAAAGTGCTTCTTCATACTCGGTGGCAATTGGTCTTGCATTAAAAGATGAATGATAAAAAGGAAAAAGCAAAACAGAAAATGGCTGAGAACTTAATAGCCGGTAAGTCTATTAACCTCATTCCGCCACTGACCGAGCATGAGGCTCATATAGAAAAGAGAAAAGTTTCTGTTAATACAAATGCAGCATTCGCACTGCTTTTTTTCTTTGTATTGTCTTTAAGTATCGTGGGTTTTAACCTATTTTCCAAACTGGATTTAAATCAAAGAAAGGAAGAGCTGTATGCCCTGGAGCAAAGCATACGTGCAAGAGAGGAAGTGATATCCTCTAATGATGAAATTTTAAGAAGGGTTAAGCTCTATAATAGTATTGAACAGTCCACATACTCCTCTAAGGATGTTATAAACTACTGGCAGGGAGTGTCTAAGGGAATTGCCACGATAAACCAGATAGACTTGACTCAGGGAATGACGTTTGAGGTTACAGGTACAGCCAAAACTCTCACTGACGTATCTAAGTTGTGGTATCTATTGGGTAACGATGCTAAAGTTGAAACTTTAGATTTAAGAAGTGTTGCAAAAGATAAAACGCTTGTGAGATTTGAATTTGAAGGTAAGCTTAACTTTAATGAATTTGCAAAAAATGCCGGAAGTTAATAAAGAGCCAGAAGCAGAAGCCAAAGCCATTTCATCTGCGGCACCACAGCAGGAGTCATTAACCTCGAATAAACCGAAAGTTCAGACTGAGACTGCTGTGCCAGTCGCAGCCCCTGCCACACCCCTTGCACCGGAAGCCGATTTCAAAAGACGTCAGAAAAGTGGTGTTATTGATGAATTGAAACAGCTGCAGGTCGATGTAAAATCATTTAAACCATCTGACCTGTTTATCCCTGTTTTGAGTCTCTTTCTTCTGATTATCCTTACAATTTTTGTATATGTTCCAATGATCACTAAAGCGATTGAGTTTAGAAATGAGAAGGGTCAGGTCGCTGAGAATATAAAGAAGCTTAATCAGCTTGAAACTGAGATAGGTCGAATAGATGTCGGACAGCTCCAGCAGGATCTTGCTGTCTCCCGGGATGTTATTCCGTTCTCTCTTCAGGTTTCTGACTTTGTTCTCTATGTCAACGATTTGGCAGAACACAAGGGACTTGATTTTAAGGAGATACTTGCAGGTGATATTCTTATACGAAGTAAAGGGGAGAAACGGGATGTTGATCCCGTCATAAAAGGAGTGAGCGGTCCTTTGAAGTATGTTGGATCGTTAACTAAGGTTGTTGATTTTCTTGATGAGCTGCAAAATGTGTCACCTTTTATAATCTCTGCAGACAGTATTGAGCTAAAGCAAGTGGCAGGAACTAATGACTGGGAGTTATCCCTTATCATAACAGGATATTATCTTAATAAAGCAAGTTTGCCTGCATTGGATATATATGTTCCAATGAGCTCATATGCTCAATATAAAAGCGTGATAGATATATTTAAGGAAAAGTCAGAAAGTATAGAAAAATAGCTCCGACTTTTTAAATCTCGTCGTTTAGCATATCTTCATTTGAACTCTCATCTGCTTGAGTCTCCTCAACCTTGTTACCAGGTCTCTGATCTTCGTCTACAAGTACTTTCACTCTCTTATCGTTTCGTATAGCACTTATTGTTATGAGATCTCTGATAGCATTGATTGTTCTACCTTTTCTGCCAATTACTACTCCTTTATCCTGTTCAGAAACTTTGATATTTAAGATCATCAATCCCGGGAAATCAACACTATCCTTCTCTTCGATGACAACTTCATCGGGATTATTGACGATACCTTTAACTATGTACTCTAAAAGGTCCTTCATGATAACTAAAATATGATAAATTTACTTACTTATGAATTAGCGCTGTCAGCGTTTTTCTTTTTTGCCCTACCCTTGGAAAGAGTAGAACCTTTTTTTAATTTTTTCATGATACCATTTTTTATAAGAAAGTGTGCAACTGTCTCTGTAGGCTGGGCACCTTTTTTTAGCCACTCTTCAACTTTTTCCTTTTCTATGGTGAATGTTGAAGGGTTTGTTCTTGGATTGTAATACCCTACTTCTGCAATTGCTTTACTGCTTCTATTAGAGGTAGAAGGTATAACTACTATTCTGTAGTGGGGCTCTCCTCTTTTTCCTATTCTTTTTAATCTGATCTTTAACATAGCTTGGTTATTGTAACAGATGGGTTAACGTAATTCAAGTTTTATATTATTTATTATCGGCTGCTACTGATAGAAGGGCTGCTGTTGCGGCCTGTTCCTCAGCCTTTTGTTTACTTGCACCTTCACCTCTCCCGAGTTCTTTTCCGTTGATTATCACAGCCATTGTGAATATTTTATTATGATCTGGTCCCTCTTCCTTAATGACTTCGTAAATAGGAGTAACTTTAAAAAGCTCCTGAGCAAGTTCTTGAAACTTTGTTTTAGGATCTATATCGAGTCTGTTTTCAACAATGCTAGGGATTAAAATTATTAATTTCTCTCTAACGTAAGACTCACATGCTTCAATTCCCTGATCCAGGTAAAGAGCTCCCAGTACGGCTTCAAATGTATTTGCAAGAAGGTAATCTTTATCCCTTCCTCCTGTGGCTTCTTCCCCGTTGGACATTCTTAAATATTGACCGTACCCTAACGTTCTTGCTACACTGGCCAGAGTTTCTGTCTTGACTGTTGCAGCTCTGAAACTGGTAAGTTCTCCTTCGGGTCTATCTGGGAAGGTTTGGAAGAGGTATTGGGAAATTATGAGTTCAAGTACTGCATCTCCTAAAAACTCAAGTCTTTCATTATGATTTATTCCCTGTTTTCTTTTAGCTTCGTTCACATATGATCTATGAGTAAAGGCCTCTTCAAAGTAGCTGATGTTTTTAACTCCTCTTATTCCTAGCTTTTCTAAGTATGCTTTTAGATCTTCCATTTATTTCTCCTTTTTGGTCTCCTCATATATTGCTCCGAGCACACCGTTTATAAACTTATCACTGGCTGAGCCTCCAAAGTCTTTTGCAAGTTCAATTGCTTCATCAATTGCAACTTTGGGTGGTGTAATCTTTGAAAGAAATCCTTCCTGAATGGCAATTCGCAGTATTACCAGATCCACTTTCTTTATCTGTTCTACCGGCCATTGCGGGGCGTATCGCTTTATGATGTTGTCCGCTTCAGAAACATCGTTCTTTAAACCATCAATGATGCTTGTAAAAAGGTCATTGTCATATTTATCTATTTCATCAATCTTTGCAAGCTCGTCCTGTGTATATTGAACTCTATCCCCTATTGCAGGGTTAATGTTGAAATCTTTAGAGAAAAGATATTGAAGTGCTAATACTCTTGCTAAGTGTCTTGGATCAGTTGCTTTCTTCATTATTACTTCTTGGTTTCTGTTTTGGCAGTTGCCTTATTCTCTTCCTTAGTTGCAGGTCCGTAGTATCCGCAGTATTCACATACAAAGTGAGGCCTTTTAGCCTTTTTACACTTTGGACATATACTTAAAGCAGGAGCCTTTAGTGCGTCCTGTGACCTTCTTCGGTCTCTCCTACCCTTGGATAGTTTTCGTTTTGGTAGTGCACCCATTTATCAGGTTCTATAACTTATATAACATGTTGATTATATGGGAAAAGAGGGCTATGTGCAACCTGTCAAAATAGCACTCCTTGTTGAAACTCAGTCAGTGGAGCAGTTTGATAGAAAGTGGAAAGGTTCTTTCTCCGATCAAGGTTGATATGAACGCAACCATTTCTTCCAGATAACACGATTATCTCCGCATTTGATCTTGGGTTACTGACTGTTATTCCTATATAGGGCCCCTCGATTATATGATTGCCACATCGTAAAACACTATTTTCTCTTTCCGGAAAAGTGACTCGTCCTGGAAATTGTATTAATGTTTCGTTAACAACGGCACTCGCTGATCTGCATCCTACTACAATCTCATGCCATGGGAGATCGCCTTCAATTATGCTGTCAAACTCTAAACCATGCTGTAAAAGGTCACACTGAAGAATTGCTAGTGAAGGCCGTTCTCGCATCAAACTGGATATTTCCATATTAGATCTTGGTGGCATAAAAAGTTTGTGAGAAGTTATTAAACAGGTTAATAAACCTGCTCAAAATAAACAAGCAACCCGATAGAAATATATTTATAGCTTAAAAGTTTGGATACACAATTAATGATATTTAAGCGAGATGAATATCTCGTCGGACTATATAATCCAGCTTTCCTTTATCTTTATTGTACTACCAGGTTTCTTCCCCTCGTTTATTATTTCATTTGCTATGTTCCCCTCAATATTCTCCTGGATGTATCTTTTTATAGGTCTCGCTCCTAATGCGGGATCATATGCTTTACTTGCTATTAACATCGGTATTGTAGACTCCCATGTTACTGTTACCCCCTGCTCAGATAAACGGGAGGCTAGCTCTCCTAGTAGAAGTGAGGAAATTTGCGCAAGTGTAGCAATAGATTGTGGAGAAAAGACAACAATATTGTCAAATCTGTTGAAAAGCTCCGGACGTACACTCTGCTTAAGTTCTATCAGCACCAAGTCTTTAATCTGTTCCCATAGCATGTTCTGGGCAAAGTTCTTCATGATCATATCACTGGCAATGTTGCTTGTGCAGATGATGATGGAGTTTGTGAAATTAATAGTCTCGCCTGAGATACTGGTTACCCTGCCCTCATCAAAAATCTGAAGGAAGAGGTCCAGAACCTGAGGGTTTGCCTTCTCAATTTCGTCAAAGAGGACTACTGAATACGGATCTTTCTTAATCTTATCGACAAGACTTATAGATTGCTCGCTGTTTGAGGACCCCCCCAGTAGTCTATTAACACTTCCTTCATCCTGGTACTCAGACATATCTATCCGTACAATATCTGACTTGGCACTAAAGAACTCCTGAGCCAGTACCTTAGCCAGATAGGTCTTCCCTACCCCGGTTGGTCCTATGAACATAAATACCCCAATAGGCTTATTCGGATTTCTTATACCTGTTTTGGATCGCTTAATGGCTTCTACTACAACACCCACGGCTTCATCTTGTCCAATAACTTTGCTTTTAATCTTTTCTTCGAGCTTTATTACCTTATCAACATCCAGAGTGGAAACAGACTCTACATCTATGTTTGTTTGGATTGATACAATCTTGGAGACATGCTCCGTCGTTAGGACCGGTACATTATTTGACTGTGCCCATGAACAGGCTGATTCAAGTACATCTACCGCACTATCTGGGAGCATTCGATCATGTATGTACCTTTGAGCCAGCTCCGCAGCTGCAGTGAGTGCCGGTGTTGTTATGTACAGCTTGAAAAGATCTTCAAGCTTCTCGACCTTGCTTTGTAGGATAGTTATGGTGTCTGTTTGACTTAGCTCTTTTACCTCGATATTGTTAAAGCTCTGTCTGAAACTCTCGTTTGTATAGAAATATTTCTTATAGTTTGCATAGTTTACAGTTCCGATAACCGGGAAATGACCTTCCAGAATATACGGGAGCAGGATGCCAGCCAGGGAGTGGCCAGACTCATCCGCTTTAGCAGGGATAAGTTCCTGAAGTTCATCAATATACAAAATGGTATTGCCTGCCCTTTTGAGTTCGTCCATTGCTTTCTGGACAACCGCTTCCGTGTTCTTGAGGTTTGAGGAGTACGCTATCATCCCATTAAGGTCTAACTGTACAATCCTTTTCCCTATGAGCTGAGGAGGAACATCACCATTGTTAATCCTTTGTGCGAGACCTTTTATGAGACTGCTCTTTCCCACTCCGGGATCCCCAATTAAAAGAGCGTTTCTTTTTCCGATTTTTCCGATGATTGAAACAAGTTCTTCGACTTCTTCCATATGACCTATTCCAAACTTCTCAAAACTGTTTGCAACTTCTTCGTTTATTTCTCTACTGAAATGATTGAGAATGAAGGTGTAGCCATATGCCCATGATTTGGCCACTCCATTAGTTTTATGGTAATCAAAATCTGGATCAAAGAAGCTCTTGGATATTTTGAGATCAAGATCTTTTTCGTAAATATAGCTCTGGCGTAGTACTCTTTGGGTTGAGTTTCTTTTCTGGAGTTCCTTTACTAATCCCGGGAGTACTCTGAAAAGAGCTAGGAAAAGATGAACGGGTTGTAAATCTCGTGATCCGGTAACTAGTGCCTCTTCGCAGGCGTAGAGAATTAGGCTTCGGAAACCCTCAAGTGAAATTGCGTTTAGGTCTTTAAAGAGTTCGGGGTCATTTGTTAAGGTGTTAGAAAGATTCTCAAGTCCAGATCTTTTAAACATTCTCATTACAAGATCGTCTTTTAGAAGGTATGGAATAATTGAGCTGATCTGATACTTATTTCGATCGAGCAGTTCAAAGTAATCAAGAAGACCCTCAGAAAGGTAATCAATAGTATTTAGCTGCGAGTACCTGCCGAATTTGATATCGCCTGATTTAATAAGATCCAATTCAGTTTCATTTATTGCTTTAAGTTGGGGGAGTTTGTAAGGGCTTGTAAATTTACGATATGTGGTGAACCAGAGAAGTATAACTCCTAGAGCTGCTAGCCAGAAAACAGTATTTATTATTCTATTTGGAATAATATTTTCCAGTGCGACCAAATATTGTGTATCTCCAAATATCTTCAGAACGTAGCTGAGAGATACAACAATGCCCGGGATAATAATGGCATTTGCAAGTTTTCTCTGTATATCCTGATAGATGTTAAAGCTAGTATACCCTTTGGCTATTTTGGTGATATCCGATTCCGAAACAGTAAAGATGCTGTCTCTGGTAACCATAAACTGCTGGAAATTCTTCTCTCCTATTATCGGGTATTTATTCTTTATTATCGAATATTTATTGTTATCCCTGTTATGGTAACCGTATACGATTTTATTTGTTTGTTCAAATTCTATAGCCATCTATCCTAAAAAGGGTGAGATTAAAAACATGACAAGTGCAGTCCACGGTATTACAATCCAGAATAGCAGAAGGGAAAAGTATCCAGTCGTTGTTAATGCAATAAGAGTGAGTCCCAAGGGTATAAAGAATAGCCGGGCAATGACTCCTACAAGATAGCCGACAGGCTGATTATCTCTATGCCAAGGGACAAAGAAAGTTCTAAGCAGGAAGGATGTTGAGAATCTATCATCAATAATATCGATAAGCCTGATATAATGCTTTAAAATAGCTACCGGTTGTTTTATGTACCACCAGTTTAAAAAGTCCTGAATAGTATTCACAATAAATTGATATGGGGTAATACTATTACGGAGTTCTCTAGGATCAAAAAGTTCCATTTTACCTTGCGACCTATGGGCAGCCATTTCGTATACAGTTTATTATAACTGAGGTATTATATCAATTATAATTCAAGATATATAAATAAAGGAATTTAAAATACTATGGCATATGATACTTTTAAGAAATATGTAGAAGACAGTAGGATCCAAGTTGACATAATTGTTACTTCGGAGCCGACAAAAACCGCTGTACAAGCTGCTCAAGTTCATAATGTCCCCGTGTCAAACATTGTAAAGTCACTTTTGGTAAAAATAGATGGCGGCTATAAGCTTTTTCTGGTGCCTGGCGATAAGAGACTTGATTTAGAGAAGCTAGCAATGAGATTTGGAACCGATGACATCAGAATGGCAAATGCCGACGAAGTAAAAGATGTTACAGGATACTCAATCGGCGGAGTTCCTCCATTTGGTCATAAACACAAACTTGAGACGTATATTGAAGAGGGTTTTGATAGTACAAGGGAATTAATTGCAGCAGGCGGAGCCGGCAACGCAGTGTTCAGAATTACACTGGCATATTTAAAAGAGATCATCACTTAATTATGTCTATCTGGCAGAAACTTTCGAAACCGATTATGGCTCTTGCTCCTATGGAGGATGTCACTGACACAGTGTTTAGGCAGGTATTGTGCAGTATTGGCAAACCAGATCTTTTTTTTACGGAGTTTACCAATGTTGACGGTCTTTTCTCACCTGGATACGAACAAGTCGTTGCGAGACTAAAGTTTTCGTCTGTTGAAAAGCCAATTATTGCACAGGTTTGGGGTGTGAACCCCGAAAACTATAGAAAGGTCGGGAAACTTGTCTCTGAGATGGGGTTTGATGGAATTGATATCAATATGGGGTGCCCGATAAAAAAGATAATTAAGACTGGAGGCTGTTCCGCCCTAATTAAAAACCCGACACTTGCAAAAGAGATATATTTAGCCGCCAAAGAAGGTTCCTGTGGTCTGCCTGTAAGCATCAAAACCCGAATTGGCTTTAGGGGTATCGAAACAGAGGAATGGATTGGATATATACTAGGCTTAAAACCTGATGCACTTACTGTTCATGGCAGAACTGTTTTGGAGCAATCAAAGGTGCCGTGTCATTGGGAGGAGATAGCAAAAGCCGTTCGGTTGAGGGACAGTATCTCTCCAAGTACGGTGATATTAGGTAATGGTGACGTTAAATCTGTTAAACAGGGTATTGAATACTGTGGTACATTTGGTGTTGACGGTGTAATGATCGGGCGTGGTATTTTTGAAAACCCCTGGCTATTTGGTGATAAAGTGGAGGTTCTTCATTCGCAGGAAGAAAAGCTTGCCCTGCTTATGATGCATGTCACATTGTTTGATAACACCAGGGGAGAAGATACAAACTTCAATGTATTGAAAAAATTTTTTAAGATGTATATCAATGGGTTTTCCGGGGCTGCACAATTAAGAGATGAAATGATGAAACTTAGAAGTGCTCAGGAAACTTTAGACTATATTACTCGTATTTAAGGTAGTACCCGTAGCCATACCTGCTGTGGAGCAGGTCGATTCCCCATTCCTTTTTAAACCTAAAACCCAGCCTGCTTAAAGCAACTTTGATGGATCCCTTTGTCGGGTTGACTAATGAGTATGAGTGATACAATTTAATGAAGCTATCTAAATCGCAGTATTTATTGCAGGGGCTGAGCAGGTTCCCTAATATTACCATCTGGCTTTTAGTCAGATACATTTTATTCCCTTTATATGAGATTGTTGAGTCTTCAAGGTTCAGAGTGTAATGCCCTTTTACAAGGCGGTTCTCATGGTATCCCGGAAGAAGCCTCTTTATCCTGATATTGAGCTCTTCTACGAAGAAGGGTTTTGAGAGGTAGTCATCAGCACCTGTTTCAAAGGAATTAATCCTATCCCCAATCTGAGTCTTTTTGCTTAAAATTATTATTTTTGTTGAACAGGAATCTTTTTTGATAATTTTGCATATGTCTAAGCCACTGCCATCGGGAAGCATTATATCCAGGCATGCGACATCAATGTGTTTTCTTTGAAGATTGCTGGTGGCCTCTCTGTATGTTCTGGTTGATATTACATTAAAGTCCTTGGAAAGAGAGCTTTCAATAAGTCTGTTGATTCTTTTATCGTCTTCAACTACGAGTACGGTAGGTTTGAAGTTCATGTTTTATTATAACCGCAAATGGTTACAAAAAAGTTACTAATTTACGAAATATCCTTTTATGTCTTCCAGATTGAGATTTGATTGAATCCCTTTTCCCATGTCTTTAGCAATCCATTTATCCCCGCTCTTAAAAAAGACATATCTGATTTTTCTTTTGTTGGCAGTGCCGAGTTGCTTTTTGAGATCTTCCTCTTTAAGTTGTGTTTCCACCTTTATTCCCTCGTCTCTTAGTTTGTCAGCAAGATTAAAAGATTCTAAGAGATTCTGTCCAGGGGTTAAAGTAATAAAAGCATTAAGTCCCTCGCTATATTCCGGGAGGAGATTATAAGTCTCAAGATAGTTCATCATTGTGACACTTCCCCATCCAATGCCAAATGCTGGGAGTTTCTCCTTTCCAAAAATCTCAAGCAGGTCATCATATCGGCCACCCCCGAAAAGTGCTCTCGGATTTTTATCTCCACCTATGTCAAACATCTCGATGACGGTTCCCGTGTAATAGGTTATACCTCTCATTATGTAAGGTTTGAATTCAAAGCTAGTCAAACCCAGCTCTTTACACATTGCAAATAACTCTACGAGTTCCTTAGCTCCACGGCTTTCCCCCTTGAGCTTCTCGATATAGGTCAAATCCTGTTTAAGGAAATCAATGAGTTTCCCAATCTGAAGCTTATCTAAACCGGTCTCAGAGAGATATTCGGGATATTCATCCGGGGATATCTTTGTATAGTTATCTATTGCCCGTGCAACCTTAGATATTTGATCAGCTTGCAGGTTGAGAACTTTGGTGAATATATAGTCCATCAGATATCTGTTGTTTACGTAAACCTTCCATGTATTTCTGGGAGCCTTAAGCTTTCTCATCACGCTGTCGATATATTTAAAAATTTCTATTTCAGCACTCATCTGAGTAATGCCAAAGATATCGATGTTCAGCTGAAAAAATTCACGGGTTCGGCCTCTCTGCGGTTTTTCATACCTATAGAACTTATCGATACTGAACCATCTAATCGGCTTTGGGAGCTGCTGGTATTTTGCAGCTATGATTCTTGCAAGTGAGGGTGTCATCTCCGGTCTGATAGCAATTTCCCGTCCGCCTTTATCTACAAAGTTGTACAGCTGTGTATTTGTGAGTTCATCGCCTGATTTTGCCCTGTATATATCAGCGTCTTCCAGGATAGGTGTATCATACTCTTTGTACCCGAATTCCTTTGCTGTTTCTCTCCATATGTTAAATAGATAGTCTCTTTTAAACATATCTTCAGGGTAATAATCCTGGGTTCCCTTGTATGGTTGTGTTGATAGTAATGATTTTTTCATAGTATTTTTAGTATAACATAGATTAATTAAGGTTAAAGTATCTCTTCTTGACAGTACTTCTTTAGGATTTTCTCATATATTTTTTGTGCATTATAGAGTGACTTTATTATGGCATACTCATTTGGAGCGTGGGCATTATCTCCAGATACTCCAATTGTATATTTAGGTGCCGTAATTACACCTTCGAGCATTCCAATATCTACATAGCCGCTAAACTGTATATCTTCTAGACTGAAGGATAATGAACACTGTTTATATATTTCTTTAATCTCTTCAGTAACGGCTTCACGGTTGGCACACTTCCAAGGTATTATGTTGTGTCTTGTTCTTTTAACATTAATTTTTACTCCTACCGACCGACTTATTTCCTTCAGCTTAGAAATGATGGATGCAGCATCCACTTTTTTATCTGTAGTCCTGATTTCAATTGTACAATCTGTATAGTCTGGTATAACGTTCCCTTCTCTTTTCCATTCAATCTGATTTTTGCTTTTACTGATCTTACCTCCCTGCAAATATGCCAGGTTTACGGTGCAATACCCAAGCTCCTTGTTTGTAATATTCATCATTTCTTTTTCAAGAGTCTTAACAATTTCTGTAGTTGAAGTAATTGCATTTACACCATTGAAGGGTTTTGATGAATGTCCGCTCTTTCCGATTATTTCCAAATCAAGTTCAATGAGTCCTCTACAGCCGCTCCTCAACTTTTCTGTACCATCTAAGGAGAGTACAAGCTTTGGCTTTAAGACGGGTTTCTTCTCTACAAATTTTTTCATCCCCAAAAAATCATATTCTTCATCAACATAGAAAAGCATAGATAGTTTAGTTAAATCTATTTCCTTTTTTACGTTTTCTAAGGCGGTTAAAAAAGCTGCTAAAGAACCTTTCATATCCCATGCTCCCAGTCCGTACAGGTTACCGTCCCTGATTAAAGGTCTAAATGGATCGGTCTTCCAGTTTGATGATGGCTGAACAGTGTCAATGTGGCCAATAACGAATAACTTCGGACTTTCCTGCTTAACATAGACATTAAATCTCTCCTTTGTCACATACTGTTTAACTGCCGGAAGGGTTGGATATATTTCATATAATCTTTCTAGCAGGTATTCTCCCAGCATCTTCTCATTATTTGTTTTGTCGACAAAACTTGGTATGGAAACGAGTTTTACCAGCTGTTCTTCTACTTTCATTTTTATTTATTCTTAAATTAAAATGTGGTCCAGAGAGGAATATAACTTGGGAGATAACTCCACAATTTCCTCTCTGGACAGGTGACACTAATGATCAGTGCCGTGATCAGGTCCGCTGAACATTAACCTCACCTCCTTTCTTCTGCTTATTGCAGAACAAATGAATACCAGGGATGTTCATATGTCGTGCAATAATTGGGGTGACTAACGGGATTCGAACCCGCAACCTCCTGTTCCACAAACAGGAACTCTAACCAGTTGAGCTATAGTCACCAAATCAAGCCTTTTCTACAGGCTTATGACTTTTTAGATTGTTTTAGGGGATATAAAAAATCACAAACCAGCAGAATCGGGTTTGTGATGATGAAGAGAATTAATTCTATCTAGTACAGTTTTATAACCATTTTTTCCTCTTTTGAGCCATCTATTGACTCTGGTAACTGTGGTAATGCTAAGATTGAGGTTTCTAGCGATTGTTCTTTGAGATTTGCCATCGTTAAGCTGTCTTGCTATCTCCCATCGTTTGGCAAATTCATTAATCTCGTCTTCAGTCATTAAGTCTCTGCAGAAGTTAGCAACCTCATCAGTATTTTTTAACTGAAGAAAGGCGTTGTATAATTCAATTTTGTTATTCATATTACTTTTCATTGGGTGTATTATACGGGTAATACATGGGTGCTGTCAAGAATTAAAATAACGAAGCGAGAGATTATAATGCTAAAGACCGATTTGCACAAGATGAATTTCTTGCTTGCCCCTTATTCCCAAATCTTCTAATATGAAGGGTATGAAGATATATAAATATAAAAATGGAGAATACATAAAGACCCTGGAAGGGATCTTGGAACAGGGAGAAACTGTGGTAAGGAGTTTTGATGTTCTAGCATTGGATAGCAAAGTTAATGATATCTTAACAACAAAGTTGCAGGTAACGCCAAAGAAACTCCTAATTACATATGATACGGTCATAGAGGCTTATGACCTTTCAAAGGTTACATTCTCTTTTAATGAGGTGCAACCTAAATTTGATATGCAGGATCTTCTTTTAGAAGGTAATTTTGATTTGTCTTCGGAATTGGATCAACGAATTATAGAAATTAGAAACAGCGAGAATAGATTAATACTTTCACTTCATGAGGAAAATGCTATTCCTAGAGATATAATTCTTCGTAATAGGTATAAGCTTGAACCCGGTTTCAGAACGTGGGCCTTGGGTCAGACGATTGTGAATATAAAGAACGGGATCAATAACAGAGGTGTTGATGAAATGCTGTCCGGGTATTTTACAACCGTTAAACCCACTACATTCCTGCAGTTCATATATGTATTTGTTGGATATTTTGTTCTTAAAGTCTTTTCGGTGAACTTCTTCCCTAAACTTGCGGATTTCATAATAGATGTAATCTTTTGGGGAGTATTAGGTTTTGTTATATATTTTATGTATCGTACAGCAAAAGCAAATCTTGAAAGGTATAAAAGTGTGTACTTAAGTTACAAAAACTAAATGGTATAATCAAGCATGAAATATCGAGTAGGTCTAACAGATCGAAAACCGGTAAAACCTAATTTCCAGGGATATAATAGACGCGTAAGCGGCAGTAAGGCATATGCATCAAGCGTCCGTAATCTTAAGAGGTACGGAAGCAGGGTGACGCCAAGTCAAAGAATTGCAGCAAATAAAAAAGGTAAAGGAAGCAGTGCATTCAAGAAGAAACTTCTTAAGGCTACATATATATTTATTGGGATATGTTTCTTTGTAGGTCTTTTTCTGATAATTGGTGCTGGTATATATCTAAAGCAGCTTGAGGCCTCACTTCCTGATCCAAACAAACTAGTAGACAGAAGTTCAGCATTAAGTACCCAGATTCTTGATAGGAATGGTAAGCTGTTGTATACAATCCATGGAGATCAGAACAGGGAGTTTGTGAAGCTTGAAGAGATCCCTGAATACACTAAATGGGCCCTATTGGCTGCCGAAGATGTCGATTTTTATCAACATAAAGGTATCGATATAATCGCTATCCTTCGTTCTGCATATAATACCTACGTTTTAAATAGAGTAATGGCCAGCGGAAGTACTATCTCCCAGCAGTTAGTTAAAACAACTCTTCTTTACGATATTTTAGGGGTTGAAGCCTACGACAAAACGATCAGCAGGAAGATTAAGGAGATACTCATCACTATGCAGATGGAGCAGGCATTCTCAAAGGATGATATTTTACAGATGTATATGAACGAGGTTCCACTTGGTGGAGTGAACTATGGTTTCCAGGCTGCGGCAAACGCATATTTCGGGAAAGATGTTAAGGACCTAAGCCTTGCTGAGAGTGCTCTAATAGCCGGATTGATACAACGTCCCGGATACTCCTCTCCTCTTTTTGGTACAAACCCAGAGGAAGCTAAACTCAGACAGAGTTATGTTCTGGATCAAATGCTTAAACATAAGGATCTGACTGGTGTTACAGAAGAAGAGATTGATAAAGCCCGAAACGAGCCCTTAGTGTATACATCAAAAGAGATCAATATTAATGCTCCCCATTTTGTTTTCTATGTAAAACAGCTTCTCGCAGATGAGTTCGGACTAGAAAGGGTTGAGCAGGGAGGATTGAAAGTTACTACCACTTTGGATCTCTCTATTCAAAAGATTGCAGAGGAAGAAGTCAGGAACGGTATAAGGAATTTGGGAAAGAAATGGAATGTAAATAACGGGGCATTAGTTTCAATTGATCCTAGAAGCGGAGATATTATCGCTATGGTAGGATCGGTTGATTATAATAAAACAAATGATAAGAGAATCGACGGTAATGTAAATGTGACAATCAGTCCCCGCCAAATGGGTTCTTCCGTTAAGCCATATACTTACCTAACCGCATTTAATCAGGGATACGGACCTTGGCTATTAGTGCCTGATGTTAAAGGGTTGAATTTCGGAAATTACAAGCTGGAGAACTGGGATAATAAGTATTCCGGCCTCCTTACGGCACGTCAGGGTTTGCTTCAGTCGAGAAATATCCCTGCTGTTTACACTATGCAGCTTGTCGGTATCGATAACTTTATTAAAACAGCAGAAACACTTGGTATAACTACTCTCACCCATCGTGATCAGTATGGCTTGAGTTTGACTCTTGGCACGGCTGAGATGTCTCTTGTTGAACATGCAGGAGCTTTTACGGTGTTTGCTAATGAAGGTATTAAAAAAGATATTCGTTCAATTCTCAAGGTTGAAGACTCTAAAGGAAATGTACTTTTAGAGAAGAAAGAGAATAAAGGGAAACGGGTTTGGGATGAGAGAGAAATTTACGCCCTTAACTGGATTCTTTGTGATCTGGGAGGTTTTAGGGATCAGCCGAATGATAAATATTACTACTACAATGGCCGTAGAGCATATTGTGGAAAAACTGGTACTACTAACGGTCCAAAGGATCTTGTCTCTATAATGTATTCAAAAAGTCTTCTAACTGCTGTTTGGTCTGGAAACAATAATAATATTGAGACTCCTGGAGCATGGAGTACTACAGTTCCTCTTCCAATTGCCAGTTCGTTTATGAATAGAGTTGCATCAAAATATAAGCCCGTAGGGTTCTCTAGACCATCAGGTATTATTGCAACGTCAGTATGTGCTGATACAGGTAACATGGCTAGCAAAGATAGTAATTGTAAAAAGGTTCCATCAATATATATATCAGGGAAAGCTCCAAAGCCGGATAAAAGAACTGCAGTTGAAGTATGCAAAGTAAATAAAAAGAAACCCACGAACTTGGAATCGGCTAAGAAGTATGGTCTCACAACTACGGTTTATGTAATAGAAAAGCAACTGGAGAATAAACTCCAACAGGCATACTATGAGAAGTATCTGTCGTCTATAAAAGGGTCGAGTGCCTTGTTTAAAGAGCCTGAGTCTGCAGATTGTCCACTGCCGCTTGGGCCGGGTGATGCTCCAATTGTCGATATCTTAACACCTGCCTCAGGTGCTACTATTGCAAAGAATAGTACGGTAACTATTAAGGTCGATCCGAGAGCAAAAGGTAATGTAACGAGTGTTGATCTATATTTTGATGGAGATAAGATACAAACTATAAACGCGGCTCCATATGAGTATGGTTATAATATTCCAAACAGTACATCAGTAGGAACACATGTCATAAAAGCAGTTGTTCATGATGATGAGGGTAAAACAGGCGAGTCTCAGATTAATGTTTCTATTATTTCAAACGGCATAACCGTAAGTATAAGCTCTCCTACTAATGGAGCATCTTTTATTGTGCAGCCAATTAATATAACCGCAGCTTTATCTGATGATGATGTAGAGAAGGTCCAATTTGTAATTACAAAGAACGGTGGAGGTTTTTCTACAACATTGGAGGATAATTCTGTCGCAGGCGGATGGTCAGTATCATGGAATGATGGAACGTTGCCAGGTGTAAATACCTACTACTCTGTGAAAGCAGTGGCCATTAAAGGTGGTAATAATTATGAAAGTAGTTCTATTACGATAAAGTACTAGTGATTGCAACCTCCTATTCCGATTTGTAAATTGGAGTGACATGTCTAGTTGAACTAGGTTTGTGATCAATGTCACTCCAATTTTCTACTGAGCCTTGCGACAGTATGGACAGGTTTTTGTCCCTGGAGCAATTTTCTTTTTACAAGCCCAGCACCTTGTTGCTTCTGGATCATTTGCCCCCAGCGAAATGATTAATAATCCAAGGATTATTCCCCATGATGCAAACCGTGATGGCCATGTCGCTCCGTACTTGTGTTTCTTACATCTGCAGCCGGCTCTGTGACCGGGTTGGAGAGCACAGCTCTCCTCGCAAATGTTGATTCCACAAGTTCCACCGCAAGTGTCCTCATTCAAATCTTTAGGCATTTTCTATGCCCTCCGTTGTTTGTGACTTTCGTCACAGGATATATCTCAATCTTTCGATTAGAGATGTGGAATTATATTGGAAATATTATTAATAAACAATACTATAGGGTAATAATAGGACTATCTACCGTTGTTAGAGAGGGTTAAAAGATTCTTTCTGTAGGTATCTTGCTGATGTATTATGGGTTGTGATATACTCACCCATCTTAATCCGAGAGGAGGTGAGATTACAATGGCTGACAATAAAAAGCAGTCCCCTTCCCAGCAAAAGCAGGGTAAGGAGAAAAAGAAGTCTAACGGCTCATACGTCAGTACCAAGAAAAAGTAATTCCCACCCTTTATAGGTGAAAGACAGGTAAGGCCTTTGTAATTCGTCTGATGACGAAAGGCCCTGGCGGTAAGTTGCGGCATTCGCTGCATCTCCTGGAAATTAGAGTAACCTTAAAAGTTCTCACACAAAATCCAAACCGCCAAATTGCAATACCTTGTGAGTGTGTTATACAATCTTTCCTTTGAATTTCTCTATCTCTTTCTCTAAGGTACCTCTAAGCTGTGTAACATCATACTGTGTAAGTGTTCTATCTCTATGTTGAAGCTCAAGTCTAATAGTAACTCTCTTCTTTTCCTCACCTTCTCTATGGTAGATATCTAAAGGTTGTATTACATGGATATAATCAATATCTGTAACGACCCTCTCTACCATCTCGTGAACATCTTTATATTTTGTATCAAGTATAACTTCAAAACAGAAATCCTGAACGGTTTTAGGATACCTGGAAGGCTCTACATACCCGTAGGAATCAGTAGCAAGGGGAAGAAGAGTTTGAAGATCGAGTTCTAGCATAGAAATATACTCAGGAGTTTTAGACTTTGCTGATACATTCGTACTTAACTGCCCTACTACACCAACATACAGCTCATTTATAACCAAAACGGCACTCTTATTTACATCCAGCATCTTACTATATCTATCTGTCCATTTGGATTTTCCTTCTTGAGCATCTTTAAGCAGAATCAGATCATAGGTTTTGATATTAAGCTCTTTAAGAATCTTAGAAAGGAGGGCTTTAGAACTATAGTATGAATTACCCTTATAATCAGGATTTACAACAACTGCACCTAAATATTCCCGTTCGTAAGGAAGACCCTCTTCGTCCTGTTCATCCTTGCTATGTCCTTTGTTAATCTCATAAAGAATGAACTTGGAATACCCTTGATCCATGTTAAATGAAACCTTCTCAAGAATGGAAGGAAGAAGTGAATACCTCATATACTCAAGTTCAGGTGAAAGAGGATTCTTGAGCTTGTACGCACTATCTAAATTAATGTTATATCTGCCTAGTACCTTTGAATCTATAAAGTTGTATGTAAGGATCTCATTTGCTCCTGCCCCGCTCACAATACCTCTTAATTTCCTTTTGAATTCATACATCTGATTCACCGATGCAGGTGAGATTGACCTTGACGGCAATGTTAGCTTGATATTGTTGTAACCGAAATGTCTTGCAATATCCTCGTAGAGATCTTCAGCAATCTGTACATCCTGTCGGAATGTAGGTACTGCAACGTGCAGCATATCATCACTCTCCTCTACTGAGTACTCAAGATTTTTCAAGATAGTTGCAACTTCATCCTTTGATAACTCTGTACCAATTATGGTATTCAGCCTCTGGATATTAATATCCAGTGTTTTAGGAGTGACAGGCTGAATATAATTATCATATAGTTTGCTTGCTTCTTTTCCGCCTGCGAGTTCTTTAACCAACTCTATAGTCTTAGCAATGGTAGGTAAACACTGGTTAGGATCCTGGGCCTTGGTATATCGGGTTACTGCTTCTGTGAAAAGCCCAAGCCTCATAGATGTCTTTCTAATATTGTATCTGTCAAAGGAAGCACTCTCTATAATAATTCGTTTGGTGGTGTTATCGATCTCTGTGTCCAATCCTCCCATAACGCCGGCAATTGCTATTGGATCGTTGCCATCTGTAATTACCATAGTACTGTCATCCAGAACAACAGTTTTTCCGTCCAGAGTTGTAATGGTCTCCCCGTTTTTAGCAAGCCGAATGAGAATTTCAGTCTCTTTTTTGCCTGATTTTGCCAACACTTTATCCAGGTCAAATGCGTGTAACGGCTGAGAAGTCAGGTACATCATGTAGTTAGTTATATCGACAACATTGTTGATTGGTCTGATCCCCACCTTTGAAAGAAGGCTTTTCAGCCATGTGGGTGATTCAGAGATAGTTACGTTATCCATTATAAATCCGATATATCTTCTGCAAAAAGCTTCGATCTCGTTAGTAATTTTGAGGGGAATTTGGTCGTTTTCTTCAATATTGGGTTTTGCATACCAATCCGGTGATGAAAAAGGTTTGCCTTGTATACCGCTGAGCTCCCTTGCAATTCCCAATATGCCAAATAGGTCGCCTCTATTTGCCAATGCTTTATTCTCTATATCTATTATCACGTCGTCAAGGTCATAAAGTTTGGCGAAACTCTCACCTGCCTTTACGGAAGGATCAAGCCTCATCACTTTGCTGTGGTCTGCACCTAAATCCAGTTCTATTTCTGAGGCCATCATTCCTTCGGATTCGACTCCTCTAAGGGAGATCTTTGATACTACACCATCATATTTTTCCGGGTGTGCGTTGTACGGGACTTTAACACCAGGTGCAAAGTATGCTACTTTGTCTCCTGCAACTAGCGTCTTGTCCCCTGCTACAACCTGTATCTCTTTACCCCCTATGTTTAACTGGTATATAGCCAGTTTGTCGGCATCGGGATGTTCTTTCTTGCTCATAATTTCCGCAGTTATAATCCCTTTATACTTCTCACTTAGATCAATAACTTCCTCAACAGCCCCGACCTTTGTCTCAAGAGCATGAACAAGATCATCTGTTTTAAGGTCTATATCAGTATATTGTTTTAGCCAATTAACCGAGATTTTCATTTAGAACTGCTTTAAGAAATTAAGATCACCGCTTCGAAACCTTCTTACATCCTGTATTCCATTTTTTACCATTACTAACCTATCCAATCCGAAACCCCATGCAAACCCGGAATATACTTCTGGGTCAATTCCTGCTTCTCTGAGTACAAAGGGATTAATTTCACCGCATCCCATTAATTCCATCCATCCGGAATACTTACATACTTTACATCCGGTCTTTTTACAGAACGGACATGATATTACAAATTCCATATCTGGTTCTGTGAATGGGAAGTATGCAGGCTGAACTTTAATTTCAAGTTTTGTTTGGAAGAATGCTTCAAGATATGTTTTAATTGTTCCAAGCATATCGCCTACGGAAATATTTTTATCAACATATACTCCTTCAATTTGAAAAAGGGTATGTTCATGTGAGGCATCGGTGGCTTCATTTCGATAGCACATACCCGGTATTACGCACCTTACAGGTGGCTGTCCTGCTGTTTTCATGACTCTATTTTGCATGGTTGAAGTGTGAGCAGGGGGAATCAGGCCTTCTTCTGTCCAAAAGGTATCCCAGATATCTCTGGCCGGGTGACCTTTAGGAATGTTTAATGTCTCGAACATATGGTAGTCATCATCAAGCTGCCTTGATTCTATAATATCAAAACCCATCTGTTTGAATATATCCAATACTCTATCCATTTCCTGAGTCAAAGGGTTCTTGGTTCCTTCTAACCCCTTAGGATATACTTCTGAACTGTTGTTCTGATTAATATCAAATGGTGCTGTGGGATCAATGTACTCCTTTGTTCCCTGAAAAATCGGGGTATTGCTTATCTGCTCGAGTTTTTCCTCAATATACCTGCTTAATTCATTTGCTTGCTGGCCGTACTCTTTTTTCTGGTCGTCGGGAATGTTTTTGATCTTAGCAAGGAGTTCTTTTACGAGGCTGTTTCTTCCGAGGTATTTAGCGGTGAGCTCCTTTAGAGGCAGAGAGTTTGTATCTTCATTGAACTTATCGTATGTATTTTTTATATCTTGGTTTTTAAACTCCATAATAGTTAGCCTCCCCTATTCTGATGTTTCAGTATACATCATTTAGGAGCTGTTTGTATAACTTAAAACGACTTTACTATCTGTGAAAATACTTCCGGTGAATCAACTGCAAGATCAGCTAGGATCTTTCTGTTAATCACTATGTTTGCTTTTTTGAGTTTGTCCATGAACTCAGAGTATCTAAGTCCGTGTGCCTGTGCGGCTGCGTTTAATCTCTTAATCCATAGGTTCTTTAACTGTCCAAGTCTCTTTTTTCTGTCGTTATATGAGTATTGACCGGCATGCATGTATGCTTCGTGAGCAACCTTATACAATCGGTTTTTAGTCATTCTATATCCCTTAGTTGCAGATAGGATCTTTTTGTGGGCTCTCCTTCTTACTTTTCCAGTTGATACTCTCATTGTTAGATGTTTTTAATAATTTTTCTAAAGTTTCGGGCATTATTCTTTGAAGCGACAGCCTTATTAGGCTTTCTTCTCTTCACTCTAGCAGATCTTTTAGTCATTAAATGATGTTGGGCTGTTTTGCTGTACATCAATTTTGCTTTCCTATTCCCTTTAGGATTAGTCGCTCTGACTCTCTTTATTGCTGTTTTTCTAGTCCTTTGTCTTGCCATTAGGTTTGAAAGTTATAGATATTGTTTTACCTTCGACTTTTTTATCGGGCTCAATAGTACTATAGCCTTCGAAATTAGTCAATATACCATTAAAAACTTGTACCGCCTGTTCATGGGTCTGACGGCCCTTACGAACCATTGTAAGTCTAACCATGTGTCCTTTACCCAGAAATTCCTTTGATCGTCTCACTCTTGTGTCAATATCACCTTGTTCGATGACAGGACTGAACTGAAACTCTTTCATCGGTTTGCTTTTATTTTTGCTCTTTCGTTGCTTCTTATTCTGTTCGTACATATATTTGGCAAAGTCTATTATTTTGCACACGGGAGGAGTAGCTGTTGCTCCAACCTCAACCAGATCTAAACCTTTTGCCTGTGCTAACCTGATCGCTTCGTCTGTTTTTGTTACACCAAGGTTGTTACCGCTTTCATCTATTAGCATGACCTGCGGTACTCTAATGTATTCATTTTTTCTTGGCCCGAAGAATTTCTTTTTATCCTGAAATCTGTTCCTATCGTAACTGCTTCTAAAATCTCTCTTGAATTCCATGTATTAGATATAAATAATTAAGTTAGTTAAGATTTGTTAGCAATTTCTTTTTGCAACGATTGTATGAACTCATCTATTTTCATAAGACCTATCTCTTTGCTTCCACGTGACCTAACAGAAACTGTCTGAGTTCCTATCTCCTTGTCCCCGACTATTGCCAGATAAGGGACTTTATTTACTTCTCCGTCTCTGATCTTATACTGCAGGGTCTCATTTCTGTTATCAAGAACTACCCTAAATCCAGTCTCCTGAAGCCTTTGAGTTATCTCCTGAGCGTACTTGTTGTGAGAATCTGAAATTGGAAGGATCTTTGCCTGTACAGGTGCCAACCATAAAGGAAATGCCCCTGCATACTTCTCTATAAGGAGGGCCATAATTCTTTCTATTGCTCCGATTGAAGATCTGTGGATAACAATAGGCTCTTTCTCCTCACCTTTTTCGTCATCATATTTAAGATCGAATCGTTTTGGCATTACAAAGTCATACTGTACTGTAAATGCAGTATCTTCTTTCCCTACAGTATTCTTCATCTGTATATCAATCTTCGGGCCGTAAAATGCGGCCTCTCCCGGAGCTTCATAGCTCTCTACATCACGCTTCTTGAGGACCTCTCTTAATACATTTTCTGCAAAATCCCACGCAGCATCATCTTTATAGTATTTCTCAGAGTTGTTTCTATCTCCCAGAGATAATCGATACCTGTAATCTTCATTAGCTTTTAAACCAAATACCTGAGAAGCGTATTCTATAAGGTCTAGGGCTTGGTTTATCTCTTCCTCGGCCTGACTTGGCATGGCTACTATATGTGCATCAGCAAGGCAGAAACTCCTTACCCGCATGAGCCCGGTAAGCTCACCGCTTTTTTCATATCGGTATAACTTAGCAAGCTCCGCAATTCTCATAGGTAATTCTCTATAGCTTCGTTTTTGTGATCTGTAGAGCTCAAAGTGATGAGGACATGTCATAGGGCGAAGCATAAACTCTTCCTCATCAATTTTTATAGGTGCATACATTGAGTCTTTATAATATGGGTAGTGACCTGAGGTTTTATACAGATCTATCTTTGCTATATCCGGAGTATATACATGCTGATACCCTCTTTTGAGTTCCTCATCAACAATGAATCTCTCCAATTCTCTCCTAACGGTCGCACCTTTTGCAGTCCAAAGCGGGAGTCCTTTTCCTACAAGATCGGAGAATACGAAAAGGCCAAGATTCTTACCTACTACTCTGTGGTCTCGCTTCTCTGCTTCTTCTAGCATCGTAATATGTTTGCGAAGCTCTTTAGGAGTCTTAAACGCCAGTCCATAGATTCGGGTTAGCATGGGCTGCTTTTCATTGCCTCTCCAGTATGCTCCTGCCAAGCTCATCAGTTTGACCGCTCCCACCTTACCAGTTGATTCTACATGGGGACCTCGGCACATATCTACAAATTGATTCTCACCGGTTGTAAAGAAGCTTAATTCTTTATCCGGAATGTCTCTAAGGAGTTCAATCTTAAATCTCTGTTCTTTTTCCTTAAAAAATTTTTCAGCCTGCTTTCTTTTCATGAAGGATTGTGTAAGGGGAAGGTTTGCATCAATGATTCTCTTCATCTCTTTTTCAATCTGCTGGAGGTCTTCGTCTGTAATTGGTTCATTGAACTGGAAATCGTAGTAGAAACCGTCATCAATTGCAGGTCCAATACCAAGTTTTGCATCTGGGTAGTACTTAAGTACAGCTTGAGCAAGTATGTGAGAGGCTGTATGCCGCATCTTTTCTATTTCTGGGATGTTTTCTAAGTTTACGTTTGAATTAGCCATTAGTTAGGGAAATAAAATTTAGGTTGGGAAATATAAAGGTTCAACATCACAGGGATGTCGGGAATACAATTTTAAGAAGTTTTTCTTTTCTATTACCTATTTGTCTATACATGTAGCTAATTCTATAGCTAAAGGTATTAATTTGCAACTACGGAGTGCAAGAAGGAAAATCTATCTTATAGTATAATCTTGCTCATGAGTGAAAATGCGTTTTATCAATATTCTGGTGAAGAAAAAATAATTGAGGCCTGGCAAGCAGGAAGGGCTAAGGGTTTAATAGATTTTGGTCCTGAGACTGTTTATTTAAATGCTGCTGTGTCCAGATTAGACAGTATATTAGCATGGGTGGGCTCTGATACTCACAGATATATTCAGCTTTTGGAAGTTTGTAAGAATATGCCAGCACAAAGAAGTTTCACTCTAAACCGTAATACGGCCTATATATCTTATGAGGAGGGTGTGATTGCCCTACTTGAATCGTCTGGTGGCAATCTTTCCCCCAGTGTTCAACTGATAGTCTCTATCCCGGATTTTCCGCCCAATGTTGAGTTTGATTCGAGAGGTCTTTCGATTGTTCGCCGACCATATGATGAATATTACAAACTATTACCTGATAATAGATATCTTTTCTGGTCAGGTATTTATCCTCTTGAGTGTGTAGGAGAGTTTGAAAACAAGAAAGGTTATGCTTCAAAACTGTACCATTTTGACTTTCATCCCTCATTCAGCGGATTTAAATGCTCAGGATTTCTTTTTAGTTCTATTTATCCTTCCGAATAGCTTCGCTATTATGGTTCAATCCTATTAGTCCGGCAATAATGAATACATTCTTAACTATATATTGTCCCTCTTGTGTTAACACGCCAAAAGACTTCCATACTAGATCCGGAACTACTATAAAAGGTAGGAAGCAGGAAATAAGATGGATGGTAGTAAGAAATGTGGCTACTTTGGTAAACTTTGGAAATAAAAACATAAGACCAATAAACATCTCAACAAGACCGAAGTAGAATATAAAAATATCAGGATTTGCGGTTGGAAATATCCCTAGTAATAGATCGGAGACCATACTATATGCGGAGCTTACATACAGAACTTTAAGTAGCCCAAACCAGAAGTATACTATAAAAAAACTTCCCCGGACGGTTATTTTGAACAGCCTCCAATTACTCATACTTTCATTTAACAATATATAGGGAAATACTGTTTAATCCAAAATCAAAAGTATCAAAAAGCTTTAAATTATCTAATTCTAATTTCTCTTTAGGATATCGCCTCGGATGTTTGATAATAACGGCACCTTTAAAACGTCCTTTTTCCTTTCTTACAGCCGGGAGGAGTTTTGATGCCGAGTTTATAATCTCCTGCATTTTAAAAAGCTTTTTAGTATTGAAATGTTTATATGGAGGGTCCAAGAAAATAATATCGTAGGAAGAGGTCTTTTCCGTAGTTTTTTTGAAAAGATATTCTTCCACTTTCATCTTGATTACTTCTGATACTGATGCAAATCCGGTTTTGTTTGCATTCTCTTGGAGTATTTTAGCGGCATGTTTTGATGCATCAACAAATGTAGCGGATTTTGCACCCCGTGAAATTGCTTCAAGTCCAAAGCTTCCTGATCCGGCGTAGAGATCCAGAATTGTTTTGTTAGCAATATCTGTATTGAGAATATCAAAAGTTCTAACCTTCATTCTGTCGGTAAGTGGTCTTGTGTTCCTTGGGATATCAATCTGGACATTTTTAGCTTTGCCTGCTGTAATCCTTACCTGTCCCTTGATTGTAGGTTCTTTGCTAAGAAGTCGATCTTTTAGAAAGGCCTTTTCTCTCTCCTCATATTCTTCCCAGGATTCTGTCTTCCACTTGTTTTTCTCTTTTCTTAGTTTTTTAAACGAATCGACTTTTAAGCTCATTATAGGCAGTACTATAGTAAAAAAACGTATAATTGTAAATTACATTAGCATTTCGGTATTATTTGAAGGTTATCCCTCCTATCTGGAAGTTACCGTTTATCTGCATACTTCCCTGATGAACATCTGCGGTTGAGGTTGTACACCATGATCCTGTAAACGGTGAGAGAGTTGCAGCTATCCTGTATCTATATGTGTTTCCCGCTGAAATTGAGTCTGAATGGCTTGTTGAATCTGCTGGTTTAGAGATTAGGTCACCGAAAGCTCCTCCATTTACGCTTCGTTGTATTTTATATCCATCTTCTACTGTGTTTGTATCCGTCCATAGTATTTGGATCGTTGTATCTGTAGAATCGCTGTCGATTATGCGACAAGCAAGCGGGATTTCGAGAGCGTCCATTCTAAAGGAAGAAGTTGCCGACCATGGGCTTACGGCTTCGTTTGTATCCCAGAATCTTATCCTAAGATAGTATGTACTTCCGTCTACTGATAGTGATGATCCCGCATATGTAATTAGAGGGGATCTATTAGTACTTGGCGTTGATGTCATTGCCGTTTTACCTGAATCCCATTTGATAGTCCCGGCGAATGTCGGCAGTGTATTTACCTCCACCTCATAATAGTTAGCAGCGTCACTATTTGTATCTGTATGAATGGCACTGAATTCCGGGGTCGTGTCGGTCACTTCTTGAGGGGAAGCTGTGCCCTCGATTTCAATTGAAGTTGGAGCATTTGGCGAAACTGTTGTTGTAAAAGAAAAGATTGAGCTTGGACTACTAAAGGTGTTGGTCCCGTCAAGATCTTTTGCATATCCTCTCCAGAAATACTCTGTATTAACAGCTAGATCAGTTTGAAGGGTGTAAGTAGCTTGTGTACCCGATGTATATCGGGTGAAACTTGCGGCATTCTGACCACTCCAACCCGTTTGCGTTGCTGTTTGGTCGAAAGTTTGACAGCTGAGTGTCATAGCCTCATTTTGGCAGAGTTCAATTTTGTATTTTAATGTATCGTTATTTGGGTCAATAGCTGTGAGTTTTAACTGAGTGCGAACACTTTGATTTGTAGCATTATCTGCCGGAAGATTTAGTTGTGGTCCGTTTCCGTTTTTCTCCAGCGAGAATCCTACCATCCATGCGTCCTCTACCCATGAGGTCCCAACCTGTGTTGTTTGAGTATCAAGTGTTAGAGATTTTAACCCAATTGTATAAGCATTTTGAACATCTCCTAGTGTAAGCGGCTGATAATCCGCATTGTCATGGCTCCATCCTCCTGCATCATCGGTTATATTTGATCCACTATTTTGGATACGGCCGATGACTCTGCCTCCTGCATCTGCAACGACACCTCCACCAGCGATAATATAACGACCCTGATATTGGCTTATTGGATCTATACTGGTTTGCCCGACCCAATTTGATGGTGTGGACATCGAAGTTCCTGTTCCTGTTTTCGTTGTACCTAGATAGGAATCAAAATATGAAAGATTGAGTGCAAAGACTCCAGCACTGTCCCACTCTTGGTCAGCCAAAGATTCTTTTAATTCCAGGTCTATAATATGAGTGTCTGTTGTTAACTCAGCAACATGACCAAGTCCATAAAGAGGAGTATCTGAGGCATTTACCCCTTTAATAACCTGATGAGAAAGATTCTGACCATCAATATTTAGCTGTGCTTGATATTTGGAACCTGCTGTTGAAACAACGTCAGCTTTTGAATATCCCATTATCCACCAAAGATCATTATTATTTGAAGGTGAAAAAGATAAATGGGCTTTCTGTGCATAGCTAGTGTTTAGAGTTCCACCTGTGTTGGAGATATTGTATTTAAAATAGTTATTGTCTATGAGATCAGTTACATTTAGAGCTACAAGTGTCACATCCTCAACTCGGGCTTCGCTTCCACTCGTTCCGCTCCAATAAACTTCCGTTTCCACTGCTTCGTTTGTCGCTGTCCAGACTGTAAACCAGTAGTATGGTGTTTTATGAGACGAATCTGTTTGATCTGATTGTTCGACAGTTTCAGATTCTGAGAAAGGTGTTCCTCCGTGGGTAACACGGATTCCGCTCTGAGATCCTACGTTGTCTGCCTGATGCTCCCCCCACACCATTAAAAGGTATTGATCTCCTACTGTAAAGTTGGTGCCTGCAATCCAACCGTTAGAAGAGGCTGTTGTACCGCTCTCGGCAGAGCCTGTAATGCTTGTCCATCCTGTACTAAGACTTGGGAATGAGCTTTCCCTTCGAGCTATGAATGATTGAACTTCATTGGAATTTGTAGACCGTGGTTTCGAGTTTATTCCAAAATGGTACGGAGAAGTTTGCGAATATCCCCAATCATTCCTACCTCCCGGGTCAATGGCATAAGATTTCCAGTAGTAGGTTCCACCGGCTTTGAGATCGGATTGCAGAGTATATGTCGCCTGAGTGCCTGATGAATACGCAGTGTTACCTTCTGCATTTTGTCCGCTCCATCCTGTTTGTGAAAGCGTCTGATTAAAAGTCTGGCAGCCGATTGTCATATCCACATTTTGACAAAGGACTATCTTATATCTTAAATAATCTAAATCTGCATCTGTCGCAGTTGTTTTAAGTGCTGGTTTAAGAATATTTCCGACAGAAAGATTGGTTGGCGTATCTAGAGTTGGAACTCCGGGCAGACTGTTTGAGTCCCAGTCTAATTCAACGGTGCTTAGTGAGGGTGAAGTGTTATAATCACCCGAAATTAAAAGAGCTTTGTATTGTATGTACCTATTCTCGACTGAGGACGCTATTGCCGATCCTGTTGGTGTTGTTAGGTATTCTCCGCTAGATTTGAGATCGTCGATCCAGACATTTCTTCCTTCGCTTCCGTCTGTAAATCTTAATGTAAAGACAGAAGTAGTATCTATGTGTGAATCCTGAGATACATTCTGTAGCGGCCAGTATTCTCTCTGCCATTTAAATACTGAGGCATTTGAAGAAAAACCTGCGGTTGGAGGAAAAGTACTGCCATTTTCCCACCCTGAGACAAGCACGGCCCCTGTGGAAGTATTCACTGAGCTCACTGTTCCTTGTGCCGTATAAACTGTTCCGTCGTAATTTTCCTGAACAATTATTTTATCTCCCAGGTAGAGGTTTGATCCTTTATTCTGAAGTCCATAGTATGTGGCATCAATGGTAAAGGAGGTATCGCTGCTACTCGTTATAAGATTACTGAAGTGCAATGCCGCACCAAAATCTATTGTGATATTATGTGATCTGCGATTTATTTCATAAGCTTGTCTTATAGATTCTGAGCTGCGTGCAACATTACTAAGTCTGACTTCGTCAATAATACCGTTGAAAACGTATGTAGAACATGTTCCCCACGATGGACATCCTATCCATGTAGCCAGGCTTCCAGCTGTTACTGAACTTTGGGTCGATGTCCCTGTAGCGACTTTCACACCATTTACGTAAATAGCCTTTTCTCCTCCAGAGCCGGTGTATACTGCCACTACATGGTACCACTGATTAACTGTTAAAACGTCTGAAGTGGTTACTAAATCCGTATTATTTACGAGAAGCCTGATTGCGGCGCTTTCCTGGTATAAAAGGAGGACATTTGGACTGCCTGAGGAGCCGCGGTCAAATATCCTGTGTTGACCTGAGACAGAAGTTGGGTAGATCCAGGCCTCAATTGTGAATGCGGTAAGGCCGCCGTAGGCTGATGGACTTCCTAAATTAATGTAATTTGTTCCTGCGACAAAGCTTCTTGCTTTTCCGATTTTCCCTGTAGCCATTGTTAAAGATGTCGGTGTCCCATTATTTTCATTGCCACTACTGTCTTTTAGAAAAGCTCCCGCTCCACTTTGTTCTTCAAGGTGCCACAAACCTAATGTGTTTCCGTCTGTTAGATTATTTGCATAGGCAGATTCCCCCACAATGCTTTCAAGATATGTTCCAGGTTTATCAGCTGCAATATAGAATGGAAGTGTGCTTTGAGTGTTCAGGTTAGCACTATTCAAATTTAAATTTAAATAATGATCTCTACCTGCCCTGTAATCTTCTGCAACTTCCCTGGCGGTTCTCTCAATATTTGAGATTCTTATCTCGTCCATTAAGCCCGGGAAGTTATTTGAAGCGACATCGGTTCTTTCTCCAATGTTAAGGATATTAGGAGTTGAAGTATTTATAGTTACCGCAAATGATCCACTTTTAGTTAAGGTGCCATTCAAATAGTATTTCCAGTTGCTTCCCAAGTCCTTCGTAAAAGCGATATGCGACCACCTGCCGTTTGCGGGGATTTCTGCCCCTGAGATTGTTATATTGTTTGTTCCGTTGATTCCATCAGAAAAAAGGTAACAGGTGCCAGATATGGTTCCTAATTGCAGAGCAAATTCCTGCCCTCCACCTGTTCCATCACCCCAGTGTACAAGAGCACCGCCAGGGTTTGTATTGTCAGGTTTTACCCAAAGTTCAATGGTTCTTGCAGATGATCCTGATGGTAATCCTGTTGGTGAACTTATAGACATGAAGTCACTTGTCCCGTTGAGATCCCTGGACTTTTGTGAGATCCCTTTTTCGGGGACTGTACCTGTCGGAGTAAGGTGATTAGAGTTGTTTGTTGAGTCTTTTAAGTATGCTCCATTCCCTCCTGTCTCATCAAGATGCCAAAGTGAGGTTGTAAAACTATCTACGTTCAATTGTCCGCTCTTTATGCTTATTGAACTAGATCCTTCCTGTTTGACATTAGAGGATGAAATTTGGTTTATTGTTGCTTGAGGATCGGATGTCCCTGTAAGGCTTTGTGCTACCAGTTTAATTCTCCCTTTCCCACCGTTACCAGCCACCCTTTCATATAGTGTTCCTCCAGATCCTCCAGCTGCGGTAGCTCCATTGGTTCCTAAAGTAACTGACATTGCTCGTATAAATATACTTCCTCCTGCTCCACCACCACCCGGAGCTTTAAAGCTTGTAGACCCATTTGATCCGTTTTGTCCATTTGAGGTTATCGAACCGCTATTGGTCAAAGTGTTTGCAGAAATAAAAATAATCCCTCCACCCTTCCCTCCAACCCCGGAGCCTGTTCCTCCATTGCTTCCTCCCATGCCTCCCCCTGCCCCTAGATATATTCTATTAAGTTGATAATCTCCATAAGTACCACCACCACCTCCTCCACCGCCATCTGTACCACCATTTCCGCTGACATCAAATCCACCTGTTCCCCCACTCGCTCCATATCCACCACCACCTGTTCCAGGATTTCCATATCCTGCTCCTCCTCCAGCTCCAGTTTGTCCTGCCGCATTATCTTTGTATCCACCACCACCACCCGCACCACCGCGAGTTGTACTTCCACTTCCCGCATTTCCTCCTCGTCCACCACCACCACCACCACCGCATGAACCTGCCCCTCCTGCATTTCCTGTAGGATTGAGAACACCTGTTCCTCCGTATCCACCGCCACCTGCTGCGCCTGCACTTCCTGGGACACCCTCTGTGTTTGAACCTGCTCCTCCATCTCCACAATATGCCTCTCCACCTTTACCGCCTATTGTTGTAGTATTACCACCCAGATATCCCAAATAGTTGGTACTAATGGTTGTTCCGGTTCCTATTGTCACAGTGCCATTCGCTCTAAAAGCAACAATTCCTGTTTGGTATCCTGCTGACCCGGTAGGAGTAGTTGCAAAAGCATCCCAAGCAGATGACGTAATTGAGTCTGTTGAATCCAGTGTTACACTTGTGTAATTTGGAACTCTTTGTATAGCGACCTTTTGGTTTGAAAAGGTGTTTCCACCGTATGGTTTCTGTATAGGGTTTGTGGTAGTTATTGTTTTTGTGCCGGAGTTGACACTTTGGACTTCTAGAAACTCGTAATTGCCGGCATCACGGAAGTCAGTTGTAGATCCTCTTAGGTTTATAAGGAGAATTTCGTCGCCAGCAGCTATCCCGTTGGGTGTATCAACTGTGACTATTGAATTGCCGGTCGGATTAGAAGCTATCTGATAAGCTATTCCATCAGCATATGTTCTACTCCCGGATGTAGATGTGTTAAGGTTAAATGTGCCACTCGGGCTTAGTGCCCCATCGGCACCGTCTCCGACGTCCGCCTCGTTCGAGTCGTTCAAAAGTATGTTTTCATTAGTATTTGGAACACTCCATTTACTGGAAAGGTCCATTGATTCTATGGCCGTTTCACTACTATTAGGTTTCCATTCTTCCCATGAACCGTCATCTTGTGTGCTATCAGTCCCTACTCTTGTTTGAATATTAATATTCCCCGTATTGTAGTTTGACAGGATTTCTGATGCTGATAGTTCTCGTTGGTACATGTACGTCGAATCCATCATGCCTTTTGCATATGTTGTTCCACCGGTACCGTTCCATCCTAAAAATAGTTTCTGAGCGGTATTGCTCATTGCTGTATACGTGCCTGCATTATCACTGAATGTTTGAAGCTGAATTCCGTTTCTATAAAGTTTGATTCCATTCACGCTTCCGCTTCCGTCATATGTGCTACAGACGTAAACCCACTGGCCTTCATCCTGAGCGAATTTTATATTGCTTACTTTCTCTATCTGGTTTGCCCCGTTATCATCAAAAAGGATTAGCGAGAGATCTTCTTCAGCTCGTAATGAAAAAGTGAATTCGCGAATGTCTGCTGTTACACTTTGTTTTGCGGCGATTATAAAACTGGTCGCACTGATAGGGTTAATCCATGAACAGATGCTAAATGGAGTGTCTGTTACTCCGTTGCCAAAACTGATCGCGTTATTATCGGCTACTTCAACGTAACTATTTACACCATCAAGTTGAAGTGCCCCCTCTCCCCATCTGCGGTTATTGGCAGTCCAGCTTGAGTCTAAGTCACTATCCTGACTTGTTGTAGAGTCAACCCCTATTAGAGTTCCATCACAGTTACCTGGAGTCCCGCCACAACTAGTCCCTTCTGCATCATTATTTGCACTTGTTCCTGAGGTTTCGTTTAACTTCCAATGAGCAACTACATTTGAGGAGTCTTTTAGGGTTTCTCCTCCTCCAGTATTTACTCCAAGTTCACTCCAGCTTAGTGAGTTCCAGCTTATAACATCAGCCAGATCTAGGACATTGGATGTGAATGTAGAATAGGGCCTTTTTTGAGCATCTAGTTTTATTTCCTCTGCTGATCGTGCCCTATTACTTATTCTTACTTCATCTATTTCTCCGTTAAAAAATCTGTTAGCCGCTCCAGAGTCGTTTCCTATGAGCAGGTTTGCGGCACTTGATGTCACATACGATGTCGCCTGGAGTGGGTTTCCAGGTTTCCCGTCTACGTAGATAAGGGCACTTATTCCATCGTAGGTTGTTGCTACATGATGCCACTGCCCATCCTCTACATTTGTGGAATTGGTTACTGTTGCCCAAGTTGAGCCATTATAGAGATCCGCACGGACTCCTCCATTGGTGTTTAAACCCATTTGATATCCATTATTGCCTACACGCTTATAGACAATTCCCGAGTAGTCATTTGATCCTGTTGACTTAATCCAGACTTCGATCGTTATGGCTCCAACGGCTCTAAGTTCGGATGTATCATTTACTGTTATATAGTCTGATGTTCCGTTGAATATTCTGGCGTTTCCCAATATGCTGCTGGTGTCGACAGTTGTCCCAGTCGGAGTACCCGTCTGACTATATCCGGATGAATCAAGAACATTCCCTGAAGGCTCGTCAAAATGCCAGAGACCTACTGTTGAAAGGTCGGAGTTCGGTGGCTGGTAGTATGTTTGGAGTATAGGTGAAGATCCGGAGCCAGTATCTTTGATGCGATTGAATTGACCTTCCGAGAACTCCGAGGTTGTGTCATGCACCAAGGTTGGATCTATCCTTACTGGGTATCTTCTTGAGGGACTATTCAGCCACTTTGGATCTATACGCACTCGTATATATGGCTGTCCGTCAGGATCCTTTACCAAATCTATCTGTACATTTTCAGTTCTCTTACCTAAGGCATCAACTGCATACCCTTTTTCAATGTTAAAAAGATATGATCCATTCTCATCGTAAAAGGATGGTGCTGCTTCGGTGTAGTGTTTTTTTATAACTAAATCATGAGTATTTGTCTTGAAATAGAAAGTGGTTTTATCTACCTTTTCTCTAAGAATAATATTTTCTTTGACACCGTTTTCAAGCATTATATATTCAAGGTCGATCATTTGTTCTACATTATTAAAGAGGATTGATCTATTTTTTGTTTCAGTCTGAATCTGTCCGCTTTGTGATTCGGATACATATGCAAATTCAATTGATTTCCCTTTGTTTGTTTGAAATTGGATGATTGGAATCCCAGTGCCCTTCTGCCCCAATTTTGCTTTGTATACGCTATTTTGAGCTTCAAACATATAATTAGAGGATTCGGGTGTTGTTACAATTCTCGGTTTAGGATTTGTATACGCTGTATAAAGCGAATAAGTGAGGATGGGTATAAGAACTAGTAGTGCAAAGAACAGTTTAATGAGAGCACTCTTAAATTGTTTCTTTTTGAGCAGATTATCCTCCATCATTGTACATATTATAGGGAGGAGAAAATGTTGTCAAAATATAATTTTGAGCTATTTTTTCAATACCTTAAGTAGCTTTGAATATGCCAGTCCCCAATGATCCCTTGTCGCATCCAGGAGGGCAATTAACGGATATTTAGGTGAGAGTGGTATATCATGAGCTCGGACTATTCGATATAGAAATCCTCCAAAGCCCTTTTTGAATCTGGTAAATCCCGCCCATGGATGTTTGGGATCGTCAGTAAGTGCAATACCCCAGAAGTCGAAATACTTCATTCCGCGTAACTTTGCCTCCCTTATGGCGGCCCATACTACGGCAGGTGGGGCAAACAGCTTATTTACCTCTCTATTGCTTTCACTTGCTGCATGCAGATATGAAGCCGAGTCTCCAAAGAAGGAAATCAGGGCTGCAGCTAAGATGTGACCATCCTTTTCCGCCCAGAAGATTTTGTACATATCGTACTTTGTCAGTATTTCAAATTGCTTTTTGTAATACTCAAGCGGGTGAGTTATAAAGTTCTGGCGCTTTGCAGTCTCTAAAAAGAGCTTTTCAAACTTATCGTAGTCTTTTAAATCGGTTGATGAGTATACTACGACACCTTCTTTTGCTGATCTCCTTATTTCGTACCTGGTGCTTTTTTCCATGTTAGCAAGAATGGACTCCTCATCCTGAGTGACATCGAGCAGCCACTTGTTCTCTGATTGAGTAAATGTTTTGGCCCGAACCAGTTTCAATGACTTCAACTCATTGTACAGCTCTTGACTGTCTTCGTAGACCGGGTCCATTCTGATAAACTCAACATTTTCCTCTGTGCCAAGCTTTTTGAGATAATCTATAAAGGAAGGAAAGTATTTCAGCATGTCCTGGCGCAATATAGCAGGACCGTTTGAGACGTATAAATGTGTTCTAAGACGGGTTGGAATTTTTTGAGTCAGAGCTACACCAGTCAGAATATCATTGTCGTAAATTCCTAATTTCCAGACTTTTCTGCCCAATGATTCTTGAAAATCCCCCCAGTGCCAGGATTGCAGAACAGAAGTGGGTGTAACTGATTTGGCTACATTATCCCATTCTTGTTGATTAGTAACTTCTCTAATCTCTACCATTTTATTTTTTGTTTTTAACTATTTCGTATATAACAATACCTGCTACGGTAGCAACATTCAAGGACTCTTTCTTTCCATTCATTGGTACAAAGATATGTTCATTACTCTGTTCTAAAATATGTCGGTTAACTCCTTCCGTTTCGTGGCCAAGTACTATAGCAAGGTCTTGCGGAAAGGTGAGTTGATGATATACCTTAGCTCTATCAGTTAGTTCAATACTGTATAGAGGAACTTTTTTATCTTTGATAAATTGTACGGCCTCTTGGGTTGTTTTGAAGTATTTCCAGGGAACTGAGTTAGTAGATCCCAGTGCCGTTTTGAAGACTTTGATATGTTCAGGTGTAGGTGATATGCCGCATAAAAGGATCTCACAATCACCCGCCCCGTCTGCCGTTCTGAATATACTTCCTACATTGTACGCAGATCTTATGTTGTCTAGAATGACGTATATTTTCATCTGAATAGTTTATCACTAATTTCCTCTGTATTATATCCTGAGTTAATAAGCTTTTTTGCGACCTCTCTGCACTTTAGAAGCAGTTTGATATCGGTTATAGATGCTATTTTGAATTGCGGGATTCCGGACTGTTTAACTCCGAAGACTTCTCCGGGTCCTCGCTTTTGAAGGTCATATTCTGCGACATCAAATCCGGAATTGTGCTCACTAAAGTACTGGAGTCTTTGAATTGTCTCCGAGTCTTGTTCAACCTGCTCTCCGGCAAGAACGTAGCAGTATGATTCCATATCGTTTCGCCCCACTCTTCCCCTGAATTGATGGAGCTGTGCCAAGCCAAATCTTTCAGAGTTCTCGATTACCATGATTGTGGCATTGGGTATATCTATCCCTACTTCAACAACTGGAGTTGCTATTAGTATCGAGTACTTTCCTGCTTTAAAGTCTTTCAAGATCTCATCCTTTTCTTTCTCTTTCATCTGCCCATGAAGCAGAGCGACTTTCATGTCTTTAAGTACAGTTGATGTTAGAGTTTCAAACTCTTTTTTTGCAGATTTGGCTTCAACCAGCTCCGATTCATCTACCAGAGGGAAGATAATAAAGGCCTGTTCTTTGTATCCAGACTTAATGATCCTTTCTTTTAACCAGCTGTAGCAGGATTCTCTTTTTTCATACGGGACATAGAAAGTTTTGACAGGAATACGATTTTTGGGTAGTTCGTGGATAAAAGAGACCGACATATCTCCGAATAATATGTTGGTTAGAGTTCTTGGTATCGGTGTTGCTGTCATGCTTAAATAGTGTGGGATAAGGGAGTTGGTATCCCTTTCTAAAAGCTCTTTTCTCTGGTTCACACCAAATCTGTGCTGCTCGTCCACGACTACCAGCCCTATATTATCTGGAAGTTCTGCCTGGTATAGAAGTGCATGCGTGCCGATTATTATCTGCGGTTTCTTTCTTTGTTCTATCTTTTCTAGGCTTGTACAGAGCTGAATGTCGATATCCAATCCGGAGAGGAGTTCTGTTATCGTCTTGAAGTGCTGTCTGGCGAGGATTGAAGTGGGAGCCATCAAGATTGATGGGTATCCCCTTTTATTTATCCCATACATTACGGCGGCTGCGACAACTGTTTTACCGCTGCCTACATCACCATTAAGCAGCCTCCTCATAGGATTTGGTTTTGATAGATCCTGTAGGATATCTTTAATCGCATGAACTTGATCATCTGTGAGGGTATAAGGTAGTGAGCTTATAAACTCGAAGAGAGTATCAAAATCTATGTCAATTATATTGGCCTTTTTTCCCTCCTGAGCTTGGACCTGGCTTTCAATCTGAAGTGCTAGTGCCAGCATCTCATCGAACCCAAGCCTGGCACGTGCCTGAGTAATATCTTCTAAACTTTTGGGGTTGTGTATTAGGTTAATAGCTTCTGATACAGGGATCAGTTTCGAATCTTGAGAAATATTTTGTGGAAGCGGCTCCTCTAATGTCAGGTCTGTATTTTGAAAGAGATAGTCTATTCGATTTCTGAGCCACTTTGATGTTAGGTTTGCAGTCTCAGGATAAAAGGGTGTAATCCTTCCTACGTGTTTTTGAGAAAGTAGTCCATCGTAGTATTTTTCATATGTTGGACTTACCAACTGCGGGCGGGTTTGTTTGGGATTAAGCCTGCCTTCAAAAAGATACCGATCTCCGACTTTAAGTGATTTGGTCAGGTATGGTTGGTTGAACCATACTGTTTCGATTTCTGACATCTCATCTTCAATCATAGCCTTTGTCAGGACTTTTCGTGATCGTGTATATATATTTTGTATAGCTTTGATTGTTGCAAGAACCGTCCCTTCACGTTCAAGTTTTATCTGGGGAATTGAAATTATATTGGAAGTGTCTTTATATCTGAATGGGATATGAAAAAGAAGATCTTTAATTGTGTTAATTCCAAGCTTTTCAAGCTGTTTTGCTTTTACACCTCCAACCAGTGGGAGTTGATCTACCGTATCGCTAAGTTTGAATAGCATTTTAGAGACCTAATATAGTTATTATTAAGGGGAAAACAATGCTTCCTATTAGGATAATTGCTACGAAAATATTTAAGAAGTTCTTAATTCTCTTTTTTGTGCTTTCTTTCATATAACAGATTGTACTTCAACTACCTTTTTCTATCAACAGGGGTTTTCATTTTGAGCCTATTCCTGATTTTCTTTTTTGTAGAAGTAGACTTGGCGTAAGAAAGCCATTTGGAGTCTGGATTAGTTTTTCCTTTTTGCGAAATGATTTCTATGACGTCTCCGGTTTTAGGCTGATAAGTGATTGGTACCAATCTGCCGTTAATTTTAGCTGCAATCATGCTGTGACCTATATTCGTATGAAGCTTATAAGCAAAATCAATTACACTTGAGCCTTTTTCGAGCTCTATTAGAAGCTCTTTGGGTGTAAAGACAAATACCTGATCCTTGAAAACTTCCCCATTGACTGGTATTGAAAAACGCGTTTCCCGTTGATTAATATGTTTGGTGATTGAAGTATGTATATCCTCTATCCAGTCTATGTCATTTTGACTTCGTGCAAATCTGACCCTGCTTGCTTTATATGCTATATGAGATGCCGGGCCATAGGTATTAAAATAATACATTTCATCCGTAAGAATCTGGACCTCTACAAAAAGTCTTGATATCTCTGGAATTTGAGTTGTCATCTGGATGGCTTTAAAGCCGTTTGGTTTCGGATTGCTTATATAATCATCAAATCTCTCTTCTCTCTCATTTGTAAACATTTTGAGGGCTTGAGAAGTTTTAAAACATTGTGATACAAGCTTCGTTATTACGGAGAATGCAAGTAGGTCGCTTATCTCAACTATCTTACCGTTTCGGCCTTCTTTTAAGTACTTTTCCAATTTCCTATATATACTGTATTTGCTCTTAATTCGACCTGTGATCATTGTTTTGAAATCTAAGACCTCCGAGAGAGTTTTGAGGTATCGTATATATTTTTTCTTGAGTGACTCATTTATTCCATATTCCTTAAGAATTCCTTCAATTACTGTGTAATTTTCAGGGTCAAGGATCTTAAAAGCAGATTCGTCGAGGAATTTTTTGGTCTCTGCAAAGTTCATAAACTCAGAAAGGGGGGAATATACATCAAGGACTTTCTTACAAAATCCTTTTATTTTGTCTTTTGGCAGGTATTCAACTGTTTTAATCTCCTCTTGTATATCGCAGAGCTTGATAAGGAGGGGTCGGATATCTTTAGAGCTACTGAGCATATATTTCGTTAAGACTTTTGTGTTCCCGAACTTGTTGATTTTAGTAGCCTGGTTGAGCTGTTCAAGCTGCTCTACAATTTGAAGGATTTCTTCCCCAAATAACTCCTTGATCTCGCCTTTTACTTTTTTTATCTGTTCCTCCGTTTTAAACCTTTTTGACGTGGTTTGGTGGAATATGCCTGCAATTACTGAGGAGGTATCGAGGCGGATTTGTGCGGCAAAAAGGCCTACATTCAGTGCGTGTATTATGAAGTCTTCTCCTGAAAATCTTTTCTCACCGTTGTGGGCCAGCTCTGCAAAGTGAATGGCCTTCATTACAATGTCCTCAAATCTATCGGGCACGTTCTTCAGGATCTCTTTGATTATTGTCTGTTTATCATTTAGTCTTTTCATTTAACAAAAACCCCTACTTTCGTAGGGGTGTATATATCAGTTTAATATAACCCCTATGGCTGTAGCTTAAGGCAAATTAACATTGTGATAGGTTTGGTTGTTTTCATATTGGGAGTGATTATACTATATTAACGACCTGTTTGCCTACTTTTAGAATCCCTTGTGCTGAGATTACTTGTGTGGAATCTGTTATAAGAGTGTTTTCGTGTTTTACGGCATTCTGTTGTATTAATCTCCTTGCTTCACCTTTGCTCTTGCATATTCCTGATTCAGTCATTATGTCTAGAACGTTTTTTCCGATTCCTTTGAATGTTTCTATATCTGTTTCAAAGCTTTTATTTTGAAATATCTCTTCAAAGTATTTTTGAGCGGCATCGGCGGCTCCCTCACCTTTTAGTTCTTTGGTGAGTTGGTGGGCAAGCTGCTTTTTCAGTCCCACTGGGTTCTCTCCCTTTTCTAATTTCTGCTTAATGTCTTCAACCTCTTCAAGTTCCATCGATGTGAGAAGCTCAAACCCGGGTACAATGTGTTCATCAGGAAACGCCATTACTTTGCCATATATATTTTCCGAAGAGTCTGAGAGCATGATCATATTGCCCTCCGATTTGCCCATCTTAGCTCCTTCAGCAGTTGTAAGGAGTTTGCCTGCTATTACGATTTTCTCTTTGTTCTTTAAGGCTTTTACAAGTGTTCTTCCTGCCAGCATATTAAAGAGCTGATCATTCCCCCCTACTTCGACATCAACATCCATAGCTACGGAATCATATCCCTGCATTAGCGGGTAGAGGAATTCATGCAGTCCGATGGGTCTATCTTCTTCCAGTCTCTTCTGGAACATGCTTCTTTTTAGCATCTGCTGGACTGTAAACTGGCTTGCCAGTTCAACAACGTCTGCGAAACTGAGCTTGCTTAACCAGTCGTAGTTATATAGGATCTGAACTGGATTTTCAGGATTGTCGATATCAATGATTGAGCTTGCCTGCTCTTTATATAGCTTTAAATTCTCATTTACCTGCTCTATGGTTAGTTGTTTTCTGGCTGCGGCTTTATCCGTTGGATCCCCGATCATGCCTGTGAAGTTTCCCATGAGAAAGATTACCTCGTGTCCCAGCTTTCTAAAATCTTCAAGCTTTCTCATCATTACAGTGTGTCCAATATGGAGAGTGGGAGCAGTAGGGTCAAATCCTTGGTATATTCTTATTCTCTTTCCTGAGTGTAGAAGCTTGTTAAGTTCCTCTTTAGTTGGGAGTATTTCCTCAACGGCTTTGTTAAGGATTCTGTTAATTATCTTCTCATCAGTTTTTACCATGTATTTAATGTATCATAGTTTATTTAAAACAAAAACGCCCTTACATATACCTAATCTTTTAGATATATGTAAAGGCGTGTATAAACGCGGTACCACTTTACTTTTCCCACTATAAGTTAGTGGGACTCATTGATATTAAAACTCCAGAGTGTAATTCGAGACCATAGTGTACGAAGGTTTTGCAACAGACAACCTTTCTCTTAATGTCACCACTACTCTCTACTGTTTCTCCTTCACAGTTTGTTAGTTGGAAAGAACAGGTTTATTATATATAAAGATCTGAAAAGAGTAAATGACAGTTAGTCAATTTCTTCTGGGTCTTCCTCCATCCTTAGAATGATCTCTCGTGTTCTGTCTGTAAGTTGGAATCTATTCATTATTGAAGAAGGTATAAACCCTTGTGTTCGCGCTAAATTGGAGAACTTTGAAGCCATTTCAAAGTCGGTATCTGTATTAGGAAGACTTTCTTCTTTCATCCTTTTCACTATTTTTTTCATCGTCCGTATTCTTTCAGGATTGGTAGGATGGTCTGCTCCTGCATCGAAAATCAGTGAGGAGTTGCCAGAACCTTGATAATCGTCACCTCCAAATTCTCCACCTCTTTTTCTATCTGCCATTTTTATTTGCTTTGGTTAAAGAAATTGATTATACAGGAGAATATGTATTGTAGCAACGTATATTTAGAGTTCGGCTCACTCCTTTTATAATATCTTGTTACAGATGTATAATATCCTCTATGGGTTTATATTACGAATCTATAACGAAGGAGGAAGAGCAGGAATATATTGATATGATTACTAAGGCTGCACCGCAAGTCTTCAGTCTATGTAAAGATATTCCCCATCCTGGAGAAGAAAATGAAGTTTCTCGTCAAAGGGTTTATTTATATCTAGGGAGAAGAAATGAATTTGGTAAATATGTGAATGACGAGGTTCTAACACTGGGAGAATTAAGTGAAGAGCAAGTTATGAAAAGAAAAGATGTTACTTACTTTGAAACTGGTTTAAGAAAGGCCTATGACTGTGCAAAGTGGGGTAATAGTGGGGATCCAAGAGATAGAGGGCTATTTCTTGGGGCGGTTAATGTTCCAGGAACAGATATTGTAGTTAGCTGTTCGGGATTTTTGCAAGAAAAGGATGAATTATATGTTCTAACTCTTCTTGTAAAAGCTAAAGTAATTACCTTAGATCAAGCAGTTGCAATCGCCAATAAACATAATAATTGGTTATTCCTTGATCATTTCTGGGAGCTTTTTGATTTATAATATCTCTTCGGGTTCAAGGGATATTGGGATTTTTATACCGCTAAAAAGAGTGGTTTGCAGACTCTCTGCGTCTCTTGGTCTAAGTCTCGCAACCCGTTCTGAAGTGCTTGGCACATTAAAGTGAGTAAGGGTTGCGTCCTCTGGTTTGATTCCTCGATTTCTTTTCATTTCCCAATTAGGATCATTTTCATCGACAAAGCAAACAAAGGCTTCTGTCTGCCTATGAAGGTTGGCATAGTATTGGTTTAAATCTTGACCTGGTATCGGCACCGTCGGAGAAACAGTTACAATCCCTTCAAACCCGGGGAAAAACTTTAGCATAGACATCCTTATTTCCAGTGGAAGCAAAGGTAGCCTGTCTTTGAACAATTCAAAATAACTTTCCTGTTCAAAAATAATTATGGGTGTATATCTTTTAGCAGATATCTGATAAAGAGCGTTTCGATGGTTAGGTCCTCCCTCAAACCCTGCCACAAACAGGGTTCCGTAGTTTGGTCTTAATCGGGGGGGAATTATGTACTGAATACTATAGAATGTAGCGAAGTTTTGGTGATGTATGAGTATATCATGGGAATAATCATTTTGAATTTGTTCAAAGCGGTCAATCCACCAGCCTAGCCAATCTGGTGAAAGTTCATTTCGTTGTTTTAAGTGGGGGCCAGGTATTGAGTCAAGTTTTTCCTTTGCTTTTAAAAGGCATGATCTAAGATGATACGGGCTGAAACCTTCACGATTCGAAAGCATAGTTTCATAGCTATGTCCTTGAAGAACATCCTCTGTCTCCCAATCTTTCGCTGAAAGAAATTTTGTATCTAGAATTGGTGTTACTATGAGATATTATATCTTCTATCCTTCAATTTGTCAGGCATACACTGTTGGTCGGACTTCTTGTCCGGCAGATCATGATCATACTGGTATCCGTCTCCGTATCCTAAATCTTTCATTAACTGTGTCGGAGCATTTCTAATATGTAGGGGAACTTCAAGGTTTCCGAACTTTTTTATGTCAGCCTTAATCTCCTGACTTATCCTGTAGGTTGTATTGTCTTTAGGAGCTTTGGCAAGATATATTGCTAACTGTATAAGGTGAACATCACACTCCGGTACCCCAAGTTTATTGCATACATCATAAACGGCATTTGCAAGTATTGTGGCATTAGGATCAGCATTACCAATATCTTCAGCGGCAAAGCGGACCATCCTCCTTGCTATATAGAGAGGATCCTCACCTCCTTCAAGCATGCGTATAATCCAATAACAGGCCGCATCAGCGTTTGATGACCTGAGTGATTTATGGACAGCAGATATAAGGTTGAAATGCTCATCCCCTGCTCTATCGTAGTATAGGTTCTTTTGGATAGCTGATTCCAGAATCTCTTTTGTTATTTTCCCTTCTTCTTTGGACAAATCAGCGGATATTTGAAGAATATTCAGCCCTGATCTTAGGTCACCATTTGATAGCTCAGACATATTCTCAAGTATATCCTTTGATATTTTAATATCCGGAAACTCTTTTTTACTTATCTTCACTAAATACTCTTTTATATCTTCCAGTGTATGCTGTTTAAACACAAATACTTTGGTTCTTGAGAGCAGAGCTCCATTTATTCTAAACGACGGATTTTCAGTCGTTGCACCTATTAAAGTGATGATTCCTTTTTCAACATATGGAAGAAGAACATCCTGCTGTGCTTTGTTCCATCTATGTATTTCATCAATGAAAACAATAGTTCCTTTCCCATACATCTGATTGTTTAGTGCTACCTTTACGAGCTTAAGTAGTGTGCTTTTGCCGCTTGAGATAGCCTGAAGCCTGTGGAAATCGTAGAAAAGATCTTGTGAAATAATATAGGCGAGTGTTGTCTTGCCAGTACCAGGAGGTCCCCAGAAGATCATGGATGGGAGTGTTCTATTCTTTATGAACTTATATATTGGTGAAGAGTCTCCAACTAGATGTTTCTGACCAACAAAGTCGGAAAGAGTATTTGGCCTGTATTTTGAAGCAAGAGGTTCGTTCATATGAATATATAGTATACCCGGTATACCGGGAAGTCAATTGAGGGTTAATTTATGAAAGATATCGCTTAGGTAAGATTCCGTTTTGCTCTTTTAGGAACTTAATTCTGGTCTGAACTGCCTTCATTATCTCGGGAATAACGATTTTCCTTGTAACGTCCTTATCTATTTTCTTAAGGTTACTCAGCATTAGTTCTTCAATCGGCAGTGAGCTGTTTTCTGCGAAGTATATCTCAAAAAATGGACCGAAAAAGTGAGAGGCACCGTCAGCTGATGATAGGATTTTAACTTCTAGTGGTGCTTTATTAATATCCTCTTTCAGCTTGTTTTCAATCTGACTGAGGGCTTTCATCTGCCTTGAAATATAATCTGTGGTGAACCCGAAACTTGTGAGCATTGGAATTGCTTTTTCGAAAACTGTAAAGTCATCTTTCTTTTCAAAATCAACAATTTTTGCGTAGTCATGCATCCAAATTAAACCCTGAAGTAATTCCTGATCTGCCTTAGGATAGAATTGACAAGCTTCATTTACAATTCTTTCTACTATTTCAAGATGGTACTTCACAAACCATTGATGATGAATAAACCGAGGATATGAGCATAAACGTATTATTTCTGACTTAAGAAGGCGCAATTCAGGATTCATCTTAGTACTTATATTCAAATAGTTTGACTCCGTTGCTCAATGTATAAGTTTTATTTATCTTCTTTTTCTCTATTTCGTAATTATAGCTGTAAACTGTAGTCCCTTTCAGTTCTTTCTCGAACTTCTTACCGAGTATCTGCATAACCTTGGAATTTAAATTGCAATATACGATATCAAACTTTTTAAGCGGTATATCAAATATGCTCATTACATCAAATGTGATATCCCGATTTAATCTCAGAGTATATATCATTCTGATTTTGGAAAAGATAATCATGATTGGCGATATGTCATATCCATAAGCCTTTATCTTTGCAATGTCAGAGAGGGAGAACAGAATGCGTCCGTCACCTGATCCTAGATCTACTACATTATCTCCGTTTTGAGGATTAATTATCTGAGAAATCTCTTTAAGCAGTTTTACTGGGGTAAAGTATATGGGGACAAGGAAGAATGAGGTTATCGAGGTAAGGATTATTCCCAGAAAGAAAAGAATTAAGAGAAAAAAGACTGATATGATTATTCCATTCCACATAGTCTCTATTATATATCCTAGAGATTCTATAGTACAATTATATGTCATGAACTCTAAATCAATCAAAATTAATGATTACGAATATTCATACTATGATGTGGGTGACAGCAGTGATGTCCTTATTTTTCTCCATGGGGCTTTTCATTCTATGGAATTTGGAGCAAGGTTTTTCCCTTCGTTTAAAATGTATCGATGTATTTCTCTGGATTTGCCCGGGCATAATGGATTATCAAAGCAAGGTCTAACTTCTCTAGACCAGATTGTTGATTATCTAGATGGCCTTGTGAGTCATCTGGAGTATAGAACCGTTTCGCTTGTAGGCTTTTCCTTTGGGGCGATAATTGCCGCACTGTATGTAGATAAATACAGAGCGAAAAGAAATATAAAGAAGGTCGTGTTATGGTCGGGACCCTTCAATGGAATACCGCTTACAACCATAATGGGTTTAAAGTTTATGTATTTATTTAGGGGATTAGGAGATCACTGGAGGTATTCCCTAATTCAGAAGATTCTTGCGGTATTTAATCTGCGTCTTTCAGCAAAGGAGGTTCAATCGATTCTCTCGGGAGATGTGAAGTATATATGTAATCTTTTAGGGCAGATAAAGAATATCAGAGTTAACAAAAAATCTAATGTCATGATTATCATGGGAGATCATGAAAAGGTCTTTGACGTTAAAAATACTGAGGAAATTGGAGGAAGTGATATGATAAGGGTAGTTAAAGGCGGCGGACATTTTGGAACAAAGGAGGGCTGGAAGGCGAGTACTAAATTAGTTAAAGACTTTTTAAGAAATGAATAAAGGAACTCTCTTTGTAGTAGCTACTCCAATAGGTAATCTTGGTGATATTACACTGCGTGCGATAGAAACACTTAAATCAGTCGCCTTCATACTGGCTGAGGACACGAGAGAAACGGCTAAGTTACTTCGGAAGTATTCCATTGAAACCTCTCTTGTGTCTTATCGTGACCAGAATCACGTGAGAATGATTGAAAAAGTGCTCGAGAAGTTAGATAACGGTTTAAACCTGGCACTGGTGTCCGATTCCGGCACCCCGGTTATCTCTGATCCCGGTTTTAAATTGGTGAGAGACCTTGTATCAAGAGGTTATACAGTCTCGCCTATTCCGGGTCCTAATGCTGCAATTGCAGCTTTAAGCGTAAGTGGTGTTGTTACAGACAAATTTCTTTTTCTGGGTTTTCTTCCGAAGTCTGATACTAAAAGGAAAGAGATGCTTACAGAGTATGGAAAACTGGATGTCTCTCTTGTTATTTACGAGTCTCCGCAGAGATTGGAGAGGCTGCTAATAGAAATTTCTGAAAGTTTGGGAGATCGAAACGTCGTTATTGCTAATGATATAACAAAGTTATACGAACTGTTTAGTAAGAAAAATGTGAGTGAGCATCTTATGGATATTAAAAATGGCAGGATCAAACTTAAAGGTGAGTTTGTAGTTCTAATCGATAAGGAATAGATTCTTAAAGTTGTCTGTTGTCTGCTTAATAATTTCATCATATGCGACATCCTTAACTTCTGCAGCTTTTTGAGCAATCTCTTCAACGTCAGCCGGAGCTCCGAAATGTCTCCAATACTTTCTATCCTTTCGAACTTTGTATGATGGAAGAAGTGGAGTGTCTGTTTCCAGGACAATCCTGTTTAAGGGAACCTTTTTTAGTATGTCTCTGACATTATCAGCTTTGGGATAGGTAATTATGCCGTTGAAGCCAACATAGAACCCCAGTCCCAATATTTCTGAGAGATACTTAGAATTTTGTGTGTAGCTGTGAAATACACCTTTTACATTACCCTTCCCTGCTTCTACAACTATTTGCAAAGTGTCTTCAATACACAGATCCTCACCTTCAATATCCCGTGTGTGTACTGAGAGGGGTATTTGAAGTTCATGTGCAAGTGCAACATGTTCTCTGAACATATTTTTTTGGACATCCATATATTCCCTCTGGGTTTGCAAATCTAGCCCTTTATCATTTCTAAGATGGTAGTAATCCAGCCCGCATTCCCCTATTCCTTTAATATTCTCCAGGTTATCTTTGAGAAGTTCTTTAAAGGTTTCTACTAACTTTCGCAGCTGTTTATACATATCAAGATCCTTGGATAATAATTGTGAGAGGTACTCAGGGTGTATCCCTATGGCGTTATATACTATAGTCTTATCCTCCGGAGAGAGTCGTGAATGTGTATTAAGGACCTCAATATTGGATTCCGGGTCATAACCTACATTTAAGATATAGTTGCCCTGTTTTCGTTTGAACTCATCTAGAACCTGACTTAAAGCTGTTTGTATTTCACTAAAACTCAAATGTGCGTGTGAATCTGTCATGTGCTAATTGTAGCACACTCTAAAGGGTGGTAAACTTGGGCTATGCAGACAGGAAAACAACAGATCTTTCTTATTATCTTTTCCCTCTTCTTCCTTATTTTCGGAGTTTTTGTCGTAATATCTGCTTTGAGAGGGTCTGTATCAACAAAGTTTTGTATAAGCGGACTTTCTTTTTCCAAAGATGGAGATTTGATCTCTGAGATCGATGGAAAGCAGTGCTATTGTACGAATGGGAAAGTAGTATGTTCAAAAGTTGCTGTGGATGAAAGCGATAAACCGCTTGTGGTTTCCGATTTCTTAAGATCTAATCTGACGTTTGAAGCAAAGTATCTTTCAACTGGGTTGTCGAATGACTTGGTTGCAAAACCTTTAGGAGTGGTCTTCTCAACCATAAACACATCGCGTAATACTGTGGAGATAGTATTAAAGCAATCACAGCTTTGCACTGCACAAAGAGATATTCCGACACAGATCGGGATGTATAACTATCGCAAAAGCACACTAACTTTGCTTAATGTTATTAATTCTCTGGAGAGCTTGTACACTGTTCCATGTACTGTATCCTTAACGTACAAAATTAATGGTCTTGATGTTCGTGAGGTCTCGGATTTTAAGCTGGTATATCAGTCTGAGGATGGACAGAGGGATATTGCTGATGTGTGCCTTTATAACTCTAATGTATATAATAATGGTGACAACTATCTTGCCGAGGATAGCTGTAATGTATGTAGATGTGAGGGAGGAATTACAAAATGTGCTACTGACCGGGTTTGCGGCAAATAGTTACTTCTTGGGAATTTCCAGATCATCCGCAACAGCCTTGAATATATCTATCCATACAGGTACAGCGGTTGAAGCCGAGAATGTATTCAGCTTAGGTTCTTCCAGCCTTACGATCATGACCATTTGAGCGTTTTCAACGGGAGAAAATCCGACGAAGGTGGTATTTGTTCTGTCGTCATAGTATCCGGCTTCGTTTCTTTTTGGAATCTGAGCCGTACCGGTTTTGCCTGCAATACTGTAATTAGGTAGATCTCTGTTGAAAAAGAACTTGGATTCACCCTGTCTTACAACACCTTCCATCATCTTTGCTACTTTTTTGGCTGTTTTTTCTGATATAGGCTGTGCTATGACTTGAGGTTTATATTTGATTGTATCTTCAGACTCCTGGACCTCTGAGATGATATAAGGCCTCATTCTTTTGCCTTCATTAGCAATAGTGCTGATGGCTGAGGTGATTTGGAGGGGTGTCGCAGATATTGATTGTCCGAATGCAGTTACCGCCAGATCAAGCTTGGTCCACATCTCATACGGCATAAGGTAACCTGTAGATTCATCCTGAAGCCCTACTCCTATAATTGAGCCGATGCCGAACTCTTTTAGCTTGGGATAATAGTAATCGTGGCCTGTTTGAAGTGCGACCTGGAGTACACAAGGGTTGTTTGATTTTTCCAGTATCCCTCCGAGTGTGAGCTTTCCGTCGGGCTGTTTGTCCCAAGTATAGATAGTCTTGTCATAGAGTTTGTAACTTCCCGTTTTATCATTGCAGGTGTAATCGTCCTCTACTTTTCCCGATTCTAGGCCTATCGCAATAGTGATGGGTTTTTGTACAGAACCGTACTCGTAAACATCTGAAATAGCTTTGTTCTTAAATATCCATGGATCCGTTACTTTCCAGTATTCATTGGGATTGTAGGTTGGATAGTTTGCCATCGCTATGATTGCTCCGGTATTAGGGTTTAATATTACAGCACTGCCGCTTTTAGCTTGGTTCTTCTCAACGCCTTGCTTTAACGCTTTTTCTACCTTTTGCTGTATTGAAGGTATCACTGTGAGGGTGAAGCTTTTCCCCTGCCTTGGAAGGATTGGCTCATACTCAGCGGTTAGGATTACATTACCTTGTGAGTCTTTCTCTTCATATGTGTAGCCTTCCTGACCAGTTATATCACCAAAGTAAAAGCCCTCGATGCCATATTGTCCCACATCTTCACCATCACTATTTTTGCCAATAAATCCTAGTAGGTGAGCCGCAAGACTTCCGTTGGGATAGATGCGTTGTTCTTCTCTTTCAAAGTACAACCCGAAGCCTTGTGTTCCTGGTCCAAAGATATTCGCCTTTTCCAGCGCCGATTTTTTCTCTGTTGATACTCCGCTTTTAATCTTGAAGAACATGAATTGTTCAGTGAGTTTCTCTTCCAGTTCTTCTTGGGATACATTTAAAATGGCTGAAATAGTTGATATATACTTATCTTTATTTTTGAAAAACTTATCCCTCTCTAAATCATTGGAACTTAAGCTTGCGTAAATACCCCATACCGGCTGGTCTACTGCAAAAACTGTTGAATCAGAAGCATAAATGACTCCCCGGCTGGTCGGTTGCCTTTGGTTTTCAATATACTGTGATTTGGCAAGTGAGATAAATTTGTCGGCTGAAAGGATCTGCCAGCGAAATCCTTGTGCAAGAACCCCTAGTCCAATGATGGAGATAAGCACTCCCACGATATAGTGAGGGTTGAAGCTTTTAACGGTCTCCTTTTTGGGTGAAACTAAAGATCTTGCGGAATATGTTTTCATTTTTCTGCTCTAAGTGAACTATCGCTTATATATACAATCTGTTTTGTATTTGATTGTACAAGCTTTAACTTCTTGGCAGAAAGATGGTTTAAGGCCTTAATGGATCCCATATTTGCAAGCGTCTGTTCCAGGGATCGGTTTTCTTCGAGAAGTCGAGTCTTTTCAACATTGTATGCTTCCAGCTGTACTCCCATTGGACTAAGGATAGCGTTGATTACCAACTGTACAGCGAGGAAAATGAATAGTGTTAGCATGAATATTCTTGTGGCAATGTTTGTAGGTCGGGTGTTCCCGCTCTGCATTGATTGTCTAAATTTTCTTTTTGCGGCTTCTGACATGGGCAGTGTCAAATAGTTTATTTTTCTAAAACTCTTAGTTTTGCACTTCTTGATCTGTTGTTTACTTCAATCTCTTCAGGCGTCGGCTGTACTGCCTGAGAGTCTTTTGCACCCTTATTCTCGAAGAACCTTTTTACTTCTCTGTCTTCTAAAGAGTGAAAAGTTATTACACATAATCTTCCGTTACTGTTTAAGAGCTCATAAGCTTCATCTAATCCCTTTTTGAGGGCATTGATTTCATCATTTACTGCTATGCGCAGGGCCTGAAAGACCCTGCGAGCAGGATGATGGCTGTCCTCTCTACGTTTCGTTGCCGGTACAACTCTGTAGATAAGGCTTGTGAGATCTCCAACTGTTTTGATATCAGATTTTTTAATTTGTATGGCAATTCTTTTTGCAAATCTTTCCTCTCCATAAAGCCTGAATAGTTTCTCAAGCTCTGTAGCATTCAAACCTTTAAGCAAGTCATCTGCCGTAACTCCTAGATCTGTATCCATACGCATATCTAAGGATTCTGAGGGTGTATTATAACTGAACCCTCTTCCTTCTTCCTCAAGCTGTCTTGATGAGAGTCCGAGGTCCATTAAAATACCATCGACTTTCTCAATCTGCATATCCATGCATATTTGCTTGAGATTGCTGAAATTGCCTTTAACTATAATCCAGTTTCCTTGTGCTATCTCCTTCGAGTATTTCTCTTTGACATATGAAAGAGCACTTTGGTCTTGGTCTATACTTATAAGCTTTCCTTGGCTTTCTAATCTTTTGAATATTTCAAAACTATGTCCGGCCTCTCCCAAAGTACAGTCAACATAAACTCCTCTGGGCTTTATATTGAGTGCTACTATTGATTCAGTGAGGAGAACTGGTGTATGGTATGACTTCATTGTGTTTTGCCAGATAGTTTAGAAAGCTCCTGCGCAATTTGATCTCCATTTGTTTCAAGGTATTCAAGTCTTTTTTCCCACTCTTCTTTCGACCAGATTTCAATCCAATTAACCAAACCCAAAAATATGACCTCGTCAGTGAAATTAGCATGGTCATAGAGGGGCTGTGGGATTACTATTCTACCTTGAGAATCTGGAATGACCTCATTTGCACTTCCAACCAGGAATCGGCTAGTATCTCTGATATCACGATTTATAAAAGAGCCGTTTATAACTTCAGATGCTATTCCTTTCCACTGTGTTTCACTTACTAGCACCAGACATTTTTCATAACCTCGGGTGAGTATTAGGTTTTCTCCCAGTTCATTTCTGAACTTCTTGGGAATGGCAATTCTTTTTTTCTCCCCTACCTTAGTTTTGTACTCTCCTATAATCATGTTTAGAATTGTATCACCTTTCACCAATGCTCACCACTATTCACCACTAATCTAGCATCGGGGAAATAAAGGGTCAAGAGAAATATATTACAGGATTGTATTTATCACTAAACAATAGTTATAGGTTTGGAAATACTTAGAAAACGTTATTTTGTGTGCCAGGTCCTGTCACGCCTTGTCCTGTTTACTTTGGCAATCTTTATTTGCTCTTGAAGGTGTTTTTCGTATGCTCCTTTTATATAAAACTTTTTATCTTCTGATTCGTAAACCGTAAAGCTTTTATATGCAGAAAGAATTGCGTCAACACTTTGTTGTTTGATACCGGCTCCAAGCTTAAGTCCCATCCTCTTAAAAAAAGCCTGACTCTTTTGCCGAAATAGACCTTTCCATGCTCCTTCTCCTACTCGGTCTTTTGATACAAAAGTTATAAAATCACGATAGGTCAGAAACTGATTCAGAGATATTAGTGGAGGCTGTTTTCTGGTTATTTCTAGAAGGACAATATTAATTTGGGGTTCCGGAACAAAATCATGCGACTTGAAATAGTGTGCAATTTGAAAGTCGTAATATGGATAAGCCAGTAGGGACTTCAAGCTTTCCTCCCCGTAAACTCTATCTCCTCCATACATTGCTGCGGCCTCTTCCTGGATTACTATATATGCTTTTGACATACTATTTTCAGGGTTTAAAAGTATGTTGAGAATTGATGAGGTTATATTAAATGGGATATTAGCAACGACTTTGAATTCATTTTTCGGCAAGCTTAAGTCAAGAATATCCTGATTCACGATTCCGACTTTTAGATTATTCTCAAATCGTGTTTCTAATCTTGAAGAGAGCTCTTTATCTATTTCAACCGCCATGATCGTTCCTATTTGAGGAAATCGTTCTAGTAGAGCTTCTGTTATGATACCTTCACCAGCACCAATATCAATTATAGTGTCTCCAGTTTGTATATCCATCGTATCTACCAGTCGGGATACCAGATGCGGGTTAAGCAGAAAGTTTTGTGAATGCTTTATCATTTCATTAATTATATATGATTTGCAGCCTATTAAGAAAGAAACTCTTTAAATCTTTGCTATAATTGAGTGTGGTTACAAATATAAAGGGTAAAAAGATTTCGTATGAAAGACTAGGAAAGGGTTCCCCTATTCTATTTATACATGGATGGGGTGGTGATAAAAAAAGTCTAAAGGGAATTGCTGAATTGCTTCCTGATCATTCGTGTTATCTACTCGATCTTCCGGGGAGAGGTCAAAGTGATCTTCCGGACTCAAACTGGGGTGTTAAGGAATATGCAAATCTAGTATTGGATTTCATAAACAAGGTTATCAAGTCAAAAGTTTGTATTGTAGGACATTCATTTGGAGGTACACTCGGTGTGTTTCTGGCGTCGCAATTTGAAGCAGTAGATAAACTCATTCTTTATGCTCCTTCATATAGGCGAACTGTGGGATCTGCACAATCAGGTAAAAGTGTCTTGAGATCAATATTTAAGAGTTTTCCTTTAATCAGGAAACTCTATTATCGGATCTTCTACCCGAACTCAGATCTTTTTAAAGTTCCGGGTTTGGAGAGTAATTTTGTCAAAATTGTAAATGAAGATCTCACAAAATATTTAGAGGATATAAGATGCAGGACTCTTATTTTTTGGGGAAGTGATGACATCGAGACACCATTAAATGATGCTTACGTCCTAAAAGATAAGGTCAAGAGCTCAATCCTTCATATTGTAGGAGGTTTTGGACATGAGCTTCCTGTCTTCTACCCTGAAGTAACTATTGAACAGGTTAAATTCTTTCTTAAGAAGAAATGATTCTAGATATAGTTCTTTCGCTAGTTTTGGCTGTTCCACTGTCTTTAAGTACCTTTCCCCATATCTTGCAGCTTCAGTTGTGTGAATACCTCCTATATCGATATAGAGCGTTAGTCGAGGATAAAGGGATTGCTAAAGCACTTCTTTTCACGAAATTCCGGTTTCCCGCGAAAAGTATTCGCAATCTTATGATCTTGGGTCTTACATATTTACTGACAGTTAGTTTTTTCCTCCTGGCTTTTACATATTTAGAATCTGCAGTAGCAATTTGTATAGCTCTGTTTCTCTCATATCCCGTTTCAAAAGTATTTGTACTATTAGGAGCTTTAATAACATCACCGCTTTCATCCCTATATAGAGCCAGATATTTATTTATAGCAAATCGTCAGCTGAAGTCTTCAGGAGTTAAGATCATCGCCATTACTGGTTCGTATGGAAAGAGTTCAGTAAAGGAATACCTGCATAGAATATTGTCTGCCAAATATCTGACAGGGAAAACAAGAGGAAATAGGAATACTGAGGTTGGAATTGCAATTGAAATTGGCCTGCAAATTACCCGTGACATGGATTATTTTATTGCAGAAATGGGAGCTTACAGAAGGCATGATATTGAAAAGCTGTGCAAACTCTATAAACCATCTATAGGGATTATCACAGGGGTTGGTAATCAGCATGTCTCACTATTCGGAAGCAGGCAGGAACTGATTAAGACGAAGCTTGAACTTGTTGATGGAGTTAAGCACGGCAGTGTTTATGCCTCTCTGGAGTGGGATGGAGCTGTGAACGCATTTAGCCAGTATCACAAAAAAATTGTAACATATGGATTTGGTGGGGAAGCGGATGTGAAAGTAGTATTCGGAGAAAAAGCTGGCAGATTTAAAATTCTTCATGGAGCGAGGGAAGAAGAGTATGAAAGCAAACTGTTAGGAATGCATTCATACCTTAATCTTGTCCCGGCTATCATAGTGAGCAGAGAACTTGGTATGAGCTATCACGAGGTTTATGAAATAGTAAAGGCTATTGAACCTATTACGGGCAAACTTTCCTTGCATAAAGTCAATAAAGGGATGACTGTTCTGAATGATAGCTATAATTCTAATGTTGATGGTTTTTGCAGTGCGATAGATGTTTTGGATTGCTTGAACAGCGGGAAGAAATATATCTCCACTTTGGGTATATTTGAGTTGGGAAATGAGAAGTATGGGTCATATAAACGAATTGTCAAAGCTTTGGAGGGGAAAAATATACTGCTTCTCACGACTGATGCGGATTTTTTTGGGGAGTCGGCCTCTACTCAAGTTCGGATATTCAAACAGGAATCTGAAATTCTTAAGTTTCTGAATGGAATCAACGAAGAGAAAGTTCTTCTTGTAGAAGGAAGACATAGTCCGGCCTTTATGACCGAGCTTGGTATTTCTAAAGCGTACTAACTGCTAAAGCTAGAAATACAAAGAAAATCTGTGCCAGCCAATATCGCTCTGTTACCTTTGTCTCGTTCCAGCCTAGTGCTTGAAAGTGATGATGTAAAGGGGCTATTTTAAATACTTTCTTTCCAAGGAACTTAATAGAAAGCATTTGAATTAAAGAGCTTATGATTGTAAGAATACTTGGCACCGTCATTATTATAAATGGAAGAAGGTTATTTGAGGCAACGGCAAGTGCAAGGGCTATTACTCCTAAACTCATTGACCCAACGTCTCCCATAAAGATACGTGCCGGATTTATATTAAAGTACAAAAAGACTATCAATATACCGATCATAATCGCGTAGTACATGGCAACCGTGTTCTGGTGTTGGAGCATAGTTAAGATAAGCATCCCTGTGAACATCCAAATTGTTTGTCCTGTTAACAGGCCGTCAAGGCCGTCATTTATATTAAAAGCATTTGTATAACTGGTAAAGAGGAATGTAATAAAGGCATAGTTAAACAGAGAGTTGGATAAGTTAAGATTGGTTATGAGTAAATGGCTGAAGAGAACTCCTATCCCGACTTCAACAACAAACTTTACTTTTCTAACTAAATGATCAAGTTTAAATCCGGATATTTTTTTTGAGTCATCTAGCAACCCTATTAATCCGTAGACGAGTGTAATTGCAATCAATATTAGGTTAAGAGGAACTGTCCCGAAGAGGAAGAATGAGATAACGGGAAAAAGGATTAACCATATAATTCCTCCACCCTTTGGAGTTCCCGCTTTACCGCCAAGTATTTCAACAAATACTTTGTTATCTAGTTTCCCGTCTTTTTTCCTGATATTTCCGCGATCCCGAATGTTTAGCCTGTAAAGAATGTTAATCAGAAAGGGTAGGATTAATGCTGCAATAACTGATGATCCTATTAATACAATAAATTCATTCTTCACTTTATGTTATTAGCTAATTTATATAGTGGTATAGTATATACTATTTGTTAAAGGTTTTTAATTATAAATCGATTTAAAGAGATCTTCCATAATAGCCTCTTTAGCGTTTAAGACAAAGACTTTTTCAATCGCATCTGCATCGAGATTTCTCTTTTTCTTCAATAACAACATATCTTTAATCTCAGCGTGCAGTTTGCTTCCAGTTGCCTCACCTTCCAGGATGACACGTCCCAGTCCGAGATCTTTTAGGATATTTGCATTAAGTTCCTGTTCGTTATGCGTTACCCAAGGTATAGGAATTAAGATAGAAGGAATCTTCATCACTCCTAGCTCATACACAGTATTGGCTCCGGATCTTCCGAGATATAGGTCAGCCGCTTTAAATACGGCACCGATATCATCATCTGTTACGAATTTAGTTACAAACAGCCTGTTTTGAAGATTTGCAGGTAACTTCTTCCACTCTTTGTATATTACATCGTAATCTTTAAAAATCTGATTGTCACCGGTCTGGAGAAGGATCTGATACTCCATGAGAGAGTACTTCAGCATGTCTCTGATCAAAGTATTAATAATGTGTGAACCCTGTCCACCGCCTGAAACATATATTACGGGTAAGCCGTTCTTTTTCATGATTTGGAGTGCTCCACCTATATCAGCTTTTGGATGCACTTTGAAGATACTTGGTCGCAGTAGATTTCCCGTATGTAGAACTTTCTCTTTGTTGAAATACTTTTCTGAAGTCGGGAATGTGATATATACACGTTTTGCAATTTTTCCTACAAAACTATTTGACATCCCAACAGCAGCAGTTTGCTCATGCAGATAGATAGGTATTCTATAAAACCATGATGCAATTGCTATCGGAACACCAAGGTAACCTCCTGTGCAAAATACTAAATCAGGTCGAAACTCTCTAATGTACCCGAAGGCATCAACAACGCCAAGAAGAGTTCTGAAAAGTAGTAGTATTGTTGTTAACTCTAATCTCCTCTGTAGTTTACCGGCTCTAAGTGAAACGAACTTAATGTTACGATCGGCCATACGTCGCTGTTCAACACTTACACTATTTTTTTCACCGACCATTCCTAAGTCGCTTCCCACATATAGTATATGATCATTAATATCTGAGAACCTCTCACTAAGTGCATCAATAAAGGCCGTTGCTACGGATACATGTCCGCCTGAACCTCCGCCAGTAACTAAGATCTTTTTATCAAGCTTTTGTTTGTTTTGCATATCTAGATACATTTAATAATAAACCTAAACCTATCATCGTGACAATCGTATTCGATCCCCCATATGTAAAAAACGGAAGGGGTATACCGGTTAAAGGTATTAGACCTACATTTGCAGCCATATTAAGGAATGTTTGAAGGGTTAACCAGATCCCGATCCCTGCAACAGTCAGACTTCCAGCCTTGTCCTGAATATTCTGCGAAAGTTTGAGTATTCTCCATAGGAATAATGCCCAGAGTATTACAAATATAACTCCTCCGATGTAGCCTAATTCTTCAAGGATCACGGCAAAGATTGAGTCTGTGAATGCGGTGTTTTCTACCAAGTATCCAAAACGTTGTCTTGATTGACCGAACCCTTTGCCCCAGAACCCCCCGGAACCTATTCCTATAAGAATTTGCTGAATTTGATAGCCTGTACCATTAGGGTCTTCAACAACACCTTTGAAAAGAAGATGAAAAAACGTCTTTACTCGTTCCATTCGGTAGCTTGCAAATGTTCCGGCGGCTACTCCAAGTACTCCGAATATACCGGCGAGTGATAATGTCCCTTTCAGATGCGCAGACGATTTGTCAGAAAGGAAAAACATAAAGATTGCGGTTGCTCCGATAAGTAGCGTTGTTCCCATATCAGGCTCAGCAATTATTAGGAGTAATGTGAGGAATAGTGGTCCGCCAAATGTAATTATCCTTTTCTTGAATTTATCAAAGTCTGAGAGACGTCCTTTTTTTGCGCTATCATCTACCTTTGCAAGTATGCCAGCAAGGAAGATAATAAGGATAGGCTTTATAAATTCGGCAGGCTGTATGGGAAGTGATCCTAATGAGAACCACCTTTTAGATCCATTTACAGCATCTCCTACAATCAGGACTGCTACAAGGAGGAAAGTTGCAACGGTAAAAAGGATTGGAGAAAGCTTTAAGATTAATTTGTACGGAATTAAGTATGCAGCTGTTCCCAGTGCTCCTCCTAGAAGAATCCAGATTAAATGCTGTCTTAGAAAGTAGTATTGGTCACTGAAAAGTCTGTTTGCCTGATATACACTGGCATCAAATATCATGACGGCACCAAAGGCAATCATTACAAGTACAAATGTAACTAAAAATGGGTCTACTCTACCCTGTGTGTCATCGTTAGGTTTTCTTTTGAGGTTCACTTTCCTTGTCACCATATTCTTTTTAATATACTATGTTTAGTATGATTATGAAAGCAGATTTAAAGAGACCAAGGGAGTTAGGAATGCTGATTGTGGTTGGCGGACCCGGAGGGTCAGGGAGCTCTACGATCGCAAAGATGCTAGCCAAATTTTACGGCCTTCATAGAATATACGGTGGAGAATTAATGCGTGGATATGCTAAACAAAAAGGAATGAGCCTTGAGGACTTTATAAAATATATAGATGAAAATAATCTTGAGAATGAATATGACAGGAAAATTGATAGGAGTCTGATTAAGCACGCTTATACCAAGGATGTCCTTATTGAGAGTAAAATATTTGCTTATCTGGCTTTTAAATACCGTGTACCGACCACTGTAAAAATATGGCTGACGGCAAGCAGGGAGGTTAGAGCTATGCGGGCTTTATTGAAAGATAATATTCATTCGGGTTTGGATAGCGATGAATATAAAAAAGCCTTAGATGATCTAGATATCAGGTATGAAAGTGATTCGAAGAGGTATAAAGAAATTTATGGTGTAGATTATAGTAGCCCAAAGTTGTACAATGATATTGTAATTGACAGCTCTAAAATTAATGAGCTTTCAACGTTTAACTTAGTTGTTAAACTTATTAACGATGGCGGATTTTATAAATAAGAACGGTAATATTCCTGTTGCTCCCCCTACCCCGGTTGCACCAGCGAATCCCGTGATTCCACCTGTAACTAACGGAAGTAATGTAAATACAGGTAAACAGTATGAGGTTGACAATCTGGCACCCGAAGATCTCGATATTATGTGGACCCGATGGAAGTGTTTAATCTGTAACTATACCTATGAGGGTTCTAAACCTCTTAAGAAGTGTCCAAGATGCGGAAATGAAGACCCTGATAAGTTTGAAGACGCAGATTAAGCTATCTTTGTCTTCCAGTGGTTTTCAGATATGAGATAACATGCTTCATATCATTGAAATCCCTCGTAAATTTTACTAATGAATTGAAGGTAGGTCTATAGATGAAAAGCAATTTCATCATTTTATCATTAATAGAAACTATTCTATATGGGATTTTGCCTTCCTGGAGTTCACTGGTTTGGGGGAAAAGAGTTTCTTCCTCATGCTCCACGAGTGTATCCAACAAATCATAACCTGGTAAAGACATGTATGGTTCAGAGGATTCGGATTCATTTGTCATACCAACAACCATAATGGGAGTATCATCGGCATAGTTTATATACAATATTCCGTACGATGCTAGTGTGTTAACTTGCTCTGATATCGGTTTACCAAGCAACTGTTCAAAAGCTGTAGCTAAGTCATGACATTCTGGTCCATCTGTTTCCCAAAATTGAGTCGGGCTATGGTGGCTGTCACGGTGATAGGTTCCCGGCATACGCTTTTTATTTAAGACTTTATGATCGTAATTGCTATGCCGAGAGGGGGAATCGAACCCCCACTCCCTTTCGAGAAAAGGATTTTAAGTCCTTCGCGTCTGCCTATTCCGCCATCTCGGCAACTTCTGTATTCTACTATAAATCTTGTTTCTGTAACAGTATTTAGATGCTTAAAAGATAACATGAATTTAGTATGGGAATCATCTAAGTGTTTATTCTAAGTTAGCGAGATGGAGGTGACGGCGGGGATCGAACCCGCGCATCGGAGTTTTGCAGACTCCTGCCTTACCAGCTTGGCTACGTCACCATTACTCAAGCAGATCTTTAACTTGAGCAATCTCAAGTATTGAGTTCAAATTCTTTCGCTTGATAGAACTGCCACAGATTATAGCTATTTTATCGTCAATAGCCAATAACCCTTGTGAGTAAACTACTTCTGCGGCTTTGCTGGCCATTGTGTCACGATCAGTATTAAACTGTTTGATATATATGCCTGTTACACCCCTGTATATATCCATCTGCCTTATTAGTTTAGGATTATTACTTATGTTCCAGATAGGGACTTTAAGTCTATGTCTCGTGAGACTTCGAACAGTAGTTCCGGATTGAGAGATTACAATGATCCCTTTCAGATTAAGTTCTTCAATTAAAGCAACAACAGTCTTGCATAGTACATCGGTCTCTTCAGAGGCACTTGTTCTCCCTGATATCGGTTGTGATTTAAGGACTTTTTCGGACTCTTTTGCTACTGTAGCCATGACTCTTACGGCATCTATAGGATATTTACCAGTTGAGGTCTCCGCTGACAGCATCATTGCGTCTGTTCCATCCATGACAGCATTTGCAACATCGCTTACCTCTGCCCTGGTCGGTCTTGGGCTTTCTTTCATGGACTCTAGCATCTGCGTTGCAACAATAACAAGTTTGCCGGCTATTCTGCACTTCTGGATTATTATCTTCTGTTTAATTGGTACCTCCTCCAGTGGTAGTTCAACACCCATGTCCCCTCTCGCAATCATAATTCCGTCTACTAAAGGTATGATCTCATCAATATTGGAGACGCCTTCTCCGTCTTCTATCTTGGCTATAAGTTTTGTATCTGTTTTACCCATGACTGTCTTTACCGCTTCAACATCGTTTCTGTCCCTTATAAAAGATGCGGAAATATAATCAAAGTTATGCTCCACAGCATATTTAATATCGTCGATATCCTTTTGAGAAAGATCTGGAAAATCAAGATGTACTCCCGGGACATTTACAGTCTTTCTTGTCTTAAGAATTCCCCCGGCTTTTACTACACAATGAACTTCTTTTGCTTTAGTATCGACTACATTAAGGATCAAGTTTCCGTCATCAATAAGGATTTTGGTATTTTTATTTACAAACTTATGGAGATTCGGATATGTAATTTGGATTGTGTTATCTGTAGATATGGCACTAGTTTCGGGGATAAGTATAATCCGTTCTCCTTCTTTTAGTTCTCTTTCATGTTCAAACCCTGTCACACGTATCTTGTGTCCTTTGGTATCGAGCATGATAGTGACACGAGAGGAAAGCTTTCGCAGGAGGGTAGATACTCTTTCAAGTTCGGCAAAGTCTGCAAACGAAGCATTAATCCTGGCCATCTGCATACCGTTTTCGATCATCTCTTTAAGTACCTCTTCATTCCATGATGACGGTCCTATGGTGGCAATAATCTTGGTATGGGGCAGCTTTTGCATCATTGATAGTCCTTATATATAATAGTATCATTGTTAGTATACTTAATATAGATTTAGGGGGCAATATAGCTATGAAAAAGTTTTTCTTTTCCCTTTTCCTGAATATGGTTATATTTGTCGCAATATCAAATCTTTTTGACGGGTTTAGACTTCCCGGCGATTTCGGGTATTATATGATTTCGCTCTTTGGTTTATCATTAGCGATTATGCTTCACAGACCTTTACTGAAGTTCTTGACTGTGAAGATCAACTTTATTACTTACCTTCTGAGCGGTTTTCTACTTGTTGCCGGGGCGTTGTATGCAATGGAACTGTTTATTCCCAGCCTTTATCTTAATGCGAGCTCCTTTAATGAAGTTAATCTACAAGTTATAACTATAAATGCCTTCACTGTTTCTCAGTTTGGAACTTTAATTGGGGTCGCACTTGCAGGAGCATCTCTTTCTGCCTTGCTTGAAACTCTTAAAAAAGTCGGTGATGATTAAATTAAAAGTATAGATTTATGAGAGATACTCTTATGATTGCCCAGGTCGTTATATCAGTTTTGATAGTGATATCTGTTCTGCTTCAGAATCGTGCTGAAGGATTAGGTACGATGTTTGGTGGTGGCGGAGAGATATTTCGAACAAAAAGAGGGCTTGAGAAGTTCCTTTATTATGCAACCATTGTTCTTACAGTCGTATTTGCTACGCTCTCGTTAATAATAGTCAAATTAAGCAAGTAACGGTATGAAAATACGGGAGCTCTTATGGAACTATCCTGAAATTTTAGCAAAAATAGTCCGGCTTTTTGCTCCTATCAGTTATATAGCTCTGACACTTCTTGTTTTATTCCTTTCCGGGACTTTTGTTCTTTCAAAATCCGACTTCAGGAGTATGCTAATTAGGAAGGACAGAACGATAATTCGTGAAGGGGTCGTTGGCCATCTGACAAACCTTAATCCCATTTATATTCCTCAGGGACAGGTTGACAGGGATCTCCAGATGTTGACCTTTCGCAAGCTCGTTAAGATCTCACCGAAGGGGGAGCCCCTTCCGGATCTTGCTGTTAAATGGAGTGTATCTACAGATTCAAAGAAATATACATTTAGTTTGGATCCGGAGGCAAGATGGCATGATGGAGTCTCCGTTACATCAGATGATGTTGTTTTTACTTTTGAAACGGCAAGAGAGCTTGCCACTAAACTATCTCAGGAGACAATCGGACAGGGTTTTGAGGGTGTGAAGGTCAAGAAGGTCAGTGACCGTGAGTTTACAATAACAATTAGCCAGAGTAGTGCGACATTTTGGGAAACAATATCCATATATATAATTCCTGCCCATATCCTCAGAGAGGTTTCTCTGTCACAATTTGCTGAGAACGTCTTTTCAAAAGCACCGGTCGGAAATGGTATTTATGAAATTGTAAGCTCGGGAGATTCCGGTGTAATTCTTAAAAAGTCGGCATACACACAGAGCAGTGCAGTGGAGAATTATGAGTATTATATGTATAACAATGTTAAAGACTTGGAGGTGGCGTTTAGAAACAACCGTCTTGATATTGTGAGCGGAGTTTCATTGAGGGATATGGATTATGTAAATGAATATAGAGAAAACTATGATATCCTGCAATTTGTTGTTAATACCAGGAAAAAGGCAATCTTTTTGAATAGCCGGATGAAAGCTTTCGGAAACTCTTCAATGAGGAGAGCTATCTCATACCTTTTGGATAAAGAAAAGCTTATCAGCGAGGCTGATATTGACGGGCAGGCTGTATACTCTTCCTTTTCCGTAAAGTCATGGGCGTATGATAGATCTTTAAAATATCCTAAATATAACCCTAAACTGGGGGCTCAGGAGCTCGCTTTGGCAGGGTATAAAAAGGAGGCAAAATCAGGTTTCTTTCAGTCGACGGATGGAAAGATACTCACCTTCACACTTACATATCTGGACAATAAAAGTAATGAGGTAATTACAAAGCAGATTAAGAAACAGTTTGGAGATGAAGGTATTATTTTGAACTTAGATCCCCAGAGTTTTGACAGACTTACCAAAGAGACTTTGGCAACCCGTGATTACCAGATGCTGCTTTACGAGATTGAGACCAGTATTGATCCGGATCAGTACGATCTCTGGCACTCATTGAGAGTTGATTACCCGTATCTTAATCTTTCCGGATATACCAATGAGAGAGTGGATATTTTTTTGGAAAAAGGTCGTACACAGATAAAAAGGACGGAAAGGGTTAATTCATATAATATTGTGCAGAGGTTACTTAATGAGGATATTCCTGCAATAATGATCTACGAACCGCAGTTTAATTTTGTGGTTTCGGATAGAATTAAGAATGTTGATTTAGGTGGTATAAATTTCCCTGAAGAGAGGTATAATACACTTAGTAAGTGGGAGCTTTAAGCCAGGATGGTGAAATTGGCAGACACGCTACGTTCAGGTCGTAGTCTCCTTTAAAAAGAGGTGGGGGTTCAACTCCCCCTCCTGGCATTTATCCCGCTAACTTATAGTTGAGGTTTACTTCCTGGGTTTAGATGTTAGTGATACTTCTATATTCTTTACTGTGTCTAGCTTTTCAGATTTTTGTTCTACCTTTTTCTCTTCTTTCTCTTTTCCTTTTGTATCATCAGGATCAGCCTCCTTGTATTCCTTTAAGAACTCCTCTTTAGTAACTGTTTTTTCGGTTTCTTTTGCTACATTGTCTTTCTCTTTTTCATCGGCTTTTACCTCAGTGCTTTTTACTTGGGTATCATCCTTCGTTTTAGCAGTACTAAGACCCGCCTTTTCAAACTTTTCTCTCAGGGTCATACCCTTTGATTCTACTTTTTTATCTTCATTTTTCTCCTTCTTTTCCTTCCTGTTTAGAGTGTTGACGAGAATACCCTCTATCTTCATCTCTTTGGCTGAACTGTTCATCCGTGAAAGAAGAAGTCCGAATACGATCCCCAAAATCAAAAAACCTGCTGCTGTTATAGCCAGGTCGGGATTCTCCTTTACAACTTCGACTGGATCCTGTTTTAGAAGGTCTTTGAAGGCAAAGCTTACTGGAGAGAGAGTTTCTATTTTCTGAGTCCCCTCCCCTGTTTTACTAAGTTCAAAAACAGTTGTTTCAGAGTAGTTGCTTGCATATCCATTTTTTCTGGTTACACCAATTATACTGTAGATTCCGTATTGAAAAACGCCTTTGAAATTGTAACTCCATGTACCGTCACTTTTAACTTCAGGAGCACCTTTGTAGTTTTTAGTTCCTGAAGTTAGATTCAAGTCCACAACTGACCCGGCCAAAGCAGTTCCTTTAAAGGTTAATTCTGTAGCTCCAAGTTTTTCAGGGGCGTCTATTATTGGGGGGCGTGGGATTATTGTGAGGATTTCTTCAAGTATCTGCGGTGTTTCCTCTGAATCGGTGAATTTGAATATTATAGTGTGTTTTCCTATTCCAAGTGAAGGGAGTGTATATGGACTTACTATCGTCTTAAACCCCTGCCCGTCAATTTCAAGTTTTACCCCTGTATTTCCGGATGGGTCTTTAAATGTAATAGTGTGGGTGGGGTTGTCTGAAATATCCGGGATTGTAAGACCGAGTTCTGTTTCGAGTTTTTGTATTCTCTGTGTCTCAAGGTTTGTAAGGGTTTGGTCAATCTCATCCTGGGTTACTGCTGATACCCTATCTACAGATAATGTGAAAAGGAACAAAGAGATTGTTAATGCTAATAATAGTTTTCTCACTTTAAGTGTTACTTATTTTATCTCCAGCTGTTTGTAGAGTGCTTTAAGTATTGTATCTGATTGGGAGCCTGATGCCAACTCGACAGTGTTGCCTGTTAGTGTAATTGGAAAGACGGTTGTATTGACGGGCTTTCCATTGTAGAAGGTTAGTCTGTATATGGCAGAAAGGGATGATTTATAGGTTTGTGGGAGGAAGGCACCCAGTCCATAGAATATACTTTTGTCATCACCAATCTTTGTTTTCTGAAATACTCTGCTGTTTGTACCTATAACAATATCGGCTCCGTAGTCTAAAGCTTTCTGTGCAAACTCAGTCTGGTAGTTAAGAAGATTACTCTGATACTCGTATCCCCACCCCATATCCATTATAACTATGTTTGAAGTCTTTCGAGCTTTGCTAATAGTCTCTTTCATTATATTTAGATCAACGTTAGCACTGCCGGCTGTTGTTTTTGTGGCATAGTAACTGAACGGGTAAAGGAAGTTAAAACCGATGAAGGCAAACTTTAAACCGTTTGCGGTTACTATCCTGGGTGTACAGGCATCCGATGAATTCAGCCCTCCTGCGTAGTATTCCAGACCATTTGCCTTATACCAGTTAAGAGTGTCTATATATGAGCTATAGCTAATATCCATAATGTGATTTCCGTTCACGCCGACTATATCAAATCCAAGCGATTTGAGGAGTTTGAGATTCTCCTGCGTTGTGCAGTATTTGGAGGAGGTTTCAGACTGAACACAGGGTTGTGAGAGTGAGGCTTCGTTATTTATTTGGGCTATGTCTGCCGTCTCAATTATGTTTCTAAGTGACTGAGAGATAAAGGAAAGACCTCGTTGGTTGATAAGCTTTTGCTGGATTCCGCTGCCAAACGCCGATGATCCGGTTAGCACAAGTGTGGTGAGCTTTTTACTCTCATAGTTCGTTTCCGGTACTGTGGTGTACAGGAGTTTTGATATTGAATCACGGACATCTTTAGGGCCACTGATCCAGTATTTGTCTGCAAGGGGGTAACGAAGTGATGAAAAGTCCTTTTCCAAGGGATTAAGGCCATCGATGGAGAGGACTTTGTGTTTGTTTGTTAATTTCTCAAAAGGAATGATTGTGAGTATGTTAGGGCTTCTTGAAAGAGAGCTGGTTACTTCTTCTTGTGTATATACTTTCTGCCCCACTCCAATGGTTTCAAAACTGGATTTCAGGAAATCGTCAGTCTCTGTATCCCAAATGATATTGTTTCCTTTGTATTTTTGTGTAATTAAAGCTTCCTTCAGCTGAGTCGTGGATATATCAGATGTCAGATTATCAAAACGTCCTACTACCATATATATCTTATTTGTTAGTCTTGTGTAATTGTTTATGTCTTTAATATTACGGGCGATAGTTATGTAGCAGTCTGCATTGCTTCCGTTGTCTATCTGATATCCGTTGTTGTTAGCGTATGTGTTAAGGATACCTATATATGCCGGCTGTATTTCGCCAGTTAGGCATATGTATTTAACGTCTTTGATTCCTTTTACGTTTGTAATATTGCTGCCTTTGTCTTTGAAAAGGAATGGAAGAGATATAACTGCGAGTATTACTAAAAGGTATTGGAGGAGAGTACGTCTGAACTTCTTATTTTCCTTGTCGGTTAGACTGTGTGTGATTGGCATTACTTAGCTAGTTTGTCTGTAAATAGGATTCCGATCAGATGATCGTATTCGTGCTGTACAATTTTGGAGTTGAATCCTGAGAGACGTTGTGTGTGTGATTTGCCGTATCTATCCAGGTATGTGACTTTTATTTTCTTTGGTCTTTTTACATATCCGGTTACACCGGGGAGGCTTAGACAGCCTTCAAGGTCTGAGCTTTGTTTATCCCCTATTACTTTTATCTTAGGGTTTATATATTCCGTGAACTCACCAGTATCGATATCTAGTGATATAAATACTGCTTTGGGCACTCCAACCTGTATTGCGGCTAGTCCTGCCGGTTCCCATCCTTCGGGAAGCTCGGCATTTACAGCTGTGGCTTTTAAAGCATCCAGGAATTTGTGGAAAGTATCACTGGTTATTTCCTCCATAGGTATCTCGTTGGAGATCATTCTTAGAGTTTTTTCATCGTCATCAGTTGTTAGAACCTTCAGTAGTTTTATCATTGGTTGTATTATATCATTGGAGTATCAATTATGGCTAAAAAGGAAGTTCCACAAGTTAGAGAAATCGAAGAGATAGTTTTACATCCAACAGTGAAAGATTTGTCTGAAGATGTCCTGCCACTGAAAGATTATGTAGAGGGATAGTACACTGTGGGCATCCCGGACGGATTATTAGGGTACTATCATACGGTGGAGAGTGATAGATATTGTGTTGAAGTTAGTGACGATTATGTAAAAACAGGTGGGATGGCAGCAGTCTTTAAAGGGAAGGATAAAATGATGGATAGAGCAATCGCTCTGAAGATGATTTTGCCTGGTACTAAAATTTATAGCGATATTGAAGATGATTCAGAATTTAAAACTTTTGTCAGGGAGGCAAAGCTTCTTGCACAGATTACAGATCCCAATGTTGTTAAAGTTTATGATTTCTGTGTCGCCCAGACTGATGTTGGTCCCCTACCCATGATAGTTATGGAATGGGTAGAGGGCAAGACTTTAAAGCAGTTGGGTAGGCTTGAAGAGCCTTTTTTAAGCATGATTATAAATAAGGCGGGGAGTGTTTTTGATTACTTGCATGAATTGGGAGTTACACATGGAGATATTAAGCCTTCCTCTATAATGCTTCCAGAAGGCGAGGAATATGATGTAAGGGTGCATGAAATGAAGGTGGTGGACGTAGGTTTGAGTCCGCTGGCAATTGGTCCTGCACATAAAACATATCTTGCTGGTTCTCCCGGATATGTTTCCCCTATTGTTATATCGGGTAACGCTATAACTTTTGAAGATTTTAAAGATAATGATATAAGATGTTTTGCGTCCACAGTGTTTACCTTAATAACCGGCTACAACATGTTTGTAGATGATAATTCTACAGATAAGGCGGATACTGGAACGGTGAAGAAAAACCCAAGTTATAGTATGGATCTTCATATCAATAAGCTTTGGAAGAGAGAGTTTAGACATATGGCTGATGATCCTGAAATGGTGAAAAGATATGGAGGTAATGCTGAGAAGCTTGATGAGGTTATATCGCAGGTGTATTTCGATGGCGGATGTAGTTCGTGTAGGGAGTTTATAGATAAAGTATTACCCTTGTTGAAAAAGAATAATTGATGATATCTATGTAAGTACTGTATAATCCTTATGTATTGTTATGGTGGATGTAGCTCAACTGGTTAGAGCATCGGTTTGTGGAACCGAGGGTTGTGGGTTCAAGTCCCATCTTCCACCCCATTTGTTCGGACTTACTTCAGTCATGCGTTGTCAATTTTCTCAGCTAATTGATTAACCTGTTATATTTACTAATACATTCTTCCCCTTAAGTTCATCCGCATGAGTCTCAGCATATTTTATAAATCCTGCTAAAGCAACAGCTCCATCTGCGGTTGCCTTAATATTCTCAACTTTATTTAAATGCTTTTCTGCAGACCTAATCTCCTCTTCAGTTACGGATATAAATGAACCATTAGTCTCCTTAACTACTTTGTATAAGCTTGGATAGCAAACTGTTGGATCTCCAGTTAAAATTGCTTTGGCTATCCCTCTTGGCTTATCAACAATAAATTCAGGTAATATCTTTTCTTCACCGGCTTCAAACGCCTTTACCATTGGGTCGCACGAGCTCTGCTGTACAGGCATAAGTGCTGGTATTCTATCTATCATTCCACTATCTTTCATCTTCTTAGCTACTTCATAAACGCCTAATACTCCCATTCCACTGCTTGATGCTTGGAAATAATAATCAAAGGTTAAATTTGATTGCTCCCATGCTTCTATAAACGCCATTCCAAGTCCCGCCCTTTTTGCAACACTAAAATATCCTCCGTCATGATATACATTATTTTCACTTGAGAATTGGATACCCTCTTTTATTGCTGCATCATAATCTGAATTAACTCTATGAACTGTAATGTTTGGGGCATCCATAAATCTATGCCTTGGTACAAATTCGTCTGCAATGAAGCAATGCAACTGAAACTCAGGATGATTGCGTAAGAGCCAGGCGCTTGCACTAGCAACATTCCCTGTGCTGCTAACTACAATGGATTTTTCTCCAAATTCATTCAACTGACTTAATGCGACAACTGCCATTCTGTCTTTACTAGATCCAGTTACGGTTTTTGTCTCGTCTTTCAACATAACTTTCGTTGCAGGATATTTTGATTTGAACTCTTGGGATTCAGTCAAAGGAGTTCTCTTATTTCCTTTACGGATGAGTTTAGTTGGATCTTGAAGCGGAAGAAAATCCCAGTATCTCTCGACATCATATTCACCTTTTTCTATGTGGTATTTATTATCTGCACGTCTATATGAGATTACTCCACCACAGTTTGGGCATTTTTTATAATGTTTTCCGTCAGAGGAAAAAGAACAATCCATACAGAAGTAAACGAGAGGTGCTTTTGTCATTTGTATAAACCTTATTAATTTATATTAAATACTATTAAGGATTACTTAACTTTGTAGTAGTTAAAGTCCTTTCCTTCTAAAATTTGTCGATCATTCTCTCTTCCTGTATCTGGTATATGAATATGGAAAAGAGTTAACTTTTCTGAACTTGCTACGAAACGTATAGTTGTTCCCGATACAATTAGAATAGTTTCTCCTGCCTTAATCTTCTGCTCCTTCCCATCTAAATAAACTGTTCCACTCCCTTCCGCAACATAAGTAATTTGATCTGTATTCTTTCGAATAACAACGGGACTATTATCCTCTTTTGTTAATGTATGATAATACCTTCTTCCATGTTCAAAACTCTGCATTAATTTGAAGGAATGCCTGAAAAACTCTCCCAATTCTTTGTTCTTGATAATATTCATGACTGATTTCAAAATTTTAAATTAGAATAACGGCTTTCCTTTCAGTGATGGCGGAATCTCGTCTTTATCTGTTAAGAGTTCCAGTAAAGCAGTCTTTTTTTCTGCTAATATTTTCTTCATCGCACTACGAAATTCATCTATAGATGATGCTGTATAGGTTTTCAAGCCGAAAGTCTTTCCATACATAGTGAAATCTATATTTTCAAGGTCGGTTCCGATAAATTTTTGTTCATCCATTTGCCCTATTCGCACTCGTCCAAGTGAAGAGTTGTTTGTTACGAGGAAAAGTATTGGAAGGTTCATTCGTTTAGCCACTGCCATTACATTGCCATTCATCAACATACTCCCGTCGCCTGTAACCGCAATTTGGAATTTGTCCCTTAAAGCAACGGCCATACCAGTTGATGTACATGGCCCACTTCCCATTGCACGGATTCCAACGTCAAGAAACATTCCACCAATTTGCTTAGGTTCATACATTATTGCCGCATCGAGCAAATGGTTTCCTGCATCAGCAGATATTACACAAGTTTCGTCACATAAATTATTAAGTTCTAAAATTGCTTTCGCCATGAGGTCTTGATCGTTTATATTGTCAGAGAAAAATCTCATCTGATTTTCGCGAACAGTTTTGAGATTGTAATGGATCTTCTGCTTTGACGGTTTTACATTTTTAATCCACAATTTAATCATTGAAGCCATGTCATCAACTTGGATCCAATTTCCACTAGGGAATCGGAAGGTTACATCTTCACACTCGATTGAATATAGGTAAGTCGTGGCACGTTTGATTATATTAAGAAATGATTCGGATACATTTTTTCTAGCCATTGATGATCCAAATACTAATACTTGTTCAGGGGAATATTCCTCAATAAATTTTTCAAGAACTGGATTGTAACCATAACCCAATTTCCCTAGATAGTTAGGGTGTTCACCCCATATGCAACAAGATGCTTTTGAGGTAACTAATACAGGAGCTCCAATCTTTTCAGCTAGTTCATAGATTTGTTTAGTAGCTTTGGCTTGCCAGCTTCCCCATCCAATAATTACGAGTGGTTTAGTAATTTTAGGAAGATTTGGAATCGCGACCTCTTTTTTTTCAGCTTTTTTATGGATTAGCTCACTCTCTGGTAACTCCATCGCCTGAATATCAACTGGAATACTTATATGAACACAGCCAGTTCTTCCTGAGAGTGCTTTCTTGCAGCTATCAGAAAATATTTGAGCTGCATTGGTTATATTGTTAATTTCTATAGTCTGTTTGGTTAGTTTCTTTAATATATCTGCTGAGTCGAATGATCTGTTGACCTGACTTTCTTCTTGTAATGATCCTAAACCTTTAAATCTTACAGGAGGTTGTCCTGATATATAAATCATGGGGACTGAATCCATATTCGCAGAGGCAATACCGCTTGCACAGTTTGTAACTCCTGGGCTGCCAATTGTTATGACTGCAACCAGCTCACCGGAAGCTTTTGAATAGCCAGTTGCTACATAAGAAGCTTCTTGTTCATGTGCGCAGGTAATGATCTCTATATCGTCCATGTTCTGCCATAAAGGCTTGACTTGCCCTCCAGGTACTCCAAATGCTTTGCGACACCCATATTCCTTGAGTGTCTTATTGATATACTCATAGAATTTCATGGGAAAGGGATTAAAATTTAGCTAGTGAGATATTCTTCTATCATGTGCTTTGCCTTTAGTAAAACCTCTTCTGACTGGCATAACGCTATACGTATATACCCGTCGCCATTGCTTCCAAAAGCAGTTCCTGGGGTAATAAATACGCCAGTATTTTCAAGCAAGTTAAAACAGAATTCTTCGGCATTTACCACTTTCTGTGGTAGTTTAGCCCAAACATATAGAGAGGCCTTAGTTTCATAAGTCTCACATCCAATTATTTTGGCTATTTCGGTAGCTATAATAGATCTTTTTCGGTAGATTTCATTCCTTTCACTTATAAAGGCTTGGGGTAACTGTAGGGCTTTAACGCCAGCATACTGAATAGGATTAAAAATACCTGTCTCAATATTGCTATAAATAGCGGCAATGGCTTTCATTAGTTTTGGATTACCAACTACCCACCCAAGTCTCCAACCTGCCATATTGTATGTTTTACTCAAAGAATTAAGTTCAACAGCTATATCTAAAGCTCCTGGTATTTCTAGTACACTTGACTCGTGGTTTCTACCAAATGAGATGTGTGAATATGGATTATCACTTACTAAGATGATTGAGTGCTTTTTTGCGAATTTAACAATTTCTTCTAACTGCTTTATTGATGCGGTTGAGCCAGTCGGGTTATGTGGGTAGTTAATCCACATTAATTTTACCTTTGAAAGATCTGTTTTCTCGAGTGATTCAAATGAAGGCTGATACCCATTTTCTCTATCAAGTGAGTACATTCTTGGTATAGCACCAGCAATAATTGCAGCCCTCTCATATGTAGCAAAACCAGGGTTTGGAATGAGCACTTCTTCTCCGGGGTTAACCAGAGCAAGTGTTGTGAATACAATTCCTTCCTTCGATCCAGAAGTTGGTTGAACCATATTTTGAGGATCAATTTTCACACCAAACTCTCTTTGGTACCAATTTGCAATTTCAGTACGGAATTTTAGTAAACCTGAATAACTTGGATATGCGTGCATGGATGAATCAGAAGCTTTTTGAGCTAATTCTTTAATCACTAATGGAGACGGGGCTAAATCAGGACTGCCAATTCCCAGATTAATGATTGTTCTTCCTGTTGAAGCTAATTGATCAATCTTTTTATGGGCACGTGAAAAGAAATATTCTCCAAGTGAGTTCATTCTTCTTGCTTGTCGATTAACTAGTGTTGGCATAGTTTCCAGTACAAGTTACGTGGCTTATAATATCACTATTAGAGATTCTTGTATAATATATACTCCCTAGAGGTGGGTATACCCTTAAAGATTGTAGAGTTCTTGCTTTACTTTCTTCCACCAACGACCCCATATGAATTACCAAATCTAGTTGATATACCGTACAGAGTGACGCGCCATGTTTCGTATATCTACTCTCTCAGTAGCAATATCCCTACCGTTATCAATCAGATAGTTATCAAATATGCTTCTAGCTGTTGCTAAGTATTCGGTTTCCGTTAAAGGTTTAGAAGGTATAACAGCAATTATTGATACCGCAGTTTTCCACTCATTGTCATTGGGATCAAGGATTCTTTCTACTAAATACCACTCATTGGAGTACATACCGTCATATTCCATCCCTCTAAGAACAAAGGCCTGATTCCGGTTTGATATAAAACCATCCCTTTGCTCTATTGCCCTCGTAATTACTTTGTACATAGGATGTTCATTAGGCCTTGGTCCCATAGCAGAAATAAGATCCTCCATACTTCTGCCCCTTTGCCTTGGTTGTGAAGCATCCTGTGTGCTTTGCGTCTTCCTTCCGCTAAGTTCATCAAGTAATGAAATGGTGGCTTGGATTTTCGTTCCCCATACAGCTGATGTCTCATACCTTCGTCTACCATCTAGATCATCTTTCCATTGTAAATCATCGAATGCCTGGGAGGTTACTGCCGCATTCAGTTTCCCTCTTATTGCATCTCTTAATCCATGTGTTATCCTTTCCTCTCTTGTAGTTATTCTTTCTGCTCTTTGAGAAGCATTTCTCTGTCGTGCCGCTTCCAGTTCAGCAAGTACCCGTGCCTCAACTTCCTGCTGAATTCTTGGTCTGTCATTTTCAAAAAACTGCCTTTCTTGGTCTTGTGCCCAATCCGAGAGACCTGTTCGTGGTTGACTAACTGTGGTACCAGAAATTGATGTCAAAGAAGGAGGTTCAACTATATGGGGAGTTGTAAGTGTCGGTATTGTCGTGGGGCTGGAGGAGGGTTCGTTAACAGCTGTGGAATTATCGTGAGACTGAATCTCTTGAGTTTGGTGAGCTTCAGGGATGACATTCCCTATCCTTCTTGCATGGACTCTCTCTTCATAGAGCCTGGTCAGATCGTTAAGCAAGTCAACTGCCTGGGCTGAGGATTCCCTGACAAGTCCCGCTTCGTGGTAGCCATTTTGCTCAAGTTCGCTGATCTGTCCATCCGTAATGGGAAGGTATATACGAATTTGAGTCGCGACCAACTTGATCCTGCCGCCTATGGGTATGCGTTCAAGTATAATGATGTTCCTCGTACGTGTCTGGTATACACCGTTAAGTTCTATAACTCCGCTGGTAGCAATTGTTCCTTCACTATCCATTGGTATCTGACTGGGAGGAAATATATTAAAATCTCTATAGAAATGGTTTCTATCGGCATCAGGTTCATAAATGGCACAGTCTACTTCAATCCCAGTGCTTAGCATACCCTCACCTGTCGGAGCGCCTCCGTCCATCCGTCTTCCATTAGGACCTATTCTCGGATCCTGGACTGACCTAAGGGTAATTTGAAAGATTCCTTTATTGTCAGCATTTAATGAAGAGACCGGTGTATTGGGTGCAACTCTTTCCCTGGTATATTCTTGTTCATTTTGACCTCTGTTAATGGATAGTACTTCCATTTCTCGTGACATGTTCCATGACCCTTCAAGTATTGCCTGCCAGGTGATTCTTAACCTATCTAGCTCTACCGAATTATCCTCGGATTCAGTAATATAGCGTTCCCTGTAAGGGGATAAATATGTTTCACTTGATTTCCTGTCTGAAGGTGGATTTTGAGGCCTTAATGGTAATGCCATATGCATATATTATCAGAAGAACTGGTAATTATAAATGACAAATATCTTTCAGCTACATAAATTCTTCCATTCCATAACCCAAAGTAATTATCCTAATATGGCTTGATGAAGGGATAGCAAACTTTGTCGCTGATCAGTTGGAAGACAATATCCCTCCAAAGACATTCTCAAGCTTCCTAAGCAGTTATGATAAATTTACTGGAGATGATTACGCTGAGAGCAGCTACGCTGTAAAGTATCTAATAGATACATATGGAAAGGATAAACTGATTTGTCTTCTAAATGGACTATCTGGAAAGAATAATTCTGAAGAGGGGTTCAGTACCGTTTTTGAATCTGTGTATGGCACAAAACCTACTTATGACTATTTCAACTCCATAATAAATAATATATAGCCTCATGAGGTAGGGATACCTTATAAAGATTGAATCTTTAATATATACCCTATGAGCTTGAAGTAATTGGTTCGTACCCTTCTATTTGTAAATGGATATTTCCAATTATTCCGTTGTCCGTTCCACTGTAGATATCAAAAACAGCATCTTTAGGGTTTTGTGCTAACTGATACCCTTTATCATAGTGGGGTCCACCATGATTTAGTCCGAAATTAACATTGAATTTTCCGAGTTCAGACTCTAATAAGGTCATTTCCTGGCTTAAATCGGGTATAAACCCGCTTTTGTACGCTTGAACATGTTCTTGTAGCAAAGGTATTTTAATTCCAGCCATTGCAGGCTCTAAAGATCTTTCTTTCTCATCTGCATATGCAAGAAATCGTATACTTGTTACTTTTAGGATCATTTATCTCTCGTACTAAATATAATTTTGAACATTATACCTCTTAATACCCATTTGGGAAATGATTATCTCTAATATTTTCCCCTAATTTACTTCATCAAGATACTTTAAATATCGATTTATATCTCTATTTATTTTTAAATATTTATCATTTAGAATATTACAATAATTTGATACTATTAAACGATGATTAAAATAAATCCTTGGATTAACTTTAACGGTAATGCACAAGAAGCATTTAATTTCTACAAATCGGTTTTCGGTGGAGATGTTAAGAAAGTATTAAATGATAAAGGTAAAATGATGTTTATCACCTTGCCTATTGGTAAAGATAATATGTTGATTGCAAACAATGTTCCGGAAGGTATGGGACAAGTAAGTGAGAATGAAAATAGAAGTAAAATTGCAGTAAGTACAGAAAGTAAAGAAGAGTCAGATAAAATATTTAACGGTCTTTCATCTGGAGGTAATGTAGAAGTACCTATGAGCGATGGTATGGGATCATATATGGGTATGTTTAGAGATAAGTACGGTATTGAGTGGATAATTGAATTTTCTCCCAGCAAATAGCTTTTCAAACGAATTTTTCCCACTACAGACCACGATTCTAATTTCCAGTCCCTATCCTGTGTTTAAGTATTTGATTCATTACATCCTGAATGGATTGTTATATAATCCTATCTAAATGAACACAAAAACTAACAGAATCGTAGGAGGTTTAGAACTCCTGCTTGCATCCGCTATATACGGACTCTATGGATTATTTTATAGAAATATATCAGGGTTTGGTGAGTTTTCTCAGGGCTTTTTAAGGAGTGGAATCATAATGTCAGTACTTCTCATTATATTCTTAATGAATAAGAAGAAATGGCAGATATATCAGAAGAAGGATTTAAAATGGTTTGCATTATGGATTATTCCGTCTAGTTTACAGCCTGTAATGACCTTTATAGCATTTAATAAACTTCCAGTGGGTCTAGTGTACTACCTTCTATACGCTGCTATGATAATAAGTTCATTCTTATCAGGAGTTGTTTTCTTTAAAGAGAAGCTCAATCTTGAGAAGGCATTATCACTTATCTGTGTATTGATTGGGATCACATTTATTTATGGTTCTAATCTTTCTTTTGTCACCAACATCTATGTAATATTTGCTTTGTTTTCGGGCTTTGTCATCGGATTGTGGAATACTTTGACCAAGAAACTTTCAGGCAACTACTCTGAAGAACAAATGATATTTTCTGATAATACTCTGACTTTTGTTATATGTTTAGTCGTAGCTATTATTAATGCTGAAACATTCCCAAGTATAGGCAATTATATGTCCTATGTATGGCTTGTTGCCTTCTCTCTGATTACTTTAACAACAGGAGTTCTAATCGTCAGAGGATTTAATAAAGTTGAAGCACAAGTGGGTAGTCTAATTGTACCTATGGAAATTGTGTTTGGCTCTATAGTGGGTTATCTCTTTTTAAATGAAACCTTATCAAAGGAGATGTATTTTGGAGGTCTATTCATTTTATTAGCAGCAACACTTCCCTATATTGTTGAGATAATTAAGCAGAGAGTTAATGTTAAAGGACAACCGATTCTTCAATAGTATCTATCTTTCACATAAGTTATAAATCAGAGAGTAAGAGTTTGAAAGCTTTGTCATTGAAGTTACATTTAGTCAGGAATTTCTAATTCCTGACCACCCCTCTAAGCCTTTCCTTTGGATCGTCTATTCAAAATGGACTGTACTGAAGGACTAATGGCTTTGTCCTTTCTGTGTATGCAGCCTAACCAGCAACATGGTCTACGCATCCCTTCCTTTAGTTCTGAAATAAGTCTTTTGATATGTTCCTTCCTAGTATCCGCTTTTTTGGGGAAAGTAATCCAGCATATCCATTCATTGCGTGCGAGTGGTGTAAGACTCTCCCAGATTGTGAGTGCCTTTTGATCTTTAGATAAGGCGGTTTTTATATCTGAAGTCAGTTTATGAACTGTACCTCCGGAAATTGTCGTAGTATCCATACCCCTATTCTACCCTATTTGGCTCCTAACTGAAATTATCTACTGCCTTGCTTCCCTTCTTTTCCAAAGGCTCAATTAATGAGGATATTTTACGAATTAATATATTCTACTATTCAAATCTATCTATATTTAAGCTATACTGAAATATATAAATTATTCTATGCTTATTCATATGCTAAATCTCAATAATGTTATGCTAGGCACTGATGATTTAAATACATTATCAGCCTTTTACAGTGAACTTTTCCAGAAAGAACCTGATATGAAAGATGATACATACCACGGCTGGCTAGTAGGAAGTACATTCTTTTCAATCGGCTATCATTCTGAAGTTGGTAATAAATCAAAGGATCCAAATAGAATAATGCTCAATTTTGAAACGAAGGAAGTAAAAGAGGAATTTGAAAGAATTAAAGGCATTAAAGGAACCTCTGTAATCAAAGAACCTTACGAATTACAGGGAGCATGGATTGCAACACTTGCCGATCCTGACGGCAACTACTTTCAGCTTATGACGCCATGGGATAATATGATGGAACAGCCTAAAGAATAGTTTGATAACTATTCTCCCTTATATGCTTTCTCCAATTCATCTACCTCTATTTTCTTCATCTTAAGCATCGCGTTCATCACTCTCTGAGCTTTCTCTTTGTCAGGGTCTCCAAGAAGCTCACCTAACCTCTTTGGAACTATCTGCCACGAGACTCCGAATTTATCCTTTATCCATCCGCACTGCTCAAACTCCGGCACTGCAGAAAGCTTTTCCCATAAATAATCTACTTCCTTTTGATCGTCACATTCAATCTCAAAAGAAATAGCTTCAGTGAATTTAAATGTAGGTCCTCCGTCGAGTGCCATAAATCGCTGCCCGTTAAGTTCAAAAATAACCGTAAGGACCTTCCCTACCATCTGATCGATTCCTGGTGTTTCCATACCCTCTTCATACCTTTGAAGACTGATAATTTTGGACTCAGCATTTTTATTTGGAGATCCGTTAAAGGTGGAAATATAATAGTTAACTGCTTCTTCACAGTTCATATCGAACCAGAGACATGGTGTTATCTTATTCATATATTCGGATATATAAATTAGTTAACTAATACTATCATTAAAAAATACAAAAATCACGGTTGAACTTCTGATGTTCCGAAGATTTAGAATCTGAATTATTTAAGAATCCTGTTTATTCTCTCAGCTTCTTCAACGATAGCCTCTGCAACTGTATTAACAACACGAATTGCTTCTAATTCCTTTGGCAATTGAACTGCACATTGAGCTTGCGGATACATACGAGTTGGAGCAGCCTCAGGTTTTTCAGTCGGTCTCGTATCAAGAGAACCCTGCATATCACATTTCACTTCCATACCATGCATAGCTCTCCAATTTGCAATTGCACATTGTCTTTTACATTTCTTTTCATCCTGTGTTACAAACGGTTGTCCTTCCAAAGTAATAACCCTTAACTTAAAAGCATTATATTATACAATAAATCTGCGCGGATATTAACCTATAGTTTACTACTCCCGTTAGTTTGAAACTTGGTATAATGAATACGAAAAGGATTAATTTTAGAACCATAATATCTTCTACTCTTCTTTTTGTTAGGTATAAGACCATTTGTGATACACTTTGCTTTTAGACCATTGTAAAAGAGTCGAAATTACAACACAATAGGTTTATCCGACCTTAGCCGAGCACTCTTTGAAACCGAATAATTATAGGATATAATTGTGCGTGGATAATGAAGGATTATTGTTTCAAAATGGGTTAACAGGGTCTCAAAGGGAATATTTTTTTAAGCACAGATCAGACAAACTGGCCGTCTTTGAATCTCAGGTGTATTTATGCGGACCACAAACAGGTTTAGATGAGCAACAAATTCAAGAATTAACAGTAAGTCCAGATGTTCTTCTTGAAATGTTAGATCTTGATAGTGGTGAGCCTGACGGTAAATCTTTATTGGACCGATTACTTCCACCTCATGAAGACGGCACAGTAATTTCCAAGCGTGATGAAAACTTCTTCTGGTTACGAGTTAAAAAGATTGGTATGTTTGTGGATAATAATATGATAGCACCCTATCAGCAAAGTGAATTTGTTCCCTCACCTTCTCAGGAGAATATCCTTAAAAACCTTGCATTAGTATTTGATCGGCAGATAGTAAGGGAGAATAACACATGCCTTGTTGCCCAGGAATTTGCGCATAAATTCCTTGAGAATAGGAGTGAATACTTATCAGCAGCGGCCATACATCATTTAAAGAATAATCCAGTTTATCTTACATGGGAAAACTTGGGTGCAATGATGGGCGGCGGATACAGGTTGGAAGATATATTTACCCTGTTTAACCTTTATATAAGGATAAATATGCTTGCAGAAAGAATAAAAGAAGAAACAGATGAATATATAAAAGCAAGTCTTGAACAACAGCGAGAGTACTGGGAAAGAAAGTCGGACATTTTTCTTAAGTGGATGAAAGATTGGGAACATATAAGAGTTGTATTTGGATTAAAGCCCAAGGAATTAGAAAACTATATGTGTAGTGAAGTTCCCTCAATTAATCAGGATTTATTGCCCTCACCTGTTTCTGAATGAATCTTAAGAAGATTGGCTTTATTTTACCCGCTATCATTCTTCTTCATTATGCTGTACAGTGGAATGTGTAGATATTGTTTTGATTATATTTACAGATTAAGTTATATTTTTATTTAAATGGAGAATACAAAGTTATTCGTAGGAGGACTCTCATGGAATCTCACAACAGAAGACCTTAAAAAGGCCTTTGAAGAGATTGGTGAAGTTGTTGAAGCCGTAATAATCATGGACAGAGATTCAGGTAAGTCCAAGGGATTCGGTTTTGTTACAATGAAGACTGCAGAAGATGCACAAAAAGCAATTGCAGAAATGAATGGTAAGGAGCTTGATGGAAAAGCTATTACTGTTAATGAAGCCAGACCTATGAAGCCAAGAATGTAATCCATTCTATTGACCTTGAAAGAGCCCAGCAATGGGCTCTTTTTTTATCTTGAGACGAAATCAACTCTTTTGCTTCTTTAAATGCTATAATGTTACATAATATTCCCCACAATGCATTATGAGAGTCAACCATTCGATCTTAGCCGTAGGCATCAATACAACTGCAAGCGAGAAGATCAGAATTCAAAAAGAGTTAATGAAAAATGACATAATGCTGGATACGGCCTCTATTAAAGATATTATCTTTTCTATTGTTGACGGCAAAGTTAATACCTATATTAAGGGCAAAGAGATTAGAAATTATGGATATGTTTGGATACAGTCAGGCTGGAAGACCACTCATATGGCATACCTGTTACATCTCTGTCTTGAGAGTGAAGATATTCAACATAATATGACAAATATACATGCTACAAAACTCTCCGATATATTCTTTCTTGCTTCCAAAGGAGTTCTGGTTCCTAATACATATTTCCATAACAGCTTAAAGATCGATGACGGGAATATTGGTGAGATCGAAAAGATTTGCGGTCTTCCGTGTATATATAAAACCTCACTAGGATCACTTGGGAACAATGTGTACCTTATTAAAGAGAAATCAGAGATAAAAAGTACGATCAGGAGTATCGGAGGATACAATAGATATGTATTTCAGGAGTATATTCCAAACGATTTCGATTACAGAGTAATTATTGCAAATGGTCTCCCTACATCAGTATGCATTAGAAGCAGGGTTGCAGATGAATATAGAAATAATGTTGCCTTGGGAGCAACTGAGAAGTTTATTAATGTCGATTCCGTCTCACCCGAAATACTCAAACTTGCTGTTAATGCCGCTAAGGCCCTTTCTCTTAATTGGGCGGGTATAGATATTGTTACGAGCAAAATAACCGGGGTAAATTATGTCCTGGAGGTTAACCGACGTCCCGGATTAACACAGAACTCTTTAGAGACTGTTGCCGCTTTTAACTATATTGGAACCCTTTTAGAAAAGTAGTCCATCAGCTCTAAAAACCCTGTCACGGTGGGATGTTTCATAAAGTTGTAAATGGCTGACGTATTTGATATATTAAATGTATAACAATATATTAAACATCGTTTCAAATGAATTTGTGTATTAATATTACTATTTAGACGATGATGGCTCCAGAAACTGGAGCTTTTTTTTACTCAATATAAATTTAGCTAAGGGACTAAATAAATGAGAATAGAAAATCCATTCACCGGGAGTTTTTTCAAGTCGACCAGGATTAGGATTCTTTTGACATTTCTTTTTCCTGTTTTAATATTTGCGACAATTCTATTCTTAACATTAGTCACGAATCCATCAAAAGTAATGGCGGGTAGTTGCCCTACAGGTGGTTACTACTGTGGTAATGACGGGCTAGGTCTCAATTCTAGCACCCTTTACTACTGTACTGGTGCGGGAGCTAACCCGCAGGTAAGTCAAAATTGTTCAAACGGTTGCAAAATTAACCCTCCTGGTGTTCCAGACCAGTGTAACTCTGCTCCTAGTGGTCCATGTCCAAGTTCAGGAGACTACTGTGGTGGGACAGTTGGACAAAATGCTAATGATTTATATTATTGTTCAGGAGCGGGTGCGAACCCTACACTGAAACAGACGTGCAGTTCCAATGGTTGCCAGTATAACCCTGAAGGAACGGCAGATGTATGTAAGCCAAGCGGTCCTTGTCCAAGTTCTGGTGATTACTGCGGTGGTACAGTGGGACAAAACAGCAATAATTTGTACTATTGCTCTGGAGCCGGTGCGAATCCTACTCTGAAACAAACGTGTAGTACCAATGGTTGCCAATATAACCCTCAAGGAACGGCAGATGTATGTAAACCAAGTGGTCCTTGTCCAAGTTCTGGTGATTACTGTGGTGGGACTGTTGGACAAAATGCTAATGATTTATATTATTGCTCTGGAGCCGGTGCGAACCCTACTCTGAAACAAACGTGTAGTTCCAATGGCTGCCAATATAACCCGTCTGGTACTGCTGATGTATGTAAAGTGGCTCCGTCAGGTAACTGTCCTAACTCTGGTGACTACTGCGGCGGATCGATAGGAGAAAATATTAATAACCTATACTACTGTTCGGGTGCAGGTGCAGATCCAACCTTAAAATCATCCTGCAGTAACGGCTGTAAAGTCTTTCCGGAGGGTACTGCAGATGTCTGTAAAGCCCCTGCTCCAACTAGTTGTCCGGGCAACGGCGATTACTGTGGATCCTCAGTTGGTCAAAATCCGGATTATCTTTACACCTGCTCAGCTGCAGGTGCAGGTGCAGGTGCAGCCCCTCAACTAAAGGAATCCTGTAACTTAGGATGTCATATTAATCCACCAGGAACTCGCGATGTATGTACTACGGCAACTACAGCTGTATGTCCAAATGGGGACGGATTATATTGCGGGGCTTCAGTCCAGCTAGACGCAAACACTCTGTATAGTTGTACAAATGGAAATTATACGGTGTCTCAGACATGTAATAATGGATGTCAGCAGAATGCTCCTGGAGTCGCAGATGTATGTAAAACAACAACGCCATCTTCAAGCCAGCAGATAATTTTTCCAATGCAGGTGGGGAGTCAGAATGTGAGTGACTTTAAAGTTGAACCAGGATTTATATATGGTAGCGGACCAGTATATATTTGGTCGGATTGTTTGGGGGGACATGAAGCGAATACCTCTGCGAATAAGTATCACGGAGGTATAGATATAATTGCTAGTGATGCAAAGGGTACTTTAGAGATTGATACAAGTAATTCCTCTGACGTAACAGCCTGCAAAAAAGGCTCTAAAAATGCACAAGTCGTTACAATTGGTAGCGGAACCATGACGGATCTTTTTGTGGGAGAACAAGGAGGACGCATCACAATGAAGCTTGATGTAAAGGATCTTGATAGAACAGTTTACGTCACATATATGCATATAAATATCGACCAAAGCATTCTTGATGCTTATTCTAATTCTGATCCATCTCATCGAAACCTCCCTGTTGGGCAATTGCTGGGTACTGTAGGGGACTTCTCTCCCAATGTTAGCAATCCCCATCTTCACTTCCAGGTAACAACATCTCCGGATTGGGGAGGAGGTTATTCCAGTTCGTCAAACCCTGAACTGGATGATAATGGTTTTATTAACCCTTGTGCGTTCTTTTTACGTCATGGGGCCTCAGTTCCTGCAAATTGTCCAAATGTGACACCGAATGGAGGACAAGTCACATCGGTTGATTCGGATATTGTTTTAACATTCCCTCCAAATGCAGTAAATCAAGATGTAATAGTGCAGTTAAATAAATTAACGGGAAATTATATTACTCCATTAGACCAGAACCTCAGTTTAGCCGGCAATGCTTATCAATTAACGGCTCTTACCGCTTCTGGCGTTGAGATTTCGAATTTTGATGAAGATGTAATGCTTGAGATAAAGTATAATGAAGATCTCCTTGCAGGAAAAGATTTTAACCGTCTTAGCCTTTTCTACTTTGATTTAGTTGCGAAACACTGGGTTGAGATTCTGGGTAATAAGATAATCGATCCTGTAAAAAAAGTGCTAAAAATAAACATTCCACACTTTAGTGAATACGCAGTAATTATTGAGAACACCCCACCCGTTATTACACAAATTCCTTCTCAAACTATAACTCAGGGACAACTGTTTACTGCTGTAAACCTAGAAACATATGGAAGCGATCTTGATGTCGGGGATGTATTAACATGGAATTACTCTGGGAATACAAATATTACAATCTCAATTGATAACAATATTGCTACACTATCCTACCCTGAATCATGGAGTGGAAGCGAAAATATTACTTTCACGGTAACTGATGATACGGGTGCAAGTGCTAGCAGCTCTTCGGAATTTAGGATTAATCCAAATACACCGTCTGGAGTAGAGCTTTTGACCACCCCCTGGCATTTAACAGGAAATAATGGGGCAAGTGAAAAGTATAAATCTATGAGTACAGATGTATTGGAAGGCAAGACAACTTTACGGATAACATATGATCTTCATGGTTTATATGCTTTAGATAATGATGCCTCAGCAATAATCTTTGACCAAAATGGATGGAATTACATAAGTTTGTCAGACTATGGAGTAAATGGGAAGGATGGAATTCAGACGGTCGATATTCCTCTTTCTGATTTCGCGGGTCTCAACTTAGCAACTGGTTCTAATACAATTCATACAAGATTCTGGTACTGGAGTGCCTTTACAGTTGATATCTACAGTATTCAGGTTTTGGGTCTTAGTGGCGTAAACTATGCTCCAGCTATAACCTCTACACCTGTTATAACTGGAAACGAAAATACCCTTTATACGTATGACGTTGAAGCTACTGATCCTGAGAATAACACTTTGACATATTCGCTAATTCAGGGAAACACAGGTATGTCTATAAACCCATCAACGGGAGTGATTTCATGGATCCCAAGTTATAACGATTCCGGAACGTCTACAATTACGGTTGCGGTTAATGATGGTACAAATTCCGTTAATCAAAGTTATGATCTTGTTGTGAATAATGTGAACCGTGCTCCTAATTTCTCTCAGATCCCCGGTCAATCAATAATAAAAGGTCAGGAATTTGCCACAATTGATTTAGGATCGTACGGTAGTGATCCTGATTCCGGAGATAGTTTAAATTGGAGCTATTCAGGTAATACTAATATTTCTGTCGCCATTGCGAATAATATTGCTACGCTTACATACTTAACGACATGGGCAGGAGGGAGTGAGAATATAACCTTTGAAGCTACCGATAGCTTTGGAGCGGTTGGAATCTCTTCTGCAACATTTACTGTAAGTGAGGTCTCGGTAGGAACCGAACTCTTGTCCTCTCCATGGCATTTGACGGGGAATAACGGAGCAAGTGAGAAGTATAAATCAATAAGTACAGGTGTATTAGCAGGTAAAACGACTCTACGAATTACATACGATCTTCACGGTCTAAATGCTTTAGGAGGTGATGCATCAGCTATCATATTTGATCAAAATGGGTGGAAATATATAAGCTTGTCAAATTACGGAATAAACGGTAAAAACGGTACGCAGATAGTAGATATTCCCCTTTCTGCTTTTCCAGGTTTAAATTTGACAACGGGTTCTAATACTATTCATACAAGGTTTTGGTATGGAAGTGCATTTGTAGTAGATATTACAAGTATCAAGGTGTTTTGAGACGTAAAATCGGATACGTAATAGAAAATGATTTTAGCTGCTCACTAACTGCTAGGTACTAGAGACAAGTATCTTTACGTCTACAGCCCATACATCTGTTTGGTCAATAAATAATGGATTAAGATCCATATTGTCAATTTCCGGATAGAGTATGAGAAGTTTCTGAATGGCAAGGAGCGTTGTCAGCAAAGGCTTAAGAGCTAATTGGGGTTGTCCTCTTAACCCGCTTAGTATTCTTATGACCTTTGTTCTCATTACTGAATCAACTATCTGCTCCGTAGAAGCGGGAACAAGTATTTGTGCTGTATCCTTATATGTTTCAGTATATATTCCTCCTTTACCAAAAAGTACTGTATGTCCGAACCCGTCCCCGTTTTTATAGACCTCAGAATTGCCGTCTCTTTTTGCTCCTATAATTAGTTCTTCCTTTGCTTTCATCTGTTTTTGGACGAGTACTTTGGCAGTCCCACTTTGCGTAAGCTCAGAGTATGCGTCCCTCAGCTCACTCTCATTAGTAATATTTAGAACAAGAGCTTTAACATCGCTTTTATGCATGATTTGGGAATTGGGAATCTTCATAACAACGGGATACAATGATTCAGAGAAACTAATACATTCATCAACTGATGTGCATAATTTCTGTGGCGGGATTGGGATACCTACCTCTTTACATATACTCTCTACAAGCTCGTCTGGAAGAGCTGTGGGTGCCTCTGTCGTGTGATTTGATACTTCGTTGTGGTATTTGCCAAGTGAGAGGGACTGCAGTTGCTTTTCTGTCTGGTAGGCCTCGTCTTTTTTGGCTTTCCACTGCGAAAATCTATACATCTGGGCCAATACTTCTAAAGCATCAGGCAGGTCTTCATAAACAGCTATTCCACTGTTATTAAATATTTCTAATCCTTCCTGTATTTTTTCATAACCTAAGTAGATAGGTACAATAGTTTTATCTGTAGTCTTTGACAATGAAACGACAGCTTCAGAGGTCTCCTTGATCTGTGTAACAAACTGCGGAGTTAGAAGGACCAGAATAATATCGACGTTGGGATCAGCTATGAGTACCTGCAAAGCACTGATATACCTATTAGCAGGTGCCTCTCCGAGAATATCGACTGGGTTCTCAGTACTTGCAGCCACTGGCAGACTTTCCTTTAATTTTCTCCGGCTATCATCCGACAACTGTGCTAGGGTTAGACCCTTTGAAATTATCTCATCAGTTGCTATTACCCCCACCCCGCCCGCATTAGTCACTACTGCAACTCTGTTTCCTCTTGGCAAGTTTAACTTAGAAAAACCTTTAATTAAATTAAAAAGCGATTTTATTGAATCCACAGAGATGATCCCGCTCTGTTTCATTGCTGTTTCAAATACGTCTCTTTCTCCTACCATTGCTCCAGTATGTGACTGTACGGCCTTGTTTGAGGCTGAGGTCCTTCCAGGTTTTAGAAGGATAAAGGGTTTGGGATTTGTGTGAGAATTGTACAAAGTTAAAAGGTCTCTGCCCTGTGATATCTCTTCGAGATATGCCGCAATTACTTTGACATTATTATCTTTGTTGAAAAAGGGAACTAAATCATTCTCTGTAATATCTATCTTATTCCCTATAGATATAAAGTGTGAAAAACCCAGATTTATTGGTGTGGCCATATCAAGAAGTGCTGTACAGATAGCTCCGGATTGTGAAAAGAATGCTACATTCCCTTCTTTTGGATTTGATGCTGCGAAGGATATATTTGTTTTAGAAAGGGGTGTAATGAGTCCTAAACAGTTTGGGCCGAGTATTCTCATTCCGGAGGGTTTTGCTATTTCAAGGAGCTCGCTTTCCAGCTGTTCACCCGCCTGTCCCGTTTCACCGAATCCAGCAGATATTATAATGGCGGCTTTTACACCCTTCTTTGTACAGTCAATGACAACATCTTTAACTGCAGATTGCGGGACTACAATGCAGACAGTATCAACCGGTTCATCTATTGATGAGACAGTTGGATAGCAAATTTGTCCGTTAATTTCTGTATATTTAGGGTTTACAGGAAATACTTTGCCGGAAAAGCCAAAATTAATGAGATTATTAAAAATTACACTCCCAAGTTTGTCTGGGGATGTTGATACCCCTACTATAGCCACACTTTGAGGGTTGAAAAGCTTTTCAAGATTGTCCATTAGAATTTATTGGTGTATGAAGTTAATATCTGTTTTGTGCGTGTAACGTCTTCATTTGTCGCCTCGGGAATCCCTTCAAGCCTGTAACGGCCGAAGAGTTCTATCCACTTATGTCTGCCTATTGTACTGTATGGAAGTAGTTCTACCCTTTCCAGGTTCCTAAGGCCTTTTATGTAGGTTCCTAACTTTTTAATATGCTCTTCCGAATCGGTAAGGCCGGGTATTATTACAAATCTGATCCGGATCTTCTTTCCGGTATTGCTTATCCTTCTGTCAAGCTCTTTTATGTTTTCAAGTATTTCCGCATTTCCTTTACCGACCAATTCTTTATGTGAGTCTTCATCCATGTGTTTTATTGATATCATCCAGAGATCAACGAACTCCACAAGGGAATCAATCTTTTCAAACGCTGATACAGCTGAAGTATCTATTACGATATGTATACCTTCCTTTTTAAGGTTCTGAACGCATTCAAGAAGAAAGTCCGGCTGGTATAATGGGTCTCCCCCACTGAATGTAACGCCACCTTTTGGTGTGTCATCTTGAAAAGGTTTCCAATATTCCTTGTTTTTTAAAACTTCAGCGGTTAAATCCTGTACAGTATATTCTTTCCCTCCTTTAGGAATAGCACAATCCACATTATGGCAGTATACACAGTGATTTGGACAGCCCTGCATGAAAACTACAGTGCGTACCCCGGGACCATCTAGTGTACCGAAAGATTCAATTGAGTGTATTTTTCCTGTGACCATAATTATTCTGAGATATGTGAATGGAATGTTCTTGATATAACTTCGTCCTGTTGTACTTTGTTTAAGTTATTAAACATGACCGCATACCCGCTTACCCGTATTGTGAGCTGAGGGTATTTTTCGGGATGTTGCTGTGCATCTAGGAGCATCTGTCTGTCCAGTACATTTACATTTAGGTGGTGAGCTTCTTTGCCTATGAAGTATCCGTTGAGAAGCTGGACAAGATTATTAGTTTGTTCTTCAAATGACTTTCCGAGTGACTGTGGAACTATGGAAAAGGTGTTGGATATCCCGTCCATGCAGTCTTCATAATGAATTGCAGCAACGGAGTTGAGGGAGGCAATTGCACCTTTAGAATCTCTCCCATGCATGGGATTTGCTCCAGGTGCGAAAGGCTCCCCGGATTTCCTTCCGTCCGGAGTGGCTCCGGTAGCCTGACCATAAACGACATTTGACGTGATGGTGAGAATTGAGAGTGTATGAACCGCCTCTCTATATGCGGCATGTTTTCGCAGAGCTTTAACGAACTCTCTGGTCACTTCTCTGGCAATTGAATCTACCCGTTCGTCATCATTGCCGAATTTAGGGAAACTTCCTTCAATTTCGTATCCTTCTGCCACATTATTCTCATTCCATAACGGTTTTACCTTTGCATATTTGATTGCACTAAGTGAATCGGCAACTACCGATAAACCTGCCGCACCAAATGCTATTAACCTTCTCACCTGCGGATCGTGCAGAGCCATTTCCAGGCTTTCGTAGTGGTATTTGTCATGCATGTAGTGGATAATATTCATTGTACTTACATATCTTTGTGCGATCCAATTAAGCACTGCTACATATTGATTCCATACCTCGTCAAAATTCAGATATTCTCTATTTGCGAGAGGCTTTAAGTCCGGAATTACCACTTCTCCCCCTGTGCTCCCGTCGCTTGCTAAAGGCTCTTCTCTACCTCCGTTAATGGCAAGGAGAAGGGCTTTAGCGATGTTGGCACGTGCACCGAAAAGCTGCATGTCCTTCCCTACCCTCATTGCAGACACACAGCAGGCTATAGCATAATCATCTGAAAAATCCTTTTTCATTAGGTCATCATTTTCGTACTGTATTGCACAGGATCTGATGGACTGTTTAGCACAGTATGCTGTCCAGGTCTGGGGAAGATTTTTGCTCCATAGGACTGTAAGGTTAGGCTCTGGATGTGGTCCCAGATTAGTCAAAGTATGCAGGAATCTGAAGGACGTTTTGGTTACTAATGGTCTGCCGTCAACACCACTTCCTGCGAGAGTTAGAGTTACCCAGTTCGGCCCACCGGCAAAGAGTTCGTCATATTCAGGTGTCCTTAGAAATCGTATCATTCTCAATTTGATGACAAAATCGTCAATCATCTCCTGTATCTGTGACTCATTATATTTCCCATGTGATAGGTCTTTCTGGGCATAGATATCAATAAAGGTATCGAGTCGGCCGATAGACATAGCAGCCCCATCTTGCTGTTTGGTAGCTGCCAGATAGGCGAAGTATATCCATTGTATAACTTCTTTAGTGTCGGAAGCCGGTTTTGAAATATCGTATCCATATTCATAAGCCATCTGTTTGAGCTCTTCAAGGGCTTTAATCTGTTCCCAGATCTCTTCTCGCAATCGGATATTTTCCTCTGACATCTCGGATGTAAAATCCTGCAGATATTTTGTCCGGTCAGCAATCAGGAAATCCACACCGTAGAGTGCAACCCTTCTATAGTCCCCGATTATCCTCCCACGGCTGTAGTTATCAGGAAGCCCTGTGAGGACATGCTTTTTCCGTAGGAGTCTTAATTCTTCAGTATATACACTGAAAACACCGTCGTTATGTGTCTTGCGATACCGTGTATATATCTTGGATATTTCCGGATCTATTTTGTATCCGTATGAGTTTGCAGCCCTTTCTACCAGCTTTATTCCCCCGTTTGGCATAATGCTCCTTTTGAGAGGTGCATCAGTTTGTAAACCGACAATGATCTCATTTGCTTTGTCTATGTATCCGGGTGTATGACTGATAATTGATGAGGGAGTTTGTGTATCTACATCCAGAACCCCGCCTTTTTGGTGTTCCTGCTTAAAGAGATCTAATACTTTTTGATGAATACTGCTGGTCCTCTCTGTTACTGGTGCTAGAAAGGATTCATCCCCGGTATATGGAGAATAGTTATGGGTAATGAAATCACTCAGATTTACTTCTTTTTTCCAGAGTTCACCGGCCAGGTCATTCATGAGGTGGGCAGTTAGATTATCATTGAAAAGATTATCATTTCCTTAAAGGCTATACAAGAATATCGATCGAAAACTTAGAAATCTGGTATAATCCCCTGATCTGCCTGTGCTATCCTATTCCTAATCTTAAATCTTTGTTAAACTATAAAAATGGAGAAGATTATTCGCCATAAAAGATCTATAGCAGCTATTTTCAATCTAATTATCGGAGTTATATTAGCTTCTGCGGTGTATCTTCAAATACGGGAAAACGGCTCTCTAGCAGTTGTAAACTTAGGTTTGAGCTGTGAAGAGAAGAAGTGTGTTGTCTACAATACAGAAAATAGCGAGATTAAGTATGCTTTCGGGAGCGGACTCACTAAGCCATCTAAACTTCCGGTTCCACAGCCGGTCGAGAGGTCGCAAGGTTCAATTGCCGGAACATCACTCACAAATTATATGCAGATCGAAGCTTGGATATATCCAGGACCTCCTGCCTGTACTGCAGTTTCTGAGCTTAAAGTTAGAAAGGTTCACACTGTAAAGGTCGAGTATTTAAGTCTGACTGATAGTGGTCATCTTTCAACCCTAACAGAGTCAAATTATGGATGTAACGGTTATTCAGCGTCAAATGCAGCTATCCTCAAGGCATACTCAAAGGAGCAGTATGTTACGATATCAGGAGAAAGATCTGGAATGTCCAGGATGGTTTCAAATTCAGCTTTAATGAACTCATTCGTGAATCAGGTAGTTAGTTTCATAGTGAAGAATGGTATGACGGGAGTGGATATAGACTTTGAGCAATTCAGCTCATGGACGCAGAGTGATTATACCGGGTTTAAGAAAATGATCACATCCTTAGGTACTGAGTTGCATAAAAAAGGGAAAAAACTTCAAATCGATCTCCCAGCTATTCCGGATAGTTCCACTCAATCTCATTATCGCTTGAAGTATGAAGATTTCAATTCTCTTCCGGTTGATCAATATACAATTATGGCTTATGACTACCAGTATGATTATGGTGCGGGTTCTGCGATTCAACCGACAAAATGGTTGGGATCAGTTATTGATTATGCCAAGAAAAAATTCAAAGTACCTTCAAAGATCTCAATCGGTATTCCTGCTTATGGCTACAGTGGTGTATGTAATAGCGGAAATATCTCCATTCTTACCTATTCACAGCTTAAAAACCTATCGGGCTTTTCATCGGCCAAACGTGATCCAGCCTCATATGAGATGAAATGGAAGTCGGGTTCAACCTGTTATTCCTTTTCTGACTCTACATCCTTAAATAGGAAGCTTGATGTTATTAGGTCAAAAGGTATATATCAAGTATCTGTATGGCATCTAGGCGGAAATCTCTGGTTTACTAATTAGCTATCTATACCCGTCTTCATTTACCAACGGAACAAACACAAACTCCCCGAGATCAGTTTCAAGTAGGTTGAATGCATATTCTACGATTTGAATACCTATACGGTATGAAACAATTCATTTGGAGGGCTAATTAGGTGAAACAAATCCTGAAAAGGTCTCGTTGACAGTATTATTACTAATCACGAAATGCATATGTGAGCAGAATACCAAGGGAAAAGATACCGATATGAAAGATAGATCTTATAATTTTGTTTTCACTTTTTAGTTGTGGAATAAGGTCTGAAGCTGATATATATATAAATCCTCCGGCTGCGATAATCGAAAGATATGGAATAATTGCACCAAAGAGTGTTGAAAGAAAGTAGCCGAGCAATCCTCCAAATATCATTGTGACAGATACTAATATATTAGCTTTTAGAGCTTTTATTTTCCCCCATCCTGCATGTATTAGCACTCCATAGTCTCCTAATTCCTGAGGAAGTTCATGTAAAGCAACGGAGAGGGAGGTTAATACTCCCAGCCTTATATCAATAGCAAATGTTCCTGCAATTAGTATCCCGTCAATGAAGTTATGTAGTGCATCCCCAATTAAATTCATGTGACCGGTTGTATTTTTGTATTCACTGGAATTATGTGAATGGTGCCAGTGTATAGCCTTTTCTATAATGAAGAAAAAGAGAAATGAGATCAGGATGAGAACGAAAGTGTTTTCTCCTCCTAAAAGAGGAATTGATTCCGGGATTAAATGAAGGAATGCTGTCCCGATCATTGTACCTGCAGACAGGGCAATGAGGTAGTCCGTGACATCATGCAGCAGATTCCTCTTGAGATTAAGTAGTAGCAATGCAATATAGGAGAGGCTGCTGATTAATATTGTTATGATAAGTATGTATAGAAACATTCTTTTTGGCATTAAATAAGGTGAATGATAACAGATGTGTATTGAAAAGAATAGAGTTTGGCTGCTATGTATTCTAGACTTGGAATATCAGCTTTGCTATACTATTTACAATTATGAGTAGTAAACTAAATACCGCAGCGTCACTTTTGTTAGCGACAGTATTAACCGCATGTGCGGCAAATCGAGCCGTAAGTCCAACTCCGTCATATTCGAGACCTGATACGGAACCAACCACTTTCCCATATACCCCAACATTTGATGAGCCCTCTGAGCAACCAGCTACTGCTACGTCAGAAGCAACTCTTGAGGCACAGGTATGTAGAAATGGTGCTTTCAGGCCAGTATCCTCAGATTCCAGGATGGAACTGCTTGGAACTGATATGGTCGGTTCCTATCAGCTGTATCCAAAGTTTACAGATATAACTATTCCTGCAGGTACAGTATTTCAAGGGGCTTTTAATACTGGTGGAAATACAAGTTTTGGTATAGTTTTGGAAAATGAGTCAGGTCTTGAAGTCATGATTGATATAACTGAGGTTTTATCCCAGCTTGAGTATGATACAGGTCTATATTTGAATTATGAGGCAGAAGAGTTGGCCTGGCTATATTTTGCCCAATGCGGTTTTGATCCTGCAAGATTGCATAGGGAAATGGTTAAAAGGTTTGTGACTGATCGTAGTGTCGGGCAGTTTCCCGTTGTTAGAGGGAAGATAAAAGCGGGTAATCTGGGTGTTGTAATTAAGTTCGGTCCTCTACCATAAGCTTGGTAAATAGCTCCAATATAGCTTTCCCCGAATCTTCACTTATTTTTCACCTACGTTCAATTATCATGTAAATGTTAATTTGAGTCATTATTAAATTATGAAAAAATCAATGATATATCTTACAGTTGCAGGAACAGTCGCTGTTATTGTTCTTAGTACGTCAACTCTCTCAAAAGTCTATGCAGGTAATACAGAGCACAGATCCTCCTTTATTAGTGCATTGGCAAATAAACTGGGAGTTTCAGAGGATAAAGTCACAAAGGCAATAGAAGAGGCAAGAATAACAGTTCATGATGAGATGATTACCGAAGCAATGACAAAGGTAAATCAAGCTATAAAGGATGGTAAGTTGACACAGAGGCAGGCCACAATTGTTAAAACTATGTGGGAGATTAAGAAAAATAATATTGGTGAAGGTTACAAAGGGGCCATGAGATTAAATATGTTGGATAAATTGAATGAGAAGGGTCTTAAAGTTACTCAGGAGGAGATGGATGAATTAAGAGATAGTTTAGACAGTTTAGGTATTGTCGGATTTGGTCATAGAGGGATGCATAGAAGAATGTAGGAAGCTGATATTTGTAATACTAACTATGGGATAGTATAATTCTGTATATGATGTATGAATCATTGTCAGAATTTGATCTTACCCTGGATCAGCTCGAATATATAGAAAGATGGGGAGAAGAGCCTATTGATTTGATCTCGTCTCAGCTGATGCTTTTGATCTGCCCGGATGAAGAAGATGACGACCTTACTCGAAGATTAGTTATTCCTACGGAAATTTTACTGGGGTCATTGAACCTCGATGGTGTTGAGAGCGACCAAAAGTCGTTACTGAATCGTATGATTCGAAGTCGTAATGAAAATCCGAGGCTTCCTCACAGGGAACCGATACGCCTTTCCACCAAGCTGAACACGCTCTATAATTTAATCGATATCATTTCACAAAGGTTGGAAAATGGCTATACCCCAAGTGTATCTCAAGAAGTTGTTTTAGAAAACCTTGCCATGATAATTGACAGACAGTTAGTTAGGGAAGGCAATACTTGTCCTTTGGCAGCAGGGATTGCACTTAGAATATTACAGCATAGACCGGGATATATTTCAGACAAAGCAATTGATGTAATGGCCTCACCGGATCTCCTAAGGAGAATTCCTTTTAAGCATGAAGAGTTCAAAGTATTGGATGAATTAACTGCAGCTGAATATTCAAAGATCTTACTCCTGGTTCAGGAGTCAAGAGGTTTGGAAGTAAAGCAATTTATCAACGCTCTTGCTAGTATTGTAGGAGTTCCTATTGCACTTTTTCTAGTTGGGTCAAATATAATAAAACCTGATGAAACAGTGTTTACGATGGGTACTCTTTCTGGAGTTCTAGCGTCCCTGCTTGTTGTAAATCAGATTCACCTATTAGAAGCTAGTGGTAAAGTGAATAAGTCACTAAGCACGTTATTTACCAAATTGAGAAGTCATTACAAATGGGTTCGCAGGAGAGGAATAATTCTAGGAGGTTTTGTTATATCAGAGAAATCAGCGGTGTAGCTTTTAAAGTCCGACAGTCAATGCCCTTTTGAAACTTGCCATATCACTATATACATGGACCCTGGAGAGGTAATATCTATTTGAATACTTATGGTATATAGTTCTGCCGCAAGAGAATCCTAGAAGATATCCACCTGCACTAGCGATCTTAAAGGTTCTTGAATCTGCAACACATCCCGGATAAGCTATTGAGACAACTTTTTGTTTGGTAAGATGTTCGAGTGTTTTCTTGCTTGTTGTAATCTGATAGCGCAGATTTTTGTTAGCAGGAACCTTTCTTAAGTCAGGGTGTGAAGATGTGTGTGAATCTATAATCATTCCTCCTCTAGCCATTGCTCTGACCTCATTCATTTTGATAGGTGATTTGTCCGTGATTATGTAAAAGACTCCTTTGAGTTTATATTTCTTTAAAATCGGATATGCATATTTGTACTGCCCTCTGCTTCCGTCATCAAATGTAATTAGGACAGACTTCTGCCTCGGGGTCACGCCGCTTTTTAGGATATCGAAGAATTCCTGTGTGGTTAATGCTTTATAACCGTTGTCTCTCAGGTATTTCATCTGCTGTTCAAACATGTAAGGGGAAACAAAGAGTCCTCTGTAACTTGCTGAACCCCCACCGGGGATAGGTGCTATATTGTGATACATCAAAACGGGAACTTTAACGTATCCCTTTAGCGAAGCCCCTAATACGAGTTGTTCTGATAACGGATTTTCAGGTACGATCTCATAGGGCACGGGAATATTCTCCACGTTAATCTGATGAGGAGTATAGAGAAAAAGGAAAATCGAGCTGAAAAAAGTAAGCACTGTTAAAAGAATGAGGAGGTTGGACAATTTGAAGACAGGTTTCTTTTTCATTTCGTATTCAATATACCTCTTTTTGCAGTGGCTGTTAACAGCAAATAGTTTTACCTTCCTATTCCTTTGTAAATAACGCCTCTGTCCAGCAGTTCAATCTTATCCAAACAGTTTCTTCCGTCCACTATAACTGGGATTTTGGCCCACTCTGCTGTCGGATGCTGTACGAACTCACTGTGATCAGTTGCTATTATTACTGCATCTGCACCTTTAAGAACCTCTTCCAGAGTTTTGTGTGTTGAAAGTTCCAAATTATACGGATCGTAAATTCTGAGTTTGGCACCATATTCTTTTTCAAGAATAGATTTTATCTTTAGAGAAGGGCTCTCACGCAGATCTGAGATATTCTTCTTATACGAAAGACCTAAAAGTGCAATCTGTGATCCTTTAATGGACTTTGAGGCGTCATTTAATCCGTGAATTAATCTTTCTACTGTGTAATACGGCATACTGTTGTTAACCTCTCTGGCTTTTCTTAGGAATACATGGTCAAAACCGGCTTTCTTTGCTCTCTCAATTAAATAATACGGGTCAACGGCAATACAATGTCCCCCTACTCCCGGACCCGGATAGTGGGGCATAAAGGAGAATTTACTGCTTGCTCCCTTAATTACGTTTATAAGGTCTATACCTAGAACATCAAAGGACTTTGCTAACTCATTAACATAGGCAATATTAATATCCCTGAAAGCATTTTCAATGATTTTGGTGGCTTCAGCTTCCTTAATAGACTCCATCTCGTTAATGTCTCCATCCAATACCTCTCTGTAGAAGTCTGCTAGATATGCACAGCCCTCTTTTGTTAAGGCTCCGATATTTCTTGGAAGGTTCTTGACATTCCATTTGGTATTACCGGGATCAATCCTTTCAGGACAGTGTGCCAGTTCGAAATCTTTTCCTGCTTTCATTCCCGTCTTCTCTTCAAGAAGAGGCTGCATTATCTCTTCACATGTTCCAGGATTTACAGTTGACTCCAGGACAATATATCCTCCCTTTTTAATATACTTTGCCACTGTTTCAGAAGCCTTTATAACAGGTGTATAGTCAGGTACAAACATCTCATCTATAGGAGTCGGTACACAGATTATGAATATATCAGTATCTTTTAAAATATCCGGATCCGTACTCACCTCGTAAACAGTATCTTTTATGAGGCTCTCTGCTAATTCATCCTGAACAGGCGATATATGCTTTTTGGCCAGTTCAACTTTGGAAGCTGATAGATCGAAACCAATTGTCTCATACTTCTTGGATATTCCAATTGAGCATAGGAGCGGAAAACCTACATATCCTAAGCCAATCACAGCAACTTTAGTCTTTTTCATAAAATTTGATTCATAATTAAACTCCGTTTAGCTTAACAAAGTTTAAAGATTTTGGAAAGAATATTATCGTTGTAATACCTATAGTTCGCATTAAACCTTTTAAATATGTTATCAGGTTTTGGCTTGGCCATAGCTTATAGTGAATATTATACATATTTAGGTATTTACATATATCCCCTTTCGTGTACATAATAGGACGTCTAAAGTAAGTAGAAGTATATATACTATGAAAAACCGATTCTCTCGGATAGTTTTTTATTTGTTATGGTTGCCTTTGATCCCACTGTTTTTGGCTTATTTTAGCACGGCGACTAAAATACAGGCTGTAGGGCCAAATCTTATCAGTAATGCTTCAGTGGAGTCACTATCGGGTAGTTTACCCAATGTACCGGAAGGCTGGGTAAATAATGCATGGGGAAGCAATACTTCAACCTTTAGTTATCTAAATAGTGCTCAACAGGGTTTGAAAAGCATCAGTGTAAATGTATCTAATTATGCTAGTGGTGATGCAAAGTGGTATTTCAATCCTGTTGTTGTTAAACCTAATACAAAGTACACATACTCAGATTATTATAAATCGAGTGTGAATACCGAAATAATGGCTCAATTTACATACACAGGGGGATCGGTGGGCTACAAGTGGCTGAAAACAGCCGTTGCATCAGCATCAGTATGGAAGCTTGCTACGGTAGATTTTACTACCCCTGCAAATATATCCAAAGTTACAATTTTTCATTTAATAAACAAGAATGGTACGCTGACTACTGATAATTTTATGCTTGCCGAGACTAATGGGGCAGTCACACCTGTTCCGTTATCTATTTCAATAACAGCCCCGGCAAATAATGCAACGGTGTCTGGAACAATCCAGCTTACTTCAAATGTCGCAGGCAGTAATATCAGAGGTGTTCAATACAAAATCAATGGGGTAAATATCGGAAGTGAAGTTACCATTGCACCCTATAATTTGAGCTTTAATACAGCAAGCAAGACGGATGGAACATATTCACTAACAGCGGTTTTGAGTAATACTGCAGGTGGTAGTACTGTATCGAATCCTGTGACTATTAATATTCAGAATACGGTTACTCCTCCTCCTCCCGTCTCCTCAAATTTAATTCCCAATCCTTCGCTTGAGACTGTAAGACCCAGAAACGCGAATTTACCCCTGTCTTGGAATAAAGAGAAGTTTGGAACTCATAATGCAACCTTCTCGTATCTTAGAACGGGTCATACAGGTGGACGAAGTTTAAAGATACAATTGACTAGCTATACTTCAGGGTCTTCCGACTGGTATTTCACTCCTGTTACAGTTACAGGTTCTACTCATTACAAATTCAGCAGTTATTATCAGACAAATGTTATCACCGAAGCGAATGCAGCTGTTACAATGCAGGATGGCTCTATTGAATACTTATATTTAGGTATTCAGGTGCCATCTGCTGCTTGGAACAAGTTTGAGGTGGAGTTCATAACACCTGCAAATGCCAAGAAAATATCTATTTATCTGGCAATATCAGATGTCGGTTATATTATATCTGATGACTATAGCTTGGAAGTTGTTTCAGCCCCTGCACCGCTTGCAAGGCCGCTGGCAACCCTAACATTTGATGACTCGTATGACAGTTTCTATGATTATGCATATCCTTTGTTCAAAAAATATGATGCAGAAGGAACAATTTATATTACATCTCAGGATCTTGGACTACCGGGTTTTATGACAAAGCAGCAGTATATTGAACTGGCTGATTATGGATTTGAAATGGGATCTCATACCGTGACTCATCCTGACCTTACTCAAATATCGTTGGCACAAGCTGAAGAGGAATTAAAGAATTCCAAAACAGCACTTGAAAATTACTTGGGAGTACCCGTTTCAAGCTTTGCTTCTCCGTACGGATTGTACAACCAATCCGTTTTATCCCTAATAGATAAATATTATGATTCTCATAGATCAACGGATGTAGGATTTAATACAAAAAATGGAACAAACAGATTAAATCTTCGGGCCCAGAGTGTTGTCTCTACGACACCAATCTCTACAGTACTGGAGTGGATTGATCAGGCAATTGCAGACAAAACTTGGTTAATGATTGTTTATCACGATGTTAAACCTGATGACGGGAGTGGGCTCGCATGGACGACAACCCCTCAGGATTTGGAAGCGGTACTAAAAAAGCTGCATGATAATGGAGTACCAATAGTCACAACTGCTCAGGCACTTCAAGAAGTCACAGGCGTTACTCCCCCACCGCCACCCGTGCCTGCACTTGGTGTAAACATTGTTGCCCCAATAAGCAACCAAACAGTGGCTGGAAATGTGTCAATTACATCCAGTGTTACTGGGTCAAATATTCAAAGTGTGCAGTATAAACTTGATGGTAATAATATTGGAGGAACACTAACAGCCTCTCCATTCCTCCTTAATTGGAATAGTACTTCTGTTGTTAATGGCAATCATTCCTTAACTGCTGTTGTCACTAATAGTTTAGGAGAAACGAGTACTTCAACACCTGTTGTTATTAATGTTGACAATACAGTGACGCCACCTCCTAGCTCAATTAATTTAATTGCGAATCCTTCTGTTGAAACTGTTTCAGGATCTAGTTCTAACTTGCCTGATAAGTGGTCAACTGAAAAAGGTGGAACAAATAATGCCATCTTTACATATATAACAGGAGGACATACCGGAAACAAGGCAGTGAAGGTTGAGTCTACAAGCTTTACAAATGGCAGTGCTAACTTCCATTTTAATCCTGTAACTGTTACAGGCGGGAAAGAATATGAGTTTAAAGCTTTCTATAAAGCTTCAGACTATATAGAACTTGATGCCTATATTACATACTCAAACGGCACAGATGAGTATATGTACTTAACCACATTGCCTCAATCGACCAGTTGGACAGGTTACACCCACTATTTGAAAATGCCTGCCAACGCCGCCACAATTACTATCTACCTTAGCCTCACTTCCGCAGGTTACTTGATTACAGATGACTACTCTCTAGTGCAACTTGCAAATCCTGTTGCGTTCAACCGAGGTATTGTGACCTTAACCTTTGATGATGGCCTGGCTTCTCAGTACCAGCAGGCGAAAACTATTCTGGAAAGTGCCGGTATGAAAGGGACCTTCTACATCCAAACTGGAACGATAGGAACAGCAGGGCGAATGACAGGCGCACAGATACTTGCGATGAAAAATGCCGGACATGAAATAGGCTCACATACGATAAACCACCCTCACCTTACTTCCCTTCCGCTTTCAACGGTTGACACGGAGCTTTCCCAATCCCGAACAACATTAAACGGTATCCTAGGATTTAATGTAACGGCATTTGCAACTCCGTACGGTGAGTACAATGATGAGGTGATTTCAAGAATTAAGAACCTCTATACCTCACATAGATCTGTTGATACAGGATTTAACTCAAAAGACCGCTTTGACCCATATAATATAAGGGTTCAGAATGTAAATCTTAATACTCCTGTGGCAACTGTTAATTCCTGGATTGATCAGGCAATAGCCCAGAAAGAGTGGTTAGTACTTGTTTATCACGATATAGCCGTAGGTGGGGATGCTTTCTCAACAACACCTGCCAACCTAACTTCAGAGGTTAACTATATAAAACAGACAGGAATTACAGTTAAAACTATTGAACAGGCACTCACTGAACTGAAAAGTCAGATATAAAGCTTTAAGTAGGGTTCTTTTTGAGTCTTTTAATTTATATTCACATATTCTATAATAAGAATATATAAATTATTAAGCAAAGAATATGGATAGATCAAGAATGACTTATCTTTTGACAGGCTTAATCAATTTTGTGTTTAGCCTTGCAATGATGGGGCTCATGCTTCGGTTTCTATTCCGATTACTTGGTGCAAATCCTTCTGCAGATTTTACACGGTTTATTTATAACTCAACATCTCCCCTTCTGACTCCTTTTGAAGGGATATTTTCTCCTTATGTAATAGAAAATAGTTACGTCTTTGAGTTTTCCACTCTTATAGCAGTAGTTTTCTATGCCCTTTTCTCATGGCTATTGGTGGAGTTTGTCACATTTATCTATAATAGTGTATCAGTATATACGAAGAAGAAATAATATTTAAATTCATTTAAGCTTAATATGGAATTCAATCTCTTAGCTGTGTTGCTTTCAGGTGTTGGTAGTATGCTATTAGGATTTTTATGGTATGGACCATTATTTTCAAAGATATGGATGAAAGAGAGCCATTTGTCTGAGGACGATGTGAAAGGCGGTCCTGGCACAGGTTATCTGCTTACTTTTATAGCGGCCTTATTTATGGCTGCTATTACCTCTCTCCTGATCAGCCGGCTTGCGGTCACGGAAGTTATGGACGGGCTTGTTATCGGTTTGTTAATAGGCTTAGGATATATTGCTACTTCATTTGCCTCTAATTATATTTTCGGACAAAAGACACTCAAATTATATTTTATAGATGCGGGTTATCAGGTGGTTAATGTATTGCTTGCCACAATTGTAATCATATTGATGGGTTGAGCCAATATCTATTATCCTGTAGTCTTGAGGGTCGGAACCACTTATAGCACTGCTATAAATATAACAGGCTCATAGGGGGTTATAGGCCATTGACAGTCGGTAAATAGAAAATTAGGATGTATTGATGATTGGCTGATAACGCTGTTTGAACCAGAGATTTCTAATTTCTGGCGTTTTTTACGCTCAGGTCTTGTCATCAAGGTATTTAAACAAACTGTCTATATTATGAGCACCAAAACTGTCTCTGTGACCTCTATTTCCGTCATTAAAAGATCAGGCGAAAAAGAACCCTATAATCTAAGTCGTATTGCTAAGTCTATCTTTAAAGCTGCCGACTTTGTCGGAGGTGAGGATATGAAACGAGCTCAGGAAATAGCAGATATTGTAGATGCAAAAGTTCAAAAAAAACTAAGCAGTGATCATGAGATAGAAACCTCAAAAATCAGAGAAATTGTTAGAGAGACTCTCTTGGAAGAAGGTCACGGGAAAACCTCTGTTGCATATGAACTGCATTCTGATGTGAGTAATCGGCTTAAAAATATCAAGTCTTTGATAGATGCTCAGGATTTGGTAAATGGTTATGTGGACCAGCTTGACTGGAGAGTTAAGGAGAATGGTAATATGGCTTTTTCATGGCAGGGATTAAATAATCACATTGCAACCTCAGTACAATCTAATTACTGGCTACATACGATATATCCTGATCGAGTTAGGAATGCACACATCAATGCTGATATTCATATACATGATCTTGGAATGTTAACCGTTTATTGTTGTGGTTGGAGCCTGCAGGATCTCTTACTTAAGGGGTTTACAGGAGTACCTGGTAAGATATCATCAAAGCCACCTAAGCATTTTGAAGCGGCATTAGGACAGGTCGTGAACTTCTTTTACACTCTTCAGGGTGAATCCGCAGGTGCACAAGCATTTTCAAGCTTTGATACATATCTCGCCCCTTTCATCCACTATGACAAACTCTCGTATGACCAAGTAAAGCAGGGGATTCAGGAATTCCTATTTAACATGAATGTCCCTACAAGAGTTGGTTTTCAGACACCATTTACTAATATAACGATGGATGTGGTCCCTAGCGGTCAGTTAGCCGAAGAGGCTGTTATCATAGGTGGAAAGTATATGGATAAGAAATACAAAGAGTTCCAGAAAGAGATGGATATGTTTAATAGAGCCTTTGCCGAGCTAATGATGGAGGGTGATGGTATCGGGCGTGTGTTCTCCTTCCCTATTCCTACATACAATATAACTAAGGATTTTGACTGGGATAATGAGAGGTTAAAACCTGTGTGGGAAATGACAGCTAAGTACGGTATACCGTACTTCTCCAATTTTATTAGCTCCGATATGAATCCTGATGATGCCAGATCAATGTGCTGTCGGTTGAGAATAGATAATAGGGAACTGAAAAAAAGAGGCGGTGGCCTATTTGGATCAAACCCTCTTACAGGAAGTATAGGCGTTGTAACCATTAATCTTCCTAGAATTGGGTACCTTTCAAAGACCAAAGATGAGTTTTTTGAGAGATTAGCATTACAGATGGATATTGCCAAGGAGAGTTTGGAGATTAAGAGAAAAACGCTTGAAGATTATACAGAGAAGGGTCTTTACCCCTATGCGAAATTCTATATGGAAGACATCAAAGCAAGATTTAATGAGTACTGGAGAAACCATTTTAATACAATTGGAATTAATGGTATGAATGAGGCCTTAATTAATTTCCTCGGGAAGGATATAACCACAAAAAAGGGTCGAAAATTCGGATTGGAGATCATGGACTTTATGAGAGAGAAACTTGCAGATTATCAGAATGAGACTAATGAGCTGTTTAATCTTGAAGCCACACCCGCAGAGAGTGCTGCATATAGGTTTGCTAAAGCTGATAAAAAACTATATCCCGATATAATTACCTGTTCAGACTTTGAGGGAACTAAGGCAGGAGATCCGTACTACACAAACTCCTCTCACCTTCCTGTCGGATTTACTAATGACGCATTTGAAGCTCTGGACCTTCAGGATGAATTTCAAACTAAATATACAGGGGGAACAGTAGTACATCTTTTCCTGGGAGAGAGAATGCCTAATCCTGAAGCCACTAAGAGTTTTGTAAAGAAGGTTGCTGAGAATTACAAGCTCCCATACTTTTCAATCACTCCTACCTTTAGCATATGTCCTAAGCATGGATACCTTGAAGGCGAACATGAGTATTGTCCTAAATGTGATATCGAGATTGGATATGTTGATTTAAATTTAAGTATTTAATAAATATGACAAAGGTAGTTAGAAGGCAGAAGTGTGAAGTATATTCCAGAGTCGTGGGGTACATAAGACCCGTACAGCAATGGAATAAAGGGAAGCAGGCAGAGTTTGTAGATAGAAAAGTTTATGTTGTTAACGGCAAAAAGTGCTAATTCAACATTTAGAAAAGCTAACGCTTCTAGATTTCCCAGGCAGAGTGGCGGCGGTGGTCTTTACTTACGGTTGTAACCTAAGGTGCCCTTATTGTCATAACCCGGAGCTGGTTACACAAGGAGTAAAGGAGGATCTGCTTCTGTCGGAAAATGACGTGATTTCCTTTCTTCAGACTAGGAGAAATGTTCTGGACGGCCTGGTCATTACAGGAGGAGAGCCGACTGTTCATAAAGATTTAATAGCTTTCATAAGGAAAGTGAAAAAGGTTCTTCCTAATCTACAAATTAAGCTTGATACTAATGGAACTTTCCCCGAAAAAGTGGCTCAGATCATTGAAGAAGGACTAGTTGATTACTGGGCTATGGATATTAAGTATGCCGAAGAGTTGTATCAGCAGGGTTTGAATGGCGGAATGAAGGCAATGCATATAAAAGAATCCATTGAGATGATTAAAAATAGCGGAACCGAGTTTGAATTCCGCACTACAGTAATGAAAGGTTTACACGATAGTGAGGTAATGAAGAAAATAGGGCTCTTAATAAAAGGATCTCCCGTTTACTACATCCAAAATTTTCGAGCAGGTAAAAGTATTGATCCTACTTTGGATAGTTCAAAAAGCTATACATCGCAAGAGCTTAATGAGTTCGCAGAGATAGTGGGTAAATATGTAGATAGAGTTGAAATTAGAAATTAGAAATTGATGAAACTTTCTTTTATGAGCTTTTTAATCTGGGTTCTGTCTAAACCTTTTGTATTTAGATATTGTGAAGCTGCGGAATCAATTCCCCCTACAGAAAGCTTATGATTAGCCTGATATTCCTTGCTACCGACTATTAAGATCGGGCGAATAGTTGCTGAACTGTTTCCATCGATAATTACTCTTGATTGCAGGTTATATTTCCCGATATTGTTATGACTATAGTTTCTGAAAAGTACTTCAAGAACTAACCCGCTATTACCTTCGAGAAAACTATTTATATATACCTCTATATTTATGTTTTCAGCCTTCTGTATGAATTCAATAGATCCTTCAAAGCTAATTTCCCCTACTAAGCTTATGACGTAAACGGTGCTCTGTTTGACAAATATTCTGCGGTCTTTTGTAAGCTTAATCTTAGTTCTTTTCATTTTCTTCCTCCTTTGAAAAATGAAAAAGAATCCTTTCTAATTCCACTGAGTATTCCCAAGGTAGAAGATCGAGGACTGAACTGGCAAATCCTTGGACAATCAGATCTCGTGCCTGTTCTGATGTATAACCCTTTGACATTAAATAGTAAAGCTGGGATTTGGAAATACTTGATACAAAAGCCTCATGTTCCAATATTGAGCTATTATTTTTCACCTCATCCGTAGGAAGAGATTGTGACAGGGAGTCTGAATCAAGGAGTAGTGATTCGCAGTCAATATAGGCACGGGAGTTAAATGCATTAGGAGTGATTTTGCTTAGCCCTCTATATGTTGATGTGCCACCTTTCTGACATATTGTTTTGGAAATGATTGTGCTTTTCGTCCCTCTACCAATGTGTATCATTTTTCCTCCACTATCAATGTTTTGATTCTCTGATGCTAGAGCTAAGGAGATGAGTTTCCCACTTGAATTGTCGCCCTTAAGCACGACGGAAGGGTATTTCATCGTATAACGGGAACCTATATTGCAGTCAACCCACTCAACATGGGCATTCTCCTCTGTTAGGGCACGTTTGGTAACTAAATTGTAGACATTCTTTGACCAGTTTTGGAGAGTGGTATATTTAACCGTTGCTCCTTTCATGGCAAATATTTCAACTACAGCACTGTGAAGTGATGATTCCAAGTATTGCGGAGCAGTACATCCTTCTATGTAGTGTACAAAGGATCCTTTATCTGCAATGATGAGGGTGCGTTCAAACTGTCCCAACGCTTTTGCATTAATTCTAAAGTATGTTTCAATTGGTATTTCCAGGTTTATTCCTTTTGGGATATAAACGAAACTACCCCCGCTCCAAAAAGCAGTGTTTAAGGCGGCAAACTTATTATCTTCACTGGTTATTAAAGTACCAAAATACTTCTTAAATAGTTCAGGATACATCTTCAGTCCGTTCTCAATACTTTCAAAAATAATTCCATATTTGGAGAAGCGGTCTTTTAGTCTGTGATATATAACCCCCGAGTCATACTGTGTAGATACGCCGGCCAAGTACTTTCGTTCTCTACCAGGAACTCCTATCCTTTCAAAATCTTTTATAATTCCTTCTGGGACATCAGACCATTTATGTTTAGTACTTTGAGTTGGAGTGAAGTATTGTATTTGTGTGAAATCTAAGGTTGATAAATCTACTCCCCATGTAGGTAAAGGCTTTTGAAGAAAAATTTTATATGCTTCAAGTCGTTTATTCAGAACCCACAAGGGTTCTTCTTTTATTTCTGATATTTCATGAATAGTCTGTTCGCTTAAAGGATACTTATACATTTGTAAGAGTTTTATTTTCCAATTTGTATGTTTGTACGACTTTTAATTCTTTGTCTATGTTTTCCCTGTGTGTGATTAGGAGTACCCCAAGTCCTTTCTGTACAAGGTCACTGAGGTATTTGAAGATCCTTTTGCGGGATATTGCGTCCAAACCTGAATCAATTTCATCCAGAATTGCGTATTTAGGACTGAGAAGCAGGAGCTGAAGAAACTCTACTTTTTTCATTTCTCCTCCAGAGTATCCGACATTGAGATCCCTCTCGAGGATGTCTGTACTGAGTCCTAACTCTTTGCAAAGAGACTTTGTTGTTTTACGAAAAGTTAGTAAGTCTGTTTTTCTCTTAATATACTCCATCTGCATATATGTAGTGCGGAGAAATGTACCCAGCTTTATTCCATTTATACCTATAGGGTTTTGGTGTGAAAGATAAATTCCTTTTTGAGCTCTCAGATATGGATTAAACGCTGTTATATTGGAATCATCTATGTATATCTCCCCTACGGTTTTAATGTCGGGGTTACCCATTATGGCTTTTGCTATTGTGCTTTTCCCTGCCCCATTTGAACCTGTTAAGATGGTTATTGTCCCGGGTGAAATATTTAAGACAATATTTCTGAGAAGGAGCTTTTTACCGACCTCTATTTCAGATAGATTGATTTTAAGCATGTATTTGTTACTTCTTAATTACAATTACCAAGCCGGCCGTCCAGGTAGTATTTCCGAGACATATACCGGATATATTAATTGATGCCGTCCTTTGGTTTGTATAAGTGTACCGGATATGTTCGTACCCGTTTATTCCAATCCCACTATATCCCCATCTGCTGTCACTGTCTATTTCGGACTCATCAACTGTGTAGAAGTATCTTTTGTTGTTATATTCAAATGTATCGGTAAAGACTACATAGTGTCCCCCATCCCACTCTTGCGAATCAAGTTTAAATGCGAGTCTAGGCTTACGGTAATTTGCCCAGATGCTTGCAATTAAGTAATTATCAGGAAAGAGAGTGGATAGCTGGTTCCCGTCTCTCATGTATTCAATTCTTGACTCAATACCAATGTCCTTAAGCGTATCTACAATACCGCTGTCACTAATTCCATAGTATCCGAAGCCATATTTTGTTGCTATCTGTTCGATCTCCTTTATAGGTATTTTTACCTGTTTTATATCAGCAATATAATCTATTGCAACGATCGAGCAGCCGGATTGGAGATAGTTTGATGACATATACTGTTTCTTTTGAGTTACTGTGACCGCAGGATGTGGCATTTTACGTCCCTCTAAGTACTCTCCAGGAGGTAGATATAGCTTTTTCGTATCAACAGACTCTTTGACTCTGAAATCCCCTATTTTCCCCTTTAAGAGGTTGTGAAGGTCTATAGGTTTTCTCATTTTTACTCATATTTGATGGTATGTCTCTCTTTATCATATCATAAGAGGCTTTTTGAAGGAAACCGCCTGTAGTATATACTCTATATGTAAAATTATCGGTTATATTTTGTGCCTTTTTGGTTGGCAAGGAGGGAATTTTAGGGTAGAATCTTAACCCTTAAATCATTTGCAAATTTATGTCGGATTTCCAGTGGGTAGCCACAAATTCAAAGGAAAACGAAAAACGCCCTCTAGAAGTTAAACTTAAGGTAGGAAGTCTTCCTGAGGCCAAAGACTCAGCTATAAATATTTTAAGTGAGTCTCATGACGGATACACTCCAGTACTTTTAATTGATGCTGACATGACGATCACGGCCAATTTGGTTGGCTTTATTCACCAATTGCCGATCGGTGCCCTTAGAAGTTCATTTGAATCCTTAGTAAAGCAGATGCTTCCAGATGATGAATTAGTCCCCGAACTTAACTTAGACGCCCTGGTGGAGTTAGATGCTCTCTTCGAAGGTGCAATGGCTATAGTTACTAATCGCGATGAAAGGTCACACCTTTTCAATAGCGGATATTTAATTGCACAAATTAAAGATCGTCTTAGTGAACGAGGTATGTCTCTTGAGGTTTTTCAAAAAATGGATAGATTAGTACCATACCTTCTCAGTGATGCATTTACTTTCTATGTTCTTAAGAGTAGGTATCCTTCTAGTGTAAGTAAATATGATCCTCTAATAGATTGGTTTAAACAAGTTCATTCCGAAACAGATCTTGGAAAAACGGGTTTAAGAATAGTTATTATTTCTGATAGGGGTCCTACTTCGCCAACTGAAGGGATATTTAAAATAGGCTTGAAACAAAGATGTAGGCAGAGGGGTATATCATATGTTACAGCGGATACTATTACTATTGTACATTCCAAAAAAGTTAAATAGTGAGCCTCTTTATCACTTCTTCCAGTATTCTATACATTGCGTACGTATCAAGCTCACAGTATTTTAATAAAGCATCTATTAAGAGGTTTTTCTTTTGCGGGATTAGGTTACCGTACACAATGGATTCCCATGTTGTCATTGCTAATGTGCCGTTAGAGATCTCCATTTTCTTGTAATCCAGATCTGGAACTAATACGGGGAGTATATTTTTAATACTCCAGCTACCCTTGAATCTGTAATCTACATACATTTGCTTACTGAAGATATCTCCTAAATCTATAATCCTTTCATTAATACTATAGAGTTTCTCTCTATATTCCGGGTATATTCTTGCCATGTCTCTATTACATCGTTTCTCGAAATCTTTGTTCCATACAAGGATGCTTCCGGAGCCATTAATCTTTTCAGTAATGTCTTTTGCAATTAGCTTAATTGGATCATCTGTGGTGATTGCAAGGTACTCGTGGTGATCTAATGTGCTGTTCCTTGTCTTTTGAATATGTAATGAATATTGAAAGACGACATTCTCATAAACCCTATGTCGATTGTATTGGGGTATAGACCAGGAATATGACTCGTAGTCAAGAAAATGAAGCGGAAATTGAATTCTAGATATGAATTCTGCAATTCTTTGTGTATCAATTACAGGGCTTTTAAGCTTTGTAGAAATCAGCTGGATTCTTTGTTTATGGCTTAGATTAAATGAGTCGGGAATATCGTTAATATCAAGGATTCCAGAAGCACGGAGTTCTCGAGTCATTTTCTCACTGCAATTTGAAAGACTGTAGATTGAGTATTCAGGCAGCAGTGGAAAACAAAGCTGGGGGCAGGGACAGTTTTTAGGTTTGAAACACTCGAGTAAGCCATCAGGCGAATCCTTTGTTGCAATATTCAAGGCATCATTTATTAATCTTTCGACTTCGTCATTTCTAGTTGTAATGAGATCTGTAACATCTCGGATTTTAAAGAGTTGTTCGAAATCCAGTACTGCTCCCCTTTCATACTCCTTATTCAGATATACAATGTAAAGATTTCGGATTGTGATTGTCTGGGAAGCTACAATGTATTGGAATAGTATGTCATACTCGTGATCCAGCTTAACATCAGTGCTGCTTTTAACCTCATAAAGGTCGTATGAATTGGTTCCTTCATCGTAAACAAGAAAATCCGTTCTGCATTCGAGCTCCTTTGTAAAAAAGGTTTTTTGCTCTATTACTCCTTGTGGAATTAATGCTCGAAAATACTCCGCGACACAAGTTTCAACATCATATCCCTGTCGTTTGAACTGTTCCGCAAGTTCACTTTTTGGACTTGTATACAGACCGTGCTTGTAGGCCCAGAAGTGTAGAGGCGAATCAAGAAATATTAGGAATTCAGATTTGTTTAACATTGTCTAAATATATCTGGTTAATGTCTAAATGGAGATGCTTCTGATTATCAAAGTTTCGCAACGTCTGTGTAATTATGCTTTCCAGCATTTTGTTTCCTAGTTCATAGTCACCTGTCGCTTTCACGAAATGGGATTTGACAGATTGTATAGGGTCGAGAAAATTGAACCAGTTGGAATGGTCCACATGTGTGATTACTATCCATGAGCCGTCATCGCTGTTGAAAAGCCTGACATGGAGTCTTTTCCTTCCCGGTCCTAAACGCTGAGTCAGCAGAATTCTAGTGGGGGAACTTTTATTTATGAGGTATATAAAACTTCTCCAGAATGGAAATATATAGCCACCTATATTAGCCGTGCATGTTACATCGGCATTGTGCGGCTCACCAAACACTGTATCGGTATTAAAACCAATGTTGTGAAAAAGGTCGCGGATTATGCTTGTGGTTATTGATTTACCAGTCTTGTCATAAAGGACCGTCGCATATTTAGCCTTATCTACAATATATTCTCTTCTGCGGATTCTCCTTTCAGTATCATTATCAATTGTATGCATGATTTCCGAAAGGACTATTTCTCTGGCACCAAGTTTGAGTGTTGAATATGACTGGTGCGAGAATGGCAGCTTTTCTTCTTTAAATCTACTCAAGCATGATCTAAGAGACATTATAATTTTAGTGCAAAAATATTTTCTTAAACCCAGTATATCTGAAAATTGTCCATGATGAAATTCCAATGATTGAAAAAAGTAGAGGAACTATGTTTTGAAGTACTGTATAGATATATAAACTGAAAACTAGCACAAGACATAGGATGACTACTTGAACTCGGTTATACCATTGGTCCGTTAGGTATCCTTTTAGTTGTTGTTTATAGATATGCACGGCAAGGGAAAGCGAAAAATGTGTAAAGAGGATAGGAATAATCGGCTCTAGCGAACCTCCTATAATCTGCATACCAATTAGTAATTTCAGTGGGCCGGTTGTTGATATTAGAAGTACGGCAAGAAGCCTATTAAACTTCTTGAGGTAAATGGAATATATTATATTAATGGTAATAAGCGAAATGGTTGTAACAAATATTTGAGGTAAAAAGAGATGTGTCAGAACTGAACCTAAGAGCATATTTACTATTGCAATAACTAGAGTATCGTCTCTGCTGAATATTTCAAAAATTTTGCTTTTCTTTGACTTGTACTCTACCTTTTGGTCCTCAGTGTAATCGGTATATTTATTAAAGGCATAAACACCTCCATAAGCTAAAACTCCAGCAAACAGGAACGTTTCAAAGAGTTTTCCGTAATTATAATTTATGGCTTGGTAGCCTCCGAGAAGGAAAACTCCAATAACAATGTATGAGAAACTGATGAGTCGCCCGGTACGAGTTATAAACATATACTCGAGCACGTAGTCCTTGATGGAATACTCTTTATTTTTCGTCTTCATGTTCAGGTAGATTAATTGTATTTTTTCTCGCGATATTACCGTATGTAAAGGCACTTTTCCTTATTTTTCTCTCCATTGTCTTTCTGTTGACAGCAATTAGCCCGAACTGCGGCCAGAAGCCCTGATCCCATTCGAAGTTATCTAATAGAGACCAGTGATGATACCCGATCACGTTAACTCCTTCGTTCATAGCTTTTGCTAAGTATTTGAGAGAGTCTTTTATAAACCACTTTCTATAAATGTCTTCTGAGTCCGCCAGTCCGTGTTCCGTTATCATTACAGGAAGCTTATATTTCCTGAGATCCTTCAGAGCAAGATAAAGGCTTTTAGGGTAAAGTTCCCACCCGAAATCCGAATAGATGCGATTTTGTGGATCTAGATATTTGAACTCGTTTAGAGCGGATTTAAATAGAAGCGTTTTTACTCTAAACAGATTTATTCTGGTTGTAAAGTAATGATTAATTCCTACAAAATCCAAATGTGATTTGACTCTGTTCATGAAAAGATCATTGGTAAAGAACTGTGCAAGTAAAACAATCAGTCTGTTTTCAAAAGTGTTTCCAATAGCGGTATATCCTACAAACTGTTTTGATAGACTTATTTTGCTTTTAGGCAGAACTTCCTTTATAGCATCATAAGTCTCATTGTGTACATTGGGGAGTAAAATGAAGTAGATATAAAGTGTTTTAAGAAAGTTTTTCTTTCTTGGGGGGCGGAAACCTTGCAGATAAGATTGCATTGTATAAACATCTGGTTCATTGAGTGTAATCCAGTAGTCTACATACTTCCCAAGCCGTTTTGCCAATAAAGTTGCAAAAGCAACAAAGGATTTTTGAAAGTTTGGATACAAAACTCCTTTTTTATTTGCAAGCCAGGTTGGAATTGTCCAGTGCCAGATAGTAACAACTGTTGCAATCCCTTTTGATTTAATATACTCCAGCTGTTCCAGATAGTGCTGAATCTCCTTTTCGTCATATGCTCCCTCTTCTGGCTCGATTCTGGACCATTCGATTGAGAACCTGTACGAATTAAGCCCAATATCTTTGAGAAGGTTCATATCCTCCCTGTAACGGTTATAACCGTCAATTGATTTCCCTGAAATATAATTCGCAGGATTCTGTGCCTGTTCCTTTAATCTATCCCATTTGGGAAGGTGTCTATATATCCGTATGGCCTGTTTTGCAAGTCGTTGGGCATTTTTCTTTTCCCATACACTCCAATCATTTGTACAGTCTCCTTCTATTTGATGTGCAGCTGTACTTGCCCCCCAGAGAAAGTTTGTAGGAAATCGGTATATCTTTTGCATGTCAGCATATTATGAATAATATCCTAGTGTATAGGAAACGAGTATTGGTGTAAACGCTATTTTATGCACTCTTCTTGAAAAAGTTAAGCTTGAATGTAAATATCTTCTCTGAAGAAAAGAGTTTGCTTGCGACAATTATACCCACTATGACAATTACAAGCATATACGCCATCCCTGCGTAGAGCTCAGGGAATCTTCCTAATGTAATATTATTCATCGCCGTAAAGGTGTGTGTGAAGGGTATTGCATATACAAGCATTTTGACGGGCAAGGCTAGAGTTGAAATGTCGAGTAGCAGAGTTAGGACATATGGGATAAGCAACATTACCATTAATGGAGTTATTGCACCTTGTACAGACTTTATATCTTCAACAAAAGTTCCTAATATAAAAGCGAATGAAAGTGCAACCATTATTCCGAGGAACAGACTGAGTCCGAGAAGTGCATAATCCGTTGCTCCCATATTTAGGCCCAATTGCTGAATAGCTTCCTGTACCTTGCTCTGGTCTAGACTTTGTGTTGCTGTGGATGTCAAACCTCCCATGTATGATTTCATTCCGTATAGGTATAGGATAGAAATAAAGAATGAAACTACTCCACTTGCCATTAGCTTAGCAGCCACAATAGATTTCCTGCTGATAGGTATTGATAGTAAAGTCTCTAATGTTTTGTTTTCTTTTTCGGATGCGATTGCTGTTGCAACTAATTGCGAAGCTAGTGTTATAACCAAAAAGAGGACAATTGGTACAACGGTTGATTGTGATAATAGGTAACCGAAGATTTCTCCGACCGTGATTTGTGCCATTTTGTTGTTGAATTTAACTGTATCGGATATTTTTACTGGTTGCTTTGAAAAGGCTATATCATTTGGTTTTAGCTTGGATTGTAGAACAATGTTTGCCGTTAATTCATTAATGAGTGTTCCTATTTGTGCTGTTCGTTGTGTATTGACATTGTTTACAATGGAAAGATTATCTAACTTAGTGATTATTTCAATGGTTGGTTGTTTTTGAGCCTTTAAATCACTTTCAAAGTTTTGTGGTATTACCACATGTGATTGTGCTGAACTTTTGGTAGTTATTTCATATCCGGCCGCTTCCATTGATTGTTTGATTGTGTTACTGGACGGTGTCTTATCGTTATCAGTAAAAACAATTTGAACCTTTTGCGAAGTTTGCTTTTCAGTCTCGTTGCCTATGATATTTCCCATAAGCATGAAGACAACAACCATTGCAATGAAGGGAACAATCATTTGTGGAGTGAGTAGCTCTTTGACCTCCTTTTTAAGCAAAACCCAAAACTTACTCATTCTGTTTTTGTGTTAAATTAGAAAATACTTCTTCAAGATTCTTCGCATTATGTTTTTTCATCAACTCATTTGGTTCTCCGATCTCAATGATTTCACCCTTATCGATAATTGCAACTCTATCTGACAGAAACTCTATTTCAAGCATGTTATGGGAAGAAAGTAGTACAGTCATCCCTAATTTGCTCATTTGTTTAATTGTTCTTCTTATGTGTAAAGCGTTAATTACATCAAGACCGCTTGTGGGCTCATCTAGAATTGCCAATTTAGGTTTTGACATTAGAGCTCTTGCTAAGAGGAGTTTTCTCGTCATCCCTTTGCTATATGTGGATATTTTATCTCTCAGTTTGTTGCCTAAGTCTGATAACTCGCGGGCAAATTTTATAGCTTCTGTCGCCTCTGCTTTACTGGTGCTGTAGAGCTGTGCCATAAAGTTTAGATAGTCAATTCCTTTCATGTTTTTATATGCACCTGCTTCTTCTGGAAGGTACGTAATCATTTTTCGTACATCATCGCGCATATTTTTGAAGTCTTTATTTTCAAGAGTTATTTTACCTGATGTCGGTTGAAGTATTGTTGCGATGATCTTTAGCGTGGTTGATTTGCCTGCCCCGTTTGGACCGATAAGGGCGAATATCTCTCCCTTAGGTATACTGAATGAAATGCTGTTTACTGCCTTGAAATCTTTGTACTTTTTCGTCAGGTCTGTTACTGTCAGAAGGTTCATATTGAATATACTATCACTTTTTTCACTTGTTGGTTATATCTTAGTATAATAATCAAGTATTGGAGGAAGAACTTGCTTTTTTCTTGAAAGGACCCCTGGAAGGTACATTCTATTTCCTTTCTCAAGTTGAGTCCCGAAAATTTTCTCTAGATCCTGTGCTTTGTTCCCATCCGCAAGGATAATACAATCATTTCTGAGAAGATCAGTCAGCATAACAATTCTAATGTCCTTAGGCTGTGTTCGGTTTAGTTTTTTAAGTTCCAGAACGAGTTCGGGTTCTTTTTTTGAAAGTTTTTGGTTATCCATGGTTTCTACTTGTGTTATAACAACAGATGTACCATTTGCATCGAATTCTTTAATGTCAGTATTTATAATCTGGTTTGCTTTCAGCTTGAGCCATATATCTTTATGATCAAAGAGTTCGCGGGCAAACGAGGATATGTCGGAGATACCTGCAATTGCAGATAGCTGTCCGGCAATAGATCTGTCGACATACGTTGTTATTGGCGACCTAAGAGCAAGAGTGTCATCGATAATCGCTGCGAGCATAAGGCCTGCAACATTGGGTTGGATTTTAACATTGGCCTGTATCAATTTCTGTCCTACAAGCGTAGAGGTTGATCCGTATGGTCTTATAGTTATCTTTGGAGGTACTGTTGTTTCAAGTTTGAGGTTGTGGTGGTCTACGACTTCAATAATCTCAGCTCTTTCCCATCCATCTGGCCTTTGTACGGGATCTGTATGATCAACAAGTACAAGTTTCTTCCCGCTTACATCTCTAATTAGCATTGGGATATCCAGCTTGAAGTGATTGAAAATCCATTTTGTAACTGCATTTACATCATCAGATCTAATTGCTATATAGTTGAAGTCACCCCTGGCGTGTCTATATATCTGGTATGAATATGCTGAGACGACTGCATCTAGGTCAGGCTTCTTGTGTCCTGAGATATAAATTGTATCGCCAATTAGAATGTTATCTGTGTTTATATCCATCATCCGAGATTGATAATTCAAGCTGAGTAATAATACTACATTACTATTTCTGCGACAATATTTTTCTCAAGTTATAGATCCACTGGTAGGTTACTCCTCTGGAAAAATAGTGTAGCCAAAACTCTTGTATTACTTTGATTACAAGGAGGAGGAACAAAATTTTAAAATCCAGGACGTTTATATTAAGGTTGAATTTCTCGGAAATCAGGTATATTAGCGCTAGCAATTCGGCGACATTTGGAAAGAGGGCAAATATTTTGTTGCTATGTTTTTTTGTGTAGATTATTAGCCCAATTGTCCTCCATAATAAAAGAAGTGCATATGCAGGAAATATTGGGGTGTGAAAAAGAGGTATAAGCATAACTAGGTATTGAATGTAATCCAAAGGTTTATCCAAAACATGGTACATTCTTTTAGGTATACCTCCCCAGCTTAGGATCCACCAGTCAACACAATCCAAAAACATAGAAAGCAAGATCCCTTCAAGAGGTTTAAAGGGGATAACGAGATATCCGAGCAGTCTAAGTATTATGACTAGCTTTACATATTTATTACCCTTGTATATCTCCAACACTGAAGCCATTTGTTATGGTCTTTCAAGTACTTTTATAACTTTACCATTAATTAAACTGTTACTGAACTGATCAAGGTATATAGGTTGATGTTTGGGATTATCAGACTCCGGGTATAGTATTATCATGTCATCAGATTTCTTATAGGATTTTACGGTCGCAGAGTTGTCTAAGACTGCAACTACTGCGTCGCCGTTGGTTACATCACTATCCTTTGAAACAATAATATAGCTTCCATCGCTCATTGGTTTCCCTTCGATATTCCTTTGGTTCATTGAGTCACCGGTGACAATTAGGGCAAAAAGGTTTGATTTATGACTAAGTAGAGACTTGTCTACGTGAAGCAGACCCAGTCTATCCTCCTCTGCAATTGCGAGGGGCTGGCCGGCATTGGCATATCCGAGTATGGGAATTCCGATCATATATTCATACTCCTCCTCCTCAACAAGCTTAATACCTCTTGGTTCACTTGTTCTAATAATATATCCCTTCTTTTCGAGTGATTCCAAATGATTTACTACTCCCCTTTTGGTATTAATACTTAGCATTAATTGCAACTCACTTAGAGATGGAGCGTAACCATTCTCAAGGAAAAAGTCCCTGATAGTTGTTAACACCCTAACCTGTTTTTCTGTTAAATATTGGTTCATATATTAATGGCTAATATATTAATGTATACATAGTATACCTCTCGGAGATATATTTCAACATCTTGTAGTAAAAAATTTGTCTATTGATTTATTGACCACTTCTCTTCTATACTATGGAGATTAATATATTATATTACTTTAAATGGCAGAAACTACCGTAAAGGACGCTGTAAGACAAGTATCATTGAACGATATTAAGTTCAATAAAGATAATGCTCTTATGGCAGCTTTGTCCTGCATCCCAATTGTTGGTGCAGTTGTTTTCTTCGTAGAGAAGAAGGATCTTTTTGTAAGATATTACGCAGCTCAGTTTGGACTACTTGTTGTAGCAGGTTTAGGTCTCGGTGTGCTTATGTTTGTTTTAGGTTTAATTCCTGTTGTAAACGTAATAATGGGGGTTTTAAGCGTTTGCCTTATGCCTTTGCTTAGCTTAGGTAGCTTAATCCTTATCATTGTTGCCGCTATGAAAGCATACAAGGGTGAGAGATGGGATGTTCCTGTTCTTTCCAAGTATGCATTACAGATGATGAATAAGTTCTAAACTTATTTACTTTGTTAATGGAAAGGGAGGAGTGATCCTCCCTTTTTGTTTTTAAGAATAGTGTGTTAAAATGCAGAAGATTTCGGGGAGTAGTTCAGATGGCTAGAACGCTGCGTTTGGGACGCAGAGGCCGCAGGTTCAAGTCCTGTCTCCCCGACCAGTTCCCGATTGTTTTAGTTTTGAAATCAAGCTTAGAGGAGAATTTTTCTTAATTCTTTTACACTCTCACAAATGTAAGTAGGTTTTTCAAGTTGGAGCACTTTAGTATTTGCATATCCCCATGTCACAGAGGCTATTGAAATACCGACCTTTTTAGAAGCATATGCATCTCTTGATTCATCACCTATATAAATTGTATCTTCCTTTTTCATTTTGTGTTTGGACATAAATGTTCTAAGTTTCATTTCCTTTCCAAAAAGGCTGGTTTCTCCATTTATATCTATAAAGAGATCTTCTTTTCCAATTAGTTTAAGCATGTATTTAATTACCTTAGCTTTATTTGAGGAGAGTATATATATATTTCTTCCTTGTTTTTTTAGCTCTTCAGTAAGTTCAATCATTCCGTTGTAGAAAGGAAGTTCCTTTAGTACTGTCTCTTTACTATTATTTACTAGGAACTGATATTCTAATTCCTGTATTCGGATATTGGTTTTGAGAAAGGTAATCAGGTTGAGTTTGAAGCGTTCTTTGAGTGTCCTGAATGTGAGTGTTCGTACTTCTTGGAGTATTTCTCTTTTATCTTTACTTAAATAATGATTAAAGTTTCTCTTTATTCTCTCCTTCATTATTCCCACAAATGTAGCGATAGTGAAATCGCGTGAGTCATTGAGAGTACCGTCAAAATCAAAGATAATATTTTTATACATGGAGATAATATAACATAGATATTTACATTAAAGAAACTTCATAGCTCTAACCTTATTATACCTTTATCTACCCTATAGTGAGATGGTATAATCCAACACAATGGGGTGGCCTAAAGGAGGCCTACTATGTCAAATGAAGATATTCGTCAGAATGCTTCGGACTTTGGAGGGGCTTTATGCGGATTTATCCTTGCAGTAATACTCGCGAGGATGAATTCTGGACACATTAGTGTGTTCATGGGTATCCTTCTTGCTATGGGATACGCAAGCACATTGGTGGAGAGACGTTGGCTTGTGAGAGCAGCACAGGGATTAATTTATGCTCTGATGGTTATGCCTTTAGCATTCGATCAGTACTTAATCTCTGCGTTGGCATCACTTGCTTTTGGTCTTTTTAACGGAGCTCAGCTTTTGGGTAGCCTTGCTGCATGGCAAGCCACTCAGAATGAGAAGTTCTGAACTAGTTGGCCACCCCATTTCCTGTGGGTTTCAATGATTTTAAATCAGAAGCTCACAGGAGGCCACTAGTCTATCTTTTCAATAACAGCCTCTAAGAAGTTACCATACTGTGAATCTATAGCCTCGTACACGTCCCTACCGTCTTCATTATCCTTATCTAATACATTAAGCTGCCTTAATTCTTCACATATTCCCCTCGCCTTGCTCTCACTAGTCTTAACTTGCGATGCTAATTCTTCTGGTGTTTGTTCCCCATCTGTTTCAAAAAGTATATCTAATATAAGTAGGGCGTATGGATCTGATAAAACTCTAAACATACGGGAATATTTATCCGCCTGTGAGTATGTCATAGCTAATTAAATACTTAAATTATATATCTAAACTATATCATAATACTTGCCAAAACATCTTTTTGACTATACAATTCCAATATATGAATAACAAAATGTCCAAGTACTTCAGAGTACTCTCTAACCCAGTCAGGTTTAAAATATTTCTAGATATCCTTGATACAGCATGCGAGTCATGTATGGATTGTGATGATATCTCAGACAACTGTGTAACCAGGATATCTAAGATGCTTCGTATTCCTCAGCCAACAGTTTCTAACCATGTTAAGGCTCTTATGCAGGCAGGGCTCGTTGAGTCAAAGAGGAAGGGTAAAAATATATATCTATTTCCAAGCAAACAGTTCGGTACCGGTATTTCCGACTTCAGCCAGTATGTAATAGAGAAGCTAGCTAATTAATTACTTATATAATTAATTAAATTTAGTATTTCTAATACGATGGTAAATGTAAGGTATGAACTACCTCCGCTCCCCTATTCATTTGATGCACTTGAACCGATAATCTCCTCTGAGATAATGAAACTACATCATGATAAGCATCATCAGGCATATGTAAACGGTGCAAATGCGGCTTTGGAGACCCTTGAAAAAGCCCGAAAAGGAGAAGTGGAGATCAACTACAGATCAGTACTTAAGGATCTAAGTTTTCATTTAAATGGCCATCTGCTCCATGAGATCTTTTGGACAAATATGAAGGCTTACGAAAAGATGAATAAAGTACCGAAAGAGCTAGAGTTGATGATAAATAAAAACTTCGGTTCTTTCGAGATGTTTACGAAGGAGTTCAGTGAGGTCAGCAAACAGTTGGAAGGGTCCGGGTGGGTAATGTTAGTTAGGGACGATAAAAGTAATCTTCTTATAACACAAGTTCAAAGTCATAATATGCTGGGTATTGGCTGTTTAAAACCCGTACTTGTTAATGATCTTTGGGAGCACGCCTACTATTTGGGCTATCAAAATGACAGGGCTAAATATATTGAAAACTGGTGGAGTGTGGTTAACTGGGAAAACGTCCTGCTAAGAATTAATTCTTAATTACTCGTATCTAAGAGCCTTGATTGGGTCTAATTTCGCTGCTCTGGTAGCTGGGTAAATCCCAGATATGATTCCTACAAGTATGCTAGCAATTGTTATACCTAATGCAATTTTTATATCAAAATTGAAGAATGATGTTGTTGTAAAGCCTGCGTTTTTAAGCTGCTCGACAACAAGTGAATCTGTTGCTTTCATAATGAGGAAAATAAGGGCTAATCCCATCACTCCGCCAAACATTCCTATAAAGCCTGATTGAATTAGGAAGATACTTAATACCTGTGAATTGGAAGCACCAATTGCCTTAATAATGCCTATCTCTTTAGTCTGTTCATAAATACTCATAATCATTGTGTTAATGATTCCAATGCCAGCTACAAGCCCTGATACAAGCCCGAACATGACTAAAGCAATTGTCAGTCCCTGAGTAATACTACCGAGTATTGATAGGATATCATCGGCTGTAAACGTTTGATAGTGAAATTCATCCTGGACATACTTTTTAAACTCTTTTACCTTCTCTGAGTTTACTGTCACATAAAGATCGTCATAGCCTATATGCTCAATGTAGTCGGCACTATCAGTAAAGCCTCCTAAACTGCTTAATACTTTTATACTATCATTGATTGTGAGCACCGCATCATTTTTATCCTGGCCTGGATTAAAGACTCCTGATATTTTAAATGTAAACTTCTTGCCGATAATGCTCTTTGACTTATTTGATATTAATGATGAAGCAGATGGTTCAAGTGTCACACTGCGTCCTATTAGACTCTCAGGATCTTCTTTGTAGAACTTTGCGAATGATGTCGAAACCCAGAGAAGACCGTCTTCCTGACTCTCAACGTCACCAATGAATTCGGTGAAGTACGAACTCTCCGGGCTTGCCTCCCAGCCTGCCATCATAGCCTGCGGATATGGAACCTTTTTATCATCCAATGTTATCTGTTGCCCCATTAGAACAGTCATCCTTGAGATTTTCTCGACATATTTAAGGTCGTTTATCTTTTTAACTACATTATCATCCATAATTACTTCCTTTTCTTCCTTCTGATCATAGGTTGATGTAGTACCAAACATACTGAAAGGCGATTCTTTTGCAACTATTACTTCATTCGGTTTTAATACTCTATTGAACTGATCTACAAGAACTTTCTGTAGATCTTGCATTCCAAAAACTATAAAACTTATGAGAAATACCGCGATAGTAATACCAAGGCTTGTTAAAACTGTTCTCAATTTTCTTCTTAGCACCAAGCTAAGGGCGTATTTAAACATAGTTATCTGTCGATAATTTTACCGTCTCTTAAATGTATCTGTTTATTAACATTATTAAACAATTCTGGGTCGTGTGTAACAATAATTAGTGTTGTACCTTCTTCTTTATTTAGTTTAAAAAGGATATTAACGATCTCTTTACCCGTTTTGGAGTCCAGGTTTCCTGTTGGCTCATCTGCAAGAATTATCTTAGGTTGAGCAATAAGGGCTCTGGCAATTGCTACCCGCTGTGACTGTCCTCCTGAAAGTTCTGTTGGTTTATGTTCAGCCCTATCTTTTAACCCCAATGTATCAAGAAGGTAGTTTAATCTTTCTTTTACATGCTGTTTATCAAATTGTTTTCCAAAAGTAATAGGCAATAATATGTTTTCCGTTACGCTCAATGATGAGACAAGGTTGAACTGCTGGAAAATAGTGCCTACAATATGTCTTCTGTAGTAGTTAGTGTCATACTTTTTTATATCCTTTCCATCAACAAGAATCTCTCCCTTATAGTCTGTATCCAGACCACCAAGAATATTCAGAAGGGTTGATTTTCCGGATCCTGAAGGCCCAACAATTGCAACACTGCTTCCCTCAGGGATTGAGAAATTTATATCATTTAAGGCGTGAACCTCTACCTTCTTATTCAATTTGTATGTTTTCTTAAGATCACTGGCTTTAATCATGTCTCTACAGATTAGTACTTTCTAAGGCAATATTCAACTATCAGATTTTTCATCTCTTTAATTGCATGACGAATAGGTATAAGATTGAGGTGATAATATATAACGTACATACTGATGAAAAAAGTCATAATTCTGCTTGTTATTGTCGCTGTTATAGTCGTAGCTGTAGCTGGTGTTAAGAATTTTCTTAAGCCTAAAACCGTATCCGTAAACTATTCTCAGAAAGATTATGACGGACTTACACAAAAACTCGGTTATACAGCTAAAATTGTAGATATTGAAGGTGAGATACAGCCGGCTAATAGTATTGCGAACTCTGGGGTTAAAGAGGTTGACTCAGATATAACTAATGTTGAGGCTACTGCGGCAATGAATCATTGGGCAGACTCATGGAAATATGCACCTTTGACAAACTCAAGCGTGAAGATTAATTCCGATGATAGTTTTGAGTATTCAGGAACATTTAGCGTAACGCGGGCATTAGGTTATGCTTCTGCAACTGGAGTTCCACAGTCACTTGTTGATACTGTTTCTAAATATATTAAGCCTTTTGGAGGCAGCTTTCCTGTGTATCTTAAAGGAAAGGTTGAGATACTTAATAACAGTGTGAATGCCGATTTGTCATCCGTGAGAGTCTCCTTTTTAAGTATCCCTTCAGATACTATAAATAAGTATGCAGGAGAAGTTAATAACTTTGTAAGCGAGAGACTTTCACCAGATAGCAAGTATAAGATTGAACAGTTTAAAATAAAGGAGGGTAAGTTTATCCTTAAAGGAAAGTTGCCTGAAAAGATTGAATATTACAAGTAAGTAACCTTTTTACTTATACGAATAAGGAGCTTTTGAGATTTTCCTTGATTAAGTACCATTTGCTTGTTTTATAAATATTGTATGGATCTCTTTGAAGCCCTTTTCTCCCGCTATTCCAATCCCTGTCTGCTTCTTCAAAATGAAGATGGTACTCATCCCACACAACTTTTGGTTCTGTAATTGACGGGTGTATCTCATATTCAGAGTAACTGGGTTTCCCTTGTAACAACGCTGATGCTCCAACTCTACCGATTTCTTCCCCTTGCTCTACATATTTAACAAAGGGAGATCTTTTTTCATATAGAAACGCTAATTCTGTTGGGGAATATAAATAGCTTTCTCGCTCGCCTAAATCTTTGGAAAAATTGTAGCCATGATATGTTTGAACCCATGGGTATGATCTCATTATTTTCTCCTGCTGGTCCAAGACACGATTCAATTTTTCATTACTAAGTCCGTTTTTTACCTTTGCATCATTTACTTTCTTTATTCTATCCAGCAAGTTAATCTTTTGAACTTGAGTTAATTTTACGTCCAGTTTATTTATAATATAGCTTAGATGCCCGTACTGTGTAATTCTTCCGCCTTTTACCCCGGATATGTTTTCGGGATGATATATTTGTACAAAATACCCTAATCCATTTCCTAATGGCTTCCCATCCAAAATCTGTATTGTGAAATCAGACCTGAGTACAGGGAACCTATGATAACTTGCTACAGCATACCCGGCAGCTGCAGCATACACTGGTGTACCATATGGAGCTGAATAGTCTATACCTTTATGAAAAAACTGTCCGTGAATGCTTCTTTCAGCGGCATTATATATAAAACCTTCGGATATGAAGTCATACTTTTTAATAGGAGAAGATAGATACTTAAAACCAGAAATTTTTGGTGCGTATCTTCCTCTTATCGTCATAACGGCTTCTTTAGTTACTTTTGAATAATAAATACTACCTGTCTTTTGCTTATATCAACATTTTCTTTTTTCCACTCACCTGCTCTTTTTGTCTTTGAGAAGCCCTTTTCATCGGTTAAATCTACGGACAGAGAGAGGTAGGTATTGTCTTTACACGACTTTATTATATCCTCGTAAACATATTGGGCTCTGTATGGTGTTTCTATAAACACTTGTGCCTGATTAAGTTTATGAGAAGCTTCTTCTAATTGCTTAATCTTTTTTACTCTTGCTTCCTGCTCTTTAGGTAGGTATCCGTTGAAGGCAAATGATTGTCCTGATAGGCCAGAGGCCATTATAGCAAGCATTATTGCGGACGGTCCTACAATAGGTATAACGTTAATTTCATTTCTCTGTGCTTCAAAAACCAAGTCAGTTCCCATATCCCCTATTCCTGGTGCTCCTGCATCACTTATAACTCCAATGTCATGACCGCTTTTTAAGTCATAAATTATTGGACTGATCTGTCTTATATTTTCATTAAGGGTATAAAATTTTAAATCAAAGATCTTTACGTCTTTGTACAGTCCTTTTAAAAAAGATCGTCCGATTTTAGGTGTCTCAACTACAAAAGTCTTAATCTCTCTAATAATAGTTAAGATATTTTCAGGATACACATCAACTAGGGGCATTCCGGAGAGGGACGTAGGAATGAGGTATAATTTGCCTTTCTCCATTAATATGTCCGGTAAAAATTAGTATCTATTTCACTGAGTTTCAGTTTCCACACTGCTGGTCTACCGTGTGGGCAGCTGTAGGGATTTTTGCATTTCATAAGGTCCCCGTATAGTTGGTTTCCCTCTGCAGGTGATACTGGTTGTCCTTTTCTTATACTTCCATGACAAGCAAGTGTTGCCAGTATATTCTGCTTGGCATTTTCAAATGATTTTGATATATCCCTTTCCTCAGAGGAAAGATCCCAAACTGATCTGAAAAGCTCTTCGATATTCACGTTTGTGAATATTGCGGGGATGGCAGTGATACCAATTGTAGAGTCTGATAGTGTAAATCTAAAGCCCAAACTTTCAAAGAAATCCCTGTTCTCCCTAAGGTATGACTTTTCGGAATCAGATAAGGTAATATCAATTGGCACTAACATATTTTGTATATCCATATTTCTATTCTCGATACTTGCCTCAAGTTTTTCAAAGTTTATCCTTTCCGCTGCAGCATGCTGGTCCACAATTATCAGCTCATCCTGTGTTTCAAGAATAATATACTTATTAAAAATTTGGAAAGTATTCCTGACATCAGTATTTAGTTGAGATGATGGCTCATTCTTTGACTCAATTATCTCCCTTGAGAATTCTAGGCTTTGTTTAATGCTGAAATCTTTTGGCTTTTTATCGAATCTTATATCCCTACTCTCTCCGCTGCTTCCGAACATAGCTTGAGGTTGATAACTTTTGGCAGAGGAATCTTTTAGGGAGTTAAAATGAGTGGAGGGTGAGAAGTATGGAGAGTTTATTTGATTTTCTTGCCTTACAACCTTACTTAATGCTGTTGTAACAGCTTCTTCTACAAGTGAATATACTCTAAAGGGGTTTTCGAATCTCACCTCTTCCTTTCTAGGGTGTACATTTACATCTACCTGATTAGTAGGCATCTGAATTGAGATAACAAATGGAATCTTTTGTGTTTGAGGTATGAATCTTGAATAGGCATTTCGTATTGATTTGGCGATACCAAAGTCCCAAATCGGTCTATTGTTGATAAATATATATTGGTGAGCGGTCTTTTCAAAGTTATCCTTTGGATGCCCTGCAAAACCCGCAATCTTCATTCCATTGCCTTCAGACGAAAACTCAAACATGCGGGAAATGAAATCACTCTTCAGTACTGCCTGTATACGGTCTTTCGAGAGTTTAAAAGCTGAATCTACTGGAGTGAGATTTAATGATTCCTTACCGTTTTTTATGACAGTCCAGTGTATATTGTTATATAGCATGAAATAAGGGTAGAGAATTTCTAGAATCTTTCGGTATTCAGTTTCAGGGGTTTTTAAGAACTTTTTCCGTGCAGGAATGTTATAGAAAAGGTCTGTTACAGTAATTGAAGTCCCTTTATCTTTGGGTGATTTTTGAATAGGTTGTGGAGTAATTCCATCAAATGAGATCTCGTAACCGAATTCAGCACTTTTAGCTTTAGAGACTGCTTTTACTCTTGATACTGAAACAACTGTGGAGAGTGCTTCACCTCTGAATCCCATTGTGATGACATTATTTAAATCATCAAAGGTCTCTATTTTGCTTGTCGTATGAGCCTCAAATGCTTTGGAGAGATTTTCCTTCGATATTCCGAAGCCGTCATCAATGATCTCTATACTTTTAGTTCCGCCTTCCTCTAACTTGATTTTTATACTTTTCGCTCCTGCATCTATAGAGTTATCAACCAACTCCTTGACAATAGATGCCGGGCGTTCTATAACCTCACCAGCAGCAATTTGATTGATTAACTCCTGTGGCAATTTTCTGACATCTTTAATCATATTACCCATTTTACGCCATTTTTAGTATAATTAGAACCCTAATTAAATTAGTATTATTTATACAAATGGTTGAAACAAAAGAGTATTCCAACACTACTGAAACGATATGGAGTGAATTTGCTTCGAGAGCTGCTACGATGATTGAATATGCTAAAGGACAGCCGCAAAATAGAGGTACTCTTCCGAAGGAATTGCAGCTACTTGAGACGAGATTAACTGATGATGTGACTGCATTGAAGGACGGAATAGAAGCACTTGCTTTAAGTAAGGGCTGGGCACAATCTAATAGAGCTTTTTTGCTAGATAACTTCGATTTAAGTTCTCGAATGGGGCTTACGTTATACTTAAAATCAGCAGAAACGAGCCCAATAATTTTTGTTGAAATAACTAATAGGCCAAAAAGTAATCTACCTTACCAATTCGTGGAATTAAACTAAGTAATTCTACTCAATCTAAATTTCTCTATAAGGATTGAACCTTCACTGGGATTTATTCTTCTTGAACTATCCTTTTGCATATTACCTATTTCTTTTAAGGCTTTCTCCCAGTCAGTACCGGTCTCGTTATGAGGTATCAGATGTAAATGTGCATGAGGTACATCCCTTCCAAATGTAGCACTGTCAACATATTTATAACCTAATCTCTTTCTGAAATGGTCTGATATCTGCTTTGCTGTTTTATAATATTCACCGATATATGTGATATCCCATACGAACTCAAAATGTTCTTTAGGGATAAGCAGGGTGTGTCCTTCTACAAACTGTGCGATATCTAGAAAGGCTAGAAATTTATCGTCTTCATATATTTTATATGAAGGTATATCTCCTTTTACAATTTTACAGAATATGCAGCTTGGATCATGCATCTTGGCTAATCCTTATCATCTCATTTAGTTCAAAAAGCCTATTGGTTACTTCTGACCTAATAAGTATAGCATGTCTCAATTGTGAGACTTTGCCTAATGGCTGAGTATTGGATTCTCCGTGTGGAGATTCAGGGTATTGGTCATGAAATAAATTGCTATATCTAAAGATTCTACCACTTTCCGTATCCCGTACAACATCGGTTATAAGCTCTCCTCCATGTAAATTGGCTGTTGTTTCATTGTTTTGATATCTTGTGTTGAGCCTCACAATACCTTTTTCCATACCAAATGGAACTGAAAGTATCCCTCTCCAGATAACAATAACACCACCCTGTTTTAATAAGGGTGATGCAAATATTTCCTTAAGTTCTGCCTCATTGAAAAAGGAACTTATCGCAGAAGCACTGATCTCGTCAGCTGGGCATACATACACAGAAGATCCCAAAAGTAATGATTCTACTTCTGATGCTTCAACTGGTCGTTCTTTTGGTTCTCGTACAAATTGATCTCCTAACATAGTATCAGTATTATAATACATCATTTGAAGCATGGCTACCCTTTTTAAGGTATAATTAAAGAATGAGAAAAGATAATCCCTTTAACCTACAATCAAAATACTCACCTTCTAAAGACCAACAAATTGCGATTGAAAACCTAAAATCAAATGTTGAAAAGGGTAATGAAAGGCAAGTTCTTTTGGGAGTAACTGGTTCTGGAAAAACATATGTAATGGCTAATATCATTAAGGAGCTTAATCGACCTGCACTTATCCTTTCACATAACAAAACACTAGCGGCACAGCTATATGAAGAGTTCAAAGAATTCTTTCCTGACAATGCCGTCAAGTATTTCGTATCATACTATGACTATTATCAGCCGGAAGCGTATATTCCGAACCGTGACCTGTATATTGAGAAAGAGTCAGAGGTGAATCAACAGATTGAGAGGCTGAGATTTTCAGCAATGAATGCTGCCGTGACGAGAAGGGATACAATTGTAGTGGCATCAGTATCGTGTATATATAATATTGGGAGCCCCGATAACTATGAAAACAAGGCTTTAACACTTAGGAGAGGCGAAGAGATAGAGCTATCCAAGATATCCATGGACTTAACATTAATGAGATATAACAGACAGGGAGAAGATTTCGTTCCAGGTTCATTCAGAGTCAAAGGTGACATTGTTGATGTTTTTATGCCTTATGATGATTTCCCTGTTAGAGTTGAGTTTTGGGGAAATACTATTGAGAGGATTTCATATATAGATGCTATCTCAACACATAAAATAAAGGAGATTGATGAAGTTGAAATATATCCTGCAACGTCGCTTGTTTACGGTAATGATGTTATTGAAGGTGCTCTTGTTAAAATCGAAAAAGATCTGAATGATAGAGTTTCCTTTTTAAGAAGTATTGGTAAGGAATTGGAGGCTCACAGGCTTTTGCAAAAAACTCGATACGACATGGAAATGATTAGAGAGGTAGGATTTTGTAAAAGCATGGAAAATTACTCTATATACTTCGACGGTAGATCTGCCGGAGATCCTCCGTATACTCTTCTTGACTACTTTCCTAAAGACTACCTCCTATTTGTAGATGAGTCTCATATTACTATTCCTCAGGTAAGGGGTATGTACAACGGTGACAGTGCTAGGAAAGACAATCTTGTTGAATACGGTTTCAGATTACCTTCTGCAAAAGATAATAGACCTTTAAAGTTTAGTGAGTTTCAGTCTAAACAGGGAAACACAATCTACTACTCTGCTACCCCTGACGAATGGGAGATCACTGATTCTAAAGGGTCTCTCACAGAGCTTCTGACACGTCCTACGGGACTTTTAGATCCTAAGGTAGATATTCGTCCTACAAATAATCAAATTGATGATGTTATTGAGGAAGTTAGAAAGAATATAGAGAAGAAACAGCGCGTCCTAATCACAACTCTCACAAAAAAGATGGCCGAAGACCTTGCAGAATATCTAAGGGATCTTGATATTAAAGTTCAATATCTTCACTCAGATGTTGACACTGTTGAGAGAGTCGATATCCTTCGCGATTTAAGATTAGGTGAGTATGATGTTTTAGTCGGTATAAACCTGTTAAGGGAGGGGATTGATCTGCCAGAAGTCTCATTGGTTATTATTTTAGATGCTGATAAGGAAGGATTCTTAAGATCTAAAACCAGCCTGGTTCAGACAATTGGGAGAGCTGCACGACATGTTGAGGGTCGGGTTATTATGTATGCAGATTCTCTGACTGAGAGTATGAAGTATGCCATTTCGGAAACGCAAAGAAGGCGTAAATATCAGGAAGAGTATAACAAAAAGAAGGGAATAACGCCTCAAAGTATTATTAAAGCTATTAGAGATAGATTAGTTGAGAAAAGTGAAGAAGAGCTTGAATTTGATTACTCAGAATGGATAAAGGGAGCCAAACCTCCTAAAAGTGAGATCAAAAGAGTTATTAAAGATCTTGAGGATAAGATGCATTTATATGCAAGCAACCTTCAATTCGAAAAGGCTGCTGAAATTAGAGACCAGATAAAGGATCTAAACGCTATTTAAGGGTGAAAGCTTTATTCGTATACAAGAAGTACCCTGAAGCATTATTCAAATTGTAATCGTCTCCGTATACTATCTCTCCATCATATTGAACACTCTCAAATAGTCCCTTGCTTGAATCCCACTGAGTAATATTCACTTTTGCTAAACCATGTTCCTTCATTAGTTTCTCCAAAAATTTGAGAGAAGAAGGTGGCTGGATTTTTCCTGTTAAACCAACAAAGTTCCACCCGGTTTTCACTTCAACTGAAACTTTTGATGAAGTAATTTTGCCTGGCAGTATCAGGGCCATTCCGCCCTTCAGGTCTGAGTTTGAAATAATCATATAACCTTGTCCCGGGAGAAGAGCAAAGTCATTCCCAAGTAACCCGGGCTTTTTATCATCACGGGGCCTTATACCATTTGCCCACTTGCCATCTGCATAAGTGCTCAGGTATGTTACTTTGATTTCATCAATATTTCCAATATTTAATACAGAAGCTGCGGTTATCTGTGTCGGATTTGCAGGCGTAGTTATAATAGACATCGGAGGACGTTCATAGTTGATTGTAATGAAGTTATAACCAGCATTGAGTTCAACTCTAAAGCCGTCTTCAACCTTTACAGCTTTTATCTCATTTTTATTTTTGAACGTTAGAGCTTTGTCTTTAGAACTTTGATATCCTCGTTCCTCATTTATTTCTTGGTAGAATCTATATTTCCCATCTGAGTTAATTGGTACATTTGATACTTTCAGGTCACCAATCTCAATATTGTATATTCCGTCTTTTGTGAAAGTTACAACTGACCCTGATACTGATTTAACGTAGCTTTCTTCCGCCTGTACTGTTGAGAGTAGTTTTGTAAATACTTTTGGATTTTCCTTGCTGATGATTATATTAGTAATACCGTCTTCTATGGGCTTCACATTTGGATCTAGGCATCTGGTATTTTCTCCATATGGAGCTGATATTGCATTTTCCCCTTTAGGTACAGGCAAATAGTTTTTACATTCTATATCATATTGTGTTCCGCTACATTTGTTTGAAAAAACTGGTTCGACTGGAGTATCGGCTGGAACACCTGAAGAGGCGGGCCTTTTTATAGACTCACAGGTGGTTCTGTTGTCGTTAGCACCCGTCAGAACCTCTCTTCCGACTGCAGTAACTCTCCCTCCCGCTACTGTCCTCCCGACGGGGAAGCAGTCTCCGCAAGTGTTGCAGATTTTGTCATTTACATAATCGAAATATACATTATCTTTCCCTGTAACTATCATTGCACAACATGCGGGTTTAATTACTTGAACCTCTTTCCTGCCTATTTCCACTCCATAGTCTATAGTTCCCGATATATTCCCACTAGTATAGGAACTACCCTTTGCGAAAGCATCAGCACAGCTATTGGATGTAGTTTTTTCACTTCGATAGACATTCTCCCCTTTAAGGATAAAGGCACAACATTTTTCTCCGGTATTTTGGCTAGGTGTCGTCGGTGTACTTGGTGTTGAAGGTGTAGAAGGGGTTGAAGGTGTAGAAGGGGTTGTCGGGGTTGAGGGGGTTGAAGGAGTTGAACTTGCTACTTGATCACACGGTAGGTTAGGTTTTGCAGTTCCTGCATTCTTCAGCCAATTTGGAAAAGCACCTTTTCCGTAGACACTCCATTGCAACTCAAGATCATCCACATATTTCTCACCATATGAAGTCTCAGAACAATTCCCTGTCCAAAATCCTGTTGCCCATTTAGTGATATTAAAACTACCACCGGATTGGCATTGTGTATGAGGTAAAAGGCCAAACATTTCGGTCTGTGCTTTTAGATTCTCTTTAGGAGTTTGATTACATGGGTAAGCAGGATAGTTCCCTGCTCCGCCATAACAGTGGATACCCATATCCTCAACGTTTGGAAATCTTTGGTAGTCACTTGCGGCAGATTCATGAACCCAGATACTCAGACCAAGTGCAGGATTTATTCCATACTGCTTTGATTTACATACAACGTAGTTATAACATTTGTCAGCTTGTGTTCCACCTCCTCCAAGTCTTTTTGCGTAGTCAACAAATTGCGATTTATCTATGTTTGATACTGTAAAATCCTCATCCTTTAAGCTCGTATTACAAGCACCGCTGAAACTATTTTCTGAGCTATTACTGTTATTATTACTACTACTGGAGCTTTGGTCTTCAGAACCAGCGGGTAAGCCTTTACTTGCAAGTCTATCCATACTCTCACAGTTGTTTCTCCTTTCCGCATCATTGTCTCCTCTTGGTTTAATACTGCCTACTTCTAATAGTGTTCCGCCTGATTCCTGGGTTCCCACCTTGTAGCATTCGCCACATGTTGTACATGCCCCGGCCTCCTCATAATCAAAAAGAACGTTCTTTCTACCGCTGATAATTAAGGCACAACAAACTGGGTCACCTGCCGCCGAAACAGGTTTTGAGAGCGAAAGAAGAAAACTAGGCCTTAATGATTGTGTGCGGTCATAGTCAAAAAGGTCTACGATACTGCTTCCGCTTGTGATATTTTCGAATTGTCCCGGAATATCACTTTTATTTTCAATGTGAGCATAAAGATATATTTGATCCTTGTTATTTTCGAATCCATTTTTTTCTAATGAGTAGTCAAGAACCCATCCCCCATCGTCATTGACAAAAGTAGAAATTATTCTGGATTTGTTTTGAATATCAACCTCTCCCTCATCGTTAACACTGTAAATCTGTCCAAAGATAATCCCATCTGAATATGCAAGGGCTTTCTGATCTTCCAAATTGCCATAAACTGTCTGGGGAAGTGTCAGTCCCGAGGAGGAAATTGCGGGGGTTGTAAATTGAAAAGATGATATGTTATCTATTCCATACCACTCTTTCTTCTGATTAACGTCTTTGATATCCCAGATGTGAAGGCCATTAGAAAGTCTGAAATAGTATTTTTTTTCAGGTGTCAGATGGTTGATCGTAACATAATGTGTATATCTTCGCTCAGCATTTATCACTGTTTTTGTAGCAGTAATATAGATATCCCTGTCATCGTAGTATCTTCGTGCTGTAAAAAAGTCCTTCCATGAATTTCCAATATTAGAGCCTTCTTTTACGAGAACTATACCGGCATTTTTCTTAGTGGTGACCCAGGTTAATGTCACTGAGGTTGAAGTTATATTGGAGATTTTTACATTACGGGCTTTTGACGTAAAGAGGTCTCGTGTGTAAAAAAATCCGGCAACAATTAGGATAATAAATATTAAAGTGAATATAAATTTGGAGTTTCTTGAAACAAGTTTCTTCTTGGATTTCATATTTAGTATAGTACCACCTTAATTGGTTCTTTGTATATATGTCCCAAGTGGTTGCGGGACCTGGACTCGAACCAGGATTCACGGCTTCAAAGGCCGGTGTCCTACCATTAGACGATCCCGCATATATAAATAAAAATCCTGTATATTATACTATTTCGATTTGTAATATAACAAACTTTCTATTAAATTAGAATTATATGAAATTCAAGGAGCTTGATAAAAGAAAAATAAAGGAAAGAAAATCTCTACAAAGGAAGGTTTTGAGCTTTTTCAAAAGAAGAAAGACTAAATATACAGAGGTGACCAGAGGAAGGTTATACAAAAAAATGTTTGGTAGATCCTTTATAAAGATATTCTTAATTCTCACTTTTGGAGCCCTTGTTGTTATTGTGCTTTTTCTTTTAATTAATTACGTTTCGAACTTAAGAAGAAATATTCTTGATGGAACGGATGTGAGTCTCACTAATGTTGTCGGATTTGCTGAAATACCGGAGTACCCGAACTCAGTTTTCATTTTCAAGGATAAACTGAATAACGATGATGTGAAGAGGTTCTTAAGTACTGGCCAGGCAGTTTACAGACTTGAGCCTGGACACACAATAGAAGATGTCAATAACTATTATAAGGAACACCTGCCTAAAGCGGGATGGAAGGAGGTCCTTTCCGTTCCGTTGGAATCAGAGGAACAAAAGTTCGGAGAGTATTGGGTAAAAGGCACAATTGGAGTCAGAATCTATTCTAAACTCAACGATATTTGGTATCAGTCAATAACACAGGAGCAGGCATCAACGGGGCTGTCTGACGAAGTCAAAAAGGAGGTTGAGCTTCAACTTCTACTCTCTGAGAGTGATATGCAAGACTTGCGTCCTGATTTCCCTTGGAAGCTGAGTTTCTCAAGTGACTATATCGCTACGTATGGAGCTACCGACATAGGTGAATTAATTAAAGTGAGCTTTAAAAAGCTAGGCTCTAACAAGTCAGTTACAATTGAGCCTTTAGGCTATATGGGTGCAATTAGTTATGATGCTTTTTTAGAAAAAGGCTTAAAGAAATTCAACAAGGCACATAAAACCAAATGGCAGGTCTCTAATACTACAGTCACTGTTGTAGCAGGCCAGGAGGCTCTTTCCGGGAAGCTTTTTAGCGGTAATGTACAGACTGAAGCTTATATAGTAGGCAATCCAAGAGATACAGTTGTTTATATGTTTATTGCTGATCAGGAGAGTGATCCGTTCCTTAAGTATATTATTGAAAAGGTTGAGCCCGCAAAAAGCACTCTTAATTAAAATCAAACTTTAAACCTTTTAAGAGCGGAGTTGATCGCTTCTGATATCTTCTTATTATGTATCACCTTATCTATTTCTTCGAGTGAAACCCCTCGAATTTGCTCTACGCTGCCAAAAGCTTTGATTAGCTTTTTCTTGGTTATAGCCCCTACTCCTTTAATCTCATCCAGTATTGATTTCTTTTGCATAAACTTTCTTAATTTACGGTGATGAATGATGGCAAACCTGTGTGCCTCATCTCTAAGGATTGAAATACTTTGCTGTGGGCCAATTTTGAGCTGTTCTATCGTTCCATTATTGTAAATCCAAAACTCATCTTTCTTTTTTCCTCCTTTTCTTTTATATTTCCTCCCTTTTGTAATTCCTAATATCGCTATCCCAGAAGGTATAATTTTGTGAACTGCTGAAAGCTGCCCCTTTCCCCCATCTATAATTATTAGGTCTGGCTTTTCAGTTAAACTTTCATCTTTGTCACCATTTATGTGCTTGATCCTTCGTGACAAAACTTCTGCAAGCATCAGATAATCATTAGGTGTATCCATCGATCTTATTTTAAATATTCTATAAAGCCGGTTTGTTGGAACCCCGTTTATACTTACCACCATTGAGCCGTAAGACATTTTTCCCTGTATATTTGATATATCATAGCATTCCACTCTATTTAGTTTTTCCAGACCCAGAATCTTTTGTAGCTGATTTAGCTGTTTTCTCATTCTTTCTTCCCGGCTCTCCACATATTCTTCTTCTGTTCCGAAGTAATTGAATTTGATCTCCGAACCTAAATATTTGAGGTCATTAATACGGTCCCTAATTTCAGCGGCTCTTTCGTACTGCCGGTTTTGTGCATATGTACGCATTTTCTCAGCAAGTACTCTTAACTGATTATAATTTCGTCCTTTAAGAAGATTTATTATGCCCTTTATATTATTTTGGTATACCTCTTCAGAAGCATCGGGTCCGGGGCATAGACCAATTCTGGAATAGAAGCAGGGTTTTGATGGATCCTTGCTTGTACAAAAAGGATAGAGCTTTCTTATATAGTTGAAGACCCTTTTAATTGTTTTACCACTAGGGTACGGACCAAATAGCTTACCATTTATAAACTCACTCTTATTAGTGGTTCGAACAATTTTTACGGTTGGATATCTGCTTTTTGTTATTACATAAAGCCATGCATAACTCTTGTCGTCCTTAAGCATTGAATTATATTCCGGCTGATTCTGTTTAATGAGAGCAGATTCCAAAATAAGTGCCTCAATATCATTGTCTGTTTGCGTTACTTCGAGATCAGCAATCAAAGGGATCATTGATATTATTCTCGGCCGGTCTCTGTGGTCTGACTTGAAGTATGAAGATACTCTATTTCTTAGGCTATGTGCCTTACCTATATATATTATTTCTCCGTTCTTATTATAGAATTTATAAACCCCCGGAGAGTCTGGCAATAGAAGAATTTTTTCTTTCAAATTAACACTCATTATGAAAATATATTCATTAGTTCTCTGCCCTTTTGGTCTAGGGTAATTTTATTTTTAATCTCAACGGTTTTCATATCTTTCCCTTCCTGAATTAGTATTCGGACTGCCGTATCGCCTGCATTTGTTTTAATATACTCTTTTAACTGTGCAATCTGTTTTTTAGTGTTTTTCTTTGTTATTTTAAAGATGACACCTTTAAAATCTGATGCAAATTTATCCTGATCAACATATTTTGCCTTCTCAAGGATAACGCTTTTACCTTCATCCCGCTCTGAGATACGTGCCGCAATTAGTATGGGTTTATTAGCCTCAAACATATCTTTCATCTCTTCATATGTTCTTGGAAAGACTAAAGCATCTATTGAGGATGTTTTGTCTTCAATGGTAAGGAAGGCCATTCTCTCACCTTTCTTGGTTGTGATCCTTCGTACTTTCGTAATCAAAGCACCAAGTATGACAAGCCTTCCGCCTTTTATCGTTATTAAATTTTTTATAGGAATTACTCCTTTTTGAGCAAAGAACTCCTGAAGGTCATCCAACGGATGACTGGTGAAATACAATCCTAATAACTCTTTTTCCCACTGTAGAATCTGGTGCATGGGTGTGTGAATATCTGTTGGGACAGGTGTTTTCATTAACTCAATCGAAGATTCCTGAGTCTCTCCGTTATTGAAGAAGTCTATTTGTCCGTTAGCCTCGGTTTGTTTTTGTTTTTTGAATCTCTCATATATCCCCGGAAGGATTTTAAGTAGTGCACCCCTGTCTCCCCACTCATCCATAGCCCCTGCCATAATTAGATATTCAACGACGCGCATTTGCAGCTTGTGCTGGATATTTCTGTAAACAAAGTCATCGAGGCTGAGATATTCACCGTTTTGAGTTTGCTCTGCTACTATCTGTCTAACAATTTCGGCTCCGACATTTTTAATGGCGCCAAGGCCGAACCGGATTCTTTTTACATCACCTTCTTCAACTGTAAAAAAGCTTCCGCTCTTGTTTATATCTGGGTGTACAACCTCTATCCCAAGCCTGGTGCATTCCTGGATATCAAGAGAAATACGATTAAAGTTTTCAAGATCAGCTTCAAGAAGGGCAGCCATGTATTCTAACGGGTAGTAGTACTTAAGATAGGCCGTATAGTATGAGACCATTGCATAGGCTGCTGCATGTGATTTATTGAAACCGTAGTTTGCAAATTTAACTAGGAGGTCCCATATTTCAGCGATTTTTTCTTCCGCATATCCCTTGTCTACACCTCCCTTAATGAATTTGGGCTTTTCGGCTTCCATGATTTCCATCTTTTTCTTACCCATCGCCCGTCTCATATTGTCAGCTTCTGAGAGTGTGTAGCCGGCTATATCCGTTGCGATTTTCATTACCTGCTCTTGATATGTGATGACTCCGTTTGTAACTCCAAGAATTGGTTCAAGGTCGTCAATAATGTATGTAGGCTGCTTTTCACCCTTTTTGACCGCGGCATATTGAGGAATGAACTCAATTGGCCCAGGACGATAGGCTGCAAGGAGATAACAGAGGTCTTCAGGGGTTTCTGGACGGATCGTAATCAAAGCTTTTGTCATACCCTCCCCCTCAAGTTGGAAAACTCCCATTGTATGTCCGTCTCTGAGCATTTGATAAATATTTTGATCATTGACATCAATAGTGCTTAAATCGAGGTCAATTCCCTTGTGCCTTTTTATTTTTCTTACAGCTGTATCAATAATGTTCAGGTTTTTCAAACCCAGGAAGTCCAGCTTAAGGAGGCCTACATACTCTAAGTCTGTCATTTCAAACTGAGCCATTCCAACACCTTCATCTTTTGAGTCTCTTTGTATAGGAATGAAGTTGTCAACGGGTTCAGGTGCCACAATGACTCCACATGCATGCATTGATACACCACGGGCAAGTCCCGCAATTTTTTTCACCACCTGTGACATCTGCTGAAGCTTTTCGGATGAATTTATTATCTCAGCAAACTCAGGGTTGTTCTCCATCATATAATCAATTGGTTTGGTTTTTCCGAATTCGACCTTGACAAGTTTTGAGAGTTTATCAGCAGTCTGAAGATCAATGCCCATAACTCTTGATACGTCCCTTATTGCCTGCCTGGTCTGGAGCTTGCTGAATGTAATGATCTGCCGGACGTTGGGTTCCCCATACTTCACCTGTGCGTATTTAATGAGTTCCTGACGTCTCTGATCTGAAATATCCAGGTCTATATCCGGAGGTGACTCCCTACCGGGGTTAAGAAATCTTTCGAAGTACAACTCCCATGTTATCGGATCAACACCTGCAATATTAAGGCAGTATCCGACAACTGTACCTACTGCCGAACCTCTGGCTCCAACCATGATGCCGTTCTCAACGCAATATCTAACGAAATCATATACTACAAGGAAATAGTTGTTATAGCCCTTGTCATCAATGATTTCCAGCTCATAGTCAATTCTTGTCTGAATTTCATCCGTAATCTCTTTATATTTCTTTTGTGCCCCCTGCATTACAAGATCACGAAGATGATCCTTTGGCGTTACGCCTTCGGGAAGATCCAGATAATGGGGTTCTACTCTGCCGAATGAGATTGAGAAATCCTCAACCATATCAACAATTTTTTGGGTATTGGATATAGCTTCTGGAAGATCTTTGAAGAGCTCCTCCATCTCCTGCTGGTTTTTGAAGTAGTATTCTTTGGTTGGTGCAACACGGCGTGTCGGGTCATCAAGCGTTTTACCGTCAGAAATGGCCCATACGATTTCCTGTACATTATAGTCTTCTTTATTTACATAGTGGGCGTCACATGTTGCTACAAGGGGTATATTAAGCTCTTTTGAAAGTTTGATTAGCTCCAGATTTAAATCGTCCTGCTCTTTAATGCCATTCCTTTGAATTTCCAAGAAATATCGGTCTTTAAAAAGATCTTTAAACTTTTGAGCTGTTTTTACAGCCTCCTTCCCCCTTCCATCTCTGAAAAGTTTTGATACTGGGCCGCTTAAGCATCCAGAAAGAACTATTAGTCCTTCAGAGTATTTCTCAAGAATTTCCCAATCTACTCTTGGGCGATAATAGAAGCCTTCCATGAAGCCTGAGGATACGAGCTTCACAAGATTTTTGTAACCGGTTAGGTTTTGGGCAAGGACAGTTAGATGCGGGGTTTTATTATCTGTACCGGCTTCCTTATCAAATCTTGTCCGTGGGGCTAAGTATATCTCACATCCGAGAATCGGTTTGAGCTCAGCATGTTTCATCTCATTATAGAATTTGAATGTACCGTACATGTTGCCGTGGTCCGTAAGTGCACAAGCATTCATGCCGCACTCCTTAATCTTCGCAATCAGCTCAGGAATACGTATAACACCGTCCAATAAGGAATATTCTGAGTGTAAATGTAGGTGAGTAAATGACATGACTCCTTTTAAATAATTATGCTATTCTATTATCATATAATGATCTGAATATTTTTATCATAAATTAACCTGTAGTTTAAATATATCATGTCTAATGTCCGTAGTCTTATATCTAAAAGCATGAGTCTATTGGGATTTATAATACTATTTAGCCTTTTTCATCTAGTAGCTGGCGGAAAGTTTGCTCAAACCATTGGCGAAATGGTTGGTTTTAATCGTAAGTTGGTGGAGGTGAACAGGCTGTCTGCTTTGGAAACACGAAGTATCTATTTAACAAGTTCGGATCCGTCCTTTTTGCTCTCAGGGGATATTTCACAAGTATCCGGTCAAACAACTGTCACAACTTCTGATCCCAGAGTTTTGGCGATGCGTCAGTTCCTGATTGATCACTACTCTCCGTTGTATACCTACGCGGATATTTTTGTTTCAGAAGCAGATAAGGTGGGGCTTGACTGGAGGCTTGTAGCTTCAATATCCGGAGTCGAATCTGCATTTGGCAATCTTATTCCATACAGATCTAATAATGGTTGGGGTTGGCGGGGCGGCCCTGGAGGAGCTTACAGCATCTTTTCGAGTTGGAAAGAAGGTATTTCTACTGTAACAGGAAGACTCGCAGCCGGCTATGGTACTGATTTAACTCCGTTTCAAATTGAACCAACCTATTGTCCTCCATGTGGTCAAAATCCCTCTCATGCCTGGGCAAACGGTGTAACGCAATTTATGTCTGATCTAAATTATTATGTCCGAAACCTTGAAAGTGTTTATTAAATGTTATATCTATTATTTATGTTAAGATTATTTACAAAACTTATTTACTCGTTAATACTTCTGATACAGGCGCTTGTTTCAATCCGTTTTGTCCTGCTGTTGATAGATGCCAGTGCTAAAAACTCCTTAGTTAACCTTGTATATCAGTACAGTGAATATTTTGTCAGGCCATTTAGGGGAATAACACAGGATGTATTTGTTCTCGCTGGTGTAGAGTTTGATCTAACGTCACTTGTAGCTCTTGCCTTCTTTATAATTCTCGGATATATCACTTATGAGATGGTAAAGGCTTTTTCTAGAGAATAGCACTCTCGTGGTATAATAAAGAATGGCGAAGATTGATTTAAAGAAATCCCTCGGTTTTTCAGTAATAATAGAAAATGGTGAAATACTTGAGTCTGAGCTTATTTACGAAAGTAAGAACTCTGTAGGTATTGATAACATAAAACATCAGTTATTAAACAGTGAAATCACCTGTCCGGAGGTCTTTTATACTAAATACACGGGTTTTGATAAAGACGGTATATATAAAGAGAAAGGTATAAAAGTAAACCTTTTTCTTGTGCAGGCTAATCTGGCGGGAATTGAGTTTGTCAAGACAAAAGGTCTGAGGATGTCAAAGTACGCCCGCATACTAGAAGTAGTGAATGGTGCAGGTACAATACAAATGCAGAATTTTGAGAAAAGCTACGAGGGAGATATTATTACAGTTTCCTTAAAGAAAGACTCAAAAGTAATAGTTCCTCCAGATTATGCAGTATGTATATCTAATACCAGATCCAACCTACTTGTCATCAATGAGATTGTGCATGAGGATGGACTTGAGATTGACGAGCTTGATGATATGAATGGTATGGCCTATTATGTCATAAGAAAGAATGCAAAACAGGAAATTGTTAGGAATCCTACTTATCGCATGGTAAATCCACCGCGAAGGGTAAAATGGGAAAATGTTCTAGGTAAAATGGGAATTACGCTTAAGACCCCAATAATAAAACAAATTTTGAGAAAATATGACAAGTTTGATTGGTTATTTAAAGAGAACTCTATTAGTATTTAGTGGATTTTTAATACTTCTTTCAACTTCAACGCCTTTAATTGCAGCTGAGCTTACAAGAACAAATTCCTCCATTTACCACGTAAACAAAGATGGCGATTTAAGTATCAACTATGCATTCACCTTAGCCCAATCCAGTAATATCCCTTCAGTCATTACAAATTTTACATTTACAATCCCATTTAGTTCATATGATAGCCTTAAAGTTAACATTGAGGGGAAGGATTATAAATATAGCAGTACTAAACAATCGTCAGGTAGTAAAGTTTATCTCAGCCTACCGAATTTGATTGCACAGAAAGGTAGTCCCTTGGTAATTAATGTCACAATAGTGCTTGATGATTATGTTAAGGTTGACGGTGAGAACTATGTGCTTCTAATCCCCCCAATATTAAGTTTTGACCAGGGTGTTAATAAGGTAGAATACCCCTCCGACTGGGGAAATATAGTCTGGTCATCTGTTGAGTTTGAACCCAGTACTACAGCGAAGGGCTTTAAGGTCGTGCAAGTAAAGGAAAAATCCTTGCTTTCTAATCCTGCTCTCTCACTGGTTATTGGTAAAGACTTTGGTTATAACCTTAGTATCTCTAAAGAATTAAGTAACTCCGGGGAACAGACAAGTGTATATAGAATTACCTTGCCCAGAGAAGGTAACGGTCAGCATGTTTTATACTCTGAAGTTACTCCTTCCCCATTTGATATTGAACTGGATAGTAATGATAATCTGAATATCTCCTATCTCCTTAAGCAAGGTGAAAGCATCACAATCAAGGTACGCGGTTATATCTATTTTGATGAAGCAAGTCACAGGTCACCAAAAGACTTTTCCAAACTACTGCAAATAGATAACTACTGGTCATTTGGAACGGATACTGAACTGAAGAGAGTTAAGCTTTATCTACGGGAGAAAGGATTACCTGAGAGCTTTGAAGGTGAGTCAAATGTCCGCAGTTTATTTATCTCCTCAATATATGATTATGTTCTTGAGAGGCTTACCCCTTCTTCAGGATCATCACAGGACGTAAAAGTAGACATTAGGCATGGTGTTTCCAATATCGAGAGAACAATTTCGGAAGGTGCTTCCCCTGATGATTATACTGATCTCTTAATCGCCCTCCTGAGATATATGGGAGTCCCAACTCGTATGATACTAGGTTATATTTCACCCCTAAACTCATATCAAGAGAAAGGTTTTTTTCATAGCTGGGGGGAGTACTGGGATGTGGATAGTGGTAAATGGATAATTTTAGACCCTGCCTTACAAGACTATTTCCCCAAACGCTATATTTCAACTAGCTTAGACCATATCGCCCTCGTTTCCAGGAACGAATCATCAATTAAACCTCAAATGTCTGTATTTTCTCCGGATGAGTTTAACATTGAGATCGCAGATGCAATGATTGCTCCTTTTGAAGAGATTACCAGTGAGTTTAAAGTTAAGGGACAAGATGGAAATAGAGTTAAAGGCGATCTGATTGTTAAAAATCGCAGTAATAAGATATATCAGATAATGAAAGCGAATATAATAGTTGATAAAGCAGGCATTTCTCCCTTGAATCTTTGGAGTGCACATACTGTCTTACCAAATCAGGAGACGATAATCCCTCTGGTCTTTTCTGCCACAAGCCTGACTAAGGCTGATAAAATGGTTGTAACAATTGCCGATCTTGAGGGAACCGTATTCAAAAAAGCTGCAAATTTAAAATCGACTGCTAGTAATCCAACTGGTAATACCTTCATAAATCTCTTAATTTCTCTGCTCTTATTCACTATAATATACATGATATTTAAATATTTATTTAGAAAAAGGAAATAATGCAAGACTCCTTATACATAACAGGGCTGGTCCTATTCTTAATTCTGGTCTTTTTCTTATTTGTTTTTAAAAGCTCAAACAAAGTATCTTCCAGGAGGAAAAATGAGATCTATAAACAGATGAAAAGTATTAAGGAAAATATTGAACTTGATTTAAGTTCTGCTAATCGTGATAGTATTGTTAGATTAGATAGCATATTAAGTAAGGTGTTGCAGATTAGAAATCGTAACAATTTAACCTGCGGTGAAAATTTAAAGAAAATAAGAAAGCAAGTTAAAAGAGATCTTTACGAGGAAATATGGTATTATCACAAGCTAAGAAATAGTATTGTACACGACGACATTGAGGTTAGTCGTGAAGATGTTAAAAAGGGATACCAGGCGTATTATAAATTAATATCAAGGTTACTAGGATGAAGAAACTTTTCTTATTTCTAACATTACTTCTTACTTGGACCTTTCTTATACACTCTCCAGTATATGCAGAGGTTCCTGAAACGACAGGCGACTACTTCAATGTAGAACTAAGTTTGGGAACACAATCACCATGGACAAAAAGTGTTCCTATTAATGTGAAATTTAGGTCGAATATAACCGCTGATAAAGTGGAGATATCGTGGGATGCCCCTGAAGGCATAGAGATAATTGAGAGACATCCGCAGTTTATCCCCGTAGAAAAGGGAGAGGTCTATTCTTATACTGCCTATGCTAAACCTTCAACTTCAGGTACATACAATATTTCGGGAAATATTACTGACTGGGAGTTTAAAACAAATTACACTTCTTCTGCTTCGATTACACTTACTTTTGATGAAGACAAGACTACTGTTCCACAGACCGCTGGATACAGCGGAGCAGTAATAATTAAGTCGTTAATTCTACTCCTGCTTGCATTAGGTGGATTATTTGGCCTGTATTTGCTTGCCAGAAACTTTGTTAAGAAACTCAAGAAATGGCTAGAACCACCAGAGTAAAACTCATTAAGCAGTTTAAGTTCCTCCTACCTGCTTTGATTGGGTTACTTATCCTTGTTTCTTTTGCCTTAGTACTAACATCGTATCTAGTTGGTAAGAAAGAAGAGGATATTGAAACTCTGAATATCACTCGTAATGCTTATGTAGAAACATATAATAATATTTCAAAGAAATTCAACACACTAAGAGACGAAGTGTTATCTGTCAGTATTAATGACTATAAGAGTACTTCTTCTGTAGCCGTACAGGATATTGAAGAGTTTAACCTGTTGAATCAGGAGTTAAGTTCCCATTCTGAGATAGTTTTTGAACTTTCAAAAAAGATTCCTGGGATATCGGCCGAAACTTTACGTGAAGATAGACAACGTGTTGCAAATCACCAGGTATATGCCGATTTAGGGACTTCTTTAATTAGTTATCATTCAGTGATAGTGGAGACATATAGTATCAGGTCCTGCTTTAATCGTATTAACTTGGAAAGTAGTGATTCAGCCGTTAAAAAAGCTATAGATCAGTGTATGGCTAATCTAAATCTGCTTAAATCAAGGTTCCCGACACAACTCAGTGAGGTTTCCAATTATTGGAGTTCCTATACGAAGTATTGGGAGACGATTAGACAGGTTCACAATAAGCCTACTCTCTCTGAGATCAATTCACTGCAGTCTAGCTTAAGCACATCATATAAGTCGCTCAAAAAAGATGAGGCTTTATATAATAGTTCACTTGAAAGCTTCTTCAAAGGAAACTTTCTTACTCTTATCGATAATTAGCTATTCACTTAAAGTCTTTTTCAGCTTTTCTATTTCCTGGGTTATTGTTGCTAGACGTTCAGAGATTTTGGACATTGATTCAGTGATGTAAGCTTTGTGAGAGTCCTCTTCAATAAAATATGAAACAGGTTTCCCAAGCTCTTTTGACAACTTAAAAAGTGTATCTAACGGGGGATAGGTTCTTCCTGCTTCGTAAGCACTGATTGCTTTATCAGAAAGACCTAAGATCATTCCTAATTTTCTTTGAGAGATCCCCTTCTCCTCTCGTGCCCCTCTTATCCGAGTGGCAATGTATCTCATACTCATTTTAATCTGGTAAAAAGTTTTTAATTAAATTAAATAGCTTCTTCTTAGTCTCACTGATCGGCTTTTCTGAAGAGGATGTAGGAATAGAAAAGACCTCCTTGCTTTCATGCTGAGGCTTAACAAGATCAGGAGACTGTGGAATAGGTAATGGCTTAACAGATGAGCTTGATAGATTATACGGGTCATTTAGCTTTTCGCGCAACTGTTGAATATATTTGTTCTTTTCTGTTAAGAGATCGGATAAATGTTTGAACTCTTGAACTTGATCGGTTATTTGTGATTCGAGCATTTTTACACGTGTTTCTGCCTGCATAGCCCTATCTTTCATTTTCTTATAGTCACGACCATCATCTAAAAGTTGCTTGTGCTCTTTGCCAGTGAGAAGTTGTTTTTTAATCTCTTCTTCAGATAGAGTTGAGTATTTATAGTAATTTATATCTCTTGTGTCAGGTTTTCTGCCTAATACCTCTTGGTATAATTTCTCAATCATTTCAACCCGCTCTTGCGGAGTTAAGCGCTTTTCATTTGGGTTAGGATTATCCGATCCAGGATTCCATCCCCAGCCTCCCATATCATTCCATGGACTTTGTGAAGGGGGAACCTGTTGAGAAGGTATCGGTGATGCAGCAGGTGCTACCACAGGTGTCTGAGTTGTATTACTCTGGTTTCCCGGAATTACCTGAGGCATATTTATGTTAATAAAACATTATAATAGCTATATTTTACCAGGAAAAGACAACATTGTTAATAAGGGGGGATTTGGGTGCTAAATATCAATCGTATTTAATACATGAAATTTGGAGCGAGAGACGGGACTCGAACCCGCAACCCTCTGTTTGGAAAACAGATATTCTAACCATTGAACTACTCTCGCATGTTTTCAATAAGCTTAAGCAGCGGTTGCTTGCTCAGTTTCTGATTTAGATTCAGCCTTCTCTGGTTCCTCAGCAACTTCAGCCTCATCAGTTAAGTAAAGATCTTTAAGGTTGCTTACTTTCAAAGCTCTCTTACCAATCTTTTCTCTTACGTAATAAAGTTTGCTCTTTCGAACTTTTCCTCTTTGTACAACCTCTATTTTATCAAGTGTTGGTGAATGAAGCGGAACAATTCTCTCAACAGATACTCCATAGGACATTTTTCTAACGGTAATTGTTCTTCCCAGTCCTGAGCCTTTTAGGGCTATAACTAAGCCTTCAAATACCTGTACTCTCTCCTTGTTCCCTTCCTTAATCCTTACTGAGAGCTTAGCAGTATCTCCAACCTTAACATCAGGTCTCTTTTTATATTGTGACTCTTCAATCTTTTTAAAAATATCTGTATTCATAATCTTGATTACTTATTTAAGACTGCTGATTATATCAGAAAAATCAAAAGTTTGTGTAATATTGGTTTGATTATATGATATACGTTTAAATTATTCCATAGTATATGTTATTATTTTCACATAACAAGAAACTGCCTATGAAGAAGAAGGTTCTATTAATAATTATGGACGGACTGGGTGCTGCACCTCAAAACAGAGGGAACGCAGTTTCTCTTGCAAATCCTAAAAACCTTATTCAGCTTTGGGATACTTTTCCTCATACCTACCTACTCGCTTCATCTGAGGCCGTAGGATTACCCGCCAATACTAAAGGAAATAGTGAAGTCGGACATCTAAATATTGGAGCAGGTAACGTTGTTACACAAACACTTCCAAGGATTAATAAATCAATTACAGGTGGCAGTTATCAGGACAATAATACTCTTTGGGAAGCTTTAAGACATGCGATTAAGCATCGTAGCAATATCCATCTAATGGGATGCTTGAGTGACGGATCGGTTCACTCGCATATTAATCATTTCATAGCAACAATTGAGTTTTTTGCTGCCAACAACTTTACTGGCGAAGTATTAATCCACGCATTTACAGATGGCCGGGATACACCACCCGATCATGGGCGGAATTACTTGGCAAAAATGCAAAATACAGTTGATAAACTTGGTATCGGAAGAATTGCCACCGTTTGTGGCCGTTCAATTGCTATGGATCGAAGTATGAGATGGGGAAAAACCGAGGCTGCCTATAACCTTCTCACTAGAGGTGAGGGAGAAAGATTCAATGCTTGGTCAGAGGTTTTTGATAGAAATTATTCAAATGGTATTACTGATGAGTTTATAAAGCCTGCTGTTATAAGCCAGAACGGGGTTCTACCGACGGTAAAAAGCGGAGATGCGGTCATTTTTATGAACTATCGTGCAGACAGAGCATTACAGCTGACATCTGCCTTCACAGAACCACAGTTTACATTTTTTAGCAGGGAGTTGATTCCAAATCTCTTTTTTGCGTCAATGGTTGAGTATAGAAAGGGCACTCCACTGCATGTGTTGTTTCCCAAAGAGTATATCACTCTCCCAATCGGGAAGGTTCTTTCTAATAACGGTATTCGTCAGCTCAGGATCTCTGAAACGGAGAAGTTCCCTCATGTTACATACTTCTTTAACGGTGGCATGTCTATAAAGTACCAAGGTGAAGACCGGATTGAAGTCCCGTCAGCAAATGTTGCGACATACGATCTCAAACCTGAAATGAGCGCAATGGAAATACAGGAGATTCTCAAATATCGTATATCAACAGATATGTACGATTTTATTGTCTTAAATCTGGCAAATGGCGATATGGTCGGACACACCGGGAATATAAATGCCTCTATAAAGGCTGTTCAGGTCGTTGACCACTGTGTTAACGAGCTTGTAAAAAGATTTACGGCCGCAGGAGGGGTAGTTATTATCACCGCGGATCATGGTAATGTCGAGGAGGTCATAAACCTTAAGTCCGGGGAGATTGATACCGAACATTCATTTAACCCAGTACCATTTATAATTGCAGATCCTGATATGTCACCCAGAAAGCTTCCGTACGGTGCACTTAAAGATATTGCTCCAACAATATTGGATATTATGGATGTACCGATTCCGTCTGAGATGGGAGGAAAATCCCTAATCAGATCTCTTTAGCCTTTTCTTGCCTATTTTGTAGAAAACGAACAGGAGAAAGGCCGCTACTCCGCACACTATAATAACTGTTTGATATTTTTCTATCCAGATACTCACGACCTCCCACTGTGAGCCCAATACATATCCTGCTAGGGCTAAAAAGGCGCTCCATATAGTTGATCCGGCTAGTGTAAAGAGTACGAACTCCGTAAAGCTCATTTTAACCAATCCGGCGGGGAAAGATATGACCGTTCTGATAATTGGTATCAATCTTCCGGCAAATATCATAAGCTTGCCATGCTTCGTAAATAAAAGTATTCCCTTTTCGACATCTTCCTCAGCTATAAAGAAGAATTTGCCGTATCTTTTGAGAAATCTATTTACAACCAAGTCATTACCCCAATATCCTAATAGATAAAAAGGCAAGGAACCCAAGGTGCTTGCTATACCACTTAAAAGGATTACTAGATAAATGTTTAGTGTCCCTTGATGGCTTAGGAATCCTGCAAAGGGAAGGATTAGTTCACTTGGTATAGGTGCGAAAAAACTTTCAATAAACATAGCGGTGAAAACCCCTAAGTATCCAATTTTTTCAATCAGCCATATCAGCCAGTTTATTATAGAAAGTACCATTTCGCAGCTCGGGTCAAATTATATAGGATATTTATGGTATAATATCGCTCACATATTTTATACTATATATGAAAAGAAAATATTCATCAAAAATAAATAATTTTCTTCTTTATGTGTTTGCCCTTATATTATTTACAGGTGCATTGCTTAAGTCGCAGGAGCGTGTTTTCTTCTACCTAATCTCAGGAAATATAAGTTCCGTCTTTGCTTCTTCTAGCGTAAATAGCAGGACTCAGATATTAAGTGCCGACGACGAAATTGATTACAGAACAGTCTCCCGTAAATTGGAGCTAATGGATGTTGATCAAATTAAGGTGAGAAAAGTAAGGGCTTATCTTGCCTCACGTGGGGCTCCGCTTGCGGCCAAGGCAGAGTACCTTGTTAAGACAGCACAGGAATTTGGAATTGATTATCGACTTGTAGCTGCAATTTCCATTATAGAATCCAGCGGGGGCAAATATACCTATAGACCTTACAACGCATGGGGCTGGGGAGGTAGTATGTCGCCGTACACGTTCAAAAGTTGGGAAGAAGCCATCTACACGGTTTCGAGAGGTCTTTCTCGTTATTACTCATCTGGGCTTGTTACACCGCGTCAGATTGCACCACGTTATAACCCTCATACACCAAATGAATGGGCCAGAAAGGTCGAGTACGTTATGAGTTTAATGTAGACCAAATCAGTTATAATAATCATATGGGAAAGAATGTCTTTGTTGGATTATCTGGTGGTGTAGATAGTGCTGTGGCGGCACTATTACTATTGCAACAGGGATATCGGGTAACTGGTGTTTTTCTCAAGAACTGGTCGGGAAGTGATTACGGGATTGAAGATCAGTGCCCTTGGGAGGAAGATCTGAAGAGTGCACGTGCAGTTGCCGATAAATTAGAAATCCCCTTTAAGGTTTACAATTTTGAGAAGGAATACAGAGAGTTAGTTATTAAAGACTTTTTCTCCCAATATAGCATTGGAAATACACCAAATCCTGATGTGTTATGTAATAAGTTCATTAAATTTGATAAGTTCCTGAATCGTGCAATGGAAGATGGGGCTGATTATATAGCCACAGGACACTATGCGGGAACAATGGGAGGAGCTTTGTATCGCGCTAAGGATACAAATAAGGATCAAACTTACTTCCTTCACCAATTAACTAAGGAACAGCTCTCTCGAACACTGTTTCCTCTAGCGTGTTTAACTAAACCAGAGGTGCGGGAAATTGCCAGAAAGTCACAGCTTCCAAACTACTCAAGAAAAGACAGCCAGGGTATTTGCTTTGTCGGTAAGGTAAATATTACTAACTTTCTTAAAACAGAATTGAAGGAAAAACTAGGTGAGGTTATTGATATTGACTCACTCAAAGACGTAGGCCAGCATAATGGAGTCTGGTTTTATACGATCGGACAGAGAAAAGGGCTAAGGGTCGGTGGATTGGACCAACCCTATTTTGTCTGCAAGAAGGATGTTGAAAACAATCGTCTATATGTAACAAAAGGTAGAAATAGTCCTTCTTTATATTCTAAAACAGTTAAGTTAGACCATTTCCATATTATTTCTGACATTACACTTAGTGATAGTTTTACCGCTACCGTAAGGTATAGATCAAAAGATAGTAGAATAACACTATCTCTTAACGGAAGTAGTGCTTTAGCCTCGTTTCTTGAACCTCAATGGGCAGTAGCTGTTGGTCAAAGCCTTGTAGTATATAGAGATGACCAATGCATTGGAGGGGGAGTGATTACTGATATAGTTGAATAGTTCCTTCATTATGTAGTAAAATCAATTTCGCATTTATCTAACTGCAAACTAAATGCTCACATTCAAAAAATATCTCAGTCCGCTTATAGATAAGCTCGATGAGCTTAAAGATTTCAAAGATGTAGATATTACCTCAGATGTTTTAAAACAGGAGTATCCCTATTTGCAAAATGTGACATCAATTGTAAGTAAACGTGCTGCATCACTTTTTAGCAGACTCAAAGAACTCGAGAATGAGCTTGAAAAGCAAGTCCTCATAATCGAAAATGAAACTGGAGATGACAAAAAGGAGGCTGTGAAAATTTATAATCAGCTCATGAAAATGATAAATGAGCATGTGAAGCGGATTAACCGAGAGCTTCAAATTTTAGATATCCCCTACTTCGGCAAAGTTGTCTTTAACAGAGTGAGAAGTGAAAAGTTTCCTAAAGGTTCAATCACTTCCTACATAGGAAAGTTTGCCTACTTTGATCGTGAGACCAATTCTTCTTTAATCACAGACTGGAGGGCACCAATTGCCAATCTTTACTATACCAACTCAGGCCCGACCGAAGGTGTTGAGTTTACCAGCCCGCTTGGTCAGCAAATGGGAAGTATTGAGCAGAAGCGGATGTTCGAGATCTCAAAAGCCAGAATTAAAAGCATCTATGATGCGAAGACAGGTAATACGGCAGCTGATGAGTTTCTCCTCTCACAGTTAAATCAAAAGATCGGTCAAAAACTAACTGATATAGTGTCAACAATACAAAATGAGCAGAATAGAATTATAAGAGATAAAATAGATAAACTTAGTGTTCTACAAGGTGTTGCGGGAAGCGGTAAAACGACAATTGTGCTGCACCGGCTTGCATATCTTTTCTTCACATATAATAAACAGATAAAGGCTGAAAAGACTTTGATTATTGCACCAAACAAACTATTTTTGGATTATATTTCAGATGTATTGCCTTCTCTTGGAATCGATGGAGTTGAAACCAACACATACCTTTTCTGGGCTAAAAAAGTCTTAAATTGGTCGAATAAGCATATTCTTGCGAATATCAAACCCGATCCTGAGTCGCAAATGATTAAAGGTTCAAAAGAATTCCTTATACAGCTTGTGGAAGGATTTACAGAGTATATTGATGAATTACTTGAGGGTTTGCCTTTTTCAAACAGTGAGAAAATATATAGAAACTATTACGAGATTCGTGCAAAATCGGCTGATATCACGCCAGTTGAGGCTCTCAAGCTATCTGTTCAGAAGGAAAAAAATCAGCTCATGTATAAAGGTAGTACAACTGCGTCATTTCTTAGACGAAATGAATTGTATGGGGATGTTATTACAGAAAAAATTGAGGATTATCTAAAGCAAGGCTTGGATATAATGATGATCTACAAAAAAATCGTTTCAAAAATGTCTATACCATCAGCAGTAAAGCAGAGGACAGATAAGATTGTCAGAAAGCTTAGGAGTTACTATACATATGAGGCCGACGATCTACCTGCCTTACTAATTCTTCACTTACTTTTAAACGGCTCTGCAGATGTCCTTAGGGATTATATAATTGCAGATGAGGCCCAAGACCTCAGTTACTCCCAGATATACTCAATGTATTTGACAACAAAGAAATCAAATTTAATGCTAGCTGGAGACTTAGCACAGGCAATTAGAGAACCTAATTGCATCGATGACTGGATAGAGTTAATAGAGACTACTAAAAAGCTTAATCATGGTGAACTTTCGTATGAATATCACCAACTTAACAAATGTTATCGAACTACTATCGAAATTATTAATTATGTTACCACACGAATAGATAGGGTGTTTCCTAAAAGTTACTTAAGGCCTGAGGCCGTTCTTCGCCACGGTGAACCTGTAGATGTGCTTCAATCTGATTCCCCGCTTGTCGAAGGAAAATCAGGTGATATAAAGAGGTTAGCGGAAAAAATAAAGGAAGAATTAGATAAAAGCAGAAACACAATTGCCGTCATAACAAAAGATGCGGTTTCCGCACAGAGTTTATATGAGCACCTAGAAAAAGAGGGTGGTCTTTCACAGTATTTAATACCAATTGGAGTGGAAAACTACAGTGCAGGAGTGATTATTACACCGGTTTTAAATGCTAAAGGTTTGGAGTTTGATAGTGTTTTTCTGATTGATGTGAATAGTGATAACTATCCAAGTACCTTTGAATCAGCAAGGAAGTTCTACGTGGCAGGTACAAGGGCTCTTCACCATTTGACGATATGTTTTACCAAAAATCACCCTTCAGATATACTACAAGTATGACTATTTTGAAGAAATTAATAATATCTCTTATTATACCGTCAGCATTATCTTTTCTGCTTTATTTTTTGAGCTTTAATTCTTCAAAGGATCTTTCCTTTACTACTGATGAACCGAGTCATATTGCCCGCGGTGTTATGCTTATTAGGACAGGCGATTATAGAATCAATCAACATCACCCTATTCTCTTCAACGTACTTGAATCAATACCAATTGCCTATGATATTGATTTTAAGGGAGAGGATCTAAATAGTGACAACTGGAAATACGCTAAGAAAGATGATATCGCTATGAATCTTGTATGGATAAACGGAGGTAGAGAAGCGTACTCCTTAAATTTCCTTGTACAGGCACGTCAGGTATCTGCGGCACTTTCTGCTCTATTGTTATTTATTTCGTATCAGCTTGTTTTAAAGCTATTTAGTTTTAAATATGCTTTTCTCTCAATCTTTTTGCTGAGCCTTTCCCCTACTGTACTTGCACATTCCTCACTTGTAACAACAGATGTACCTGCAATGTTTACAATATTTATTGCGACACTCTCACTTTATTATGATCTGCGGAAAACAAAAAAGGATGAGAGGCATTTCCCTTGGCTATTTACATTTACTGCTTTGATAGCATTGCTTTCAAAATATACAGCAACACTTCTAATTCCCTTTTGGGTTTTGATCTACGGTTGGGTTTTATCCCATCATTTTAAGCTCAATTCTAAAAGAGTCCTTATAAATTGTATTGGTATCATCGCAGTATGGCTATTCCTTCTTACAGCGGCATATGGTTTTAAATTCACAACTATTTACGAGGCCGATTATGGAAACACAGGAAAGGTATATTCTACCTATGATCATATTTACACTATTGATAGAATACTGCCATTTGATAATCTGCCTTTTCTCGATACTATATATAGGAAGGTAAAGTTTCCTTTCCCTGAATATTTAAAGGGGTTCTATGATAATGTAATTAAGCACAACTTTCACGGACATAAGACATATCTGTTAGGTCACTCATTTAATGGAGGAAACCCTCTATATTTTCCTGTTTCATTTCTCATAAAAGAGACGCTGCCTTTCATTTTGCTATCACTTTTCTCAGTCACTTATGCTCTTGTTCTCCTATATAAAAATTTTAAACTTTTTATGAAAAATAAGGGGTATTATCTACCGTTATTAGCAATTCCAACTGTCCTTACCTTCCTCTCTTTAGCCAGCTCTATAAATATAGGCGTGCGTCATCTATTACCGATCTACCCCTTCCTCTGTTTACTAATTGCTTATGTGGTTTCAATCCTCATCGAAAAATATAAATCCAGGCTCTTCATACTGCTTTTAACTATCCTTCTTACTGCTCATCTGTTGGTTGTAATAAGAGCTTTCACAAACTATTTAGAATATTTCAACGAAATAACCGGTGGAACTAAAAACGGTTATCTATATCTGCACGGAAGTAATTTAGATTGGCAGCAAGAAAGGTTTTACCAAGAAAACAAACAGGCCGAGTTGGGTGTAGAGAGTTACATTGTATATCCGAAAGAAGATATCTCTTCAAATTCAAAAAGTTTATCAACATGGCAAAGATGCTTACGTTACAAATACTTCAAGGGAGATGTAAAACCCGAATCTATTCTAAAAAATCACTACTTTATATTTAGGGTCGAGGATAAGAAAAGCTTATGTGTTTTTTAGCTGCCGATCTTCTCAACAATGAGTGAAGAATAATCTTTTCTCTCATAGGAAGTTCTTTGATATTCCATTAGGAGTGCTGACAGAAAGGTATTTATAGAGAAAAGAAATATCATTAGTGACAGTATATAGAAGACCTCCCCCTTGCCAAAAAGGCCAAGAAGGAGGAATACAAATGCAAAAAGCTTCATAATTAGGGAGAACCAGCCAAGCAGGTACATAGGTGTATCTCCCATTTTTGTAATGAAGTAAACTATAAGCATGTCAAATAACCCTCCCTGGAGCCTGCTCATAAATGAAAACCTACCTTTTCCTAAACGTTCCCTATGCTCAACATCTATTTCCGTTATCTTCCACTTTTTTGCGGCTGCGATTACAGGAATAAATCTAAAATGACCTGCCTTCAAATTCAATTCTCTCGCTATATCCTTTCTAAAAGCTTTTATCCCGTTATTCATATCATGAACTTTTACTCCGGTAATGGATCTGACAATGAAGTTGGCAATGCGTGATGTTATCATGTACGCTAGGCCATCTCTTCTCTTCTTTTTACGCCCGATTGCGAAATCATATCCCTCTTCCAGTGCTTGGAAGAACTTATGGAACTCCTCAGGCCTGTCCTGCCCGTCTCCATCAGACGTTATTATGTAATCGCCTTGTGCAAGCTGTATGCCCAGCATATATTTATTTGTTTTGTCTGTAACAGTAACACCAGGATGTCGTACCTCATATCCTTTCACATTGGGATACTTTTTTGCAAATTCTCGAAGTACCTTTTCGGAATTTTTGGAGGTAGGGCTATCAAAAACCAGTATTTCAGATTGATATTTAAGTTTGCCTACTTCTTTAATCAAGTCATTTAGAAAAGATCGGACTGCTTCACCCTCATTGTATATGGGGACTATGACGGATACTTTCTTCATCTACAATCTTTTGTACATTTTATTAAGTACAGTATACGCCTTAAATAAGGCGAAAGCACCAACTTCCCCGATTACATTGACTAATCTCATGCCTATCGTTATGATTGCGGAACCAACTGGACTAATTCCTGCAATTAGAGGTAGAAGTGAAAGAAAGGCTCCCTCTCTAACTCCTGAACCGCTTGGAGTGATTATAAACAGGTAGCCTAGTGACCATGCTAAGGCGTTTACGGAGGCTAATGCTATTGGATATTCTAAGGCCGCTGGATCAACTGCTGCAACCATAAGAATAAATGAGATTGAGTACATTGCCCATGAGACTATGTACCCTAAAACTATGAGTATCCTCGATTGGTTGTCAAATTTAATAGTAATGCTTTTACCGAGATTTTTCTTGAGCACCTTCTTTAGAATGTAACTGTCGAAAAACTTCCACAGCTCATTCGTCTTATACATGGAGAGGTAGACTGCAAACAAGATTAGTATAACGACCGCACCCGATATAGCAATTACTATGTTCTGGCGAGAAACAACACTTGTCGTGAAATTAAGTACAGATGTAAGGTTCTTTACAATGAAGTATGAGCCAAAACCAATACCTACGGCTAAGAAAGTAATATTTTCGAGGAACCATCCCCACAAGCTTTTGAGTCTTGATACACCATAAACCTTGTTAAATTCACCTCTTGCAAATATACCTACAACATTACCCGGAATATATCTAAGTAAGTAGGATTTCAAGTAAACATCTACTTGTGACACTAAGCTTACTTTCTCTCCCGATTTTACCATTATTATAAACCACAAAAAGGAGTTGAACAGTGTTTGAATCAAGTAAACAAGTATCGCTGATATGAAATATATTTTGTCAATATTTTCAATTGACTTAACAAGATCTCTTCCCACAGAAGCTCTTTCGTAAATGTAGTATATGACCAAAACGTAGATAAATATTTGGAGTGATATCTTTAGAAATTTCTTGTAGTTGAGCTCTGGCTTTTTCATGAATCTATGGATCATACCACAAACGATGAGAAATTATTAGTAAGCAAATACATTGTTAGATCGGGCTTTAGAGCCTGACCCCAGGGTTCTAAACTCTATGCAGAGTAGAGCCATCGGGATTTGATTCTAGCCCCATTCTCGTGCAGGTTTTGCAAAGTCGATTAATATCCTATATAGCTTATTTTGCTTTAGTTGTTTCAATTCTAAATATGCCTGATAGTAAATATATTGTGCCCCGTAAAGGCCTCCTCCATTTCCTTGTGAATGGTTTAGATCCTAAATATACTATGGAAGCTAAAGATCTAGTGATTGGTGATGAAGTGAGATTATTGTCAGATGGTAGAAATCTTGTGCAAGGCTATCTTCAAGATCCAGTGTCAATCAATATACTAGGAACTCATTCTGTCTGGCTTGCCGGAACTGTAACTAATGCGAAGGGTGAAATAAGATTAATTGCTCTTAATACTACCAAGGCGACTCTCGTAGAACCTGAGAGACTAACCTGGCCTGATGCAACCGGGTTTATAGAAAAGGTTAGAGAAAGAGTTATTCCACAGTATTTTTCAACAATTAACTGGAAAGAAATGTTCTGATTATTTGCAAGGATGGTGAGCCGTCCGGGACTCGAACCCGGGACCAACTGGTTAAAAGCCAGATGCTCTACCAACTGAGCTAACGGCCCTCACAAACTTAAGCATTATACAACCTCTTACTCAGTATTTACAACAAAATTTGAAATAGGGTGAAAACTTTTCCTATGTATATCACATATGCCGTAATTTTGAATAGCCTCAAGATGTTTTTTAGTACCATACCCTACATTAGAGTCAAAACCATAATTAGGATACTTAGCAGCGTACTCCTTCATCAGGTTATCCCTTGCAACCTTGGCAATTATAGAGGCAGCAGCGATTGAGTAGTGATGAAGATCTCCCTTATCCATTTTAAGACAAGGATATGGTGAGATATCCCATACTGCCTTACCATCTATTATAAGAAAGCCTGGATTTATATTGAAATATGTTACCATTTCTTCCACAGCCCTTGTCATGGCCAAATTAACGGCTTTAGCAATCCCAAACATATCAATCTCTTCACTACCTACAAACCCTATTCCATAGCCTGCTGAGACTTCTACTATTTTTTCACTAAGTTCTTCCCTCTTTTTCTCACTTAACTTTTTACTATCTCTAACCCCCTCTATAACCTGCTCCTCTTTATTTATAACAACAACCCCAGCCACTACAGGTCCGGCTAAGGGGCCTCTACCGACTTCATCTAGGCCGGCGACATTTTCATAACCTTTGGCCCACAGGCTTTTTTCTAAGTCCAACGATGGTAGTATCATAGCTATATTTAATCATTCTAGACTTTATATAACAAGACGTGTAAGAATATAGAAGATAAATTAAGTGACAAAGAAATATGGACAAAGCAGGTTCATTTATTAAAGGTCTCATATTCGGCGCCGTAGTCGGCACAGTAGCCGGTGTTCTTCTCGCTCCTAAGGCAGGAAAAGAGACCAGGGAAGACCTTCTAAAGTTAGCAAAAAAGGTAAAAGATCAAACCTACGACTATTTTGAAGATGCCAGGGACCTAGTAACTCAAAAAGTCGAAGCTCTTAAAGCTGCGGGTAAAAAGATTGATGAGCAGAAATATTTCTCCATCATTGGTGAAGTCATTGATGAGTTCAAAAATGATAAATCATTAACCTTAGATGCAGCAAAGCGCTTGGGAGCTCAGTTAAGAAGGGATTGGAAGAAAGTTCAATTAGCCATGAGTCCGGAGGTTAAGAGTACAGCTAAAATTAGTAAATAAAAACATGGGAATATTTGATTTTTTCAAGAAGGAAGTTAAAAGAGAGTTTGTAGCAAGGCCTGATGATTCTAAAGATAAAATCATCTATAAATGGCCTGATACGAATATCCGAATGATGACGCAACTAACTGTTCAACAGGATGAATTAGCTGTTTTCTTTAAAAAGGGACAAGTTGTAGGGACACTGCAGCCTGGTACACATACACTCGATGGAGCAAGTATCCCCTTTTTAAGTGGACTGATTGATTCGGCGACTGGTGGCAACTTCCTCATTTCCGAATTGTATTTCGTTTCAACAAGGCAGTTTACTGATCTACCATTTGGAGGGATGATCGATAATGTTGTTGATCCAAGAACTAATCTGGCTGTCGGTATTAGGGTTTTTGGAGAATATGCTATGACAGTTTCCGATCCCCAAAAACTAATTCTTACACTTGTTGGGACACAGAGTCTTCAGAGTAATGAACAAATTACTGACTGGCTTAAAGACCTTCTCCTTAAGCATTTCCGTGAGATGGTCTCAAAATACGTTTCAGTTGATAAACAGGATATTTTAGGTATTGCATCACAGGCCTCCGCATTTGAAAAAATGGCTTTAGATAAAGTTTCTCCGGATCTTTTGGAATATGGTGTCGCTATAAACAAGCTGGGAAATGTAACCGTATCAATAAAGGAAGAAGATGAAGCCACGCTTAAACAGATGACCAGAGATTTTGCATACGCTCAAAATGGTGCCGCTGCAGATGCCGCAGTAAAGCTCGGCATGGCAAAAGGACTTGAGCAAGGCAGTTCAGCCGGTTCATCGGCTGCAGATGCTGCTGCAACAGGTATGGGAATCGCTATGGGAATGAAAGCATTAAATCCTGATGAAAAAGACAAAAAGAATGATCCAGTACAACAGGAACAGAAGTAAAATACTTTTAGCTTTAATTCTGACCTTTCTTCTAACATTAACCAGCACAGGATTTGCTTATGCACGTGCAGGTGGTGGTGAAAGTTTTGGAGATGGTGGCTTTGACTCTGGAAGCTCATCATCCGGCGATTTTGGGGGCTCAGGATGGTCTACAACCTCTGGTAATGGCTCAGGTATTAATAATGATGGTGTTGGCTGTTCTACATTCGTTATAATCATAATTATCATTGTCATAGTAATATTAGCCTCAAGACGAAAGGGTGGTTCGGGACCTGGCGGTCCTACAGTCTCTGATACTCCAATAACACCTGATCATTCCTCAATGCAAAGTGAACAGGTAAATGACGGTCTCAAAGCCTTAAAGAAGACTGACCCCCAGTTTGATGAGCAGAAATTTAAGACATACTCTAAAAAAGTGTTTATGTCTGTTCAGGAAGGATGGACAAACAGAGATCAGGCAGTCTGCAGACCGTTTATGTCCGAGGAGGTATATCAGAGCCACCAAATGCAGATTGAAAATATGAAGAAGAACAAAACAATCAATGTGCTTGAAAATATAGTAGTAGGGTCTACTAACATAGTACGAGTTGATATGGGCGAAGAGTATCACAAAATTGCGGTTAAGATCCGTGCATCAATGAAGGATTATAAAGTAAAGGAAGGAGCACCCGAAAAAATTATAGAGGGTACAAAGGAGCAAACTCCCCCATTTACAGAATATTGGGTATTCATAAGACGCTCTACTCTTAAAACAAAGTTAAAAAGTGGATTATTCGACAGGAAATGTCCAAACTGTGGAGCTCCTATAGAAGTATCTGTATCAGGTATATGTAAATACTGCGATGCAAATGTCGTGAATGGTGACTATGACTGGGTGTTATCTGAGATTATTCAGAAAAGCGAATGGGTGGATTAGATATCGATTCTATCAAATACAGAAAATACCTCTGGAATAAAGAATATTCAACACGTAAAGCCCTACCCTCCTCAAATACATTTCACCCTTCTTCCTCTTTAAGAAGATTTATTGAGAAGTATCCCAGAATAAAGAAGGATAAAGCTTTGGATATTGGAGCAGGTAACGGGAGAAACGCCTTCTATTTAATACAAAACGGTTTTAAATATGTCAAAGCAATTGACCTTTCACCTGTAGCTATTGACCTGGCAAAGCAGGAGGCTAAAAGGCTTGGACTGGCAGACCGAATTGATTTCATTGCAAACGATGCAGCCCTTGAGATTGGGAAAGATGTAAACAGCTACTCCCTAATTATTGATATGACTACACTTCATTCGATGACAAAGTCGTCTAGAAGAGAGACCGTAAAGCATATTAAGAGGTTAATTGCTCCAAACGGTTACTACCTTATTTTTACACTCCTGGCTAACTCTCCTGCAGTAGTTGATTTAAAGGCTAAAATGCCCGGCCCCGAAGAGAATTCGTACAGATTTAAATTTGAAGAAGATACGATAACAGAGAAAGCTTTTACAAAAGGAGAGCTGGAAAAGCTCTTCTCACCTTTAAAACTCATTGAATATGAGGAGTATCAAACTGTGACACGAGCATATAAAGGAGAATTTCCGAGGATTTACATTACTTGTTTATTTCAAAATAAGCCCTAAAAAGAAACCCCTATTTATGGTATAAATATCGAGATGCGAGAGTAGTTCAATTGGTTAGAATGTCTCCTTCCCAAGGAGAAGGTTGCGGGTTCGAGTCCCGTCTCTCGCTCCATTTGTTCTCATTTGATCATTAGAATCTAAAGTAGTACTATTTTATAGTTTAAATTTGCCCATTCTCAGATGAAAGAGTTAAATGTAAAATCTCTTATCCTTACGGGAGTGGTATTAAGTATTTTAAACTCATTAATCCTCTTTATAATAATTGGTAAGGGTCTCTATGATGATATTCAAGGCAAGGGCAAGGAAGGGAAAATCGTCCTAGCAAACCTTGACCCGCAACTTGCACAAGAGGTGACAAATCAGCTTGTATACAAGGGTACCCATAACAAGACCTCCACTTTTTATTCCCCCTCTCTGAATACTTTGTTCACGTATGATTCTACGAAATATCTTTTAAATGACTCCTCCAGCTCTGTGTATGTAAGCAAAATTGGAGCATATAACCTGGATATCTATACAACAATAGCTCTTACATCAACAGAGACTTCACCTCAATCAGAAGAAAATGCTCTCAAAGCACTTTATGAAAATGTAAAGAAAGAAGAAGAAAGCGAGATAGAGAAATTAAAAGGGATGAGATTTTCCTATGTTAAAGAATCTTTCCTGGATAACTCAAAAGCCCTTTTTAATACACAAATTGTTTATAGAAAGGTAAATGATAAGTTTTTGAAAGCTACCATTGTATATCCCGATGGTTATAGTGTCACGAATCACATATCAGAGGTAGCTAATATACTAACAAAGGCTGAATATGAACCAAAGGACCTCGCAACCGATATAAAGGTTGAAATCCCCAAAGGTGGTACCTCATTAAAATATGATAGAGATATGTGGATCCTTTCATCAAGTACTGAGTATTCGGCGTTTTTAAACTTTAGAAGCGAGAATCAGGAGAAATTGGATGATTTTAAATACAGTACAACTACCCTCGCAATAACATCTTCTACAAAAGGGGAAAACGAAACAGAACAAACAAGTCATGATATTTACACTTCATTTGATAAGAATTTTTACAGGGATAAAGGTCTAAAATACTCCTCAGATAAAATAAAGAGGGACATCGGCGGTACATCCTACCTTTATAGTGAATATTCTTATACATTTACAGGTTCAGCGACAAAGATCAAAATCTATACAACTACGAGCAAGGATAATAAATATATTATTACGATAAAGGCAACCATGCCAGTAACTGGAAGCAACGGTGAAAAAGCCATCGATAAACTTCTTACAACCGTAAAGTATGAAGAAAGTACAAATATACAGAGTGAGAGTTCATTTAATCTGACTAGTAATATACTGGGAACTTCGTCTCTGGAAATTGATCGATCCGCTTTAATTGGGAAACCATCAGTTGTACATATATACAATAAAGCATGTGTCCTAGTAAAAGTATCCAGTGATAGCGGTCTTAAAACTACTCCTGGCAAAACATATGATATATGCCAGGCGAGTACAGGATCTGGCTTTTTTGTCAGTAGTCAAGGTTATATTGTAACCAATGGGCATGTTGCAACTCCTAATCCAGTTGATATGCTCATTTCTTCCTTACTACTAACTGGCAGTACCAATGTTTTCTGGAGAGATTTCGCGACGGATATTCAGCAGTATCTCCTCTCAAACTACTCAACTGACCTAAATATCTACTCCAACTCTGATGCACTTCTCTTTCTAATGTCCTCTTTTATAGAGCTTGAAAACCAAGGAGTTATTACACTTGAACCTTCGTATACTAACTTTGTAGAACAGGAGAAACCGTTCTCAGTTGATCTAAATACTTATAACCTTATAAATACCCAAGACCAGCTTGCAACAACTTTAGTGAAAGGACAGGTAGATTCACACTACAAGCGTTTGTACAACGAGGCAAATAATAAGCCGATTACACCATCAATACCAGATCTCGCTCTTATTAAAGTTGACACTCAGAACAAGGATTATCCATTCTTGAAGCTCACATCGCATGAAGTTCTGACCTCCGGAATGCCGATATATGTTTTAGGATTTCCTGGATCAGTAAATAACGAAAGTGTATTTGCCGCTTCAGCATCTAGTATTGCAACTGTTACAAATGGAATAATTAGCGCCGTTAAACCAAGTATAGACGGCACTTTCAAACTTTTACAGATAGACGCCTCTATTTCTTATGGTAACAGCGGAGGCCCAATATTAAATAGTGATGGTGATGTTGTCGGAGTAACGACCTACAAGCTTTCAGAAAATGAATCAGCGGACTTTAATGCAGGTATTTCTGTAGAGGAAGTTACAAGATTATTAAAGGAAAACTCTGTTCAAATAACTGAAGGGAAAATTGCTAAACTTATTCGCAGCGGAGTTAATAATTTTTCAAAAGCATACTATAAATTGGCTTTGGTAGATTTCAAAAAGGTTGTCTCACTTTACCCTGTCTCACAAAGCATTATGTCTCCATTAATTAAGATATCAGAAAAGAAAATAAAGGACGGTGAGGATCAAACACCGTTATTCAACATGCAATCAATTGAACAGCGTCTTGAGGAGATGGGTATTAATGTAAGGGGCAATATTATACTAATCGCACTAACTGCAGTTGCCGGACTTGTAATATCAATCCTGCTCATAATGACCACCCTAATAGTAAAGCGATCAAGAGATAGGAAGAAACCTCCTCCGGTTATAGGGAATTTCGATGTGCCGACACAGGAGGCGATTAAACTTAATCAACAGGCTACTAGCAAAGTACCCACACAAACGCCTGCTGAACCTGTCATTAGTACAAATACCGATCCAACAACGCCAGTTGCATAGCGTTACACACTCTGTTAAAATCGTAACATCAACGTTACGCTGATGTAGCTCAGTTGGCTAGAGCGGCTCTTTCGTAAAGAGCAGGCCGACAGTTCGATCCTGTCCATCAGCTTATTTTAATAGAAAGCCTATGTACTCACCAACCTTTACAATCACACAATATATCCTCAGCTACATTGTAAAGTGTGAACTAGCACTTGAGCGAATCAGAACCACCCCGCTACCCGACACATATTTTACAGAAGTTTATGAAAAATTGAGAGCAGAGGATATAGATAAGCTTGGAGAGTTAATTGGATCTAGTATTGGATATAGCAAAGCACTGCAAATCCAAAGAGGAAAGGTTTTGCCTACGGGTAAAGCCAAAGATCGGATCCTTACCAATTATAGAAGTGTGCAGGACTTTATAAATGTTTATACTGCTTCTTCTTTCTACCGCCCTTCTTCAGAGCTAATGATACATCTGAATAAACTGCTTGGTAAAAGTTTAGTGGAAGAATGGGAAATAGGAAAATTGAGAACTTTTTCTGAAAAGCCCAACGATATCCATGATAACTGGTATAAGCTTCGGGATTTTTTCCCTAATCTCAAGCCTAAAAGACATCTTGACGAGCTGTTTCTCTGGATTAACACACCTAAAAATGTCCCTCATAAGCTAATCCAGCTGGCCGTTCTCCTTTACGAGATAATGGATAAAGCCCCTTTTAACGCCCTAAATCAGATAACTGCGATAACGACGATTTCCATTTTGGCTAAAGAATACGGCTATAATCATAGAAACCTAATTCCTTTTGCTAAAGCTATCAACCAAATCTCAGAAGAAATTATAAGTGCTTTTAAAATATGCAAGTCAAAAAAGGATTTAACTATATTTATTGAAACACTCCTATACTCTCTTGCACTCACCTCGACCGAGGTATCGACTCTTATAAAAAATACTTACGATAATAGAGTTAAGAAGTACAGTAAACTAAATGAGAGCCTTAATCCCAGGCAGGTGAAAATACTGGAGACTATGGAAAAAGAACGCCGTATTACCCGGCATGATTACTCAAAATTGATGGGCGTGTCATTTATGACAGCATTCCGAGATCTCCAGGAGCTTCTGGATATGAAGTATATTCAACAAAAAGGGGTTGGGAGAGGAACTTACTATATTCTAAGTGAAAAAATAAAAGCGGATGAAACAAATAAGCCAAAGGTAGGGAAAACATTAAGAACATTTGATTGAAAAAATCCTATTTAGCTGTTAATATTACCACTATATGTCTGATTCCTATGAGATTGTTATTGGACTTGAAGTTCATGTTCAATCAAGAACAAAGTCAAAGATGTTTTGCAGTTGTGATGCCAACTACTTTAATACCCCTCCAAATACTCACGTTTGTCCAGTTTGCTTTGGGCTTCCAGGAGCCTTGCCAGTCCCAAACAAAAGAGCTGTAGAACTCTGCATAAAAACTGCTCTTGCTTTAAACTGCAGTATAAATCAGGAAACAAAGTTTGATAGAAAAAACTACTTCTACCCTGACCTTCCCAAAGGTTTTCAAATTTCCCAGTATGATCAACCAATAGGGTATTCAGGTTATACAAACATTGAAACCAAAGAAGGTGTGAAAAGAATTGGCGTTACCAGAGTTCATCAGGAGGAAGACACAGGAAAATCAATTCATAATAACGGAGAAACACTTCTGGACTTTAATAAATCGGGCGTCCCTCTGATTGAGATAGTTTCGGAGCCTGATTTCAGGTCAAAAGAGGAAGTCACCGCCTATTGCAAACGCTTAAGACAGATTGTCAGATACTTAGGAGTTTCAAATGCTGATATGGAGCGTGGTGAAATGAGATTCGAGTTGAACATGTCATTGAGGAAAAAGGGTGACCAAGAGCTTCCTAAGTATAAGGTTGAGGTTAAGAACATAGCATCTATTTCTGTACTGGAAAAAGTCATAGAACATGAGCTGAAGAGGCAATATGAGATACTTGAAAATGGTCAGACACCAAAACAAGAGACACGAGGATTAATTGATATGACCGGAGAAACAGTCTCTCAGAGATCAAAAGAAAATGAAGCTGATTATAGATACTTCCCGGAACCAGACATACCCTTAATCAAGCTCTCCCAGGAAATGATTGATGAGATCAAGAATACAATTCCTGAATTACCTCAGGAAAAGAAGGATAGATATATTAAAGAATACGGAATAGAGAAAGATACCGCTGAAGCTATAATTAACGACGTAGATACTTTCCTCGAATTTGAAAGCATAACTGCGAATGTAAATTCTCAATTGGTATCTGAAGTTTCTAAATGGTTCGTCGGTGATTATTTTTCTCTTGTGAACAGTAATAAACGCAGTAAAGAGTTTAAGTCTGAATGGCTAACGGAACTTGTTGATATGGTAATTCAAAAGAAAATCACAAGATCAAATGCAAAAGAGATCCTTGAAGAAAGTTTCGATACGGGTGAATACATTGGTAATATTATTAAAACTAAAGGTCTCGAAATGGTAAGTGATACTTCGGTTCTTGAAACAGTTGTTAATCGTATATTTACAAGTAACCTAAAGGCTGTCGAAGATGCTAGAAGAAATCCTAATGCTGCAATGTTTCTTGTCGGTCAGGCAATGAGAGAACTCAAAGGCCAGGCAGATGCTCAAACCGTTAAGAATATGATATTTGATAAACTGAAACAATGAATCCAAAAGACAAAATTACAATTGAAGAAGTAAAAAAGATAGCACAATTGGCTCATATTAACGTAGATGATATGGAAGCTGAAAAATATGCCAAACAGATTGGAGATATTCTTGCCTATGTGGAGAAACTTAAGGAAGTAGATACTGAAGGTTATGAATTCAAATCCCAGACTGACCTGATCAATGTGTTCCGAGAGGATATCCCTGAACCTTCATTAGAGCAAAAAGAGGTTGTAAAAAATAGACAGAAGAAGAGTAAAGGGGGCAGTTTAGTTATAAAAAGTGTGTTATAAATGAAGAGATTATACGAGCTAACAGTAAAAGAAGCTTTAGAATTGCTTGAGAGCAAAGAGATTACAGCAAGGGAGCTTGTCCAGTCATGCTTAGATAGAATTGAAGAGATGGAACCGACGATCCATGCCTTCCTTCTTATAATAAAGGAAGAAGCTTTAAAGGCAGCTGATCAAATTGATATGAAAAGAACTAAGGGAGAGCCATTAGGCAAACTCGCCGGTATCCCCTACTCCCTTAAAGATGTTTATAGCACCAAGGGATACACTACTACAGCCGGTTCCAAAATGCTTGAAGGATATATAGCACCATACAACGCTACAGTTGTAGAAAAGCTTGCCAAGGAAGATGCTATTCTCATAGGAAAAACTAACTGCGATCCTTTCGGTTTCGGTTCTTCTACCGAAAACTCAGCATATGGAGTAACACGAAATCCCTTAGATACAGATAGGGTTCCAGGTGGTTCCAGCGGAGGTTCAGGAGCAGCAGTTGCTTATGGAGGAGGTTTGTTTTCAATTGGTGAGGACACTGGAGGGTCAATAAGATGTCCTGCAGCATTTTGCGGTATTGTAGGGCTTAAGCCTACGTACGGAAGAGTATCAAGATATGGTTCAATAGCTTATGCATCCTCATATGATACAGTAGGCCCTATGACAAAGGATATATACGATAATGCTCTTATTCTTAGCGTAATAGCGGGTAAAGATACTAGGGATGCAACAACTTCTGCAGAGAAGGTTAAACCTTATCATCAGGCGTTGGACTTAAGTCTTAAAGGAAGAAAAGTGGGTGTAGTTAAAGAATATTTGGGGGATGGAGTTGATGAGGAAGTAAAGAAGGCAATAAATCAAGCCATCGAAGTATACAAATCTCTTGGATGCGAGATAGTTGAGGTATCTCTCCCCTACACCGAGTATGCAATTGCGGCATACTATGTGATTGGTATTAGCGAGGCAAGTTCCAACCTTGCCCGTATGGATGGTATCAGATTTGGGCATGAAGCAAATGTTGATGACTGGAAGGATAAAATAATTAAAACCAGGGGCGAAGGTTTTGGTCCTGAGGAGAAGAGGCGGGTAATGGTTGGTACTTACGCTCTTTCTACCGGTTACGCAGACAAATATTACCATAAGGCCCAACAGGTAAGGGCTATTCTTAAAGATGATATTCTTAAGGCCTTTAAAAAAGTAGATATATTACTAACCCCAACCATGCCAGTTCTTCCACCCAAAATTGGAGAGAATACAGATGACCCCCTCAAAATGTGGTTGATGGACGCTTTTACCGTGACTATAAACCCGGTAGGAGTTCCCGCATTAGCCCTTCCTGCAGGGAACACAAAGGATGGATTATCAGTCGGAATGCAGTTAATCGGCCCACATTTTAAAGAGGATACACTGTATAATTTCGCATATCTTTATGAAAAAAGCATTAAAGATACTTTGAATTAATCACCTTTTAGAGTAAAATTATATGCTAGAATGCCGAGGTGGTGAAATTGGCAGACACGCATGCCTTAGGAGCATGTGGGAATAATATCCCTTGCAGGTTCAAGTCCTGTCCTCGGCACCAAATATAATTAAATCTAAATATTATGAATCTATTGTATATTGATGACAACGCCGAAAACAGGTCTAAAGTGGGAGACCGTTTAAGGCCTGCTCAAGTAGACTTTACAACAATAGATCACTTAACAACGGCGACATCTTTTCTGATGGAAACGGGTGAAGAGTTCGATCTTGTTATATTTAGATGGGACCGAAATAAATTAGCCCAGGCCAAAGGCCTTGCATGTGCATGTGATGCAAAAGAGGTCGATGTTCTAATTATAACTGATGAGCAAGATGAGATTGAACATATACGCGAGTTCATATTCGAAAGTCCACTAGATGTGGTCGACATAGTTGAATCTAGTGAACCTGTTGAGAAAGTCATCTTTGAACATATCCAATCTGAAACTAAATTAAGCGTTGAAATTATATAATTATGATACTTAAATCTATAATCTCTCCATTCCAAAAGGTTCTATTATCTAGAAGATTATGTGTAGGATGTACTTTTCCCCTTGATAAAGCACCAAGAATCCTACAACTCTCTGATACTAAATTCATGCTTCAATGTAAGTGTAAACGCAGATATGTTCTTGATAAAGCTCTAAACGCATACAGAAGAGCAACCTTTGACGAAGAAAGGCTTTTCATTGAGAGTAAAAAACAGTAAAATACACAGACGAGCCGCTATCGTCTATCGGTTAGGACAGCGGGTTTTCATCCCGTAAAGCAGGGTTCGATTCCCTGTAGCGGCATATTTATTTAACTGCCTATATAAATGAGTACAATGTACGAGGTTGATAATACCCCTCCGACTACCTATGAAAAGGTCTCTACTTTTTTCGCTGCAATTGGTGCCTTTATCTTTTCAAGCATAGAAGCTATTGTTGTAGCACTCGCTATTTCTGTCGTACTGTACCTATTTTTTATGACTCCACATGAAGTAGTGGGTACATCAATGGTACCTAATTTTCAAAATGGCGAGCACTTAATTGCTAATAAAATCATTTACAAGTACTCAGTTCCAAAACGTGGTGATGTTGTTATATTTAAATACTCAGATACCCAGGATTTTATTAAAAGAGTAATTGGACTTCCAGGTGATTCCATTTCAATAAAAGACGGTAGATACTATATTAACGGGAAATTGCTAGACGAAGGTGAATACTTAGATTCTGTTGTGTATACAAGCGGAGGAGACTTTTTACACGAAGGTGAGACTGAAACAATTCCAGAGGGAACATACTTTGTTTCTGGGGATAATAGACCGCACAGCTCAGATTCCAGAGAGTTTGGACCAGTTGCAGTTGAAAGCATTAAGGGTAAGGCCTGGCTTGTATACTACCCTTTCAGCGAGTTTAGAGTAGTTAAACACGCTAACTACTAACTCTTTACTTTAGCGTGTGAAACACACTATACTGATATAAATGAAGGTCTTTGTAATTGCGAATCAAAAAGGTGGTGTCGGCAAAACCACAACCACAATTAACCTTGGAGCTAGTTTAGCAAAGGAAGGGAAAAAGGTTCTTTTAATAGATTTAGACCCCCAAGCTAATCTAACCTCAGGTATCGGCTTTTCCCAGCAATTTGCAAAAGACAGCTGGCAAACAACAGATGAGGCTCCTTATCGAAACATATATGATGTACTAATTGAGGCAATTCCACTTTCCTCGGCTTTTGTTACAACCTCTATACCAAATCTTATGCTTGTACCTTCACATTTATCACTTGCGGGAGCAGAGATTGAAATGGTAAATATGTTATCAAGAGAAACGCTTTTAAAGAAAGCTTTGAAGACTTTTAATGAGAAAATAGATTATGTGTTAATCGATTGCCCTCCATCACTCGGACTCTTAACCATAAATGCCCTTTGTGCTGCGGACGAGCTAATAATCCCAATTCAATGCGAATACTTTGCACTTGAGGGTTTAGGGCAGCTTCTTCAGACTACAACACTCATAAAATCAATAAACCCTACTCTTAATATAGGAGGTGTGATCCTCACTATGTACGACAGTCGCACAAAATTATCTGAAAGTGTTGTAAAGGATGTGAAGGAATTTTTCACTGAAAAGATCTTTCAAACTATTGTTCCCAGAAATGTTAGGTTATCCGAGGCTCCTTCACATGGTAAATCAATTGTGGAGTACGATCCCAACTCAACTGGAGCTATTGCTTACATGGCCTTAGCCAAAGAATTTATAAAAAGATTTTAATTTGTAATAACTACATTAATGGCAGAAAATCAAAGATTGGGAAAAGGTCTAGCAGCTTTAATAAGTGCTGATAAAATATCAAATTCCTCAGGTGCATACAATGAGAATTTTGAAATAACAAGAATTGCACCTAATCCATATCAGCCAAGAATGCATATTAACCCCGAGGAGCTTATTCAAATAGCTGATTCAATTAAAGAACATGGAATAATCCAGCCCTTAATTATCACGAAGGATGATGGATCTGACAAATACTTTCTAATCGCCGGCGAAAGAAGATACAGGGCGGCACAGCTCGCAGGATTAAAGACTGTACCCGTTGTTATAAAAGATGCTTCACCGCAACAGATGTTAGAGCTAGCCCTTATTGAAAACATTCAGAGACAGGATCTTAACCCACTTGAAGAAGCTGTGGCTTTTAAACAGCTTCAAGAAGAGTTTAGTTTGACACAGAGTGCAATTGCCAAGAAAGTCGGACTTAGTCGTGTAGCAATTACAAATAAAATAAGGTTACTCGGTCTTCCTGAAGAAGTTAAAGAGGCTGTCCTCAACGAAAAGTTATCAGAAGGTCATGCAAGAGCACTGCTGGGTATTACAGACTCACAATCGCTTGTAGCGGCCGCTAGCATAGTAATGAGAAGGGGGCTAAGCGTAAGAGAGACAGAACATATGGTAAGAAAGATAAACTACGGCAAAACCTCCTCAAAACAAACCAATGAAGAAGTTGCCAAATATGTTACAGAGATGTCCAAAAAGCTTTCATCCAGATTGGGATATACAGCTCAAATAATGAAACTTACATACGGCGGGAAAATAATCATAAGATACAATACAGGAAAGGAATTGGACGAAATCTTGAAGAAAATGGGGGTTTAGAAACCTTTAACCTCCTGTCTTAATTTCTCGTAACACACAATAGCTGTGCTTGCACCTACGTTCAAAGAACCTAATCCCTCTCTCATAGGTATCGACACCATCTCGTCGACTCTTTCCGATACTTTGGGGGAAATTCCCACATCTTCGGCACCCATCACAAAAGCAGCTGGTCCTCTTAGATCGGTGTTATAGTACTCTCTGCCCTCCATGCTAACACCGTAAACCTTAATTCCTTCCTTCTTCATCTCACTTAAAGCTGAAAAAAGATTCATCTCAACAATTGGAATACGTGCAGCAGCACCCATTGAAATACGCAGGCTTTCGTTTGTAAGAAAATTTTCTGTTTTAATAGGCGTAATAATACCATTCACACCGCAACCGAAGGCGGTTCTTAATATTGCTCCGATATTCTGATCATACTTTATATGATCCAGAAGTATGAAAAACGGGGATATTTTCTCTTCATGTAGTTTGAGGAGTAGTTCATCCAATCTCCACATATTATCTGCCTCCATAAGGCCAATAACACTTTCAATACTTGATGTCTTGGATAATCGATCCATGAACTTTCTTGATGCTTTTTCAATAGGAACTCTTCTACTCCCAGCTATTTGTACAATTTCCTTAGTCTTGAGATCTTTATATGCACTTAAGGCAACGTATATCTTATCAAAATGCTTACCTTCCCTGAGTAACTCAAGAAGTGCATTCTTGCTTTCAATTTGGATATATTTTGTTCTTGGCATTACTTTGTTGTAATAACATCAACATGGTACTTACCCCTTTTGAAGCCCCTCATTCTTCTAAACCTTACCTCGCCCTCAGCTACAGCATAAATGCTAAAGTCATTTCCCATTTTTACATTTTTACCAGGGTGGTATACTGAGCCCATCTGTTTTACAATGATGTTTCCGCAAACGACTTTCTCGCCTGCAAATTTCTTAACACCAAGTCTTTTTCCAGGTACATTTGTTGTAATTGTAACTGAACCTGCACCTTTTACGTGTGACATATTTAAACTCTACTAACTTAGTTCTTTTTTGATAAGACAAAAATATTGCGCTTAATGATACTATCTGAACGCTTCCAATGCAAGTCCCCTTCTTTTAAATTGCTTTCTACCTTCCACTTTTTGCTCACTATACTATTCAAACTTATAGTCATCCAACCTTTAAATGTCTTATAAGAAGGGACTACAATTACAGCTTTAAATCTATATAATTTAAGGTTCTCAAGTAACAGGAAAAGGTTGGAGTATAGGGATTCTACACCACTAAGTAGTTTAGTAGCTTTCGTTACCGACATCCGCTTAAATTGAGGTGGTCCCATATACGGCTCACTTGCCAATCCATGAAAGGCGGTTTTTCTCAGGGTACTTACAATCTTTCCGTCAGGATTAAGCACATCGAATTGAAAAACGTTCATATTTACAGTATTCAACTGGTTACCTGCTGCAAGCCATTCAATATTTTTTTGAGTCCCTTCCACAGCTTTTACATCAATATCCGAAGCAAGTACATTTAAACCATTTGACAGAGCAACAAGAGGTACAGTCCCAGATCCGCAGAATGGATCCCATATAGTCTCTCCGTCCTTGAGCCCAAGCAGGTTAATCATAATAGTTGCCAGTTTTGCAGGGAGAACTCCCATCTCTTTATTCGTATAGGGTTTATCAAACTCAACTTTGGAGAAGAATTCTATATTCTGCACACCTAGAGTCCGCCCAAAAGTCTTCTTTCCCTTAAAATCAAATATAACTAACTCGAAACCTTTATCTATTAAATGATTATGGAGAACCTGTGCACTATCAAGTGTCAAACCATTAGGCATCAAGTATCTGGAAGAGACCTCTTTTGATTTCAAAAGGTCCTTCAATTGCTCCAAAAAGGTTTTGATCGAATCTTTTGAATAGTTCTTAGGTAAGTCGGTATAGATGCTAACTCCAAATGTAACTCTTTGTAGCTCTGAAATTTCATCAATGATTAGGTCTACATCATCATATATAAGGCCGCAGGAAAGAAACCCTCCTAAACGGTTGAAAACACGTGTAATAACCTCCGGTGACTCTTTTGAGTCAACCAGAATATATCTATCGCTAAATTGGAAGTTGTAATTTGAACTTATAAAGGTGGAAAAAACTGAAACAATTTCAGCTTTAGAAAGATCGTAGTTTCTCCCGGGAATGAAAAAATATTTCATTTATTATTTATTTAGAAGTTTTAATCTTCTTCACTAATAATCTTGTAATCTCGGCTCTGCTGCCGTAAGACCTTCTATATCTGGCTTTGGCTTTATACTTGAAAACATTTATCTTTTCACCCTTTTTCTGAGAGTCAATTGTGAACTCGACTGAAGCTCCCGTAATATATGGTTTTCCAACTATTGTACTCTCTCCGTCTGAGATCAAAAGAACTTTATCTGAGGAATACTTACTTCCTTTTGCTCCTGCAACTTTTTTCAATTCATAAGCAAGACCTTCGGTTACTTTGATCTGGGTTCCATTTACATCTACGATTGCAAATTTTTCTGCTTTTACGTTTTTAGTTTCTGACATAACATTGGATTTTAATTTAATAATCGCTAATTGTCAACAAAGTGCTTATTATTAGTAATACTTTGTATTAAACCTAATGAAAGGAAAGTTGCCAGCGTTATACTGCCACCGGCACTAAGCAATGGCAGCGGAATACCGGTAGCAGGGATGATCCCGGTATTGGTACCTAAATTGATAAATATTTCAATCAGAATTTTCATTCCTAATGCAACAACAATTGTACCTGTATAAATGTCCCCCTTGGCTGTGACCGGAAATTTAAAAATCGTATAAAGCATTATTCCATAAAGGGAAAGAAGTATTCCAGACCCTATCAAACCAACCTGTTCTGCATATGAAGCGAATATGAAATCTGTTTGATGTTCGGGTAGGAAGTCTCTGCTCGCCTGAGTTCCTTTCCCAATTCCTTTTCCAAATAATTTACCCGAACCAATAGCAATTTTTGCCTGATCAACATTGAAAGCACTTGTCTGATCTTGACCCTCTGGGTTCACAAATGAAGTGATTCTCTCTCTCTGATAAGGAAGGAGTATCTTTTCCCATGAGTAGCTGATTGTAAGCCCAAGTATTATAGATAGGCCAAAAAGAACCAAGGAAAGGATTTGCCAATTCTTCTTTGAAAAGAGAGCGAATATGAAAATTAAAAATCCTAAAAAAATAAGGCCTAAAAACATTGGATTTTTAAGGACAATAGAGCCCCATATTCCGCTAACGACACAAATTATGAGCGCTAACATAGTAAAATTACGAAATTGTTCCTTTAAAGAAAAGAATACGGTTACACCCCAGATAGCAAGGAGAAGGATACTCATACTCCCATGCGGCTGAAGATATACAAGGATGACAATAGGTAGCACAAGAAGAAACGAGATAATGGCCAAGAAGTACTCACTTAACTTATCCTGTAAAGTCATTATATAAGCGGTAATAACGATAACTGTCAGCTTTGCAAACTCTGATGGCTGGACCTGAATACCGCCAATTGTTAACCATCTCTGCGCCCCCTTAACCTGCTCACCAAAAACAAGGGTTAAAACCAAGAGAATAAGAGTGAGAATGTATATTGCAGCTAGCACCGGCTTATACTTGAGAAATTCAAAGTCAAACCTGCTTAGGCCTATGAATAGGAGTACACCAACTATTCCAAAAGCTAGCTGTTTATATACAATGTTGGACATTTCCCATTGGCCGTTAACAGTTACCTGGGTGGATAAAAGAGTTATTACTCCAATAGCGGAGATGATAACTGCCGGGAGTATAAGAAAAGGGTTAACTAATCTTTTTTTTGCTCTTTTTGTAATCAACATACTGTTTTACAACCTCTAATACTAAAAGAGCTGAGTCATCTAAGTTACCAATTAAAGGAAGGGAATCCGGAAGAATATCTATTGGTGATATTACATATATTATAGCAAGGAAAAGAAGCCAGTTATTCTTAAAAAAGTCACCTAAATTACCTTTCGACTGATCGGTATTTACCATTATTAATTCCTCATCTTTCTCATAAATGCGGGTACATCATCGAGATCATTATCAGGATCATCATCCTTTGCAGGAATTGAGTAGTCGTCATCATTGGCAAGAAGTGAAGTAACTTCATCCTTTACTTCAGGTTTTTTCTCACCTACCTTTGTCACTGTTCGTTCGTTAAAGTTCAATGACTTTGTTTTACTGTAAACCTGCTTATTTTCATCAAAACCCGTTGCTACAATCGTAATACTCATTTCATCACCAGCCGCTTCATCAATTGTGACTCCAAAGATTACATTTGCAGATGGATCAACAGCTTCCTTAATCAGCTCAGCAGCTTTATCTACCTCCTGCATTGTAAGATTGAGACCACCAGTTATATTGTACAGTACTCCGGTAGCTCCTTCGATAGATAGTTCAAGCAAAGGATTAGTTGTTGCAGATCTGGCTGCCTCCTCTGCCCTATTCTCACCTGATGCTTTCCCAATACCCATCAATGCAGTTCCGGCATTAAGCATTATGGTCTTTACGTCTGCAAAATCAACATTGATAAACCCAGTTCCAGTAACAAGGCTTGAAATACCCTGTACGCCCTCGGCTAATACATTATCAACCCTCTTCATCGCTTCAAAGAAGGATATATTTTCTTCAAGTATATCCAGAAGCTTTTGGTTAGGAATCACAATGAGGGTGTCAACCTTATCGCGAAGTGCCGCGATACCTTCATCTGCGATCTCTGCTCTGTGCTTACCTTCAAATGAAAAAGGCTTTGTGACTACAGCGATTGTAAGAGCTCCCATATTCTTAGCAACACCTGCTACAACTGCTGCGGCTCCGGTTCCAGTTCCACCTCCCATACCTGCTGTGATAAACACCATATGTGCCCCTGCTAAATGCTCATGGATTTGGTCCAAACTCTCTTCGGCTGCCTGTGCTCCAAGTGTATGAACTCCTCCAACTCCAAGTCCCTGAGTCAACTCTTCCCCTAATTGTAATGTAACTGGTGCAAGGGAATTTTTTAAGGCCTGCTGGTCCGTGTTAAATGCCATGAACTCAACACCCTGAATATTATATTCAGAGATCATTGTGTTAACAGTATTTCCTCCAGCGCCACCGACTCCAACTACTTTAATCTTAGCAATTGGGTTCACATTCGTTGTAACAAGCATTTAAGTACGACTCAAACTTAACTAAGGAAGTAATGACTTAAACCAAGACACTACTTTTTTAAATATGTTACCAAAAGAAAATCCTCCTTCTGAAGAGGAAGATCCGGCATCAACATCATCATCAAGAGCATGCTTTATTAGGCCTTGTACAGCAGAATAGCTGGGGTCCGAAATCTCCTCGACCATACCTGAAAGACCAGAAGGATAACCTATTCGACAAGGTACTCCAAAGACACTCTGACCAACCTTTGTTGCATCCTCAACCAATGCAGAGCCTCCTGTAAGTACAACTCCTGCAGGCATAGCAACATTGTAACCAGATTTCTTTACTGTATCCTTAATAAGCTCAAACATCTCTTCAAGCCTCGCATGTACTATCTGACGAAGGAAAGATTTGGATATCTCTTTCTGGCTTTTTATGCCTAAAACCGAAACGTCAATTAAATCATCCTTCTTTATCTCGTCTTTCTTTTTCTCTTCCTTTACTTCAACCTTTCTTAATAATGCTGGAGTTCTATCTTCGCCGTTTGGCCCTTTTGTTATATTATTGCTAAGAAGCTTACTCATATTAATCTTTATCTTCTCTGCTTCCTCCAAAGATACCTGAAGTCCAATCGCTAAATCGCTGGTGATATTACCACCGCCAAGTGGAATACAACCACTGTAAGCAATTGCTCCCTCTTCAAAAATAGAGATGCTAGAGGTACCTGCTCCAATATCTATTAGTGAAACACCCAGTTCCTTTTCGGTGTCCGTAAGAACTGCAAGTGATGAAGCCCACGATACAAAGACTACATCATAAACGTGTAAAGCAAGCTGCTCTACGCACTTCTTAATATTTCTCCAATATGAATTAGGGGCTGTAATAATGTGGGTCTCCACTTCTAGACGGCTCCCCGTCATTCCAATTGGATACTTAATCCCACCTTGATTATCAACTACAAACTCTCTTGGAATAATATGAATAGGATTCAAAGTATCAGGTAAGGATAAGGTTCGTGCATTTTCTATAGCTCGGTATGTGTCTTCCACTGTTATTTCTGAATCTGATACAGCAACAACACCTTTATTATTTAGACTGGTTACCTGTTCACCATTAATGGAAACAAAAACATCTGACACTGTAATGCCAGCCATCCTCTCCGCTGCAGAAACACTTTCGGAAATAGCGTTTGTAGCTTCTTCAATGTTTACAACAACACCTTTTTTGATTCCCCTACTTGGCTGGGAACATACTCCGATAACTGCGGGAAGTTGCTGTGCATCATCTAAGGCGGTAATTACGGTTGTGATCTTGTTAGATCCAACGTCGATAGCTGTAATAATTTTTCGTGCCATTTTATTTTACTAGGCAGTATAATTTTAATGTGTGCTTAATCCCGTTACTAATACAAATATATTAGAAAAAAAGGATTTAAGCAAGTTACTGTTCATGATTGTGACAAAGGCAGAGTTCAATGTCAACTAATACATTACTTTATCCTTATTACAGGCCTTTTATATCTCAGATCCAGAAGAGAGAAAACGATATTCTTGTTCCTAACTTCTTCCATAACCACCACAAACCTTGCCATTTGCTCGTTTAGACTTTGATTGAATGAAACTACTATTTTCTGGTCGGTTTCTAAAGTTAGTGTACAGACACCATCTTTAACAACTGCAGATTTGATTGCTAGCCCATACTCGTCAAAAACCTTTTTGATTTCGTTTATGCTAAGTGCATACAAAAAAGATGACTGTGTATTTACTGAAAAGTTTGGATAGGGTAAAGCATCAACTTCTATAATTGAGTATCCGGCTTTTATAGAATCACATTCCTCCTTTGTTCCACCATCTCTTAATGTGAAGGCACGCTCATCTAATAGCGCGCACTTATTGTCAATTGACTCAATCATAAACGCAGGCCTTCGTTCCAAAATCACAACCTTAACCCGATTAGGAAATGTCTTTTCGAGCCAGAAACTCTCTAAAAAAGGGTCCTTACCTACCTCACTTAATACAGTTTCCTTGGCAAGTTCAAAGTAGCTATACTTCAGGATCTTCTTTTTAATATCTGCTTGCGTTGTTGTCGAGATGTAGACTAACTTCTCACCTTTTTCGTTGCTAAAAGATACTTCTTTAAACTTTGTTATTTCCAACTTGGGGTAAAAAGTGACCAAGATAACAATCATAAGTAAAGGGATAACCAGTTTAACAAGGTTGAGCAGCCTTAAACCTGATAATCTTCTATAAAACCTCTTGATTTTCTCTTCCTTTTCCAATACTTCCATTAGCCCAGTATAAACTCTTTAACAGAATTTATCACGGAGGGCTCCGGTCTTAAAAGGAAACCTTCATGTCTTCCGGGAAACATACGATACAGTGCTTCCGGTAGCAATGCCTGAAGCTGTATAACCTCATTTTGTATAGCCGGCATATCATCGTTTCCATATAGAATCATAGTTCTCTTTTTCTTCAATGGTGGAATATATTTTGTAAAATCACTTGAAAAAAGCTCGTAAATGCTGTCGAGCTCGACATGGGGACTCATCGTTGCAAGCATTTGAGAATATAAGTCAATTAAATACTGGGGATATCCCTTTTTTATAAGGTCAGCAGAATACTGCTTAAAACGAACCCTTGTATATAAAGAAGCAACAGGATACAACTCATATCTTCTCAGGAGGCGAAGGGCCTCTACCCCGGGGTCCTGGTGAATGTTTTTCCCATTTAATAATGGAGAAATTAACACAACTTTATCTACTCTCTCTTTATACTTCTCATTTAAAACCACAGAAAGGGTCGTTCCAAATGAGTATCCCATTAGTGTAAATGTCTCAAGTCCTAAACTCTCCACTAAAAAGTCCAGTAATTCCATCATTCGATCGTATCTAAACTTTTTATGCTCAAAAATGTTCTGAGAGTTACCAATCCAACCTGGAATATCTAAAGTGACAAAGCTCAATTCCTTTGGAGATATACACTCAAGAAATCGAATATATGCTAAACCGGAATGCGGGAAAGGGGGAAGACATAACACGGTCTGTTTACCTTTACCAAACCTGTATGTTGCAATGTTATATCCGTTATAATCTACTAGCCTCTGCTCGTAAAGACCTGACAAATCAGCTGTTTTCATGGGCAATGTTTAAATCAAAAGTTGCTCAATTCTACAGTATTAATCCTAACTATTCTAGAGTGGAAATAACCTTTTATTTTGAATAAATAAGTATAAAAAAGAAAAATAAGACAAAAGCAATTGTAAATACGGGGGCGAAAATCAAAACGAAGTAAATACTGACAAGAAATTGACTTGATGATAAGCCTGGTAACATAGTCCCAGTGCTGAAACTTTCTCCTCTTATAACCTTCTGTATTATGTTGAACAAATTTTCGATTCTTTGTGCATCATCCTTTCTATTAAGATATATTGTTTTGAAGCTCCCCTGAAGCAAGGTTCCATTTTTTAGTTCCGCTTGTAACCCTGGGAGTATAAGGAATTGTTTATTAACCCATATTAAAGGTTTTTCATTCACAGTCTTGCTTGTTAGTGTAGTGGCTTCACCCGTTTTATTTAACACTTTGGTTAACAACTCATCATCGCTTGTTACCTGAGAGAAGATATCATTCATTTCAAATTCATAGATACCTGCTTCATATGTTAAGCCAGTATTAATTGATAACAAGACATTCTTCTGGCAAACGAATAAGTCGCCATACGAGCTCATATCAAGAACCGGATCATATACAGTGACATGAATTTCGCGTTGTAAATCACCTTTGAAGAATTTTCTCGCAACAAAGTAATTGTGAGTGAGTCCCGAGAACCAAGAGTTTTTTTGTTTTAGTATTTTCACAGTATTTTGGGTCAATGGAGCGAGAGACGGGGTTCGAACCCGCGACCTACACATTGGCAATGTGTCGTTCTAGCCAACTGAACTACTCTCGCAATAAAAATGCCGAGACCCAGGTTCGAACTGGGGACCCTTTGTTCTTCAGACAAATGCTCTACCAGCTGAGCTATCTCGGCATATAAATGAATATATCAAAATATGATCAAATATTCAATTTTTACTTAAGTGATTACTGTTTTGCTCTGATATGTACATGAGTTTCCTAGATACTTCTGTAAACTCTTTTTTAAACCTTTCTTTACTAAACCTTTTAGCATATTCATTCATTTTCTTAGTGGAAAAACGATTTTTACTATAATATACCTCTACTCTATCTATCGCCTCTTTTACTGCCTCAGAGTTCTTCTCCACAAAGAAAGATCCATTGAACCCATCTATAACATAATCCAAAGCGCCTCCGCCTTTGTAAGCCACAACAGGAGTGCCGGAAGCTATTGCCTCAATAGGTGCAATTCCAAAATCTTCCACACCGCAAAATAGTAAACATTTAGCCCTCGCCAAGTAATCCCATTTCATTTCCTCACTTACCTGATTAAGAAATTCAATATTTTTAAAACCTCTTACTCTCTTCTCTAACTTCCTTTTCAAACTACCCGTACCGATTATTTTGAGATTAAAACCATATTTCATAGCAGCCCCGACCGCCAGCTCCCCGCCCTTGTTAGGCTCAAACGGCGCAATAGCTATATAGAAATCTTCTTTCTTTTTTTGATAGTCAGCGTGTTCTATATATACAGGGGGGGCTATAACCGGAGCCGGTTCCCGTCGATAATACTTTCTTATCCTCTTTGCCACCATATTAGAGATCGGAATTATATAGTCAATCCGGTCAGTTGAAGTCACATCCCACATTCTAATAAAGTGCAAAAACCAAGTGATAATCTTTCTTTTCCACCAGTTAAAATATTTAGAGTCAAAATACTCTTTGGATTGATCCCATGCATATCTCATAGGTGAAAACATGTAACAGATGTGTAAAGTATCTATAGAAGTAATAGCTCCTTTTGCGACACAGCTACTAGTACTAATAACCAGATCATAATCTCGGAAGTCAAAGTTTTCTATTAATAGAGGCCACAAAAAATAGGTATATCGATAAAACTTTCGAAGAAAGGGTATTCTGTTTAAGGGAGAAAAAGTTACCTTTCGACCAGCAATAACAGGAGAAGCCTTTCTTAAATATTTAATATCTCCAAACAGCGCAAAAAAGTCCGATTGGGGAAACATTTCACAAAGCGTTTCAACACACTTCTCCCCTCCACCTATTTTATAAATCCAGTCATGTACAATGGCTACTTTCAGATCTCTTCGATCTTTACTCATAGAGTACCACTGTCCTCATTTTAGACTGCGATTTTTTCCCTAGCTTCATATATAACCACCCGACAGCAATAAGTATTGCTCCAACGCTTACTACTCCCCAACTGGTAGCTATGCCGGTACTCGGGAACTCGGGTTCATCTGGATCTACACCGGTGCTACCTGATGCTGTGATAGTATAAACACCGCCCGCTGGTTTGGCCGTTAGTGAATTGGTAGCGGGACTGCCGTCTTTCATTATTATACTCATATAATCTTGATTTTTGCCGTTGTAATTCCATTCTATTTTTGTACTACCCTTCTTTTTAGCCTGAAATATTACTCTTGCAAAAACATCAGCACCACCCGAAGTTTTATAAAGAGTAGATACACCGGACTGGCAAAAGCCGCTGAGCATCGCCACACCATTTGTGTTGTCAACACTTTGCTGATCGGTTGGGTATGTGCAAAAAAGCGAAGCATTGTACTCAGCCTCTATAACTTTAAGATATTTAGGGTCATATAGAATAACCATCCTTGCTTGAGTAACATTATTCCCGGAGCTATCTATCATCACATCAATCGTGAAGTTTTTACCTGCAGTTACAGTACCCTTACTCGGAAAAAGTGAAAAAGTAGAATCTGCGGCGTATAATTTATCTACTGATACCACACCCAAAAGCAAGCACCAGATTATAAGTAATAGCTTTTTCATCCTTAAAATAATATCACAAATATTACGATACTATACTATTTAAATCTTTGATTCTATACATCTACCAATTTTGAGTCGGTATATACAAAAGGTCAGCAGACGACTTGCTCGCTCCTCCGCTTACCCAGTTCGACCAGACTTTCCCTCCATCATCACTTTGCCTTGTATAGATAAGCCCATTCAATCCCAAATGTGACATGAATATTCGATTATATGGCAGATCAAAAATCATTTTAATAGGTGATTTTGTACTTCCGCTTCTGCGTTCAGCAGACCACACTCCTCCCAGGTTTGTACTATATCTTGTTGCTATGGCGTACCCTGATGTCGGATATGCTTCAATTAAACGGCTACCGGTATAAACAAGTTCAATATCACCCAAAGTTAAACCATTTCGAACCCAGTTGCTCCAGGTAGTTCCTCCATCGGTGGAAGACCTTTGGTATAAATTGTTGCTGGTGCCTCTCATCGCCTGAATAGTCTGTGAACCGGCTACTATCATGGAGATATTGCCAAGTGTAGTACCATTGCCAACCCAGGATGACCATGTTGAGCCTTTATCTGAACTGTTTCGAGAATAAAATCTGCCGCTTGGTGCTCTGGTTGCCTGAACTACTTTATTTGTATTTGAGTCGTATACCGTTTCAATAGTGCCGGCAATTGTTCCACCAAAGAGTAATCCGCTCCAGTGTAAACCTCCGTCAGTACTGTACCGAGTGTATATCCCATCATTAGTACTTCGAATTGCCATAATGATTCGGTCACCAGTGTCAACAACCGAGATAGGAACTTCTGTAACACCTAGTTTCACCCATATACCCCAAGTATTACCAAAATCATTAGACATTCTAAAATATGCACCAGAGTCTCGACCTACCCTAAATTGTAGGAGTCTGTTAAATGTACTGCTGAAAATTAATGTAGGCTCAGCAAGTGAAGAAGTGCTCGAGATCCATGATGCCCATGTTTGCCCGTGGTCCTCAGAAAGTCTCGTACGAATAAGGTTGTCAGTTCCTCTGATACTTTGTACCACTCTACCCTTCTGTGTTAGGTCTCGGCCTCTAGAGTTTAAGGACCTTACTGCATTGTAGGCATTTAGGATTCCATAGCCCAGCAGAGTATTGAAGTCTCCGCCGCTTGGCTGAACAGCACTCATCTTTAGAACATATCTTACCTGTTCATTACTCCAGGTTGGATGCAGGGTCCAGATGAGTGCCGCTACTGCAGCCACCTGCGGCGAGGCAAAAGATGTTCCCGCAGTCAAACCTACCGTAAACTGGGTGAACTGAGAAGGTGAATTGGGTCTTGGATTAGTAGTTAAACAAGGGTTTTCATAATTGGACACGGCAAAATAGCAGGTGTAGCTTTCAAGAGGCAGTCCGCCACCCACAGGCGCTGTCAGTTCAAGGTCTGAACCGGAATTAGAGTAACCGGCTTTAATACCATTTTTATTTGTAGCTCCTACAGCGATTACGCTTGAATACGCAGCGGGATACTCGATGGTATCATCATAACCGTTCCCTGCTGCAGCTACAAGCAAAACTCCATTCTCTTCATATGCTCTTTCCATAGCAAGCTGCTCATATGCATCAGGTGTACTGCCACCAAAGCTCATATTAATAATTTTGGCTCCGGCATCAGCCGCATATGATACGGCTCTCGCAATGTTATCTGAAGAAGCGGAACCATCCCACTGGCCGGTAATACTATTATATTCATAGGAAAAAACACTCAGAGGTAGAATTTTTACATTTGGAGATATCCCTGTACCCGCAATTGAATTACCTACAGCGCCGGCTATTAAACCAGCCACAGCCGTGCCATGTCCCATTAAGTCATTAGCATGACCCATTTCTGATCCCACACAGCCCCAACTATTACTACCGGAATCAGTAGCGACATCGCAAACCCGTTGAGGTACACATTTGTATGAAGTATAGGGTGCATTTGAACAGTTGGGGGAACCTTCGATATCGTACGGATCCCAATAGTTAGCAAAGTCTATTACATTCAAACCGTTGAGATCATCTACATACCCTTTAGTTCTCTCGGCAGGTGACTCGCATTGGCCATTGGAATTAAGATCCAGGCAGTAATTTACACCTAAGGGGGAATCGAAACTATCTTCAATAGCCCCGTTCGCATCGTCATCAACTAGGTTGTCTCCGACTTCTCCCGCGTTGGTATATAAGTTCAATGGGCGGTCCTGTGCACCAGCAAATCCCCAATTGCCACCAGAATATGGATATTTACTTATAGACTCATATGCGAGTCCAGTATCCATAACTGCAACCGTCAGGGTGTTACTCCCTCGCCAGTTTACACCCTGGCTGTCCATGTATTGCCAAGCCCGTAAGAGATCAATTCCATAATTACCTAAGGCAGGTTGATTCAAATTCCATTGGTAGGTATCAGTAAAGTTTCCGGCAGGAGGATATTTCGGATCGTTAGGAGCATTTACAACACTTACAAACCTTCTTCCAACTTGTGTAATCGCAATTACTTCCGGATTTACGTCTAATTCATTAAGAATACTTTCCCTTTTCTCCTTATTTTCAATTGTTACCGGGATAGCTATAGATTCTCCAAACTCATCACCAAGAGTGTATTTATCAGCTGCTTTCAAGATACCTCTAGTATTTTTTGAGGATGATTTTCTTAAAAAGACTGTAAATTTTTCTTCAACGATACTATCACCACTTGCAAAAAAGGTGGCTTTAAGTGGAAGCTTGTTCCCTTCTACAATATCAGAAGCAATATCGTCAACCTTATCGGCAGGATATTGTGCTGGAGAAGAAATAAAGGCCTCAGCTGCAGCAGTTCTTACAGGAAGAAGTAATGCTGACGAGATTTGGATTATTAAAAAAAACAATATAGAAATATTTTTGATTACTCTCTTCATCATTCAAAATGTAAATTTACGTCTCTATCTGAATCCGTATTTTCAAACTCTGCCACTACAACCTCAGGATACTTCTTAGCAGCTGTAATACTTAGGCTTGTAAGCCCGGATTCCGGTTTAACTTCCCAGACATTATTACTGATCTGAGAGATAACATCAACATTTAGTTCATCCATAATTTGCACTGCTCGAGAATTTGATGTCGCCAAAGTGAAAGCAAGAACAAAAGGTCCTGTTTGAAACTTCTCCCTAAGAACATTCCATAAGTCAGAGTACCCTGCATCATAACCCAAAGCCCAGATTCCAATTCCACCAAGTTTAGTGGTACGAACAAAATCATATTTTGCTCGAAGGCTACGAGGGTCATCGTAGTATCCGTGGCGGTATTCTCCATTGAGCTGATATGCATACCAGGTGGCTTTTTCAACATCGTTCCACTTTATTGTTGAGGCGTTATGTACGTTATCAAACTTAGGATCAACAATTGAACTATATACTTCAGTCCCAGCACCACAATTGGGATAATTAGCAAGAGCATTGTATTTTGAAAACTCATTGGGTTTAACAGCGAAATCAATTCCATAATACGGTATACCCATTAATACTTTCTTGGCAGTCGCAAGTCTTGCCGCTGCGGTTAAATGCGAAGAGACGTTCCAGTTGGGTGTACCATAAAGATTGTTTCCATATAGAGGCGACTCAGGAGCTACCTTCTTACCTTCGTAACAAGAAGTTGTTATGTAGTCATATGTCATGAACATAATATAATCTAATGAGGTTGCTCCAAGATTGGCTATGTCATAGGCAGAATAGCTAACGGCAGAAGATCCGAAAACATCAGTGCTAACGGTTGCACCAGGAAACTCGGCATGAATCCTATCTGCAAGATTATCATGCCATTTAACAAAGTTTGACCTTAACGTTGTATTTACGGGATAGGAGCTGTCAGGGATATATTCAAAATCGACATTAACGCCATCCAAACCTTTAGTTCTGACTGCATTAACAATATTATTAATCAAGACTTCCCCAGCACCCCCTTTATTCGCGACCAAATCACGGATACTGCGATTGTGGAAGTTCTTAACCACCAGATACACCTTAACATTGTTTTGATGCGCCAAGGTAACCATATTTGTAAACGAGGCTGAGTTGAAACCTATATAATCAGAAGAGTCTGTCACCCATTGACCATTGTCGTAGCAAGTAAGGGAGAAATATGAGATTGATGAAAGTTTGTCATATTGCAATTGACGGTACTTAGAAAGCTGCCAGTAGGGGAGAAAACCCATAACTTCCTTGTCATTATTAGGGTTGGTATACATGATTTTTCGATCAACGATGCTTAAAACCCTTGATGTACTATCTTCAATCAGAGGTTCATCCCAATTAAAAGGTTCTTTACCGTACTTAAGCTCATGTTCTTCATGCGATGTATAAAATTTAGTTGCGGCTGCAGGCTTTAAAGTCGTGACAATTTTTTGGAAGCTTAGAGTTATTGAGTGCGGAGGAACTATCCGTGTACTACCAATTCTTTCAACAGTTTTCGGAGTATTATCATTTATAATATTCACTACACGTGGTTGAAAAGGATTCTTTAGAAAAAAGACTCCTAAAAGTGAAACTACAGAAATTGCTCCAATTATGTATACTATCTTTACAGTTCTCATTTCTACGTTTATAGTATCAATATAATGGATCTAATACAAACAATTCTTCTTTCTGTAGTACAGGGGATTACAGAGCTTTTGCCTATTTCCAGTTCTGGACATTTGATCCTTGTAACAAAGTTATTGAATATAGAAAATCTCTCCAATTTTACCCTTACAACCTTTCATTTAGGAACAACGCTAGCTATTGTCTTATTCAACTGGAAATTTCTATTTACAAATATATCCTCGAAATTCAAACTGTACATATACATAGCTTTGGCATCCATACCAGCAGGACTTATAGGGATTCTATGGGGTGATGCTATCGAAGCTCAGCTTCATGAGACTTATGTTGTAGCAATCTCACTCATCGTTGTTGGTGTGTTAATGGTCATTGCAGATTTAAGATTTAAAGAAAGGAAGGTAGAATCTGAAATTGAAAATACCACCTTTAGACAAACCTTTATCTCCGGACTCTCACAAGCTCTAGCTTTAATCCCCGGAGTCTCAAGGTCAGGTATTACGACTTTGGGAGGAATGCTTTCCGGCCTAGATCAGTACACAGCAATAAGGTTAAGTTTTATATTGGGACTGCCGGTGCTCTTTGGCTCCTTCGTTTACGAGATGATAAAGAATGTCAATAGCATCAACATTTTTTCAGATTCAAGAGTATTAATAGGTATCCTTATAACATTTGTAGTCGGTTACCTATCTTTGTACCTTCTTGAGAAGATATCCAAATCAAGATTCTTAAGATATTTCGGTGTATATAGAATAGTCTTAGGACTTATTATCTTCCTTTTTATCCTTTGAACTAAACGACAGAGAGGATATCAATTCCCGTCATAGATTGAGGCGGTTCAACTCCTAATATATTTAAAATTGTAGGAGCAACATCAGCAAGAATTCCTGTAGGTGTTGCCTTATCACCTGTACCTATCTTGATAACTTTTTTCGGGTCGGCCAGGGTCAACTCTGTAATATCGCTTAATACAACAAATGGAACAGGGTTGTTCGTATGAGCTGTATCAACTCTTTTTGTTACACGATCTATCATGGTCTCACAGTTACCGTGATCTGCAATCATCATAAGTGCCCCATTCATCTCTAATACTTTAAAGGCAATTTCTTTTGCAAACTGATCAACAATCCCATTACCCTTAATTGTGGCTTCAAGATTACCGGTATGACCAAGCATATCCGGGTTAGCGAAATTAATGATAATAAATGAGTACTTTTTCTTATCAAGGTTATTTAACCTATATATCACTTCGTCTTTGATAATTTCTGCACTCATAGCAGGGACTGTGGCATAGTCAAAAACCTTTTGAGAAGGGATATTGAAGAAATCCTCACCGGTATGAGGTTCTTCAACACCACCATTGAAAAAGTATGTCACGTGCATGAACTTTTCTGTTTCACTTATGTGTAGCTGGTTCATGCGGTTATTTGATATTGCAGAAGAGAGTGTTTCAGTGATCTTTTTAGGCGGGAAAACTATATGCGTTGGCAAATCGTCAGCGTAACCAGTCATTGTCACAAAAAAGAGGTTCTTAGGTGATACCACTTTGGGAAACTTGTTAAAATCCGATTGAACGAAAACCTTGGTGATTTGACGGGCACGATCTTCGCGAAAATTATAGAAAAGGACTGAATCATTATCCTTAATTGCTCCCACAGGAATACCCTTATCATCTACAAGTGTAGTGGGAAGTATGAACTGATCGTTTTCTCCCTTTTTATAGCATTCTTGAAGCAGGGCATATGCATCTGTAGCCTTCCTTTCTCCCATCCCTACAAGGGCATTATATGCTCTATGAGTTCTCTCCCATCTGTTATCACGATCCATCCCGTAAAATCTTCCCATTATAGTTGCAAGCCGCCCTACTCCTGTCTCCTTCATCTTCTGAACTAGCTTACTCACATAAAAATAGCCGTCAGTGGCTCCTGTATCTCTACCGTCAAGCATCGCATGAATATATGGTTGAATACCCTCTTTTTTAGCCAAATCGATAAGGTGGAATAGATGTTCAATATGACCATGCACTCCCCCAGCACTAAGAATTCCAAAAAGATGTAGGTCACTTTTACGCTTCTTAACCTCATCAAACATCTCCCTGATCACAGGATTTTCATCCAGATCTCCATTTGCTATTGCATCATTAATTCTCGGAAGACTTTGATAGATCACTTGACCACTACCTATATTCAAATGCCCTACTTCACTATTCCCAGGTTCATCTTGAGGAAGGCCTACGTGCGTTCCTGAGGCGTGTAAAAGGGTGGAACGCCCATATGTCCAAGCGGTATCGAGAAATGGTGTCTTAGATTGAAGTACGGCATTACCCAACTTATCCGGATGAACTCCAAGTCCGTCTAGTATTAAAAGTACGACAAGATCTTTCCTGATTTTTTGAGTATCTCCTCTATCCTTTCCTTCTTTCGTGTTCTTGAAAAGCCAGCTAAACATGAGATAATGAGCAGTATCTGTAATTTAAGGTTATATAATAATACACTGACATGGACCTATTAAGCAAAAGTCAATTAACAGACCTTTGTACCGAAATCAATAGTACCATTGCCAGCTTAAACCTTGAAGAAAAAAAATCAAGATTCGGAGAGCTTCAAACCGAATCCATGGAAGAAAATTTCTGGAAAGATACTAACAGGGCAAGAATCATTCTTTCTGAAATGGATGCAATCAAAGCAGAAATTGATGAGGCGGCGAAGATAAAAGAGGAGATAGATCTCTTCATAGAGATGTTTGACGGCTCAAAGGAAGAAGAGCAGAATGAATTGATCCCTCTCTATGAAACCCTGCTAAGCAGATTTAATCAGTTCCAGGTTTTAAAGTTTTTAAGCGGCAAATATGATCCTGCAGACGTAATTCTGTCTATTCATGCAGGACAAGGCGGTACAGAAGCAAATGACTGGGCACAAATGTTAATGCGAATGTATATAAGATATGCAGAACGTATGGGATGGAAAGCCGACATTATACATATGGTTCAGGGCACGGAAGCAGGAATAAGCACTGCGACACTTAACATTCAAGGACGATACGCTTTCGGGAAACTAAAAAGGGAGGCTGGAACTCATAGGCTAATACGACTTTCCCCCTTTAATGCTCAAAACTTGAGACAGACCTCTTTTGCAGGGGTAGAGGTAATTCCCGTAATAGAAGATGATGACACTGACATTGTAATTAAAAGCGAAGACCTTGATATCAAAGCCGTAAGGGCAGGCGGAGCAGGCGGACAACATGTGAATAAAACATCTTCAGCAATTCAACTAACACACATACCAACAGGTATAACAGTACATTCTTCTGAGAGACGTGATCAGTCACAGAACCGTAAGACCGCTTTAACGATACTTAAAGCAAAGCTCTGGCAGTTGGAGGAGGAAAAGCGTGATAATGAAATGAAAGATATCAAAGGTGAGCATAAAATTGCTGGATGGGGGAATCAAATCAGAAATTATGTTCTTCATCCATATAAATTAGTAAAAGACCTGAGAACAGGTATAGAGACAAGTAATGCCGAAAAAGTGCTTGATGGAGACCTTGAAGCCTTTGTTGAAGCGCAGGTCAGATTACAGTAAGATGTAGGGTATGGATAAAGAAAAAAATCTGCCAATAATTAACTTCGATAAAGTATCAAAGATATACCCCGGGGGGATCATAGCATTGGACGAGGTCTCTTTTATTGTTGACCCGGGAGAGTTCACCTTCATTGTAGGCCCTTCTGGAGCCGGAAAATCTACTGCTATTCGTCTACTGATTAAAGAGGAGTTTCCAACACAGGGAAGTATTCAGTTTCAGGATATAAACGTAACATCCATTCCCAGAAAACTGCTCTCAATTTACAGGCAGCAGCTTGGGGTAGTCTTTCAGGATCTCAAACTGATTGAATCTAAAACCGTAAGCGAAAATGTAGAGTTCGCACTTGAGATTACTAATAGGAAGGATAGTGAAATTGCGGAGACAACAAACTACCTTCTTGATATAGTAAATCTCAAAGGCAGGGCACACCTATTTCCACAAGAACTTTCAGGTGGTGAGAAGCAAAGAGTCGCAATTGCAAGAGCACTGGCCAATGATCCTAAACTATTTATTGCAGACGAACCAACAGGCAATCTGGATCCTGAAAACGCACGAGAGATCATGAATATTCTGCAGGCGATTAACGAATGGGGTACAACAGTTATTGTAATTACTCACGATGATGTTATTGTAGATAAGATGCAGAAAAGGGTCCTTCGGATGAATCAGGGGAAAATAGTTGGAGACGAAAAGGGAGGCTCATATAAACCGCAGGTAAGCACTGAAAAAAAACCATCATTTCTCAAACGATTGAATGAAAAGGCTTCTACAGACGATGATACAAACGATAGGGAAATTGATATTCACAAAAGGGAAGATAATCAGTTTATTAATCAGATTGTAAAAAGAGATAAAAAGCTCGCAAGAAGGCTTGAGAAAGAAAATCTGAACACAGTAGAAAAGCTTCTAGATATGACCGAGGAAGATTTCAAAAGAATGGGTCTGAAAAAAGACCAGCTTGAAGTTCTTGAGGACGTAGTTAAAAATAACCTAAAAGAATAATGGAAACACTAAGCAGATTACTAAAATCCACGAAAACTAATCTCATAAGAAATAAGTGGCTTTCCTTATCAACTATCTTTGTAATATCAATTGTCTTTACAATATCGGCTTCATTTATTGGTCTTGCAATTATTGGCCAGAAAACGGTCTCATATTATGAAAAGAAGGCTCAAGTCATTGTTTTCTTCAAAAAGGAAGCTCCCGAAGCTGAAATTTTTAAGTTCAGGGATAAAATAAATGATAGTGAGATTGTAGAAAATATCGAGTATGTGTCCAAGGAACAGGCCTTGGAGATATATAAACAAGACTTTGAGGACGATCCAGACCTTGTTGAAACGATAACTGCTGATACCCTCCCGCCTAGTCTAAATATACGTGCTAAAACAATCGGTAATCTGCAAACTATAATCAAAAATATCAACCAGGAGAAGGAAAGAAATGCTTATGTCGACGAAGTCTTTTACTTCAAGGATGTTCTAGACAATATTAAAGCCCTTTCACAGTTTATTAGCTATGCAGCAATTATTCTGATCACGGGGCTGGCCGCGATATCCTTCTCATTAATTATGGTTACAATTGGTTTTAATATACTTGCTCACAAGAACGAAATTGAAATAATGCACCTCGTTGGCAGTACTGATCAATATATTAGAGTACCTTTTATACTCGAAGGGGCTTTTTACGGCATAACCGGAGGAATAATATCTTCTACCCTGATACTTCTTCCGTGGTATTTGGCAATGCACTTCTTATACGGCTCTGACTTCCACTACTGGGTTTCCCAGATACTTAACGATTTATCACTCCCCTACCTTAAAAGTTTTGATCCCCTCTTCACACTTGTCTTTCTTCTTATCCAAATCGGTATCGGAGTGTTTTTCGGCTCAGTGAGTAGCTACTTTGCTGTACTTAAATATTTGAATTTAAAGACTAAGTAATAGCAATGCGAAAAACCCTTAATCCGACTAAAACTGTACACATACTGCTCACCTTTCTACTTCTTGCTACATACGGTTTATGGATCGGACTTGGCAATAGAAAGGAAAATATGGTTTTAGCATATTCGACTACCTGTCCCAAGGAGATTGCAAACACTCCCGAATGCTTGGTGTATTTGCAGAAGCAAAAAGAAATGATAGATAAGGATAAAAAGAACTTCAGCCAGAATCTATCGAATGAGCAGTACCAACAGCTTTCGTTGCTGGAAAAGATCAACTACCTAGACTCTCAAATTAGTGCAATGGAAAGAGACATTGATGCCCTGGAAGTTGAGATGGAGACAAAAAATGTTGAGATAAGAATTTTAGGAAAGGAAATTGTTGAGACGGAGAATAATATTAATACGATTACTCAGGAGATCAATAAATTGGATAATAGCATTAAGAAGCGAATATCAATTTCATATAAGTATTCCTTCGTTACACCAGTGGAAATTCTTTTTGAGAATAGCAATTTTGAAAACCTTTTGCGCAAATTGAAATATCTTTCCGAGACAAAAAGAAAAGACAAGGAACTAATGGAACAGATGGCTAACCAATCAAAAGTACTTAAACAAGAAGAAACGCTGCTTTCGGAGAAACAGAGATCAGTTGAGCGAAAAAGACAGCAGATTGAGGAAGAAAAGACTGAGCAGTTTAAGCTTAAGGATCAGATGGCAGCACAAAGATCAGAAAGGGCATCACTTTATGCAGAATCCAGAAGACGTGAACAAGCTCTTCTTGCTCAGCTCGATGCGGCCAGGAAAGCAGAATCAAGCGTAGAGGCTTCTATAATCAAGTACATTCAGGATCACCCTGAAACAATGGTGAACTCGGGCACCGTGGTGGCTGGGTCATATATTGGTCAGATGGGAAGCACAGGCTGTTCAACAGCACCACATCTACACTTCACTATAGAGTACACAAGCCAGCCGATCGGTTATGCAAGCATTAACCCCTGGGGAGGATATCTAAAGAAGGGCCCTGACTACTGGGCAATATACGGGGGCTGGACGTACTATAACATTCATTCCGGCTCTTTCGTTACTCCTTTAACCGGAAATGCCTTTCTAACTCAGGATCATCATAGAGGCTGGTCAGGCGGTGCACCATATGCAGTTGATATGTCCAGCAGCGATGGTACAGCTACTTACGTCAGAGCGGTTAAGAATGGTACCCTGTATAAAGGTACGGAACCAATATGCGGAGGTAAATATGCAAAAGTTGTTCATTCAGGTGGAATTGAATCCTTTTATCTTCACCTAAAATAGCCCTTCATAAATATTTCACTTTAATTTTGTACCATATTACTTGTGGTGCAAAATACAATTCTTAAAAATATCTACGGATTGCTCTTCTTACTTTCCGTCTTCCTACTCCTCATTGTTGCAGAAAACATCGTGGAAAGAGCCTACGCCTCAGCATCCATAGTTATCAACGAGGTTATGTATGACCCGCAAGGTACTGACACAGGTTACGAATGGATAGAATTATATAATCCACTTAGTATAGCCATCTCACTAAATAACTGGAAGATACAAACAGCTGGGGTAACCTTTTCAGATACAGCAATCTTGGGAAACATTGAAATTCCTGCCCATACATACATTACTATCTGTGAAAGCAAGGTTCCAAACTGCACTTCATATGTTGCAAAACTATCCATACAAAACGGTGGAAGCGAGTCGGATGGACTGCAAATATTAGACAGCAAAGGAAACGTCGTAGATACAGTAATTTATGATTCACCTAATACAAACAATCTTACCAAGGAAAACGGACTTATAATAGACAGTGCGGAGTCAGCAACACCCTCAGAATCAGGCAAAAGCATTGGGAGGAAAAATCATATTGATACGGATAACTCTTACAACGATTTCTATATATTTGAGATACCAACATTTGGGATAGAAAACACTGCCTCAGAAGAACTCGCACCAACTGGACAACCTCCTTTACAGCTCTTAAGTCTCATTCTCCTCTTTATTCTTCTAGTATATTCTGATAGACTAATCCAAAAGATAATAATTTTAATAAAAAAGATTAATGCCACGTACAAAATCAAAAGCTACCACAAGTAAAAAGGTTGTAAAACAAAAGACTGTCAAAGCTACTCCAGCGAAAGAAGCCACTCCAATTCAACCTAAGAAGGTCGAAATCAAGTTTAACAAAGGTAAGTTACTGAAAGGGGTATTATATGTTGCTCTTTTTGTTCTAGCTTTCGGGCTAATCGATGTATTCGTACAGTATTTGAATAATGATTACAGCGTTGCAGTTGTAAACGGCGATAGAGTAAGCAAAGGCACATACTATGATAGGCTTTCAAAGGCATACGGCGTTCAGGCAACTTCCACACTTATTGATGAATCATTAATCGAGCAGGAAGGTGAGAATAAGAACATCACTGTAACTCAAAAAGAGATTGATGACCGTGTTAAAGAGATTGCCGATCAATTGGGAGGACAGAAGGTACTAGAGGAAACTTTAAAGTCTAATAATATAACACAGTCAGATATCGAGAGGCAGATCAAACTCGAAATTATAACAGGAAAAATCTTGAAGCCAACAATAAAGTATGAGCAAAAGGATGTTGAAGCTTTCTTTGATCAGTATAAAGAGGTGCTTTATGAGGGACAGGATGTAAAATATGCGGATAAAAAGGCAGAAGTCGAGACTAGCTTTGTTAATCAGAAGGTTGAAGAGGCTAAGACTGCATGGCTAGATGGTTTGAGATCTAAAGCCAAGATCCAAAATAATGTAACAGGAAAACCTACATACGGAGTTTTCAAGACAGTCTCTAATATTGTTAGCAACTTAGTTAAAGAGGCTAAAAACAAGTAACCAGAGAGGTCATCAAATATGAAAAAGGGAGTCATATGACTCCCTTTTTGGTTATTTGCGTAGTCCAGTAGTTTTATAGCTCCAGAGCATCTGAAGGTTCTACAAGGCAATATCCTCCCCTTTCACGAGCATATATCATAGATATCTTGGAGGTCTCTTTGTTTTTAAAAAGAATCTGTTTTTCACCCGCCAGTTCCATCTTTTCAATGGCTTCACCCTCAGAAAGTGGGGTCATATCTTCAAGCTTTTTCCGGCTCATTATTTTCGGGGCATAGTTTACATAATTATCCAGTGTTTCTTCTTCCTCTCCAAAGCCGTTTAATGCCTCCTCGGCTTCTATAACGCGCCATGGTGTCACACCTTCCCAGTTTTCCTTACGATCATAGTATCTTCTTAACCTCCTTACTAAAATATCACTCACTTTATCAACTATTGCATACATATCACTCCCAGACTCTTCAACTCTTATCATCGCCTTTGGAAGTGGGATATTAACATTCATTCTAAAATCCTTATCAACCCCTCTTGTTGAGACGTTTTCTTTGAGTACTATTTCAATATTTTCTAGGTCCCTGAAAAGCTCCTCGTGTTTAGTTAGCTTTTCAATAGCATACTTCTTTACAGGATCAGAAGGCTCCATCCCAACAAATGAGATATTAATATTCATTCAATTGAAATATAAAAAGTTAGTTCTTCTTAAATACAGAATACAGTCCGTAACCCAGAACTGCAAACAGAACTGTCCCTCCAAGAACCAAAAAGATGGTATCGGATGGTGAAGACTGGTAGCTCTGATCTTCAACCTTTATATTATACTTATCTGCGAAATATTGGATTATCGGCTGATCACCAACCAGATACTCCGTATCGCTGACAACCATAAAAGGGACGCCCCTTTGTTCATTTGGTACATCATATTTCTTAAACTCTTCATCCAGCATCTTTTGATTCTCAGTGTTGTTATACGTTTCTAACTCGGTTACTTTATCCTTCAAGTTATTAGTGTTTAAAAACTCTTTAACTTTGGCACAGTGGGTACATCCTTGTCTTACATACATTTTTAAAGGAAGCTCATCAACAGCCAATAAAGGTGTTACAGAGAGGAAAAAGATTCCAATAATAAATGCTAAGACTCTTTTCATATTCAAAGTTCTCAATATTATATCCAACTATTGTATCATACCACTCAAGACCTTGAATAATTAGGAATCGATCTATATAATGTGTGAGTTATTCCGCGGTAGCTCAATGGTGGAGCGGCTCGCTGTTAACGAGTAGGTTGAAGGTTCGAGTCCTTCCCGCGGAGTTTTTTTGATATAATCCTCTCGTATGATAGATATTAAACAAAAACTTTCAGAATTATCACTTACCTCTGAAAACGCAATTGTTATTGGCTCAGGAATACTGAATGCGCTAAATATTAGGGAAAGCCACGATATAGATGTAATCGTTGATACTGAAACATACAACAGATTAAAACAAAATCCTCAATTTATTGTCTCTCAACCCCTTGGTTTAGATGTTTTACAATATGATATATATGAGATTGTAACAGGTTGGAATATGACTGATATAAATAAAGTTTATTCTTTTGAAGAAATTTTTGAGAATTCTACTGTTATAGATGGAGTTAGATATAACTCGTTAGAGTTTTTGTTAACCGTAAAGAAAATTTGGGTTGGTGGCAAAAATCCCAGAGAGAAAGATAAAAAGGATATTGAAATAATTGAGAATTATCTCAAATCTAGCAAGTAACATAATTTGCTGACATCCACCTCAAAGTTAAATTTCAGGTTAAGGAATATCTCATATATTATTCTCCCTTATGCTCCACTTTCCATATCAAGTTAGGTTTAATCCCTGAAATTGCGGGAAGTAAGTGATTTAGAAACTGTTCGGCGGTCATCCTAAACTTTCTCCCCTTAGCTGATATCTTTACCCACCCATCCTCATCCTTATAATATTTCTCTGTAAAGTTCTTCGTACCCATATATACGACGTATGCTTCATTTTTGAGATTCATAGCCTCACTGTTTTCAAAATTTATTTTGTTATATTATATATTAATATGAAAATTGAACACGTGATAAACGATTTTCTGATTTTGAATCTGTACTCGATGATTTAAGTATAAAATACGTGCTTTCAAAATCCAATCCTCAGATCATCTTCTATTTCATAGTCAGCTGAAGTTTCCTATAATGTTAGAATGAAATCCAAAATCGGGCTAGTTACATTAGGAGTTAACAATTTTCAAAAATCCTTTAAGTTCTATAACGAGGGTCTTGGGTTTAAGACCCACAACTACAAGATCGGTGATGATTTTGCAGTCTTTGAAATGGATGGAACCTGGTTATCCATATATCCGAAGGAAAAACTCGCTGAAGATATAACCATATCGAGTGATGGCAAGGGATTTTCTGGATTTACTCTTGCTCATAATGTCAAAACAAAAGAGGAAGTAGACAAGGTTTTTAATCACGCTATCAAGGCCGGAGCCAGACCCATTAAGAGACCTCAGGATGTGTTTTGGGGAGGATATTCCGGATACTTTGCTGATCCCGATAACTACTACTGGGAAATTGCATATAACCCATTTACCGATTTAACTTAATCAATATAACAATGTCTGAACTCAAAACAAAACCCACAAACCAGAATCCTACAGAATTTTTAAATGCTGTGGAACCGGAAGAGAAAAGAGCTGACAGCTTCAAACTTCTTGAGCTATTCCAAAAGGCTACAGATGAAAAGCCCGTTATGTGGGGAACAAGCATAGTAGGATTCGGAATATACCATTATAAATCTGAAAGAAGCAGACAGGAAGGAGATTGGCCGCTTGTAGGATTCTCTCCCAGAAAACAAAATCTAACCCTTTACTTAATGCTGGGAAACCAGGAGGGAGATACTCTTCTAGCAAAATTAGGTAAACACAAACTAGGTGTGGGCTGTCTATATATTAAAAGACTTTCGGATGTAGATGAGGATATCCTTTCAAATCTGATTGAGACATCATTTATACGTATGAAGAAGGCAACAGCTTAAATAGTAATGGAAACTGCCATTTCCAATATAATTATTATAAGCTTTCCACATATATTGACTTTAGATTAAATACTCCTATTATTATATTGGAGTTGGTTATCTTAGCACCTTGCTAGTTAACGTAGGATGAGTTTAGCAAGTACTGGGTTGCAGGAGTGATTCTGCCTCACTGTTTATTCCTTAGATGATAACCAACTCCATTTTCATATATACAGCTCACCGCTACCTGTCAGATTCTCAATTAATAACGGCTTTTACATCATATAATCTCCCGTCCTATATATATTCCATTATACGAATATGTTCTAAAGGATAGTACTTACAAATCTTCTTGAAATTTCTCCCTATAAAGGCAAAATTTAAACCTCCCATTTAAACTTCAGACCCCAAAAGCGGATTATATGCCCTCTTGTATTACTAAGCTATAGCACTTTTTTGCTTGCAAAAAAATCTCTATCATGACCTAAATATAGTATAGATCGCTCTAAAATATTTGTAGTTAAGTCTTTATTTAAATTAAAAGGAAGGAGGTAAAACATTCTCAACAATTAACGCAAATAATTTTAGCTCTAACTAAAATGAAGCGAATACTATCCAGCCTGGTAGTAATTGCCGCTCTAGGAGCTTTAGCGGTAAGTAGTACCTTGGCAGTATTTTCTGATACTGAAATTATTTCAGGAAATACAATTGCAACTTCCACGCTTGATTTAACTCTTAATCATAGCGAAGGAAAGCCCTTCTCAATTGAAAATGCCGTTCCAGGGACAATGTCTGAATGGGAATACGCAGACATTTTCAATAGCGGTGACCTGCCGTTTGAGGCCTACATGTCTTTTGATATGACATCAGGGGCTCCTGCACTTTGGAATGCAGTGGTCGTTGAGCTTGAAACAGCAGGCGGAGACGGGATCTGTAACACTGACGACTTCGCAGAAAATACAATCTACAATGGACCGATCGCAGACTTTGCTGACGAGACTCTTGTCAGTACTATCGACTTTTGGCACTTAGCAAATGAGGATGATGCTTCAGGGACACCTGAAGACAATGTCCGAGCTGGGTGGACAGAAAGGATATGTCAAAGAGTTGGAGTTGCTGAAGATGCTCCTGAGGAAGCGATGGATGCAAGTGTAACATTCGATGAGATTGTTCTCACTGCACAGGATAATGACTAACTGTTTCCTCAATACTGGGACTGCACAGAAATGTGCAGTCTTAGTATGATTTAAGCTAATCCAAAGAAGAATGAACTCTTCCAATAAAAACTTATGGAGCATAGTATCAAAAGCTTTGGTTACTGTCTGCATAACATTAGTTATCATATTTATATCTCTGATCATTGTGTCTGAAGCGATGAATGATCTGCCCTTCAAAATGTTTAGTGTTGAGAGTGGTTCAATGTCCCCTACAATTGAAATGGGGGACTTAATTATTGTAGAGAAATCTAGTGATTACAAAAAGGGAGATATAATCACCTTTTCTACAATAAATGAGACGCCGAAGCGAACAATTACACATAGAATAGTTGATGTTGATGAAAAAGGCATTATTACAACCAAAGGCGATTTTAATCAATCAAATGATATAGATAAGGTGCAAAAGAATGACATACTGGGAGAGTATATTGCCAGAGCGCCATATATCGGTTTCTTTGTTTCATTTGTTAAAACAAAGGTTGGAGTAATCGTGCTTGTGGTCATCCCGGCTTTTCTTATCATTCTAAACGAAATTAAGAAAATCACCCAAGAGGTTGCGAAATTGAAAAGTGCCAGAGGTGAAGAGCTTTCCCACCCCTGACATAAAAATATACAATATTGATTTTATTCAATCAAGTTGATTAGGGATATTTGCTACACAGCAGTTTAAGTGACCCCAGCCTTTTCCGTAAGGACAAGTTTATCGTTTACATACATTGTTTTCCCAGCTTTAGCTTTAACTGGTACTTTATACTCTCCGGAGCCGTTAAGACCCTGAATAATGTAAGAATCACTGTCTACCTTTAGAAAATAATTTCCACTTGGGACTATAAACTCATACTCGCCATTAACATCTGTGACTTTGCTGTCCACTACCTTATTCCAGTCACCATCATATAAATTAATTTTGATATTCGGGAGCCTATCACCTTTACTATTCAAAATTATTCCAGGAGTCTTCTCGTTCTTTCCCTGAAGGTTTTTCTGTAAGATAATTAAGAGGGTTGCAATAGCTGCATAGACATACGATTCAAGATATGTAGGCCAGACGACTAATTGGAATCCTGCAACAAAGATTAACATTGTGGGGTTGAAAAAATCTACCGTTGATTGAAGAACCGTGAGACCTTGTTCTATAAAGCTTCTACGAGCTACTTTTCCGGTTGGGTCAAGAGGAATATCTGCATTAATGTATGATTTATCTCTCTTTACTTCAATATATCCTCCATAATACAAATTTCTATACTCGCCATCCCTTGTAAGGGGCTGTATCCTACTTGGGAAGGTATACTGCGAGTGGGTAATCATCAATTTGTATCTTCCCTTCTCTAATCTGCTCTGAATTACTCCAGTTTGACCTGTAACAAAAGAAGATATTAATGCGTTGTTTCTAAATATTCTAACCACGGCACCAAGTATTGGCTCTTTCGTCTGAGAATTATATACCGTCGACCAAGCATTTCGCTTGAATGATCGGCCAAAAATCGCTACATACCAAATCAGATACTGAACCAAGTATGAGTAGTTACCAAAATAGAAGTTAAACATCGTCAATGATGTGGTCGCATATTTCCAACCAAAAGCCCCTCTTCCTTCTTTATCTACAACATCTAAGTAAACGAATACAGTGTATCCTTCTTTAAATTCCTTAGGAAATGACAAAGTGATCTTTGTATTCCCCTCTACATCCTCCATTAACACTACATTACTATCATCAAGATGATATATACCAATGGTTTTCGGAGTAACCAGTAAGTTAACGTACTGATTAGTATCTTCTTTGAGAGCCCCCTGATTGGCTATAACCTCAATAGATGATTGTGAAAGATCTATTTCGTTAATGCTTCTATTTATTTTAAAAACAAAGTTGGGATCATCCTGAGACACGCCAAGCTGAAATCTTTCTTCATCAAGGAAACGAACCCCTTCCCCTTGGCAGTTCCTTTCTTGCTTCGAGGGTAGTATGCAGGCGTCATACAGACCGTGAGTTAAAATATCCAGACCAAGCCGTATTTCAGGATTAAAATACCAGATGAAAAGGGAAAGCAGTACTAAAAGGGGAATAATTCTCTTACGGTTAACTCTCATATCACGTTTATAGTATCAGATCTCACTCCTTTTTGATATACTCTGACAGTTTAAAATTCTGTATAAAACAAAAGTATGACTCCTAAAACCTCATTTCCAGACGGTTCAATGGAAAGCTCCAATAGCGAGGGAATACATGTTCCATCTGATAGAGGCGGGAATACTGAAGGGGTAAGTGAGAAGCTTGTTGAGGAGTTAAGCGCCTACTACTCTGATCCTAAAAATGTACTTGACCTTGAAGCAGAAGCCAGTCATCTGATGAATCAAGTACGGGGGACTGAAACAAGTTCTACCGAATTGCTACAAAGACTTGATATTCCCTTTCTTCTTAAAGCGTCACTGCTCGCCAAGATAACGCAGCTGAAAAAGAGACAGGAATAGACCTCCTGATGTTTTGTTATATAATACTCACATGAAAGTCCTAATTATTGAAGATGAAGATGCTTTGCGAAAGCCAATTCGCTTATTCCTCGAAAATAAGCGTTTTGAAGTCGATGAAGCTGAAGATGGAAAAATCGGATTAGAGATGGCCAGAATTAGCAATTATGACTGTATAATCCTAGACCTTAACCTGCCGGAAATAGATGGAGTGGAGGTCTGTAAAAGACTGAGAGACGAAAAGAACACAACCCCCATAATCATGGCAACGGCCAGATCACAGATATACAATAAGCTTGAGGGCTTTGAAACCGGTGCGGATGATTATATGACAAAACCCTTCAATTTAGAGGAGCTCGTAGCAAGAATAAAGGCTGTGATAAAGAGAAACAGCTTAAACAAGAGTGAAGCTCTCATTTTTGGACAGTATACCATCCACCCGGAAAGCAATCTTGTTATAAGCAGCAATAGCAGAGAGATAATGCTTAGCAACAAAGAGATGGGTATACTTGAATATCTTCTCAGAAACAAAGGACGCATCGTATCATCCGAAGAACTCCTCGAGCATGTGTGGTCTACAGAGGTTGATACATTTACACAAACTGTTAAAACTCATATCAAAACACTGCGTAAGAAAGTTGATACGCAAAAGGAGTTAATTCTTTCTGTCAAGGGAAAAGGCTACATAATAAGATAACTTCACGAAGATTTCACTATCTCTGAACTAGACTATCACAGTCTAATTAATTATCTAACTATTTTATGGAGAATATAATTGAAGTACATAATCTCACCAAAAGGTATAAAGATGCGGGAGCGGAAGTAACCGCACTCGATAATGTGAGTTTCAAACTCCCCAAAGGTTTTGATCTTGCAATTCTCGGGCCTTCTGGCTCAGGTAAAACCACCCTGCTGCAGCTTGTAGGTGGCTTGGATAAAATGACGGAAGGCGACGTTATTATTAATGGACAGAGCCTAAAAAAGATGAGCGATAAAGAAGTCTCGGAGTTCAGAAACAAAACCATGGGCTTTATATTTCAGATGATTTATCTCCAGGACTATTTCACCGCCAAAGAAAATATTATGCTTCCTATGATGGTAGCCGGCATAAGAAGAAAAGAAGCAATGGAAAAAGCTGACAGTCTTCTTGAAAAAGTCGGTCTTTTACATAGAGCTAATCACCTACCACGACAACTTTCAGGAGGGGAACAGCAGCGAGTCGCCGTAGCTAGGGCATTAGCGAATGATCCTCAAATTATCTTTGCAGATGAACCAACAGGTAAACTTGATAAAAAGAACTCTGAAATGGTAATTGAAACACTTGAATCACTCTCAAAAGAGAACGGCATGAGCGTCATAATCATTACCCACGACGAAAATATAGCCAAAAGATTTTCAAGGATAATCAAGCTTGAAAATGGAAAAGTAAAAAAAGATTTTAATTTAAATACTAAATAAACATGAGAATAACAGACATCCTCTCCATTAATGTAAAGAAGCTTAAAACCAGAGCTAAAAAAGCCCTCTTTTTAATCATCCCAGTCCTAACACTTGTAACTTTAAGTGTAATAATTACAAGCCAGATACAGAATATTAAAACAGCCCTTAATATAAGCGTATTTGACACAATAGCCGATCAGTATACTCTACTAGAAGTAAAGACTCAGCAAGAAGAATTCAATCCATCGCAATTTTTTAAGAATACCGGATCCATTGAAGACAACCGCTTTTCACAAGCCGATGTTAATACAGTCAGCACAATTGAAGGAGTTAAGAGTGCAGATTTGCAAAGTAACCTTCCAGTAAGACTGGTGGAGACCACAGACCTTTTTCCCGATAAGACTCTCAAGTTTAACAATTTAACCACTCTTAATGCTGATGCTGCAAAATTATATACAGAAGAAGATTTCAGCTACACCGAGGGAGAAACAATACCTATCATCTTAAATGCATCATCTCTTATCTACTCCTACGAAGATTGGAGTGAGGGCAATACAATAACGCTTGATATGTCCAAAGCGATTTCTATAACCCCGGGAAGCGGCGAATCGGCCAAAAGAATGTCGTTTCTTAAAACGGAATCACTGGATTACAATAAGGGAAATCTACTAGGAACTGAGTTCACACTGTCTTTCGGAGGTCTAGAGTCAATAACTGACTATACTGTATCCCGTAACGAAGGGGTTGTAACGATGACAAAGATGACTGATGCTGAAATGAGCGAAAAGGTAGAAGAGAGGAAAGATGCAATATCGGAGTATTGGGACTACAAGAAGATATCCACTCCCATCACCTACAAATTCAAAGTTGTAGGTATAATCGAAGACGAAAAAATTGTCTCAAACTACATTCCTGCTCAATTTGCACAAAAGGTCATGAAAGACCTTACCACAAATGAAATTAATGCTAGAGTATCAGCCGATTTACCTAACGATATTTTAAGCTCAGATTTCTCAGGACTCACATATAACGGGGACGAAATATCACAGGGATTCGGAGGATTTGTTGGACAGCTCGGCAAGAGACTTGAAACAAATATTCAGATAGGCGGACCACGGGCAGGAGGATCCGTCTCTTTCAGCCCTGACGGAATACAGACATACGCGATTCCAGGATTAATTATCGAAACGAATGATAGCAATGAGGTTGTTGGAGAGGTAAACGATACAGATATATATGAAAAAGCCAACAAATACGGAGATGTTTTAAGCCTTGTTGTAGAAGACATTAATAAAAGGGCAGAAGTAATCACTGCGTTAAACAGAGCGGGCTACGCGTATCAGGATCTTGGCGACCTGGAAGTTTTCGAAAAGCTGGAGGGCAATCTTGGTGCCATATCAAATGGATTACTTGTAAGTTTCGTTGTGCTTCTAATTGCTACAATCGTATTCACAATGAGTAAATTCGTATCAGAAAGTACTAAGGAAATCGGTATTTTTAGGGCTATCGGTATGAAAAGCAGTACAGTACTAACCCTATTTATACTTCAATCATTCCTTTATGTTTCAATAGGTTATCTTTCAGGAATCGGTCTTGGCATAGGATTAAATTTCGTAGCTTCTTCTGCGGTTGCCGCATGGTTCAAAAGCTTTATCGACCAGACCGTCTCACAAAGCTTTGATGTTATAAGGATAGCTGACAGCTCAATCTTCCTTGCTATCAACTGGCAGTCTATACTCCTTTACACTGTAATTCTATTCGTACTTACAATTTTTGTATCTCTCATTCCTTCCTTTACCGCATCAAAAATAAGTCCGGTAGAAGCGATGAAGAATGAATAAATGAAGTATAATATGGAGATGACATTTACAAAATCAATAAAATTTAAAATGGCACTGTGGTGTTCTACCCTACTTCTGGCATTCAGCCTCGGGTTTCTTCTTGTTGTCAATATCTTTCTCACCCAATACATGAAGAGTGTTAACCCGCTCCAGCCCATCTTCCCAAAAGGCGGAATTATCTTTAGAAATCTCGATACTCTAGAGATTGAACTCATACAGCAATCTAGAGATAAAGATCTCGATAATATAAGACTTCTTTCACTATATTCAATTCTACCACTAGCCATTTTCAGCTTTATCGGAGGATATTTCATCGCCGAGCAAACATTAAACCCGCTCGAGAATCTAAAAGATGAAATGCTTAGAAAGCAGTCAGATAATTTGGGAGAGGACATCAGCTATGAAGATACCGGGGATGAGATATCTGCCCTTATAAAAAGCTTCAACTCTATGTCTAAAAGACTTGCTCTTTCGTTTAAGTCTCAGAAGGAATTTGTAGAAAATGCTTCTCACGAAATTAAAACTCCACTTGCGATAATACAGGCAAACCTTGATACAGCACTCGCTGATAAAAGATTAACAAAAAGTGAAGTAATACCTCTTCTCCAAGAATGTAATAGATCTGTAAGATTTATGAATAAATTAACAGAGGATCTCCTTCTTCTATCTATACTAGGTAATGGGATCGAGAAGGAAAAGATAGACCTTTGTGATCTGCTTGAAGAAGTGAAAAGCCAAGCCGCCGGATTGATAAAAGACAACTCCTTTGGTATTGAGGTCAATTGTAAAAAAGGATATGAATTAGCTGGTAACAAGGTTCTTCTAGCAAGAGCTTTCCTGAATATAATTGAAAACTCTATTAAGTACTCCGGAGGTAATAAAGTAATGATTGAGGCGGTAAGGGAAAAGAAAGGTATCAAAATTATAATTAGGGATAATGGTAAAGGAATACCAAAAGATTCTGCAGAGAAGATATTTGATAGATTCTATAGAATAGACAAATCTCGATCCCGAAAAACGGGAGGAAGTGGACTAGGCCTATCTATCACAAAAGAGATTGTCAAAAAACACGATGGAGAAATATTTCTCAATGATACAAACTCAACAGGAGCCGAATTTATAATTACGCTCTAAGTGTTCAAACGTTTGAAACTGTATTCTTAATTTGCGATACTTGAGGACTATGAATACTTTTCTGGAGAAAATATATGAAGTCGCGAGCAGAATTCCAAAGGGTAGGGTCGCTACATACAAACAAATCGCATCGCTTGCAGGCAATTCAAAAGCTTACAGAGCGGTAGGTTCTGCTATGCGAAGAAACCCTGATACAAAAGTAGTCCCGTGTCACAGGGTAGTTGGCAGCGATGGGAAAATGCATGGATATTCAGGAGGAAAAGGAATTACAACCAAGATAGAGAAACTCCGTTCAGAAGGTGTGTTAATTAAAAATATGAAGGTAGACCTAAAAAGATTTCAGTGGTAACCTTCGCTTTAAAGCTTCCTGTATTTTCTCCATCCCAACAATCAAAAGTACAGTAGAGAATAAAACTAGGAAGAAATCAACCACAATATTTATCCTTACGCTTCTAAATATGATATACAGAAAAAGCAAATGATATAAAAACATTTCATAAGCATGCCTTGATAACCACTCAACAGCACTATGAACAACACCCAGAAGGTTCACCTTTGTTGCAATCATCCAGAGCAAAGCAATTACAGCAAGATTATACAGAATAAAATATGGTGTAGGCGGATATTCATTATGAAAAAGGCTTGTATTTAAGCCAAAGAGAAGTAAGATCCCCAGTAGAATTAGTGTCCCAATCGATGAAATTGCAAACACCCATGTTACGTTAATATGTTTATAAAACTTCTGTAGGAAAAAGCCTGCAATATATATTATAAACCAGCCAAAAACGAAATTAAACTTGGATAGAAAATCTATTTCCACAAATTGTGTAATTGCAGAGAAAATCATAGACAAAATCAGAAAAGCGATGATGATATATTTAAACGCCCGAACTCTGGAAAGAAGCTGCAAGGATATAATGACAATATAAAGAGATAGAAAAAGCCGAGGAATCCATGCATAGCCAACGCCTCCCAGAAGAAAGACCGTATTAAAAACATATTTCCAATCAGCTTTTTGGATGAGCTCCCCGAATCTTCCCATAATAGCCATTGCAACAATAAATAGAAGAACATAAAGATAATATGGTTTGACAATTCGTATTACCCTCTTAGCTATAGATCTCCAGATATCCTGGTACGTAATCGGCACGTCTTTAGATGTAGCATGTAGAAATCCTGATACGAATACGAAAATACCTACGCTAAAATGAATAAGTTCCCATATGAGATTCAAATATGGTGCTCCTCCTTTATGTTCAGCAAGAATATGAGTCAAAATAACAATTATGGTTGCAAAAGCTTTTAACTTGTCAACCTCGGGATAATACCTTCGATCCAAATTCATATTCCAGCATCCTAGAACTAAAGTTATTCTGCCTATTCATACTAACTCTTAATATAACAAATGGGAAGAGATATTTAGTATAATATGAGGATGAAAATAGTAAAGAGATGGTTTGATGAGAGATACCGAGCGGAAAACATTGTGTATCAGCTTCCCAAAGGTACTCTTTTTCTCCATTCAAAAGACCCAAAAACAATAGATAGCGTTTTTGCTATAACATCTCTAATAGGTTCTTTCTTCAATGATATCATTGAAGTCAAAGGTGGAACTGCACACTTTCTCGAACATATACTTGGAGGAAGGCCCAATAAAACCTTCAAAACAAAAAACCAGATTGATAATTACGAATTCGGTACTAAAAAATACCCCAAGATTCACTCCAATGCCTGGACAAGCCGTGCCGGTGTCATCTTTTATGGAACATCGCATCATAAAGGTGAAACCAGACTACTCAAAAGAATCATTTCTATGATGGAGTTTGATCCTGAAAAAATGAACAAATATATTGAAAAGGAACGCAAGATAATTCTTTCTGAACTTGGTGAAAAGAGCAAACCCCAAAAGAACTCTGTACTACAATTTTGGAAATTCGCATTTAAGGATCTTGGGCCCGAATACCAGAGATATGTACTGGGAACAGAAGAGGATATAAAAGGTATAGCCACAAATGACCTTCAAAAATTTTACAAAGTCATTTTCAATAGGGACGCAGTAATACTTTCATTGCAATCAAATTTAGACATTTCAGAAGAGACTGAAACTCTTTTAAATTACGCTGATGAAATTGTTTTTCAAAACAAGAATAAAATAGATAAAAAGCCTGAGGAGAAGATAGAAAATCAATTTAGGTACAAACATTTCTTTGACGAAAGAGCTACAAACATTTATGTAGAACTAAGTTGCTTTGAAAAAGATCTTTTAAAAATAGATTATAACCAGCGAGTAACACGAATTCTCTCTTATAATCTAGTTAACTACCTTATTTTTGAAATCATTAGAGAGAAGAAGGGATATGTATACTCATCTGAGGCGATATATAATTCAAGTCTTTTAGCGAAATATAATAGCAAAGGGATTTGCTTCTCAACAAATAAACAAAACTTCGTTAAAGCTCTGAATGAATATTTCAAGATAATAAGTAAAGGGGCAGAAAATTTTCTTAAGACTGCCTCAGGAAAAAATTGGCTTGAAAGCCAGATAAGTGGAACAATCTTTCCAAATACCATGGAATACGATGATGATTACGGAAGATCTAAAGCATCACATTACCTCGAGGGGTATGACATATATGACTACTCCAAGCTAAAGAAAGCAGTCTTAAAGGTAAAAAGCAATGACCTCACAAACTATATAAAAAAAGTTTTTTTAGATACACCCCATTTGGTATGGATACAATCAGATTTGAATGAAAAGACTATCTATAAAGATTTTAAGAAGACTGACTACTATAAATACCAGTCAAAACTTCCTATCTCGCAGCCTTAAGGAGGTTCAGGAGAAGTTCCCGTTCACTTCCTGTTGTGACATACGTTCTCATATCACTATCATATAGTGTTGTCGTAATCCTTGTCTGTATGAGCTTACCATTATAAATATAGTGTGTGAGGACTAACCCCTGCCGGGTGCCAATCCATGGAATCTGATCAAAAAATAGATTCCCTAGTCCATAATAAATCAGCTTACCGTTGTAGATTTCAAATGTCTGAGGCTGGTGTGCCTGAGTCCCTATAACAATATCAGCACCTAAATCAATTGCTTTTCTAAATACTGCCTTTTGGTCGGGAGAGGACAGAGGTTTATAACAGATTGGATATATTACATCACTGGGAGGGTATGAGTAACACTCTTGAAATTGGAAGTCCACAATTACAACATCAGCTTGGGTCTTGGCCTCTTTAATATCACTTTCCATTTTTTTTACTGAATATGAGTTTGCCCCTGCTCTCTCTACACCGGCTAAAGCTCCTGTACCGAGAATTGTATCGTAATAGTTATAGCCCAAAAAAGCTATTTTACTTCCCTTTACATCTTTTACCAAAATTTTAGAAGCATCCTCACTATCTAGACCTCCTCCAAAATGATCAATACCTAGCTTAGTATATCTCTCTATACTGCTCTTATTTGCCAAAGCACCGTAATCGTTGTTGTGATTACCCGTTAGTTCAACAATATCCAACCCTATATCCTGGAGTGCTTTTATATACTCAGGTTTCGCACAAAATCTCATCCCGCCACCGGGAATACAGCCATCCACAAAAGATACTTCATTAGATGTGTGAGTAAGATCAGCGTCTTTCAGAAACTCTTTGATCTTTTGAGCCGGATATCCTGCATCCCCGCTGGCAGTTATCTTAGGAGCTAAAGATCGGGAAATAGCTGTAACCCCAGTCATATTTATTTTCGCCACCTTAGCAGTACCAAACTCCCCGACTCTAACATCAGCGGTATTATTATATACGGCTTTCGTAATATGCTCAGGAACCTCCCCTACTATAGCAATTCCATAGTTGATTCCTCCCTTAACAGGGTTATCCAGGAAATAAGCACCATCTAGCTTTAATACCTGCATTTCATAACTTAGGTGTTCAACTTTGACCAGACCTAAGTTTTTTTTCTCATTTGCGGTTTCAAGTGCACTTACCAAATCCTCACTCTCTTTTATTATCCACTGTTTTTCACCAAATTTCTCATTAAGAATTGTTTTCACAAACTCAGCATCACCCATACTTACCAAAATCTCCTTACTCAGAAGCTCAGAACTCTTCAGCTCATTCTTCACCCAATAGTGGTGCCCTACAGGTACTAAATAGGATGAAAATAGAAAGGATTCATCACTTTTACCCGTCACTGCAATTCGTGTTTCAGCATCACCGGTAAATGAAAACCTTGGAATCTCTTCAAGCTTCATTGCTTTCATATCCGTTTTTATTTTTCCCGCAAGTTCTGAATCGACAGAGGAATCAAACCTAGCATCATAGGTTCTATACTCTCTAACTATATTCTTGGGAAAAGGATCAAACACTCTCCAAAGATCGACCCTTGGATATTGATCAACTATAATATGTACGATAGCAGCACCAAAAAAGGCAAACAAAAACAGAGGAAGGAGCAAGGGTGCTTTAAGAGGTCTCCACTGACGTTTCGATTTAACTCTTCTAAAATCGTCCTTTACATTAATAACTACTGTCATACTTCCTGAATTTGACTTATACTCTCAAAAGATATCTTTTATTACTCATAATGACAAGTGGTGCCTACATATAAAACAAAATTAAGGAACTATGAGATACGCTTTCCTAATTCTGAGGAGTATCACATCATTAAGAATGAGATCTTTAACTCTGATGCATACGACTTTGAGACCTCAACCGCAGAACCTGTAATCATCGACTGCGGTGCACACATAGGACTTTCTGTTCTTTATTTCAAAACCCTGTTTTCAAATGCTCAAATTCACGCTTTTGAACCAAACCCGGAGGCTTTTAAATTTCTTGAGGAAAACATAAGTATAAATAATCTGAGTAATGTTAAGGTCTATAGAAAGGCTGTAGATACTAAGGCGGGATGTAAAAGCCTTTTTATAGACCTTAATGACTACTGGTTCTCCAATTCCAGCTATAGCCGGGGAACATGGAAGGGAGCTGAAAAGGATGTAACTGTTGAGATCGAAACGGTAGATATAAAGGAAGTTGTCAACAATCTCTTAAAAACTCATAAGTTTATCGACTTACTAAAACTCGATATTGAAGGATACGAAGTAAAGATAATTAAACACATACAAGAGCAGTTAAAAGATATCAAAAACCTCATAGTTGAATACCACCCTGTTAACAAAAAAGAATTTACAAAGACCCTCTCACAAATACAGAAATACTATCGCAACATCGAATATATCTCCGAAGGGAAGAGCTTCAGAAAGCCGGATCTCAACAATCTATTTGTAGTTAAAGCCTTTAATTGATATCTCTCACTATCCAGCTTAAAAAAGAGATTGTTTTTCTACGAAATAGGAAGTAGAGCTCTCTACCCAATTTTTCAGAGCTGTGACGGATCAGACTTCTTTTGAGCTGATCCCCTTTTTGCTTGTGAACCGGATCACATGAAAGAAGATCTAGTTTTAAAACTCTCGTTTTGTCGAAAGCCTTATCTTTAATATCATCCTTAATCTCATCCTCGCCATCTTCTTTATATATCTTTAATATCTTATGAGGAATTTTCCCGCTATTTATCATCACATAATCAACATCTCTTCCAATATATCTATTAATTTCCTGAATCATATCTGTTTGGCCAAACCCTCTGGTTTCTCCTATCTTAGTCATTAGATTGGAAACGTATACTATTTTTGCGGAGGTCTTCTCCAAGGCCTCAGAAACACCCGGTATCACAATATTCGCGATAATACTTGTATACAGATCACCCGGGCCAACAACGATATAATCGGACTCCAAGATTGCTTTTACAGCCTCAGGATTAGCTTGTGCCTTACCGTCAACACTCAACTTGGTCAGACGGCTCTTATTACTGCTTTCATCTATGAAATGCTCCCCAACAACTCTTGCTCCGTTACTATAGTCTGCAACCAGCCTTACCTTATCAAGGGTGACAGGAATAATTGTTCCCCTTAATCCAAAGAGCTCACTGCTTGCCTTCACCGCATTTACTTCTGAACCCGTGATATCCGACAGAGCAATCATTATCAAATTACCTAATGTATGACCGCTTAATCCCTTTCCCTTAGAAAATCTGTACATAAACAATTCCCTCAAAATATCGCCGCCATTTCTCTTGGAAAGAGCTATTATAGATTTCCGTAGATCACTAAGAGGGAGAAGACCAAACTCGTCCCTTACAATAGCATTGCTCCCCCCATCGTCCGTCATTGAAACTATCACACTCAAACTGACATCGGGATAGTCTTTTAGACCTTTCAAAACGACTGTAGTTCCTGTTCCTCCGCCTATTGCAGTTACTTTCATGATTTAGATGCTTGAGTTTCCAAAGTTAGTTTATAAGGTATATATTAGATTGAACTATCTTAACTAGTTACGTATACTCAAAAGGATGGGCACCAAAAGGAATAAAAGAGCCAAAAAACTTATTAAAAGTTTGATGTATGGAATAATAATTATCTTCTTCCTATGGGTAATCTACCAGAATCTAGAAGATTTTCAAACACTGGCCAGTACTATACAGAGGGTTAAACCCTTTTTGCTTTTAAATACGATACTTTTAGGTCTAGGTAACTTTGTTATTTATAGCTTCATTTTTCAAAAAAGTTTTCAAACAATATCAGAAGAAACAAAGTATCCAAAACTTTTAACTAAAACAATTGTTTATCACTTTTTAAGTATCAGCAACCCTCTCGGAGTAACGGGAGGATCAGCATATTTAGTAAAGTATGCAGTTGAGAGAGGACTCTCGCATATTAAAGCGGTTTTCGGGTTATTGGTCACAAACCTCTCAACAAACCTAGCATACCTTTCCATTTTGATATTTACCCTTTACAGCTTAAATTTATCAAACAGGCTGGAATTATATCAGTGGTACGCAGCTTTCGTAATATTTGCAATAATACTTGGGATTATTCTTGCCCTAGCCTTCTTTATAATTCTTCCTAAGTTCAGCGGGAATGTCGCCCATACAGTCGCAAGGATAATAAATAGGATTGTAAAGCCTGTTATCGGACGAGAGCTTCTTTCTGACCGTACTATTGAGGATTATACTAATGAGGCAAGAACCCTATCCAGCCGTTTCGACAAATCAATATACAAGTTTCTCCAATCATTACCAATTTCACTTGCGTACCATGGAATTAATGTACTAATCCTCTTTCTCTCTTTCTACGCCTTTGATATCCTGATTCCTATTTCCAAAATCATGACCCTTTATGGTGTAATCACACTCTTCACTGTAGTATCTCCTACCCCTCAAGGATTGGGAATTGTAGAAGGGTTAGCCCAAACAGCAGCTGTTTCTGTCCAGATTCCGGGTTCAGGAGCCATTTTGGCAATTCTTATATATCGGCTTGCAGTACTTTGGATTCCAGCACTCCTCGGGCTTCTTCTTTTCAGATATGCACACACAGAGAAGGTTGTTAATGTACAGAAAGCAGCTCCGTCCAGCTAGAGGTATAGTTTGGAGAGACCAGTTCTTTTGCACTTATCTTATTTTGCGAGAAAAGCTCTCTTCCAAGTTTTATAGACCCTTTCCATTTACGGTTAACTGAATCTACAACCTCAAAAACTGGATCCAGTTTTCTGGCATTGGTAAACATGCCCAGCTGGTAACCTTCCGGTTTAATATCAAAAATGGAAATTCCCGCTTTACGATATTTAAACCCATCCTTATAGATCTTCTTTAGACCCTGCAGTACCCCGGCCAAAATGACAGAAGATGAGTTAGTATGTTCCTCTAGTTCAACCGTTATACTATTCATATACTGTTTATGATTTTGGTTATAGTAGTTTGTCCTTATATATACAGACAGATATTTGGCTTCTACACCTTCTTCCCTTAAACTTTCTCCTGCACTATGAGAAAATCGAGCCAAAACTCCCGAAAGCTCATTAAAATGCTCTATATATCCCGAAAAGCTCCTTGATACTACCAGGCTCTTACGAATATCATTATGATGGAAGTTGCAATCTAAGTTTCCAAGCTCCTGCTGCACTTTCCAACCGTTAATACCCATTTGAGATCGAATCCACGATTCATTGAGTGTTTTGAAATTATACGCACTTTCAACCCCCATACTTCTCAACTTATTATACGATCGAAAACCTATCCCCCAAACATCCTCTACCGGAATATTTTTGAGAATTCCATCAATTTGTTTTACACTCATAATATTCATATCCATTACGCCATTGAGAGTAAGGTTCTTTTTCGCAATATGATTACCAATTTTTGCTAATGTTTTTGTTTTTGCAACTCCGATAGAGACAGGAATTCCTGTACACCGATAAACACTATCTTTAATCTGTTTGGCATACATTGTAAGATCACGGTATCTTAAAGACGTTAAATCCAGAAAGGCTTCATCTATGGAATATATCTCTATTTCAGGCACCATCTCTTCCAAAACGCTCATTACTCTGCGAGACATATCGGCATAAAGGGAATAGTTTGAGGATCGAACTTCGGCATTATGCTTATTTAAGAAATCTTTGGCTTTAAACAAAGGTTCTCCCATTTTAACACCCAAAGCTTTTGCCTCCTGAGATCTGGCCACGATACATCCGTCATTATTTGAAAGAACAACCGTGGGAATATTCCTAAGCTTAGGATCAAAGACCCGTTCGCACGACACAAAAAAGTTGTTACAGTCTACCAATCCATATACTTTACTCATACTTTCTTTATGACAAAAGTTACAACACCCCATACTTCAAAATCATCACTCTGTTTAATAGTAACAGGTGAATACTTAGGATTTTCAGGGAAAAGTGAGATGTTCCCCCTGTTTTTAAGAAGGCGCTTAACTGTAAAACCCCCGTTGTATAAAGCAATAACAATACTATTATTTGATGGCTCCAAAGATCTATCAACTACAAGCATGTCCCCGTCATGAATACCGGCATTAATCATTGAATATCCATCAACCCGAACGAAAAACGTTGCCGCAGGATGCTTAATACATAAATCATTAAGGTCCATAGGAGTTCCGACAGCTTCACTAACAATACTGGTAAAGCCTGCAGGGACACTTTCATTCATCAAAAAGACTATGCTATCTCTCATATACCGATTAATTATATATATAGTATACTGTATATACTCCCATAGGCATAAGTCAAGAGGTATTATTGTTACAGGCTATAAAGGGTTGACTTGTTTTTTTATCCTTTGTAATCTATGAAGATTACGCACTAAAGAATATGGGTAGAAAAAAGATAATAGAGGTAAAAAATATAGTTAAGGATTACAAAGGCTTCAAAGCTGTAAAAGGGGTTTCCTTTGACGTATACGAGGGAGAGATATTTGGCCTTCTAGGTCCAAACGGAGCAGGAAAGACAACCACACTGGAAATAATAGAAACTTTAAGGGATGAAACCGAAGGAGATGTGATAGTAGCAGGAAAAAGCATTAACAAAGAACCTTCGGCAATAAAAGAGATGATCGGAGTCCAGCTGCAAGAAGCCGGCTTTTACCCTAATCTCACCCTGCTGCAAATCATGAACTTATTTGCCGATCTTTATGATGTGAAGATCGAAGCTCTCTCAATACTCAAAAAGGTAGGACTAGGAGATAAAGCTAACGCCATTTTTACAAAGCTATCCGGAGGTCAGAAACAACGATTTTCAATAGCAACAACTCTTATTAACAAGCCCAAAATTATCTTCTTAGACGAACCGACTACCGGACTTGATCCGCAGGCAAGAAGAAACTTGTGGGATTTGATCCGAGAAATCAACCAAAATGAAACAACAATCGTCATGACAACACACTATATGGAAGAAGCAGAGTTCCTATGCAATAGGGTTGGAATTATGGATGAAGGAAAGATCATAGCATTGGATTCTCCCGATAATCTAGTCGAAAAGCTTCTGAAAACTGGATTTAAAGGCCACAAAAGAACCAAAGAAGCAAACTTGGAAGATGTCTTTATTAACTTAACAGGAAAAGAACTTAGAGATGAGTAGCTACAGTATGAAAAGACAACTAAAAGCAATTAAAGCTCTTACCAAAGCTAGTCTTACATCCATGCTTAAAACCCCTGAATCCATTGTTTTCGGATTAATATTTCCCCTTATATTTATTGTTATATTCGGACTTATCGGCGGAAACGGTGGAAAACTCGAGATATACATCACAAGAGATAGTGATAAAAGTTCCCCAGTTTATAAAGTTATTGAAAAAATAGACAGTTTTGAGCTGAAAGAATACGACTCATATAAAGAAGCTCAGGAAGATCTTAAGAAGGGCAATTTGGCTGGGATTCTAGATATAAAGACAAAAGCTTCTCAATTTATACTTAACCTTACAACGAGCAAAGCATCTCCAGAGCAAGGAGGGTTATTAACCTCAGTGGTTACAGGAATTGCAAATACGATAAATCTTGAAAGTGTAGACAAAAGCCGATTACCTGTATCGGTATTACAGGATGAGATATCCGGGAGAAAGTATAAACAAATTGACTTCATACTTCCTGGACAACTAGGATTTGCTCTCTTAAGTGCAGGGGTTTTCGGAACTGCTTTTGCTCTTATATCACTCCGTGACACACTTGTGCTCAAACGGTTCTTCGCAACTCCAATCGCTAAATCCAATATTCTAGTAGCAGAAGGGATCAGCAGGCTCGTATATTCAACAGTTCAAGCGGCCGTCATTATCGCTGTTGGATACTTCTTCTTTGGTTTTACACTCATACACGGGATTCCTACCTTCCTTCAAATGCTTGTTATCTCCATTTCCGGATTGTTCGTATTCTTGGGTATCGGATTATTTATTTCCTCAGTAGCTAAGGACCAGAATTCTGTACCGACTATTGCAAACCTCTTCACTCTCCCCCAATTTCTCCTCTCAGGAACCTTCTTCCCGATTGAGATGTTCCCGCAGTGGCTTCAACCGATAGCTAACATCCTCCCTCTTACGCATATGAATAATGCACTACGTGCAATTGCATTTGAAGGGGCTAAATTTTCAGAAGTACTCCCCGAACTCGGTGTATTACTCATCTGGATGATTGTTGTATATGCAGCGACAGCTAAAGTTTTCAAGTGGGAATCGAAGTAGGCCTTTAGTATTGCACAACTCTTTACTAGCGAGTATCCTTTACCTATGAAAATCTTTATCAGGAATGCTCTAACTGTTCTTTTAATTGCTCTTCCTGCTATCATTATCATTTCCATCTTTTACATCCTAAAAGGAACGAGTGATCCTTCTGATAGTCGCAAAAGTGAAGAACCAAAATATTACCTCGGAGTATCCGGTTACATACCTCCAAATTTTCCCAAACAGTCCATTGCAGATATTCAGAAATACTGGGAAACTCTCCCCTCATATGCAAATCTATATGGGATCCACGTTAACTGGAAGGACAAAGATACTATTTCAAACCTCTCAAATGCTACACAACAACCCAAAGAAATCCTATTAGGATATCAGGATCCTTCTGACTGGATAGGAAAAAAAGATGACCTGAAAAAACAGATTGATCTAATTATAAAAGACCATTCTAACATCAAATACTTAGGAATCGGCAATGAGATAAACATTATTCAACTCTCTGAAGATCACGACATATCAGAGTTGTACACTGTTCTTGATGAAATGACTCAATATGTAAAGAGAAAGAATAAGGATATTAAAGTTTTTACAACAATACAGTATGATGCCCTTAGAGGTGATGGTTATTTAATGGGAGACTCAGACAAGCGTAGTTTCAACCTAAAACTTGTCCATGAAGTCGAGAAGCATGTTGACTTTGTAGCTTTTACTGTTTTCCCATACTTTGATTATAAAGACCCGAAAGACATCCCCTCTTCGTATCTCACAGATTTAGCTTTGTATACAGATAAATCCTTTGCTATAACAGAAACGGCATGGCCGACACGAAAACAGTTTGGTGGAAAGCTTAAAACTCTGACTGAACAAGGATACAGCTGGTCAGAAAATGAACAGCTGGAGTATATGAAAATACTAAAATCTTTTATTGAAAAGAGCAGTACATACATAGAGTTTGTGAACTGGCTGTACATGAATGATATTACTGATTGGAAAGATGGAGATTCACCAACTTCTAATGAGCTTTTTGAAACTGTTGGCTTCAGGTATAATAACGGTGAAGAGAAAAAGGGATCTTCTTTTTGGTACAGATGGGTAAATAACTTATAGAGAAAATAGAAATGGCTCCGCAAAGCACAGTATATAAAGATAAAGAAATCTTATCGCAAAATATCCCTACCTTGAACTTAATTAGGGAACCACTTAGAGAGTTGATGGAAGGAGCTGATGAAAGGAAAATTCTCACGAATCAAGGACAGGCTGACAGGACAGCTGTGCATCTTCTTAAAAAGCTCTTCTCACTAGCCTCAAGAAAAGGAAACCCTGGTTTATTCCCCAATTTTAGGGCTCTACTTAAACTTTCAGACACTAAGACTCTTAATGAAGCATCTCTGGCAATTTTTTATGAACAGTATTCTGATGAGCTCGGTAAACTTGAATTATTAGGAGTTAGTTTGGGCAATACTAAATTTGTTCTATCTCTACCAATCAATATAGACGAACCTCTTGGTATCATTTACCTAGAGCGAAATCACTGGGACTTAGTTGAAACGGGTCGAAACGGCCTACTTGATGGGAAAACTATAAAGGAAAATATAAAACCTCGTGGAGAGATTTATAGTCACTTGCTAGTAAATAAAAATGTAGAAGCAGAATCTGAGTTCGCTCGTTCGACTCTAGTCGTATAAAATGGTATAATGAAAAAGAAATTAATATACGCTTTTAAGCATATTTCATGGAATTAAAGCTCCAATCAAAAGTATTCTACCCTTCTCATGGAGCGGGATGGGTCAAATCTCAAAAGGTAATCGAATTTGGTGGTGAACAGAAGGAATATTACGAATTCCAATTCATTAACTCCCCTCTAACAATATCAGCCCCCATTATGAACATAGATAAACTGGGCATAAGAGAGGTTCACAAAGAGAGAGAGATTATCAAGCGGATTTCAATACTGAAAAAGAAGAAATCCCTTAAGCCAAAAGCTAAAGATTTCAATGAATTAATGGAAATACTTGGAGAGTTAGAGTCTAAAGGTGACATTGATGCTTATGTCCAAATCATTCAATATTGTAACAATATCAAGAAGCAAAGGGATGCAGAGGGTAGACTAATACCTGTAAGCATTGATAAGCATATCAAGAATTCAATTGACAATATTGTAGCAGAACTTGCTGTTTCTTCCGATAGTGACATGCCACACGCAATGGTTCGATTTGAGAAAGCAACCGGTCTGAAAACAGTTTAAACTCCAAAAGTATTCCTGAACTGAGACATCAATAGAGATATTTTTTCTCTGACACCCTTCATTTCAGTAGTATCACTAGACTGAGGCCCTCCAAGCTCATCACTTAGTGTTTCCAATTCATCCTCAGAGACTTCAATCCCAACAGGATCCATGCCGGATCTCAAACCAGCTAACAGTTTATCCGATAGATGCATGTCACTATGTACGTTCACATCAAAAACATTCAACAACTCTTTAAGCTCAATCAAGTTAAGCTTTAACACTCCTCTTTGCATTTAAGTTACTTCTCAAATTTAACAGCCAGCTCCTGACTCTCCACAACAGTTAACATTGCGTTATCTAAGCTATCCTCCAATTTTACACTTGTGGCTCCAACATCAGTTGCTAGCTTATCAATATTATCAGAAACCACAGATTTGAGAAGATCCGATTGTGTATTTAACAGAACACGAACTTTCTGCCCTACAACCAATCCAGCTTCTTTCCGAAGATTTTGAACTGCTCTCGCAACTTCTCTATATAGTCCGGCTTGTTTAAGTTCCTTAGTGAGCTCAGTACTCAGTGTTATAAAATCAAGGCCATCTTTCAATGTGGTAAGGTTATCACCTGCAACTTCTTTCTCGGTATATTTGACTTCAGATACATTCAACTCAGACTGAAGAATTGGAAGGTACTGTTCTTCTTTCAAATTAGTATAGGCAAGACCAAGTGGCTGTCTCAATTTTATTTTCTTCTCATCTCTTATTTTAAGGCCAATGGAGGATAGCTTTCTAACTTTCTCCATTGTTTCCAGAACTTTGAGATCAAGATCAGCCTCCGTAAACTCTGGGTAATCCTCAAGATGAACCGACTCTTTCGCATTATCTCCATCAGCCCCTATAACGAGGTTTTGATACATCTCCTCAGTGATAAACGGCATAAAAGGAGCCAGAAGCTTTACGAGAGAGACAAGGGCGTAATACAGGGTATTAAGTGCATCAGGATTTCCTCCTTTAAATCTATCTCTGGATCTTCGTATGTACCAGGTGGAAAGGTCCATAACATAGTCCTGAAGCCTTGTAGCAGCCGTATAGAAGCTGTAATTATCCATAGCACTATTAACTTCTATTGCGACATTTTTTGTTGCATTAACAACCCATCTATCCATTAGATCGCTAAGCTTATTCTCATCAAAGCTTTTATCATACTCCCAGTTATGCAGTTTGGCATATGTCACAAAGTATACATACGAGTTCCATAAAGGAAGCATAAACTGCCTCCTTGCATCTTCTATAACACTCCACCCAAATCTTACATTCTTTCCATATGGAGATAAGGCAAAGTTCCAACGAATAAGATCGGAACCCACTTTGTCAGCAGCTTCATCAAACGGTATATAGTTCTTCTTCGTTTTACTCATCTTATCGTTGCTCTCATCCCGCATCTCGGCAAAAGTTAAGACCTTTTTATATGGGACTTTTCCTTCCATAACAACACCAAAAACAAGCATAGAATAGAACCAGAGGCGGACCTGTTCTATCATCTCAGTAACATAATCAGCAGGGAACCACTTCTCCCAGTAACTCTTGTCTTCCAGATACTTAAGCGTTGAGAACGGCACAACTCCTGCATCAAGCCAGCAGTCACCCACATCTGAAACTCTTGACACATCCTTTCCGCACTTTGGACACTTGATCTCTATCTCATCAACCCATGGTCTATGGATACTTTTAAGATTATCCACTTTTGAAGGGTCTACTGCCACTTTCTTGAGATCTTCAAGCCCTCCTACTACGGTAAGTTCACCGCAGTCACATTCATAGAAAGGTAGCGAAAGTCCATAGAACCTTTTTCGTGATATCATCCAGTCCCCCATATTCTTCAACCAGTCCTGCATCCTCTTACCTGCATAATCAGGCACCCAATCGGCTTTTTCAGCCTCCTTTTTCAGTTCCTCTCTTATCTTATCCAGATTTATAAACCAGTTATTCTCAAGTCTAAAGAGACACTTTGTTTTACACCTCCAACAGTGAGGATAAACATGTTTAAAGTTCTCCGTTTTAAAGAGAAGGTCCTTTGACTTCAAATACTCAAAGACCTCATCTTTCACATCATGAGCGTATTTACCAGTTAAATCGCCATAGCCCTCAGTATACTTTCCTGACTCATCAAGAGGAGATATAGCCGGAGCTCCTACTTCTAATCCCAATTCGTAGTCTTCCTGTCCACATCCCGGTGCTATATGAACTATACCTGTACCATCGTCTTCTGACACCAACTCCCACTTAACAACATAATGGTCAACTCCCTTTTGGGCAGGAATATCATAAAGCGACTCATACTTCATATCCAGAAGCTCTTTTACATCAACCTTTTCGGCCTCACTAAAGCCAAGCTTCCGTGATGGTTTTGAAGCAAGGTAATAAGTAACACCTTCTTTAATGGCCTTAACATACTCAAGTTTAGGATTAACGGCTAGTAGAACATTGGCGGAAAGAGTCCAAGGTGTTGTGGTCCATGCAAGAAGATACTCATTTTCCCTTCCTAATATCCTAAACTTTACATAAACAGAGGTATCTTCAATCTCTTTATATCCGTCGGCCTTCTCATGTTCAGAAAGACCTGTCTCGCACCGCGGACACCAGGTTGTAGCAGAATGATTCTTATATAGAAGACCTTTTTCATGACATTTCTTTAGGAAGTTCCATATATAAAGATTGTTTTCTTTAGACATTGTGTAGTATGAGTTTTCCCAGTCCATAAACATACCAAGTCTTTTAGATTGCTCTGTCTGTATAGCCGAGTACTTATTCACACGTGCCACACATGCATCCGTAAAATTTCCAAGTCCATAATCATAAATATCCTTCTTGCTGTTAAATCCTAGTGCCTTTTCAACTTCTACCTCCACCCATAAACCCTGACAGTCAAATCCCATCTGATATCTTTGATCAAATCCTTTCATCCCCTTATACCTACATACTAGGTCTTTATATGTTCTAGCCCATGCATGGTGAAGTCCCATGGGATTGTTTGCGGTTATTGGACCATCTATAAAACTGAATCTTTTCTCTTTCCCATTGTTCTTGTGCATATACTTTTGGACAGTACCCTTTTCGTCCCACCACTTAAGCAGATCATTTTCCATCTGTACAAAATCCTGCCTCTGGTTTACGTCTCTAAGTTTTCCCATATTAAAAGTATATGTTAATTTAATAAAAAGCCCCTCTTTGGAACCTAAGAAAGATCTTAAACTCCAAAGAGGGGTGAACTACTAATTCACGGTAGTACACGGTACCACCCTCACTTTTCCTTAACCACTTTTCAATGGTTTAGCATATGATTACGGTTGCCCTCCGTCAGTCTTTACCCCGCTAACTTATAGTGTCAGCAGCTCTCCCTGATACTCCCCGGTGATATCCGGATCAAAGTATTATGGTGTAAGTATACAAAAGATAATCGGGATTGGCAAATCAGCCCTTTCTAGGTTCGAGAATAGCACTTATTGTCCGCCCAAAAGCATCAAAGAGCTCGCTTGCCTTGTCAGAGGATAAAACCCGTACCAGATTGTCCTGCAGTCCCCAAAATCCTCCAAGAATAATAGCCACCTGTGTCTGTGGATCTAAAACTTCACTTGATTTAGAGAGGACTTTAATATGGCTCGTAGTTAAATTCACATTACTCCATGTATATCTGACTTCATAAGTATGCGATGTTTTATTATCTATTACTCTATAAAAAAGAGATCCTCCATAAGGATCCGGCCCAAATGAAAACCTTTCCACTCTGTCATCTATTAAATACCTACTCTTAATCGATTCCACGCTTTCAGATAGGCCAATCTCGCAAATTAAATCCTGATACTTGTCATCAAATGTAGATCCTTCAATCGGCATGGTTTAGTCCTATAAACTTATACATTGTATAGTATTATATCACTGAAGGCAGGTCCTTAATGTATGAAATAAAGGGGCAACATCGTCTTCATTAAGTTGCAGATCCATAGCCGGAAAGCAGATATAAACCATTGCCAACGCTGCCATGACAGCCTCCTCTCTTTTATCAGGGCTATTCTCAATATTAGGGAAAATAGGGTGATTTCTTTTATTGTACACACTTATAGCACTTCTCGCTTTCTCTCTACGACTCCATTCAATGGTCACTTTATACGGTCTACCATCAGGAGATATTAGAGACGCATTTACTTCTCCTAAATCCCCCACAGCTCTATACCAATAATTATTGAAACCCCGGTCTATTTCCCATCCGAGTGGAAATTCCTCACTAAGTTTAAACTCTTTTTTTAACTGCTCTAAGCTCTCTCTAAATGTTTGACTATTTTCAATTGTCATATTATATCTCAGATAATCGTATAAATATCACTGCATTATACCACTAATACGCTAAAAATCCTTTGATGCTCTAATAACAGACATCTCATACTTCATCATTCTGCTGAGAGCTGTGAAATCTTGAGGACTTAAACTCATCAATAAACTATCAATATTTAACTTTAATCCACTAAGAACCGACTGTGCAATCAAAGTCGCCGGGCCGTTAACAAATCCGCTAGCATAGAGTTTAGTGTCATTTCTTTCACTTGTAAGACCCGAATATATATTATTCTCTTCCCCTACTCCCCACATAAATGTAGTTGTATAGACTTCATTTGACCTTATATGACGCACATTTATCCTAACCATCTTAAATCTTCCCTGCGGATCCGTGCTGACAATAAAACTATCCTCTGTCGATGGATCCATCCAGTTTTCAATATATCCGGCGTCTAAATCAAATACGGTCTCCCAGCCCTCCAAATATTCGATGACACTTTCTCTCTCTAAATTCATCGTAGATTCTAATATATAAATACAGATATCTGAATAGATTGATTTAGGTTATGTAAAAGGATAATATTAACGGGATTAGTTCATAAGCAGAAAAATGGGAAGAGAAAAATACACATGGGATTTAGGGCTGTTATATAAATCAGACGATGATCCGCAAATAGAAATAGACTGCGAAGGAACACTCAGGGAATGGAACAGTTTCATAAAGAAATGGAAAAAAGATAAAAAATACTTGGAAGATCCCAAAGCTCTTTACATCGCCTTAAAAGAGTTTGAACATCTTTACACTGTTTACGGACTTGCTGATAAACCCATGTACTACTTCTGGCTTAAACAGGCGCTAAAACAGGATGATCCCAAAATCAAAGCCAAGTTATCAAAAATTGAAGATTTTGCTACTAAACTGGGAAATGATATCCAATTCTTTACAAACAGCATCGCACGGATTCCTACTGACAGTCAAAAGAAATTCCTAAAAGACAAAAACCTGGCCGTCTATAATCATTTTCTTGAAAGGACATTTATATCAGGTAAATATCTTCTATCAGATGATGAGGAGAAAATACTTAACCTCATGGTAAAGCCGGCATATGCAAATTGGACTAAAATGACCGAAGAGTTTCTTTCAAAAGAAGAACGGGAAATGATTACAGAAAAAGGGAAAAGGCAGATCGAACCCTTTAACCAGATAGTAGGGTCCACAAATTCCACAAATAAAAAAATCCGAGATCTTGCTGGAAAATATCTCCACGAGATAAATGCTCAATTTGCGGATGTAGCCACAGAAGAGATCAACTCAATTCTAGAATATAAAAAGGTCCTTGATGACCTAAGAAAAATAGAGAGGCCTGATGTTAGCAGACATATTTCTGATGATATAGACTCAGAAGTGGTTGATTCACTCATCAAATCAGTCTCAAGCAGATTTGATATCTCTCAGCGATACTATAAATTGAAAGCGAAACTTCTTAAGCTAAAGAAGCTTAAATACCACGAAAGGAACGTACCGATTGGCGAATTAAAAACTGAGTTTAAATTCGATGAAAGTAAAAAGCTTGTCCTTAGAACATTTGAAAAACTTGATAGTGAGCTTTTTCATCTTGCCAAACTTTTTTTTGATCGACGTTTAGTTGATGTAAACCCTAAGAAAGGCAAAATTGGCGGTGCTTTCTGCATCGGTTACAAAACAACTTTACCGACATATATTCTGCTCAACCATAATGACAAAATCTCTGATGTTACAACAATTGCTCATGAATTCGGTCACGGAATAAATAACGAACTAATGAAAAAATCCCTCTCTGAAATTAATTATGGAGCTCCAACAAGCACTGCTGAAGTAGCTAGCACCTTTTTTGAGGATTTTATAATTAACGAGATCAGCTTAACCCTTTCCGACAAAGAGCGTCTAATTCTTAAACTCGAAAAATTGAACGGTGATATCTCATCAATCTTCAGGCAGGTCGCTCTTTACAAGTTTGAGCAGGAACTTCATAAACAATATAGAGAGAAAGGTTACCTATCTAAAATAGAAATTGGTAATTTATTCTCGAAGCATATGTTCGCCTACATGGGTAGCTCTGTTTCAAAGGACAAGGGTAGCGAAAACTGGTGGGTATATTGGAGCCATATTCGAAATTTCTTTTACGTATACTCCTATGCAAGCGGACTACTTATATCCAAATCTCTACAGAATTTCGTGAAAAGAGACCCTACATTTATACAAAGTGTTAAGTCTTTTCTTTCTGAAGGGCAAAGGCGATCGCCAAAAGATATCTTTAAAACAATGGGGATTGATATAACCGATAAAGCATTCTGGAATAAAGGGCTGGATCAGATTGAAGCCCTACTTAATGAAGTAGAGTCATTAGCCAAAAAACTTGGTAAGATATAACTATGGATGTCAAACTTGAAGAGAGCTGGAAAACACTTCTAAAAGACGAATTTGATAAAGAATACTTCAAGTACTTAACAACCTTTGTCAGAGAACAATACAAAACAAAGAAAATATATCCTCCTGCCAGTCTCATTTTCAACGCACTAAATCTCTGTTCCTTTGATAATGTAAAAGTGGTGATTCTTGGACAGGACCCCTACCACGGTTACAATCAGGCAAACGGCCTTTCTTTCTCTGTAAATGATGGGATACCAATTCCACCTTCCCTACAAAACATCTATAAGGAAATAAAAAGTGACATAGGAGTAACAGTTCCCAAAAGCGGAAATCTCCAAAGATGGGCCAAACAGGGAGTGCTGCTCTTGAATGCCACCTTAACAGTACAAGCAGGAATAGCAAACTCACATCAGGGATATGGGTGGGAAGAATTCACTGATGCTATAGTAAAAGTTGTTTCAGAGCAAAAAGAACACGTTGTCTTTATTCTCTGGGGTTCATATGCACAAAAGAAAGGGGCCGTGATAGATGAATCAAAGCACTTAATTCTCAATTCTCCTCATCCATCACCTTTCTCTGCTGACAGAGGATTCTTTGGAAGTAAGCCATTTAGCAAGACTAACGAATATTTAACTAAACACAAACTGAATCCAATAAACTGGTAACATGGAGAATGAAATAAATGACCTCTTAACACAAAAGAATATAAAAATCTCATGTATTATACCTGCATATAATGAGGGCGAAACAGTTGAGAATGTTCTCAAAATAATCTCTTCTTACTCACCCTTTTCTGAAATCATACTCGTAAATGATGGCTCAAAAGATCAAACACGAGATATTTTCATGAAGTATGAAACAGAATATCCAAAAATAAGAGTTATAAGTAATGAAACGAATAATGGTAAAACGAATGCCATAATAAAAGGCGTTGCAAACTCAAAGGGTCAACTTCTTGTTTTTATAGACGCAGATCTCTTAACTTTAACTCACGATCATCTAGATAGGCTCATTACACCTGTCTTAAAAGGTGAAATAGATATGGCAATTCTTAGCAAGGAAAGTGATGATATCAGTCCGATCGGGTGGTCAAATTTTATTGTTTCCAGACCCCTGGGAGGAGAGCGTGCAATTTGGAAAAAAGATTTCGAGAAGATACATTTTGACGGTGACGAAAGATATGGGTTAGAGGTAATGCTTAATACTGCCTATATTAATATGAATAAAAGAATAAGAACTATTAGGGCTCCCAAGTTACTCTCTCTCTACCAATCACAAAAGAAGCAATCACTCATTACAGCGCTCCTGAGGTGGAAAGGGATGCTCCATGATATTCACAAAGTAACAGGAGTTAAAGGTTATGTTAAACAAGCCGTTGAGGTTGAAGAAGACCGCTTAAGAAAACTGTATGAAGTCAAAGAAAGAAGCCGAGTAAAAGCTCCAATGATGGCAGGTATTCTAGTTGCGGGTTTAACACTATCAACAATCACTTTTCTGCTTTTAAACACTAGAAATAGAATAGAAAAGACAAAAGGTTTTCTAAAAAAGAATTCTAATTAACCCCAAGCTGTTTTTTTGCAAACTCACTTAGATTCCTTCTTTTCATCCAATCTCTTTCGGTTTTGGAGAGATGAACTTTTCTTAATCTCAAGCTTTTTGGTGTAACTTCCAGAATTTCATCTTCCTTTAAAAAGGCCAGTGCAAATTCCAACGTTAAAGCCATATACTGTTTAAGACTAATCTGAGTAACCTCTGCATGACTCATTCTCACACTCGTTTTATGCCTTTCTTTAGTTGGATTAGCTTCCATATCCTCATCATATTTGTTCATACCCATTATCATGCCCTCATAAACGGCATCACCTGGCTTGATAAATAACTGTCCTCTCTCTTGAATCATGTTTAAGGCGTATGCTCTGGCCTCACCGTTATCCATGGAAATAATAACTCCCTTTCTATAAACGTTACTCTCACCCTGCTTGGGTACATACTCCTTGAATGAACTTCCAAAAATAAGGTTACCTTTAGTTGCCGTTATTAAGTCATTCCTCAGTCCAAAAAGATTTCTGGTTAAGATTTCGTATTCGAACTTTGTTTGTCCACCGATATTTCGCATATCAATCATCTGACCGTTTCTATCGCTCAGAGCTTGCGTCACAACACTTAGATATTCAGACGGAACCTCAATAAACAAGGTTTCAAGCGGTTCGTGAAGCTTACCATCAATTTCTCTCAAAATTACTTCCGGTTTTCTCACCTGAAACTCAAAACCTTCTCGTCTTAAGGTTTCAATAAGTATTGAAAGCTGAAGCTCTCCTCTACCTGCAACAACATAAGATCCACCATCTCCTGACTTAATTTCCAGTGTTGCGTTATTCTCTTTTTCCTGATCTAACCTTTTTTGAAGAAGCGATGCCGTAACAAACTGTCCTTCTTTACCAACTAATGGTGATGTATTTGCTTCAAACTTTATCGATACTGAAGGGGGAGAGATCTTAAGTGCAGGCATTGCTTCAACATTGTTGATATCACAAAGAGTTCCTCCAATAGCAGTGGAGTCTATACCTGCAACCGCAACTATCTCACCGGCACTTGCTTCGTTAACATCAATCCATTCCATGCCTTCTCTGGTAAGAATTCTTTTTGTTCTGCCTTGTACTTTTTGTGCTTTCTCCTCGTCACTCGTAACAAGAACAACGGGTTGTCCCTGTTTTACAGTCCCCCTGTTAATCTTCCCTATTAAATACCTACCGTTATGACTATCATATTCCATAGCATTTATCTGCATCTGAAAAGGAGCTTTATCATCTCCTACATGGGCAGGAACAATGTTTATAATAGCATCAAGAAGTGGAGTTACATTCCCTGTTGTTACATTAGGAACGGTTAAATCTCCTTCTGGCATCTGTGTGAAAACCTTGCCTTCTCGACTTATAGCGTAAAGGACAGGAAAATCCAGCTGGTCATCTCTTGTTGCAAGATCTAGAACCAAATTTTGCACTTCATTTTCTGAGTCTTTAACATTTGCCAGCTTCTGATCTATCTTGTTTATCAATACAATAACTTTTAGCCCTAACTCCAAAGCTTTCTTTAAAACCACTTTGGTTTGAGCCATCACACCTTCCCTAGCATCAACAAGCAAAATACATCCTTCAGCCATATTCAATGTTCTTTCAACCTCCCCACCAAAATCAGCATGACCCGGGGTATCTATAACATTTATTTTATATCCCTGATACCTAACTGAAATATTCTTGGCAAGAATTGTTATACCCTTCTCTCTTTCTAAATCATTTGAATCAAGTATCTGAGTCTGTCCCATCTCTTCCTGATTATCTCTGAAAAGGTGGCACTGCTTCATAATTGCGTCAACAAGAGTCGTCTTCCCATGATCTACATGGGCTATGATAGCAACGTTTCTAATTTTATCCTGTAAAATTGGTTGAGACATGACGTTAATTATAGCAGAAAAACACCTAAAAAAGCTAAGGAAGCGGAATGTTTATTTTTAGCTTCTCTAAAACATCTACATATATCTTTAAAACAAGATGGTCTAATCTCTCCAAGTAGTAGAAAATTACGCCGAAGACCCCATGATCTTTGAAGTGTTCCTGTAATGTTCTTTCGCTTGTTACTGTTTCATCCTTTGCTCCAAGAACACTCGAACTATTATCAAAAAAAACTAGCTTGTCGTCCTCTTCTGTCGCTCCTAAAACATCTTTCTTTATGAGCCCTTCCTGTAACTTTTCCTCCTCAACAGATATTCTCTCAGGCAACACCAAATATGAGATTTCGGGAAACTCCTTGATTACATTAGTTCCCCGTCCGTCATTGGCAAGAACAAGTGACGTAGGAAGAAACTTTACTTGAGCAAGTCCTGCTACCCGAGTTTTAAAGTATACTGTCCCTAATATACCCCTATTCTGAGTCAATCCCGGATTTGGGAGACCTCCCGTCAGCCTCACATATCCGATATCATTATTAATCTCTTTCTGTAAAAAGACCTTTGCAAAAGACTCCTGTATTGAAACTTCCACTACCTCCAATTTCTCAAAATCAAACCCTAAATCCGCCTGTACAACATTTACGGGAACCTTAACTCCAGATATCTCTATCTTCAAAGGAAATATTTCCCCTAACCTGTACTGGCCTTTTGAAGGGATCACAAACGAAACCGTTTTATCAGTTTCAACGACAAAAAAGCCCAATCTATCAAGCAAAGTGTGCTCCAAATATACAAGTGAAAGAGAAATTATAGTAACTAACAATACATTCACGGAGTTTAGAGCAACGGATCGGGAAGATTTAGGCATTACTCCATTTTTTCTATCTACAGTATCTTTGCAAAGCGGGCAGTAGTCTCCATCCTTTCTTGTACTACAGGAGAAACATATTGACTGCTTTGGGAAAAACATCCACCAGACAGGATAAGCAACGAGAATAAAGACTCCGAGTATTGCAAAGAAGTGTATAAAAACCCAGCATGAGATAACATACAAAAGGACTTTAACCAATATCAGCAATGGATTCAATTTTATCAGTTCATTCATTATTTTGAGTAGTATAGTAATATTGATAAGTCTACTAAATCACATACCCGGTTCCCATCTAGATCACATGATGTAGCTGTACTAGGAGTATAGTCAAATATAAATATTTTCCAACCGGCAACCCATTTCGTTATTAGTGTCAGAAACTCCTGATCTTTGATGACATCATCTCCATTTATATCAAAAGGGATAAGAAAACTAGGCAATGATGAGGTTGAAAAAGGTGTAAATCCAGCTCCGGGTCGCAGGTTTGGCACAGTAGTTGTAAAGCAGTTCAATACATCAAACTCACAGCTATTATCACATCTTACACTCCCCGAGCTAAACCCGAAATCCGTGCATGACTTAACAACATCTTGCAGTATCTCACACTCTTCAGGATATTCAACTACTCCATCACCGCAGACACTAATTCTAACCGTTGCACCAACAGAATCAGATTGGGCTGCGTATGTTTTTACCACCGGAAGAGAAGCTAGTGCAATGGTTAGGACTCCGAGTCCCAAAAAAACAGTTTTAAGTTGTTTTTCTAAGTTCCAAACCATTCATTTTATCTTGAAACATTTGATTTTTTGGACTTAAGTTCAATTTTGAAATACTTTCTAAAAACCAGAAACAAAACAATAACGGCTAATGTAAAAGCGACCCTCTCGGACCATGGCATATACAACTGCCATAAAGACAGAAGTTTATAATATACACCCGCGATGAAATTTGCGGGTACTACTGTAAAGTACAATTTTGAAGCAGCTGCTACCCCGATAGAAGCACCATTACCCTGCACTGCCTTCTTTTTGGGGGAGGCTTCTACATATGCGAAATAATCACCCGGCTTAGTATTAACAGGCAGATCGAGAATGATTGATACTACTTTAGATTCTCCAGGTTTAAGTGGAAACCTTTCAGGGTCAAATCTGAACCATACCATAGCAGGTTTTCTTTCCGGCTGCTTTTCGTGATAGGCAATACTCAGCCCATATTCAGCCTCCTCGTCCCCGGTATTTAGCACTGTAATGCTGGGAAGCCTATAAATCTGACCCGGTTTCAACTTATCATCGACTATTATCTTTCCTGTCCCTACCCCTACTCCAATACTTGCAAGGACCGGGCTTGTAATGCTCAGGAGAATTACAGTTACAAGCAGAAGTTTTATGTATTTTTGCATATTCCTATTTTTAAACTAGTTCGCTACTGCTTGTACAATCACATCAACAGCTTGTGATGCAAATGAAGAAGATGATGTAGGCGTATTAATCTGCAAATCAAAGGTTTTCGTTCCACTGGTTGCAACAGCAGTCCCCAGCGTTTGATAAGAAGTTGTTAATGCAGTGTAGTTGGTAGGAGGTGTTCCACAGGTGGCAGTACAGAACCTATGTATATACTGGTCGGCAGCAGCTGTGGCTCCAAGTGTCCAAGCTGTGCTGTTCTGCCCTCTGATATTAAAATCTTCAGTGATATTCCCATTATTGGTTGCAGTTTGGAGATCATTTAAATCCGCTGCAATGGTCGACTTTGTTGTATTCACAGCAAGGGTACCATAGGCAACCGTACCATCTGATACAGTAACGGAGATATTTTGCACTGTTACAGTAGCTGCCACAGTGGCAGTATCTGCTGCTAACACTTTAAACCCAAATAGAAAACCAAATGAAGTTACCCCTACAATAGTGAGTACTTTACCTATTCCCATAGTAGAATATTCAAAAGATTAAATATTAATAAACATTACATGAGCCTCTGTAGTATGTCAACAATACGCCCCATCCTGTAGTCTATATTTGTATATTGGAATAGACAAATACAATAATACCTGAGTACAATGAAGTAGAAATGACACACCGTCCTTTATCGAAAAGTTTAGCAACTCTCTTATCCTATTTTGCTACGGCTTTAAGTACCACGTATTTTTTATACTTTATTATTTCACACTCTCTCCCCTACTTTGAGCAGGATGTTCAGGCAGCAACCTTTTCAATACAAACTGGTTACTATTTGGGCGATGGAACGGATAACCGAACTATCACAGGACTTGGCTTTCAACCTGACCTCATACTCATTAAAGATGACTCCAATGCAGGCGTAGATGGAACACTGTTTAAGACTTCTGCCATGTCAGGGGAAACAACGGCAAGGTTAGCAGATCAGGATGTAGATATAACTTCTGATACAATACAATCGATTGACAGCGATGGATTTACAATTGGGACAAATGCAGATGTAAATACTTCTGCGGTGATGTATTTCTGGATTGCATTCGGAGGTTCCGACTGTACGTCGTCAGGGACATTTTGTGTTGGAAGTTATACTGGGAATGGGACGTCTCAATCTGTAAATACAGGCTTTCAGCCTGATCTTGCCATAGTTAAATCTTCCAATACAAGTCTTGCGATGTGGAAATCTACCCCTATGGGCACCAATACTTCTAATTTCTTCGGGCTCAATAACGAGGATAGCACTGGGCAGAGAATTCAAACTCTAGATGCATCAGGATTTACTGTGGGAAATAACAATGTAGTTAATGAAAACAGTATAAATTTCTGGTTTATAGCTTTTAAAGAAGTCTCAGGTGCCATGGATGTGGGAACATATACAGGGAATGCTACGGATAATCGAGATATAGATACCTCTATAGACTCCGGCCTTACATTCAGACCAAACTATGTATTTGTGAAAAACAAAACAAATACAACAAACAGACAAGCTGTACATAGTATCTCAGAACACTATGGCGACAGATCTTTTTTCTCAACAGACACAGGTAGTGCACCAAATAACATACAGCAGCTACTTTCCACAGGAGGATTTCAAATAGGGACTTCAAACGAGACTAATATTAACGCATCAACCTATTACTACGCAGCCTTCGGTGGAGCATCAACAAAGACGGCTGGGACAGGAACCTTCCTCATGGACAACGGATCATATACCGGGACAGGATCATCGCTCTCTGTAACATCTCTTAGCTATAAACCTGATCTTGTAATTATAAAACACAACGATCAAACCACAGACCAGGATGCTGTCTTTAAAACATCATTAATGATCGGCGATGCTACCGGATACTTTGCCAACGGTGCTTCAAACTTTGCCGGCGCGATTACATCACTAAACTCTGACGGTTTTACTGTAGGCACTCATGCAACAGTTAATACCTCCGGAGACACCTACTATTGGACTGCATTTGGTAATGCAATGAAACCAGATAAGTCTGGGGGCTCATCCGACTTTTTAATAGGTTCATATATTGGAGATGGTACTGATAATCGTGATATATACCGTCTTCCTATTCAGCCCAATCTGGTTGCTGTTAAGGGAAACGGGGGGAATGTAGGAGCTTGGAGGACTTCAAATATAACTGGGGATTCCTCGATCTTTTTTAATGCTCTAACGGCCGGTGCCGATTATATACAGCAAATCAATTCCGATGGGTTTCAAAGGGGAACAAATAGTATAGTGAACTTTGCCGGCAGAACATTCTTCTATTTCATGTTTAAAACAGGAAACAAATTTGCTGTCGGAAATTATACTGGGAATGGTACTTCTCAAAATGTGACAAGCTCAACATGGCAACCTGACTTCATATGGGTTAAGAAAGAAACCGGCGGAACAGCACGGGGTGCAATACTCAGAACAAGTGCTCAAAGCGGAGATGCAGCACAACCGTTTAGAAACGCTCCAACCGAGACGGGAGCTATAACATCTATCTTAACAACCGGTTTCAGCGTTGGAAATCAGGTCGCGGCAAACGAAAATACTTTTGCGTATCAATATGCAGTTTGGGTAAAAAGTATTGTAGTATCAATAACTGTAAGTGACGGAATCGTCGCCTACGGACTACTCTCAGCCAATGCTTCGAAAAATACCACCGCAGGAGATTTAAATGATACCCAAACGGTTACTAACGCTGGGAATGTTAATGTAACGGCTAATATTAAAGGGCAAAACACCAGCTGTCCATGGACACTAGCGGGTACAACAGGAACGGATCAGTATAAGCATGAATTTTCTACTAACGCGGGGGCAAACTGGACAGCACTCACAACCTCATATCAGACATTAGGAACTGGAATCGCACAAACTGGGACAAAAACGTTTGATCTCAGACTTACAACCCCAACCTCAACAACATGCGGAACACAGCAAAATGCGGATGTTGTCGTACAGGCTGTTGCGGAATAAAAGCTGGTTGCCGGACCTGGACTCGAACCAAGATTAACTGCTCCAGAGGCAGTCGTCCTACCTTTAGACGATCCGGCAATAACATAGGGATTATACAAAATCTGCCGCTAATTTGCGAATCTAGACATGAGGTAAACAGAGATTAAGGCTAATACAATACCAAGTACTTCATATGGTGTAACTTTCTCGTGGTACAAGAACAAACCGATTGCAGTAAAGAGGACAACAGAAATCACTGCATAAATAACTCCTGAGTTTGAAAACTCCATTACCTTGTACATCCTCTGAAAACCGAAAGCACTAATAATATAGATAATAATACCACCAAGAATATATAGAACTTTCTTTGTCCCTACAGCAGAAATAGAGTTTTTAAGCAACACATCGCCAATGACTACAAATACGGTAACTATTAAAACAGTAAGGATTTTCAAATACCACGGATAATTCATTTTTATAGCCTTAACCAGTTAATGGCTTGCAATATAAATACTTTTACTTTTTCCCATCCCATAATCTCATAACATTCAAGCAACGGAGGACTTTGGAGTCTGCCAGTTGTTGCCGATCTAATTGCTAAAAACAGATCCCCATGCTTCCAACCTAGTTCATCTGCATGCCCTCTAACAACTTTTTCCCATTCATCATGATCGAAATTATCCTCCTTAAATATCTCTTCTAGCTTGGGAAGTATGTTTTCCAAAGCACTAGCCAATTCCTTTTTATCATGGTTTTTGGTGTTCCAATCACTCTCTTCCCAGCTCACTTCGTCTTCATAGAAAAAGTCCAATGCATAAGGAATATCGGAAAGAGTAACAATACGGTCCTGTTCTAATAATAGAGCCTTTTTGAATAGGTCTATATTATCCTTCCATTTAGACAAATACCTATTGATAATCACTTTCAGACTTGATTCCCACTGTGCAGGCTCTGTATATGAATCGCTAATAAACTCTCCCAATACATACTTTTGGGCCCATACGAAAACTCTTTCCACCAACTCCTCAATACTTAGCCTTCTAATATGTTTGGAATTAATATAATCAAATTTCTTTTGGTCGTATCGGGCTGCAGTCCTATGAACTCTATCCAGGTCAAATAGCTGGATAAGCTCATCAGGCATATAGATCTCATCCTGATGTGCCATTTCAGGTCTCGGTGCCCATCCGCATAAAAGGGCATAGTTCATAATGGCTTCTTTTAGATAACCTTTGCGAAGAATCTGGCTGACCGGAAAAGCTCCATGCCTTTTACTCAGTTTTTTCCTGCCATCCGGATTAAGAATCATTGGAAGATGAGCAAACTTTGGAGGTTTCCAGCCAAACATTTCATAAAGTTTAACGTGCTTTGGATAGCTTGGAAGCCAGTCGTCTCCTCGAATTGCGGTTGTGATCTCCATCAGATGATCATCGACAACTACTGCAAGATGATATGTTGGGAATCCATCGGCTTTCATCAGAATTTGATCCTCAACATCACTATTCTTCACACTTACCTTTCCATATACAATATCTTCACTTACTGTCACCCCTTCGTTAGGAAAGCGCATTCTTATTACATGGCTCTCACCATTTGCAACCTTTTTTTTGGCTTCTTCAACAGGTATATCCCTACAAAGTCCGTCATACATCGGCTTTAGTTTATTTGCCTTCTGATCTTCTCTTAGTTTCTCAAGTCTTTCTTTTGAACAGAAACAGTAGTATGCATGACCTTTTTCTACAAGCTCATCGGCATATTTCTTGTATATATCAAGCCTTTCTGACTGGACATAGGGGCCATATTTACCCGGTTTGTGAGGACCTTCATCAAACTCTATTCCGACATTTTCATAAGCCTCTATCATTGCTTCCACACCATTGGGTACTAATCTGGTCTGATCTGTATCCTCAACACGCAAAATGTTTTTCCCACCATACTTTTTGGCAAGCAAATAGTTGGGAAGATATGCTCTAATTGTACCAATGTGCACTTTCCCAGTAGGACTTGGAGCTGCCCTATAACGAAACTCATTCATATTTATTGATGATCTAGTTTACAACTGTTATGATTATAGCATGACATTAACTCAGGCTGCATACTGGACCAGAAAATTCGGAGTGGTGATAATTGTTGGTGTTGCGATATTTATTATCGGGACACTAATAATCTTAAGTATCCCTAAAAATAATGCTCCGTCAGAGTATCTCCAGGCAAACTATGCATGTACGGAGAAAAAAGAGGAGTTTCTAACAAATAAACTAAATATTCCCTCGTTAAGCCTGGCGGCAGGATCAGATTTAGTATTTGAAATTGAGACTGTAACAGGAAAAGTTGACTCGCTTCCAAGGATTATTAATGTTCACAAGTTTAATAATGTAGGACAGTCTCTCAATTCTCAAGGTGAGGCTAAGATTTTAGCCGGGAAACTAGGATTTAATCCGGATACAATACAACGTAGAGGAACAGCAGAATACCTCTGGTTTGATTCTTTGACATATAGGACACTGGTAGTACAGGCTAGAAACCTTAACTTTACTTTAACAACCGACTTTACTAAACCTACCGCAATTGAACATGGAGTTACACTCCCCTCAGATAACGAAGCGGTAACCATTGCTACTAACTACTTAAAGGGAAAAAGCCTGCTTCAAGATGACTATATAAAACAGACTCCTCAAGTAACTTATATTAATATCCTGCCAAACGGGAGCTTAACCCAGGCAAGATCCAAAGTTGATGCAGAACTTATTAGAGTGGATTTCTATCGAAAAGCTTCGATGATATCTATTAGATCTAACATTGAAGGGGCTGAGACAATGAAAACGGATCTTGAAAAGAAGTTATTCCAGTCGACCACGGAGTCAATGCTTACAGATAAAGGTAGGATTGATATATATAACTTTGATACCTTAGTCACATTTCAAAATCCTAACGAGCCGAATATTACTGTCTACATAGGGCCAATAAATAAGCAGGACAAGTCTTCGGATACCGGAAACAAGTCGATCTATGGTGCCCGATATACATACTGGCCTCTTGATACTTTACCATGCGGTACTTATAACTTAATCCCCCCGGCAACAGCTCTGGACATTGTTCAGCAAGGTAAAGGCAGTCTTGTTTATCTCAATGAAAAGAATGGAGACGACGTAGTAGCATACACCCCTAAAAAAGTTCGTAAATTTACTATCTACACAGTAACACTGGGATATTATGAATCAACAGGGGAACAAAAATATTTACAACCAGTTTACATCATCTCTGGTGAAGCGACCCTTGATTCAGGGATTGTTGGTAATTTCCACTATTATGTACCCGCAGTAGACTACAATAATGTCGGCGACAAAATCATCCTTACAGAACCTACAGAAAAAGATGTAGACACGGGTACTCTTTTACAGGGTCAATAACTATTGTGCAAATTCTAATTTCTCTGACTTTTTGTCCGGATTTGCAGCTTTTATAAGGTCTGATCCCTTCATGATTATTGATGCGGTTCTTAAACCACAGTTAAACGCAACGGTCTCTTTGTCATACATCGCCTTATCAAAGTACAAATCCATCTTAAGTAGCCTGGCAAATGGTGGAATAGAACCGAGCTTTAATCCGGTATATTGCTCCACTTCCTTGGCAGGGGCAATTTCAAACTCCTCCTCAAGCTGGTTTTTCACTTTTTCAAGATCAAGCTGCCTGTCAGCAGGAATAACAACCATGATGTACTTACCCTCATATTCCTTAGATTTAATAACCATAGCCTTAGCACCAGTTGATAAGTCTACCCCTCTGATCTTTGCCGCTTCCTCGGAAGTTCGAACCTCTTCATGCTCCATGTACTTATAGACCATACCTAAACTGTCTAGAGTCTCTTTAATTCTGTCTACCATACTGCCTCCCTTATCTGTAACATCCAAATGCAGTGTTTCTAAATCTTTTTTACCAATTGGACTTGGTGCATCCATCACAGCTGTTTTCCCCGTAGCAGTCATCGGAAAGGCAATAGTTTCTTTTAAAGAATCTTCACCGGCAAGTAGCATTATTTGTCTATCTAGACCCATCCCGATTCCACCATGTGGAGGAGTACCGAGTTCAAAAGCTTCAAGCATATGACCCACACTCTCCTGAATTTCCTCTTCGCTATATCCCATTATCCTAAATGTTTGTTTAAGAACTTCAGGATTATGAGCTCTAATACTCCCTCCTCCGGCCTCAAGACCATTACAAACAAGGTCATACTGAGCTGTAACTATCTCCCCGATATTCTCCCCTTTCATATGCCATTCTAAATGCTCAGGAATTGGACTGCTAAACGGATTGTGTGTGAAGACCCAACCGCTTTTTCCATCTCTCTTTTCGGCCTCATCACCAGCATCAACCTTTTTAAAAAAAGGGAAATTTACAACCCATGCGAATGCAAGAACATTATTTTTCTTCTCCTCCTCAGTTCTTAAATCAAACTTATCTGCTCCGTACTTCTCCATTGCCTCTTTATAATTAATTACAGGGAACGGATCTTCCTTTATTCGTCCGCCAACGGCACTGACAGCTCCTTTTATAATGTCTTCAACCGTTTGCATCACTTCCTTCTGGTTCATAAAGCTCATTTCTAGGTCGATCTGTGTATGTTCATACCCTCTATCTGCCCTCAAATCTTCATCTCTAATGCACCTTGCAAACTGAAAATACCTTTCTATACCAGCAGTCATCATCAACTGCTTATACTGCTGAGGACTTTGAGGTAATGCATAGAACTTTCCGGGATTAAACCTTGAAGGGACAATAAAGTCTCTGGCACCCTCTTTTGTTGCTTTGGTCAGCATGGGAGTCTCAATCTCAATAAACTCTCTCTTTTTGAGCTCCTCCCTAACTGCAGCAATATAATCAGATCTGAGTTTCAAAATTTTCTGCATCCTATCTCGTCGTAAATCCAAATATCTGTATTTTAATCGAACCTCTTCATTTATATTTTTCCCATCCGTATTTAGAGGCATCGGGAGATCCTTTGACATGTTTAAAACCTTATAGCTCTCTACCTCAATCTCAACATTTCCTGTCGGAATCTTATCGTTTCTCATCTTTTCAGGCCTTTCTTTGACTTCCCCGACTATTTCCAAGACATAACCCTCACCGACAGGCTCTTTTAACCCTCCGTTTAAAACACATTGAACATAGGCACTCCTATCTTTAAGCATTATGAATGCTATCTGACCGTGATCACGTACAGTGGTTACCCATCCCGAAATAGAGACTTTCTTTCCTGCTTTTTCTTTCGTTTCAATAATTTTGGTTCTTTCCATATTTAAAGTATATAAGGTTATGTAAAAATAAAAAATCCCCTCAGAAAGGGGACGATAATATTACCGTGGTGCCACCCCAGTTTTCAATATTACTAATATTGAACACTTGTAGGTTATATAATTGTTTAGTGTCACATAATTTCCAAGCTCACACTCTCCTTGGTCGCTTGTGGTAATGATAGCATTAATTAATTATAAGGACAATATTAGGTGAGAAATACGGGATTATAATCTAACTTGGAAAGTTGGTTTTCAAGCTCACTGTATCTCCTTCCAGAAATCATCCCACCGGCCAACCACTCCATGTCAGTAACCTCAACTAAGCAGTAATCAGGTGGATGAAATGCTAAAGCTTCTTCTTTAGAGTCAAATTCAAATTCTACAATCCCTAAACCATTTAAATCTTCAGTCCATAAATCAAGCTCTGCAGTATATTTACCTTGAGCAAATCTGTATCTGAATTTTTTCTGACTTTTTGTTTGCAGGTGCCTGAGGGCTTCAAACTCCCTTTGATCTAGAATAATAGTTTCTTCAATCATTTCTAACTTTTTCTCATTAACATCTCTTTGATATTTCTTGGTTAGCTCATAATGATTTCCCTTTCTTCTTAACCTAAGATGAGGATGAATCTCTCCCGTCAATATCATATAATCTTCCATTAAAGTCCCTTCGACCTCCCGCACATTATCAGGAATATACTTAAGTAGAAATCGTCTCTCAACTTCAAGCATGTTCGTCTTAAATAATATTAATTAGTACTTCTCCATTCCTTCACCTGTACCTCTATGCTTCTGAAACCATTCCAGGTGTTCTCCGTCAGAGAACCTGCAATATCAATTGTATCTCCTTCATTTAGTTTCTCTCCATCCTCTCTACAGTTAAACATTAAAGCAATAACATCCTTCATACCGCTACGTAATCTTAATTTAATATGTTCACCACCTTTCATGAGATATTTCTCATTTATTTCAACTCCTTTTAACATAATGAGGGGTTTTGAATTACCGTATCCAAACGGTTTCAATTTATCAATCTCTCCATACATATCCTGTGTAACATCCGTCGGCTCAATAATAGCATCGATCTCCAACGTTCTCTCTAACACATCAGTAGAAATGTTTTCATTTGCGTATTTAATAAGCTTCTTTTTAAATCTCTCTAGCTCATTTGGCTTAACTGTAAAACCAGCCGCCTGAGCATGTCCCCCATACCTTTCCAGATAATCTCCGAAGTTAGATACCGCTTTCGTAATGTTAAAAGAAGCTATGCTTCTAGCAGACCCTTTATAGGAGCCATTATCCGTTTTCGTAGCAACAATAACCGGCTTTCCATACTTTTCCATCAACTTCCCTGCTACAAGACCAATAATACCCTCATGCCACTCTTCCCCGCTTATAAAAAGGAGCGTGTCTTCTATATTCAATATCTGTTCTGCTTCTTTGATTATGGACTGAGTCGTTTCCTGCCTCTGGACATTCAGGTTATGGAGTTTAGCCGCATATTCCCTAGCTTTCATTTTATCTTTGGTCACTAGAAGCTTCAAAGCATCCATTGCAGATCCTATTCTACCCGCAGCATTTAAACGCGGGCCTATCACAAATCCCAAATGGTATGAATCTGTATCGGCAATCTCTACTCCTGACAGTTCCATAATATATTTGAGACCGTATCTACTCCCCATTCTAATCTGCTCCAGACCATACTTAACTATGGTTCTGTTTATACCCACAAGCGGCATCATGTCTGTGACAGTAGAAAGTGCGACCAGATCTAGACCACGGCTATTAATACTCAACTCACTATCAATTTCAAGCTGTGACCTTATTGCCTGAGTGAGAAGAAACGCAACAAATGTTCCTGATATCCTTTGTTCAGGATACTCGCTTTGTGGAAACATCTGATGAACGAGCGTATATTTAATGTCTTCAATATTTTCAGGAAGCGCATGATGATCAGTTACGATAAACTCACACGCTGAGTTCTGCATATATTCCTCAATCAACACACGATCTCTAACTCCACAGTCTACAGTTACAATCAGATTGCCTCCCTCTTTAATCATGGCATCAACCGATGATTTTGAGAGCCCATACCCTTCATCAACCCGGTCAGGAATATATGGGAGAACATGAACTTTCTTGCCAAGTTTATCGGATACTTCTCTATAGAGAAAATCCCACATTATTGCGGTTGCGGATATACCGTCAACATCAAAATCCCCATGTATAAATATTCTTTTGTTTTCATTTACTGCCTTAATAATTTTTTCGGCTGCATTATTTGCTCCATATAGTTTTTCCCAAGTTGGAATTGATGAGAGTGAGGGGTTAAGATAATCATTGAACTCGTCTTTATTCAAACCTCTCTTCGTAAGGATCTCTTCAACAATACCATCTTTGCTCGATATATTTTCAGGTATTATCCATTTTTTACTACTCTCATATGTCACCTTTTAATCTTCTTTCCAATTTAGATATCAAATCCCAGCTAAAACCTTTCCTTGCCAGAAATGCAACTACTTTTGGCTGCTCGTTAGCATCAAATGGCTTTTCACCATACTTTTTAACATAGACATTATAGATCATATCATCATCTGAGACTGATTCCAGTGCAGTTTCAATATCCTCATTGGAAATACCTTTTAAGCGCAATTCATTGGCAATAGCCGTCTTAGATCTCGGTTTACTTCTTTCCCTTGAAGAAACAAATAGTTGTGCATATTCTTTATCGTTTAATAATCCATATTCTTTCAATTTAGAGATAACTTTAGAAATAGTCTCTTCAAGATCATAATCCAGATTATCTCCTATCCAGACTTTTTTCTTTTTTAAATATACCCTTTTAAGATACTGCCTTACGGTTTTCTCACTTTTTACAGCACCTGTTGTGTATGTGAAAGCCCTATCATAGAACTTAGAATATATTTCTGATTTAATAATTTCATCTAAATCTTCGTCAGAAAGGTCTTTCCCTTTGTACAGATTAAAAAGAGCAATAGTGCTACTACCAAGTCCGAGTGTAAAAACACCATCTACATAAAGATTAAATCTCCCTGTTTTCTTCTGTTGTGGAGTGATATCTGTGACTTTCACTACCTATTTCAAAGTTGCCCGTACCTCTTTTTCAATTTTTCCGGCAAGAGCTTTATCTGTTTTTAATGTCTCAATTGCAGACTCCCTTCCCTGTGCAAGCTGTATATCTCCATATCTTAACCACGCACCAGCTTTTTGTATAATACCTCGGCTGATTGCAGCATCAAGCAAGCTGCTTTCTTTATCAATTCCAGTTGGATAGATAATACTAAACGATGCTTCTCTAAATGGAGGAGCAAGCTTATTCTTTACAACTTTAACAACTCTAATATGCCCAACAACCTGATCACCCTTCATAATCTTTTCTTTCTGCCTTATATCCATACGGATAGAAGCATAGAACTTTAATGCATTTCCACCTGTTGTAGTTTCAGGATTACCAAACATAACCCCTATTTTCATTCTAAGCTGATTAAGGAATATAACCGTAGTTCCCGCCTTACTCGCAATTGCGGTTATTTTTCTCAAAGCTTGAGACATTAACCTTGCCTGTAGACCCATATGACTATCGCCCATTTCTCCTTCAATTTCGGCTCTAGGAGTTAAAGCGGCAACTGAGTCAATGACAATAACACCAAAACCTGAAGATCTAACTAATGTTTCAAGTATTTCCAGTGCCTGTTCTCCAAAATCAGGCTGAGAAATAAACATTTCGTCAATATTTATTCCTATTATTTTACCGTATGTCGGGTCAAAAGCGTGTTCTGCATCAATAAAGGCGACTGTTTCACCCTGTTTTTGGGCTTCAGCAAGGATATGCATTGCCAAAGTCGTCTTACCTGAAGACTCAGGGCCATAGATCTCAATAATCCTTCCCCTTGGAATGCCTCCAATACCTAAAGCAAGATCTAATGATATTGCTCCTGTCGGAATAACTGCAACATCCACCCTCTGACGGCTTCCAAGTTTCATAATTGATCCCTGACCGAACTGCTTTTCAATTTGAGCCACTGCCATATCAATGGCTTTCCTCCTTGCTACATTCTCAGTACTCTCAACCTTTTTATCCTTCACATCATCCTTTTTTGCTTGTGGTGTCATATAAATAGTGGATTAATTTATATATAAATCTTATGTCTGTACCTTTAAGATATCAGATAGTATACGGTAGGTCAAAGGGGTATACCTGACTTTTTAATTAAGAGTTAAAATGACCTTCGAAAGGGTTGAAATGAGGGCTTCACGCAAAGCATCATCCTCTCTGATATACCTTGCAATCTCCAGTTGTACTGCGGGGATTTTCTTCTTTTTAGCTACGTACTCCGTAAGTGTCTCTTGATTGTCATCACACATATTAAGAACAATGACTATTGAATCTCGCAGGGGGCCTTTTAAAAGTTCCTGGGCAAGTGTATATGCAAGTTTCTGAGACTTAAGATACCTAAAAGGAAAGAATATTCCGAAATCATAACAATGGGAATCACTTAATCCATGTATATCAAAGAAATATTTGATTTTCTTATCTTTGATGATCTTATCAACCTTCTGCTTATACTCATTATTCTCCAACTTATCGTAGTTAGGGTCATAATCGACATCCTTGTCTACAATTATCCCATTGCACCCAGATAATGAAACTGTCTCTTTGACAATGCTGTCTGTCCATAGCTCACCCTGTTTGACAACCCCATTCAAATTTTTTCTGTAGTGATTATATACATGAGGAGCAGAAAGAAGAACCGGAGTTTTACCATCGATTACTGAAAACATAATATAAACTATCATTTCTTCTACCGTCTTGCAAACCGAGAGGATTTACCATAATAATGTAAGTGTATAAATTATAAGAGAATATTTAATGCTAAAGAAAATGCTATGTGCAGCAGTAATTGGTCTGTTTGCATTAGGATTGTTTTCCCCTATGACTGTGTATGCTGAAGATGTAGTTGATGATGCTGTTCTATACAATACTCAAGACGACACCACCACATCAACAGATGACAGCTATAACTACGACTGGGAGACAGAATGGAATACAACATGGAACGACCTCAACAATACCGAAACAACTACGGATCTAACAGATGAAGAAGCCGCCGCATTAGGGGTCTTCGCAACAATGTTTGGAGGCGCCATGTTAGTTATCAGTCTTGTATTTGCTTTGGCAGGTTACATCTACTACTCGTTAACACTTATGGTAACCGCAAAGAAACTTAATGTCCCAAATACATGGATGGCATGGGTTCCAATTGCAAATGTATTTCTAGCAATTAAATGTGCAGACCAAAGAGCCTGGACTTTTCTTCTTTTCCTCGTACCGTTAGTAAATCTAGGATATGCTATCTACATTTACATGAAGATTGCAGAGAGAAGAGGTTTTCAGAGCTGGCTTGGATTACTTATGTTAGTGCCTATCGCTAATATTATTCTTCCAGGGTATCTTGCATGGGCAGAACCTAAGAAGAGTGCGTAAAACGATTTACCTATAAATTGTTAGAGACCGCTCATTTACTGAGCGGTCTTTTTTATGTAGGATGTAATGATGACAAGCACAGATACATTAAAATACACACTCCAGGGCTTTGATAATGAGATTTATAAGCAAAAGCAATCTGCTGCACTTCAAGATCGTATCTCGAAATTTTCTAAAGGAAGGTTGTATCTTGAAATAGGGGGTAAATTTCTTTTTGATGCACATGCTTCAAGAGTCCTTCCGGGTTTTGATCCAAAAATCAAAATAGAAATATTTAAGGGGTTCAACGTGCCTTTTGACATAATATACTGTGTGAACGCACAGGATATAAAGGAGAATCGGTATATTAAGAGCGATACAACCCCTTACGCTGATTTTATTGACTCTATGATTACAGAATATGAGTCTATCATCAAAGTAAAGCCCTACATTTCCATTAATCTAATAAACCCCGAGAATAAAGAGGCCGCTTCAGCATACAGAACCAAAAAGGAATCTGAGGGCTACAAGGTTATTAACCGCTACTTTATAAATGGATACCCTGACGCAAATTCCGTTGTAACAGAAAACGGGTACGGTGCTGATGAGTATCTGCAACACTTGAATAAACTTGTATTAGTTGTTGGACCCGCATCAAACAGCGGAAAAATGTCCACATGCTTGGGTCAGATATACCATGACAAACTCAACGGTGAAGACTCGGGATACGCTAAGTATGAGACTTTCCCAATTTGGAATCTTCCCGTTAATCACCCTATCAACATAGCGTATGAAGCTGCGACTGTTGATATAGGAGATTTTAATATGGTCGATAAACATCATCTATATGCCTACAATATTTCTGCCGTAAATTACAATCGTGATGTAGCCGCATTTATAATAGTGCGGGAAATCATATCCAGAATCGTTGATAAGAATAATTTCTTAGCTACCTACAAATCCCCCACAGATATGGGTGTAAACATGGCAAAGGAGGCAATTACCAATGATGAAATAGTATCAATTGCCAGTTACCAAGAAATAGTAAGAAGAAGAGACTGGTACTACGCACTTAAAGGTTTAAAACCACAAGCCCAGCAATGGGGGGACAGATGTGAAATACTACTTGAGAGGGCAAAAAAATATATTGACACATATCAATACGATATAAACCTGAAGATTTAGACTCTCCATTTAAAGTAGTTTACGGCGGCAACTTTCTCATCACTGGTTCTACCAAAATCGTACTCAGCTTCCAAAAAACCAAATTCATTATCAAGTAAAGGTTGCAACCATTCCTTATCATTCTCCCATAGTTCTTCCCAAGGTATACTATCAATGCTGAACCATTGGGGGTCATCTACTTCTATACCTTGAGGCTCACCCTCCCATTTTGTAATAAAAAATATATGCCCGCAAACTTTTTCTAGCTTGCCGTTCATTTCAAAAATGAAGTTGACGATACCTCTTTCTACCATATCCTTAACTTCAACTCCTAGTTCTTCTCTTACTTCCCTTATAGCACCCTCCTCTATCGTTTCATCCTTCCATGCTTCTTTGTCCCCGACTTTCCCTCCAACTCCATTCCTCTTTCCCTGTTTCCTATGTTTCGCTAAAAGGATTTCATTCTGCCCACTTTTATTTTTACGAATTAGGTAGCAAATTGTTTTAGGTTCATGTCCATCCGTGAAAACTTTTAAGTCTGCCATAACGAATCCTCATTTAGTTTAACAACCTCGGTTGATTATCTGCTGAATCATCCGGCCCTTCCAGCCTGACTTTTTCCATTGCTTTATTCATCTGGTTAACCCTCGTTCTGCTTACAACTTCATACTGACTGTTTAATTGCTGTATTCTATCTCCAAACTTCCCAAACTCTTCGCTGAATTTAACAAACTCCTTTTCCAACCCTCTTACATATCCAACAATCTTCTGGATGTTCTCCTGTACTCTAAAGTTATCATAAGACTGCTTAATCATACGAAGAAGGGCTGAGAAGCTAAACGGTCCAGCCAGAATTACTTTCTTTTCCATAGCTTCTTTCCATACACTATTTAACTGATCATAAATATATGAAAAAATCATTTCATTTGGGATGAAGAGAATAACAAAGTCAACTGTTTTATCCTCAGGGTTAATATAATCTCTTGTTGTAACTTGTTTAATTTTCTCCCTCACATCTCTCTCAAAAAGTCTGAGAAACTCTCTTTTCTCAGTATCGCTTGTCGCTTCACTACTCTTCTGAAGGTTTGAATACGGGAACTTCGAATCAACATTGATCCTAGTTCCATCCGGAAGAAAGACACAGAAATCAGGTCTTGTTTCTGAACCTGCTTGTTCCTTATTGAACTCATAATCTACCCCTCTCACAAATCCCGCCATCTTAAGAAGCTCATCCGCAACCTGTTCCCCGAATTGACCTCTAAGTTGGTTATTAGAAAGGACCTTTTTAAGGCTTTCTGTACTGACAGCCAGCTGATCTGTGATCTTTTTATATTCATCAAGGGAGTTTTTAAGAGAGCCGAACATATTAGCCCGCTCCTTTTCTGTATCGGAAAGCTTAGTTTTGCTTTCATTCAGATCCTCACGAATCATTTTGATAAGTCTTTCAATTTCATTCCTTTTTCCCTCCATATCAGCCCTAATTTCCTTCTTCTCTGCTCCCAACTTCTGATCAGCCATTTGAATAACCTGTTCATTAACAGATTTCATAAGCTCAGGAAGCACCTGTTTTATACTATCTTCTATATCCTGTTTGCTACTATCCTTTTTTCGGAGCATAAACATTAATCCGACTCCCACTGCTAAACCTATTACTATGCTTATTACAATCTCCATTTATTTGAAATATTAACTAATGTATACCCATTATACATCATAACTTCCGCCCGTTGGTGGTATAATTAGAACTAATATGAGTAAAGAGAAAAAGTATCTATCCGATATAATTGTAACCCTTCTTTTCGGCGGGTTAATAAGCTTTCTGGGGTATCTCTTCAACGTTTACCTGGCACGAAACTTAACATCAAATGACTTCAGTTTGTATACAGCAGCTGTAGGTATTATATATCTTGTACAGGTACCTGCTATTACGATACAGGCATATATAACTCAACAGATTGCAGAGAACAGAAACTTCAATCTTAATAAGTTCATACAAAAATCTCTCCTTATCTTTTCCGCCATAGGATTAATCCTAGCACTTGCTCTGGTGATTACTGCTCCGTTCATTGCAAAAGAATTGGAAATTAATACAGGAAATGTCTATGTTCTCTCGTTTGTTCTCTTTGCTTCTGTGATATCACCCATTTCTAAAGGGATTCTTTTTGGGATACAAAAGATACTGGAAGTGAATATGGTGATGTTAGGTGAAACGATACTTAAATTTCTCCTTGGTCTCGCCGCAATATGGCTTGTTAAAGATGTTAATGTAGCAATAGTTGCAAATGGTATCCCTCTTCTTCTTTCAGGATTACTTATACTTCCGTTTATAAAGTTCAAACAGAAGGAGGAAAAGCTTATCGCTTTAGACTACAAACACCTCGGAGGTGTATTTCTCTCTTTCTTTTTAATTAACACCCCTTATACTTTGGATCTCCTCCTTGTAAATCATACCTTTAGAGCAGAGTATTCCGCCCTATCTCTGCTTGGAAAGATCGTGTATTTTGCATGTATCATGATTGCAAGCACAATGTTCTCACAAATATCCAATGCCAAAGAGGTTACAGAAAAAAGAAAAGTCCTATGGAAAACTATTGGGATTGTAGCATTTATTGGAATAACTCTTTCAGGAATATTCTATCTATTTGACAGTGAGATTGTAGAAATTGTTTTTAAAGGGAAATATTCAGAAATATCTCAATATGTAGGCATTTATGGATTAGGCATGACAATCTATGCCATCTGCTACTTGATCACTAACTTTCTTGTTAATATACGAAGGAAATACTCCAATGTATTTCTTTCACTTGTTCCTGTAATGCAGATATATCTATTCAGCGTAAGTAATGAGAGTGTAAAAGATGTAGTATGGAATCAGCTAACCCTCTTCATTTTCCTAACGTCAGTACTAATTGTTTTTCTATCCTTCAGAAGGAGAAAAACCGACATTCTATGATACTAAACTATTTCTTTTCTTCCTTCTTTTCACCAAAAGATGGCATTTTAAAATTCTGAATACCATAGAGAACGGCATTAAATACTCCAATAGCAGAAATAACAGCTATAAGACCTACTAAGCCGTTAATACTTGCATCAATCGCTCCAGGGGTCATAGGAGGCAGGGGTATTTCCAATGCTTCAAATTGCTCCCTTGAAACCACATTATTGGGGGATAAAAAGATATTTATTGCGTCCTGTAGCGCTAATTCTTGAAACTCTCCAAAACCTGTTTGTACCTTTACAAGACCTCCTTCAAAATCTAATTTAACCATAAATGGATATGGACCGTCTGTAAGAATATATGGACCAGCCTCAGGATTTCCGCTTGGAAAAGAATGAGCCCTAATTGCATCTGTACAAAAGGCATTATCACTGCAAGGAACGGATGCGTTATATGCTGTTCCAGGATTAACATAGAAATACAAACTCCCATTGTTCGAGTTGTCAACTTCTCTCACAATACACGCTGACATGCCCTCAGGAACACCCTGTACAAATTCAACATTAGGCGGAATCTCATCCCCAGGCAATGGACACCCAAATTGAGCCTGAGTTTGTAACATATCAAGTATATTAACCAAATCCTTGTTGTTAAAGCCGTGTGCTTCGAGTAGTAAGACTTCACCAGTTTCAGGAATGTATCTAGCAGTAAGATCGGGGTGTTCAACAGGACCGGTTTCTTTATTAACAACCGTACTGAACATAATGATATTATACTATAGGGCGGGTCAGTTGTGAACAGAATTGACTATATGTAAATCAGTCTTGACCATAAACACTCCTATTAGTATCAGGTAGAGGTTTTCCGTTTGATGGTCTCTGTGCAGGCTGTTTAACAATCTTTTGTGGTGTAACAGTTCTTATGGTTACAGTCCCATTCGTTCTTTGAGGTGAGACCCCGTTTTTTTGGGTATCTGTGGCTTTTGACCCCGATTGTGCTTTATCCTGCTGTTCTTTTACTGCGAAATCAGTTACATATTTAAGAGGACAACTTGCACCATAAAACTCAGGGGGTAATTCATAATCAGGGCAATGTTCAAAAACAATTTCTCCGTATGATTCCATTTATCCTATTTTTTAAAATATGGGTAATACAGGATTCGAACCTGTGACCTCTTCAGTGTGATTGAAGCGCTCTAACCAACTGAGCTAATCACCCATTATACTTCCATACTCATCAATCTTTCAACTCTTTTCTCAACATTTGGATGAGTCGAAAACAGCTCTACAATTCCTCTGCTACTAAAAGGGCTATGTATAAACAAAGATGAGAATGCCGGGTTCAAATTATGAATATGATTATCTCTCACACTGCTATCTATAGCAATTAGAGCCGAAGCTAGACTCTCTGGAGACTTGGTAAACATTGCTGCAGAGGCATCCGCTTCATACTCTCTTGATCTAGATATTGCAAACTGCAGTAACATTGCGGCAATAGGAGCAAGAATCAAAAGTACTATACCTATAACCGGATTCCTATTCCCGCTGTCATCATCATCTCTGAAACCTCCCCAGAAGAATATATTTTGAAGACTTGATATTGCACTCACAACAACAGCAGCAACAGAAGCAATCAAAACATCATAGTTCTTTATATGCGAAAGCTCATGAGCTATAACCCCTAAAAGCTGATCATACTCAAGCTGATTAATAATTCCTGTTGTAACGCATACCACTGAGTTATTGGGATTCCTACCTGTAGCAAAAGCATTGGCCTGCTCAGTTTCCATTATATATAGCCTTGGAAGAGGTATTTTCATATCCCTACAAATCTTCTGCACATCCTTTTTTATATTTCCTAAGACCTTCCAATCAGCCTCTTTCGCTCGTGACATACCCAAGATAATCTTGTCACTGAACCAGTATGAAATAAAGTTAAAAATCAAAGAAAAGATGAGAGCAAAGTATAAACCGTCCCGGCCGGCAATATAATATCCCAAACCCAGAAACAATGCTGTTAACCCTGCTAGAAGGATAGTTGTTTTTAAGTATGAATATATTCTTCCCATAATTTATTATACCAGATGAAGATGCTACAATATCTCAACTAATCTTTCATAAGTACTAAAATAAAAGACATAAAGAAAACGGTAAAGGATAACTTCAAAGACTTCAGGAACTTCGCCGCTAAAGGAGATGCCGTAAGTCTTGCAATTGGTGTAATCATCGGGGCAGCATTCAAAGGAGTTATAGATTCACTTGTGAATGATATTATAATGCCGCCAATCAGCTACCTCACAGCCAAAATAGATTTTTCAAACCTTTTCATTGTTCTAGGAAGAGGAAGTTTTGATACCTATGACCAGGCAAAAGAGGCTGGGGCAATAGTAATTAGATACGGAGTGTTTCTAAACCAGCTTCTAATCTTTTTTATAACAGCACTCGTCATCTACTTTACGATCAATAAATTCCAGCAGATGATTGCTAAAAAGGAAGAGAAAGACAAAAAAGAGAAGACTACAAAGAAATGTAAATACTGCTTAATGGACATACCTTATGAGGCTGTAAAATGTGCTCATTGCGGGAGTAATATAAAATAAAAAGATATAGAAGATTACCTACTCAACCTTCTAATTAGCTTTTCTATTTCTAGACTCGTAGTATAATAATCTTCATCATTAATATCAGCTGCTTTTGTGCTATGCCAACTAATGGAGCATATATAAGAGAATTTGCCCTCAGAAAAATACTTGAGACAGTAAAACAGATTGCTGCCAAAACTGTAGATCAAAGAATTTCTCCTGAAGAAATAACCCTTGAGGAAGCATTCAATTTTATGATGTATATGGCTTCACTTAGAGAACCAGAAAGTGAGATGCCTGAATTCAAAGATATATTTCCGGATGCTAGAAATAGAAATATTAAAGTCTCTGATTATCCAAGATTGCAAACAGAAACCATCTACAAAGGAATGCAAGTTAATGTCATAATGAGTTTCGATAGTGAAGATTTTACACTTAGATTTGGAATGTTTGATAAATCAAACACAGTCCCTATCAAAGATGTAAATATGGGACTTTTAAGTGCTGGACTTCCTGTTACAAGCATCTAAGCAACCTTGAATAACTTTTCTCCCTATGTACTAATGTTATCCGTTTATTATATATCTTTAATAATGAAAATTGTGCTACCAATCGGCCGCAATTCATACCCACGCCTCATATACCATATAGCAACCTCTTCGGGGTCTGAATCATTGCTAGGTTGAAAAACCCCAATTATTCTTACAACATTATTTTTTTGACAAGTAGATTC